>Ga0247808_10000006_pt1 | contig 438943 bp, 399 predicted proteins | sample UWRJL089202R1_FD_179914 | JGI IMG/M metagenome (GOLD analysis project Ga0247808, IMG submission 179914) | Plant litter microbial communities from Arlington Agricultural Research Station in Wisconsin, United States - UWRJ-L089-202R-1 | ecosystem: Environmental > Terrestrial > Plant litter >...
CTTTTTCCCACAGGCTCTTCACTGCCAAATAACTTTTTAGCAGTACTTGCAGTAAGTATCACCGAATTAGGCTGTTTTAATGCTGTTAAGGGGTTTCCTTTAAGGAAAGCATAATTGAATATTTTTAGAAATGCAGGGTCTACATAATTAAAATCTAATTTGATCTTATTTTGGTTATAAGTAAAGAGCTTGTTTTCTACGCCGCTTATCCTCGATGCAAACTCAATCCCCGGGATCTCCTGAGCTGCTGCATTGGCAAGCTTAATAGGCGTAGCTTGTAAAGTAATGACATTACCGCCCAGCTTTAAGTTGAGCTGCGCAAAATATATCCGGTCAATGTCCCTGAACTGTTTATCATAATTCCACTCGTAATTAACATACAGCAATAACATCAGACAAGAGGCAAGTCCAACTGCCAAACCGCCGATATTGATAAGGGAAAAGCCTGGATTTTTACCAATGTTCCTTAATGCTATTTTAAAGTTGAGTGCGAGCATATATTCCTTTTTGTCGGCTTTTGCGAATAGCATGCCAAATAATTAATGATTTATATATCGCTTAAAATAAGTGAAATACATAAATAATTTGGACTGTATGTTCGATACTGAACAGCTATTGTACGGTAATGCACAGTGTTTCAACAGAGCTTCGTCGTGGTGCCATACCAGGAAAAATTAACTTGCTGACGAGGAACCTGAACTTTAGATTTTTACTTTACCGGGTGATACAGCAAATTTCTTTCGGAACGCCGTACTAAAATGCTGTACTGAGGAATAATTCAGTTCAAAGGCAATAGCCTTTATAGCTTTACCATCTAACAGCATTTCTTTGGCATGATTCAGTTTATAATCACTCAGATAACCAAATATACTATTGTCAAATAATCTCTTGAAACCTTGCTTAAGTTTGAACTCATTGGTGCCGCATATTTTGGCCAGCTCTGCAATTGACGGGGGCTGCTGAATGTTTTGGATCAGAAAATCCCTGGCATGATAAATACATTCCTGTTCATAGGCAGATTTCAAAGTATTGTCCTTTATGCTGATCCTTGCAGATTCAAACGCTTCGGCTTGAAGAACAAGTAACTCCAGACATTTTGACTGGAGGAAGATCAATTTTAAACCTCCTGTATAATTACAGTTGATAATACTCCTTATGCATTCATGCATCGCGAGTGAAATGGGCAGGTTTTGTTCTCCGATCTGCACATAATGTCCAGCGTCTACATGGCCGGCCAATACTTTTAGCGACGTGCAGGAGTTTTCAGCGAGTTGCAGAAACTTTTCCTTTGCAAAGTGGACCTCAAAGAAACTATAGTTATGTCCGGTATCGTAATTACCTGTTCCATCCAGTTCCGGCATATAAATGATGTTTTGCTGGTTCGAATTAAAAAGATAGGTCTGTTGGTTTACCTGATTGTATATCGTACCACTACCTGATAAGGTAAATCGCAGTTTAACCATATCCGGTACATCATAAGTGGGCCGGAAGTACATCTGTTCCTGTTTAAACCTGATGTCTCCATAAACGATATAAATATCCGGGATAGTGATTTGTACCAGTTCTGCATCACTAAATGAAAAATTATACTTTTCCCGCTTTTCTTTTACCAGGTTTCCATCCAGGGGAGCCTGTTCAAATCTTCCGCCTACTTTTTTCCAGCTCCCGTAATCCTTACCCACGTTGATTCCCATAGTGGCAATGATGGGAAAAAAAAATAACAAATCTGAAAGGATTTGAAAAAAATCCTTTTAGTGTAAAAGAAAATCCCCGCAGTGTAAATACATGCTTCAGTCATTCCCTCAACTTTGTTGGAATTTTAAATACAACGGGATTAGATTAATCATGGATAAGCAGATAGATTTTAAAACGACAGATCATAAACAGGTACGTTCTTATTTTAAGGTGCTGAATAAAGACCAGAATAGTGATCTTTTTAAGGCTACTGACTTGCTGGTTTTCGAGACAGCTGATCATTCAAAACTACTAGTTGATGCTTATGGAACAGGAATACTGGATTTTCATACTAATTCCTTTAATGGCTGTATCACCACAAATTCAATCTATTTCTGGGAAGATCCGGTGCAACAGTTGATGGAAATCCATCGTGTGCTTAGGCCGGGCAAAAAACTTACCCTTGCTTTTATCGAGAAACAAGCCGGAGAAAAATTTCCCTGGACTTTACCCGATTTCACCTTTTATACCATTCACCAGGTGGAACAACTATTTCAGAATGCTGGATTTGTAAATATTCAGGTGAAGCACCAGACAAAAGGAGTTGTTAATCGACTCACTCAGGGATCAACAACTCCTTTTGTCATCATCTCCGGTCAGAAGCAAATTGTATGAGTTAAGATTTTATTTTTAGGAGTCACTTGATTTCATCAAAAAAGTCCAGCATAAATTGAAGGTTATTTTCTGAAAGCATACCATCTACCAGCTCTAAAGCTTCTACAGTTACTTCCGAACTTCTCTCCAGCATTTTCTTTTCATAAGATGCGATGGCTTCCTGTACTGTACCAAAGTTTTCCAGGCAAAGTGCTTCATACAATTCCACCGCGTCAAGCATCGCCTGGTTCACTCCATCTCCAGAGGGCGGTGTCTGATGTGCTGCATCACCCAGCATGGTCAGGTTTGGATGCGTTTCCCAGGATTGATCCGTGGGAAAATAATATTGCGGACGATGAACAAAATAAGAATCGTCCGTTTTAAAGATTTCATGCCAGTCTGCACTCCAGTCCGAAAAGCGTCGTTTAAACCAGCTAAAAACTTCCTCCTTTTCGGAAAAATTAATACCAGGTGAATTTACCCAGACTTCATTCTCCTTAGTCAGCGTATAAAATGACAGTGAGCCTTCTCCTTTTGCACTCAGCACAATTGCCTTGTTTTTCCAATGCGCGAAGATCTTGCCGCCGTTGGTTATTTTCCATAAGCCGGGTGCATTGATGGCTGCGTTATAGATATTGCCTTCAACAATGGTAGTACCCGAATAAATACGTTCAATAGCGGTAAGGTATTTCCTGATTTTACTGTTTGCACCGTCTGCTGCAATGACCAGGTCTGCATAAGCTGTAATTCCGTTTTCAAATAGCAGATTCCAGCCTTCGCCGTTTTTTTGAAGTTCAGAGAACTTTGAATTCCATACGATTGTATCTTCATTTAAGGAATTAATAAGGAGATCACGAAGTGGTCCGCGGTCAATCTCAGGCCGGGCATATTCGCTATCCAGGTCTTCCAGCGGCGCGTTATGAGATTCTGTATAATGCGCAACTGCATTATTATCCGTAATAGTGACTCTTTCTGCGCCGGAACGGTAATGCTTTTTAAATTCTTCCATCAATCCGGCTGTGCTTAGTGCTTTCAGGCCTGAATCGTAATGCAGGTCAAGCGTTGCACCTTGCTGACGGAAATACCGATCAGCATCACGTTCATATACGCTCACTTTCATACCCTTTTGCTGTAAAAGCCTGGCTAGTGTTAAACCACCGGGACCACCGCCGACGATGGCTATTTTTTTATTTTCTGCTAACATATTTTTTTTAGATGAGTTATGATTGATTATGCTTACAAAATTCTGCATACCTTTAAGAATAAAATAGCCCAATACACAAATAAAATAGTCTTAAATGAAAATATCGGTTACAGATAAAGGATCTGGCATCACCAGGGAATTTGCAAGGGCAATAGGAGCCATCATAGATGGAAGGTTTATACATATTCCTGAAAGCAAAGGTGCAGGATACCTGACCGGATTCTCCTGGGGAAAGGACTTGCGCATGATGATCCGGAATTACTACCTCAAAGAAGAGGTTTATGTGGAGCGTACAAATGAAATGGCGGACGGGCAGGACGATATCATATTTCTATTGAGCGGAGTTTTACCGTCAGCGCTAAGGCCGGATGAAGAATTACTCCCTGAACAGGCAAATATCATGATCTGCCGGTATGCCGTCTCCAGCGTTATTGCTATGCCTTCAAACACACTATTCGGCAGTGTAACGATAGCGGTTTCCAGACAGTATCTGCATCAGTTATTCGGACAGGTAGATCATCCTGTGGTTCGCGGCGTCCTGGAAGCCAGAGATAATTTTATACTGGAATCCGGTATATCTTCCCCAATCATTAATACCGCCAGTGAGATGCTTCAACAGCTTGTTCCCGGGATTTTGGAAAGCCAATATTACAAGTTAAAATGTGAAGAGTTGTTATTTCATATTTTTGCCGTATTAATGCAGCGGGACGCTGTGCCTAGTGGTGCGATGCATGTAGAGGATATCAAAGCGGTATATGTGGTTAAATCCAGGTTACAGTTGCTGATGGACGAGCCACCCAATATTGCTGCGCTGGCAAAGGATGCGGGGATGAGTGAACCTAAACTGCGCAAACTTTTCCGGCAAACATTTGGAAAAGGTGTTTTTGAGTATTACCAGTTTTGGAGAATACAGAAAGCTGCTCAATTACTCAGAGAAGGGCGACTGACCGTTTCCGAAGTGGGCTACAGGCTTGGGTTTACGAATCTGAGTCATTTTTCCAGAGTTTTTGAGCAGCTGATGGGTATCAAACCGAAGAAATATTCCAGTGCGCATTAAAGGAAAGGACCATCTATTTTCCCAGGCTATTACGTGTTTCGATTTTTTCTGCGGTTTCGGGCAAGACGAATGACATGCCATCGTAAACGGTTGCCTGCAACTGATCAACAACCGGGCGGAAGGTTTCCCCATATACTTTAAATGCGGTCTCATAGTTATCATTTTCAGCCATGGCATCGGCCAAAACTGTAGCACCATGCATAGCCAGCGTACTGCCCATACCTGTCGGAAATGCGGGTGCATATCCTGCATCACCTATTAAAGCTACTCTGCCTGTAGTCCAGGCCGGCATTTTGATCTGACAGCCCTGATCGAGATAAAAGGTGTCTGCTTGTTTTAATGCGTCCAGTAGCTGAGGTACTTTCCAACCAATTCCCGCAAAGGCGTCGATTACGATTTGCTTCTGTTCCGCAACATTGTAGCGATCAAAGATGACTTTATCCGGAGCCCTGAAGGCTAAAAGCGCATCAGCTGAATCCGCATTATAAAAGTATACGGTAGCCATCGTATCTGGCGTATTGTACATATGTGCATAGTTTTGCTCTCCCAGACTGCCATCTACCGTAAATACAGAGAAATAAAAATTCAGAAAGTGGGTATATTGCTCCTCCTGACCAAAGGCTAACTTCCTCACACCTGAGTGAATACCATCTGCGCCAATTACGAAATCGAATATGCCTGTGGTGTTGTCCATAAAAGTAACTTTCACATTTGCTGCATTATGCTCCAGTTGAATAATTCGATTGCTAAATTTATAGCTAACCGAATGCTTAACTGTAGCGTATAAAATATCCACCAGGTCATCCCTCCGGATTTCTGTATCCTCAGGTGATATGGCTCCGATTTCCTCTACCAGCATGCGGCCCTGTACCTCATTCCGGGCATTCATGAACTTCAAACCTTTCGTCGGCAGTTTGGCTTTTTTGATAGCATCCAAAATTCCCATACGTTTAGCACAGTCCAGCGATTCGCCACGGACATCAATGGGTGTACCGCCCCGCCTTGGTTCGGACCCAATCTCTACTACGGTTACATCATAGCCATAATAATGCATCCAATATGCCATAGTCAATCCTGCAATACTTGCTCCGGATATTAAAACTGATTTTCTTATTGTTGTCATTGATCTTTTGTTTAAATAAATTGTTAACCCTATCTAATGCCATTGAGCCTGTTTCCAAACCTCTTTTGGCGCCAGACAGTATTGCTTAAAAAAAATATTCACCAAAGTACCCGGTTCATCAGGAGTAAAATAGCTATATTTGACCAAATTTTAGTCGTGAAAGCTCAAGTCATAGAATTAAATGTTAGTGAATCGCACAATGTATTGGATAAGTTGGCGGAAGTATTGGACACTACCTGTGAAAATGGTTATTTGAAAGTCCCGGAGAATAAAGGCAACGGCTATCTCAGAGCTTTCTCTTTGGGCAATTCAATTGGAATGATGATCCGTGACTGTGAATTCAATAGTGATCTTCTCATCAGAAGAAACTTCAGTCTTAATTCACATGAAAGAGTATTGCTGTCTTTCAATAATATCCTTCCTCCTAAAAATAACAAGGCAGATCGGGCAGATTTTCAAAATCTTCCATCGGTCCAGATTGGAAAAGGGAAGTTGAACCTCGAGATGTTCTATCCCAGCCATACGAATTTCAGCTCTATTTTGGTTGCGATATACACATCAGATTTAAAGACCTTGCTAGGCCCTCAAATCGAAAATTCAATCCTAAGCACCATATTGGCGGATGATCAACCCGTAATTTTTGAGGAAGTGATAACGCCGGATATTCAGAAAATAGCTTTGGAGGTTACGGATAACAACATACCCGAAATGTTGTACCACTTATATTACCGGCTAAAAGCAGAGGAGCTGATATGCCTAGTATTTGCAGAACTCCTGAAAAGAGAAAATACACCCATACAAGCTGTTAATGAAATTGATGCGGAAAAAGTATATCTGGTCAGAGCTAAAATACTACAGGAGCTTTCTACATCCCCTGTATTAGCAAATCTTGCAGAGGAGGCAGGAATGAGTAAATCCAAACTAAAGCGCTTATTTAAACAGATCTTTGGTGAAAGTATTTTTAATTATTACCAAAGCTTTCGGATGAAGGAAGCCGCGAGACTGCTCAAAGAGCGCAGACTCACGGTATCTGAGGTGGGTTATCAGCTGGGATTTTCCAACCTGGGGCATTTTACCCGTGTGTTCGAAGCGCATATGGGCATGAAACCGAAAAAGTTCTCGTTGCAATGAATGAATGGAACAGGTTTCTGTAGGCTTTCTCTAGATTTGCTATGCCAAGTTCACGCCATATGATGCCATACAGGTATTTTTTGTCGTAGGTATGCAAATTACGTCATTCCGTGATGTATGTTTGCTGGCGAAGACACAATAGGCCAATGTCAAATGAAATCAATTAACAGATTAATTCACAAATTAAAAATAGATATAATGAAACCACTACGAGCATACCCCGCACAAAGCGCAATGAAAATGATCGTGGTAGCTGCATAGCAAGTAAAAAACAAATATTTACTGAGGAAAGAAAATATAACAATTAACTCCCTGATTCAAATTGTAAGCTGCTTAAGTACTTGTACAATCCCTGCTCGCTTTTAATCAATTCCTGGTGAGTGCCAGATTCGAGAATCTGCCCTTTCTCCAATACAATGATCTTGTCTGCCTCGCGAATGGTCGATAACCGGTGTGCGATAATTATGGAAGTACGGCCCTTCATCAATTCTTCCAGAGCTTCCTGTACCAAACGTTCCGATTCAGAGTCCAGCGAAGAAGTCGCCTCATCCAAAATCAATATAGATGGGTTTTTGAGCAAAGCGCGGGCAATAGCAATACGCTGACGTTGGCCGCCTGATAGTTTTACCCCACGTTCCCCAACTACAGTATCATAAGATTCAGGAAATGAAGTGATAAACTGATGTGCGTTTGCTCTTTGTGCAGCCTGAATAATTTCCTCTTTGGTTGCGGTTAACTTGCCATAAGCGATGTTTTCCAGTATTGTACCGCCAAACAACATGACATCCTGCGGAACGATTGCTACCTGGTTCCTGATGTCAGTCAATGAATATTTACTGGCTGTTTTGCCATCGAACAAGATTTCGCCGCTTTGCGGATGGTAAAACTGTAAGATCAATCCGGCGGTGGTGGATTTTCCTGAGCCACTGGGACCTACTATAGCGACCTTCTGCCCGGCTATCGCCTCAAAGGAAACATGTTGTAATACTGCTATATCAGGTCGTGAGGGATAGGCGAAATTGACGTTATTGAATGATAAATTTCCCTCGATTTTTTGCTGTGTAAGGTTATCCTTTTCATTGATGGATACCTCTTCACCTTGTTCCGCCAATATTTCGAGCACTCTTTCACTGGCACCAACAGTTTTTTGTACATTGGCAAACAGCTCGGGAAAACTGCCGAGCGCGCTGCCTAAAAACATCGCGTAAAGGGAAAATTTCAATAGTTCGCCAAAGGTGATTTCGTGTTGACTCACTAGCACACAACCATAACCAACCACTGCCAAAATACCACCGAAAACGCACAGCACAATAAAGGAAACGAACATACCTCTGAATTTTGCGCCTTTAATAGCGATGTTGGCCACATCGCGGATGGTGTTACTGTAACGATTGGCCTCGAATGATTCGTTTACAAAAGCTTTTACATTGGCTATGCCTAACAGGGTTTCTTCCACGATGGTATTGGATTCAGCCATTTTATCCTGCGCCTGGCGCGAAATCTTTTTGATAAATCTGCCAAAGAAAACAGCAAAGACAATCATCACAGGTAAAACCAGGAGTAAAGCAAATACCAGTTTTTTCGAAATGACCGCCATAAAAACGATCCCGCCTACTAATAATATGGCCTGCCTCAACATCTCAGCAATGGTGGTGGTGAGCGTATCCTGAACCTGTGATAAATCGGCAGATATTCTGCTGTTGAGTTCACCCACTCTGCGGTTAGAGAAAAAGTTCATCGGCAGCGTGATCAGCTTGAAGTAAGTATCGCGCCTGATGTCTGCTAAGGAATGTTCGGCTACAGTAACGAACCATGATATCCTGAAAAATGATACCACTGCCTGCAGGACAAGTACGATAAAAGCCAATATCAAGATACCTTGTATGGTGTTTGGTAAATAATTACTGCTATGTTTTCCTTGTGCGGTATCTATAAGCGCACCTATGAATGCTGGAAAGGCAAGCCCAACCAAACTGGATAAGAGCAGAAAGAATAATGCCGCGATGAATTTACCGCGATATGGTTTTAAATAGGTTAGTAAACGTGCAACATGAGTTAAAGTCTCCTTGTTAATCTTTGCTTTTGATAATTCAATGCCTGATGCGTTACCGCTGTTTAATCGTTCTCTTGCCATTATTTTGTTTAGTATACGGCAATCAAAACCGCAGTTGAAAGGTTATTTGTCAGTTTCGCTCCTGACCTGCAATTCATTCGCCAGAGCTGATCATAATAGCTTAGACGAATCAGAATAAAAAAAAATCTAAATTTTTCTAAATACCTAAGCTTTTAATTGAAATCCGGTTACAAACTTAGTAAAAGACAATCATAGTTTAATTTACTTCTGCTTGTGCTTAAAGGGGCCTTCACGGCCTCTTGAAAACAAAATAATACCCTACTTAAATCAGGTTAAATTCGCTTTTAATGGTTAAGGACAATGATTAAACACTTAACATTTTATCCTTCAGAAATTATTAACATTATATTAAGTTATCAGAACATTTGGCATATTTATAGCTGTTTGATTAACTTGCATTCATATCTAAGCTAACCTCTATGAAAATTTACCAATTCTGCATTACAGGGCTCTTTGCCTGTCTTTTTTCTGTCTCATCAAGCTATGCTCAATTTGGAGATCTGGGCAAAAAGCTTTTCGATAAAGGTACCGACATGGTAGGGAATGGTTCCCTTAACAGGTTATTAAAACAACCTCAGGCTATCACTACCAGCTTTAAAGACGTTGATAAGACAGGTTCAAAGCCACCTTCATTTACGGATGGACAAAAGGCTCAACCGTTGTATCTGTTGCCAAAAGCAACAAATGGCGGATACAAACTTTGTGCAGGTTTTTTTGAAATGACAAATAAGAGCTATTGCCTGCATGCCGGTACCCGTGGGCCAAGCAAAGGCGATGGATATATGCTGGCTCCTGTTTTAGGACCCAAAAAGGACGTAGTGATCAGGATACTTAAAAGTGCGGAGCAACATGCAAACGTACAGCAACGTGATATCCAGGTTTTGTTATGGGCTATTATCTCTCGTACCAAATTTGCAGACATGAATACAAATATCAAATTAACGGCAAGCACCCTGTTATCACCTCAGGAACTGTTAATGCTGCAGGGTGGTGCATTAGGCGTTTTACCTGCAAACTTGGTGGAGAAAGCGAAAGGGCAACTTCCAAATAGTTTACAGAGTGTTTTCGAAGCAGAAAATTCAATACGGAGACTGGCAGCATCAGGTACTTCTTCATACGAGGATATGGAAAAGTATGCAATTTTAGCCGGACTTGCACCACAGCCTGATCCGGATGTCCCAGCGGGTATTTGGTCATTGCATCCGGATGGATACTATATCCGTTTCATGCCCCAGGGATATTCGGTTACCAAGGTGCAAATATATGTTCCGAAGGAACTGATTAACACACAAACCAATCTGGTTTATGATGGCACAAATGGAATAGCCTGCCCTGCAAATGTAGGCGCACAACGTCTTGCCCAAACAAACGAACCTTTAAATCCAGATTACTCAAAGAAATTAGCAACTATTTGTTATCCAAAATAATTCTTTATTTGTTTCGATCACCTTTTACTTTAAGTTCATATTCATCCAAACTCTTATCCAAATCCTGCCCTTTATTGTGTATACTCTCGCAAAAAGCTTTACAGGCTGCAGGATCTTCGCTATCGTCACATTGTGTCTCACAACTAGTTAGGGTATTTCGGGGCATTAGGTTATACATATGGGTAACTGTAAAGCCTACAGCTATAAAGGTAGCTACCACAGCAGCGAAAAACCACTTGGGAAATTTATTATCCTGTATTGAAGGCTTTGCCGGCGGAGTATTGAAGGGTAATATAAATTTGATTCTGTCGTAATTCCAACATAATAGATACACACATGCAATTACCATTAATGGCGCGGTTAGCAATGATCCTTCAAATCTGACGGCAAGCGATAAAATGCAGATGTTTAATATAACAGGCAGGTAAAGCAAGGTGCCTAATACGACGGTGCGGGGTAGCAGCAGTAAAATTGCAGCTAAGATTTGAACATAGCCAATAAAACTGTAGTAGTAGCCTGTATGGTGTAAGGCTTCCAGGTAATGCCCCATAGGCTGATTATTGTGCAGGTCGGTAAAGCGTTCGCCTATTATCTTTACATATCCGGGAGGTAAAAATCCCGCAACAAGCGCCAGGCGGGTAAATGTGGTAAAATACCGCATCCATTTATTGCTGCTTACTTCTGCATGCCACGTATCTAATTTATCTGATAAGTTCATATTGATAAAGTACTTAGTGTACACAATATAAATATTGAAATATGATCTGCAAAATTATTTGATACAGGTGCTTTGGAAGACGTTTCTAGCGTCCTGCTCCGGTCGCTTTCAGGATGTGAACAGAAGACTCATGTTCCTGTCTGATTTTCCAGCTATTTTCAGTTTTCAGCAGCACAGCCGTATATATTAACTTCGTAGTATCGCTTTGTTCTTTCTGGTGCCAGTGAATAACTGCATTTACCATAGCGCTGCTATCTCCCAGAAAATCAACATGAACATCCTCGAAACGAAAATCACTTTCAGGCATTGGATTTTTAAGATATAGCGCCTTAATTGAATCCAGTGAAAGGTTCATTATATGACCCTGACTGATGATTACGGCTCCACGATTGCTGTAAAGCTCAGCTACATGTTTGTAATCAGCATTGGCAATAGCCTTCCCGTATTGTGCGTAAAATATTTTAATGTCATCAGCATCATGGATTTTCTCCACAATTCCCCTGGGTTGTTTGCAGGCCAGATTGGAAATGCTTAGGCCAAGTAGTATGATTTTTAATAGTGATATTTTCATAATAGATGATCGGTTAATTGCAAACTTGGAAATCCACTAGCAGCATATCCTTCTTTTTCCATTTTACCCAGCCTTCCACAGGCGAATACTTACTTTCCTCGCCGCCACAATCAGCAGACGACTTTATTTTAATTCGGTCGTCATTCACGTCCTTTACATCAAATACGAGATCCTGACCGCCGTTAGGTACATTTTTTATCCGATTGCAAGGTTTTAGTGCAACAGACTGCTGTTTGATATATTCATTCCAGCTATGGTAACTGTATTTGGCTTCCGCTTTTTTTACTTTTTTCTTTTCTCCGTTAGCATAGATCAACAGGTAATCCTGGCTGCTGTGCTCTTCTTCAGCATCAAAATCAAAAGCTGCAAAATCGAACTCGGGTATTACTTTTCTTGCCACCAGTTTCTTAGGCATTTGAGTAATAAAAAAAGTCTGATCCTCATTCAATACGAGATATCCGAATTCAGAGTCATCTTCATTGTAAATGTTTAAGCGATCGTTTATGTTCAACTCAAATGAGATCACACCTGCTCCGCGAATTTTATCTTCGGTGTAGGAACTGAATCCATCTTTACCATACAGCAGCTTTTCCTGGTTACTGCAATCCTTTTGCACCTTTGTGTCCACGGTAGTTGGTTCAGTAACCGCACGCTGCACTGGCTTCTTTGTTTCGATGCAAGCTCCGAGCGAGATGATCACTGTCAATAAAAATATAACTTTGTTTTTCAGCCTTCCCATTTGACCTAAAAATAATTAATTAAAGGGACTTAAATACATATCTTTTCTCCTGACCCTAATTTTTAATCCTCCCTTTCTCCTCATCAGCTCCTGAAGGTCTGGTATTAGGCGCTTTAATCTGCTTACGACCAAAGTTATATTTCAAACTGACATTAAACTGCCGACTTTCATATCCGCCGTTACCTTTAATTTGTAGTCCTCCGTACTGGGAAGTACCGGACCAGTTACCGGTATAAAGGATGTCTGATACCGCCATCTTCAGGCTGAACCTGTTTTTTGCAAATGTTTTCTGCATCGCTACATCGAGTGAACCGATGCTATTGGTTTTGTAACTGCCAGACCATACCGAGGGGCTACTGTACCAGCCAGACACTTCTGCACTGTAACCCCTGGGCAACGTAAAGGAATTAGATGCATAAATACTAAGGGTGCTCCGGGTAATTGGGACAAACTTAGCATTCACCGACTTATAATAGCTCCGGAAAGCGTTTATGCTGGTGTAAATGCTCCACCATTTAGTAACATTCACCGGATAACTTACGCCGACATTAATAACTTGCTGGTTAGCAAGATTCTGTGGGGAGATAAAATTACGGTTATTACCAATAGTATCAGTAATTTGTGCAAAGAAGTCGCTGATAAAACTATAGGCAAGCGAAGTAGTCAACGTGTAATTATAAGTATTGCTCAATTTTAGTGCCTGGGTGTATTGCGGTTTTAAAAAGGGATTTCCTTTACTGAAAGACAACTCATCTATGTTGTATTCAAATGGATTTAGGGAGCGGTAATCCGGACGGTCTACGCGACGGCTGTAACTTAAGGTAAGGTTATCTTTCGCACTCAACGAATAGGTGATCCCGCTGCTGGGGAAAAGATTGGTGTAATTACGCTTTACACTATTGTTCTGATTTTGCTGCAGCGTACTTAATTCGCCATCGGATATAGTTTGTTCTGCGCGCAAGCCTATGGTCACACTTATTTTTTTCCAGCTTCGGCTGAGGTTAAAATAAGCGGCATGGATATCTTCTGCATAAGTAAAGATATTACTGCGATCCTGACGAAACACTCCGGAGGAGTAATAATCAAAAACATTGTCGGTTTTTACCTGCGAGGATTTGAGGCCTATGGCTAATTTCGCTTTTCCTAGCGACTGGCTATAATCTGCTTTCAATGAAAAAAGATGGATATCGACGGGGCTAAACATTTGGTAACTGGTTTCAGTTTGCGTGACCCCCTCACTGGAATATACATTAGACTGTGTCTGACTACGATCGGACTGGAAATATCCATAATCTCCGTCAAGGCTAAGCTCATAGCCTTTTGGCGTCTGATAATGATAATTGATGTTTGCAGACAGATTCTTACTGCTCCGGCTGGAGAATCCGCTCGCCAGCAGTAGTTGCTGTTCAATTCCTCTTAATCTGATTGGTGTGCGTGAATTATTAAGATCATCAGCTCCTCTGAAAACCCCATTGACTAATAAACCTAAGGTGCTGTTTTTGTTAAGGTTGTAATCCATTCCTACACGGACATTATGGCTGTTATCTTCAATGATATCATAGGAACGGTTATCATATTCGTAACCGTTTTGAATCCGGTTAAGATTTAGATAACTGCGGTTTTTGTTAGAGCTATTGCTGTAACTGCTAAATAAGCTCAGCTTTTCCATACGATTGTTTAGCGTAAAAGCACTGTTGTATTTGCTGTAACGGCCAATTGCATAACCGAGCAGTGCTGATCCGTTGGTGCCGAAACTTTTGTTTTTGACCAGTCGGATATTAATGATACCCGCACTGCCTGCCGCATCATATTTCGATGAAGGCTGAGTGATGATCTCGAGCGACCCAACGTCTGACGATTGTACTGCTTTCAAATAGTTGGTTAAATCATCTCCACTTAATATGGATCGTTTCCCATCAATAAAGATACTGACCCCGGTTTTCCCTTCTAAAATAAGGTTGTTCTGATTGTCTACAATAACTCCCGGAGCTTTGCGAAGTAAATCAAAGGCGGAAAGACCTGTTGCCGTTAACAGGTTTTGAACATTCAGCACAGTTTTATCTGGAAATACTTCTATTAACCGTTTTTTTCCTACAATGCTTACATCGTCAAGGTTGCTGGTGCGCTGAAACAGGATGATTATTGGCAGATCAAGATCGGCGTTAAGCATATAAATGGGCGACCTGTAACTTTGATAGCCGATGCCGGAGCAGACCAGATAATATTTGCCTGTACTGATGGCGGGCAAAATGAATTTTCCGTAGCGATCTGCAATAGCGGCCTTCATGATAACCGAATCAGAACTACGGTACAGTGTGAGCGTTACTGACGGAACATTAACAGTTCCGCTTATCTTAAATGTTTGTGCGTTTATTTTTCCGGTAAATAGTATCAGCACGATCAGGAGTTTTTTCATAACGCAATTTGCATCTTGCAGTAGCCCTATGAAAGCGGTATCCGACGGGTTACGATATAGTTCGGTCATTGACAGCTATGCAACTCAGCGGTTTATTTGGGCACTCGCCGAAATTCCCTGAATTATCTCTTATATTCTTGCTAGTTTAGTTCTCTGAACTATGAAAGGCACATCAAAGGATAAATTTATTGGAGTCAGTACCTGGGAAATTGTATTTTATATTAGTTTTTTTGTTTTCTCTGCCTCCTTTTATTACACAGCGCTCTGGTTAAATCATGGTGGTTTACACCTGAAAAATGATCCCTTTTTTAACTTCAGGGGATTTCTGAATTGGGGTGGAATCGACTATTTTCTTAAATTATTGCTGAGTATCCCGGTATGGTGGCTTATTTTCGTTAAACTGCGCAGGGTAACACTATACAAACGGTTGCTGATACATCTCGTTATTCTTCCCTTATTCGTAATCGCCTGGATCAAATTATATTACCTGCTGCTCGACGCACTAAAGATGATTCATCTCAGGGATTGGGGGAGTATATGGGATCTTTACTTGCCGGCCTTATTTTATATCATGCAGTTTGGAATTATACACGCCTATGTTTATTTCAAACAGAATCAGGAAAATCAGAAGATAGAATCAGCTTTGCGTGAGGCTGCGCTGAAAAGTGAATTGTCATCGCTCAAGGCACAGTTAAATCCTCACTTTTTATATAATGTATTTAATACCATCAGCGCATCAATACCTTCCGAACTGGAGAATACACGTCAGATGATTGCTGAATTAGCGGATCTGTTTCGTTACCAGCTTCAGGCATCAAGATCGGAATTAGTGCCTTTGCGTGATGAGATAGATTTTACGCAAAAATATCTTGATCTCGAAAAGGCCAGGTTTCAGGAGCGATTGCAAATAAGTATAGCGGTGGAGGAGGAATTGATGGATGAGCTTATTCCTCCAATGATTTTACAGCCTTTGGCAGAAAATGCTGTAAAACATGGTATTTCGCCGTTAATTAATGGCGGTAAAATTGCCATACAGGTAAAAAGGAAAGAGGGGGAAATCGAGTTTTTAATTGCTGATACCGGAGTGGGAGTAAAGGACAAATCTCAATTAATTGGAGGAGGAGTAGGGCTAACCAATACCGCTTTGCGTCTTGAAAAAATGTACGGAGCAAAGTTGTCTTTTACAGACACTGTTCCCAGCGGACTGACTATAAAATTTAAGATAGGATGATTAAAGTAATAGTGATAGATGATGAGGCTCCTGGACGAAAACTGATCATAGAATACATGTCATTTTATCCCGAACTGGTTCTTGTAGGGGAAGCTAACAACGGAGTGGATGCTGTAAGACTGATTAACGAATATAAACCTGATCTGATTTTTTTGGATGTTCAGATGCCTGGAATGAATGGTTTCGAGATCTTACCTCACCTGGAAGAGATTCCTCGAATCATTTTTTCAACTGCCTATGATCAGTTTGCTTTGAAAGCTTTTGAAGTCCATGCTCTGGATTATTTACTAAAGCCCTATACACAATCCCGTTTCCGGCAGGCGGTAGACCGTCTCAGCGGCTCGGCTGCTGTAAATAAAATTCAGCCGCTGGCCGAAAAGCTGATTATGGAGCAAGTGCAATATCCAGAGAGAATTTTGGTACATGCCAATAAAAAACTAATCACCGTTTCCACCGCGGACATTGTCTGGGTAGAGGCTTATGGTGACTACTCAAAATTATACACGTTAAATCATATTTACATCAGTAATTTCGGCATCAGTGCATTAGAAGAAAAACTCAATCCAGCTATCTTTATTCGCGTGCACCGCTCTTCTATTATCAATCTTAATTTTATCAAAGAAGTAAACCGGTATCCGGGAAGTTATGATATTTTGATGCAAACTGATGCCAAAGTTACTGTGAGCCGTAGTTATATGGACAATCTGAGGAAATTGATATTTTGATCTGAGTTCAGAATAAATTATTTGATGTGCTATAGTATAAGTATCTAACAACAGGATCGATGTTGGGGGATAGCTTGATAATAAAGAGCAAAAAATAAAATCACATTTAATTGATTTTCGTAATTTGTCAAATGGTCGGATTAGAAACTATAGATGATTTTTACAAAGGGCAGTTCACTGCAATTCCAGATCGCTTCAAAGCAGAGATAGGTCATTTTAACGTGTTCAAGTTCGATGCAGTGAAAGACTGTGGTTTAAAACCAGTCCCTTATAATATCAGGGCGTATTTCAAGATTTGTTTCATCGTTGGAAAAAATACCGTCCATTCTTCTGATAAAATAATAAACATCGAAAAACAGGGATTACTGTTCGGTAATCCGCAGGTTCCGTATAGCTGGCAGCATCTGAGCGAAGAGCAGTATGGTTACTTCTGCATTTTTACTCCCCATTTCTTCCACCATTTTGGTAACCCGAGTGAATATGCCGTGTTTAAACCCGGCTCAGTACCAGTGATGGAACTGAATGATGAGCAGGCACAGAAAGCGGAGCAGTTGTTTGCAGAGATGTATGCGGACTGGAATAGTGATTATTTGTATAAATATGACAGGATGCGTGCGCTGGTGTATGAACTTTTACATCTGGCCATTAAAACACAACCTGTTAAAAGTTGCCAGCGAAATTTTTCCAGTGCTTCGGAAAAAATCGCCACACAGTTTCTGGAACTGCTGGAACAGCAGTTCCCTTTAGCGGATAATGGTATTCCGCTACGCCTGCGTTCTTCGTCTCACTTCGCCGGGCAACTTGCTGTTCATGTAAATCACCTCAATAAGGTGTCTCAGGAGGTATTGCATAAACCGACTTCAGTGATTATCCAGGAAAGGATTTTGCTGGAAGCTAAGATCTTGTTGAAACATACAACTAAAGCTGTTTCCGAAATAGCTTTTGATTTAGGCTTCAAAGAGAAGACCCACTTTAATAATTTTTTTAAAAAATATACTCAGTTAAGTCCAACGCAGTTCCGGATGATTTGATTTTTGTAACAACAGCATTGTATTTCGTTACCGCTGTGCGCTTTTGGCGGCGACATTTGCTTTATAATTTTTAATACAGCAAATAGAATGGAAAATACTCAAAATTACAACCAGGACCTGACCGGAAAAAGAGCGCTGGTAACAGGAGGAACAAAAGGTATAGGCAAGGCAATTGCAGACAGGTTAGCGCAGGCAGGTGCCCAGGTCATTGTCACCGCCAGAAATATTCCAGCGGACAGCGACAATAAACATCATTTTATCGCAGCGGATTTAACACAGCCAGTACAGGTTTTAAAATTGACGCAGGAGATTGACGAACAGTTTGGTGGAATTGATATCCTGATCAATAATGTTGGGGGATTGACTACTCCCGGCGGTGGCTTCAGTGCCTTAAGTGATCAGGATTGGGAGAATGAATTGCAACTGAATTTGATTGCGGGCATTCGGTTGGACAGACTATTGTTGCCAAAAATGCTAGAACAGAAAAACGGTGTAATCATCCACATTTCTTCAGTAGCTGGTAAACAGCCTTTATGGAACCTGAATATGGCTTATGCGGTTTCGAAAGCAGCCGTGAATAGCTATAGCAAAGCATTGGCATCAGAACTGGCCAGCAAAGGGGTACGTGTTTTAACCGTATCTCCGGGAGCGACAAAAACGCCACCGATGGAACAATTTGTTCAGGATTTCGCTACCTCCACAGGGATCACTGTTGAACAAGCGTTTGAGCAATTGTTATATCAAACAGGTGGTATTCCGATGGGTAGAATGGCTGAACCTGAGGAGGTGGCTTCACTTGTTCATTTCCTGGTATCGCCAGCTGCAGCTTATCTGACAGGTACAAACTATGCGATAGACGGTGGTTCATTGCCGGTGGTATAAAAAATATAGGTGAACTAAATTAGTTTCTGCCAAATAATCCTGTTGTATTGGAAAGGATTTTTCAAATACAACAGGATTATTCCTAAACTTCCAATAAAGGATTTTTAGCTTTTACACGGCTTTTTGCCCGATCCACGTCTGGACTGCGATATAAATCCTCGTGTATTGATGATAGGGTCGAACTATGAACCTGTTCTCCCAGACCATAGAATTGCTGAAAACTCATGATGAGCGGTCGCCATTTATTCGGGTCAACCCGGTTTGAATTTCCCTCCATCAAGATGAATTCATCAAGATAAACACGTTGAATGCGTAGTTCCATAGTAACTAGTTGCCCACGTTGCTGATCATCTTCATCTGCAATTCCGTGCCATTGTTCCATCACAGCTTCCATCTGTACAGGGCATTCTGCCACTCTAGGTGGGTTAACTGCTTCAGATGGTGCAGGAGTGAGCTGGGCACGACCAAATTTATCAGCCTCATAAGTATAGCCTTTCTGCGCTTTTCCCGGCGGAACCGGAAAAGAACCGGTCTTAAGAGCCAGGCGATTCACGGCAGCGGCCTGGTGAATGGAAGGCAGGTTTAAAACGCATTCGCCAGTGCGACGGATATTTTCCGTCGTTTTAGAGAAATTGGAGATGCCTATGATAGCACGCCAGCCGAGCCAAAAGATAGACGAAATGGGTGCAATGTTATAGGTCCCATCGCTGTTGGTTGTGGTAATCAACACTACTGGTGTGCCGAAATAAAGAATTGAGGGTTCAGTAATTTTGTGCATATACATATGGATTTATATGCAAACCTAGCATATTGGTATAGCCCGTTATACCCGATTCTTGCGGTATTATTTTGGACAGCTATCAATATTAGGGGCCATCAGAAACACTATAGCATCGACTGTGTTAATGGTAAAGGCTGGATCAATATGGAAAAAAAGTATAAGGTATTAAGATTGCTATTAGGCGATCAGCTCAATTTGCAGCATTCCTGGTTTGTACATCAGGATTCATCGGTTTTATATGTGATGATGGAAGTACGTACCGAAACAGATTATGTATGGCACCACATCCAGAAAGCCTGCGCTTTTTTTGCCGCTATGGAAGACTTTGTGGAAACGTTAAAAAATGACGGGCATGATATTTTATATATCAAATTGGATAATCCTTCCAACCAGCAAAGTTTTGCCGCAAACTGCGATGTGCTGATAAAAAAATATGCTATCGGGAAATTTGAATATCAGCTACCTGATGAATACAGACTGGATGAAGAGCTGAAAGCATACTGCAAAAAGCAGATAATTCCCTCTCAGGCCATAGATACCGAACATTTTTATACAACTAGGGATGAATTAGGAACATTTTTTTCGGGTAAAAAAGGACTGCTGATGGAGAATTTTTACCGTGAGATGCGGAAAAAACATGAAATACTGATGGTAGGTAAGGAGCCTGTAGACGGTAAATGGAATTTTGACGAAGAGAACCGAAATAAACTACCGAAGAACCATAAACCTTATGCACCCTTATTATTTAGTAATAATGTAAAGTCACCATATGATCGCATCGTAGCAGCAGGACTGAAGACTATTGGAGTGATAGATCCTAAAAACTTTTACTGGCCGGTCAATCGTAAGCAGGCGCTGGAATTGCTGAAATATTTTACTGATTACTGTCTGCCACTTTTCGGTACTTTCCAGGATGCAATGCACACAGAAGAGTGGTCGGTTTACCACTCCCGGCTGTCTTTCGCGATGAACACAAAAATGCTTTCTCCAAAGGAAGTGATCACCGCTGCTTTGGTAGCCTGGAAACAGGATAATAAAGTCATCTCGATCAATCAGCTGGAAGGTTTTATCAGGCAGATCCTGGGTTGGAGGGAATACATGCGAGGCATTTACTGGCTAAAGATGCCGGAATTTGAAACCATGAATTATTTTGATCATCAGCGGAAACTGCCAGATTGGTATTGGACAGGGAAGACGAAGATGAACTGCCTGAAACATAGCATTGGTCAATCGCTGGAACATGCTTACGCGCACCATATCCAGCGACTCATGGTGACGGGTAATTTCGCTTTGCTGGCAGGAATCAAACCTGATGAGGTCGATTTCTGGTACCTTGGAATTTATATTGACGCAATTCAATGGGTAGAGATCACCAATACAAGAGGGATGAGCCAGTTTGCTGACGGAGGAATCATTGGGTCAAAACCTTATTCCGGAAGTGCCAACTACATCCATAAACAGAGTAATTATTGCGATAAATGCCATTACGACCGCAACACAAAAACTGAACAGAACTCTTGCCCTTTTAATAGCCTCTACTGGGACTTCCATGACCGCCATCGCGAAAAATTGAGTTTTAACCACAGGCTTTCTATGGTATACAAGATATGGGATAAAATGGCTCCGCAAGCTCGCGAAGCTGTTTTGCTGCGGGCAAATTATTGCCTGGAACATTTGGAGGAATTATAATTTTTTCAAACCATAAATCAATACCAATTGAATTAGCTTTGTTTATCCTAACCAAGCTGCTGCATGAAAACACGTTTACTTTTTGTCTTATTTGTCTTATTTTTTCCCTACTATACATTTTCATCTGTTCCTGCTGATAGTCTGCTGCAAGTGCTCAAAGTAGAACTTGCACGCAAAGACATCTATGACCGGAAAATGGAAGGCAAAATATCCAACCTACGACAAGCCTATGGTAATTTGCCAGTATCGGCGCTGAAAGAAAAATACAACATCACCTTGGCACTGTTTGACTTGTACAAAGATTACCGCTTTGATTCTACTTTTTATTATGCACAACGACTGGTCGAATTAAGTACCAGCTTGGGTGATGACAGAAAACTGGCAGAAAACCGGCTAAGATTAGGGAAAACGCTGATTAGTTCGGGTATGTTTAAAGAGACGTTCGATAATCTGAGGGCAACTAATGCGCATTTGTTGGATCTCAACGCAAAGAAATCCTATTACATACTCTATTCCTGGGCCTATTCTGACTTGGCCAAATACAATAGCGATCGCTTTTATGCACCTCAGGATCTGGTTAAAAAGTTTCTTTACCTGGACTCGGCGATTGCATTGACACAAGCGGGCAGCTTTGAACGGCTGATCCTGGAAGCACAGCGAAAAGAAGGGACTTTACCACATCCTTCGGTATACTACAATACACTTTACAAAAGAAAACTCTCACTGCATGAAGAAGCAATGGTCGCTACGGGTTTGAGCAGGTACCGGCATGGGAATGAGAAAATCCGGTTACTGGCTATTGCGGCAATTAATGACCTGCGGACTTCCACCTATCGGGCAGAGGCCATGTTTTCTTTAGGGAAAGCATTGTATGAAGAAGGGAAAATTGAAGAAGCCTACTATTTTTTGAAGCAGGCCATGGTACAGGCCAATACATTTGGTTCGCGGATGCAGCAGTATCAGGTGGCACATATGCTGCCTAAAGTTGCGGCAGAGCGGGATAGGATAGCTGAACGGGAACGTGAGCGCTTTCTGATCTACACAGTGTGTATCCTGGTTGTAGCGGTGATTGCAGCACTGATTGGTTTTATCATCTTTGTACAGCTCAAAAAAGTGCGGGCTGCACAGCGGGTGATAAAAGAAAATAACGAAATGCTGGCGGATAAGAATAAACAATTGTGGGAGGCAGGGAAGATCAGGGAAGAGTATATCGGCTATTTTTTCAGCGAGTTGTCGCGCTATATTGTAAAACTGGATAAATTGAAAAGAAATGTACATCGAAGGGTAAAATCGGGCAATATAGAAGAGACCTTTACCATATTGGATAAAGTAAATATCAGTCAGGAACGGAGCGAACTTTTTAAGACCTTCGACCAGATCTTTCTTAAACTCTTTCCGGATTTTGTAGATGCAGTGAACTCCATGTTCGAAGAGAAAGATCAAATGAAGCCCAGAGCTGCCGGAGCACTAAGTCCACAGCTGCGCATCTTTGCCCTGATGCGTTTAGGCATCAGCAAAAATGAAACGATCGCAGCGATATTGGAGTATACTGTAAATACTGTTTACACCTACCGTTTCAGGGCAAAGACGAAAGCGCTGGTATCTGGCGGAGATTTTGAACAGCATATTATGGGCATTCAGCTCAATGCTGATGGCCACTTAACTTAGATTTTTCAGTGCATATTATTTTTTAATATACTTTAAATCAGTTTATTGCGATTTTATTGACTTAGATTTTTAATCACGCCAAGGTGAATCTCTTGCAATTGAGCCTTTAGCAGGCTTATTTGCGTGATCATTAATCTGTGCGCAGATGTACTTCTGCTGCCTGAATCTTATCTATCAAGTCAACCAAATTAAACAAGTATGTACAAGAAAATTTTACCTTATCTAAGTATAATGGTACTTTTCCTGATGCCGGTGGTTACTGTCTTTGCACAAACCAGAACGGTCAGCGGTAAAGTGACGGAAGCGGGCACTGGATTACCAATCGGGGGAGTAAGCGTAACGGTCACAGGCACAGGCTCCGGCACCACCACCAATGCCAGTGGTCAGTATAGCATCGCGGTGCCGGCGACTGCTAAAAACCTCACATTCACTTTTATCGGTTTCGCCTCAAGGACGATGGATCTTCCTGCGGGAGCTACATTGAACATTTCGCTGAGTGAAGCGAGTAACGACCTGAAGGAGGTAGTAGTGGTCAGCGTAGGTTATGGTACGCTCGACCGGCGGGAAGTGTCCAGTGCCATCACGCATGTCTCGGCAAAAGATTTATTGCAGGTGGCAGGGAATAATCCATTGATGTCGCTCCAGGGAAAAGTCGCTGGGTTAACGATCAGCAATACTGCAACCGGAGATCCAAATTCCAGTCCAAGTATACAGCTCAGGGGAGTGTCCTCACGTAATGCCGGACTCGGACCACTGTATGTCATCAATGGTGTTCCGGGCGGAAATATTGATAACATCAATCAGAATGATATCGAAAGTATCGATGTATTAAAAGGTGGTGCTGCTTCTGCCATCTATGGTACAAGGGGCGGAAACGGAGTAATCATTATTACAACCAAGAAAGGCGGAACGCAGTCACGTATGTTCTATGATGGTTATGCCAGTTTCGACTATGTTACTAACCGGCTGGAGAATCTTTCAACAGAAGAGTTTATAGCGAACCGCGTGCAAAACGGCAAAGGACAGAATTATGGTGGAAATACCAACTGGCTGGATGCGGTGACTAAATCTCCGGCTTTCGCTCAAAAACATACCCTGCAATTGTCGGGCGGCTCTGCAAAAACGAATTACTTCGCTTCTGCTGATTATCGTGATGCAGGTGGTATCGATCTCCGGGCACATAAAAAGGAATATGGGGGAAGAATAAGCCTGAACCACACTACCGACAACAATGTATTTGTGGCTACATTGAACATCGCGCCGCGTAACATGATGGTGAGTAATGCAGATCAGGGGAATTTCAACAACGCACTTACTTTAAATCCTACATATCCTATTTTCAATGATCAGGGCAAATATAACTATATCAACACGGGTTTTTTCTCCAATAATCCGGTCGAGAATGGTAACCTGATCAAATCTGATGCAGAAATTAAGGAGCTGGATATCAACGGATCATTAAAAATGAATATCCTCGATAACCTGAGTACTACAGTGACACTGTCACAAATCAGCCGCTCAGCGAAGAATCTGAACTTCTCACCTTCTACATTATCCACGATTGTGCAGGCAAATAAAACTACACAAACCAACTTCGCCTCGCAGGAACAACAGGAGAACGACCAGAAGAATGTGGAGTGGACTGGTAATTATAACCTGGGTATCAACCGCCATCACTTTAAAGTGCTGGGAGGATATTCATACTCGGTATTCAATTATAAACAATTCAGATCGCAGAACTATGATTTCCCTTTTGATGCTTTTGGCTGGAACAACTTGGGGTCAGGATTGTATAACGGCGGCGCGGCAGGGCAAGGTCAGAATGCAGTAAGCTCCACACAAAACGGCTCTACGCTGATCTCCTTTTTTGGCAGGTTAAATTACGACTTTGATAACCGCTATATTTTTACCGCCAGCTTGCGGCGTGAAGGATCCTCTAAGTTTGGTACCAATAACAAGTGGGGTAATTTTCCCGCTGTATCCGGTGCCTGGCGCGTTTCTGAGGAAAGCTTTTTCAAAGGGAAACTGCCCTGGTTCAACGAGCTTAAAGTGCGTGCCGATTACGGTATAACAGGTAACCAGGATTTCGATAGCTACCGATCACTGCTACTTTACGGCAGTGCAGGCTATTTTCCTTTCAACGGCGAGTGGTATCAGGTATATGGTCCTTCATCAAATGTTAATCCTGATTTGAAATGGGAGCGTGCAATCAACTTTAACGCCGGTGTCGATTTTGCTTTGTTAGACAGCCGTCTGAGCGGATCACTGGATTATTACATCCGGACCAATAAAGATTTGCTGGGCAACTATCGGGTGCCATTACCGCCTAATTCTCAGACCGAAACCTTTGCGAATGTAGGGACAATGAAAAATTCAGGTCTGGAATTAACTTTAAGCGGTGCGCTAGTTAAAAATAACGATTTCAGTTATAATGCCACACTTGCGTTTTCCTACAACAAGAATAAATTTGTTTCCTTTTCAAATGATTTATATGAAGGCGGAACCTTCCAGGATGTAGCAAATCTGCCTTCGCCAGGTTCGCCGGGAAATATACAGCGAATTGAAGAAGGCCGCAGTATCGGCGAGTTTTTTATGCTGCGGAATGCAGGAGTGAGTGAAAATGGTGCACTGCTGGTTTATAAAAAGGATGGCAGTATTATTCAGGCCAATGAAGCTTCGCCAGACGATCGCCAGTATGTAGGGAACGGCTTGCCAAAATATGTGGCTTCTATGGGCCATAATTTTCAATATAAACGTTTTGACCTGAATATATTTTTGAGGGGGACTTTTGGATATAAGGTGTTTAATACTCCAGCATTTTACCTTGGAACGCCCGCTAGTCAGCCGGACGCAAATGTGCTCAAATCTGCATACGACACTAACAGCAAGTATTCAAAGTTAACGAGCGACCAAACGCTGTACAGGACTTCAGATTATTACCTGGAATCGGGCTCTTTCGTCAAGATTGATAACGTTTCGCTGGGTTATACACAACCAGTGAAAAGCAAATATATGAAGTCGGTGCGTCTGTATGCGGTAGGTCGCAATCTGCATACTTTTAGCAAGTATTCCAGTGGTGATCCTGAACTGATCAATATAAACGGGATGACACCCGGGATAAAACTTGATGGTCAAAACAACCCGACTTTGAATTATTACCCTTCTACGCTGCAGCTGATTTTTGGTTTGCAGGCAACATTTTAATGTACAGAACAATGAAGAAATACAAGAAATATATAAGTGGTTTATTGCTGGCAGCGGTGTTTGCCGGTAGTTGTACTAAACTGGATGAACGTGTATACGATAAGGTAGATGCAGGAAGTTTTTTAACACGACGTGAAGACGTGATCAGGGATTTTTTACGGCCTTTTGAACACGGTTTCTGGAGTATCCAGGGCAATGATGTCTATGCCGTTGGCGAGGACAGCTCGGATGAAATGGGGACTTACAACCGTCAGGGCGACTGGCAGGATGGAGGTTATTATCAACGGATGCATTATCATACCTGGACGCCTAATGATGGTTTCACGAACGGCGCATGGACCAACTTTTATCAGGGTATTGTGCTGGCTACGAACTCGTATCAGGATATGGAAAGTATCACAGATCCGGCTAAACTGAGCATCACAGCCGCAGAACTGGACGATTTCAAATCAGAACTCCGTACATTACGTGCCTGGTTTTACTTGAGAGCTTTTGATTTTTACCGGAACATCGAGATCATTACAGATGTAAAAAATGCGACTCAGGGTAATCCGCAATCTACTCCGCAGGAAACATTTGCGTATATTGAAAAGGAACTGCTGGAATCTATACCTGGTTTACCAACGCGTGAAGTTTTGGGCGCTAACGGTATAGGAAGATGGACCAAAGCCGGGGCAGCGTCTTTATTGGCAAGGCTTTACCTGAATGCCAAAGTATATACCGGTACTGATAAATCTGCAGAGTGCGAGATGGTGTGTCGTGATATCATCAGTGGCAAATATGGCAGTTATGCTTTGGATAACCGATGGGATGCACCTTTTGACTATACCAACAACTCGCTTAATTCCGAAGTGATTTATGGATTTCCAGGCACGCTGGCGCGAACACACTGGCACTACGATGGTGGAATGTTCTTTTTTGGAATGCCTTACGATGCTGCACCGCTGTACTGTGGATTTACAGATTTTGGTCAGGCTAATCCAAAATATGCCTTACAGCCAGGCCGCGATGTAGATAGCGCAGAGTATAATTTTCAGTTGGGTAAGCCATTTGTGAAGTTTCAGAAATATCCGGACGACCTGCGTTTGAAAAAATACCGCAACCTCGGTGGCAGCAAAAGAGAGGGCATGTTTTTATATGGTTACCTGCCTTTTACCCGAACGGTAAATGGTAACAGCGTTGCTGATACTGTTAAAGGGAATAAGGGTCCATATCCTTTGTATATCCGCGATCAGGTGGGTATGTTTCTTGCTGCTAAACCTGGCACTAAGATCACTGACAAGGAGTCGAACATGAATCATGCTGATCATAATTCAGGCGTCTTTTTGATGAAGTATCCGTTATATCCTACACCGGATGCCAATCGTATTACCTCTGCCTATGCGGAAGTACGTTTGACGGAGATCTACTATACACTTGCGGAGTGTTTGTACCGGAAGGGCGATAAACCAGGGGCTGCAGCTTTACTCAACCAGGTGAGGCAACGTAACTATCCTGCTGGTTCACCTAGTCTGTATACCGCAGACGGCAGTCAGCTGAACGATCAGGAAATGCTCGACGAGTGGGGCAGGGAATTTATCGGCGAAAACCGCCGGAGAACTGATCTGATCCGTTGGGGTGTATTCAGCAAAGGAACCTGGTGGGATAAAAAACCAGATGCAGACACGCATACGGAGATCTTCCCCATCGGGCTGAATACGCTCACTGTAAATCCGCAATTGAAGCAGAACCCAGGCTACTAAATGGAGCTTTATAAATTATCGCTTTTACTGATACGGCCTTTCCCGAATGGAGAGGCCGTTTTTTTTAATCGATTCTGCTCTAAAATAATTACACGATATTAACCTGGGTTAAGTTGATCAGCCGGTGAGCTCCGTAGGTTTGTCTTGTCAAAATGAATTGACATCTTAAATCAAAGGATATGAAAAGTTTATTTATTGCAATGGCTGCAACTTTATTTGGAATAACAGCGATGGCTCAAAAGAGCAACAAGCCGACAATCGTATTGGTTCATGGTGCATGGTCGGATGCAACGGCATGGAAAGAGGTAACACCAGTATTGGAAGCAAAAGGATTCAATGTCTTAGCGGTCAACCTGCCGGGCCACGGAAGTGATACTACGCCATTTACTTCAATTACCTTGCAATCGTATGTAGATGTTGTTAAAAAAGAAATAGGCGACTATAAAAATGTAACACTGGTGGGACATAGTATGGCAGGAATGGTGATCAGTCAGGTCGCTGAGGATATGCCAGGTAGTATTAAAAAGCTGATTTATCTTGCTGCTTATTTGCCTGTAGATGGGCAGAGCCTGCTGGACCTGGCTAAAACTGATGCAGACAGCCATGCGGGTAAATTCCTGCAGGTGGATCAGGCCACTGCTTCAGCTGCCATACATAAAGATGGAGTAGTGGATATATTTGTGGCGGATGCACCGAAAAATATACAGGACAAATTTGCAAGGGGTGTACAGCCCGATCCCGTAATACCGTTTACTTTACCGGTTAAGCTATCTGCAGCACGTTTTGGTGCTGTCGAAAAGGTTTATATCTATACCACCAATGACCATGCACTCAGTTATGCTAAACAGCAGGCGATGGTTAAAGATGCACAGGTGAAAAAAGAATATATCCTGAACAGCAGTCATACGCCATTCATCTCTATGCCAGGCAAGGTCGCGGCAATTCTGATCAAAGAAGCAAAATAACGACTGATAAACAGCCTAAGTAAAAACCGGATTTCCCGGAGCTTATCATCTTAAAAACTTACATTCGTAAAAACGGACTGACATGGAAGAATTACAGCTATTGAAAAATGCAATGTCATCAGTGGTCAGCATGGATGCTGAGGCATTTAACCTTTCGCTTCCTTACTGGAAACTCAAAGCCTATAAAAAGGGAGAGTTTTATAATGAGTACCACAATGTATGCAAGCATCTTGGCTTTATTATCCATGGCGTTTTTCGGATCTACCGTGCTGATGACGATACCGGAGTGCAGAAAAACATGCTGTTCTTTTCAAAGGAGCAGTTTGTAGCTTCTTACACCAGTTTTCTAAGCCAAAAACCTTGTAATTATTATACGGCTTCAGTAGATGCCTCTGTAGTGATTTATATTCACATCGATCACCTGCATAAATTATACAGAGAATCGCATCAATGGGAGAAATTCGGCAGGTTCATCGCAGAAACTGCTTTCCATCAGCTGATGTCAAATACAGAAGGTTTTTTATTTAAATCGGCCGAAGAACGTTACCTGGACATGATGGAACAGCATCCGGATATCTTTAATACAGTCCCGCTTTACCATCTTGCTTCTTACCTTGGTATACAGGCGCCATCATTAAGCCGGATCAGAAAACGCATGGTAGGCCAGTAAAACCATATCAGAACATTTAATTAGCTCCATGAAGCATCGCAGAAGGTCTATGATTTGTCTGCGACTGGCCGCCGCATGATTTTTTTGCGCATCCGTCTTAACAATATTCTAAAACATCACGATTAAAAGCCTCTCCTTGAACAGGAAGGGTATCATCGTGACTTTTTAAACATGTAAAACATGAACAAACAAGAAATACGCCCCCTTGGGACTAATGAAAAAGTATTCTGGGTATTAGATCAGAAAACCACTACGCAGTTTGCAGTTGCAGCAGAAATTGACGGTAACGCTACAGATCAGTCCTGGAGGGATGCATTGGATAGTGTACAGCAAAGACATCCAAACCTTTCTGTTCAGATTTCAGGTAACACTTATTCAACTGCCTTTTTTGAACGGGTAGCTGATTGTAAAATCCCGCTCAGTATCGTTTACACCAAGAGAGAAGAAAACTGGAACGAGCTATTGGAAAGAGAGCTGAACATTCCTTTAGATATCACTGTAGCACCCCTAGCTAAAGCAGTAGTGATTCAGCAATCTGGAAAATCCGTATTTATATTTATCTCCAATCATTCAATAGGAGATGGAATGTCTGTCGCACTCTTTATCCGGGATGTCTTAACGGTATTGTCCGGTGAAACGATAACCCGCCTCATGCCAGTATCTCCACTGGATGAACTTGCAGGGCTAACTGTAAAGCAAATTCCAGCTGAACAATTAAGCGTATTTAAGCAGCTGAAAAATGGCCTGGCACCCAGATCGGCAGTCAATATTCGGCGCCTTAAATTATCACATACCTTGACGGACAGCTTAATCAAACGCGCAAAAAGGGAAAAAACGACAGTACATGGTGCCTTAAGTGCCGCTTTGGTGATTGCTTTAAAACAGGTGGAGTCCGCCCTGGAGGGAAAGCCCGTCCGCATTTTACATCCGCTCTCCGCACGTATCCCCCTTGGCCTTGGAGATGACTATGGTCTTATGATGAACATCCTCACTTTACCTTACGACCCTGCGCCGAAGGATAGTTTTTGGAGTTTTGCAAAAACGGTTCGGGAAGGCATCGCTTCAACGCAGACACGGGAATGGATTACAGGTGTCAACAATGCAACGAGAGAACTTTTTTACAATGAACTGGATCTGAATACAGTTGAACAGGCACTGCGTCAGGGAACGGAACACGAAATTCTGCTGACCAATCTGGGGCAACTTTCTTTTAAAGCTGATTATGGCGGATTAACCTTAAAATCTTTATGGGGACCTATGGTGCTGACGGCACATAATGCAGCACAGACTGTAGGTGTGGCAACCTTTAATGGAGCACTTACGCTGACCTTAACAGGGATTTCGCCTTCAGAAGGACTGCTGGAAGCAGTGGAGGAAATTATTGATCAGGTCTGTAACGCGTCAGACGAAATCCGGATGAGTGAATTTTTTAATAAAAGCATTTAGAACATGACCACAAATTTATCAGCAACACAAACTGCGCTACAAACGAACTGGAAGGTTGACCCTCTCCATAGCGAATTATCTTTCAATATCAAGTATCTTACAATAAGCGTAGTAACTGGTTTTATACAGGAGTTCGACCTGAATGTGCAGACCACAGGAAATGATTTTGGAGAGGTGACCGAACTATATTTAAAGGCTGATATGATGTCTCTGATGACAAATCACGGGCCAAGGGATGAGCACTTAAAATCACCTGATTTCTTTGATGTAGAAAAACACCGGTATGTACAATTTCAGGGTACTGCTTTCCAGAAACAGGGCCAGACACCACCTTCTTTACTGGCTGCTTATCGAAGAGATTATAAGTTGCATGGCCATCTGCTGATTAAGGATATTTCCAGACCGATCGTGCTGGATGGCGGATTTGGGGGATTAGTAACGGATCCTGACGGACATAAATGTGCCGGTTTTAGCGTAAAGGCAAAGATCAGCAGAAAAGAATTCGGATTAGGCTGGGGAGGACTTACAGCTGCGGGTAAGTTGATCCTGGCAGATGAGGTGGATATTGTTGGGAACATACAACTGATAAAGCAGGTTTAATTTACCTATTGCTGCCAGTCATTTCTGGCAGCAATAGGTAAATTGTTAACGATCCTGCCGCAAATCAATATCAATTCGGCTAAAAGTTGATCACTTCAAAATAGGCTTTTTTAGGTTTTAGTTCCTGATTAAACAGCAAAGGAAAGTTCTTTGGTCCACGGTAATCGAGCCAGCTGTATTTATCTGATAAATTCCAGAAGGTAACTCCGGTGATATGTTTCTTGTTTTTTCTAAGCACGTCAAAGATCATCTTATATTGCTGAAGCTGTTTTTCTTCAATATCGGATGTAAATGCTGCGGTCTCGACTTCTTGTTTGTTCCGTATCAATTGTCCGCCCTGGTTTCCGGCATAAATTGAAACGTCAAGCTCCGTGATCTGAATTTGAAGTCCTAGTGAAGAAAATAGGGAAATAGATTTTTCAAGTTCGGTGCGACTGGGATTGCTAACCGACCAATGGCCTTGCAGTCCTATGCCATGAATGGGTACACCTTTCGCCAGCAGGGCTTTTAACATTTTATAGATCTTTGCCCGCTTTTCAGGTATTTCCGTATTGTAATCATTGTAGAACAATATGGCCTTCGGATCGGCTTCATGTGCATAGCGAAATGACATTTCCACAAAATCTTCACCGGCGATAGTATATAAAGGAGAAGGACGAAAATAAGCAGAGTCGTCGGCGATGACTTCATTGACTACATCCCAGGCATAGCTATCTTTTTTATATCGTGTCACAACGGTTTGAATATGCGCCTTAAGTCTTTTCAACAATACATCTTTTGAAATTTGATGGCCGCTTTGATCTTTAAATAACCATGAAGGGGTCTGGTTATGCCATACCAGGCAGTGACCGCGTAATTTTATTCCATTAAGTCTTGCAAATGCAGCAATAGCATCCGGTATTTCCCATACATACCGGTCTTCCACAGGATGTATTGGTCCCATTTTCATTGCATTTTCAGCAGTAATACTGTTGAATTGCTGAAGGATCAGCTCCCGGTTAGCTCCGGATAAATCCCTTTGTGCTACGGCAACACCGATAGGAAAATATTGCTGGTAATAATCCTTTAATCCCTTATCCTGCATCTTAAGATTCCTGAAAGCTGATGAGGTGATTCCAGCTGCAATCAGTAATGCTCCTGTAAATAATGTTATTTTTGACTTGATCATCTCCGGTAAGGTTGGTCACGATTGGTTAGCATTTGCAAATACGTTACATTTCGGCTGATATGCGTGTCCTTATGGATAATTTTATAATACAAATGTATGGTATCCAAATCAGACTGCTATAATTGTAAATCCTGTAAAATATCTTACTCGCTTTAAAACGATTTCTTCAGGTATTTGTTTAAACATAAAATCGTTCGCACTTGGAAAATTCACGCCCGCAGGACCTCGCTTTTCTTGTACAAAATAAACTGAAGCTCACCAGAAGCAAGCTGGCACTGCCATCGTTAAAAGTTCTTGAAGATCTTTTTGACTGCCTCTTTTATTCGAGCATGTGTAAAGAGGAGAGCGACTTAATCAGGGTAACCATCACTTTTATTGATCCGGAGAATCCTGATCCAACACCGCCGGGGCGCATAGTACCGGAAAGGTGGAGCTGTGTTGCTTTTGAAAAGCACATAGTGATGACGACGAAATCGCTGGCCAAACTATCCAAGGCTGCTGATCCACTGAGTGCTTCGCTGGCAGTTTATTATAATGAGGAAGGGGAACTGCATATCTGGGGACTGATAGATCAGGCGATGCACTATCAAAATTTCCTGAACTATGAATCTGATACCGACTCAGAGCAGCCGGGGCTGTTTCAGGTATCGGTAAGTGATATCGGCACGCTGAATGTCCTGTTCGATTATGAGTTGCTGGCTACGCTGAAGCAAAATGTACTGGTGAAACGTTACGTTGATGTGCTGACCATCGGACCTATTTCCAAGATGCTTAAAAAGAATGCAGATTTTCTAAAGGTAACCATGCGGGATTATTTAGAGAAGAACCATCCCACAGAATTTTATGCGGATTGGGAGGACTTTCTGGACAATTTATGGATCCAGACCTTCTCGAGATTACTGCTCAAAATTCAGAGTTACCAGCATGGCGGGGCAATATTGATTGCGGATGACAGTGTGGACCTGGATGTCAAATACAGGATACAATACGAGCGACTGGCATCTGCTATGATTGCGCATGCAATGGCTTCGGTCGATAACTTCGTGTCTGAAAATAAAATTGAGGGCGACTTTCTGGCGGGCAGGCGCTCTGTAAGCAAAATGATGTACCTGCGGGAATCAGGATCTTTTTACCATAAAAAAGGGACAGGGGATGAGATCACAGGTGCAATTAGTTTTATTGCTTCACAGAGTTGTGTAGATGGAGTCGTCCTGTTTAACAGGAGCATGGTCACGAATGGTTTTGGTGCAGTGCTCCGCGCCAAAAAAATGCCGGGCAAGATTTATATCTCCGCCACCGCAACGGCAACGGCAAAGTCGCTAAGCCCCCATGATCCGAAACATTACGGCACCAGGCACCGCTCTATGATTGCCTATTGCTGGAACCATCCCTCGTCTCTGGGACTGGTAATTTCTCAGGATGGTGAAATCAGGGCCTTTTCCAAGATTGAAGACAAGCTGATCATGTGGGAGAATATTAAAGTCCAGCAATATTTAACAAAGAAATCTAAACACAGGATAAATGTGAAGTCTTCCGGCGCAATTGAAGAATTGCATTGATTTCTATCCTTGATTTACATACAACCTTCAGGGTTTTGCATACATGAGCAGCATGATTCCTGGCGACCTTTGGATGATTAAGATATCATCATGGAAATAGAAAAAATAGCATTAGGAAATCAGGGACTGATTGTCCCGAAAGTTGGTCTTGGCTGTATGGGCATGACAGGTTTTGAAGACGCGCACATGTATGGCCCGGCAGATGAACAGGAAGCAATTGCTACCATCCACAGGTCATTGGAACTGGGCGGCAATTTTCTGGACACGGCAGATTTATATGGCCCCTTCAAAAATGAACAGCTGATCGCAAAAGCCATCGAAGGGAAAAGGAACGAATACATCCTTGCTTCTAAATTTGGTTGGGAAATAGACGATAATGATCATTTAACCTGGGCCATCAATGGCAAAAAAGAATACGTCAAAAAGTCGATAGAGCGGTCATTGAAAAACCTCAATACGGATTATATAGACCTGTATTATATGCATCGCCTGGATAAAACAACCCCGATTGAAGAAACCGTAGCAGCTATGGCCGATCTGGTTAAAGAAGGGAAAATTGGCTACATCGGCTTGTCTGAAGTGTCATCAGAAACCGTAAAAAGAGCCAACGCAGTGCATCCGGTAACAGCAGTGCAAAGTGAATATTCCTTATTTGAACGTACTGTGGAAGAACGTGGTGTATTGGAAACCCTGACTGCGCTTGGGATTGGCTTTGTGGCTTACTCACCATTAGGTCGCGGGTTCTTATCCGGACAAATCCGAAGTATCGATGACTTACCGGAGCATGATTTCCGTCGCGCAATCCCCCGTTTCCAGGAAGGTCACTTTTACAAAAACATTGAACTGGTCAAAGCCATTGAGGCATTGGCAGCAGAGAAAAATGTAACGTCATCACAGTTAGCGCTGGCGTGGATTATGAGCAAAGGAATCCTTCCTATTCCGGGCACAAAACGCAGGAAATACCTGGAACAGAACTTATTGTCTGCCGAAATACAATTGAGTACAGACGATTTGGAAAAACTGGAAAGTATTGTGCCTTTAGGTACAGACACAGGTAAACCATATGATGAGTTCAGTATGGGACTTATCGATTAATTATCTTTAATTTAGTACGATGAATGCCATCAACTCTGTTTCAGAATTTCACCGTTTATTATCGCTGCCTGCACCTAAACATCCTTTGGTGAGCGTCATTAATCTTGCAGAGAGCATCTTTCTGGAGGATGATATATGGAAGGGTTTTGTGAACCGGTTTTACTGTGTTGCACTGAAACGAGAGGCAAAGGGAAAGATCAGGTATGGTCAGCAGCATTACGACTATGACAAGGGAGTCCTGAGTTTTACCGCACCAAATCAGGTACAGTACCTGGATCTCCATAATATGGAATGCGGATCGGGCTATCTGCTGATCTTCCATCCGGACTTTCTGCTCAAACATCCCCTGGCAGGTACCATAGGTAATTATGGCTATTTCTCCTATTCGGTAAATGAGGCATTACATCTTTCTGCTGATGAGGAAGATGATCTGATTGCGATACTCCACAAAATAGATAAGGAATGTGTGCATATCGATAAACATACACAGGAAATCATTCTGTCGCAGATTGAACTGCTGCTCAATTACTCTAACCGGTTTTACGAGCGGCAGTTCATCACCCGTAAAAATAACAACTATGAACTGCTGACTAAATTTGAACAGTTTGTAGCTCATTATTTCGATGCCAACCAAACTGCTCAGCAAGGTTTGCTGACGGTACAGCGTATTGCAGAACATATGAATCTTTCACCAAACTACCTGAGTGATTTGCTTCGTGTACATACCGGGCAGAATACGCAGCAGCATCTGCACGAAAAGCTGATCGAAAAAGCGAAGGAAAAACTATCTACAACAAGTGCATCGGTTAGTGAAATTGCATATAACCTGGGTTTTGAGCATGCGCAGTCTTTCAGTACATTGTTTAAAAAGAAAACGAAGATGTCTCCCCTGGAGTTCAGGCAGGGATTTAACTGAGGCTGAACTTTATGTATTGAACGTCATAACCAATCGCTATTTCTCAGAAATCACTGGTGTATGTTTCCAGATTTGTCGATGTTTATTCGTTTTTCTAATCGTGCCTGTTGTTTTCAACAATTGTGAGTACCAGGAACACAAAATAAGCGGAATTTTTCTTCTTCTTGTGATGCAAAGTTGTGCGTTAAGCAAGAATTATACAGAATTTGATCAAAATAGCACGTATTAAAACTATTACTTCCGTTGAATGAATTTATTATAGATAATTTGCATATTTAGATGCAATAAAACTGTGAAACTTCGTTATCTTGATAATGTGTTTCATCGGCTATTAAAGCGATAGCTCATTTATATCTCCCCGGAAAATTTTATGAAAAACTGCACTCTTACAAAGGAAATCGCATTAGCGGCTAATTACGCTTTCGACCGAAAAGTATACCTGTTTTTACGGGCGTGGGTAGAGGAACATGCGGATAAAACACTGCTTCAATTCAATCAGACATTGGATGAATACCTGGTAAATGATGCTTTGCGTGATTTCTTTCTGAATACGCAGCATCCCATCCAGCAGTTACTTAAAAATCGGTTCATCGCTTGTCATCTGGGGCGTCGTGCAGGAAGTGTATATTTTGATCCGGTTAGCGGAGACCCGCTCCTGGCTGGTATAGAGGAACGGATTTATAATCTTGCCCGCCGTATGGATAGTGAGCGTATGCACGTTCCTTTCCGCTCGGTTCATCCGAATAAGCAGACCGAAGCAGGTGATACGGCGGATGTGAACAGTTATCCGGCCGACTCAGAAGAAATTCGCTATAATAGTGGTAATCATTTTACGAGTCGCCCGGCCAATAACAATGTATTTGATGAAAATAGCAAACGCTGCACGGCAAAATCAGCGGGTAATTTACATGTGCTTTTCAAACGTGGTTTCCTGGAAGATCGCTTAAAAGATATGAAGGAGCTGACTACCGAAATGCACGAGGCGGGTGAGGCAGCACTACAATTTTTCGTGATTTATAGCAGACATTCGCCGAAAGAAGGGCATTTTGGCGTGTCTCTTGTAATTATGGATCCGGTGAAGCCGGATTTTCCCAAACGTGTGATGGTCTGTGATACCTTACTGAAGGAACTGCCGCATCACCCGCGATGGTGGAATCATTTTATTGAAGAATATACGCATGTGTTCGGCGATGCAATTGTGGAGATCGTAGAAGATCTTTCGCATCCGCTCCAGAAGGTAAATGTAAAAGGTGATGATCCTTACCGCCATGATTGGAATTGCCCATATTACGCAGCAAGCATGGCAGATGCACTGGCAGATTTAATTACGAATAATCCGGAATTTCTATTGAATGGAAGCCTGGCTGAAATCCATAACGCGATGAAAGTTGTTATGTCTGATTATTATTTGCCAGATCAGGAAATTAAAGACAGACAGGCAATTCAATACACTAACCGCTTAAAGCGATGGCATAGCGGAAGAGAACTGATCAAGGATCTGGTGATTGAAATTGGTCACAGGTCGGCTTACGAATTTTAGAATTACTTGTTTTATTCTTATGCAAATTGATGCCTGCCGAAATCATGAAGCCAACAGCAATCAAACTGCCCAGCAAAGAGGGTAAGAACTGACTATAGGGCTGATATTGTGGCAATACAGTCCCCGAAAAAGCAGATAATAAACCGCTGAAGGCACTCACCATTTTAAGTATATGTTCGTAGAGCCATAAATTTCCATAGACTTTTTGGGAGATAAAATACCTGGAAAGATCATACACAACTGCCATAATGAGGTAGCCGATGGTGCTATAAATGATAATTCCCGACCACAGCATTTCAGTTTTAGTGAAATACCAGAGGAAAAATATAACGGAAGCGAGTGCCAGAAAAGCTATCGAGATATCAAGCACCTGCGGTTTGTTAGATCTGCTGCGGATGGCGCGGAAACCTGAAAATCCCATATATCCACTCAGCACTGTGATGACCAGCAGAAAACTGTGTCGCTTGAATATAAATACACCAAGAAGTCCGGTAAAAACAACAATGGCTAAAAGCAGCAAAAAGACCCTGCCCGAGATCCGGTGGATCCTGGTTCTTTTAGCTTTAAATAAAATATAGATTCCGATAAGGAGGGCTACAGCACCTGCGGATACATGAATGATGATATTGCCCCTATGGAGCAGAGAGAGAATTTCCATTTCGATTTTTTTCTTCAAAAAACCTACTTTATCAACCCTTAGTCGCCTCATCTTATAGGATGGGACTTCTTTTAACTGATTTCTCGCTTTTGATATTGACCGGGACTCATACCGGTTTGTTCTTTAAATATCCGGTTGAATGCAGATTTGGAACGAAAGCCACATTCGTATGCAATCCCCAAAATGGAGAGATGGGCAAATGCCGTATCTTTGAGTTTTATTTTTACGGCATCAACTCTGTAACGATTCACAAAAGTGAAGAAATTACTTCCCGCTTTCTGGTTAATGACTTGTGACAGTTGGTTTGTATTGAGATCCAGTTGCTGCGCCAGGATAGCTAAACTGAGGTCGTCTTTCAGATATGGTTGTTCCGTTTCCATATGACCGAGCAACTGCAGATATATCCGCTCCACCGCGGCATCATCAAGTCCTGTTTTTTGGTAGGGAACTGCAGTACTGTGGGCCGTCAGCGGAAGATCTTTTGTTGCGGACAGTAACAGCGTATTTTGACGCAGGCCAAGATAGCCGATCACAAACACATAACCAGAAAGTATCGCTCCTACATATAAAAAAAGGTCTTCTGCACTCAGCAGCCTTTGTTGTGTGCCAAAACGGATCAGGCCAAAAAGAAAAATAAACAGTAATAGTATAGATATGACCAGCCATTTGAGCCAGTTGAGATTAATGCTTTCAGTATAGGAATAGTTATCCGGCAGTCTTTGCTGATAACGGTAAAGTATGATCAATCCCATTATCGCATAGCCTCCTGGTATTACAGCCATTGGATAGGTAAGCAAATAAATCACGATGTCCGGGATGGTCGCATTGAAATGAGGATAACCGGAACTAATTACCAAACCGGCAGGATACAGCGTCATCGTGGCAAAGATAAAGATCACATAGCTCATCCATGGCAGGATATAAAGTGCGCAGGTTAGACGATCCGGCTGTTTATTAAATGATAAACTGCGGATATATTGGTATAATACTGGCGCACTTATTAAGGGAATGGAAAAAGCCAGCCCGCCGCCCAAGCCCGTCAGGAGGGAGTGAACAGCGGTGTTTTCGTAGTAAAAAAACAATTGTGCACTCACCAGGAATAACCAGCCCATCAACCAGTAATCTGCCGGATGGTATTTATTTTTAGCACGTAACAGCAGGAGCTGGAAAATTCCCTGTACAGCCCCGGTAAACAGGATGGTTCTTAGCAGCATTCATTTATGGTATGCATCAAATTTAAGATAATCTAATTGAAAAGGATCCTTTCATTAGCAAAGGCAGTTACTAACCTGATACAGGCAGAAACAATGAATTTTTGTCATTTCGACTGTAAAAATTTCATCGGTTCTGAAATTTTTACAGTCGCGGGGCCTGTTTTTTCAATTGGCATTCTACTTGATAAAAGATTAATGAACATCATGTTCAGGAGTTTAATTAATTAACTGTTTTATTCATTAATCAAATTTAAGGAGGACAAACTATGACATTGGTTAAATTTAATGCCGACCAAAAAAGAAAAAACGGGCTGATGCCGGGTTTTACAGACGTTTTCGATTCTATCTTTAATGACACTTTTCTTTCAGACCGCATGGTAGCCAGAGTACCTGCTGTGAATGTTTCTGAAACTAATAGTGATTATCAGATTGAGCTGGCAGCCCCCGGCTTGACAAAAGATGACTTTAAACTCAAACTGGAAAGAGACGTGTTAAGTATTTCTGTTGAACAAAGTCAACAGAATCAACAACAGGAACGCAATTACACTAAACGTGAATACAGCTACAATTCTTTCGTCCGCTCCTTCACTTTACCAGATTCAGCCGATGAAAATGGCGTTGAAGCAAAATACGAAGAAGGTATATTACGTATCAGCATTCCTAAACGTGAGGATGCAAAAACAACAAGTCGTCAGATTGAAATCGGCTAAAACAACACCACTAATTTATTAACAGGAGCTGCCCAAGGGCGGCTCTTTTTATGAACTCATAAAAAAGGCTATGTTACTTGACAAAAAAATACCCTTCACATATATTCTCAGTAAGGTCAGGGTGGAGCTGGTATATATCCTTCTTATCGGAATTGTTGTAAATTACATCACGCGGGAATTTGTAAATATTGTTCCGGCTATTCCGATCGTGATTCCTACGTTTATGGGTACAGCAATTTCAGTTGTCTTATCATTTAAATTGAGTCAGTCTTATGACCGTTGGTGGGAGGCCCGTAAAATATGGGGCAGCATTGTAAATGATTCACGTAATCTCGTATTGCAGTTACTGGCCTTTGTTGAGGGCGAACATCAACAACTGATTTCCAGGATAGCATTGAGGCAAATTGCCTGGTGTTACAGTTTAGGGCATAGCCTGCGGGGCTTGAATGCCTTGACCGATCTGCAGAGTTATATTGATGAAGATGAACTGGAAAAACTTCGGCTGCATCAAAACAAACCTTTAGGTTTAATCAAACGGCATGTGGAAGATATCAGAGAACTCAAAGAAAAAGGGCTGGTAGATACTTATAGCTATGTGCAGATCAACCGAACAATAGTTTCGCTCACCAACTCAATGGGGATGGCTGAACGGATAAAGTCCACTATATTCCCGGTTACTTATAGGTTATTCCTTCATATAATCATTTATGTGTTTATCATTACCCTGTCCATTGCATTGAGAAATCTGGAAAGTTATATTGAAATTCCATTGCTGGTTGTTGTGGCAGTGTTCTTTTTTCTTTTAGAGCGTACAGCGACGCATTTACAAGATCCCTTTAGTAATAAACCTACAGATACAGCAATGACAGCAATAGCCACTAATATAGAAATCAATATCAGGCAGCTCTTAAATCTGGGCAATGTACCGGAACCGCATCGCCCTGACGGTTTCTATTTATGCTGATTACTGCGAATGCATCAGTTATAGCTGGAAAGTAGCTGTGCTATTGCTTAAGCTAAATGGTTTTTACATAAAATCACAGAATAACTTTTTAAAAAATAAAAACATCGTTTCAGTAAATATGTTTTATTCAAAAAATGAATATCATGTAAAATGAAAATAATCAGCATTTTTTACGGTACGCAGTGAGCACATTCATTGCACATCGGACAAAAATGAACATTTGTTAACCTTTTTATGATTATAAGGAGATGAAAAGAAGCATAGTTTTTATAGCAGTTGCACTAGGTGCAATGCTCATGTGGTCTGCACAATCTGAAACCGTAAATCCAGGGCCCATCGATAATTTTGTTAAAACTTATCCGGCAGTGCTGATAGGACAATTGGTCAAAGATGGTGTATTAAAGCTGTAGTAACGATAATCACACGCAGAAAAGCTTTACATATTTGGAACATTACCTAAAATTAAGGACGACGCGTAACATCTCAAAATTCCGCTGCAAACCATGACAGATCATATTTATTAATTTTTAAGGAAGAATTTTATGAAACGTAATGTAAAGAGTTTAACAGGTTTCACCATGGGCGCTACGGATGGTGAAGTAGGAAAAGTTACAGATTTTTATTTCGATGATGAAACATGGACTATCCGGTATCTCATTGTAAAAACCGGAGGCTGGTTGTCTGGCCGGAAAGTACTGATTTCACCGACTGCACTACTGGAGACAGATTGGGAAAATCAAAGCTTTCCGGTTAACCTGACAAAGGCACAAATCGAAAACAGCCCGGATATAGATACAGATAAGCCTGTTTCCCGCCAGCAGGAGTTTGACCTTTATGACCACTATGGATGGCCATATACTGCGCGGATAGGGGCTGGCTTTTATGGAGGAGTAGGGATGATGGGTATGATGGAAACCAGAGCTTCTCTTGAGGAAAGTATCGCGATGACCCATAAAACACAAAATCAGCAGGGCGATCCTCATCTGCGCAGCATAAGTGAAGTAAAAGGAAATTACATACACGCGATAGATGACGAAATTGGTGATGTCGATGATTTTATTATCGATGACAGGAGCTGGAAGATCAGTTACCTGGTAATAGATACAGGAAGCTGGTTTCCTGGAAAAAAAGTGTTAATATCACCTAAATGGATAACAAAGATAGATTGGAGAACCTCCGCTGTATATGTTGACCTCCCCGTAGATGCAGTAAAGAACAGTCCGCAGTATGATTCATCTCAACCCATACCGGAAGTTTATGAAATAAATCTTCATCAGCATTATGGCAGATCTATTGAGTAGTCGTATCGAACGATCAGGCAATTGAGCAAAAAATAAGAGGAGCTGCCGCCGGGCAGCTCCTCTTATTTTTTGCCGGATGAACTATTTTAAGGTCTTCCCTAATTCTTTAGCCTGTTGTAAATGCATTTTTAATGCAGGCAGGTGTTTAATTGCATAAGCTTTAACTGTAGGATCGGACAATCTTGATCCATTTTCGAAAAGACTTACGGCACTGCTGTGGTTTTTTATCATCAATTTCACATAGTTCTGGTCAAACTTTTTAGCAGAGGATGTGCTGAGTTGTTCCACTTTTATTTCACTCCCTTTCTGGATGGTAATATTCCTGGTTTGGGCTAAAGCTTTCAATTCAGTGTTGATGCTTCCATGATCTTTTACTATCATGGCTGCAAAGTCTTTTACTGCGTTGCTTTGTGCATGTTTCAGGGCTAACTCACTGAACGTGACTTCAGACTGACCACTTGCCGCTGCCCGCTGGATAAAATGTGCCGCTTCTTCAGAAGAGGTAGTGCTGGTTGCTGAACTTTCATTTCCGGCATCACCGGTAGTATTTGCAGTACCCATCGCCCCCGCAGCTTCGGTAACAGTACGGGCACCGGATGTAGCACTCACAGCATTTCCGTTGCCGTCACTGCTAAAGGTATTTCCGGGAGATCTGCTTGTCCGGTTTCCGGTAGCAGGCGCATTAGCACCAAACGTGGCTGTACCCTGAGAGCTGCTCGTGTCGGATCGCGTACTGAAACAGGATTGAAGCGTCAAAGCAGCTATCCCAAGCAGGGCAATGTGTGTTAAATTTTTCATAATGAGTATTTGTTGATATGATTTATCAAATGATATACTATCAAAACATCAACCTGTTATACGCATAAATGTTTTGCTAAAAGATGTAAAATAATGGATATGGTGCGTCGCGCCATTTGATGGAAGATGATCAAAGAAATCCTTATCATAAGGTTAGATGATCAATTGATATACTTTGTTAAATGAACATGAATAGGCTTGCATCAGGCAATTGTTCATAAATTGACGCTATTTCGTGATCTTAATGGATGTGGATTGTGATTAATTGCCTGATTATTAGAGTTATGTATGTTGGTTGTTTTTTTGGATAAACATTACTAAAAAAACATATTATGGAAACCAATTCAAATACCGAAAACACCGCAGTAACATTTAACCCAAATGATTTTCTGATCGTACCGGCACGTTCCTTTGAAGAACTGGAGATCGGTGAAATTTTTCGCGCACCAAGTCGCACCTTAACGGATGCCCATTCAGCAGCGTTCCAAACTGTATCCTGTGATAACCATCCTGTGCATTATGACAGTGTCTGGGCACAAAAACACGGACATAAAGCTCCTGTAGTTCATGGTCTGCAGGTATTGGCATTCACCGCTCCGGGTGCAACAATGTTCCCGCATGTGATCGGTGAAGTGTTTATCGCTTTTACTGAACTGTCTTGTCAGTTTTTAAAAGAAGTAAATGCAGGGGACACATTGTACTCAGAACTGGAAATTATTTCTTTAACCCCTCAGGGAACTACAGGCATCGTGGAAACAGCAGCAAGGATCCATAACCAAAATGGAGAACTGGTTTTATCAGGCACACATAAATACCTGCTGAAAACAAAATAATAAGCTCAATCAGTCAATCATACATAAATCATAAATAATGAACACAACTAATAGTGCCGCACAAAAAACATTTGTCCTTTTACATGGTGCATGGTCTGCACCTTATGCATGGCAGACGGTGAAAGATAACCTTTCAGCAACAGGACATGAAGTGCACCTGATTCAGCTTCCGGGACATGGTGATGATACTACGGATTACAAAAGCTTACGGATGGAGTCTTACATCAACTACGTAAGCGCGGCAATTACAGCAATTGGCAGCAAAGTAATCCTGGCTGGACATAGCATGGCCGGAATAATTATTTCCGGCGTTGCCGAACAAATTCCTGACCTGATCGATAAGCTGGTCTATGAAGCTGCATATGTGCCCGCGGATGGACAGTCGGCTTACTCACTTTCGCTGCTTGATAAACAATCTCAATTGGGTGCTTCTTTAATCGTATCTGAAGATCAGTCGGAGTTCGACATTGTCAAAGAAGATATCACTAACATATTCTGTCAGGACGGATCTGATAGCGTGAAACAATTGATTCTGGACAATTACAGAACCGAACCGGGAGCACCTTTTGGAGATCCCGTAGCTTTAACGGAAGCGAAATTCGGCAGCGTAGCTAAATATTATATCGAAACTTTACAGGATCACGGTATTGGAAATGACCTGCAGAAACAAATGATTGCTGCTGCAGGTATTACGAGTGTGTATACGCTGGATGCAGGTCATACACCTTCTCTTTCTCATCCTAAAGAAGTCAGTGATATCCTTCAGCAGATTGCAAAGTAATATGCCGGCTATATCATTTGATCAATCGAATGCCAGTTGCAGACCTTTATAGGCGTTGGCTGACTGAGCCTGACCAGCAAGAAGGTTAATCTCAGTCAGCACTACTGGCCTGATCAATCCCTTTTCAGACAACACAGCCGCAGCATCCAATGCCTTAAACATGCCCTGAGCAAGTGTTTTTGAAACATCAGTCTTGCCAAAAGACATCACAATTCCGGCATCCTTCAGACTGGGCGCAAAACAAAAATCTTTCACCCCGATTTTAATGGCCTCCATAACAGCGGTATAACCTAAGGTTTTAAAAAGATCCGGATTTAACTCAGCAGGATCTCCCATCCCGATCAGCAATAACTGACGCGCGGGGATCTGGTTTGAGGATGGGCGAAGCAAAAGTGTTTCAAGTTTTGCACCTGAGAAAATACCTGCTTTGCGCAGCTGATGAATTTCGCCACCAAAGTTTTCATTTACCGCAAAAGTGCCTCCTTCATAATGCTGGTTTTTCTGAAAATCAAAAAAACAGACAACCTGAAGTGCGGTTGCTGTTTCAGATGGACTCTCTGCTAAAATGTTAAATTGTACGCCCTTTCTCGTTAAAGGCACAGGTGTATGTTTGTTCTCTTCGGTTTTCATGGCAGATATTAAATATTGGGCTGTTAAGGATTAAATATATTCGCTAAAAAACTAAGCGATGGATCAATCGCGTAGCGCATATAACCTTTTGCATGTACCGTTCCGGTAACAAGCTGCACAGTTGAGGGAACCCCGGCTGCGAGTAAAGCCTGCTGCATTTTAAGCGCACCATCGGCGGGTACAAACTCATCCATCGAATTAGCCAGGTACATTTGTCCGCTTGCAGCACTCACGCGGGTTAAGGGAGTAGCCGCTCTTAGCAAAGACCTGTCACTACCAATGAGGGAATAAATACACCATCTTAAAAAAGGATCATTTCGCCCGCCCTGGTTAATATTGGCACTGGGAATCACGGCGAAATCTTTATCGTCTTTGGTTTCTGTTGCACTGCCATCAGTGTCAAGAATAAAACCTTCAAGGTCTATAATACCCGACCAGCTAATGGCGGGTATACCCCTCAGTAAGGCCACTTCTACGGAAAGGTTCCCGCCGGCAGAACTGCCCCAAACGGCAATCTTCTCTCTGTCAAAATCATAGGGAGAAGCTTTCAGCCAGTCCAAAGAGGCTAAAATATCCTCACGCCCGGCAGGAAAAACACCCGACGGTGTCAGCCGGTAATTAGGGACAATCACGAGGTAGCCTTCCTGTGCCAGTCGGGTTGCCAGGTCTTCATCTTTCATCTTATCACCATGGAACCAGCCGCCGCCATGGATATCAATGATTGCTCCCTTGGTATTCTGTCCACTGTAGAGATCCAGTTTCAAATCGTCTTTATAGATCAGATCTTTCGTAATGGCTATCGGATTTTCCATAATTTCTAAAAGCTTAAGATAAATCTAAAAGGTTAGGATAATAGTTAATTCTTGTTTATAGGGTATTGCTAAAATTCAGGGCAGCCGGCATCAATCCAGTCGGCCAGTTCTTTAATCTGGGCTGCTGAGAAATGGGCCTGACTATTTGCAGGCATTCTGCCGAAAGCACCGGTTTTGGGATCAAATAATGGACCCTGCCCGCGTAAAGCCATAATAAGCGTGCTGGAAGCCGAGTCACCCACAGTAAGTACGGGAATTGGATTGCCCGTTACCGGATCTTTAACGCCTGGAACGGTACCTGTAGTAAAGTCCGTATAACTCATGCTGAGCCAGAATGCTTTGTGAGGTGATTTTGGTGGCGGCGCACCTTCAACTTTATGCTCTTCCATTACATTGGTGATAAAAGCTTGTACGTCTTTGAAATTATTCAGTGCCATAGGTTTCCTGTTAAAATGTATACTTCGTTGTTGTTGTTCGGTGGTAGTATTGTTGTTTGTATTGTTTGTGAAGAAAATGCGATTTTCAAAAGATTGTTTAATCAAGCAGTTCACCCATATGTTTGTAACTTGATTTCACCGTTTCCAGTACTTCATCAAAATTCCCGCCCAGCATCAGTCTGGTCATTGACAAAGCCATTCCTTTGATCATTTTGAATTCTACCTTAGGCGGCATCGCTAAAGCATGAGGATCTGTAAATACATTCACCAGAACAGGCCCCTCATGATCGAAAGCTGCTTTCAATCCACTTGCCAGATCGTCAGGATGATCTATAGTAATTCCCCTGATGCCCATAGCCTGGGCTATCATGGTAAAATCTGGATTTTCCATATCAGTTTCAGCATCTGGTAATCCGCCTACCTGCATCTCCAGTTTGACCATACCGAGGGAGCGATTATTAAACACAATAACTTTGATGGGTAATTTGTACTGTTTGATGGTGGCCAGATCGCCCAGCATCATGGAGATTCCGCCATCGCCGCACATGGCAACGACCTGACGATCAGGACAGGCAAAGGCTGCGCCGATTGCGTGGGGCATTGCATTGGCCATAGATCCGTGGCTAAAAGAGCCGAGCATATGGCGTTTGCCGGTAGCTTGTATATATCTGGCACCCCATACACAACACATACCGGTATCTACCGTGAAAATTGCATCGTTTGTCGCCAGCTCATTCAAAGTTGCAGCAACAGCTTCGGGTGGTATGGCATGGCGACTCCCTTTATGGTTCACAAAGCTATAGAGGTGTTCTTTTACTTTGCTATAGAGGTGCAACTGTGCTTTTAAAAAGCTATCGTCACCTTTAGCGTTCAGTAAAGGCAACAGTGCGGTTAAAGTTGTTTTGATATCCCCGTGCAGACCAATGTCCAGTTTTGCCCTTCTGCCTAATCTTTCTGGCTGAAGGTCAATCTGAATGATTTTTTTATCAGTCGGCATAAAGGGCGTATAAGGAAAATCCGTGCCCAGCAGGATCACCAGATCACTCTCATGCATACTGTGATAGGCCGAGGGTAAACCCAGCAATCCGGTCATTCCCACTTCGTAAGGATTATCATATTGTATGCCCATTTTTCCGCGGAAAGAATAACCCACAGGGGCTTTTAGCATTGCTGCCAGCTGCACCACTTCATCATGTGCCTCTGCAGCACCTATTCCACAATAAATACTTATCTTTTGATAGCGGTTGATAAGTTTAGCCATGTCGGCAATATCTTCATCTGCAGGCCGTATAAGGGCTTTTGCAAAATAGTTTTTACTGGAGGAGATATTGTCAACTGCATCCATCGCACTCACATCTCCGGGTAAACCTAAAATGGCTACGCCTTTGCGTTGTATGGCATGCTGAATAGCAGCTTGTGTCATACGCGGAAGTTGCGCCGGAGTAGCGGCAATCTGGTTATAATGACTGCAATCATCAAAGAGTTTAATCACATTCGTCTCCTGGAAATAACCACTTCCAAATTCTACAGTTGCGCAGGTAGAGGCGATGGCCAATACGGGTACGCCGGCACGGTGTGCATCATATAATCCGTTGATTAAATGAATGTGCCCCGGACCACTGCTGCCGGCACAACAAGCCAGACCATTCAGTTCTGCTTCGGCTGCCGCTGCATAAGCACCGGCTTCTTCATGCCGCACATGCACCCATTGAATCTGGTCATTTCTCCTGACGGCATCGTTTAGCTCGTTTAAACTATCACCGGTAACTGCATAAATTCTTTTAATTCCTGCCTGCACCAGCATATCAACTAATTGTTCTGCTACCTTTTTTGACATATGATTTGTTTTTATCTGCTGATGGGATGCAAAATCTGCGCAATTAATTAAGGATCTGATAATCAGTATATTGTTTATTTTATGAGCTTTTAGTAGTTACGGTATTTCGTTATTTTGTGAAGGGATTTACTTTGAAATTGAATGATGGTCACAAATTTTAATCCGGCTGCGGATTACGGAAGTGGCAATTAGCTTATTCGTTTGATAGCTCGTAAAATGATGATATATCGTCAGCACAACTCACTGAATTTTATGTAGGTAACTGATTAATAGGTAAATAACAGGTGGTACTGATTTTGCATTTCTTTAATAAAAAAGACACATTATGGAAGACAATCAGATCTTAAATCACATCAAAAGCTTAACTGAAAACGAAGAAAAACTCTGGACTAAAGAAAACTTGTCAGATGAGGAAGTGAAAAAACTGCACCAGATGAAACTGGAACTGGATCAGTACTGGGATTTATTAAGACAGCGAAGAGCATTACGCAATGCGGGTGAGAATCCGAATCAGGCACAAGCAAGGGATAGTGATACGATTGAAAATTACGAAGGTTAAAATCTTAGCGTATGATACGCTGGTAAAATAGGACGAAGGTCTGTTCAAATGCATCTCATTTTTGACAGGCGGATAAATATACAGGGCAATCCAAAATTGAAAACATGGAAAATAATAAAACGGCATTAAGTGTAATCAAGGTTTTCGGTCATCCCGATTCCAGGGATGCCTATGTGATCAGGGACTTTCTGAAAAGAAGTGTGGTCACATTTGAATGGGTACCGGTAGCAGAAATAACTGCATTTCGCACAATATATCCAGAATTTCAGGTGGAAGAAGAGGATTTACCGGCAGTTCAGTTGCCTGATGGCAAATTCATATTTAATCCTACTGTCGTAGATATTGCCTGTAAACTGGGATGGGTCACCAAACCGAAACATAAGGAATATGATATCTCCATTTTTGGTGGCGGACCTGCGGGCTTAAGTGCTGCCGTATATGCCGCCTCGGAAGGATTGAGCACAGTACTGGTTGAGCGGGAAGCTATCGGGGGACAGGCGGGAACAAGTTCGCTGATCGAAAACTACCTGGGTTTCCCGGGAGGTATTTCGGGTAATGATCTCGCGGAAAGAGCAAGGCAGCAGGCGGTTAAGTTTGGTGTGGATATACTCCTGATCCGGAAAAGTATCCATGCAGCGTTCGTCGACCGTAAACTGCATGTAGATTTTAATGATGGCAACAAAATTATAGCGCGGGCAAATATATCGGCTACAGGAGTAGAATACTCCAGACTGGATATTCCTGAAGAAGAAAAATACCTGAATGCGGGCGTTTTTTACGGTGCCGGCGCAAGTGAGGCCATATTGTGTGCGAACCAGCATGTATTTGTAGTGGGTGGTGGCAATTCAGCCGGACAGGCCGCACTCAATTTCTGCAAACATGCAGAGAAAGTAACGCTGGTCATCAGGGGGAATGATCTGGCGGCATCTTTATCTTACTATCTGCTGGACCGGATAAAAAAGAATAAAAAGATTGAAGTGCTGTTTAACTCACGTATTACGACGCTGGGAGGGGATGGTGCGCTGCAGGAGATTACCATTACGAATTCCATGACACAAACTGAAGTCGTTTATCCAACGAAGTTTGTTTTTGTCTGCATTGGTGGAAAGCCAAATACCAGCTGGGCAAAAGATACGGCAATTGTGCGTGATAAACTGGGGTACCTGGTTACTGGTGGTGACCTCTATATGCCGCCTTTTGATCAGCAATGGAACAAAAGTTTTATGCCTGCATTTTTAGAAACGAGTGTGCCGGGTTGTTTTGCTGCGGGTGATGTTAGGCATAACTCTGTCAAACGAGTAGCATCTGCGGTTGGTGAAGGAGCGATGGCCGTGACCTTTGTGCACCGTTACCTGCATGAGAACTATTAAAAACATCTTTTATACTTAAAAATCTCTGCTGTTTATTGAAGGAGTTGAACCATAAAATCCCTGCTCAGGTTGATCGTCTGAACAGGGATTTTCTGTTTGAATTGTATGATGAAGCATGCTGCGCATGCGTGTAAGCTTATTTTCCTTGAGCCGCGGCTTCAATTACAGCTGCAACTGCTTTTGGCTGAGTCATAAATAAGGTGTGTCCACCAGTGATATGCGTTACTTTGGCATTAGCACGTTTGTACATAGTATCTTCAAGACCCATATTGATCGTTTCATCGTTAGATGGTTTCACGGCATATACTGGTTTGTTTTTCCAGGCAGGTACAGTGATTTTATCGGTGAAAGATTTCACTGTCAATGGGATTTGTGAAGCATACATAAAGTCTGATTTTTCTTTAGTCTGTCCGTTGGCAAAAGTCTCCTGGAAAGTTGATTTGCCGAGGTATACATTACCTTTAGCATCCGGAGCAAGAATTCCTTTAGGTTGTTCTTTTACCGTCTGCACCAGGTCGAGCGTAGATTCGCCAGCATCGGGTACAAAGGCAGCTACGTAGACCAGGCTTTTCACATTGGCAGCATTTCCAGCTTCAGTGATTACTGTACCTCCCCAGGAGTGGCCGACTAAAACTACCGGACCATTCTGACGCTCCAGGGCAAAATTGGTAGCGGCCACATCTTCTGCCAGTGAGCTGGTCGGGTTTTGTACCAGCGTTACATTATAACCATCTTTTACGAGGATTTTATAAACCGATTCCCATCCTGAAGCATCTGCAAATGCACCGTGCACAATTACAATATTTTTAACAGGTGTAGTTTGAGCAGCAGATGCTGAAGGGTTAACTGCTGATAGGAAAATGGCCACTGCTGCAGCGGCTGTCATTTTGATTGTTGAATTTGTTTTCATGTTTTTGATTATCTGCCAAAAGGTAATCTAGAAACATGCCATCGGTTAATGTGTTGAAAATCAGTAAATCATTTGGTTTTTGAAAATTGTGCTCCTTACGCTATAGCGTGATTTTACGAATTTTTGCATATTGAATCCTTAAAAATGCTTTTTATTGAGGCCCAGCCTTTTTATTTTTGAGTTGAGTGTGGTGGGAGGGACGCCAAGTAATTTAGCGGCACCATCGCTTCCTGAGATACGGCCTTTGCAGAGCTGCAGAACAGCAAAGATATGATCCCGCTCGTTTTCGTCGATAGTTTTTATTTTTTGTACTGTACCTTCTTTATCAATGATGGTTTTTACCACCTCCGGGATGTTGACTTCGCTGATCACCGGTTTTGTGCTGAGTAAAACCTGTCTTTCAATCAGGTGTTCCATTTCTCTCACGTTCCCCGGCCATTGGTAATCACGCATTTGTTTGATTGCACGGCGGGTAAATCCAGTCAGCTTTTTACCATATTTATGGAGGAAAAAAGAAGCAAGCAGGGGGATATCTTCTGTCCGCTCCCGCAATGGAGGCAGCTGGATAGGAAAAACATTCAGGCGGTAATAGAGGTCCCGTCTGAAACGTCCCTGTTCCACTTCAGCTAATAAGTCGCGGTTTGTGGCCGAGATAATCCTGACATCGGTTTTGATCAGGGTTTTACCGCCTACACGTTCTATCTCTTTTTCCTGTAATACCCGAAGCAGTTTTACCTGCAGGTCCAACGGCAATTCACCGATTTCATCCAGGAACAAAGTGCTGTGATCTGCCAGTTCAAACTTCCCGATCCGCCTGTCGGTCGCACCTGTAAACGATCCTTTCTCGTGTCCAAACAGTTCGCTCTCTATCAGGTTTGCAGGAATAGCGGCGCAGTTGACGTTGATCATGGTATGATTTTTCCTCACAGACCTTTCATGAATGGCTTTTGCAATCAGCTCTTTCCCTGTACCGGTTTCTCCCAGAATCAGCACGGTTGATTCTGATCCGGCAACCTGATCCATCAGTGCAAACACTTTTTGCATACCGGCACCGGCTCCTATAATTTCAGGGTAAGCAGATGCTGGCAAGTTTGCTTCTCCGGAATGCAGAGATTCATCGTTAAGGTTTGCCTGATCTGCATAGATTTCATCCAGCTGACTTTTTATCTTTTCATATGCCTGCGGGAAGAGTATGGCCGCTGCGTTTACAAAATCATCGAGCGTATCTATATCTTTAATGCGAACCAGCTTTTCGTTTAATGCTGAAAATGGTGTGTCATTAAGTTCGCGGGTTTCATTCTCGTTTTCCTGGTTACTACCCGCCTGAGTTAAGATCTGACCCTTCCCGGCTGCATGTGCCTGCTGTAAATGAATAATCTCGGCAAGGAAATCTGCAATGCTGCTGCAGAAGGTCAAACATTCGGTGCTTAATTCTCTTTCGTTGTTATGGAGTTCAAGCGTACCAAGTAGCTGATTGCCTATTTCCAGCGGGATATAACAATGGTATTTGTAATGAATTTCGTTGTTGATTAAACAATGGTTCATTTCTTCCTCTTCCATCCATTCTTCCATGGATTTGATCACCGGGAACGAAAATTCGGCAATGCTTTGCTGTATCTCATTCAATTCAGCAGGCTGACTGATGATTTCCGTATTGATTTGTTCAGTATCGCTGTGATAGGTAGAGATATAAGCCTCTGTGATCACGGTATGGTGTTCGTCGTATATCAAGATCATCCCGCAGTCTATAGAAAACAGGGGATGGAGTTTTTTGAAAAATATATGGAAAAGATTGGTTAACAGAATAGCTTTGTTAAGGATAGTGCCGGATTGATCTGCTGAGGCTTTATTTATTGGAGTAGGTACGATAATACCAGAAAAGACAGATTCGGATATACTGCTCATAAAATCAATATTTACGTTAATAATAGGATAACAAGAATACAGAAATGCTAATGGTGACAAATATGATTAATTTATTGTTTTTTCAAACCTGATCGACTGTTTTTCTGGCTGACGATGAACGGGGTAGAAGGACGATAAACCGTGTTTTTATTGTCATAGTTAAAGATGTTCTGAATTTCGATGTTTATTCTGTCATGAGGTAACTCATTTTAAGGCTCAGCGGAATAATCCTTAACCTTTAAAATCTAATATTTACTAAGCTGGGTTCGTAAATTGACGATATATCATAAATTTAGTCGTTGGGTTATTTGTTTAAATCCTTGTTATACAGTGTATTATGTGATGGTATTGTTGTTGACTAAATACGGCGATTGGCTGAACATATGAATGACGCAATATGCAGACCGCTTAATTTTTTAAAATGAGATTACCAATTAAATCACGCGTGTGCACGTTTTTGATACTGTCGTTCACGGTGGGTTACTGTGATACGATCACATTTTTTACGTCAGGTTTTTTCTCTGTTCATGTGTTGGCAAACGTGATCTTCTCTGCGTATCAGCTGCTGCATGACATTGTGGTTAAAGGTTTTTTATCCCTGCTATCTATCCCGGTTTATATTGGCGCACTGCTTATCGCAAGGAAGGTATTCAAATCCCGATCAAAAGGAACAGATGTGATTAAAGCTGCCGGGACCCTGCTGATCGTAACGGGTTTACTTTCGGCGATGCTGACTGCGACAGATGTATTGAACAGTCAGATCGTCTGCTTTTCCATCGCTTTTTTAGTCGTGGTCGCCATGGGCATGATCAGTGCCGCAAAATACAATACAAGCCATACATTTGTAATCGCAGAAACCTTTATACCCGCTTTTTGGTCGCAGACGAGAAATCTTAAAAACCACGGTGCCTTAGTGGTGCTGGCCGGTTTTACTGCAGGTTGTTTATCAGGTGCTGCAGCAGGCAATTTCGTCGGCCTCAGCGGAGTCATCTTGCCTGGCGTGCTGCTGTTTTTATTTACCATGAATGATTAAGGAGATGAAACAACTCATAGGTGTGATCCTGCTTTTTTTGGGACTGCCGTCTGCATTCTCTCAGACAGCAAATGAACAGGCTCAGTTAAATAAAGCCAGGGAAAATATGAGCGCTGCTGCATCAGACACGGCAAAGATCTCCGCTATGTTGCGTTTAGGGAATCAGTTTTTGTCCTTCGCTGAGTCGAGACCAGCTTTTATAGATAGTGCCGCACGGTATATCAGCAGGGCCGAAAAGTTGAGCGCGACTGTAAAATTTGCAGAAGGACTTGCACATAGCTGGTTGTCGCGCGCTGCCCTGTTACATGCTAAAAATGAAGTGAAAGGATCAGACTTATATGCAGAAAAAGTCATCAGCCGCTATCGTAGTCAGCTATCCAGTAAACTGCTGGCTGGCGGATATGTGCAGCTGGGGGATAACCTTCCCGATGAAGAAAAGATGTCTGACAGGAAAATCGCGTATTATAAAAGCGCCATCGCTATTTATGAGAGGACGGGCGATAAACGCGCAAAGGCAGCAGTACTGATTAAACTGGGCAATATCTATTTAATGGGCGGAGAGTATCAGACGATGATCGACCTGCTGAATGATGCGCGGCGATTATACAATTCGCTGAATTATCCTGAAAAAGAGATGGATCTGGAATGGTTGTATGAGCGTTTTGAATATGCTTACCTGGGGAAGGATAATTATACCGAAGCCTTAAAATATGCACTGCAATCGGTCAGGATCATCGAAAAATACAAAGATGTTTCTTTAAAGGCTTTTCGGATTTATAATAATGTGGCATTGTTGAACAGCCTGCTGAAAAGGTATGATACGCAATTGTATTTTTTGAATAAAGCATTGCCGATAGCGCGTAAATATGAAGCGCAGCAAAATGACTCTACGATGGTTGCGCAGGTACTGGGTAATATGGTGGTGTCGAAAATTGCACAGGGCAGACCGGCAGAAGCGATTGGGTATCTGAGGAAAATAGGCGACCGTTATCCGCATACCAACCTGGGCTGGAGACATTTCATGAATAAATACTATTTACAGGCCTATACAGAAAATCGTCAGTTTGATCAGGCAGCAAGGTATTATCAGCTGGTGGTCAAACAAACAGCTGAGCTTCCTGAATTTCATGCGCATCAGATTACCAATTACAATGCGATGATCAGGTATTTAACGGCTACCAGACAATTTGTGCTGGCAGACAAATACCTGAAATTGAATGATACGGCCTGCCGGAAGAACAGCCAGGTAGATCTGCTGGCGAGAAATTACCTGGACTGGTTTCATGTAGATTCGCTTAAGGGCGATTTTAAAACGGCGATTCAGCATTTCCAATTATCAAAAGTAATCACTGATTCACTGGTGAATACGAAAAAGGCTTCGCAGCTGGCAGATTTGCAGGTAGCTTATCAGACGGAGAAAAAGGATGAAGAAATCAGGCTCAATGCGCAGAAAATATTACTGTTAAACAAACAGGCACAATACCAGCACGTAAGCCTGCTGCATGAAAAAACGATCAGGCATGTCGCTTTTGCTGGTCTGGCGATGCTGCTGTTACTGCTTGGGGTGAGTTACAATCGCTACCTGCTCAAACAGCGCACCAATATTCAGCTGAAAGCACAACAGGAGCGGATCAATGCGGCGAATGGGTCACTGCGACAACTGAATGATTCCCTGCAGACCTTATTGCGGGAAAAGGAATGGTTGCTGAAGGAAATTCACCACAGGGTGAAAAATAACCTGCAGATCGTCATCAGCCTGCTCAACACCCAGTCGGCCTATCTGGATAACGAATACGCACTGGATGCCATCCGGAACAGCCAGCACAGGATGCATGCCATGTCGCTCATCCACCAAAAACTGTATCAGTCGGACAACATGGCTACGATAGATATGTCGGTTTATATCCGGGAGTTGGTAGAATACCTCGGTGAGAGTTTCAAACAAGAAAAAAGTGCGGTCATGCGACTCAATATCAGTCCCGTGAAACTGGATGTATCCCAGGCCGTTCCCCTGGGACTGATCCTGAATGAAGCGATCAGTAATTCGATTAAATATGCTTTCACAGAGACCAACAGGGGGCAAATTGATATTGTGCTGGAGCAGATAGCAGAGGAAAAGTACTTGTTGTGCATCGCTGATAACGGAAAAGGATTGCCGGAAGGATTTGATCCTTACAATACCAGTTCACTGGGGATGAGTCTGATGCAGGGACTGAGTCAGCAGCTGGATGGCGACTTCGAGCTGGAGAATAAAAACGGGCTCAGGGTATGTGTTACCTTCAAAGTCGTGGAGTTTACTAACTTATAAAATGTGTTTACCTGGATGATTTCAGGTGTCAGAACAAAGAAATGGAAGAAAATATATTAATAGTTGAAGATGAGTTTATCGTAGCAAATGATTTAAGGATCATGCTCCAGAAGGCGGGTTACAAAGTTTGTGGCATTGCGCCATCCGTGGCGAAGGCGCTGGACCTGATTAAGACGAAAAGTCCAGACTGGATCCTGCTGGATATTTTTCTGCAGGGTACCAAAACGGGGATAGACCTGGCGGGGCAGCTGACTGAAATGGGCATACCCTTCATCTATATTTCTGCCAATACCAACCAGGGAATTTTGGAAGCCGCAAAAGCGACACAGCCTTATGGTTTCCTGGTGAAGCCCTTCCGCGAAAAGGATTTGCTGGTCATGCTGGATATTGCCTTATACAGGCATAAACAAAGCAAAAAGTTCAATCAGCCAAAAGAATTGACCCTGCCTGAGCAGATCGCACAGATCGCAGGGAAGGAAGACAGCAGGGAAGAAAAGCTGAAACAGGTAGCCACGGCGCTGCAGGGAATTATTCCGTTCGATTGTTTGAGCATTGCCAGGAATGAAACTTCAATGGAGGCAGAGCAGGTCTATCTGATCAATAGCAGCGTCAATATTTTTCAGCTGTTGTCGCTTAAAGAAGTACTCGAAGTAACGGGCGTTTCACAAAGGGATTATACCTCATGGAAATCCTCACCGGCAGAATTTAAAAACCAGTTTTATAACAATTTTGATTTTCGCCGTTTAAAGATGGACAGTTTGTGGTTAAAGGCTTTGAGCGACCATTATAAATACCAGTCAACCTTAAGCTTCGATCTCCGTTCAGATCAAGGTCACCTGTTTAAATTCACCTTTTTAAGTACCGGTCTGGACAGTTACAATAAACTGCAGCTGGATCTGCTGCAAAAGAATGAGACTGCGCTTAAACAACTGATCAGCGCAATCCTTTTAAAAAAAGATCCTGAAGTCAGGCAGGTACGTCCGCAGCGAACTTCAGTTTTACCAGTCGCATCTGCCGGAGAGCAACAAAGTTTTAATGGCATTATTGGTCAGAGTCCCTTGTTAAAAGCGGTGTTCAACAAAATTACCCTGGTGGCACCAGATGAAACCTCGGTGCTCATCATGGGAGAAAGCGGAACCGGTAAAGAGCGGATTGCGCATACGATTCATACCTTATCACCGCGCAAAAATAAACCGATGATCACTGTTAACTGTGCCGCATTGCCAATTAACCTGATCGAATCAGAATTGTTCGGCCATGAGCGGGGTGCCTTTACCGGGGCTACAGAAAAACGGATCGGTAAGTTTGAACAGGCCGATGGCGGTACGATATTTCTGGATGAGATCGGCGAACTTCCACTAGAGGCCCAGGTGAAGCTGCTGCGTGTGTTGCAGGAAAGAGAAATTGAACGTCTGGGTGGTAATTATACCAAAAAGGTAAACGTCCGGATCATCGCCGCAACGAACAGGAAACTCGAGAAGGAAGTTGCGGAGGGCCGTTTCAGACTGGATTTATATTACAGGCTCAACGTTTTTCCGATAGAACTCCCGGCGCTTAGACAACGTAAGGAAGATATTCCCTTACTAGCCAATTACTTTTTAGACCGTTTCGTAAAAAAATCCAACAGGGTCGCAACAGTCATCAGTGATGAGGCAATGGAAAGCCTGATGGAATACGACTGGGCAGGGAATATTCGTGAACTGGAACATTTGATTGAACGCAGTTTACTGCTGGCGACGGATGGGATGATCGACCATATTGAGATTCCTGTAATTCCTTCCTCACGACCAGTACAGACTTCAGAAGGCACCCGCATCCGTACCATGGAAGAAATGGAAAGAGAGCACATCCTGGAGATCTTAAAAATCTGTAAAGGTAAAGTATTTGGTGAGGGCGGGGCGGCAGAACTGCTGAATATTCCAGCCACCACCCTCTATTCTAAAATTAAAAAACTGGGGATCAAATATGAATTTGTAAAATAAGCGCTGGTTATTGCCCGCCAGATATTCTGAGCTCGGCAATATCCACCTGCATTTCTTCCTTGCGGATAGATTCATCTGAATAGACTTTTCCCTTGCGTAAATGGTATAACTCTACGCGCTGTACGCGGTAAATGTCTTTCAGCACACGTTTGTACACCTGTAACTCCTTCTGGTCTTTTTCCACACAATCCATACAATCCAGTTTCAGGTGATTGTGTTTAATATGGTTTTCAAGATCTACCTTCACACCCAGCAGCAGCGCATTTTGTTCCAGCTCTGCATGGTGTTTCTGCTCCAGCTGTTCCAGAGCTACTTTGGTTAAACGTAAGCGGATTTCCGTTTCCTGCTGTTCTTCAGGTATCACAGGATCAATTTCACCGATCTTCAGCGCCTTGATGATGAAGGGTAAAGTCAGTCCCTGGAACACCAATGTCACCAGTATGACCACAAAAGTGATAAAGATGATCAGGTTTCTTTCCGGTAAAGGCTGTCCATTGTCTAAAGTCATCGGTAATGACAGTGCCGCAGCAAGGGATACAACGCCCCGCATCCCGGCCCAGCCAATCACAAAAGAACCTTTCCAGCCCGGGTGGGCCTCGTTTTTACGTACGCTTTTGAACAACCAGCGCGGAATAAAGGTACCCGGATAGATCCAGATCATCCGGATGGCTATCACCAGTGCGCTTACTAGCAGTCCGTATTTCCAGGCTTCCGCAAGGGAATAACCTTCCAGCCCGGCTACAATAGCGGGAAGTTCAAGACCAATCATTACAAATACCAGTCCGTTCAGGATAATGGAGAGGGTAGACCATACATTCAGTGTTTGCAGCCTGCTCTGTCCGTCGGCAAAAATCTCATGCGAGCGGTAAGAAAGGAATAATCCCCCGCTCACCACTGCCATTACACCAGAAAAGTGAAATTCTTCCGCAGCCAGGTACATCAGGTAGGGGGAGATCAGTGTAAAAGCAGAATCTATACTCGCCGTTGTCGGCAAAAAGCGGTGAATCAGGTAAATGATATGTGCAACTGCCAGTCCTACAACAATTCCCATGACAGTAACGGTCACAAAGCTGACGGATGCTTCCTGAAATGAAAAACTACCGGCCGCAACAATCGCTGCCAGGGCAAAACGGAACACCGTTAAACTGGAAGCATCATTAACCAGACTTTCCCCTTCCAGAATGGTGATAATCCGTTTCGGTACGCGGATATTCTTTAATACGGCCGTTGCAGCAATCGCATCCGGCGGAGAAATAATCCCTCCCAGTAAAAAGCCGGTTGCCAGTGTAAATCCCGGAATAAAGCTGGATACGGTGTAGGCCACTACCGTGGAGGTGAAAAATACCAGTCCGAATGCCAGTAGTGAAATAGGGCGTTTCCATTTCCAGAATTCATTCCATGAAGTCCACCAGGCAGCCTCATACAACAATGGGGGCAGAAAAATCAGGAAGATCAGATCGGGCTCTATATGGATTTCGGGCATTCCCGGGATGATACTGATCACCAGTCCGGCCAGTACCAGGAATATAGGATAGGCGATTTTTAGACGGCGTGCGAGTAAGATCAGGAGGAATGCTGCGGAAAGCAGCAGCAAATATTGAAGTAGCGTATAATGCATATATAAATTAATGAGCTGCAGGTAAATTTACAAGTTTGTGCACAATTTGAATACCAGTAGTTAAGGTATTGATTTTAAGATTGCTGTGCAATAGCTGTTAAAATGAAATTCATGATATGTCGTGAATTTACGTAGAATTTGGTATGAATGTATTGGTTGCAGGGTTATCCGGCAGGGTATGCTATCTTTACGAATGAGACACAGATTTTGGTGCGCTTTTTGAGAATTAGGAAAAGCTTTGATCTTATTTAAATTTGCAGGATAATATACTCCTTTAAAAATAACCAAATGCCTGATTTCTCTTTCCGTAAGTTATTCCATACTGCTCCTGATTTTAAAGGCACACCAATACAGCTGGCCCAGCTGAACTTATTTTATCTGATGCTCGGTGCAAATGTATTTAAAGGGCTCATTTATCTGTCTGACGCCATATTGAATCATCAGGGCGATGGAAGCATGCGGGCAATCCGTCTGATTGTCAGTTCCCTATTAATTATATTTGTTCTGCGCAGGTTCCCAAAAATCATCAGATGGGGCATACACTATGCGATCATTGCGACCATTTTACATGTGTATTACCGTGTGTTTAATCAACAGGTAGGTACTGATATTGTCACCTGTCAGGCCATTTACATGGTAGTCATCTCCGGATTTTATGGGCTGAATAAAAAATGGGGGACAATTTATACGGTATTGGCATCGGCTTCAGTGATATTGTACCATTATATCGGTTTCCGTTTCACTGGTCTTCAGTTACTGCCGCAAGGTCTGAATGACCTCTACATTGTGATCAATTTCCTGGTCATCCTGTTCTCGCATTATTATTTTCACGGCGTCCTGTATGCTACTATAGCGCAGAAAGAAAGGCTCAATGATGAACTTGCAGAAGCTGCTGTGGCAAAAAGCAACTTTCTCTCCATGATGTCGCACGAACTCAGAACACCGTTAAATTCTGTCATAGGCATTTCGACTTTGCTGGCAAATAACAACAATAATCCAACACAAAAGGAACAGTTACAGGGACTGAAATTTTCGGCTGAAGGACTATTATCGCTGGTCAGCAATATTCTGGATATCAACAAACTTGAATCTGGCAAGCTGGAACTGGAAAATGTGGTTTTTAACCTGGAGACACTGCTCCGTGGCATCAGCAGCGGAATGATGAGTGTTGCCAGTGAGAAATCAGTCGCACTGGTACTGGTGATAGATGAACAGATCAGGAATAAGGATTTTTTAGGCGATCCCACGCGGTTAAGCCAGGTGATGTATAATCTTGTAGGTAATGCCATCAAATTTACAGCAGCGGGAGAAGTGAGAATTACTGCCCGCTTAATGGAGCATAACACAGACGGTTATTTGATCAGGCTAACAGTAAAGGATACCGGCATAGGTTTGAGCCAGAGCCAGCAGGACAAAATTTTTGAACCTTTCGTTCAGGCATCCAGCAGCACCGCCCGGAAATATGGGGGCACAGGTTTGGGATTGAGTATCGTCAAAGAACTGGTCAGCATGTTTGGCAGCGAAATAAAGGTGAGCAGCGCCCCGGAGAAGGGGAGTAGTTTTTATTTTGATATGCCCCTGAAGGAAGCCCCCGCAGCACAGCTAAACAGCGAAACTGAGATGGATGATCCTATGGCGTTGAGTCAGCTGAAAGTATTAGTGGCGGAAGATAATGTGATGAATATATTTTTTATGCGTCAGCTTTTCAAACAATGGAATATGGAAGCTGATATCGTTGAAAACGGGGAGCAGGTCATCGATGCCCTGATGCGGGAAAACTATGACCTGATTCTGATGGATATGCACATGCCCGTGATGGACGGGGTTGAAGCCACAAAAGCAATCCGGCTGCTGAATGATAAAGAAAAAGCGAAGATCCATATTATTGCGCTTACAGGTTCTGTTTCCGAAGATATTCAAACCAGGGTGAAGGAATGCGGAATGGATGACTATCTGGCTAAGCCCTTTCAGCTGCATGACCTGAAAAATAAATTACTTGCCGTGGTCAGCTATAAATAAGTCGCCCGCAACCTGCTGCTACGGGCGACTCATGAATTATTTAAAACCTCAGCTTAGTCTTTTTTACTGACGAGTGCTTTCGCCGCCTCAATCGTGAACTGATGATCTACTAAAAGCTGCAGTACTTTCTCGTTCAGCATGTAAGGCGTAGTTTGCCACATCAATTTATTACCCTGGATAATAAAGGTTTGCGGAATGCCATTTACCCCTGCGCCCTTTACCCAGCGCTGTTCAAACGCATTGCCTTGCGCACCTGCAAAGGCTACATTGACATTTGCCAGCTCGGCTTTGGCTTTTACAAAATTCACTACTTTTTCGCGGTCATATTCCATCACATCCTGTGCAATAAATACCACCCCTTTATCTTTAAACTTTTCATTCAGTTCAGCGATATGCGGCATCGCAGCGATACAGGGAACACACCAGGTGGCCCAGAGTTCCACGATATAGGTTTTGTCGGGGTCAAATGTGGTAATGGGTCCGCCTTTTAACCATTCAACTGCCGGGTAGCTATTTAATTCTTCACCTGCATCCGGGAAGTCCGGAATCCTTGTGGTCTGTGCATATAATCCTGCTGCAGATAAATGCAGCAGGATAATCAGGGCTATTTTCTTCATTTTTATTTGATTAGTTTTTCTAATTTTGAACCCAGTTCACTGTCATTTGAATTGATACGGTCGCTCAGGAATTTGCCATCCGGACCAATCAGATATGCTGATGGTAAATGCGCAAAAGAATAAACACCGTAGGCGTTTGCTACTGCACCCATTTCATTCGCTGTAATTTTCTCAGCCGTTCCGTTCAGATGGATCCATCCGGGAAACTCCGCATCTGCTGCGCTGCGCCAGGTCGCATCATCATCATAACTTATACCTACCATCACTGTATTCTTGTCTTTCAGCCGTTTTTCAGCACGTCGCATATATAAGGCGAAAGTTTCAAAAGGAACAAAATAGCGGTTCCAGAAAACCAGTAATACGTTTTTGCCTTTCAATTCACTCAGTGAAACTTTTTTACCAGCTAAATCCTGCAGGCTGAATAATGGTGCCGTATGTCCCGGCGACAGTTGTCTGGCGCGTTCAATTCGCTCTGCCATCAGCTGACCTTCTTCCGTATGACGGATGCCCTTGCTGAATCTTTCAAAGTCACTGCTCCATTCTGCCTTAATTGATCCTTTGGCATGTTTGCTTTTCCAGATGTCAAACGCAACATAACTGTCAGGATGCTGACGGATAAAGGCACTGTCTATTTGCTGCGCCTGTTTCAGCAGGTCGCCTATTTTAGCTTGTAGTGGTTTCATCGCTTCCGTATTCTTGTCCTTGTATAGTGGACGCATCTTCTCACTCAATACCGCCAGTTGTGCATTTAAAGGTTTATAGAAGGCATCACGCATCAGGTAATCGGCCTGTGTTTTTCCGCCTTTGATCAATGCTTCTTTCAATCCTCCGGTGCTTTTTACCGTTATTTTGCCATCGATGAAAAATTTGGCCTGATCTGCAGGTTTCACTTTATCCGGTGCCATGTAACCGCTTACCGGGTTCAGGTTCAGCGTGGCATAAATGGGATCGCCATAGGTACCTGTGAACTTAAATTTTCCATTCGTTACCGCTGCGGAATCGCGCATGTAATTTCCTTTTTTGTAATAGTCGAGGATAATGAATCCCTGTTTGTCGGCCCCAAGCTGGCCATCAATCGTAAATGGGTGTTGTGCTTTCACCAGGCCGGTCATCGCTGTAAATGCCAGGCAAAGTATAGTTGTTGTCTTTTTCATTTTGTGTTTTTTTAAGGGTTATTGGGCATCTCCGGATTAGAGATGGTCAGGTAATAAGGCAGGCGCATGGTTAAACGCTCTTTTTTCAAAGTATAAGTAGTGCTGGCTCCATTGTTATCATACACGAGGTGTGTATAAGTCTTAGGTGCAAACAGTGGATCGACCGCTTCGCGTCTCATGTCAAACCAGCGATAGCCTTCGGCGGCAAATTCACGCTCACGTTCGTCGAAGATAAAGCTGAGCAATGTTCCCTGTGTGGCTGCATCGGCAGCAGGAATGGCAGCTACGGCAGCAGGCATCCTGGCACTACGCAGGCTCAGCAGGTCGGCAACTGCACCGCTCAGGTCGTTCAGCCTGGCTTTACATTCGGCACGTAAAAGGTATAGCTCCGAAATCTGCAGACCAAACTTACTGAAGGTCACACCGATCTTAGCTAATCTCCCTGAGGGATTCGGTTCCTGGTAAGGGAACTGTGCCGCGTAAAAATTTAGCCTTAAATCAGCCGGATTAAACAGGGCGGCTGTTTTAGGCGATAATACAATAAAATCGTTGCCATAGCCATTACCGTTGTTGGAGGTATTATAAAATGATTTGGCCACTATCGCTTCTGTCACATCTAAATAGTTGATGCCCGGAGAATTGGATGGTCCGCTCGTGGTTACCGGATCAAATTTACCACCCGGTGCAAATTCTGCATTGTAATCATATAATCGGGCAGGAGTGGCTGAGGAAGCGTTATCTGCAAATGCCTCATTGAAGAGCTGCAGAGCTTCGGTATTGCGGCCACTAAATAAGTACACTTTAGCGAGTAAACCCTTTGCCGCAGCCCTGTTAAAGTGGATTGCGCTCTCGCTGGTTACCGGCAGTGCCGCTATCGCGCTTCGGAAGTCAGTTTCAATGAAATCGTAAACCTCCTGTACTGACGCCCGGGTAAAATTTTTAACCGTCACATCAGCTGTTTTAATAATGGGAAAGGCAGGGTCTGTAGCGGCAGAAGCTTTTACATAGGATTTACCGAAAAAGTTCACAAACTGGAAGTACAGCCATGCTCTTGTAGCATAGGCTTCAGCCAGCACAGTGTTTTTTTGCTGTTCTGTTCCGCCGGTAGACTCACCTACCTCATTGATCACCTTGTTAATTATGTACAGGTTATCAAGCCACAACTGCTGTGTCCAGTCTATCTCGCCCGACTGAAAAATATCATCTGCCCAGGTAAATGCCTTTTGAGAAATCGGTGTAGCGGAATTAAACAGGCCACCTTCGGCAGCCACATCATCGCCCATCAAAACCTGTCCCTGCCAGCCGCCGGCATAATCGTAGACAAACAAACGTTTATTATTCAGGAGCTTTCTGTAATCTTCAGTGCTGCTGGCTACCTGTTTTCCCTGTGGTATAATATTAAGGAAATCCTTTTTACAAGAAGAGGTGCTCAGTCCAAGTACGATGATGATGGATAGTATAGTATACTTATTCATAATATGCGGATTAAAAAGTAACGTTTACGCCTAGTGTCAGCGGATGTGTAAATGCCGGTATATTCCGTTTGCCTGTGTTGAATGACTGGAATTCGGGATCTATGTCAAATTTATTAGCTTTCCAGACCATAAAATTTCCTGTTTGCACATATACCCGTGCAGCGTCCAGATGAATTGTCCGCAGTACCCGTGCAGCCAGGTCATATGAAAGTGTGATATCGCGCAGTTTGATATACGAAGCACTCACTACGTTGATATCAGCATAGGTATAATACATGGTATTTCTCCGGCTACCTGAAATTCCTCTGCTGGCCACATAAGCGGGTATATCGGTGAAAGCTTCATCACCTGGTTTCTTCCAGCGCAAGGCAAAATCTTCATTCAGATTGCCGCCAAAACCTGTTCCATCTCTAAAGACAAGGCTTGTATAAAAATCATTTACATCACGTCTCATTACACCGCCCAGGTTATAAATCATATTTGCTGTAAGCGAGATGTTTTTATAGCGGAAAGTATTACTGAAACCTCCGTTGAACTTTGGCTGTGTCGTCCCCATATATACCAGGTCATCTGCGCCCGCAGCATCATATTCCTTTGTAATGGTACCATTGGCTAGCTGAATCTGCGGATCACCCACATTATCCAAGCCCGCGTAACGGTAAGCAAATAGCGAAGGGCTGCTGAAACCAACTACGCTTGCTGCATTCAAACGGTATTGGGCAGTAAATAAAGCTGGTTCGAGCGCTGAGTAAGATGCCAGTTTATTCTTGTTATAACTGAAGACAAAATTACTCGTCCAGCTAAATGCAGCAGTCTGCATATTTACAGAACGCAAAGTCAGCTCAATTCCTTTATTGGTTACATTGCCGATATTTCCGGTTGTTTTAATTGTGCCGGTAAAAGGATTTAAAGGCACCACACCAATCAGGTCTGTAGTGTTTTTGGTGTAATAGTCAATACTACCGTTTAATCGGCCTTTTAAAACTCCAAAATCCACACCGGTATTGAAAGTATGCGTGCTTTCCCAGTTAAGTTTATCATTTTTAGGAGAACTGAGATAAAATGAATTACCGTAAGTATTGTTCACCTCCGTAGCAAGAATATCTACAAGTGAGCCCGCAGTGAGGTAAGGTGAGTTACCGGTAATTCCATAAGTCATCCTCAAACCAAGGTTATCCACCCAGTTCTGAGATTTCATAAAATCCTCTCTGGAAATCAGCCACTTGCCCCCGAAACTGTAAGCCGGTTTTTTTTGTGAAGAACTGCCTGAGGCAAAAAGATTACTGAAATCTCTCCTTATACTGGCATCAAGTATATATTTACCGTCAAAGCTGTAGCTCATCAGTCCGAAATAAGAGCGGTAACGGGTACGTTCAAAATATTGCAAGTAGGGCTGTTCATTAAAAACACTTCTGAATGAACCTACTGCACCAAACACACCCTGTGCTAATGTATTATAATCCAGCAGGACGCTGGTTTTCAGGTTTTGGTCGTATCCGCGAAGTACAGTAGTTTCTGTGCTGCGGTATTGCTCCTGAACTTCCTGTCCTGCCTGCAGGTTAAGGTCATCCTTACCGTCGCGGAACGTGGTATTGTACATCAGTTGATTGCGGACTGTCCAGCTGTAATTATCGTTTAGTCCCCTTGCATATCTTCCTCCTGTGGTCGGCAGATAATAAACCGGGGCACTTGCTGTACTACGCGCCACTGTATAATTCAGCAATTCTCTGCGCAGGAAATAACTTCCCGCATCATCATATATAGCGGTAGTGCCGGGTGATTTCTGATAACCATAGGTCCCGTTAAAACTTAATCCTTTTAAAATTTTAACGCCCAGTTCTGCTGTCGTATTGATAGTTAGCTGATTGCTTTTAATATAACCTGAATTAAGATCCGTTAATGGACTATAATCCAGGTTAATGCGGCTTCTTGCCTGGTAGTCTGCCCGGGTGGCGGGCGACAAACCCTGTACATAATTCATATTGACAGCATTACCGTTGGCATCCTGAAATAGCTGATAAGGCACAAAATCTGGCCCCACATTGATTGGTCTGGCACTCGATGCTGTATTATTGCTGATGATAGTGTTGAGCGACAGTCTGATAGCTTTTACCGGGTTGATCGTCTGATTCAGGGTAATGCGGTAAGTATTATCTGAGCTGCCAACCTGACTGCCGTAATTTCTCAGGTAAGACAAGGAGCTGTAAAAGTTATAAAACTGGCTGCCGCCAGAAGCTGAGATAGTCTGATTTGTTGTAAATGAATTTCGGTACCACAGATCTTTAATCTGCTGGCGGTTGTCTATCCTCGAAAGGCTATCCAGACTGCTGTTAGCCTGAGCTGCTGAAATCAAACCTCTGCTCTGGTTGTATAAGATCAGCTCATGTGGCGCAATCGCAGCATTAGAGAGTGTATTCCAGGGAATTGCTACCGGATCAAATATCTCGCGGGAAGCCTGAATCAGCTGTCCGCTGTTCATAAAACGGGCATAACCGAAATCCGGCTTGCCCTGAGTAGTGATGTAACCTGAATAGTTGAATTTCACTTTTTCACCGGCACGGCCGCTTTTGGTCGTGATCACAATCACGCCGTTAGCCGCACGTGCACCCCATATCGCTGCCGCTGAAGCGTCTTTTAATACGGAGATATCTGCAACATCATCAGTATTCAACAGACTCAGGTTTTCTATCTGAACACCGTTAACTACATAAATAGGCGCGTTACTCAATTGTACTGTACTTTGTCCGCGGATAATACTTTCCTGACTTCCTCCTGTGCCATAACGGTTATTCTGAACGCCGAATGATGGTTTCACCGCCATCCCGGCAACTAAACCTTCCATACGGCCAATGATATCTGTGGTACCGGCACGCTCATTGAAGATTTTCATATCGGGTTTACCAAAAGAACCTGTCGCGCGTTCCTTGTTGAGTTTCTGGTAACCTGTATTCACAATGACTACTTCTTTCATGTTCAGGTTAGCCATCTTCAGGTGTAGGTTGATCTCTTCGCGTCCGCTGATCGCTATCGTATCCGTCTGAAAACCGATATAGGAAACAATCAGGTTACCATTGGACGGCGGATCATTCAGGAAAAAGAGACCATTCGTATTCGTCACAGCCACCTGATTAACACCGTCAATTCGTACCGATGCGCCCGGCAGCGGCTTATTCGTCTCATCGTACACCATTCCGTGAAGGGTAGTATGGGTTACAGTATAGGTGACTGCAGCTTTTTTAGAGATCACTACAGATTTGTCCTTAATTGAAAACTGTAGCGGCTGACTATCAAATATAGTGGTCAGTGCCCGCTCCAGAGAGACATTTTTTACTGCAATGGTAACCAGGCCTGCTCCCTTCAATGTTGAAGTCGTATAGAGGAAATCATAGCCAGTTTGTTTACGCATTTTTTCCAGCACCGTGCTGAGACGGGCGTTTTTTTCTGTCAGGGTAACTGTTTGTGCCGTAGCGGCTGTACTGATTTGCATGAGTCCGGTAAACAGCAGTGCCACAGTAAGTTTGGTTAAGCCTGTCAGGCGCAAAGTGCTGGTCATGCAGCTTCGCGGCGATACAATAATGTCTTTGTAAAATTTGTACATTTGTAAATAGTGGGTTTAATGCCCGGGCTGATGTATATGTGGATGTCGCAGCCCGATGCGCTTACAATAGTTTAGTTGATTATTGTGAATGTGATCCATATGTTAATCTAACCATTCTGCCTTCCCGCAGAATGGTTTTTTTATAGGATCACGAAGGCGGGTGAGGCCTAGGGTAAAACCGTGATCCTCCTTCCCTCAATTTTAAAGTGAATAATGCCTGTACGTTCCAGCATGGTCAATACCTGACTCAGATTTTTGGAACGCGATATCGTACCGTTGAAACCGTCGACGGGTAATTTGCCGGAATAAGTTACTTCTATATCGTACCAGCGACTCAATTGTGCCATGATATTTTCTATCTGTTCATCGTTGAAGCGGAAATAGCCATTTTTCCAGGCAAGTACCTCTTCCAGATCAGCCTCAGCCACGGTAATCTCATTGGTACCTGTATGACTGAAAGCTGCCTGTCCGGGTTTAAGGAAAACTTTTTTCCGGTCACTGCTGATACTCACCAATCCTTCTTCCAGGGTAGTTTTTATACCATCTCCTCCAGGGTAAGCATTGATATTAAAATGTGTTCCCAAATCTTCAATCGTCTGATCAGCAACCTTTACTTTGAAAGGTTGTTTCGCATTGTGCACCACCTCGAAATAGACCTGTCCGCTTACTTCCACCATTCTTTGAGCTCCCTTAAAGGCGGAAGGATAACGCAGTGAAGAGGAGGCATCCAGTATCGCCAGCGTGCCATCCGGCAGTCTGATGCTAAATTTCCCTCCCTTGGGTGTGCTGAGGGTATTAAACGCACCATCATGATCAGCCGAATTGTTGTAGGCAATGGTACCGTCGCCTGTTTTCTTAACGGATTGATCGCCCGTAGGTAAAAGACCCTTGGCAGCGTTTTCCAGGTCGATGGTTTTACCATTAGCCAGCGTCAGCATAGCCCTGTTGCTACCGGCTTTGATTTCCTGTACGTTTTTTGCGATCGTATTTTCTGATTTTTCCTGGTGACTATATCTTGTATAGATGCCTGCGATGCTTAACAGGAGCAGGATCGAGGCTGCCACGGCAGCATAACGAGAGCGGTAAATAGGGATATTTTTAATCGGCGCTATTCCTGCGTTTGTACGAATCTGCTGGTAGAGCCGCGCTGCAAATTGCTGCTGGTTGAATTCCGAATGAACCAACTGCTCACTGCTGTCGAAATGATTGTACCAGTCATCCAGTTCCTGTCTTTCTGCAGGGGTGATTTCTCCTGTCAGCAATTTATAGGAAAGGTCATCTATTCTTTTTTCGTCCATTTTCTACGCTTTGTAATGATATAGCTCCTAAAAATGGATGTACCCCTACCATAAAAATGATTTATTTTTAAAATAATAGTAAAAAAGAGATGAGATCAGGCATCAAAAAGTGCTTCTGGTCCTGAAAAAGCTGAAACAGGGAGACGAAACACGAGATGGGCTATTTAAATTATGCCTTTTAGTAGGAGTAACAGATAGAAATACCGGCCGACTTTGCCTTTGATTACTTTTAATGCAGTGGTGATGTGTTTTTCAACGGCTTTTTCACTGATATCCAGATCTGATGCAATTTGTTTATTGGAAAGTCCTCTTTTTCGGCTCATCACAAATACCAGCTGACATTTTTCGGGCAGGGAGTTGACTGTTTGCAACAGCTTTTCTTCCAAAAGATGTAAATCGTACAAATTCCAATCGTTATGCTCAGCTGTCGTGGTCTCTGCAATGATGTCCGACATAACATTGTCCTTCCTGGACATGGCGGCCCGTTTTTTCAGCACTTCAAATTTAACCGCTCCGGCCAGGTAACTTTCAAAGCTGACTTTGATCTGCAGCGTGTGTCGCCTCTTCCACAGATTTACAAAGATATCCTGCACCGCTTCCTCTGCTTCATTTTCATCATTGAGCCTTTTCGCTGCAATGTAAAATAACTTTTCCCAGAACTTATCGTAAAGAAATTTAAACGCAGGTTCATCGTCAGACCTCAGAAGGTCAGCCAATTGCTGATCGGTAAAATCCTTATAGTCGGGCATGAATGGGTGTGAAAGATAAGCGAATATAAGTATTTCTGGCTTTAATGTTCAAACAGCGGTGTCTATCATCGTTCAAAAGCCGGTATAAACCTTTTAGCACTGTCCGTCCATTCACTCATGGATCCATTCATTCGTCCGTTCAAATTTCAAATAGGTATGTTCTTCACCGACTCGAGCATTGTGTTTTTGATTTGCAGCCGCGGACGAATCGCCAGCGCAATAATCGTCAGCAATAGCAAAATGCTGACCAGTGTATAGTAGTCGACTGCCGTTTTTAAGAAAGCCTGTTGGTCGAGTAAGTTCTTAAGGAGATGTGTTGCACCCGCATGACTTGCATTCACATCGCTGCCATGACGGGAAAATACATGAGCGAAAGATTGGAGTCGGCCTGCAGCAGCCGGATCCAATGCCGATAACTGGTTCTGGAACCGGTCAGAATGTAAACTGGTATCGTACAATTGAAAATAGTTGATGAGCGCAATACTAATGGTCGTACCCAGTAGACGCATGGAAACTGCTGTAGCACCCGCCGTGGCACCCAGTTCCGCAGGTACGGAAGTCACCATGAAAACAATAATCGGCGTCAGCAACATCCCTGTACCAATCCCCTGCAGCAGCAGAGGCAGGTAATACACACTGATATTTGCCTGTGGACTAAACAAAAAGATCATCCAGGTGTAATGAACCAGTAAAATGGCAAAACCCGCCATCCAGATCAGGTAAGACGAGCGTTTAAAGATCATCATTCGCGAAGAGATCAGTGTTCCGGCAATCGCGCCCAGCACATTGAAGATCAGTATGCTGCCCAGATGAGCAGGATCCATACCCAGCACCTGTGTAAAAAACAGTGTAGTAAAATTAAAAGCACCCCGCGCCAGGTATAAAATAAGTATCAGGCAGATGCCCGTACGGTAGCCCGGATATTTGTAAATGTTAAGATTGAGATAGGGCCTTTTGAGATGTTGCTGCCTGAGGATATAAGTGATGATACTGATCACAAAAATCACCGCCCCTTTCACTATTCTGCTATCCGAAAACCAGTTTAACTGCTGCCCGTATACCAGCATATAGGTGAGCGAGAAGAGCGTGCTGCAATAAATTACGAAACTTTGCCAATCCAGCTGGTAAAGCGGGATCTTGCGGTTCAGCCTTTGTCGCGCCATAATCAGCATCGCAAAGATTCCCCCCGGGATAAACGCATACATCACTAATAGATACAGTTCATTGTAATTGATGGTGTCTAAAAATGGCGCAGCCAGTATGGTAGTCACCGGAGAGATGCACAGCAGGATACAGTAGACCACCGAATAGCCAATTTCCCGCGCGCGCTCCGTTTGCAGGTGATTAAATATCAGTGAAATACAAATCGCCACCAGGCTGATATTGGCGATGCCCTGAAGAAAGCGGAAGACCAGCAGAACTGTCAGGTCCTTCGCGCAATAGGCTCCATAAGCGCTTAAGATTTCCATCATCAGACTGATCAGCATATAATCTTTTGTGACCAGGAAACTGGAGAACCGGCGTTCCAGTGGAAAATAACCTACCAGCGCTGCATATAAAACAATCAGCGAGTAATTCGCATCATTGGAATCAATCCCATAAAAGCCACAGGCGGCAGTAATACTAGCTGTGGAAATAGTGAACAGCAGCAAATTAGGTACCAGCAGCATAAATATGCAGATCCTGACCGCCCAGTGCGGCACCCAATTTTTGAACATTTTTGGAGGAGAGATCATTAGGGTTTGATTACTTTAACAGTGGCATTCATCCCGGCTCGAAGCAGTTCTGTAAGCTTTCTCTCATCCGTAAACCTTACCTTAACCGGGATACGCTGTACGATTTTGACGAAATTACCTGTAGCATTATCCGGTGGCAGCAGGGAAAAACTGGAGCCGGTGCCGGGTGATAAAGACAGGATCTCTCCATGAAACACCTCATCAGGAAAGGCATCGGTTTCAATCAGTACAGGCTGACCAATTTTCATTTTTCCGATCTGCGTTTCCTTGAAATTAGCGATCACCCATTTATCTGCATCCTGGTTCACAATGTTGGCCAAAGTCTGGTTGGCTTGTACAAATTCTCCGTTCTGGATGGTCCTGCGACCCATTTTGCCTTTGTAAGGCGCAATGATAGCGGTATAGGTCAGGTCCAGATTGGTCCTTTGCTGCACCGCATTCCGGCGCCTGATCTCGGCAGCTAATCCTGATTTCTGCGCGCGGTAATCATCTATACGCGAGAGCGCAGCGCGGTAATTCCCTAAGGCCGACTCATAATCAGATCTTGCGATATCCAGCCCTTCTTTAGTGGTTTCTACCTGCTGGGCGGTGGCCGATTCCGCGGTAAAGAGCTTGCTGTAGCGGCTATAATCCTTTTCCTGTTTCGTTAAACGCGCACGTACCGCTGCAATCTGCGATTCATTGACCGCTGCCAGTCGCGTTGCCGTCACAATATTACTTTCCAGTACTTCCAGTTCTGCCCGGGCATTCGCTGTAGCTTCCGCAGATTCCAGTTCCTGCAGCTGAAACTGGCTCGGGTCAATCTTGATCAGCGTATCACCTTTATTGACCGGCTGGTTTTCTTCAAAGCGGACTTCCTTGACATATCCGCTCACACGCGTTACCACCGGATTGATATATTCCTGTACCTGTGCGTCATTCGTTTTTTCATAACGGAAACGGTCCCTCAAAATCCCTATCCCCATGATGATCAAAATCAGCAGGAGCCCTGCCGCGACCCAGGATGTTACCCTGGTAATCATTTTGTCGGTTGTTGTATAATTTTGTGTCTTCATTTTAAAAGGTTCCGGTTATTTTTTGAATCTGATAATATTGTAATTGCGCTGCGATGCGGGCAGCAGATAAGTCGAATTTCGACTGCAGCAGCTGCACATCTGCATCGAGGTAATCTGTGATTAAGGAGGTCTGATTCAGGTAGCTGTTTTTAACAATACGCAGGTTTTCTGTAGCCTGAATGATATTCGCTTTAGCTACTTTAATCCGCTCCAGCTCGTGCTGAAATTGTAAATAAGCTTCCCTGAGCCGAACACGGATCTGATCTGCTGTGTGTTCATGTTCAATGGCAGCTATTTTAACTGCCAATGCAGCGCTATTTACCTGATGTTTGTTTTTATATAAAGAGGAGATGGGGAAGGAGGCGCGGAGTCCGACTGTGCCCAAACCGTAAAGTGAAAGTACATAAGGATAAAACCGGCCCTGAGGGTAGTTGTAAGCATAATTCGCAAACAAACCTACGCTCGGTAAGGTATTCGCTTTCACATCCCGCAGCTGCAGGGCCGTAATGTTGCGTTCTTCCTTTGATATATTAATTTCAGGTGCCCCCGCTGCTGCATTGGCGAGCAGGGTTTCATAAGTCATCAGTTGCACTGTATCGGGTAAAAAAGGCTGTGAGGGTTCAATTGTCAGCGCTTCATCCTGGCTCATCAGCAGGTTCATCTTTTGCACCGCCAGTGTATTCTCATTTTTAATCTGATCTACCTGAAGTTGCTGTTTAGATAATTTTAACTCTGCTCTGAGGACATCACTTTTTAATACCACTCCATTCTGATAGATCGCTTTAATCTGTAACAGCACTTTGCTCTGTTCATCAATATCCTGAAGCAGCAGCTCCTGAAATGCCTGGCCCCTTAACAGATCCAGGTAATAGGCCGTTGCCAGCAATTTGATTTCAGACGCAGATAAATTACGTTCCTGTTCCCTGATCTTTACATTGATTTGCTGTGCATCTACGCTTCTGTTCAGCTGTCCGCCACGATATAAATCAAAATATACAGATGCACCCAGATTGTAAGCGGTATGCGAAACAGGATATAGAGTAGGACTGTGTAAAATGCCATCCTCAAACTGAGGTAAGTTGCTGAGCTTAGTAAATTCACCATTCAGACTCACATCCGGCAGTCGGGATACATGCGCATGTTGCAACTGCTCCTTACTTTGGAGCAGTTCCAGTTCTTTGATATCGATCACTTTACTGTTTACAGCAACTTTTTGCCAGATTTCGGCTAAGCTGAAACGAGAGGCAGATTGCGGTAAAGACGATTGTGCCCTGCTATGGGCAGACACCATCGCGAACATCATGACGGTTAAAAAAAAAAGCTTATTCATCTATTCTGAATTTGATCAGAACATTTCAATAGGAGTGCCGTGTGTTAATTCTTTTATTTCCAGTGGTTTATATGGATTTGGGTTCTCAGTCAATTGCGATATATCGTAATTTTAGGTTTTATTCCGTAAACCCTTGCGAGGAGCAGCTTCACCGGCAGACCCTCATCTGTCGGTATTTTTTTAGCTGAGTACGGTATGCAGTCCCATATATTTAGTCTTTGATACCCGCTTTCTGTTTGCAGAAAAAACCAGTACATAAACCTGAACCTTGTTGCCTTTAAAAGATCGGGGCAGTACCACTGATGCGGTTAAGGCAGTCCTTGCGGCAAGTTCCGTGAGGTAGAGAAATCTCCTGATGTTCAGGTTGTAACATACCAGGCAAATCTTATCTGTGGACCTTGTGGATTCCATCGGATGAAGATCAGCTGTTAATGTCCGCAACTTACCGCGATTTGTCCGGTCTTGTCCGATCTGTTGATGTGATTAGCCACCGTTATGAGCTGAGCATCTGATTATGCTCAGGTAGGGTAGTAGTACGGGTTGGATCATCTTCGCTACTTGTTGGGCGTTTACAGGTCAATTGATCATCATTTGCAGGACATCTGCTCGACTCGGAGTCGAGCAAATACGTGAAAAACCCGAGTAAAAGGCGAATAAAACATGATCATTTTCAAACCACGACCCGACCACCACTAGTAGATCACAGGATCAGATTAAGAAGAATTATTCGTTTATAGTTTTCGTTTAAATCTCCTAAAAAAACTGCAATAGCAAAAACAGCAGAATCGGAAGTAGAATCAGCGACTCTATTTTCCAGATTTTAGTCAGCTCACTAATCCGTTTACGTACCATCCGGTCAACAACCGCAGCAATAAGTGCTACAAAAATCAATAAAGCAGGGAACAGCCCGACAATGTTTACGCCAGAACGATGCTCATTATCCGGTTCCGGAGAGAATAAACCCCAGACTGCAAGGATTACACAGGCGAGGGCAACGATCATCAGCGGGGTGATTTTCAATCTATTCATTTCCCGAATATCAACATTAGCGCTCTTATTTATAAAACTATCTGAAATTTGTTTTACTTTCGGCTCAAATTATGGGCAGCATGGCTGTGCATAATGCAAACACGTTCTTTTTTAAATTTCTATAAGCTGTAAAGGTTCTGCTTGGCTGCAGAATAAGAGGGAACCATGTGAAAATCATGGACTGTCGCGCAACTGTATGTACACGAATTTGTGTTCTAAGTCAGATACCCGCCTTTATTGTATTGACAGTGCTTTCGCGGTTTGAAGCAGGGATCAGGATTAAAATAAACAGATAAAGGCTGATGGCTTTGCTGTTTTATTTCTATATACTTTCTCCTTCTTTTTATTCGTTCGCATGAAATTTAAGCCCGAAAGGCTGAATGCGATTATAACTAATTAACAGACATCATAGGGCTAACGAATAGCCGGAATCTACACATTATCTCCACGCTACATTGAAACCAAAGATTTTTTATCTCCTCCTAACGCTCCTCATTTCAAAGCAGTCGTTCGCGCAGTTTATCATTAAAGGGAAAGTAACAGCAAATGACTCTGGAATACCGGTTGCCGGTGCTACTGTGCGTATTACTGATCCATCTGTAAAGGATTCGGGGATTCAGGGAATAACAGGTATGACTAACTCAAATGGACTTTTCGAGCTTAAATCCACCACAAAAGCTGTGGAAATTACAGTGAGTCACCTCGGTTACCAGACCCGTATCGTTAAACTGGAATCATTTGCTCAATTCATTGAAATCACATTGACAGCGCACCAGGGACAGGATCTTGATGCGGTGCAGATCACCTCCAAATACTACAAGAAATATAATCTGAATACGGTTTCCAGTGCCTTGCGTTTGCAAAGTCCGCTCATCAACGTGTCGCAGAACATCCAGGAAATCAGCAATGAAATCATCTATGATCAGGGTGCATTCAATATGAATGATGGTATCAGCCGGAATGTAAGCGGCGTAATCCGACAGGAAGTAGCGAATAATCTGGGACCATACCTGTTTATGCGCGGTGGAATGGTATCCTCGCTGCGCAACGGAATCGACCTCACGCCAATTTACCGTGGGCCAATTGCGGAAGATGCGGCAATTATTGACCGGGTGGAGTTTATCAAGGGCCCATCAGGATTTATGAACAATATTGGCGATCCTGCGGGAACGTTTAATGTGATGACCAAACAGCCTACGGGACAAAACCGTTATTCAGCAAATGTAATGCTGGGGAGCTGGGACTTATACCGGGCTTCGGCTGATCTGGACGGCACGCTGACCAAAGATAAAAAACTACAGTACCGACTGAATGTAATGGGAATGACTGCCAATTCTTTCGTCGAGACTGATTTCACCAAACAATTCCTGATAGCACCCGTGTTAAAATACCAGATCAGCGACAAAACTTCTGTTTCCGCAGAATATATGTTCCAAAAATTAAGCTATGGACAGATCAGTCCTATTGTGATGACCCCTGATGGATTTGGAACACTGCCTACTAACTTTACCATCAATGAAAGATCGATCGCACCTTACCATGTTTCAGACCATACCGGAATCTTTACATTCAGCCATATTTTTAACAAAAACTGGAGCGTAACCGCAAGAGGGGCATTTATGCGGAACAAGAAAGAAGGCATTTATTTATGGGTAACGGGTGTGAATCCGGCAAATCCGAATGTCTTGCTGCGTAATCCGAAGTATGATCTGGATCGGTCTACGGTATTTTCGCAACAGGCTTTTGTGAATGGTAAGGTAAAAATGGGAGAGGTGAACCACCAGATCCTGGCTGGGGTCGATTTAAACCAGAAGAAATTCATTGCGGATAACTATGTGACTTACGATACATACAAGGATGATGCAGGTGCAACTCAATTGACCTATTATCCCTTAGATATCACTAATCCTGTACATGGAGCTGTCATTCCGGCTTATGCAACGCCCGGAGGCATCCACAATGGCAATACCAGTCAGCAGATCAAATACTATTCGATCTATGCGATTGATGAACTCGGTTTTTTTGAGGACAAATTAAGACTCACGCTGGGTGCCCGGTTCACCTCGGTCAATACGGATAATATTGTATCTAAAGTGGTTACCGGATCGTCAGATAAAAAAGTAACGCCGAGGATCGGTTTAAGTTATAGTCTGACCCCCGATCTTTCTTTTTATGCACTGTACGACCGTACGATTGTCCCGCAAACGGGTACGACCAGCAGCGGAGAGGCAATCAAACCGCTTAGCGGCGTAAACCATGAAATCGGCATCAAGAAAAACTGGTTCAACAGCAAGTGGAATACCACCCTTGCCTTTTATAAAATTAACAGGGCTCACATCGTTTCTGCAGATCCTGATAATGCATTATACCGCGTTCAGGTAGGGCAAACAAGCTCAAAAGGGATTGATCTGGATATTATGGGGGAGATTGTGAAACGCCTCAACGTAGTGATCAATTATGCGTATAATGATGCAAAGGTAGATGAGGATGCGAACCCGCTGCTGATTGGCGCAAGAACGCCTGTATATGTGAAACATGTGCAGAATACCTGGTTAAATTATGAGCTGCCGGAGCAGGTTTTGAAAGGTTTTTCGGTTTCACTGGGATATCAGTACCAGGCCGGCAGGGGCGACAGATATGTGAATGCCAGTCCGAAACCTGCACCAGATTACTTCCGGGTGGATGGGGGACTGGGTTATAAAAAACAGAACTTCAGGATCAACCTGATGGTAAATAACCTGCTGAACAAACATTTGATCGCTACGCCTTGGTATCGCGGGGGACTCTATTATTGGGTTCCACAGCCTTCCGTTAACGGTCGGTTGTCCATGAGTTACTCCTTTTAATTATTATCTTCACGCGCATTTTTATACCTGTACCATGCTTAAAGCAGAAAATCTAACCAAGAAATTTGGCAACCATACGGCACTCGATCAGCTGAACCTGGAAATAAAAAAAGGAGAAGTATTTTGCCTTTTAGGTTCAAACGGGGCGGGGAAGTCGACCACCATCAACATCTTTCTTGGCTTCATTCCCGCCAGCAGCGGTCGCGCGTATATTGACGGACAGGAAGTGACGCTGAATAACCACGCGACCAGAGATTTGGTGGCTTATATTCCGGAGGTAGTGAATCTGTATGCTACCCTTTCCGGCATGGAAAACCTTGAGTTTTTCAGCGGACTTTCAGGATACAGTTACTCCAAAGAAGAGCTGAGCCATTTCATGGAAACCGCAGGTTTGCAACGGTCAGCCATTCACAAACGTGTATCTTCTTATTCCAAAGGCATGCGGCAAAAAGTAGGCATCGCCATTGCGCTCGTCAAAAAAGCGAAGGCCCTGTTCCTGGATGAACCTACTTCGGGCCTTGATCCGCATGCCAGCAGTGAGTTCTCACAGCTCATCATGAACCTGAGCGAACAGGGCGTAAGTACCCTGATGGCAACACACGATTTGCTGATGGCCAAAAACCTGGGTACGCGGATTGGCATCATGCACCAGGGCGCATTAAAACATAACTTATTATCAGATGAAGTTTCGCACGCAGATCTGACGAAGTTATATATTGATATCGTTAAACAAAACGCATAGATGGTCAGGCTCATATTCAAAAAAGAACTGAAGGAACTGTTCCGCACATCCAAGGTGGTCTGGATGCTTGGCGGGATCATCGTCTTGCTGCTCCTGGCTCTGTATAATGGGAATTCCTATTACGAAAACCACAGCAGCATGATCAGGGAATCACAGGAGATGACTTATCAGCAGTTCATCTCCCAGGGAGATAAAAATCCGCATTTAGGTGCCCATTTTGGCTTTTATGCCTATAAACCTACGGCCGATATGGCGATGATAGAAAATGGAATTGAGGATTATACCGGTAATTCCTTTTACCTGGAACCGCATAAAAGAGGGGTAGTCAAATTTAAGGAAATCAGCGATGCAACAGGACTGAGAAGTTTTGGCTTCCTGAATATAGGTTACCTTGCGCAGTTTATCCTTCCCCTGTTTATCTTCCTGATCTGCCATAATATTTTTTCCAAAGAATGGGAAAATGGGACAATCAAGATGCTGATGAGTTCTAAAGCGAGCGCGCGACAAATTTTTATGGGTAAATTATTGTCCTGCCTCACGCTGGTGATGGCGCTGGTGTTTTTTATCGCCCTGTCTTCACTGATTTTATTTGCCAAAGAACATGATACAGCCGGATTGATGAGTCGCGTTTTACCTGCTTTTGCCTGTTACCTGCTGGGCTTATGCCTTTTTGCAACCATGATGACGACTATCGGGGTAAGTATTTCACTGCTGACCAGGAACGCGAACCTGTCGCTGATTGTACTTTCCGGTTTCTGGCTGATCGGTGTTTTCCTGTTGCCCCGGTTAGCGGGAGAGTTATCAAAAAATATCCACCCTGCGATGACTTCCCTGGAATTTGAGAACAAAACCTTCAACGAAAAACAATACGGGCTTGGCAACGAAGGACACAAAGATGTGCGCAGGGAAAAGTTATTGCAACGAACCATGCAGCAGTACCATGTGAAAAGAATTGAGGACCTGCCGGTTTTCTTTATCCCGATTACGATAGAGTTTTTCGAGGAATCGGATGGCCTGGTGATGGATAGGGCCTATAAAGCAGTAGATGATAACGAGGCGAGGCAAGACCGGCTGGTACTGAACAGTGCATGGCTTACGCCTTTCCTGGCTTTTCGTGATTTTTCTATGAGGATGACGGCGACAGATATGGACACGCATAATGACTTTACTGCAAAAGCCGAGATCCACAGAAGAAGAATTGGGGTAATTGTGGACGATTACTACCAGAAAAACACCGTCGCCGGCAACGCGTTCTGGAAAACCGTTCCCCAGTTTGCTTATACCGCACCGGGCATCGGCTGGCGTTTATCCAACGCAGCCAATTCTATCTTCATCCTTCTGGGCTGGACCTTATTTTCCATCGGCCTGATGGTTTACGCTTACCGCAAACTAACGGTCTAATTTTGCAAAAGCCCGTTTAATCAGCTCATTATGAAACTCTCCGTTATCCGCATATTATTTAAACACGAGCTCAGGATCCTGTCCCGCAACAAGGTGCTGCTCTCTTTGTCTGCCCTGATTATTTTCATTCTCCTTTCTGCCCTGTGGATTGGCAGCAGCATGCTCCATAAACAGGAACAGACGATCACTAAAATACAAAGTTCTGAGAAAGAGATGCTGGACAGTTTAAAGACCAGAATCAAACGTGTGGAAGCCAACAACATGGTTTACCCAGGTTTTATCTGGGATGATCCTACTTTTGCTTATAATACTGCAAGGAACGAAGGACCTAACTATGCTATCAAAAAACCTTTTCCCCTGCAGGCACTCAACGTAGGGCAAAGCGATGTGCAGCCTTTTTATTACAAGGTATACCTCAATAAAAAACAATACCTCACCTTTGAATCTGAGATTGAAAACAGCTTCCTCCAGTTTATCGGGAACTTTGATTTTGCTTTTGTAGTGATCTATCTTTTTCCACTGCTGATCATTGTGTTCAGTTATAACGTATTGTCGTCCGAAAAGGAGCAGGGGACCTGGGTGCTTTTAAAAACAAGTAACCAGTCCATCGCCCGGATGATGATCTGCCGCACAGGCATTCGGTATATCCTCTTTACAGGTTTCTTCTGGCTGCTCGTGACACCCGTTTTACTCGCCTGTATTGGCAGTAGTTTCCTTTTCAGCGCTAACTGGTTATGGATAGTTGCGGAAGTATCCTTGTATTTCGCCTTCTGGTTTGCCCTTGCGCTGCTGGTGAATAGTTTCTCCATGACGTCTAATGTAAATGCTATGATGCTGATCTTTATCTGGCTGTTTACCGGAATAATCATCCCTAACCTGTTGCAGATCGGGTTAAACAAGATTTATCCTATTCCCAGCAGGATTGAAATGCTCACTGCCGAAAGAGATGCGATCAATAAATACTTCGAAAAAGACGGTCAGGAACTCACCAAAAATGTTTTTAGCAGTCCGAGAGCAATGATCCGGCAAGCCTCTATCGTGACTCCCGGCATGGTTTATGGTTATGGGGTAATCGTCTATAAAAGTCAGGAGATCAAAGATCAGGCAGCTGCCGTAGCAGAGGAAAAACTTTACGCACAGATCAGGAAACAGCAGGAGGGGATCAGGCGATTTCAATTGCTCAGTCCGGCACTGATGATGCAGGAAGAATTGTCTGCGCTCACCGGTAGTCACTGGTACCAGTTTAACCAGTTCAGCAACGATGCGGCGACGTTCAGGAAGAAAAGCCAGCAATTTTATTATCCAAAAATGGCTTCAGAAAGCACTTACCGTACTTTTACCGTGGAAGACGCAGATGCGATTCCCCGCTTTCAGCCCAAAGTATATGCCGACTTCTCCTGGATCAATATCAGGCAAAGTTTTTTCATTTACCTCGGCATTATTATGCTGCTCAGTATCATCGGATACAGGCGATTACTCGAGGCCAAAAAATAACCCTTCAACACAATCATCACATAAATCTCCACGAGCAAGCACAAAAAAGATTCGTTTTTTTGTAAACAAAGGCATATGTCCCCTGTTAAATACGCAGAGGAACAAATATAATGAACCCGTTCCCCGCTCATTTCCAATCCCCGGCCAGGGATAGTTTTGAGGATTGAACATGGTCAATAAAAAATAACATATGTCTGAACAAAATCAAAAACCGCTCGAGAATCCGGTAAATAAATATCCAAAACCACCCTTTGTCAAACAGCCGCAGGAAGTTCCCGGTCTTGCCTCCAAAATGCAGCCCGTACCAGATCATGGTGAGGAAAGTTATAAAGGATCAGGTCGATTATCAGGTCGTAAAGCCCTGATTACCGGTGGTGATTCCGGCATTGGTCGCGCTGCAGCCATTGCTTATGCAAGGGAGGGTGCCGATGTGGTCATCAATTACTTACCAGAAGAACAGTCTGATGCCGATGAAGTGATTGCACTCATTGAGGCTGCGGGACGTAAAGGATTTGGAATTCCGGGTGATATCAGAACGGAAGATTTCTGTAAATCTTTAGTAGAACAAGCCGCAGAGAAACTGGGCGGAATAGACATCCTCGTTAACAATGCGGGTCACCAGCAAGCTGTTGAATCCCTGCTGGATCTGACTTCGGAGGGTTTTGATACCACTATCAAAACTAATATCTACGCGCCTTTCTGGATTACCAAAGCCGCTTTACCACTCCTTCCTCCGGGTTCAGTAATTATTGCCACCAGCTCTGTACAGGCCTATGATCCGTCAGAAAACCTGTTTGATTATGCACAGACCAAAGCAGCTAATGTTGCTTTTGTAAAATCACTCGCAAAACAGCTGGGGCCTAAAGGAATCCGCGTAAACGGTGTTGCTCCGGGGCCGGTTTGGACACCACTACAAACCAGTGGCGGTCAGCCTCAGGATGCGATTGTAGAGTTTGGTGGAAAAACACCGCTTGGTCGCCCGGGACAACCAGCAGAGCTGGCTTCCATCTATGTGCAGCTCGCTGATAGCGATGCCAGTTATGCGACAGGACAAGTTTACGGTGCTGCCGGTGGAAGCGGACATCCATAAGTATGCTCCAATCTTAACTCACCCAAAGCCCGGTATTTTAACACATACCGGGCTTTGGACTTATTGGTAAACCTGTGGTTTTAGCTTTCTGATCTGCATATACTGCAATAACATGATCGTTTTCCCATCCTTGATCTCCCCGGTGCTGATCATATTAAACGCTTCGTCCATATCCATCTCCAGTACTTCGATATCTTCATTTTCTTCACTTAGTCCGCCGCCCTCGCTTACTTTCATGGTAGGGGAATAGGAAGCAATGAAAAAGTGAACCAGCTCTGTTACGGAGCCGGGCGACATATAAGCTTCGAAAATCTGCTCTACATCAGTAATCTTGTATCCCGTTTCTTCCTCTGTTTCCTTTCTGATGCAGTCTTCAGGATGATCATTGTCCAGTAAACCTGCACAGGATTCTATCAGCATGCCGCTCTCATTTCCATTAATGAAAGTAGGCAGGCGAAATTGTCTCGTTAGGATTACTTTGTTCAGCTCCATATTGTACAGCAATATCGTGGCGCCGTTTCCTCTGTCGTACGCCTCTCTGCTCACTCTTTTTACTGCGCCGTCCTGCTGCAAATACTCATAAGTGATCTTACGTAAAGTATACCAGTCGGACGACAAGATTTCAGTCGCTACGATCTTGAATTTACTCTTCTGCATCTGGCACTTCGTCAATATTGAAATAAATCTTTAACCCTCTTTCACGGCCGATTTTAACATCATTATCTGCACCCTGCGATGCCCCTTCAATCCGCAATATTGCATCACATTTCTCCAGCAGCCGGTGTGCACAGGGATATTGAATCTCGTTCCAGATATCATCACCCGTTGCAGCGGAACCTGCCAGTTTGATCAGTGGTAAAGCCAGCCATTCGCCAATTACCGGTACATGGCCTTTTTTGAACAAGGGCAGGGCAAGCGCTTCAAGATTACTCAAATTCTGCTGCATTAAAACAGGATCGTCATTCGTGCCACTTCGGTAAGGGCCAGCAATTAGTATTAACATATCTCTTTTCTTTTTACAAATAGAATAAAAGATTGCTGATAAAAAATTAAGGTACCTTAAGAAATTCAGATTTTTTCATTTTAACAAATCAAATCATTTTGACCTGCCGCTTATTATTCATGATGATACAAGCCATTGATGATATTTTTAAACTATCCTTTCACTTTCCTTAATGTGCTTAAAAATTCAGGTGTGATACCCAGGTAAGACGCAATTTGTTTCTGCGTCACCTGTTTGACGATCTGCGGATACTTAATCATAAAGCTATGGTATCGCTCTTCCGCTGACAGCGAAAGATTTTCCATTACCCTTAACTGCTCACGCGTATACGCATTCTGCATCAGGATTCTGAAGAACTTCTCGAATTTTGGAACCATCTTCAGCAAATGATCAAAATTATCCCTGCTGAGCTGAAAAACTCTGCTTTGTTCGATAGTTTCGATATGCATCATCGCTGGTTTTTTATTCAGGTAACAATACATATCCGTAATCCACCAGTCGGCGATGCCGAACATAATCGTAGATTCCTTGCCGTCTTTGTCTATAAAATAGGAGCGTAAAGCTCCGGAATCCACATAACTCAGGTACCTGCAATCCTGACCTGCCTCCAGCAGCAATGTCTTTTTAGCCAGACTTTTACAAGGCACCAGCGAAGTAAACAAAGTTATTTCTTCTTCAGTCAGGCTGATATGTTTCGCGATATTTGTAAGGAGCCCATTCATTATTGGTTAAAGTTAAATTTAACCAGCAATATTTTCGAATCCCTTGCTGTAAAACTGCCTCGTCAGCTGTTATTTCAGGAATTTGCAGGTTTTCATCGGTAGTTATACCGTCTCTACCCACACCTATGATCTTCTGTAAACTTGTTCTCCTTCTTTCATCAGTTACACGGACATTACAATTCGGTCATTAGACCGAAAATAAAATACAAATATATTTGCGCAACTCAAAAGTTGCATATATATTTGCAACCATAGAGTTGCATAATTAATGATCAATCATGAAACAAGATATATTTCAGGCCATAGCAGATCCCACACGAAGAGCTATTTTAACGTTAATCGCTGTCCATGCATTAACCCCCAATGCAATGGCGGAAAAATTTGATATGACCCGTCAGGCCGTATCAAAGCATATTAAAATATTGCACGAATGCGAATTAATAAAACCTGAGTATAGCGGCAGGGAGATTTATTATCACTTTAATGCCAAAAAAATGCAGGAGTTTGACCACTGGTTAGCGCAATTCAGGCAAAGCTGGGAAATTCAATTTAATCAACTGGACGAGCTATTATCTACAATTAAAGAACAGAAAAAATGAACAAGGATTTGCTATTTGATTTTAATGTTGACAAGGCAGCGAAAACGGTATTTATCACCAGGGAATTTAATGCCGGACTATCTTTAGTATGGGCTGCTTTTACGCAACCGGAACTGCTGGATCAGTGGGGGGCACCCGCACCCATGCGCGCAAAAACGAAGTATATGGATTTCAAAGTAGGAGGACAAAGATTTTATGCGATGATTAGCCCTGACGGACAAGAGCGTTGGGCACTTCAGCGATTTACCTCTATTACGCCGAAAACAAATTTTAAGATGTATAATTCTTTTGCAGACAAAGACGAAAATCCCGAATTGCCCGGTTCTGAATGGGATTACATTTTCAGCGAACAAAATGGCAGAACAATAGTGAATATCACCATTTTCAATGAATCCTTTGAACGAATGGAAAAACTATTGGAAGGCTTTAAAATCGGATTTAAAATGACATTACAAAACCTGGAAAATCTCTTGTCAGTCTTATCGCAGAAATGACCATAAGTAAATTGTCAATCCAATTGACAAGGCGAATGCTGGGCAGCCGGAGCAGAAAAGAAAGAAACCTAAAAACCTAAAAATAAAGCTATGAGAACAATCAATCCGTGGATCAATTTTAATGGAAATGCTGAAGAAGCATTCACTTTTTACAAATCAGTTTTTGGCGGAGATTTCGCAAAGATCATTCGTTTCAAAGACCTGTCCAGCGCAGAATTTCCGGTAGCGGAAAGCGAAGCAAATAAAATAATGACCATTGCCTTGCCTATTGGAAAGCACAATGTGTTAATGGGCAATGATGTTCCGGAATTTATGGGGCCAGTAAACGAAAACGAAAACAGGTCTAAAATAGCCGTAAGTGCAGAAAGTCGGGCAGAAGCAGAAAAACTTTTTAATGGACTATCAGCCGGTGGGGAAATTGAAGGACCCATTGGCGAGAGTCCCTGGGGTACCTACGCCGGAATGTTCAGAGACAAATATGGTATTGAATGGATAGTGGAATTTGACCCGGATTATAATGGGTAAATCAAACAGCGGCTGATCATAATTAAGATACAGCCGCTGTGTTTACTCATAAAATTTACCAGGGACTAATCCCTGTTTCCGGCGCATTGTCATCACTAAAAAACTGTCCGGTTAATCCATCTTCAGCCAGTACCGCTGCTTTTACTACCCGTGCTGCCGCATCCTGTACCGTTCCTGGTCCGCTATGATGGTTAAAATCTGTCGCTGTATAACCCGGATCAACCGCATTTACCTTGAACGCCGTATCCCGCAGGTTATGCGCAAGTATAATCGTATAACCATTCAGTGCTGCTTTAGAAGTCACATAACCCGCTGCCTTCACCTCATAATATTTCCATGAAGGATCGCTATGTAAAGTAAGCGAACCTAAACCTGAAGTCACGTTAACAATTCTGGGTGCCGGTGCTGCTCTCATCAGGTCTATAAAGGCCTGTGTTACGGCAATCACCCCGAAGAAATTCGTATCAAATATCTCTTTTAATACTTTGATATCCGCTGTTAAAGGACTTTGCTCCATGCCACCTAAAATTCCTGCGTTGTTGATCAGTACATCCAGTACTTCCGTTTTTTCGCCCAGAATTTGTCGTGCAGCCTGAATAGATTCCTGGCTATCCACGTCGATTGCGATAGGCTCTACGTTGTTCAAACCTTCCGACTGCAGTTGGTTCACCGCTTCCTGGCCCTTTCCGATGTCCCTGCATCCGAGGTATACATAATATCCCTGCTGTAATAATTGCCTTGCTGTTTCGAAGCCAATGCTTTTGTTTGCTCCTGTGATCAGTACTGTTTTCATCTGAAAATGTTTTTGTTTTTTAAAGGTGATGAAGCTATCATAATCTTATTCTTTGCTGTTTGTAAGAAATTAGCTTATGATGGTTTCATCGTATCTCTATTAATTTAGGTAATGAAGCCTGCATCAAATCAATCATCTCTTGATAAGAGATCAGCCTATGCAGGATTCTTTTGTTTGATACAAATCTACAGTCAGCAGCTGCTTCGGGTGTAACACTTACAATGGTATTAATGGTACATTTCACGGATGTTAGCCCGGTACTCCGCAGGCGTAACACCAGCTTCCCGCTTAAAGAAGCGGTTAAAATAAGAGGCATCCGTAAAACCAAGGTCGTACGCAATTTCTTTTAAAGCGTTGTTGGTATGGCAGAGTAAACGCTGGGCTTCCAGTGTTAACCGTTCATGAATATGTTTAATAGCCGGTTTACCACTCTGTATTTTCACGACCTCACTCAAATGGCCCGCAGATATGTTTAATAAAGCAGCATAATCATTCACTTCATGCAGTTCATGGAAACATTCGTTGATCTTTGCCTGGAAGCTTCTCAATAATATTTTATCCGCAGGATTAACAGGTTCCTTGTATTGTTCGGTATACAGGCGACTCAGATAGGTAACCAGCAGGGTAAAGTAGGCACCCAGCATGCGTTGCTGCCATTCACTCGGTGTAATGTATTCTGCATTGAGCTTTGCAATCATATCCTCCACAAAGGCCAGGTCGGCCGTGCTCAATAACAATTCAAAACCATTTTGCGGATTCTCGATCAGCGGGAGTTTACTTAAAGAATCGTTTCCCTGGAAAGACAGGAATTCCTTCGTAAAAGCAATACCTGTACTCCACATCTTTTTATGTCCTTCCTTTACGATCACCCGGTTTGGCCCTACAAAGTAAAGTGTATTGTCTTTGATCACATGACGTGTCATATCTACCCACTGACTACTGTCTGCATGCCTGATCAAAGCGATCAGGTAATGGTCTTTTCTATGCGGAATCAGTAAATCAGCATGATCAGGTAAAACCCCGTCAAAATTATACATGCGGAAATGTTTATTACCCGTTAACTCATCAGGTTCCAGGGAATAAAGCGGCACTTGCGGATTTGGAGTCAGTACTAGCATTACCTAAAGGTATTAATAAGACTTCATTCACACGCTGCCTTAAGCATTAATTTTTAAAGATGCTGTTACCAGCTTCTTCAGTTCTTTAAATGATGATATGGTAAACATTGGCTTTCCGGGTACTTTTTTATCCTCTGCATTTATCCTTAAGACGGTGATCATTCCCAGTTCATTTCCGGCATTGATTTCAGCATCAGGATTATCACCAACAATCCAAACCTGGTCTGGCCTTAACTGGTATTTTTTCGCTATACGCGAGAAGATTTCCTTTTTACCCGGTCTGTCAGCTGCATAGAGATCATCAATGATTACTTCATCAAAATCATCCTCAATTTCCAGCGCGTCCAGTTTAGCCTGTTGCAGTTTGATTACCCCACTCGTTACCAAAACTTTAATTCCCGGAATCGTTTTGATGAAGTCGTAATCCTCATAGGTTTTTAACTGAAAATTGTAATCCATACTCGTCAGCATCTCTTTCGCCACCTGGTCCATTTTCTTGCTAAAGCCATACTTTTCTGAGAGCACATCTATCGCCAGGTATTTCATTTCTGCAAACGCTTTATCCAACTCCGCATCCTTTATTTTACCCTTATTTGCTTTTCTGAGCGCCTCAAACAGCGGATCAAAGGTATCATCGGGTACGGCGCTTGCCGGCAGAATGGTTTCATCAAGGTCATATATAATCGCTATGTTATTCATCAGCATGTTATTAGGTTTCAATTGTTCCAGAGATGAAATAACTATTTAAGGAGCAAATTGTTCTGAGGCAATGTCACTTTAATTCGTATTCAATTTCATTGTCATCCACATCGGCAACTTTCACAAAGTTTAGCCTTTCAAACAATTTAATCGCCTTATGATTGTCTTTACCTGTTGCCGCCCAGATACGCCTCAGATTCATATTTTTCAGGCCGAAGTCGATAGCCAATACCATTGCGGCGGTCATATATCCCTGTCCATAATATTGAGGTAATAATACACAGCCCAGTTCACCACTTTTTTGTTCGAAGCCCCGGTAATAACCGCAGGTGCCTACAATCTTATTTGTTAGCTGATCTCTAATGCCCCAGTGAATGGAATTGCCGGCCAGATAATCCTGATTGATTTTATCCTGCATAGCTGTTGCTTCCGCAACACTTTTGGCGGGAACTGCATCATAAAAGGAAATTTCAATCAGCTCCTCTATATCTTCAGCTAAAATCTGATGTAAAGCTATTTTGCCGTCGCTTAGCTCTGGGAAATTATCATATGGGGGTAGAGGCATGATGATTGATGTTTTGATAAATGTATAAAAAAAGTTCTATTTTAAATATCAATTCTTTCGCTGTTTAATGCTGATTTTTGTCAATACGCTGTTGCGTGAACCAAAGGGATAATTATTATTCTTATTCTGCGGAATTTTGTATGTTTGGAATTAATATCTAAACAAATATGTTTCTTCAATTCAAGGTCAGTAATTTCAGGTCGATTGGAGAGGAGCAGGTGCTCAGCCTGCTGCCCGAAGCTAATCAGGAAGAATTCCAGGAGAATATTCTAGCCCATGACGGTTATTCCGCGCTCAAAATGGCCGCCCTGTACGGTGCCAATGGCAGCGGTAAAAGCAACGTGTTGAAGGCGATAGGTGAATTTATATCTATGGTTAAAGATACTGCCCATGCTGCCTTTTCAGATACGCTTGAGTTTGATCCTTTTTTGTTACGGGAGGGCTGGGAAGAGAAACCGACTGAATTTGAAATGGTGTTTTCTTTACAAGAGCACCGTTACCGTTATGGATTCAGTTTCAATGCAACTCATATATTAAAAGAATATCTTTTTCGCCAAACCAAAGGTTGTGAAGTTGCGGTGTTCGAAAGGGAAGAAGATACCATTAACCCTGGTTCCAGTTTGAAAGCAACCGCAAAGATAATCAGTTCTGCCATAAAAAAAACGAAGAGCAATTCGCTGTTTCTTGGCAATTTGTACCTGCTTAAAGTAGCAGAAGCAAATGTGATTTTTGAATTCTTTAACCGCAATATTATGATTGACGGGCTCAAGAGCTTTAATTTTGGTGAGCTGGAAAGCATATGCGAAAGTTCTGAAGTGAAGATCCAGGTTTCGCAGCACCTGAAGCGTCTGAAAGCAGGATTATTAAATGTAGAAGCGCAGGTTTATGGAGCAGTGGCTACACACAAATTCTATGATAAGGAGGGCAATGCTACCGAAAAGACGGTGAGCTGGGATTTTTTCGAAAGGGAGTCAAGTGGCGCAAACGAAGTATTGGAGTTTAGTGTACCCATTAATGTAATTCTGCAATTAGGCGGTGTACTGATCATTGATGAGCTTGAAGCTAAATTACACCCCCTGATCACTTTGGATACGATCAACCTTTTTCTGAACAAAGCAACAAATCCCAATAACGCGCAGCTGATCTTCTCTACGCATGATACCAATTTACTGAGTTATGCCAGGCTGAGAAGAGATCAGATTTATTTTGTGGAGAAGAATAGCTGGGAGTCTACGGAGCTTTATTCCCTTGCAGACGTAAACTCCATCAATGATCATGAAAGTGCTAAGTCTACCGAAACGCAGGATATTGAAAAAGAGAAACGTTATTTTGAAGGGCGATATGGTGCGATCCCTGTTTTAGATTTTAGATAGCGGGAGCATGAAAAAATATTTAGTTATCCTCTTGTTAATGCTATTTGCAGGGAATGTAACAAAGGCTCAGTTGGTGCGACTACCAGATCATATCCAGCGCGCATTGGGTGCAGCATTAAGCGACCAACTCTATTCCGTAGTAGATTCGGCTCAACAATATTCCTTTGAAATCTTAGTAGAAGTAGTGTCAATCAATAAAGATAGTGCCCTTGTTAAAAATGTGACACAGTTAGATGGCAGGAGTTCAGTACATTACTTAAAGGATATTGAATTTATAAAAAGAAGTAACTTCGCTCCGTTGCTTGCAGGACATCAAACTTTAAAAATACATATTCCCTGTTTTTACAGTATGATCAATAGGCTTCGCGAAGGTACCTCAGGCAGAGGTGGATTCGATGATTTCGTTTTTGAATTCAATGATTTGTTCGTTAGGGAAAAGATAACAGCCGGAGAAATATATACTGCGCCAATATATTGTATTGGGTCAATTTATGAATAACAAGTTTCTTCATTAAGGGGCAGGGACAAGGTATGTTATTGAAACCGTAGCTGATGCGAATGTTTGTGTAAGCTCAATCTTGATCTTCCAATTTGGAAGATCAAGATTGGTTGGATAACAATTATCTAATGGGCTCTTAAATTCAAAATTTATATAATTCTTAGTACCTTTACATATGTCATCAGCTCGTGTTATCTCTCAGGTGAATCCTTCGCGTCTTAGGCGTAGAAATGCAGTTAATAGTCAATCCAGAATACGGCGATCTTAAAGGTAATGGTAATTTCATTCTCGATTTTATAGATGCACTACGAGCGGAAGGTTTTGATAACGTAATTCCAACCTATAGGATTTCCAGTGAGAGAGACTTTGTTTTTTTTCAATCTACTGCTCAGGCGCGCGGATATGCAAGGGATTTACAACAGCTTCAGGAATTAGGTGCGTTCATACCAGAAGGAGCAGGACGCGCTTTACACTATCATCTGAGTTTACAGTATTGATTTGCTACAAATTCTCGTTTAGCCTTTTCAACATCGTCATCTGCCCAAGGTGGTAATGAATATGTTCAACAGTGCCCTGTAAATTCTTGTAGGTGGAAGAATAACCCGGCAGAATGGGACTGCTTAGATCTTCCGGATCAACTGCCCTTATAGCAGAAGCCAGCTCATGCGCAGATTTTATATTGTCTTCCTGTAATGCTTTCCATTCCTGATCAGTTGTAATTGCTGGAACATCAAATCCATTGCTATCAGGAATTTCTACCGCTATACCCGCTATCCGCTGAATCATCACCCTGTTCCAATAACTGAGGTGATGTAATATGGCCGCAATGGTGTTCTGAGATGCAGCGGTTACATTTGTAGCTGCGCTTAGCGAGACATCCTGTAAGGTTTCTTTGATGGAATTGCTTGTCCAGTTTCCGCCTTCATGTGCTTCGATCACATGTTGTGCGATTAATGATTTAATGTCCATGATCTTTAAAGATTAGCTTGTAAATAACGTGTGTTTAAAGCCAAAAGTTTTAAGAATTAATAGTAATCGAATTCTTCTTTTGTTAACTTAGCTTAAGATGGAAAAGGACCTAAACGGAACGCTTTATGAGTGTTATGATAATTTGAAAGGCATTGTCGGGCATTTCTATCATATCTATACCAGAGAGGAACCAGAGCCGATCGTCAAACATTTGTCGCCCACCCTCGAAATTATGATGGTCTTCACTTTCGGTGATCCCGTGGAGGTATCTTTTGGCGATGATCCGTTAAATGGTGAGTTTATCCACCGAATGGCCATTATCGGTCCCTTGCGCAAAATGATGAATTATCGGTTAACTCCGGGATCTGATGCGCTTGTGGTTAATTTTGAGCTGGACGGTTGCTATCGTTTTCTTAAAACTTCTTTGGCCGGTGTTACTGGTAATTTTCTGCATCACCTGGATGACTTACAACTGCCTGTTGCGACCGACTTTAATGAACTTTGGCAGCAGTTAGCAGATATGCCTGATGTGCATGACCGGTTGAATCTGCTGAGTGATTTCATTGCTTCCCATACGGCTGAAAGCGAACAAGCTGCAAGTTCTCTGGTAGCCGGGGAGGCTTATTTCTACGACCCTTCGGTGAACCCCGTAAAAGCAATAGCTTCAGATACTGACTTAACCGAACGAAGCATCCAGTTGCGTTTTCAAAAATATGTAGGTTATTCTCCCAAGGAACTGATTCGCTTTCTGCGTTTTAAAAACATGATCAATCATATGCTGCGCCTGGCACCCGGTAAGATCGACGTTTTTACGCTCATCATTCAATTTAATTACCATGATCAGAGCCATCTCATCAAAGACTTCAATTTTTATCTCGGCACTACGCCGCTGAAATTTATCAATAACTTAAAAGGCCGGCAATTTTGTTTGTCCGGCCAGGATAAAGGGGTGCTGGATAAGTGATGAGTTAATTTAGCCTATGGTTTTTTCAAAAACCATTCCGCTGTTTTTTTTACCGCTTCTTCGTAAGGCGTAGGCGTAAAGCCAAAAGTATCTTCGAATTTAGACGAGTTGAATCTGAAAGCAAACTCATCCTGATAATTCATTTCATATACTTCTTTCATAAAAGGGTTAAACCAGCCGATTATTTTCAGCATCCATTTGGGTAATACCGTGACCTTGTCAGACGCATGCATGTATTTTGCGGCCAGCCTGATAAATTCCCTGCCCGTTAATGCCGGACGTACTGAAGGCAGATGCCATACTTCGCCCAGCGCTTTATCGTCAGTTGCGAGGATATACAATGCCTGTGCAGCATCTGGGGTGAAACTATAAGACCGTGGTATATCTGCATTGATAAACCATTGCGCCCGCTTGCCTTTTTTCATATTCTCAAAAACCAATATTGCCGCCGCACTTTTCTCCGTTACGCCCGGTCCGTAGAAGTCGACCGCCCTGGCTATCGTCGCCCGGATACTTCCATTGGCCATTTCGCGTTCCAGCATTCTGGCTACTTCGGCCCTTACTATACCTTTTTTGCTCGAAGGCTGGTAAGGTGTTTCTTCCGTCATCTCGCCTTTTACCCTGCCATACATGTAAACGCCATCAAAAAATACCAGTTTCGCACCGGCCTTTTTACATGCTCTTATCGTATGATCCATGATGACAGGCCAGTCTTTCTTCCAAAGCGCAGCATTGTAGGTAATTCCAACCAGCAAATAGACTACTGATGAGCCAGCCACTGCCTTTTCCAGTTGATCATAATCCAGGACATCCGCTTGTACTGCTTCAAGCCCTTCCTGTGCCTTTGCGGATCGGGAGATGACGCGGATTTGTTCATTATGTGCTTTTAATACCGGAATAAGCTCCGTTGCGATAGTGCCGTTGGCACCTAAGATTGTATGTAGTTTCATATTTTGATGTTGAGTGATTTCTTTGCTTTCAATACTCAAAAATAGCATGGCAAGCACTGGGAAAATTGTAAGAAAACGAAGCGCCATAACTGTGATTGTTCAGACGATAATCCTTTTTGCTATCTTTATATATACCCGCGATTGATATGAAAAAAAATAAGCCGAAGGAACAGCCGCTGCTCACAGATGATGAAATGGCGAAGAAAATACAGGAAGAAATTATTGCAGGCATTCCCATTTCAACTGAGGTTGATTTCGATAATGGTACACAGACCTCTAAGTTCAGAGAGGGGAGAGTAGTTACTGAATCTGTTGATAATGAAAAATTCAAATCAGACATCAGGAAAAACATTCAGGAAAGCTAGGGGGCGTATAAACGGTTTTTCCTGTACTTACGATGCTTTAAGAATAATTGTCAGAGGCAATTTTAGATATTGTAAATAATCAGTTAAAAGTTTATATTACAGTCATCTAATTATATTTCGCTCCAAAATGAAAAAGATAGTTTTCTGGACTTTACTGGTTATCACCTTTGCAATTCGTTCCGGCTATACCCAATCTGCTTTTGTTCAAATGCCTGATTCTTCCTTAGTTATTTCTCTGACGAAAACATTTGGATTTGGTCCACAGGGAAATATGAGCCATACGATTGGTTCTGCAGCAATGCAAACTGCAGAAGAAAAGCGCTTGCACCCGGTATTGGCGAACATACCGAAATTGGATAGTGTAAAGTCATTTTTCTATGTTTATAACTGGCCCCAGTTTTACTATCAAAACTATAAATCCGGAGCGCTTTCAAAAAAATCTTTTCTTGAACTTTACAAGACGCATCAACTCGAACTTAATGATACAATATCCTTATCTACGGATGCCATCAATACATTCATTTCAGTCATCACCGCACAGGATTCAGCAGGAAAGGAAGTATTTATGGTCGATGCCAATCATAACGGTGATCTTTCTGATGATGTGATCAGGCCTTTACCTGCAGATAATTATATGAGTAACATACAAGAGTTAACTTCCAGGATATCCATAGCAGCCTTTTTTGACCATCAAGTTAAGGAAGAATCTGTCCTGGTAGTGATCATGAAGCCCGGTGGTCATACCGAAGGACAATCCCTTCTCACTTTCTCTTTTCCGGAGTTCCGGTACAGCCGTTTTAGTTATGGTGGCAAGAAATACCTATTGTGCACTGATGTAATAGGTTTACCCGGAAAGCCGATGTTCCTGTTGCCCGATCTTCCATCTTTTAGCGCGGCACCCAGAGAGGCTCGTATTGATCCTAATCAGTTTTTGACATTGGGAGATGATCATTTTATGTATTTAAGAGCAGAAGGCAATGGGAGCAGGTTGATTTTACAAAAGAGTAAGTTGAATCATACCGATTTAGCTAAAGCTGAACCTTCTGCTCAGGCGGGGCATCCGGCACCTGAAATTAAGGGGACTAATCTTGAAGACGGAAAAGCGATCAGTCTTTCCGCTTTAAAAGGGAAATACGTATTTATTGATTTTTGGAGTACCACTTGCGGACCCTGTATTGCTGATTTTCCTGCGCTGGTGAAATTGTACAGTAGTTACGACAAGAAAAAGATAGAATTTGTAGGCATGGCAGATGAACGCGATAAAGGTAAAGTTAAAGAACTATTGGACAGTTATCAAATCAAATGGCCAACCCTGATTTCCAATACAGAGACCACGTTTTTTAAGGGATATAATGTTTCTTCCTATCCAACTTCCTTTTTGATTGCACCAGATGGCAAAATTGTAAAGCTCGACCTAAGGAGTAAAGAACTGAAAAATGTTTTGGATGAGCTATTGAAATAAGTTTTTCAGTCAGCAATTGAATTTTTTAGGCGCGAAGGGTATTAATATATCATAATTAATATAAAATGATATATTTGATAATGCTGATATCCAATTCTGTATCAGTCTATTGATTACTTATTACCGTTTCTCATTTATGAAAAATCTGTTATTCATCATTCTTACTTCCATTCTTCTTTTTACCGGGCACTCTTCGGCATTTAAGCCAGAGAAAACAAATAAACATTTAGCTACCTGTTATGGGAACAGTAACTGCTTTGCTTGTAAGAATTGTAAGTACTGTGCACATTGCAATTCTGGCGGGGGCACCTGCGGCGTTTGTTCTTCATCACCAGCTAAGGACACTAAGAGACCGATAGTGAAATCAACCAGCACACCTTCCAATTCAAGTTCCCGGTGTAAGGGAACCACTAAAAAAGGAGCAAGGTGTAAAAGAATGGTTAGAGGTGGTGGCTATTGTTATCAGCATTCCAGCTGATCTGGCAATCAGGAAGCTATTAAGTTCAAGATTTTAAATTTAGATATATGCTGATCACAGACAATTTTAACCCCGCAACGGCTTTGGTAAAGGCGGTACATCATTATTATCCTGTAGGATTTGCCATGACTAATATCCAGTATGAGGGCTTTCAGGAATTACAAGCGATCTTGCTTGTCAAACACAACAATGTATCTAAAAATTCAATGCCTGATGATATTAAAAAACTGGGTGAAAACTTAAGAAATCACTTCGGCCACTTACCTGTACATTTTGAGTATTACAAACAATTTCCAAGCTATTCCATTGTAATTGAGTTATTTCATCATTATCATGACGGGGTACAGCATATATTGAGATTAGTCATCAAGGTTTCTCTGTTGATCAATTTTTATACGATATACTTTGAAGATACCATAAAATACGATCATCTGAGGTATGAACTTGGGCCCGTAAATACCACTGTCGTCTCATTTCAAATGCAGCGAGATAAAGATCATGCTCAAGATGTAATTGCCGTTGAACGTTTTTTAAAAGAGTGTTTTCCCGACTATTTTTTCATAGGGCATCAACTGCTGTTCGGACTGAAAATTAAACATGGACAATTGATAGAAGAAGAATTTGAGACGGCAGGCCAAACGAAAGATGTATTTTCTTTTCTGTTTGACAATGAGGCGTATGCAGGTTTATTGGTTGTAGAATAAAAACAATTTATTCCTGATTCCAGTGAACCATATCATACGGATAATTAGGATGATCTTTGAATGAAGTATCGTCTAGTTTCATTATTTTGGTTATCGCACCAGCTTCCCAGCTCCAATAACCTTTATACACAAGTTCTTTTTTATGATTATCATACCAGGGATCATTTTTGTGTAGTGCATACTAACTGTCCAGATAGGTTTGCATTGCCAATTCAGCATCATTTTTCGGCATTTTTGTAATATCAAAAAGCTTCTGATATAGCTTAGGCCAGCGAACTCTATCTGCGGTATTGCTACTTCCATTTTTGGCAATAATGATATACCAGAGAATTGTATCTGGATGCCATTGGTCATCATCAGATCCTTTGTCAGCGTTTTTCACATAATCAACTACACCTTCAAATGCTGAATCAGGAGCATTGAGCAGATATCCTAGTGAGACAATATCGAGCATGTCCGAATAAGCCGCATTGCTATCCCAGCCTTTTTTATACCATACAGCCGCGTCCAAATATAAGTCTTTACATAAAGAAATATCTTTCCCTACTGAGTCAAAGACATATAATTTGTCCAATAAATCCATTGCTACACTTAAACGGCTCAATCTTACCTTCACGGGATAATTGTTCATTTACCGCAAGAGTCTGTGAGATATCTGTATCTCTTTGTTTTAACAATTTAGCAAAGTGCGCAGCATTCTTATATTCCGCCCTTTGCTTTATTGTGCTTTTCAGCTCATCAATTTTTGAACGCCCGAAAATTCTGCCTATAAAACTCATAATAGTCTATCCCTCGTTTAGGTAGATTAAGATCTTTTCATATAGCTCAATAATTGTTCCAATACCCGGGAATTGTTAGTGTAATTCTAATGGCAATGCCAATTAAAGAATGATCCATTCGTTACAATGTAAAATAATTTGCTTTTCTGGAATGATTATTGAGCTGTAAAAATCATAGAATACCAATACAACTGATTGATATCCATTATAATCGTTAGTATGAACATAGATCTTATCAGAGAAATAAGTATTGAAGATAAAGCTATTTCGCATTTTTCTTCTTTCACTTTACAGCAGGCATTCAATGCCCATCACTATTTTGAACTTAGGTTCAATCATGACCAGATTGGAGAACCCGGTTTAATCACCCTTGATGATAGTCGGGATTTTGTAGGAAAAACCCTGAGCGCTACTTTCGGTCATGCCATGGGTACCTTGCAGAAGTTTTCAGGTCTGGTGACCAAAGTTGAACTTTCTCAAAGTCATGGTTATCATGGAGTGCTGATTGTAAGCGGTTACAGTCCGACCATTCTGATAGATAGGGGGCCGGATTTAGGCTCTTATCTGGACAAAACGCTCGACGATATTGTGACGCTCGCCACCAACGATACACCACAAAATGATCTTCGGATTGTGAGTAATGCCACACGTAAGAATCCTATAGATTATGTGATTCAGTACAGGGAAAGTGATTTTGACTTCCTTAACCGGCTGAGTGGCGAGTATTACGAATGGTTTTACTATGATGGAGAAAACCTGAATTTTGGTAAACCGGATCAGCAGAAAGAAGTCTCCTTATTCTATGGAAGGGATCTCCATAACCTCCAGTATGCCATGGGTGTGGCGCCAATCAAGAACAAACGTTTCGCCTATAATCCTAAGCAAGATGAAATGCTGCAGGCAGAAACGTCCGGAAATGCGGAAGGCCGACCAGATTTGGTACATGCCATTAATGCATCCAATTCGATGTTTAGTAAAACCTTTAACCAGCCTGCTAGTATTCGTGTAGAGAACAATAATGATATCACAAACCATGTAGAGTATCAGGAAAAAGCGAACATTAGTAAGCTGTTGAAAGTGAGTGCTACGGGTGATAACCCAGAAGTAGGTATTGGAACAATTGTAGACATTACAATGAGTATTAAAAAAGATTTGTCTTTTAATACAGAAAGTCTTGGCCAGTTCCTGGTCACTTCAATATCTCATAGTATTGACGAGCGTGGCCATTACCAGAATACTTTCGAGGGTGTTGTTTCTACTACCGAACGACTTGCAGCAGATGATTTTCAGCGACCAAATCCTGATATGCAATTGGCAGATGTAATAGATAATAATGATCCGCAAGGGAGTGGCAGGATCAAGGTAAAATTCAAATGGGCCTGCCAGACCAATGACGTTACCGAATGGCTGCGTGTGATCACACCAGACGCCGGGAGCAGTGAGAGTGTAAGTAAAAACCGGGGACTGGTTTTTATCCCTGAAATCGGTGATCAGGTATTGGTATCATTCGAGGAGGGAAACATTGCCAGACCAATTGTATTAGGATCGGTCTTTCACGGTAAAAGCGGTAGTGGGGGAAGTAGTAGTAATAACAATAAGAGCATTACTTCAAAAAGCGGACATACCTTCACGATGGATGATGCCGGAGGCATGCTGCTCAAGGACAGGTCCGGCTTAAACCATATTTCAATAGACGGCACCAACGCAATTACAGTGACGAGTGATAACAATGTAACACTGCAAACGGGCAATGTGATGATCATCATGGATAAGGAAAACGACAAGATCATTATTCAGGCAAAAAATATTGAGATCAGGGCGGCAGATGATTTTAAGCTGACTGGAGATGGTGCGCCCAGTAAAAATGGCAGCATAGAATTTCAGGAAAAGCTTTCCATCACTTCTAAGAATGAACTCTTTATGGTGGGTGAAACATCAGCCAAATTAAATAGTGAATCCGTAAATATAGTAGGCAGCAAGACCTTCATTGACGGTAAGCCTGTCAAAATTAATTCCTAAATAATGACTAAGCTTTCTGAAAATAGATATACGCTTACTGTAAAAGGTAATGTGAAGATGCTCACCATGATGGACAGTTTCTCCACAACAGGAACTTATGTGCTGGGCCATTACGGACAAAATGCAATTAAGCCTGAATTGCAGGAATATATAATTGAGGAAGAGGAAGTCAAACTGACCGAATATTATGATCCGAATACATTCCAACTGATAGAATATGTAAACAAACTGGCCTATATTTATAACAGGCAGCACCTGTGCGTAAATAGCAGCGGTGAAATCAAAGGCTTGTTAAACATGCCCGAGATAAAGTCGAAATGGGACAAGTTGAAGAAAGAACTCATGCAAACCAATCCGATTGCTGCTTTCGAAGTAATCAGGCACAAGGACCGGGAACTTTCAAATCCTGTAGAATTATTGGAAAATCTTTCAAATACGCATTTCATGCATCTATTCCTGTATGCTTATGAAGCTAATGCTGATGGCGTAGAATATCACCAGCAAACTTTGGGTCGTGACCGTATGGGGATCGGTTTTCTCATCCCGCTTAACCAGACTTTTACTTCCGAAAGAACTGAGGATGGGTATACCATTTTTGCCGAAGCCACGCTGGATGAGAAGGGAAAGCTTGATACTAATATGATATCTAAAGTAACCGGCCAACAGCAGTTTGATATTAAACATTATACCAAGGCTAGTTTTAAGCATAATCACGAAGGTGTTCTGATCGCTGCGGAGATGCAGATATTTGAGCAGCTAAATAACGATTACAAATCAGATTTATACCTTCATCTTGAAAATATATAGGCTATGGATGAGGACTTACAGTGGTTAACGGAAAAGCATTACCTGGTTTGCCCTAAGGGTGCCATGTTTAAGCAGATGAAAGTAACAAGTCAGACTGACGCTACTTTTAGCGGCAACCTTGCCGCAACAACAGCCGATACAATGAAAGCCAATGTGTTTATTTGTTTAGGTAGTATGGCTTTTATGGCAGGAGCTATTGCAGGATTATTGGTTGCTGCTCTTGCCTTGCTAGCTGTGCCTGTTGCAGGCTGGGCGATGGCAGCGATAATTGGAGGTGCATTACTGCTTGCCATCGGTGCAGGCTATTTAAAATGCAAAACCAACGCTTCATCCAGGGTATGGATCAATTCTTCTCCCAATCTGATCATCAATAATAATCAGGGATTAGTAGTTGGCCAGAGTCAGCTTTCTTGTCCCCCAGAAGGTGCCTTGATTGATATTAAAGAAACTTTCTGGGATGCCATGATGAGTACCTCAATGAACAATGTAGGACATATTGCCAATTTTGCCTTCGGATTTTTAGCAGGCAGGGGCATGGGCAGTATGGCGGGAACGTTGGGCAGTCAGGGAATCAAGGCTGCAGGTATGGAATTTATGACGGTCGCCCGCTCAGAGATGGGCATGATGTTCAATCCCGCATCGTTGACCGGTAAGATGAGCTGGCTCTGCCGCGGAATGCGTGGTTTCGGTATGTTTGGTGCCTATAAAGGTCAGTATGATATCTGGACAGATGACCAGAGAAGTATCACCGATAAATTATTAGCTAGTGGCCAGGAGTTAATACTTTCGATTTTCGCTGCCAAAGGTGCATCCTTGGTGTGCTTCCCCGCCGGAACGCTCGTTCATACCAGTGATGGATTACAGCAGATTGAGGATATTACTGAAGGGACGTTATTATGGACCGTTAATAGGGTAAGCGGTGATCGTGAATTGAAACCTGTTACAGAAACCCATCGCCGTACTACATTGAATATGATTGTAGTAGAGCTGGAAAATGGAACTATATTTGAAGTAACACCAGAGCATCGTTTCCTTGTTGGTGATGACTGGAAAGAGATACAGGAGTTAAAGGCTACCGATGAGCTTGAAGAAATTACCGGTGAAAAAGTAAGGATTAAGAACATCGGATTTATTAGTAAAAGCGCTATAGTTTACAATTTTGATGTACTGGATAATGAAAATTATTTTGTTACTGAAGATGGGGTGCTGGTGCATAATGGGTGTAACTTTAATACCGATGGCTCACTAAAGACAAGAAATCAGGCCTTGGAAGGTACAACTCATCCCGTTACCGGCGTTCCATTTGAGAGAAGGATGGTTATAGTTGACGGGAAGCAAGTTGAGGGTGTTTTTCCTGTATTTGATGCAAAATATAGGACGACGTTGCCTGATGATTTGCTTCACGCTTCAGATGAAGTACAGTTCAAACACTGTACTAAGCAGCTCGCTAATGAAATAAATAAAAATCCTGCATTGGCGGAAAAATATACTGCTGAACAATTGCAAGACATATTTGCTGGAGAACCTAGACCTCGGAATTTAACATGGCATCATAATGAACAAACTGGAGTCATGGAAATGGTTGATAAAAATATACATTCTAGTACAGGGCATACCGGAGGTAACAATATCTGGGGAGGCGATATAAGATAATGAATAAAATAAATTTATTGTAATATTATGAATTGGAAATCCGTGCAACAATTAAAAGATCCAGGCAACATTTCAAAAGTTGAACAAGAGTGGGATATGAAATTTCCACAGGAATTTAAAAGTGAAATTGTAGAACATAATTATGGTTCTCCAAATCCCAATTCTTTTGATACTGAACATTTAACAGGTAAATCATTCGGAAGAATGCTTGATTTTAATTTAGACAGAGAGGACAATATTCTAGACGAGTATAATTTAATAAAGAATAATCTTCCTCCTTATGTTTTCCCGTTTGCAGGTGATGCAGGAGGCAATTATCTCTGTTTTGATTATCGTAATGGCAGTGAAAATCCTACAATCGTGTTTTGGGATCATGAACAAATATTTGAAATTGAGGATAACGAACTGATAATACCAGACCATGAGAATGAAAATCAATATTATCGTTTAGAATTTGTTTCAGAAAATTTACAGGAGTTATTTGATAAACTTTACGGTGAGGAAGAGGAAGAAAAGGAGCCTATAGAAGAAGTAATCTGGGAAAAATTTATGGATGAGGAGAAGATGAAAGGTTTAAGTGATGAAAATTTAGCTGCTGTAAATCGTAGACGTCAACAGCAGGGACTACCTAAAATCGTCAAATAATTATTCTGAATGACTATAATCCATAAGATAAAAGAACTAGGAGGTTTTGCTTATTCTTCCGACAAAGACGGGCAAGATGAACTTACAAAATCAATGATTGACGATGTCGAAAAGACATTGGGAATTTTACCAGAAAAGGAATTACTTCATTTTGTAAGTCAATATGGTTTTGGCTATTTGACCGGCGAAGTAGGTATTATCCCTATCAAAGTGCCACCTGTAGTGAATACGGAAGATCCAGTTTGTCCGGTAGGCAGGTTTTTTGGATTTGGTGATGGCAAAAATTCGATCAATAACATCATAAAAACTTATGGTATACCCGAACAGATATCAATCAGGTTTTTCCCACTATGCGACGGTGTATCCGGAGATATATTTTTATATTCCCTGGAAGAGAAGTCCTTTGGGAAAATCTATTACTGGTATCATGAAGGTGATATTGGCAATGACTTATTCCTGGTTGCTGAGAATTTTACTGCATTTATCGATGGCTTACAGCAAATCATATCGAAACCGGTTGAAAAGAGTAAGGTAAGGATGACATTCGTTAGCCCTAAGATGCTGGAACTCATGAATAAGACCAGGGCACAAAATGGTCTTCCTCCGTTAACAGAACAAGAAGCACTAGATGGATAAAAAGATTTTGGATCAAGACAGTAATTATAAAGTTGCCGACCTTTCTGGAAAGTCTTATAATAAGGACGGAGTTGATTTCACAATTAAGTATTTTTTAGGTTTTTCTAGTGATCGTTATAAGGATTTGAATTATTATCAAGAAACGTTTATAGGAAGGATACCAGATGAACTTTTTGTGATCGCAGCTGTAGATGATGGCAGCAATTTGCTTTTAATGGAGAAATCTGGAAGCAATATTTACTTTTGGGATCATGAAATGAATGACTGGGGACTTGAAGGAAATGAACTGTGGCCTATAAAGGTTGGAAAAAATTTAAAGTCTTTTATTGAGGAATTAGGTAATGACAGTCTTCCGTCAGATGCTGAGATTGCTTTAGCAAAAAAGGAGGGGAAAGTTACATTCGTATCGCCAATAGGTTTACAATTATTAAATGATGAGAGAGCAAAAAGTGGCTTACCACCACTATCTATGGAGGAGGTACTCAAAGGTCAATCATAGAAATGAATTTCTAAATACCTAGTAACCAGAAATTATGAGATGGAAATTTGTAAGAGAGCTCGAAAATAAACATTCGATTGAGGTGGTCGAAAAACGCTTAGGCATCGTCTTTCCAGAAGAATTCAAGTCTTTGGTATTATTATTTAATAATGGTACAGCTGTGCCTGCAAGTTTTGATACGAAACATTTAAGAGGAAAATCGTTCGGTGAAATTTTAAATTTCAATTTAGATTCTGAGTGGAATATCCTTTCTGAATATGAACTTATAAAAGATAAACTGCCTCTGCAAGTTTATCCATTCGCTGGAGATCCTGGAGGAAATTACCTCTGTTTCGATTATCGTGATGGATATGAAAATCCTACAATCGTATTCTGGGATCATGAACAAATATTTGAAATTGAGGATGATGAATTAATTATCCCTGATCATGAGAAGGAATACGAATATTACAGACTTGAATTTGTCGCCAACAATTTAAAGGATCTACTTAATAAACTTTATGGTGATGAAAAGGATGAACCAGAAAAGGAAGAGATCATTTGGGAACTTTATATAGATGAAGAAAAATTGCATGAGCTTGATGATGATAAATTGGCAGCAGTTAATCACCGGAGAAAGGAAAAGGGACAATCGCCAATCGTCAAATAATTATTCTGAATGACTATAATCCATAAGATAAAAGAACTAGGAGGTTTTGCTTATTCATCCGAGAAAGACGGACAATTTGAACTTACGGAATCAATGATTGACGGTGTTGAAAAAACATTGGGGATATTACCTGAAAAGAGATTACTTGATTTTGTAAGTCAATATGGTTTTGGCTATTTCACCGGCGAAGTCGGTATTATTCCAACAAAATTGCCACCTGTAGTAACTAAGGAAGATCCAGTTTGTCCTGTAGGCAGGTTTTTTGGATTTGGCGATGGCAAAAATTCGATCAGTAACATCATCAAAACTTATAGTATACCCGAACAGATATCAATCAGGTGTTTCCCATTATGTTATGGTGTATCCGGAGATATATTTTTATATTCCCTGGAAGAAAAGTCCTTTGGGAAAATCTACTATTGGTATCATGAAGGTGATATTGGCAATGACTTATTCCTTGTTGCTGAGAATTTTACTGCATTTATCGATGGCTTACAGCAAATCATATCGAAACCGGTTGAAAAGAGTAAGGTAAGGATGACATTCGTTAGCCCTAAGATGCTGGAACTAATGAATAAAACCAGGGCGCAAAATGGTCTCCCACCGCTAACAGAACAGGAAGTGCTCGATAAATAGATATTGGAAATATAACGATATATGAACTGGAATTTTGTTGAAAAGCTAAAAAATGAACATGATTTAGCAACCATAGAAGAGGCGTTTGGTATAAAGTTTCCTCAGTCTTTGCTAAAACTTGTTAATGAGTTTAATAATGGAACACCATCTCCCAACACTTTTGATACGGAACTATTAGTGGGCAAATCGTTTGGGGAGCTGTTGAATTTTAATTTGGGCAATGAAAATAATATTCTGACTGACTATAAGGATATAAAAAATAAGTTGCCAGAGGATTTTTATCCTTTTGCCGGTGACGGAGGCGGAAATTTCATGTGTTTGGACTATAATAATATTGATAATGACGAACCCAAAATTTATTACTGGGACCATGAACAAAAGTTTGAAGTTCATGATGATGAATTAATTATTCGTTACACTGAAGATGAATCCGAAAAATATAGACTGGAATTTGTTGCAGCTAATTTAGAAGAAGCCCTGCAAAAACTTTATGACACTGAAGAAGATGATGATGACGAAGATGCAGAGATACTATACAATGGTATTGCTTAATTGTAATTATACAAAGTCGCTAAATATATGAAATGGAGATTTGTAGATAAACTTTTAAATGAAAACTCAATTCCTGAGGTAGAAAAACAATTAGGTGTAGTTTTTCCTGAAGAATTCAAAACGCTTGTAATTGAATATAATCATGGTTCAGCATTCCCTGATACCTTTGATACCGAACATTTAACTGGTAAAATGTTTGGCGAGCTTTTGAATTTTAACTTAAATGGCAAGAATGATATAATTGAGAATTATTCCTGGATTGCCGATAAGTTGCCAAAAGGAGTATATCCTTTTTCCGTAGATCCTGGCGGCAATTATCTTTGCTTTGATTATCGCAAAAATACAGATAATCCATCAATTGTATTTTGGGATCATGAACAGCAATTTGAAATTGAAGATGATGAATTAATAATTGCAGACCATGAAAATGAGTTTGAATATTATCGCTTAGAATTTGTTGCAAGCCATTTACAGGAATTTTTTGATAAGCTATACGGAGATGAAGAGGAGGAAGTTGAGAAAAAGGAAGTCATCTGGGAAAACTTTATGGATGAAGAGAAGATGAAGGGGCTGAATGACGAGAATTTAGCTGCTGTAAATCGGAGGCGTAAAGAAAAGGGACTATTGCCAATTACCAGGTAAATCTTAAATATGGTTAGTAATACTGCTGTTTGGGTAAGGACAACCTGATAATGTAAATGAAGTTGTTGAAGGAGGAAAGAAAACATTTAATTATAAAATTTGGGAGATTAAAAATTATATGAAAACAGTAGATGAAATTTACGAGGCTATTGCTAGTAATATAAACACTGTAATAGAGGACGATTGGCAAAAAGCAATATTAAACATAGAAGTATTGGGATAAATTTAAAAACTATGGCTTTCAAAGCAATTTTTCAATTTTTAGGTAGTGATATTATAAAAGTGGGATGCCTCACTTTCGTTTCAATGCTTATACTATCTGGATGTAATACAAAAGAAATAGAGAAATCAAATGACAAAACAACCCATCCACCAGTAGAGAAAGCGATTGCGGCTGTGGTCGTCAAAGATTCTATTGATCAGTCAGTTAGTGATGGGAATCCGCCGGAATCTTTTGTTCTTGACCTAATGGAGTCGGCAACTATAATAGTTCTGATTGATCTCCGGAAGATTGATTCTGTTCGTGGTACTACAAAAATATTTTCAGGAAAAGTTTTACGCAATTATAAAGGAGGTTTACAAATTGGAAGTGCGATCAGCTATGCAGGAATGTCTGAAAAAACATATGGAAAAGAATATCGGGATAGTGTTGTAGCTTTTTTGACCAAACATAAAAAGGCGCTGTTGCATCTGAATCGTAACAACATTCATTACAGTACTGTTGAAGATAACGCTGTACTTGAGCTATATCCTAAATTAGATAGTCTTATGAAATCTATGAACCGATGAGATATCTGGTATGCGATCCTTTTATTAGCGTTCATCCCTGATTCCATCAAGTTTTATGATTTGCGTTATTGCGCTGTTGGTGGGACCGTGACCTTTAATAGTAAAATATCATAATATTTATAATATGAAAGAATTAGAATACTTAAGGAAATATTCAAAAGACGTATCGCTTGTTGATTTCTCTCAACTATCGGAAGAAATTATCAGTACATTTCCTGACTATTGGATCAGGATGCTATCAACATCTAATCAAATATTACAGCATGAAATTTTATTTGATGAATGGGCAAAATATGACTACCAATTTCAATCAACCCTTAATTATTTAAAATTTAACTTAGTCGGCATAGAGTTGATACTTAATAAAGGCAAATATTCATTATTGTATGCTGTTAAAAATACGTTAGGCAACACAGTCTTTTATGAAGGTAGAAATCCATATACAAAAGAACTTCCTTATCATATAAATGGGTTGTGGCAGCTTATCCCTAAAACATTTACTGACTGGTATGATAAAATGCACAATGGATGGGTATATTTTGCTTCACAATCAAATGGCATTCTACCAGTAGAGGATATAGTTGTTTTAGGCGATCTGGATTGGGGAATTCTCGAAGAAATTGATGCGGAATCATTGCCATTCAAATTAGATAACTGCTTAGGGCTATTCAACAATGGTATGGGAGATTATGCCTCAATTGATTTGAATTGCGAGGACAAAAAAATGGGTTTTATCTGGTGGCATACAAAATCTCCAAAACTAAATGTAGAAATATGGCCAATCATCGATGAATGGACCAAAATCGGCATTGAGAAATAGAGTTTGCTGGAAATTATGATGAATCCTTAATATAATTTTTACTAAACAGTAAAATATGTATATCCGACTGTCAAAAATTATGAAAAAAGATTATTTCAGGAAAATATTGGATGAGGCTATAATACAAGCTAAACATGAATTCGATTCATATCCTGATATTAAGTTGAATGAAAGTATATTGCTACAGTTGGTTGATATAAAAAAACAAGTTGTAGAAAACGGTGTCCGATTTTCTGAAGATGAGGCATATGAGAGATACTCTTTGGGAATTCTTGCCCTGCGTAATTTTGGCGGAGAAGATGAGAATGACTATCCGAAAAAGTTAAGTGATATAGCCTGGGGTATTTCTTACTATCCCTCTATGGCTTAGTAAAAATTGATTGAATCGCTGGGATAATTCTCATTGTTTATTTCTTGTTTATATATTTCTCATACAGGCCTCTGGTTAAAGGTAATAATCTTTTAGCCGTATCAGTAGGATTCTCGCCACCCATTGTATAAAATTCCGGCACACCGCCCACTGTAGAATAGTGCACTTTTCCAATATCTCTGAGCTTAATTGATTCAGGATTTTTAATCCTTTTTAAGTGCGCTAGTCTGAAAGTGTCCAGATTAACGATTACTATTCCATCAGCTCTTTGCTCGCAGGCTATCGATTGGTATTGATCACCGTCCCAGTACATACACTCTGCTTTGGGCGGAGTAATGTTATATATAATTATACCAACAACAAACGCGATTATTAAAGGTATGATGAGCTTTTTGAACTGAAAAGGAGGGGCTGAAGTAGTCTCTGGAGGATTAGTTGGAGCAGGCTGTGGTATAAGTGCTACTACTTCAGGTTCAAAATCAATTAACCAGGCCAGCAAATAAATATTCCTGTCGTTGGTACCAACTTCCGTATCTCTGCGCAGAAAAGTATTCAATGGTCTAAAGATATCAGGATCCGAACCCTCAAATGCCTTCAGATAATCTGCCACATTATCCTTGTTGCCAAACAACGCTGGAAAAGTAAACTCATGAGCTTTTAAGTGCCTTGCAGGAAAAATACTGATACACTCTTTTTTAAGATTTGCAGGTGTAGGATTTTGCAAATTAAAAGGTAAAAATCCCTTTTCTTTTTTCGCTTTATAATCAAGAATTACTTCTGTTTTATACGTTTCAAAACTTTTCAAATCTATGGAGAGCTAATCGTTAAATGGAACATTTGGAATTCTTTCGGAATCGATGGAATTCCAATGGAATTAATGGAATCTTCGGAATCACCTGATAATTAATCAATTACATCCCCCTATGTTTGCATAAGAAATCAGTTCAGACTTTGATTCGCTATCAGGGTTTAAATGTACAAAACAGATTTCATAAAGAGAGAAAGGCGCGGTAGTTCGTAACCGGTTTGGGAAGCAGTTATTAGCTCCCGCGTTCGACTCTCATACTTCCCAAAAATTTCAGAAGGCCTTCTGATTTACAACCGTAGCAAACCCCACGAATGGTCGTGGGGAACTACACCGTATTTCATTTCTAAATTTTTGACTAATGTTTTTTCAACTTATAATCGCAATGCTTCTTGGACTGGGTTCCCCATCAACTTCTAATACAAATGATAATGGTGATACTCCACCAACTACTCAGGATGATGGTGACACAGGCGGAGACCACGGACAGACACCTCCACCAAGATAGCATGCTATACTGATCAGCAGCACTCATGATCTAATGAGAATAGGGCGGTTTAACCGCCCTATTTCTTTTATCGCCAATAATTTGCAGTGAATAGGTGATTTAAATAAATAGTGTAAAATAATTGGTAGAAGCGTCAAAATTATCCTTTAATTTGGTCAAAATTAAGCGCTTGAAATACTCCTGCATACTCTCCCTATCTCTGCTGTTTTTTCTTTCCTGCACACAAAAGGTCAAGGTAGAAAAGAAAGGTGAAACCATATTCTATAAAAAGGCATTCGAAAACCTGGACAAGGGGAGGTCTGATAGTGCATTTTTCTATTTTAATAAAGCGAAGGATTTGTCTTTACTCCAAAAAGATAGTCTGCAGGCTGGGAAAAGTTTGATTCATATGGGAATCATCTCCAATGATAAGGGCGACTACTTCGGCGCCCAGGAGATTGCACTCAATGCACTTTCTTATTTTGACCAAAATAAAGAAGATCAGCGTGTCTATATTCGTTCCAACCTGAATAATCTTGGCATTGTCACGCACAAGCTGGAAGATTATAATAATGCACTTAATTTTTACGACTCAGCAATTTCATTATCAAAAGATTCATTAGACACCCGTGTATACCTGAATAATAAAGCGGTCACCTACCAAAAGACCAAAGACTATAAATCTGCGCTGGAAATATATAATGATATTATTAAAGTTCCGAGTTTGAACAGACAAGAGTATGCAAGAGTGCTGACTAATATCTCCTATACAAAATGGCTTCAGAATCCTGATTTTAACGCAGTGCCCGACTATCTGAAGGCATTAAAAATCCGCCGGGAGGAAAAAGATTTATGGGGACAAAATTCAAGTTATACGCATCTCTCTGAATATTATGCTCTAAAAAGTATAGACTCTGCACTGATTTATGCCAACAAAAGATATCAGTTAGCTAATGAGATCAACAGTGCGGATGACCGCCTGGCTGCATTACAGACTTTGGTTCAATTAAGCCCGCCAAAAGAGACAAAACAATATTTTGATAGTTACACACGTCTTGATGATAGTCTGCAGCGTGCAAGACGTTCGGCTAAAAACCAGTTTGCACTCATCAGATTTGAAACTGAAAAACATAAAGCAGATTTCCTTAAATCACAGGCAGAAAATATTCGGAAGAGGAACAGCATATTGGCGCAGTCTTTCGCATTGTGTATCCTGGTATTGATCCTCATCCTGAGTTATCTGTGGTCAAGAAAAAAACGGAAGATCCTGCAACAGGAAAACGAGCTGGAAGTTAAAAATACCGAACTCAAATTCATTAAGAAAATTCATGATCGGGTGGCCAATAAGGTTTACCATGTCATGTCTGAAGTAGAGAACAGGCTTGTTATTGATAAGGAGGAATTATTGGACAAGTTGGAAGACCTCTATAACGTATCTCGTGATATTTCTTATGAAAAAGACTTAAATACCGACGAGCACTATGCAGAACAACTCTCCGAAATGCTGCAATCTTATTCTTCATCAGCAACTGAAATTCTGATTGTAGGGAATGATGAAGAATTATGGGAGGATTGTGAAGGTAAGTCGAAGATCGAAGTTTTTGATGTGCTGCAGGAGCTGATGACGAATATGAAAAAACATAGTAAGGCAGACTCTGTAGTATTAAAATTTGAGAAGATCGATGACTGTATAAATATTCTCTATACAGACAATGGGGTGGGCCTGAACGGCAGTGCTAAGAAAAATGGTTTGACAAATACGGAAAACCGTATTAAAAGTATCCTTGGTACTATTACTTTTGAGCGTACCGTAAACAAGGGACTTGAAATCAACATATCATTCCCTGGTCATTAAAAATATCGAATGATGTTCAAAAAAGTATTAATAGCAGAAGACTGGGAACACGCTAATATTTCTTTGCGTAAAACCCTCGAAGATGTAGGTGTTAGCCAAAAAGAGTTCAGAACTTATTGTGACGAGGCACTGGAGCTTTTTCAAATAGCCCTTTCCAAGGGACAGCCTTTTGATTTATTGATTACTGACTTATCATTTGACGAAGACAAGAATATCCAACAAATAAAGGGAGGTAGGGAATTGATTAAAGCAGTTAAACTGCTACAGCCCAGTATTAAGGTCATTGTTTTTTCGGTTGAAAGTAACCTGAATATTGTAGACCAGCTCTTTACCGACTTAGATATTGATGGCTATGTACGTAAAGCCCGCTATGATGCAGAAGATCTCAGACGTGCTGTGGATGCTGTTGCCAATAATAAGAAATACCGCTCTGCAGATTTGATGCGTAAGAAAAGAGTAGAAAACTCGTACGACTTCAAAAACTATGATATCCAGATCATCAAACTGCTTTGTAATGGTACTCCGCAAAAAAATATCCCTGCTTATTTACAGGAAAATAATATCAAGCCTGCAGGATTAAGCAGTGTCGAAAAACGTCTCAGCTCTATCAAGACCTCATTAAATATCTCTAGTAATGAGCAGCTTGTGGCTTACTGTAAGGATAAAAAAATTATCTGATCTAATTACGGGATCCCGTAAATAAGAGATCATTTACCGTGATACTTTTGCCGTAACAACCACAACCGTTATGAAAAAGTACTACGTAAATAAAAATGCCCAGACAAATACCGGCGATCATGAAGTGCACAGTGAAGACTGTACTTATTTGCCTCATCCGGACCACAGGATCTACCTGGGAGAATTTTCTATGTGTATTTCTGCAGTAGCCGAGGCAAAAACTATCTATCCTAAATCTAACGGCTGTAAAACATGTTCCAGCTTCTGTCATACCAGGTAATTTTTACTGAAAATTACTCATTTAAGATCAAGCTAAATTAGCCTCTCAGAAATGTGAGGGTTGCCATTCTTTGTTTGTCATATGACGAAGAAATAACCCTCCATTTCAATTGCTGTGTGTCGGTTGGCAAGACATGCTGAACTTTAGTTTATAAACATCCAATGACCCCAATAAGTGCCGAAAAGAAAGCTTATGTGCTTAGATACCGTTTTTACAAATTTATTATCAGACATTCATCCTGGAGGAAGGAGAGGTTAAGAAGATTCAGGCTGATGAAGCAGGTCTTGACAAAGTTATAGTATACAAATTCAGTTGAATTTCAAGCCATGATAAATTTAAATGTACTCATTTTTTTTGAAATCCAAGTTAAACTCGCTGTCAGGTTGAGAAGATTGATCAAAAGAATATATCTATATAATCTGTTGAGCTGCCATCACAATTAAGCATCTGCTGTAAGCGCCAGTATTTGCGTTTTCCGGAAGCTTTAAAAATAACCAGGCCAGTATTTTCGCAGGGCTTCCCATTATTGACATAGGAGACTTGTGATACAATTTTTCCATTGAACTTGAGTTCTCTTCCCTTTGCCAAAAAAGTACCTTCAATAGTTACATAGTCATTTTTAAGCTTGTCTCTTTGCTCACCTTCAATACTATATTCATCAGTTCCTATTTTCCGGATCATTACTGTTCCAGGTTTGTTCCCTTTTTCAAATGTGATCCACTGAATGGTGAAGGCATGCTGACCCGTCCGCACTGGTAAAGTTGGAACTGTCGCCGTTTTAGTTTGAGCTGTGGTTTGTAATACAATTGCCAGCAAAAAGGATAAACAAATAGTCTTTTTCATATCGTATACATGGAAGAAAGTCGCATAGTTTGATGACAGGATAACACTCAAATCAGCAAGATGTTTAATTTCCAGATAATAATTTGCATCTGGCCAACAATCACGATCAACAGTTGTTAATCTCGTATGGTTCTGCATAGATTTATGGTTTATAAAGATCATCACTCACATGCCGCACTGAACTGTATGAAGATGCCTAAACTGATCCTATTTCTCACAGGATTGATCCTGTTTTTCCTGGTTTCCTGTCGCAAAGACAGGGTAGTCAGCACCAGTTTTTATTACTGGAAAACAGTCTATGAAAACAAGCCGCTGGAAAGTAAATACCTGAATGCCATGCATAGTAAGGAACTTTATGTGCGGATAATGGATGTGGATTATGGCGACAATGGGCCTCAGCCTGTATCGCCGGTCAGCTTCAAATCAACATTGCCTGATTCAATCCAGCTCATTCCTGTTGTATTTATTGTGAATGATGTGCTTAAAAACCAGAATCCACGGCAATTGGATGACCTTGCTGTTAAGATTGTTTATTACGTAGAAGGCCGAATCAAACCTTCCTGGAGGCGATCTTATCAAGAACTACAGATCGATTGCGACTGGACGCGAAGTACCCGGGATAATTATTTCTACCTCCTGCGCCGGATCAAATCCAACGTAAAGCTGAAAAACAAGATCCTGTCTGCCACGCTCCGCCTTCATCAGCTCAAATATCAGGGAAGGAATGGTATACCACCGGTTGACCGCGCGATGCTGATGTGTTACAATATGGGTAACCTGCGCAAGTATGGAGATCAGAATTCAATACTGGAGCAAAAAGAACTGGAAAAATATGCAGGTAAGAACTTAGGTAATTATCCTGTACCACTCGATGTGGGGCTGCCCGTCTTCAGCTGGGCGGTGGTATTCAGGCACAAGCAATATGCAGGGATCGCCAAAAGACTGGGCTCCGGGAACTTTACAGATCACCAGACTTTTAAACCAAGGGGCGATAACCTTTACACCTTGCAAAAAGACCTGCCGGCATTTGGTTTATTGCGCGGGGATGAAATCAGACTGGAGCGGCTGTCTGCTGACCAGTTGGTTGCTGCTGCCAGCTACATTCAGAAATATTTATCATCAGATACATTAAAAATCATTTATTTTCACCTCGACGAACCAACGCTTAAACATTACACCTATGAAAACCTTGCCAAAACTGCTGCTGTATTTCGTTAGTATTGCCGGCTTATGTCTGACGAGTGCGGCCATCATCATGGCCTGCGCGGATGAGCCTGATCCTTATGATTATTACACTTCTTTCTTTCACCCAGATATCCAGGGGCAGAAGGAATACGGCGCTTTTTATTTTACAGACTATCGGTTTACTTATGGCGATGAAGAACCGGCAAGTGAAGCGACCATCAATTCAGCTGAATGGGCAAAGTATTTAGGAGCGGAGGTAAAGCCAGCAGATGTAGAAAAGATCATGTACCATCTGGACAGTGCCGGCAAAGAGAGGGCTTTCCATTTTTTCGAGCAGGATCCGTCAGCATCAGATAGTTTAACAAGGAACAGCTTCTTTATCAGCCTCAGGGAACCAGGGCATGACAATGCCAGAAAATATTACCAGTTTGCTATAGAGGCAGAACTACTAGGTCAGTCGAATTATAACTATTGGGAACCCGCACCTGCAGACACGGCAGGACTGAAAGATGAAGCTGCTACAGCTCTACAATCAGCAATGGAAGAGAATGATAGTTTTTTGAAACTGCGGTATTTTTACCAGGCTCAAAAATTGAATCATTATGCAGGTAATTTTGAGGAGGCAAAAAAAATATTTGACCAGCATATTGCCCCGGTAGCATCATCAAGCCATATCAAAGGCTGGGCTTTGGCCTTGAAGGCAGGAGAGGAGCGACGACTGGGGGATACCATCCAGTCGGCATACCTGTTTTCCAAAGTGTTTGCAGGGTATCCCGAACGCAGACTACAGGCGTACCGCAATTATCATTATATCGATGCTCCATTTGACCAGGTCATCAAGCTGACGCGAACACCCGGTGAAAAAGCAAACCTATATGCCATCAAAGGTTTTTCCAACCCGGAAATTGAAACTGAAAACCTGGAGGAGGTGTACGACAATGCGCCATCATCATCATTGGTGGGCGTATTATTGCTAAGGGAAATCAATAAGTTAGAGCAGTATTACCTTACCCCGGCCCTCAACAATAACACCGATCACTTTTACAGTGATCGCTCCGGGCTGAGCAAGCAGGGCCCGGTAACTCATTCCGGATCAAAGAAATGGATCTTATGGATAGCTGCAGTAACGATTGTACTGGCTGGGATACTGTTCATACTGGCATTTAAAAAGCAGCAAGGAAAAGCTGTTTATAAAGTATTGGGTGGCGCATTGCTTTTCACCGGAGCGCTCGCTGTAGTATGGTTTTATGTTAGTCAGCAACCGCAGGCTGCGGGCCCGAAGCATTTGCCTCAGGGCAGCTTTTTCGTAGCTATGCCTGATAGCGTAAAAACGAAGTACGAAGCTCACATTGAAAAGCTTCGCAGCTTTTGTACGAAGCTGAGCAGCGATGGCCGGTATACTGAACCGCAAATAGGGGATTTAACATCTGCTTACTTATACTTTATACAGAACAAGCCAGATGATGGACTTGCTGCACTCCAGAAATTAGATGGGCAGAGACTCAGCGAAAAACTCAATGATCAAAAACAAATTGTAAAGCTGCTATTATCTTCTCAGCATATCAAACAGCTTAAAGCAGTAGATGAAGCTGCATTGTTACCCTCTTTACAGTGGCTCCATAAAAAATCGGATCATAACAATCAATTTGCAATTACCCAGCGCAACTTCTACACCCATGTTCTGGCACCTGCCTATCTGCGCCAGGGAGATACTGCCCGGGCAGCCCTTGTCCTGTTGAACAGTGATTTGTCTGTCGACAATGACTATAACGCAGCCGAAATGCCCGGTTTTTGGTATAATTATTTACACAGCGCCCAGCTTCAACAGGTCATTGACTGGAAAAATGGTGTCACTGGTGATCAGTATCTAGATTTTTTGAGCCGTGGCCTGACACGGGTGAAAGCCGACAAACTATTTGAGCTTCTGGGAACTATCGCATTGCGTGAGCATCGTTATAGCAATGCAGTAGCTGCGTTTCAGCAGATCAAAGACAGGAAAATCATAAGCAAGTCTTATAATGGAGAGGATGCGTACAGCGGAGGCGAAACTTACCAGGGCGATCCCTTTGTGGTGGATATTAACGACTATCCCAAATATTTTGGCGGCAAGCGTTACACGAAACTCACTTTTGCGCAGAAAATGGCTGAGCTGGAGAGCCAGCTACAGTCGGATCCCAAAAATAGCAATGTCTGCTTTCAAATGGCCAATGGTTTGTATAACACCTGTATATATGGTAACTCCTGGGGGCTTATCGCTTACAGCTGGTCTATCAATGACGTTGGCCGCAAGCAACTCTATTATTATGACCGTGATTATATCACAGCTTCGCACGCTAAACAATATTACCTGAAAGCCCGTGAGCTTAGTCATGATCCGGAATTGAAGGCCACATGTACTTTCATGGCTGCCAAATGCGAGCAGAAAGAACATGTGTATCCGTCATTCATGGACGGTTATGATGCCTATGCTGAGCGTGAACAGCAATATGCTAAACAGCTTAGAGAAAATAGCTACTTCAGTGAGATGCAACAATACAAAAAAACGGCGTTTTATCAAAAAGCAGTCAATGAATGTAGTTATCTGAGCGATTTTATCAAGTCGGACTAGTTACATAAGTACAATTTATTTCTTTATTTCCTGATAGGTGAACAGAGGTTTACCTATCATATTTTCGCAAACCAGGTAGGCCACATTGCTGTGCTAATTCTATTGTTTGCTGTTGTGCTAATTCTATTGTTTGGTGCATATGTATGATGATTATCTTTTAATCTACTTGATAACTGATGCTGTTGCTAATGGTAATAAATTAGGTTCTAATAAATCTGGCCATATGCTCTAACCCCTGTGTCATAATTCTGGTAATTTACCTGCCCTTGAGATAGTGCTATTTTCTCCTTAATTTACTGAAAAATAGCTTCATTAAATATATTCTGCTTTACGGTTTCCCGTAAGATTACCAGTGTTCCGCTGCCTACTTTTGATCACAGAAAGATAAATTCTAAAACTTATAGGAGTATAAGTCAGGATAATGCACAGAATTAATAATATATGAATATAATTTTACTATCAGTATCCATTTTCTTTAATGTGGTAACGTCCGACGGGCAGGGCGATGTATACGTCTGTAATAACCACTCTACGAAGAAGTATCATTTATCTCCTACTTGTAAGGGACTGAGTCATTGCCAGTTTAAGATAGTTAAGCTATCAGCTCAGACAGCAAAGAATAAAAAGATGACGCTATGTGGCTGGGAAAGCAAGAAGAATAAGTAGTTAAACAAGTTGAATTTTAACTGCAGTAATTATAAACTATTAATCAGATTTGAATGGATTTTAAAGATCAGATAGCACAACTTGGATCTCGTGTAGAAAAAATGTTGCCTCAAATACAAACAGAAGAAGCTACAAAGAATGCTTTGGTAATGCCTTTTATTCAGATTATGGGTTACGACGTATTCAACCCATTTGAAGTCAACCCGGAATTCATTGCAGATCTGGGCATCAAAAAAGGAGAGAAGGTTGACTATGCCATTATGAAAGATGGCGATCCAACAATACTGATTGAGTGCAAACACCATTTGGAAAATCTGGATCCTCATAATTCACAACTGTTCAGATATTTCCATACCACTAAAGCGAAGTTCGGTCTGCTGACTAATGGCTTGGTTTATCGCTTTTATACTGATCTGATGGAGAAAAACAAAATGGATAGTACTCCATTTTTCGAATTCAAACTCACAGAAATTAAAGATGCAGAATTAGCGGAACTAAAGAAATTTCATAAGTCATATTTTGATATAGAAAATATTACGAATACGGCTAGCGAACTGAAATATCTAAATGAGTTAAAGGCTTTGTTACACAAAGAGATTGCAGATCCTTCAGAAGGTTTTATCACGTTCTTCACCAAACAGGTTTTTCCTAAAGTAATTACCGCTAAAGTCAAAGAACAGTTTGCACCCATTATCAAACGCTCATTCAATCAGTTGATCAGTGATGCCATCAATGAACGTCTTAAATCTGCCTTAAACCAGGAAAAGGAGAAAGATGCTGCAGACGCCATCAAGATTGCTGAAACTGTAGTCACTTCAGATCCCGAATCCGGCATTATTACTACTGAGGAAGAAATTGAGGGATTTTTTATCGTTAAATCTATTCTCAGAGAGACTACCGACTCCAAAAGAATTACTTACAGGGATGCGCTTTCTTATTTCGCTATCCTGCTGGATGACAATAATCGTAAGACGATCTGCAGGCTTTATCTGAATAACAGAAAATACTTGGCTGTATTGGATGAAAATAAGAAAGAAACCAAATATGAGCTCGAATCTCTGGATGATCTGTATAAACATGCGGGATTGTTGGATGAGGTTGTTAAGAGGCTGGAAATGGTAAAAGTCAAATAATCTTTATCTAATTCAATTGAACAGAATATAAATAAAACTTTAAAGGTATGTTTCAATCACCATTCTCATTTACCGAACGGATCATAAGATCTGATTTAGGTTTTAAGTAAACAAAATTGCTATCAGATAATCTTCCAGAACTTAAATTAAAACCTATTTCAGATATCTTAAAAGTTGATTATACAAGCAATAGTAGTACTAGGCGCTAAACCACCTTCTTTTAAGACTCAAATCTGAAGTAGCTACCGCAAAGGGATTTATGAATGTAATTAATGGTGATATTAACATGATTCTATTTTTTTGCTTTTCTGAAATAAATTTTTAAAATTTGATTAATCGTAGAAATTTAAAACGCTAACTTACTTAAGACCCCTGAAAATCATTATTTATTTTATCTATCTTCAAAAGTTGGGATAATGGTTTAGTAAAGTATTATCTAAAAACTCGTTCATATTCAGAAAATCTTATAGGTCTGCATCACTGATAAAATAAGCCTTACGCTCTCTAATCAATTCCCTAAACGGAAAGTAGCCCAATTTATCAATCAAGTCAAAACGGCTGTCTTTCTTCCCAAGGTGACCTGACTTTTTATGAATGAAAGAAACCTTCATATCATCATATATGTGACCAGAATAAGGACTGAAATTTTTGAGATGATGAAAAAACATGAGCTTTAAGAGTGAAATATACAAAAATAACTAAAATGTCAGCAAGATGATAGTTTGATATTGAAGCGCTTATAAAGCGTAAAAAAATGAAAAAGGGTTCCTAACATTCAATATGCAATTATTATAAAATAAAACTTAGATTAGCAAATTCATTTTTCTTAATTGAAATGACTTAATTCACGTCTCTAAACCTCTATTATGGCAATAAGCTTAACCATTCCAGCTTTAAAAGTTAACCAGTGGCTCCCCGATTGGGATAACGTTAATTTTGATAATTCTAATGATAATAGAAGAAAGCCTGAACCTTATTTTTTAATGTTTACCATTAAAGCTGGATTATTGAAAAAATTATCTAAGGTATATCATAGAAAAGCTGATGAAAATAGAGATGTTGAAATTGGGGTTCAGCGAAAACATGATCCTGATAGATCACAAGAAATCAGTAAGTATGTAAAAGTTGGTTATCCTTTATCGGACTACGCAAAAAATGATAAAGCGATTGATAGTTTAGGAGATTTGAAAATGCCGGGATGGTTACCGACTGCGATAGTTGCAAATATCTTAAAACCAGGTGAGAGCAGAGGTAAACATACATTAAAAAATGAAGATGTAATAAAATTGTCTGATGCCAATGGCTTTATAAATCTAGAATTACCTGTTGGTGTAAATGGTCAAAATTGGAATCCTGACGTGCCTCCAATAGAAATTATTGACGGGCAACATAGGCTTTGGGCTTTTGATGCGGATGATCCAATATCTGATGAATTTGAATTTCCAGTAGTAGCTTTTTACAATCTGGATATTACTTGGCAAGCTTATTTATTTTATACCATAAATGTTAAACCAAAGAAAATAAACAGAAGCTTAGCTTACGATCTTTATCCATTATTGAGAATACAAGAATGGCTTGAAAAAGCTCCAGAAACAGCTTTTGTCTACAAGGAAATACGTGCGCAAGAAATTGTAGAAGTTCTGTGGTCTTATGTAGATAGTCCATGGAAGGACAGAATTAATATGCTAGGTGATACTTCTAAGTCAATTGGTGAGGGTAAAGATGTTCCTAATATTACGCAAGCGGCATTTATAAGAAATCTTATTGCAACCTTTATTAAGACAACAAGTAATAAAGGTTTAGGTGGATTATTTGGCGCTAAATTAGCAGATGAGTACAATTCACCTTTAAATTGGAATAGAACACAACAGGCTTCCTTTATAATATATGTTTGGGAAGTGATGTATGATGCTATCACTAAAACCCAAGAAAATTGGGCTTTGAGCCTCCGAGGAATTAATTTTGTTCCCAATGCTGAAAGATTTACAGACCCAGCATTTTACAGCAAATTTAGCCTTTTAAGCTCTGATCAAGGTGTTCGTGGATTTCTACATATTATGAATGATATGGTTTTTAAAAATTCACGGGCTATTGATATAAGAAGCATTAAGTGGGAGATTGATAATGAGCAGATTAAAGAAGAACGGATTGACCCTTCGGATGTGAAATCAATAATTGCAGACTTCAAAAAATCTAACTTATCCAACTATATTGAACAAATATGTACTGATTTAATAAAGTTTGACTGGAGAGTCTCTTCAGAACCGGGCCTTTCTTCAGATCAAAGAAGAAAACAGATGCTTTTTAAAGGAAGTAGTGGCTATAAAGAATTAAGAACCCAATTATTAATGCAACTTTCTAAATCTGAAGATGCAACAATAAGCAAAGTTGCAAATGATTTAATCATTAATTTAGGTTATGCCGGCTAATGCTATTCTAAATGCGTCAAACAGTATAGTACTGAAGGCGCTCAATCTGAGTAATATAGATCAGTTTGCAAAGGGGGTTTTGATTAATCCTACAAATAGATATATTGGATTTAATACACATTTAGCTGATATTAAAACTAAACCCAATAATATAAATCATCCTTATCTTTCAGAATATATTGGTGTTTCAACATTGTCTCACACTTTTGATGGGTGGAATTTTTTCTCTCGAGGGATTGAGGCATTGGTAAATGGTGATATATCGAGTTGTATCCACTTCGTGTACTATGCTGAATTGAGGTCAATCATGGGAATAATGGCATCAGAGGGCATCGGTATTTTTGATAAGAAGCATGTTTATTATGATAAGAATGATAAAGCCCATACTTTTAATGGGACAACGCATTCAATTGCATCAGACCTTATTAAAAATTGGGCTGACAGCGGAAAGAAAAAAGAAGCCATTTTTAAAACTATTCAATTAAACAATTTTGACTTAAAGGATTGGATAACAGCTACTGGAGGATCAACTACGAGTGCATATTCAACTTCTTTAGTTAAAGAGTGGTTTTTAAATTGGAGTATTGATTTGCGTCTAAAAGAAGATCAAATCTTAAGAAATGAAAATTCATACCGGCCTCATTTTAAAATTAACCCTGTTGATATTCCCACTTTATTAGATAAAATAATAGAAATTTGGGAAGCTCTTGAACCTGCTGCATCTAATCGATTTCCAGATTTGGATATGCACCTTTCAAGGATCGCAATAGAACATTTATTTCTAAGAACTACTGGTAAAGCAGTATCAGATGTGACTTTTGAACCTTTTATTGTGAGTATGTTTAATACTATAGGCGAACCAATTAAACAAAACCTTTTTCAATTCTTATTACGTAAAACTTCGCCTGATAATCATATAGTTATTCAGGAAGCAAATAGAGATTTGCATGATAATAGAATAAATTTAACAGATCCGTTGCCAATGATTTGCAGAGCATTATTGCTACTAAGATTTTCAACTGGTTTTGCCAATCAGACTTTGAACGATAGTGGAGTCAACATGGCCAATCTCAAATTTTGGTGGGAGGATATTGCTCAGAAAACAGGTATCATTGATAAAATTCCTACTTCAATAGATTCACCGGATTTATATGCGGATATACAAGAGGCAATTGATGGTTTAAAAGCAAATAAAACCGGCATAACAAATGTTATTGAAACCAATATGTTCGGTTATCCGGAACTACACAATCTAAAGCAATTCCAGAGAATTTGTTTCTGGGGGTTAGGAATATGAACACAGATATCGCAAATGGTCCGGCTAAGCCGTTCTTAAGATGGGCAGGTGGAAAATCGTGGCTGATTAAACACCTATATCAGTACCTTCCAACAAATGGATTTAACGATTATCATGAGCCGTTTTTAGGTGGGGCATCAATCTTTTTTCATCTTAAGCCGACTAAAGCGTTTCTTTCAGATCTGAATAAGGATCTCATTGAAACATATATTGAGGTTAGAGACAACATCGACGAAGTAATTGAACAATTATCGTTGTTTGAGAATACAAAAGAATTCTACTACAGTGTAAGGCATGAAAATTACGATAGCAAAGCAAAAAAAGCGGCGCAATTCATATACCTAAATCAGACATCATTTAATGGTATATACAGGGTAAATCTTCAAGGTGTTTATAATGTGCCGTTTGGATACAGGACTAAAAACTTTTTTGAACCAGATGTTTTAAGAAACGCAAGCATGGGATTGGCAAATGCGGAATTAAGTCACTCTGATTTCACAAAAAGTATAGACAATATTAAAGAAAATGATCTAGTTTTTCTTGATCCACCCTATACTGTAACTCATAACAATAATGGTTTTATTAAATATAACAAGAATTTGTTTGACTTAGGTTCACAACATGCTCTTTCTAGTTATATTGACAAAATTAAAGAAATAGGTGCATATTATATTTTGACAAATGCTGCTCATCATCAAATAGAGGAGATTTTTAAAAAAGAAAATGATAAGATCTTGCATTTAGACAGGGCTAGTCTGATTGGTGGTAAAAATGCCAAACGGGGAAATTATGCAGAATTGGTAATAACAAATATTATTTAATGGGCTTTATACAGCAAATTGAGATAGATCTTATAAAAAGCAAGTTATCCAATGATCTTTCGACAATTGGAAAAATTTATAAATCAAAAAAGAAGAAGCATCAGTCAATGAGTATTGATCATTCATTAGTAGATGACTTTATTACCAAAGGCTGGGAGATTGAAAAAATCTTAGCAACGAAAACAATCCTAAGAAAAGACAAAATACATTCTAAACAATTTGAAGATGACATCTGGTGTCAATTTTATGAACTAGGTTATAGAATGCTTAATTATGATGAAACATTTTGTTTACCGTTCAGCGGAGATGCCAAAGACAAAAAGCAAATCGATATAATTGCTGTAGATAAAGAAACTGTATTTTTAGTAGAATGTAAATCGAGTGAAAAACTTAAAAAGGCTCCATCTTATAAAGACATATTTGAGTCCTTAGGTTTAAAACTGGCTGGATTCCGAAAAGTTATTGAGCAGGCTTTTGGAAAGGGTTTAAAAGTCAAATACATATTTGCAACAAGAAATTTGAGACTTGATATTGAGGATGTAGACTTCGGACGGCTCTTAAAGACAGGATCGTTCTATTATAATGACAATACTTATGATTACATTAACAGTCTCATTAAAAACTACAAGGGAGTATCACGTTACCAGTTTTTAGGATTACTATTTAGAAATGAAATTATAAATCTTGAAAAAATAGAGATACCTGCTGTTGAAGGCGATATGGGCGGCCGCAAATATTATATGTTTTCAATAGAACCAGGCTTACTTTTAAAAATGGGTTACGTTTTACACCGTACAAAAGCAAATGAGGCAGAATTTCCTACCTATCAAAGGCTGCTTGTACCGAGTAGATTACCAGTCATTACAAAATATATTAATGAAGGCGGGTATTTTCCAAATGCTATAATAATAAACTTCAGCCCTAAAAAGCATGCAATAAATTTTGAGCCTTCATCAAAGATGAGCAGTTCAATTTCGAGATTTGGTACTTTAAAAATACCCAATGCCTATGGGATCGCATACGTAATCGACGGGCAACATAGGCTCTATGGATACGCTGATTCTGACTATAAGGATTCAAATACTATTCCGGTAGTAGCCTTTAACGACTTATCTACCATAGAACAACTTGAAATTTTCATGGATATTAACCAAAATCAAAAAGTCGTTAGTCCTAGTTTAAGATTAGATCTTGAAGAAGATTTATTTTGGGATTCAGATCGTGCGGATTCAAGGTTAAAGGCTTTACGTTCGTCTATAATAAAAGGATTAACAAGTTCACAAAACGGTTCATTATTTAATAAAATTTCCGTTGGTGAAGATTCTTATTTATTAACATTTAAGCCATTTTATAATGCTCTGTCAGCTTCAGGATTATTACCTTCTGCTAAAGGAAATAAATATACAGAAGGAACAACTAAAGCATCAATTTACAATGTAAATAACCACAATCACGGTGAGGAGATGGTTAAGGCAAAAGCTAAAATTGTTCAATTGATAACTTTGTGTTATGATTTTGTAGAGGAAAAGTATCCTGAGATATTTGAGCGACCTAATTATTTTATATTATCAAATAGAGGATCTTATGCTTTCGTTACCTTGATTGGGAGTTTGAATGCATTCATAACAGACAAAGGTTTAGTGAACTACAACACAACCTCTAAAGAACGCTTCTCGGAGATTGAAAAATATTTAAAAGTTCTATTAGATTATTTAAGAATAATATCCAAAGAAGAGGAACAAAAACAGCTTGCTTTACTGGGATCAACAGCGGATACTAAATGGCTTCGTTTTTTCCAGACAATAGTGAACTCTAATTTTACAGATTATGAGCCAACAGAACTTGTCGCGTGGAAAGAGATGCACGATGAGCAACTTCAAGACGAAGGACGAAAATACGGTGTTATGATTGAAAAAAACATGAAACGCATTGTCCTGGAAAAGATTCAATTTCTGTATAAAGACGATTGGGAACTTGAAATTAATAGTATAAAGCGTGAGTGCTTGAAAAGAGCTGAGGAAGAAAATGAGAAGAATTACAAAGAAGGCTTAAAAAAGAAAAATGTTCAATGGACAGAAATGTTCAACATCAATGACTATAAATGGATAATTGAAAAGTATTGGACAAAAGTTCCCGAAAATGATATCGAAAAAGCTGATTTTAGGACATTTGAAAAGGAATTTGCTATTAATGTCGGATATGGATTTCACAGTAAACCTGAAAAATTAAAATGGATATCATTTTTCAATTCATATAGAAATCTTTGGGCACATGAAGGGACGAAAGAAAAAAGACTTAACAAAGAAGAGGTACAATTTCTGGAAAAAGTCCATTCGCATTTCAATGCCTAAAAATTGGACAGCAGAGATGAGTCATTTATCTTCCTAATAAATACAAAATCTATTTAATAATAGGAATGGAATATGTATATTTATACATAGCAATTGCAGCTAAAACGTATTAAAAAAATAGTCAGTAATTCAATGAGTAGAATTACAAAACTGCCGTAAATACTATTTAAACGCTGATTTTAGCACTAGGTGCAAATCCCAGCGGGATCACCAAGACAAATAAAATCCTCTGTTAGTATTTAACTTACAGAGGGTTTTATATTTTTACTATCAATATTACCGTCAGTTGTAATCTTTAAAATTTAATAAATCATTGATGCTTTCAATTAAAATAGTATTTCTAATTTTTAAGAATTCAGATACAGAATCGAATTGGAAATCATTAAACTCTTTAAGATAGCCATTTCTCATTAAATAATTAACTTTAATTAGTCCGCGCTTTAAACTAAACTCATCAAAATCATATCTTCTAATAAGACAGTACCCACCTATCGAATTGAGATAATTCTCCCATATTGTTGGATCTAGATTGGAAGGAATCTCATCATTTTCAAAAATTCTTACTAGAATATACGAATTTTGTTTTTTCGACCTCATCAGCATACTAAAGTTGTCAATTTCTACATAACCATTTTGATATAGTATTCGAGCAAATAAATAATGATAAAAGCCCCAATTATCCATCTGTTGAAATGAATTAGAAGGCGGTTGAAAAGTAGAAGTTGACTTTTCAAGTTCAACAAGTAATTTTTGTTTTAAAGAACTGACATCCAAGTTTCTAATAGACTTAACTAGTTCATATATTGAGTATCTGATTGAACTTTGAGTAATAGTTCGACCGTTTACTACTCTATATAATGTATAAATATCAATAAATTTGGCTGTCAATCTAATTTTCTCGTCTACGACCTCCGAACTGTCTATTTTGGAAATCGATGATAGCATCATTGGATAACTTAGTGAGTCAGCAATCGGATAAAATCCGGCACTGTAAATATTACTAAACCCATCGGTAAGTTTGTTCTTTATGTTAAATATCTTAATATATAAGTTTGAAAAAAAATCAAAGTCAGATCGAATAAAAAAGTAAAAATCATCAGAATGTTTTAGGAAAGTTTTTAACGAGTTGTTCTTAACCCAAGAATGAAATTGTGTACCAAGAATTTCAAAATCTTCATTTTCAGCGCCAACTTTAGTTAACCTGATAGACACAGCGTATTTCGCTCTTAGCCATGCCCTGAAAAAGTCCAAATCGCCGTCAACTCCGGTTGTCGATTTTATTTCAGAAATCCTAATTTTCCAAAAGTCATTCATTTCGTCGCTCTTAATTTCATCTTCTATTTTCGAAAGCAAAAAACCTTTTAAAATTTCGGTAGGATTCAAGCTTAATCCTCTATCATTCATTGTCTCAAAGATTGTGTATGCATTATCCATAGAGTATGCTTTAACCTCAACCATAACAATTTTATCTAACATCCACTCAATAAAGATTGGTAGTTTCGTCTCTGTATTAAATTCTTCAGGGAATAGTTTAGTTATATCTTCGAATCTTTCAATAATATTCTGAATTGATTCATCTTTGTTATCTGAGTCAATGATAAAATCCAAATTAGGGTTATTGAAAAGATGTTCGATCACTTCATTTCTTGATTCTACATTCAATACAAGAGTAGATTTACCTCCTTTGTTAACATAAAGAAATTGGCGTAAGTCCTTTGTTTTATGTGGAACTAATTGCAATTTAAATTGAGCATGATGAAGGAAAATAAGAAGAAGAGTGAAAGATGTTAATCTTTGTTGCCCATCTACTATTGATAAGCTTTTTTTATCATCACATAGAACAATAGGCCCCATATAGTATCCTCCGTAATCCTCGTAATTTTCTATGGTATCTCCAAAATTATAGAATTTATCGAAACAAATACATAAATCACTAATTAATGCTTCGATGTGCTTCCTTTGCCATCGGTACTCTCTTTGGAATGAATCAATCTTATATCTATTATTCGATAAAACATCTCCAAGATTTTTATCTTTTGCTTCTATAAACTGCATGGTAATTACGCTTTAAGTTCTTTAATTAATATTTTCTGAATCCTATATGCATTTTCGTAAATGCCAAGATTTGCTTCCGTTGGATCTAATTCACCATGAAACAACTTACACCTTAACTCGTATATAAGTTGAACAATAACTTTACTGACTAAATCATAGTCATTTGTAAAATACAAGTGTCTGGTTACGTCTATAGTAATACTGTTATCTGGGTTAGTATATGTTCCATTACGTTTTCGTTTCGGAGACACAATTATAACTATTGGTTTTTTAGGATTGATTTTCAAAAAAGCATCTCTCACCTGAATTCGCATTTCATTTTCTGGAAGGGCTAAAAAATCAGCATCATTATTTAATGAATCTAAAGACCATTCATGTAGCTCAACCCTATGCAATGTTTGATTTGTACTCTTTTTTTGAACTTCACAAAACCACCTTTTTTGCGTTTTAGGCAATTGTTCTTTAAATTCTACGAAATAGGTATTTTGTCCTACAGACTGAGAATGTGTTTTATTGCGATTTTTAATTAAATTAATAGTTGAAAATGAAATTCTGTTTTCATAATTGGGCACTGGATGTGCTTCCAGTTCATAATGAAGTTTACTCAATAAGGAAATAAATTCTTTTGCAACATCATCACTTCCTTTTAAAAGACTTTTAATTTTGTCCCTATATTTGTTTGAATTTGAATTTAGGAATTCAATAATTGATTTATCTGATGTCCTGTTTAAGGCCTCATCGTAAAAATCCCGCATATACCATGCGTTGAAAGGTATCCACGTTTTAATAAACATGGTATAATAATCAAGCTCGGCTCTATCAATCCAGTTATTTATGTGTGTATTAGTTGCCATTAATTATTGTCTTTTATAAATTTAATAGCAACTGCTTCATTTTGTTCAATTGCTATTTCAACTGCTTTTTTGGCTACTTCTAAAAGCCTTTCGCTTTCAACTTTCAGTCTGAAACTTTCCTCTACCAATTTGGCAATTTGTTTTTGCTTGTTGAAATCAATAATTGGAACAACAACTTGTTCAATTTCTTCTTTACGCCAATGTAAAATGATGGAACCACCGACATCTTTTTCAGCTTGCATTTGAACTAATTTAGAATTTAATACCAAAGTCAAATATTCAGGCAAAATTTCCTTGGTATTTTTTATTTGCAAATGTAAAATTGCACCAGAAGTTATTCCGTCTAAATCATGCCGTAATAAATAAGCAGTTCCTACACTTCCGTCTTTACTAAAAAGTATCGTGTTTTTTTTGGGTTTTAATTTATTTATTAAATCCTTGTTTTCTACGAAAAATGTGTTAGTTAATTCTTTATTGGGTTTGCTTAAACCGAATTTAGTGTAGTCAGATACTCTGTAAAATGGTAATCCTTCTCCATCTGAATAATTCTTTGAACCAGGCTCGATTGACTTACAGATTTCTACAATATTGATCAAAATATCATGTTTCTGTGTGACTATTTTTTCGGTTATTTGCTCATACTTCTTTTGATAAAATTCGGCATCTAATCTTTTTGTAACTCCAAAACTTTCCTTAAAACTTTTAATATTGACAAGCTCATTACTTGATTCAAAATTTTCTAACCCAATTTCAGACAGTAAAACATTTTCTGCGTTAATATATGCTTTTGTAGTTTGGTATGACTTTTCTTTCGCGTTTTGAACTAATGCTCGTACTGTTAATTGAAAGTCTTCTGAAAATATAGGAACCATTATTTGATTCATATCTTCTAAGATCAAGCCCATTTGAACTGCTCCTCGAGTGAATTTTTTTATCTGATTCTGTCCATATTTCGATTTGAGAAATGCAGACAGAAAATAACCGTCTGTGTTATTAGGTCTAAATATTGCCAGTTTGCAATTGCAAGTAGCATTTTCATTCGAACTAACTAATGCAACCCCCCCTATAGTTCCTACAATAGATAATAGTACATCGCCTTCCTTTAAATGAGACCTTTTCATCACAGGAAGATTGAAAGTTTTCAAATCAATGCAAATGGGTTTCGATTCTTCAATAAAGTAATGGTGTATATTTTGTCCACGATAATAAGGCACCCCTGTTTCTGAAAAACTATCACTGATTGCCATGTGATTTCCATCAGAAACTTTAACTAATTGTGTGATATCATTTAGAGGATGTTTTGCAATAATATCTCCAATTCTTAAATTCTCTTTTGAATAGAACTCAGAGTCTATCCTTAATGTCCTTTCTAAATCTGTCTTAAATATTTCACTTATTTCTAGCCCTTCTAATAACCTGTTATATTTAGCAGGATTATGAGAAGGGCTTAAAGAAAAAAACTTAACTTCTCTTTTTTGCCAAATTCTATAAATGCTTCAGCAATTCCATCTTTTGTTAATCCATCATGATTAAATAAATCATGTTTTACAATTAAATGACCATGTGTATCTAAAAGATATTCATCCAATGTTATAGGTTCAGAATCATAATGGTCAACTGGTTCAGCAACCATAATTATGTCCTCTTCTTTTTTTGCTGACTTTGGAAAGTCTTTTTTGCGTACAAATATCTTCTCTCCACTATTGTCTTTGCTTCGTTCTTGCATAGTCGCAAAGAAAATTGGATAATCTTCTACTTTAGGACAAAGTTTGTCATCCCATTTTTGAATTAATAAAACACTCGTTTTTGTACCTGTATGTGGTTTGAACACATTGCCATTCAAACCGACAACACCTAATATCCTGCAATGCTCTGAAATAAACTCTCGTATTTGTTTATCACTGCTGTTATTGAATCTACCTTGCGGTAAAACAACTGCCATTCTCCCACCGGGTTTCAAAAAATCAAGATTACGTTCAATAAATAGAATATCTCTGCCAACTGCAGTTTGATATTTGCCATTGCCCTTTTTACCTAATTCATACTTAGCTAAAATTCTACTTTCTTTAATGTCGCCAGCAAAAGGTGGATTTGCCATTAAAATATCAAACTGAAAATCTCTATTGCTATTTTTATCAGTTCTTAATTTTTTTAGTTTCTTCCAACCTTCGTTGTATGTATCAATCCAATCTTCATCTTCTATCTTTTCATCCCATCTTTCATAATCTAATGTATTAAGATGCAAAACATTAGTTTGTCCATCACCCGCAATTAAATTTAATGTTCTTGCTACACGTACTGCTTTTTCGTCAAAATCAATTGCAAAAACTTTGTCGTTTACATAGTCGGTGCATTCTTGGGGTTTATCTTCAAGAGTAAATAAATGGCTCTTGTCTAGTCCTTTCTTTTTAAGTATTTGTTCCCAAACATGAAAAATGGTATGAACAGGAAAACCGCAGCTGCCAGCGGCAGTATCAATAATGGTTTCTTCTTGTGTTGGATTCAACATTTTTACACACATATCAATTACGTAACGGGGTGTGAAATATTGTCCTTTTTCTCCTTTACTACTTTTGTTAATCAAATATTCAAAGGCTTCATCAACAACATCAAGATTAGAGTTAAATAGCTTTACGTCTTGTAAACTTGATACACACACGGAAAGGTGAGAAGGTGTAAGCATTAATTTTGCATCGTCAGTAAAAACACCTTCCCATTTTTGTTTGGCTTTGTCAAACAAAGTTTGAATTTTGGTTTTTAGTTCGGTTTCAGTGTCTCCGTAATTTCTAAACTCCAAATGTCGTGTGCGGTTTCTACCACTTTGCATTTCATCAAATAGTTTCGTGAAAATTAGTTTGAACAACTCTTCAAATACATCAACTCCAGCATTAGCCAAAACTTCGTCTTCCATTTCCAAAATCAAATCTTTTAATGATTTTCTTTCGGTTACAAGTTTATCTTTTTTAATTAAGTCCTCAATTGTCCAGCGTTCTTCTAAAATATCAGAAAGTTTTTGGTCTGCTCTTGGTATTTCAGGAATATCTTCAAAATAGTTTGGGTCTTTTCTATGATAGTACGAAATTGAATCACCGTTACTCCAAATTCCAATTGGTGCTCCTGTTGCATTGCAATAAGATTTTAACTGTTCTTTTCCGTCTTTTAGTTTTGGTTTCTTTAATTCCACCATGACATAAGGTGTCGTTGTTTGGTTCTTGTCAAATATTACTATATCTGCTCTTTTCTTTTCACGCCCGAAAGAAACAGCATATTCAAGTTCCATTCTATCAGTCGAGTAGCCGAAGTTGTCACGAAGTACTAAAACATATAATTGTCTTACCGCTTCTTCGGGTGTGATTTTAATTTCCTTTTTTCTGACAAGGCAAACTGCGTAAAATCCAGCTTTATCCTCTCTTTTTTTTAAAGTTTGTTCGAGAGATTGTATTTGATCTTGGCTAAACTGTGTCAGTTTGTAGTTTGAGTCTTTAAGTATGTCTGATAGAATCATATTAAATTTTAGGTATTTTCGATAAAAGTAGAAAATAAAATAGATAATCAGTGTTTACAGTTTGCGTATAGCATATCGGAATGTTTACCCTTAATGGGACTATGTTTACAAGATCGGTTTATATTCGTTGGCAACGCAGTCAATTTATATTTAAAAAGGTTTTAGCATCAGTAATACTGTAGTATTAATTATTTATATAAATCATTAAATCCGAGGCAAGCCTCGAGGTATTAATATAGCCTGAGTTATTCTAAATGCACTTTTTGATATAAATTTTCTTTTCCTGGATTCTCTACATATTTTCTTATCACGTCTTTATTGCCATATCAATATACAGTATTTGCATAGTAGCAACTTGTACAAAATTGCCCCACCTCAACAAATGCTTTATTTCGGGATCGCGTTTGAAAAGCTCACGCGCTGTAAGGCTTTTTATCAAGGTCACAAGTTTTGAAGCACTTATCCAGGGCACAACTTGAATTAGAAAGTTAACATGGTTCTTCTCGTAACCTATTTTATAAACTGCAAAATTATAATGCTCAGATATCTCCACGCAAATGTTTATCAATGAAACACCGGAAGTACTATTTAGTACACCCCGTCTATATTTCAGAGGAAATAACAAGTTGTATAATAAAAGCGTCTTATTATGTGATTTATAAATATATTCATCTACTATGCGAATGTATTGGAAAACTCTTCGTTTTCACACTTTCCACTTTGACCTCGAGGCAACCTTTAGGGTATCCGCCGCTGCATCCTGCTGATCTCTAAGGATATGGAATAGCGCACTGTATACTTCCTTCCATTTTCTTTGATAGATCTCATTGAAGGCTTCCCTGTTCCCGAGGCTGAGGCTCATCATCAGCTCCGCCTCTGTTGAGTTTTTAAAATATTCACTTGACTTCATAAGCGTATTTAAAATTGCTAAGCTAGAGCAACTTTACCAGGTTTTATATTTGGATTAAAGAGTAAATTCTTTTCAATATTCATCACCAGGACCATGAGAATCCTGGCTGTTCAGCTTCGTTATTTTTCAATTCAAAACAAGAGGGGAACCTTATTTTTATTACAAATCTAAAGGATCAAATAAATTTTCAAATATATAAATCAGACATTTTTTGGCTAAATCATTTTAAAATTGACCGGTCTGTTTATTTTTTTTTTGAATAAAATTATAAGATTTAAATGTTTGATATCCAGAGCACTAATTTATAGGAATATTACAGTCTCCTAACTTTACGGGAATGTCCCATTAATACATGTAATACAAATAAAAGTAGGTTAACTTTGATATTCCAAAGAATCAAACATGCAATTGCCACCGTCAAAGCAGCTTTCGAATCTAGTCAAACATTATCTGTATGTAGAAAGCCAAACTACAAGTATCAAGAGATTCCGTCTTTTTACTGATGGAAATACAGGTATGGTATTTTCATTTAAAAACAGGCTGATGGCTAAGGTCAATACAGTTAACGCTACAGATGAGTTGCCTGATGCTTTTATTTATGGTCAGATCAATACGTTTAAGAACCTTTTCTGTTTAGACCGGACAGCCTTGTTAATTGTTGTATTCCATCCGCATGGACTTAACCAGTTATTGGGGATTCCAGCGAATGAACTCGTAGATGAAATTATAGATTTACAATCATTGTCTGGTGCTGAAGGTGCCGTGTTAACCGATAGATTGTTTGAATGCACTGCTATTCATGAACGCATTCAATTGATAGAAACGTTTTTAATTCAATTATCAAAGAATAACACGGCCAGATCTCAGCAAATTGTGCTTTCGTCAATTCATCATATTGTGACCTATGGAGGCTTAATGAGCGTTAATAAATTGGTACACTATACAGGTTATACCAGTAAAAGCATAGATCGCAAGTTCATGGAAATTATAGGTATCCCACCCAAAAGATTTTCTAACATCATCAAGCAAAATATTTATTTAAAGGGCTTGCGTGATGGTCCAAAGAATAAACTCACCGATCTGGCTTTTAAGGTGGGCTATTATGATCATTCTCATGCTTTTAAAGAATTCAGGAAAAATACAGGAGTAACGCCGGTACAGTATGTAGGGAACTTCAACGCGCTGGCCTTAAACTTACTGGAGTTTCCTAAAGATGATAATGGTCTGCAGGCCAAAGACGAATAAAAAATTATTAAAGCTATAATCCATTAATGATGAACAACCTCAATATCGCAACCGTCCAATTTGAAAATAGGAGCGGAGATAAAAAATATAACCTCTCAGTGATTAAAAAAATGTCTGCAGATGCTGCGGCAGCAGGAGCGGATGTAATCGCATTTCATGAATGTGCTGTTACCGGATATACCTTTGCGCGTAAACTGTCCAAAGAACAGATGCTTGATCTTGCTGAATATATTCCTACAGGGGAAAGCGTCAATGAGTTAATTGAATATGCCAGGGAATACAATATTGTGATCCTTGCTGGTTTATTTGAAAAGGACAAGGATGACAATTTATATAAAGCATATGTCTGTGTAGACAAAAACGGATTGATCGCAAGACACCGGAAGCTGCATCCCTTCATCAATCCACATCTGCTACCCGGAAACGCTTATACGGTATTTGATTTGTGTGGCTGGAAATGTGGTATCTTAATCTGTTATGATAACAATGTAATTGAAAATGTAAGGGCTACAACACTGTTGGGCGCTCAGGTATTGTTCATGCCCCATGTGACAATGTGTACGCCCTCACCAAGGCCGGGAGCTGGTTTTGTAGATGCTGAATTATGGTACAATAGAAAGAACGATCCTCAATCGCTAAGAGATGAATTTGATGGTTTAAAAGGGCGTAAATGGTTAATGAAATGGTTGCCCGCCAGAGCTTATGACAATGGCATCTATTGCGTCTTTTCTAATCCGATTGGGATGGATGATGATCAGTTAAAAAATGGCTGCTCCATGATCATTGATCCTTTTGGTGATGTTATTGCAGAATGCAGGGCCTTGGATAATGATATTGCGATAGCAACAATTACCAGCGACAAGCTTGAAAATGCTGGTGGAACCAGGTATATTAATGCGAGGAGACCTGATTTGTATACAACTATTATTGGCAGGCCTCATCAACCTGATCAAAAAGTATCATGGCTCAAATAATATTAGATAATAGCCATTAATTCGTTCAGATTATTTATCTCAAACGTCGGATGCTCGAAATGCTCTTTTTGCATTGGATTATATAAAACCTGATCCCAACCAGCATTTCTAGCTCCGATAATATCCATTGTTAATGAATCTCCTACCATCAGACTATTTTCTGCTGTTGCGCCTGTCGTTTTTAAAGCATAATCAAAGACCTGCGGCATAGGTTTAAAGGCAGTACATTGGTCTGCTGTTATAATTTCCGTAAAGTATGGTAATATGCCAGAACACTGTAGTTTCAGTGATTGAAGTTCATGCGTTCCATTTGATAATACATGTATGGCGTAATGAGCTTTGCAATACTGTAGCGTCTCTGTGGTAAATGGCATCAATGTGCACTGCATAGGTAAGATCACTTGAAATCTAACATTCAATTCGAAGGCCAGATCACGATCGTCAATCTTATAGTCCATCATAGTCAGCCACATTCTTTTCCATTGAAATTCTTCATGCGAAATCTGGCCTTCTAAAAATTCTATCCATAGTTCACTGCTCCTGAGTGCATAACAACTATGGAAATCTAAAAAATTATCAATGTTATATTCCCATAATTTAAATTCGTTATATAACGTGTTCAACGTTAATTTTGAATTTTCTTCAAAATCCCAGAGGGTATGATCTAAATCAAAAAAAATATGTTTATACTTCATCTTTAAGTTTCATATTGCAATGATAATAATAAAGATCATGCTCTTTAAGGATATTGAATTGGATACATCAAAATATGAGGGATTGAATGATGATCATTATCCTTAAACGGGGCTCTGCGGTGCCCTAGTTATTAATTTTATTTAACTTTATCAAAATCTTAAGAATATGGAATTAGTAGTAAACTCCTGGGTGCAGGTTTTATGGCCAATCTTCTCGATGATAGTAACATTCTTCATTATAAGGTGGGTTTTTAGATTGATTTTAAAATTATATAGAAAAAAACGTTCAACAGCTATTTAAAACAATTCAAAGTATTATCCATTTGCGGGTGATCTCGAATTAATACCAGCACTATTTAATTCTATTCAATCAAGATACACAAAAATAAGAGGGATTAAATGATAGTCAGATCATGATGCCTTCATCACAAATGAAGGCAAATAGTAAAAGATGGAAAATAGCATAAAAATACTTTCAGGTTATGGTTATAATGCTGATGGGCCATATTTCGTAATTGATGAGATAAACGGAAAGCTGGCAACTCGTATCCATCAAACTATTATTGGTCATGATTTCACTATCAGACCATTATCATTCAGGTATTGTATCGGGAGTTACGATTTAAAAACTTTTCATTCAGTGCCCTGCCCGCATATCAGTTCCATGACAAATAAAAAAGGAATCGTATGTTTTGAATGTTCCAAATCCAATAGCTTTAATCCTTCATTTTATAACGTTCCTGTCTCGTCGTTAAGCTTAAAACAACAGGAATATAATTTGCGACCACACCATGTTTATCTAGCCCTGTTCGGTGAGCATCAGGTAAAGGTTGGCATATCGCAGAAGAAACGACATCTTACCCGCTGGCTGGAACAGGGAGCGAGAGTGGCAACAGTTATTTTTGAATGCGACAATGCCTACCTTGCGCGGGAAATTGAAGAAAAGATATCAAAAGAACTCAGACTGGCTGAAACTATAAGAAGTGATCAGAAAAGGCAGTATCTAAAGAATAGAACCGACCTTGAAAAAGCCGCTGCTATATTGGAAGGATGGATAACCAGAATCAGTGCTCTTTTTGAACAGCAGATTACTTCTCAGCTTCCTACCAAATTGGATCAATATTATTTACAAGATAATATCATACAGACCAACATTATAGACATATCAAATGAGCTACCGGAATCTATTTCTGGTAAAGGTATTGGACTTATAGGGGATACACTGATATTTGAAAATGAACACCAACAGTTCATGTTTTCATTAAAAAAAATAATAGGGCAACAGATTTTATTTGAGAATTTTGTCGTAAACCAGCATTTTGCTCCAACTCAAATTTCCTTGTTTTAAGCGCTCACATCTACATCAAATTTTGCAGAAGGATTTCTCTAACTTTCACTTATAATCTGTCTTTTTGAATAAAGTATATTGGAATAAACCACCATACGAAACAATTCATTGCGCTTAACTCTTTCATGTTGACCTAAGCAGGCTATACCCTAATTATGCTGAATTATTTGTAATTACCTAGTTTGCGACATCATTATTTTTAATTCCTACTTTATTTTTATTGATGTTATCCTTCAGCTTACCAAAATTGTAATTCAGGCTAATATTGAACGTTCTGAAATAATTCTGGTTTTCATATACCTGGCTAAATTGTGGACCAAAAGTTCTGTTTACACTATTGCGGTATTTGGTAAAAGGATTTTTAATTCCGCCACCGATACTAAATTTATCTTTAATAACATCCTTGTTAAAATTAAAGGCACTTGAAAAGAAGCCATTGGTATAGCCCTGTAAACCTGTGGGGTTCCGACTGTTTATACCCAGGTCAGCATTTAAAGCCCAGCCATGGCTAAGACGCACAACGTTTGACAGGGTGACAGCATAGATCAACATTTCATTATTTATGGTCTGCCCGTTATCCTGTCCGCTGAGCCAAAGGTACATGGAGTTCCCGTTCAGACTGGCTTTGTAGCTGCTGGTTACCGGGTAACTCAGGTTAAAATTAACTCCTGCACTGCTTGATTTGCCTGTATTGGCGTATGTTATTCGGGTGACCTGAGTAGCTGGATTAAAATTGACAACCTGCAGATCCAGATTGTTCATAAATGAATAATCAAACCCAATGTTAAGCGCTAGCTTTTTGTTGCTGCTGTATCCGAACTGGATATCGTTTAACAGAACAGGTCTCAGATCAGGATTGCCCGTAATTTCATAATTTGGGTTTGAACGGTCTATATAGGGGTTCAACCTGCTGATGCCCGGCCTCCTTATCCTTTGCGAAAAGCCAAAGCTGATACTGCTTCCATTCTTAAATCCTTTTCCTATAGCCAAAGAAGGGATAAAATTGAAATAATCCTGATCGGCAACTGAAGCTGTACTTGAGAAATCAGCACGTATCACGGTTTCCTCTATCCTTACACCTGCATTGATATTCCAGCTATTTAGATTCAGCTGATAGGAGTTATAAGCGCTAAAAACGTTTTGTGTATTGCTAAACGAATTGGAGAGCACAGGATCTGTTTCGTATAAGCCCAGTGCAGTGTTCAATGAGTTGTAGGCAAAATCACTGTTATTTTTCCTCAGTATTCCTTTTAGCCCGGCTTCAATGTTGAGTTTTTTCACTGGTGTGACAAAATCGACCTGGAAGGTATGCTCTTTAAACCGCTGGTGATTGGTTTGCTGAAAATCCGGTGTAGCAAAATTCACGCGGTTATCAAAAGCAATTTTCCCGTTTTTATCGTTCAGGCTAGTGCCAAAGAGGTAGGAGAATGTGAGCAGCCTGTTCTTCATCCCTTTAAAACCCATTTCGTAATTGATGCCCGCATCTACACCATAACCTGTTGCTTTGTTTTCATTTTCAAATCCATATTGCTGTAAAAGACCATTTGCACCTGTCAGCGCAGAGGCCTGTGCTGAATGGTCTTTTAAACGGCTGGCGTTGTAATTTAATTGGGCCGTCAACAAGTTTAGACTATCTGCAAGATAACTCAATTCCGTTCCAAAATATGCTGTCTTGTTTGTGGAACGTTGATGACCCTCTTGTTCAAGTGTCGTGCCCACGGCATCAACCCGTTTATTGGTATTAAAGGTTTGGGGTAAATGATAAATACTTCCACCCCCAAAAGATGAGATGCCAAACTTGCCGCTTTTTGCCGTAAATGAACCGCCTAAACCCGGGCCACCAACCGGAAAACTTTCATTAACGTTCAATGAGCCATTGAAACCATCGTTGTTTTTTTTGTTGGTGATGATGTTAATTATACCGCCCAATCCTTCCGCATCGTACCTGGATGGCGGAGTGGTAATGACCTCTATCTTCTCTATGGTAGAGGCTGGAATACTTTTTAATACTGCTTTAAGATTGCCCTCCATACTGCCTGATGGTTTGCCGTTGATGAGTACTTTAAAGTTGGAATTACCTTTCATTAGCAGGTTATCGTCGCCATCGACTGATAGATAGGGTATTTTTCGCATCATCCTAAGTACATTATTACTTTTGCTCTCCGGATCTGCTTTCAGGTCGTAAATTATCCTATCGGCCTTTCGCCTGATGAGCTGCCCATCGCCGCTTATTGCTACTTCTTTTAAACCCACCACCGAACCTGCCAGGTAAATAGATTTCAAATCTATTGTTTGTGATATAAATGTTAACGAATCAACAGCAATTCTTTTGAGGGCATAACCAATAGCCTCAACAGAAAGTGAATACGATGCAGGAACAACAGAGGGAAATTTAAAAGATCCATCCTCCTGGCTAATCATAATTTGAATGGTCTCATTATTAGCTTTTTTGAGTCTTATCGTTACCATCGCTAATGGATTTCTTGTTGCGGAATCAGCCACAATACCGGCAATACTGGCTTTGGGTGAGGTTTGGCCGAAGGCTGTGCTATATTGGTTAAAGAATATGCTACTGATGATGACCAGCGGTAGGATAGCATGTTTAAATATCATAATAATGTTGATTAGACAGCGCAATACTTAGGCAAGACAATTCCTGTAGGAAGATTTGTCCTTTAAATGTTTGGTAGAAAAAGAATGTTTAGTTGTGCTGTTCTGCGCTAAAGTTATAGCGTATCGCTATTCTTTTGTTTCTTTAGAAATAGGTAGTAGAGTAAGAATCCTGCCGCGATAAAAATCATTTCGATGCCATACGGTGCCGGCGAATCTTCGGCACTGAAGGGTACAAATTCCAGAACCACAAAACCAATACCGGCCGATAGTAAAAGCAGACCCCATTTTACTGCTTCATTTCTGGAGCCTGATAACAGACGCAAAAATCTAAGGCCAGTTTCGTCCAAAGGACCTGCATCAATGATTCGTTTCTTCAGCCTGTAGTTATACAGCGCAAGGATGAATATAGCGATAAGTATAAAAAATACGATGACGATGATGAATGGCATTAATTGTTTCATAGTGCTGTTGATTAAGTTATTTGCTACAGTAGTCAGCACACCGGCCGCCCCGGTTGCAATTATTTAATAAATCTTTTATTTCTATTTTGCAACCGCTAATGTACATATCTTGTCTACTGTTATATGTTTGATGAGAACGAAATTATAGACAGGATATTAAAGAAAGATTTACGAGCCTTTGAGTTATTGGTTAAACAATATGAGAAGCTTGTTTTCTTTGTAATCCACCGGTTGGTTCAGGACAAACAAAACAAGGAGGACATCTGTCAGGAAGTCTTTATTAAAGTACATCATAGCATGCCTTCTTTTCGCTTTCAATCAAAGCTATCTACATGGATCGCACGCATAGCTTATCTAACTGCTATAAATTACGTAAAAAGTAATAAAAGGAATTCGCAGTACGAATATCCTGAAAACCTTGATCATTATTATTTTTCAGATGATAATCCTGAACAGGTACTGATAAAAAAGAATACTGCAGATTATGTTAACCATCTAATAGAACAAATGCCCCATCAATATAAAATGGTATTGACCCTATATCATTTGAACGAGTTTTCATTAGCGGAAATAAGGGAAATAACAGGGATACCGGAAGGCACGGCAAAAAGCTATCTTTTCCGGGCACGCAAATTATTGAAAGAAAAAATTGAAAAAGACCTTAAAGAGGAAAACACATGGAAGAGTTAAATGACGATGAACTGCAGGATTTATTGAGTGGTGACTCAATCTCCGGCAATAATGAGCTTAGCGAAAAAGCAGCCAGTGATCTTTTAGCATATCAGGATTTATTTAGCGCACTTAAAACGGCCCCTCAGACTGGATTGCCGCTAAGCTTTGCAGCAAATGTAAGACGAACACTTCAGGAGCGAATTAACCGAAAAAGTGATATGCGGTTCAATGTTATGGCAGTAACTATTTTTATGCTGAATCTGGCACTAGGTTATGGGCTATTACAGCTAATTAGTCAAACTACCGCCGACCTTGTCTTAAATATGGTTTTAAAATTTAAATGGCTTCTATTTTCGGTAGTAAGCTTATTCTTTTGCGTATTAGCGATAGACCAGCGTCTGGTAAAAAGGGATTATTGAGGAATTATCTACAGCTATCTGCTACGATATCATGGTGTTCATCTTCAGTCATTTAGATATTTTAATATCATCTTCTAATAATCTAAATTAGCGTTTTTTTGAATGCTGGTTTAAATCAGTGGGCTATTTATTTTGGGATCCTAATATTTGACTTGCATAAGTTGTGGATTGGTTCTACATTATTATTTTGCAGAAGGATTTCTCTAACCTCCACTTATGACTTGTCTTTTTGAATAAATGATATTGGAAGTGACCACAACGATTGCCGCAGACATAGCCTATATGCACGATTGCATAGTTAAACTTACTATTAAATATGGGGGTTGCTAGCACATAGTAACCATTCTCAAATGCGCTAGGGGATCTGTTTTCTTTCATCCCTGTGTATGCAGGCAAATCATTTTTATGAATCAGTTTAGCAAATGGGACTAAATCATGTGGAAATAATGCTGTATCAGTTTCCGACATCTTCAGTATTTTTTCCTTCGAAAATTTCATGTCGTCTTTATTTGCGTTTATCTCATCAATACATAACTCGGTAAATCTGTTTGATGGTACCTCATAAATAACGGGTGAAGCTACCTTTAAGTAATCTTTAAAGTAGTAAGTGAGTACTGCAGTGGATTCTGCTTTTTGTTGAATCCTGGTGTTATTTTCTCTTTCTGACGAATCACATGATGATAAAAATACCAATGTTATAATAAAGAAGTAGTTTCCGAATGGGAACAGGGATGGTGAACCTGAAATCCGTAACCTTGTTGCAATAGAGGCAGACATTGTTATTGTCATTGCTTTTGTTTGATCTGATAAATACTAAATAATGAATCTATATGCGCTTTGAAATATTCTTCGCGATAGGCACTGTCCATAAATTTAGATTTCTTATCCCTCGTAATAAAAAACACAACATATTGGCCGTAATTATCTGAAACTGATAACGACCCTAATTTGTATAGTTGATTGCTCTTTGTAATAGATGCAGTATCAACGTAGTTTCCCGGATCAATCATTTCAAATTCCACTCTCGAACCCTTAACACTATTGTAGGTGAAGTATTTTTCATCTTCAGGACTCATGTTTCTGGCTTTCATCTGAGTGCTCAGAAATCCATTTGCAGGGATTTTATACAATTCATAGTCGCCTTCCTTAGCTTCAGGCTCTCCATCTTTTTGATCCCATGATATCACAACCATTCCTTCATAACCCTCAGGTATCAGATATATGAGGGAAGGGCTGTGCCAATAACTGCAAGAACATAAGAGAATGGTAGATATTAACATTAATAGTATTCCTTTTTCATTATATGTCATTCTCTCCCAATACTTCTTTGGCATATATTAATTTTTTAATAAGGCTAACTAATTTGACTTACAGCTATAAATATATACTATCCAAACTTAAATAAGGAATATAATCAATTCACCGGATACGCTCCATTTAAATGATTCTGGCAAATAACGAGGTTTGGAAAATTGGGCTATTAAATATAAACCTCACTGGCTGGTGAGGTTGTATTTTACATTCATATCTTTTGAAAATGCACTTCTGTATAAGCCCTTCTAATCGCTCCTGGCTGATCATCTTTGGCTTTAAGATCGCTGGTCCAGGTCATATCGGTGCTGGTGATTGAAGTGATGTCAAAATATTGACTACTGTCTACCAGAATTCTCGACTTGCCTTCTGGTGTGACCGATACCGTATAAAAGAATTCTCTTGGTTCTCCGGAATCCGTTACATAATATCTGTCATTTTCCCTGAAATCATATACAGGAACAGGATTTTGTCCGGAAAGATCTTGTGTGTTGACCACAGCACCCTTGGCATCGTATTCAGTATAGCTTCCACTCACCAGTTTCCATTTCGCTACAATTTTGGTTTTCAATACCGCTGCTGTCTGAGGCTGATCATCTGAATTATTGCTTTTTTTACATCCCGCAGAGAGCATCAAAAGCCCTAAGACTATGAACTGACAGAAGTACATTAACCGTATTTTTCTTTACATATTACCTTTTTATGCATTTAACAAGCTACAATAGATATTGTTGTCTAAAAAGTAAAATTTCAAAACCAAAAACCGGAGTAATTGTTAAAATAAAAAACTTTTTATGAAAAAAATCGCTCAAATCTTATTAATTGCCTGTATTTGCTTTGCCTCAAGCGCCTGTAAAAAAAACAAAAACGAAGAAGTTAAACCTGATGAAAATGCTGTTGTACATGGCAAGGTATACGGTAAGGAGTATACCACAGTAACCGGTCGCGCTACTACTGATGTTTCTAACAACGTAGAACGGGTAATCGTGAACCTGTCAGCAAACAGCAGTTTCAATTGCGCAAGTCCGGAAAATAGCGGTTACAGTGTCTATTTCAGGGTTCCTAAAAAAGTAGGTGTGTATACACAAGGAAGTAACAATATCTGGTTAATCTTTAACGATTCGGCTTCAGATCAAGGCGTTGGCTTTGTAAGTGCTGATTGCAGGATAGAAATTACCTCTATCAGCAATGGAAGAGTTGCGGGTAAAGCTAGTTTTGCTGATCAGGAATCAGACAGCAGTGTCAGCGGAACCTTTGATGTTGCCTTTTGTCAATAATTGTAGTCATGTGCTATACCATAGGTTCCGGCATTTCAGACGGATCCTCAAATCGATATCAACTCGCTCCCGGTTAGCTTTTTAGCCTGACAAAAGCTTTGTATGCTTTTAGGCTAAGAAGAAACGAAGTTTGGCTAAGTTTGCATAGTAATTCGCTTCGATATTTGCTTATAAATATAGAATTATGAAAGCAGTTAGAATTAACGAGTTCGGCGGACAGGAAGTACTGAAAATAGAAGAAGTGGAACGTCCGGTTCCGGCGGCAGATGAAATTTTGGTAAAAGTGTATGCCAGTGGTGTTAACCCGACAGATTGCATCATGCGACAGGGTGGTAACGATATCCTAAGACCATTTTTGAAATTACCTTTAATTTTAGGGTATGACCTGGCTGGTATTGTTGAGGAAACTGGAAATGAAGTAACCCAGTTTAAGAAAGGTGATGCCGTGTATGGTGTGCCTAATTTTCCCGGAGATGGAAGCTATGCGGAATATTGTGCAGCGAAAGCCATTCAATTTGCGCTAAAACCCAATGTCACTTTTAATGAGGCTGCAGGCGTACCTTTAGCGGGTCTTACCGCATGGACTGCCCTTTTTGAGCATGGAAAATTACAGTCAGGCCATCGCATTCTGATCCAGGGGGCTTCGGGCGGAGTAGGTAGTTTTGCCGTACAATTTGCCAGGGCGAGGGGTGCATATGTTATTGCCATAGCTTCAGCGAAAAATCAGGATTACCTGTTACGTCTGGGTGCAGATGAAGTGATCGATTACCAAAATCAGGATTTTGAAGATTTAGTCAATGATGTAGATATTGTACTGGAAGCTTCGGCACTTCGCGATAATAGCGAGCGATTGAAAGCTGTCAATGTAATCAAAGAGGGAGGTGTGTTTGTAAGTGTCAATATTGATTTGCCATTTAACGATGAAATAATGGATGTTTTTTCACGTAAAGGAGTCAGGGGCGAACTTTCTGCTAATCAGCCCAGACAGGAATATCTAATAGAGATGGCCAAATTAATTAATGAGGGCAAAGTGAAAGTTTTTATCAGTAAATTATTCCCGCTGGAGCAGGTAGCCGAAGCACACCGCGAAAGTGAGACCTGGCATGTGAGCGGTAAGCTTATACTAGAAATAAGGAAAGAAGGATAATGGGAACGAGACGATTTAAGACCATCAGCGAATTTCACGCGTTTAGGAATTTGCCAAAACCAAGACATCCGCTGATCAGTATAGTAGATGTAGGAAGTGTTTCGCCTCCGGAAAATGATGAACCAGTAAATATCCTGCTTGATTTTTATACGATTTCAGTGAAGCGGATGCAAAATGTTAAGGTAAAGTATGGGCAGCATCCTTTAGATTTTAATGAGGGAATTATGTCTTTTATGGCACCGGGTCAGGTATTCAGCATTGTCATTGATAAGAAAGATAAAGAAATCATAAAATCAGGATGGGTGGTGTACATCCATCCTGATTTTATCTGGAACACCGCATTGGCAAAAACCATAAAACAATATGATTTTTGGGATTATTCATTGCATGAAAACCTTTTCTTATCTGACATTGAAGAGGCAAACATAGTATCAATCATCAGGAACATTGAGCTGGAGTATCTGTCTAATATTGATACATTCAGTAAGCGCATTATCATTTCGCATCTGGAGGCATTGCTTAATTATGCAGACCGCTTTTATCACCGCCAGTTCATTACCCGGGAGAAGGTAAATCATCAGATATTGGAGCGTTTAGAAACTATATTATCAGATTATTTTAATAGTGATGATCTCATTTTAAAAGGCCTGCCGACTGTTGGCTATGTAGCGCAGTCGTTAAACATTTCTCCGAAATATCTGAGCAGTATGCTAAAACTACTGACAGGGCAAAATACCCAACAACATATTCACGACAAGTTGATTGAAAAAGCGAAGGAAAAGTTATCCGGGACAGATTTAACGATAAGCGAAATTGCCCACGGATTAGGGTTTGAACACTTACAATCATTCAGTAAATTATTTAAATCGAAGACAAAACAATCTCCTTTACTTTTCAGGCAGTCATTTAATTAAATTTTGGATTAGCCGCAAGCTTGTCCATCTATTGGTATCCTTCTGGTAAATAATCAGCAAATATTTCAGACAAAAACCTTCGCTGTATTTAATTTGTTAATAGACCAATTTACTAGCTAATCATACCTGCTTATGTCTACAGAAGAATCAATGTTCATGAATTCCTTTCCGATAAAAACTGTACAAACTAAAAATCTTTCGGTAGCCTATTTTGAATTAGGCGATGATCAGGGCTGGCCTGTCATCTTATCTCATGGATTCCCCTATGATGTGCATGCTTACGAAGAAGTTGCAAAGCTATTATTAGCAACTGGTGCCCGGATCATCATTCCTTATACGCGCGGTTTTGGCCCGACCAGATTTTTATCGCCAGATAGTATGCGAAACGGACAGCAGGTGGCACGCGGATCTGATGTGATTGAATTATGTGATGCACTAGTCCTTGAACAACCCATTCTTGCTGGATTTGATTGGGGAGGCAATGCCTCTTGCGTGGCGGCGGCACTTTGGCCGGAAAAAGTAGGGGGACTGGTATCTTATGCAGGTTATGATATTATAGATATTGAACAACAAAAAATGGCGGCTTCACCAACATTGGAGCGTGTATGCTGGTACCAGCACCTTTTTCAATCAGAACGCGGACGTGAATGCCTGACTGAAAGTCGTTATGAGATAGGTAAGATCCTTTGGCAGGAATGGTCGCCCGATTGGGAGTTCGATGAGGCCATTTACGCCCGGACAGCCGCCGCATTTGGAAATCCAGACTTCGTAGATGTAGTGATTCATACGTATCGCTTTATGCTTGGTAAGGAAGACGGAGAGCCTGAGCTGCAATTACTGGAAGATCTTTTAGCGCATCAACCTAAAATAAAGGTACCTGCGGTTACCATTGACGGTGCTAACGATCCACTGAAGCCAGGAGGAACCGCAGACCATAGTCATCTCTTTACCGGTCTACATGAACATGTTACTGTCGAAACCGGGCACAATGTGCCACTGGAGGCGCCACAAGTATTTGCAGACGCAATATTGAAAGTTCATGAATGGTTGTCGTAGCTTTTAAACGGAATAATTAGACAGATTACGTACATTAGACTAGCCGGGCTGTTCAATCAAAACAAGATCAAACGAAAAGATATCATTAAATCCAACAATATGTGCGCACGTTATACGCTCACTAAAGAGCAAAAAGAGTTATTGAAAGCTTATGCGGTTAAATTGCCTGTAGATTACTCACCTAACTACAATCTCGCGCCAACACAAAACGGATTGGTCATTACCGGCGACGAGCCAGATATCGCGCAGCAAATGCATTTTGGTCTGGTACCTTTCTGGGCAGATAGTACAAAACTGAACTTCTCTACGATGAATGCGCGGAGTGAAGAGGCAGCGACTAACCGCACCTGGTCTCCTTTATTGAAAAATCACAAAACCTGTTTAGTATTAGCCGATGGTTTTTACGAATGGGATAAAAAGACGGGCGCAAGTTTACCCTACCGCTTTGTGCTGAATGACCGGGAGGTATTTGCCTTCGCCGGATTGTGGAGCCAGTGGAAAGATAAATTTTCCGGAGAGGTATACCGTTCTTTTACAATCATGACAACCATAGCAAATGAAACGGTAGGCAAAGTACATGACCCTAAATTCAGAATGCCGGTTATCCTGGGAGCAGAAACAGAAAAATTGTGGCTGAGCAAAGATTTAAGCGTGCCGGATCTGTTGAGTCTGTGTAATCCATATCCGGATGAACTGATGAACGCCTACCGCGTATCCACTGCTGTAAATGCTACGGTAGTGAATAAGGCGCATAATAACGCGCCGGAATTAATGATGCCGCTGAATAGTCAGTAATTCCTGACGAGAAATAATTGATCACCTGATGGAGAGGCTCCACCAGATGATCAATTATTTCTGGACTTCATTTTTTTGTTGCGATTCCGGAATGTAATTAACGATCCAGACGGGTTCGGCTAGTGCTAACCCAAGTTTTGCAAGAGCTTTGAAATAGGATTGTTTTTTCTTCGCAAACTTCTTTAAATATTTTTCCCATTCTTTCTGTTCGTCACAGGGAATTTGGTTATTTGGGTCAAAAATTTCATTTTCTATAAAATAGCAAAGCCCATAAATAGTATAGGCAGAAATGCGTTTAAATTCGTCTACGAATTCATGATCGCCATCTTCCAGGGAGTAGATACTACATTCTAATGGCCAGTCTAATTGAGAGCCTTGCGATTCAATTTCATTATTTTCCAGATCTTTGATCGTAAAACCTGCTAATTCAAAAGAGGTTAAAACTTCATCAATCAATTCTATGACTTCTTCAAATCCATCAATCGCACCATCAGTATCACGGTAAAACAGTTGAACCATCGAAAAATGTAGATTTTTTAGATAGAATCCTGATGCAAAATCAATTATTGAAGGATTTGCTGCCATTTCTTCTTTATGTTTGACTTCTTTTATAAAGTCTAAAGCGTCATTTTTCATTAATTTAAGACAAGATATTGCAGCTCGAATCATGTATTCTTTATTTTCTTTTGAATTATTCATGTAATATGGTGCTTTAGGTAAGATTTTGTTTTCCTAAAATATACAAAATTATTTTAAATAAAAATGTTCGTTATCATTTTTTATGTATAAATAATTAGATGGTCATTTCGGTTTGTTTTAAAGTTTATGATTACACAGGGTGTTAGAAGATGTATTGTTGATGGTAGGACGAGCATAGGACGAGTATAGGACGGTGGTGTGTTAAAGCGTGTTGTAGTCGTTATGAGTCCGACGTAATACCGACAATTATGAACTAGTTAATTTACATGGTGTAGCGGCTCATCTAAAACGCCTTATATCCGTAGTTGTTTACCATCCACCTACCATCCACCTATGGGCTATTCCAGTTTAACAATTTTTGCAGTCAAATTCGTTCAAATCCGTTCAAATTCGGTCATGCCCTGACTAACGCTTTTCATTCCTATTCAATTGATATATCTTGCTGGAAATTAAAAATAATATTATGGCAAAATTTGATGGAAAGTATTTCACAGGACCGATGGGTGCAGTGATTTTTAAAAAGGTAAACAACAAGCAAATCGTTTGTGCACGGCTGGCGCCGGGCACAATGAAGCAGAGTGAGGCAACTAAAAAAGCTTGTGATACCTTTGGTATGGTAAGCTCATTTTCAGCAGCGTTGAGGCATAGTTTTGCAGCTGATCTGATGGATTTACAGGATACAAACATGTCCGGCCGGCTGGTTAAACAAGTGAGTCCCATCCTGGTGGGGGCAAGGGATCCCCAGACCAGAGCTTTTTACTTTGAACAGGACAGTTTCGATGCTTTAACGGATTTTGAATTCAATACGAACTCACCGGTGACGAAATGGCTGGGGACAAAACCGGATATGGTTTATGAAAAAGGAAAGTTAAGTATTGTGTTCCCGGACATTGATTTGAGACGCCTGCAGTTTGCAAAGAGTAGCACTTCCTGCCAAATGACGGTAGCTGTTACACTGATTAGGCTGAAGGATGGAATGCGCACCAGGGCACCACTTACACAGGAACTGCGGTTCTACAATGATGGTGTAGATCTGCTGAGTCATAAACGTTTCGAATTTGATGTGCCTGACGGATGTTTATGCGTAGCGAGCCTGTTTCTTAAATATTATGGCAACCACCTGCTGCGGAATACCAAAAAAGTGAGCCCGGCATATATTTGTGGCGCCACAATAACTAATGGAAGATATATTGAAAAGCAAACTTATAAGTGGCAGGAGCTTCGGGTAAAATTCAAATAAACGGTAAAAATCTACAAAAGTAGCAACGAGGCTTTCATGAAAATGGAGGCCTTGTTAACTAAATAATTTATGATTATCACTGAGACCTAAACTATTTGCTGGTAATCTATTTGACAGGTGGATGCTGAAATATTTCAGCATAAGCCTTCTGTTTTTTTGCCAGTAATTTGAATTGGTACTTTAAAGGCTCTTTCTCTACATTGGAAAATGCAATACCTTCGTTAATAAATATGTACGCATCGAATCTCCTTTTTAAGTTTGTGAACACAAAGTGATCTTTATTTTGACTATTTCTGGTAATAAGAGCCGTTGAATTAATATTTTCGTTCAAATATTTAGCAGGAAAATAAAAAAAAGGACAACCAGTTTTTAAAGCAGCATACTCGAAACTATTCTTTGGAATAGTTTTCATCACATCAGTTGTTGTATAAGTATTTAGGTAACAGCTATCTTGAGTGAAGGTTCCCCTCCCAAAATTAAAGTCTATAGCGAAATACTTTTCTTTATATTTTCTTGTTAACAAGCTACCTAGTACATGCACATATGTTTCTTTAGTTTCTCGTATCTTTTGAAGATGGATGGAGTGAGCCAAAATTGCAATCTTTTGATTTTTTTCTGTAAATAAAGTATCTAAAAATTCCACCCTATTAGCCATATGAGTATCCCGGTCAGTGAAAAAATCTGCTTGATCTCTACTGAACTTTTGCTTCAATAGATATTTGTAGTACGTATAATTTACTTTGCCAAGCTGATATTGTAATGTTGTATCTACCTCAGCTAATGCTAAAACGGAATCTGCTTCGTTATTATGTAATTTTAGCAAATACGGGAATGCTTTGTCTTTACCTAAAAGGCTGACGTGAAAATCCAGTAAAGGAAGATTATTAAACGAACTGGAATTATCCATTCCTAGTATATATACTTTTTTTAATGCCGTTTGATTATAGGTCTTCAGCCATTTCAAAAATGGAATAAGCGTTTCTCTAGTCATCGCAGTATTCAAATATTCAGTCAGATAAGACTCAGACGTTTCGGGAATTATGCCCTGGGCATATGCATTTATAAATATGCCTAAATCGAATGGCATTTCAAGTATCACTAGTTTGCAATCATAGTTCTTAATCAAGGTCTGCAAAGCCCTGAATCTATTTTGAGAAATTGTTTCACTACCATGTGTACTTTCGCCCAGTGCTATTATTTTTTTGTATTTAAGGTCTTCGATCTTTGTAAGGTCTAAAAAATCGCCCGTTGAATTTAGAGGGACTATATGTGAAGCAGCTAAAATGGCTTTGTCTTCAGCACGACCTTTTATAGTTGAAATGTTCTTCTGATCAAGAAATACAGCTATATCTTTAAGTTTAATGACCTGATCTTGTTTAGCGTCACCATTGTATTTGATGTATATGTTTAATGCTTTAATATTCCTATTGTTAGTTTGAATTGATAACTGTTCCCATTCAGATTTATTTTTCGAGAATGCGGTGCTATTAAATATAATATTTTCATCCTTATCTAACCCAATAGCCTTTAATGAGAGTACCTGACTAGATTTATTATTTGCCATCATGCTAACCTTTAAAATTGTATAATTTTCAACTGGTAGGATTAGTTTTTTAGTTAATGAGAACTTCATGTTGGGCGAACCAATAGGAATTTGACCGTCATATTGTAAAATAAGGGTCTTATCGCCATCTTTATTATAGGTGATATCACATTTGGTCTTGTATTCTAGCCAATCCCAACTGCACGCATTATAGTCGGCAAAACCATAATTATTAATTGTTTGACTATTTGCATGGAGACGAGAAAAAATCAGTAGCGCTAAAAACAAATAAAATATTTTCATTAAGATGTATGTTTGATGACACTCAAGCAGATGAAGGATGTCTTTCCTGCCGAGCATAAATCTATAAAAAGAATAACATGGATTTTAGTTAATGAAAATATTTATGTCCAATTTATCCGGCACCACCGCCACCTGTACAACCAGTGAGGAATCGGTACAGTCTACGTTCAGTTGCTATCAATAACATTATCTAACCCATGTTTCTTTTTGCCTTCAAACTCGTCGGTCGTTAAAATCCCCTGGTCGAAGAGTGTTTTCAGTTTGATCATTTAAGCGACTGCATCAGGCTGACCAATGCTATTTGTTTATTGCCATGATTCGAAGTTCAGTAAGCTAATTTGCACCAATGTTTGCAAAGCCCTGAAGCGTCTAAGAAAATCGAGGAATTATTTTTTTTATCAGCCTCTTTTTTGCTGGCTGCAAATCTTTTTAGCAGTCAAATTCAGTCAAATCCGTTCAAATTCGGTCATCGTCCAAAACCATGATTTATTTACAATTATTTGCTATACTTTCGTTCAACGGATTCGGAGTAATGGTATTCTGAATTTGAAATAACAAAATTATTAACAATTTAATCTTTTAAAAAAATGGGATTAGTACAAAAAGGTTTACTGGGAACAGTAAAAGGAAGCGTAGGGCCAATTGTGTTCTGCCAGTTGAAAGGCCAGCAGGTGGCTAAATCAAAACCAACAAAATCAAACAAGCCGTTAACTTTAAAACAGGAAACGCAACAGCTTAAATTCGGGATGGTGACCGAATTTTTATCTCACTTCACAGAATTAATCCGTGTTGGTTTCAAGCCGGATAATGCAAAAGGTTCTGGGATGAATGCTGCGGTACAGACCGTAATTAACGAACATGTCCTGGGTATTTACCCTGACTTTACAATCGACTACGCTAACGTAAAGCTAGCCGATGGTAAGGTGATGGAAGGACCAGACCGACTCGTGGTTACAGCACTGCCGGAAAGAGAGATCGAATTATCATGGCAGCCTGCTAATGACAGGGATGTTGTAATAAAGGCTGCTAAAAACAAAGACGGAGCCTATGTTGTCTTCTACGATCCCAAAGCACAGCGAAATCTTGTCGTGAAGGGATTTGAAACAAGGGGCGATGGAAAGATGACCGTCTACATTCCGCGAAGTATGAACGGTGGAACAGTTCATGGATGGATCGCTTTCATCTCAGAAGATGGAAAGCAAACTTCTGCTAGCGAATACCTGGGTGCAATAGTACCGCTGGTATAAAGAATTGCCTGGCTGGCGCAAGGCCGGCCAGGCTTTCTATCTCATAAATCAACAAAATCATAATCATTTAATAGAAAATCGTAATGAACTCAAAAGTTATAAAACTGTCCGTTTTATCGGGCTCCCGGGAAATCATAATCCCTTCCATCAAACGACTGCAACCCATCCTTATATTTTTAGGATTGCTTTTACTTTGGGTATTTGTGCGGCGCTGGTTATATTTCATAGACAATACCGCTGCTGACGTAGATTCAGGTGTTAGCGTATTAGTCGTATTAAGTTTAGTCACTTTCCTGATTGTTTGTGCGCTAACGTGGTGGATGATGCAATACTTCTGGCTGTCTCTGGATTTGCCTCCAATTAAACATATGGTTTCACAATTTAACACTTTGGCATTATGGCAACAATTAGGCTTTTACTGGGCATCATTTGTTTTGGTTTTGCTGGCAGCACTGGGCTGTCTCATAGCCATCTGTTAACGTTACGGGAGAAACTGGTGCAACGGGCTGAACAGGAAATAGGAGTTAGGGAAAAAACGGGCAAAAATGATGGTGAGCGGGTCGAAACTTACCTGCGGGTGGTTAACTTGAAAAAAGGAGCGCCATGGTGCGCGGCCTATATCAGCTGGCTCTTTGCACAGGAAGGGCTGGCCAGGCCCAGAACTGGCTGGTCGCCGGATCTTTTTCCAAGGTCCCGTTTAGCCCGCTCTGCATTGCCAGGCAATCTGATCGGGATTTATTTTCCTGAGCTGAAAAGGATTGCGCATGTTGGACTGATTACAGGAATAGATGGTGACTATGTGCTTTCAATTGAAGGGAATACTAATGTAACGGGCAGTCGCGAAGGTGATGGAGTTTACAGGAAGCGCAGGCATATCAAAACAATACACCGTATGGCTGACTGGGTAACGGATGGGAGGATCAAGCCATGAGAGTAACTTTTTTATGCGGCAGGGTTAATGCCCTGCTTTGCTTATCGCTTACAATTCAGAGTTGTGGATTAATGAAAAAAACAGAAAATACGAAGATGCAATCAAGTTCTTTGCTCGATATCAGCAATCATTCAAAATCAACCCATGCACTGCAAACAAATACAAAATCTTTGCATATGATTTTTGAAAAAGATAGTGTGCAGCAAGCTTATCAGGTGCAGTTGTGGCCCAAAGGTAAATTTACCTTTTCAGCAGCGCATGGTTTTGAAGGTGAGGCAGAGCGGATTATAATTTCAGGTGAGCTGCAGCAGCACAGCAAGCATAGGGAATTGTCGACGAGTGAACAGCAAAATAAAGAGCATCAGCAAACGGAAAAGCAGGTAACAAAAACACAAAAGGAATCTGAGAAAAATGAAAAAAAAAGTAGTTCTGCAGATTTTAGGTGGGTAATTATGGGGATTATTCTGCTTGTTTTTGGTGGGATTTGGCTCTACCGACGGTTTGTTTTCTAATTAATTAAGGATTTTTTCCGGGATATTTTTGGAAAAAGCCTAGTGATTTTGCTGACCGAATATTACGCGAACGAAAAACGCTATGCCCATATTGGCTCAAAAATGCCTGTTTCATTTTAAAACGTTACGCGAACGGACGATTTAGACGGACGGGCAAAGATTTGCAATTTCTGTAAATGCAAAGAAATTTTTAAACATTATTGCAAAATATCAGTTCTGGCAATTATAAATTTGAGTCTAAACCAAATGTATTGAAAGAGTTAACCGAAAAATGGAAAAGTACTCTCGATGTCAAAATTGAAGAGGGAGACAATGCTGCCGAAATTATCAGGCAGGCAATTAAGGAGCGCGTCATGAATAAATATTTACCGCTGGGCGCTAATGTGCCATCATACAGAGACATTGCAACTTATTTGAGGCTGGATAAAAGTATTATTGAACGAGCGATAAATAAACTCAAAGTGGAAGATCAACTGGTCATCACTAAGTTCAGGATCGGGACGATGATCGTTCCGCATTTACCCAATAAAAGAGGGCCTTCAAAAGTGAAGTCAAAGGTAATGGAGAAGCCTGCGCCAACTGATATGATATTGTTTGATCAGGAAACGCTGTTGCAAACTGACGAGCTCAACAAATCATTCAACACGAAGTACAATAGTGCGCTGAAAAAATTTGGAAAGCTCAATACCAGGGAGCGCGATGAAATGAGCTTCCCGTCTTTAAATACGGAGCTGGCGACCATATTGGCTCAATCACTGAAAAGATCTTATACAGCCGCTCAGGTTTGGTGCGCAGAAGGTTATCGCGCACTGATCAACCTGATCTGTTTCACGCTTTTACCAGCGAAGATGTGCATCGTGGTGGCTACCCCGGTAAAGAGATCCGTGCGGGAGACAATTGAAGCGGTGACAGATCGTGTCGAGTATTTGCTAGCGGATCAGCACGGCGTATCAGTCGAGGCGTTAGAACACTTATGCCAGCAGAAAAAAGTAGGTATCGTGTACCTGAGTTCAAGAATGCCCTGCCCTTTTAATTATGGACAGGTAGCGACAAGAACTGCCCGCCTGCTGGAATTACAAAAACTATACGGTTTCGTTATTTTGGAAGATGATCGCTACGCAGGATTTTATGAGCACTCGACTAATTTATTAATGGCACAGGCTGCAGGGACGGACGCAAAAATAGTGTATTGCTGTCCTCTTGGTTTGAGTGACCCCAGATTGAATAAGATCAACATGGTTGCAGCGCCAGAGAAAATAATTAAGAAGCTGAGCGTGAAAGCCACAAAAACAGGGTTAGTATTAGATGCCGTGACAGCCTATGCTGTGGAGGAAATTTTAAAAAAGAAGGTACTGACTAAAAATGAAGCATTGGTACGGGAAGCGATCAAGACAATAAATACACTGAGCAGAGCTGTTTTGGAGGATGATGGTTTATGGCAATTAGCGGGCTACGATAACAAGAAGGGATGGTTTTTTTACCTGGTACCCATTAAGGGAAGCCTACCTAAAAACATGTATGACCTATTAGCGAATGCTGGTTATGCAGTGGTAGATATGTTCATATTTGAAAACATGCCTGCATTGCAGAATGGTGTATTGATCAGTATGGCTGCCCATCTGGGTAATGAAGAAGGGGCGAAAACATACCTCTGTAGCCTGTGTGTATTCATCAGTAAACACATCTCTTTTAATTACCTCTCCTGAATAATGAAGATATAAATAATTGCTGCCCTTCGGGGTGCGCAGGGATCAGTGTGTTTGTTTCACCTTAAAAAACCATAAAAAAATGGAAAAGGAAATTTTGTTAAAACTAAGCTTGATTCTCGAAATCCTTACCGAGATCAGAGCCGGCAGTCAACAGGGGAGAACTCCTGATGTGTCGAAAAGGAAAATGGTGCTGAATAATGCAACGCTGGGAGAGTTGTTAGATATCTCCCCAAGTACGATCAGGCGCTGGGTATTGAGCGGTAAGCTGAAGTATAAGGAAGTGCTGGGCACCCGTTTTTATCTGCTGGAAGACGTACTGGAATTTTTAGGTAAAAATGCGTAGTACTATGAAAAGACTGGTAAAATACGAGGCTGAGGATGTCGTCCCAATCGTAATGTCTGCGTTCATTTATATGGTTGATGGTTTAATTACTTTATTGTATGCCATTGCGCTGGAAGGTCCTTTCGCCGATCTGAAAGAACAAAGGGTAGATCATAGAAATATTGATGAAGTGACCTGCGAATTAATTAATCTGCTGGATGATGAACTGACCGTAACGGTTGCTGATTTGATCGCTTGTTTGAATGAATCAATCGGATCATTAGCGAGTGCACACCTTCTCCGTCCACAGGACATCTATGAAGATGAAAGAATTCATAAAATGGCAGATGAGTTTTACTGGAAGGTGATATGGTATGCTGATGAAGCGGAAAGCCTGAAAGATTATCATGCATTGCTTTCCTGTTTTCTGTTCTCCATACAGTATATCTTATACTGGCTGGTTCAGTTGGTTGAACATCATGAAATGGATTACGATAGCATTAATGTACACAAAACATTGCTTATTCACGATGAACTGAAAAGGCTGGATCATACATTTCTACAGGATTTTACACTATTGGAACTCCGGGAACTAATGGCAAAAGCAATCTTCTGTAATCAGTGGATGGATGAATATTTAACGAATAATAGTTATAACTAATACTAAAATTTCAAAAATAATGAAAACCTTACCTAACAAAAAAAACAAACTATTTGTAACCGAATCCGGAGATGCTTTAAAAGATCTGGAAGCAAGATACAGTTTTATGACTCCGTTTGTGGAACATACAGCCAATGCATTGATAATTGGCTTTGCGCAAGCTCATCGGGAGGCATCGACAGCCGAATTACTATTTGATGCGATGAAGGATAATATCAACGCAGTGAAAGGTGTTGGTGGAAACTATTACCTAAGTTACCCGGATATAAGAATCAGCAGAGGGGAGCTCGCAGCAGCAAAAATTTTAGGGCTGAAATATTTATCCAAAAAAAGAGTAATCCTCAACTGGGAAAATCAGCCACAGGCCTATGCTGCAAACGAACGTATGGTTTATCTGGTGCAGTATAATGCAACATTGAGGGAAAGTTTTATCTGGTATCACAACCATGCAGTAGATGACGACTCCGCTGAAATTTTGTCTCCGGCAGATCATTATGGTCACGAAATCCACTACTGGCTATTTTTTACTGATATGGAGGGCAAAGAAAAGTCTGCCAGTGTTTATGCTGGTCAGATCAGGCCTTTATCAAATTAAGAAATCATTCCAGCCTGCTCGCCTGAGCAGGCTTTTTAATATATTACAAAAAAGTAATGCTGATATTTATGATTACAAAATGCGTTCATTAATTTAAAATTCAGATAATCGACAAAACAAAAGATCAAGAATCCAAAATGATTATTGGATACGTATTTCCTTTCAATTGTTCTTTCAACCGTTGACATCTATGAATTGCTTGTTCAAAATCGCCGCAATAAACTTCCCTTGAAAAAGTCCCGAAAACCATGCCATCCGGTTTTACAGATTTGGTGCTGATGATTTCTTCAGAGTGTTCCGCTACTAATCTTTTCAACAGCGGATTTTTTGAGCATTCGGTTATGATTTTCGCAAATAATTGATAATCTGTTACATTACTATATTTATCATTAGCGCCAATTAGTACGGCGGCATATAAATAGGATATATAGTCTAATAATAAGCTGCATTCCTCATTTGTTAAACAAGCATATTTTCTTGTCTCATCCCACATGTCATTATATACATCATTCTTAAAATCGCCGAGCGCGAATAAAAACACCCTGGTATTATCTTGAAAATCTTCAATAAAACTAAATCCAAACTCATTCAATTTTGCAGTGACTTTTTCATTTTCAAATTGAAGGCCCCAAGCAGGGTTTTCAGCAGTACTATAATTTATCCACATCAGCATCTCCCAAAATTCATCATGGGACAATTGATGTAAGTCGGTTTTTACTTTGAGTAGTATTTCTTTAGTATCTAATTTACTCCAGGTTTTTTCATCCTTAATGTTGTTGTGAGTTACGAATTCATCCAATGAAGCTTCTAAGTCGGCGCTTTCAGCAAATTTAGTCACAAGTTTTGCCTGGTCAACTTTAAATAAATATACATCACATCCCATAGTTCTGCTTTTAATGGAAACTAATATAGAACATTAAAATTCTATGAAAGTAGTCTGGTTCACTTTTTAGTTGCTAAATAGCTAAATACGCAATGACTGAGGAGTTTGTATTAAACTATAAATGACAAGTTAATGTATGGCCGGATTTTTGATAATTAGTTTCAAAATTGAAGGAATGCTTTCTAAGAAATACAAATCGGATAATATTGTTAGACCATTAGTGGTCATACTTTTTCTTCTGGTGATTATAGTAAACCAATTTTATCATGATACTGTATGGCTAGCTGTCTCTGTTGCTAGCTTAGCCACCCTACTGCTTGGCGTAGAGATATACAGAAACTATATAGATGGTAATAAGAACAAAGCGATATACTATGCAATCGCTTTGTTAGCAGTTTATCTCATACTTTTTTTCTTTAATAATTTCACGAAACAATAAGGTAAGATCATGAAGGTTTGGCATATCACATCGCATCACATATTATTGTCGGGAGACGGAGAAAATACGAACTCGCTGCAGTTTAATGGAGTGTGGATTAAATTTTCGGAAGAAGGTAAGACAATAAATGTACAGGCTCATAAATGTAGCTTTTTAGATACGGTGACAGCAAGAGGGGAGCAGGGCAAGATCAGATCAGGAGAGACAATTCGATCTGACCGAAAGATTGAAAAAATTAAAGGCCAATTGAAAATCAAGTCAGACACTGCAAGCCATGCTGATACCCTAATTAATTTAGGTCGCGTACAAACTTTATTTCCACAAGGTGTACGTAATTTTAATAACCTCATTTATAATATAAAATCCTACAATAAAGCCCATTTTGAGGATGGGGGAAATTACTATAATGACAGGAAGGGATTCGGTAAAAAGTATCTGGATAATGCATTCACTTTAGGGACAACAGGACCGCTTTTGGGTAGCACATTCGCAGCGGCTGGCTCAGCCTATAAAATATTTGGATTATCAGGTACAGTAAGTGAAGTTGTAGGTTTGGCTGTAGATATATCTTTCAGCAATCTCCATGAAAATTTAGTAAGCAAAGCGACTAAAAAACCAGTGATAATTATGGATTTTAATAGAGAAAATGATAGTTTGAAGGACAGCACCGGGCATGTTATCCGGGCATTTAGCCAAAGAATCATCGAGAAGCAGGACGTGAATATCACGGAGGAAACTATTTTATTATCTATGTGGCACAGTGTTACTGATTATTTGGATGGCTATATGAAAAGGGCTAAGAGTATAAAATAGAAAGCTGACTGCAAAAATTAGCAAAGTTTAGATTTAGTGTCTCAGCTTTCTTTGTTGTTACATGTTATAATCCAGAAGCACTTACGTGCTCTCTATTGTGATCTTTCAAATAATGAATTAAATTCTTTTGATCGCAATCAGATAGGCGTTCAATAGTGTTCTTAGCATCTGGAAAATCTTCACTAAACATTCCGTTGTGCCGGGTGTTAAAAATATAACTACTTAATTTAACACTATCCATCAAGGATATTTCTCTGAGCAGGGGAATACCTTTACGCAATCTAACTGCTTCGTCCCATACAAAATGACAATTTGTGCAACTTAATTTATCCGCTAGGATACGACCTTTTATTCTGTCAGCTTTACAGTTGTTGGTTGGTGTAAAGGCAACTTGACGACTTTCCACCGTAGTTCCGCTTGTGCATCCAATGAGAAAGCCCGAAATCACCAATATTGTTAATCTTTGCTTTATTAAATCTAAACACATCTGAAGATCTATTTAAAAACGAACTGAAGCTGTATTGCAACAGTAATTATATTTAAAATTTGCTTTAAGTTCCAAAGCTGGTTATTGTCCAAACTCAATGGATGAAAGAATAATGCGAGCAATGTAAGGATATTAGTCCAATCAGAATAATTATATGCGACTTCGAAACAGCTTAACGAGAATGGCTTAACTCTTCGTATTGATCTGTCTTTTCAACTCTACCATAGGTCACATCGCTTAGATAATTATCTGAGACAATTACAATAAGTAGAGTTAAATTAATTTAAAATATATTTTATATTTCAAATAAAGCATGTTACATTAGCATATGGAAATAATGAAAAAGAAATAAGGAATCGCAATCCTGATGTATAATTAAGAATTGCTTTACAAGCCTCGCGGCAAAATCTAGTAAATTTAACCTCGCGAGCATAAGTTGAGCAACCTAAACCCTATATTTGCTATAGGGCTGGTGCTCCTTATGTCTTTTGTGAGGGCCCTTTTGAAAGAAAGGGTGGCTTTACTAGAGCCTTGCCACATTAGACTGAGTGAGTTACCAGTCCTATACCTTTTAGGATGGTAACCCCTCATTGAGGCTTATTTAAATTGGAAAATTAAATAAGATCAATATGAAAACAAAAATCAATCCCGATGTAATTCACACCCCTTTAGAGTTCAGGATAGCCTGCTCCATTTACAAACTTGATCCGCAGGAAGTACTGCAAATTTTTATCGACCACGCTACAGTTTACGATTCTTTGGCTGATGGCTATAGTGAAGGTTATTCCGAAGTGTCAAAGACAATTGGTTTATATGTTGCCTCTTTAAGGCGGACTGCCAGAGGAAGCCATGCCTATAGTCATTGTCTGGAAAGTACAGCCCTGAATTTTAAAGCTATTTCGGATATCGCAAACAGGAAAATAGGATCTGCAGCAGCAAAAAGGAAAAGTACATCTGCTTATATCAATGAGTTGTATGCAACCATGGAACGCATATATACCACGTCTGATACCTTTTATCTGGATGAAAATACAGCGCTCCATTTCACTAAAGATTTCACCGTCATGTGCGAACTGCACAATTGTTATCCGGCAGAGTATCTGGAGAATTTCATGAGCAGGATCTCACTGGCAGAGATGGAAGCAAAAACGGGGCTTCAGGTTCCAAACGATAACTTCACGATGGCCTTCTTTATGAAGATTGTAATGGGCTTTGGAATGGTGAACGACGAAGTGCCGGAATTAAATGAAGAAGAAATTGCGTTTGTAAGGGAAGCGGAAGAATTGCGTGTGCGTATGTTCACGACCCGAAGTTTACCGAAAAGAATAGCGGTATTCAAAGAACTGTATCACAAGCGGTATGCGCAAATTATGAGTCAAAATTAAATGATGACGATGGAAGAACCATTCATCTCAACGTGCAAGAGGATCTGATGAGCCTCTGCACGATTTACAATTCTATATCGCAAATTTTAACCACTACTTTTCCTTTTGCATGCCCGCTTTCTAGATATGTTAAGGCATCATTAGTCTGTTCAAAAGGAAATACACGATCTATCACGGGCTTGATGGCCTGCTGTTCGATAAGTTTTGAAATCTGTTGTAATTGCTTTCCATCAGCCTTCATAAATAGAAAAGAGTAGTCCACACCGAGTTTCCTTGCTTTGCTGCGGATACGCCAGCTGATGAGCGACAGGATAATCTTCACAAACCATGGGGCGGAAATCGCCCTGGCAAAATCTGGTGTCGGCGGACCCGAGATCGAAATCGCCTTCCCCCCGGGTTTCAGCATCCGAAGTGATTTTTCGAGTGTTTTGGCGTCCTGGCTGTTCAGTACCACGTCATAATCTTTCAGGATGGTTTCAAAATCTTCCTTTTTATAATCGATCACCACATCTGCGCCAAGCTGCTTCAACATTTCAAAGCTCTTTTCACTGGCAGTGGTAGCCACCGTTGCCCCAAGATGTTTCGCGAGTTGTATGGCAATCGTACCTACACCGCCTGAGCCTGCCTGGATAAATACTTTTTGTCCTTTTTGGAGATTTGCCTTTTCTACCAGAGATTGCCATGCGGTAAGTGCAACCAGAGGAATTGATGCTGCTGCCTCCATAGAAAGGTTCTCTGGCTTAAGGGCTATATCTCTCTCGTCAATTGCAATAAATTCTGCAAATGTACCGATGCTGAAGTCGGATGGCCGTGAATAAACTTCATCTCCAATACTAAACTGCTTAACGTTTTTTCCAACCTGGGTAATGATGCCGGCTACATCGTGTCCTAAAATGAGTGGCAATTTGTAAGGCAGGATCAACTTGAATTCGCCAGACTTTATTTTAGCATCAAGCAGATTGAGGCCTGCAGCATGGATTTTCACCATCACCTCATTGTCCTTTAGGGTAGGGGGAGCCACATCAACCAACTGTAGCTCCTCTTTTTTACCGTATTTTTTAATTGTAAATGCTTTCATAATTGATATCAGTTACCTGAGCTGAGCGTATATTTTTTTAGGATTAACAAGGTTAAAGGCTAGGCCTGGAAATAATCTGCTGAGTATATATATTAATTTTGTGTCGCCAACACGAATGGTCAACTGATCGCTTTTGATCCCTGAAAGGAGTGCCTTCACCAGGTCATGTGTAGTCATCTTCTTATCATTCCTTTTGGCTGTCATCTCTGTTGCTACAAGGGGTGGCAGCAATTCAAAGACCTTTACACCACTGCCAAGTATTTCCAGGTCTTTTCTTAAGATCTTTGTATAGAAACTCAAAGCTACTTTGGATGCAGAATAAGTAGGTTCTTCCAGAGCGGGAACCAGACTAAGGATCGAGGTAGTGATGATGATCGCCGCCTGAGTTCTGGACTTCAGCATATCCATAAACAGATTGTTCAGTCTGATGACGCCGAAGTAATTCACTTTCATCTCATAAACAGCATTCTCCAACATCTGTTTATTTGTGATACCGAGATTGAGGGCTGTACTACCAACACCGGCATTATGATACAATACATCAATACCACCCAGCGCAGTAACTTGTGTAAATAGCGCAAGTGCGTCTTCTTCCTTTTCAACATCACTTTTGATGACCGTTACTGAAGGCATAGCTTTTTTTACAGCGTCCAGCTTATCCTGATTTCTGCCGGTAATGATCACGCGGGCACCAATTTCCAGAAATTGCTTTGTGGCTTCCAATCCAATTCCCGATGCTCCGCCGGTAATGAGTACTATTTTTCCTTTTAAGTTCATTTCGCTTTGAGATTATCTGTTAATTAATGGGGTGCCTGCTCAGTAAGAGGATTGACCAGAGCGTGTATTTTTTTGGTGTCGCCCACAGGAACTTCAAACTGGTTTTTCTCCAAAGCGGCAAATAGTTCATCTGCTACTTCTGACGGGGGGATACCGTTCGCACCACCAATTTCTGCTGAAAATTCGGTATTAACCAAAGGTGGATATACTTCATAAATATTCAGTCTTTCGTTTCCTGCAAAAGTATCTCTTAAACCTTGTGTATAACTGTGCAGTGCCGCTTTGCTGGCAGAATAGGTAGGCAAATATTTGTTGGACCTGAATGCGGCTATGGAAGTAATATTTACAATTGCGGCCTCTTCCTGTTGCAGCAGCAGGGGTAATAGCAGTGCGTTAAAATCAATGACGCTGATATAATTGGTAATGATTTCCTGCTCAGCTTTGTCTGCAGCATTGTTATGTATATCGCTCAAATCATTCATAAAGGCTGCGCCGGCATTGTTGATGATGATATTCACTTCCGGGTAATTTGTTTTAAGGTCTGCCGCAATGCGAACCCTGTCTGCTTTTACGGATAAGTCGCCCTGAATGGCAACTGCATTATCCACTTCTCTCAATGCACTTTGAAGACGTGCCTCACTGCGTCCGTTGATGATAATTTTGTTTCCTGCCGCACTTAGTTTTTTGGCCATGGCCAGGCCTATTCCGGCACTTCCACCGCTGATGAATACTGTATTTCCAGTTGTTTTCATTGTATCTATAATTTAATTGTGTAAATTTGCTTGCATTATGCAAGTGCAAATATATAAACAACTTTCATTTTGCAAGTGATTTTTTGAAATTATTTTATGATAGATATAAAAAAGAGGTCTGATTGCCCCATTAGCAGCTCATTGGATATTTGGGGAGACAAATGGTCATTGCTCATTGTCAGGGATCTGATGTTTGCTAAACAATGTACGTATGGCGACTTCCTGAAGTCGGAGGAAAAAATAGCGACTAATATTTTAGCGTCACGTTTACAAATGCTGGAAACTACCGGGATAATCACTAAAAAAGACCATCCCCAGAGTAAAGCGAAAGTCTTATACAGGCTCACTGAAAAAGGAATTGATTTATTGCCCTTGATGATTGAAATCAACTTATGGGCTGATCAGTATTTTACGCTGCCAGCATCAAGAAAAGAAATGCTGGAAGAAGTAAAAAAGGACAAGGAAGCATTCCTGAGAAATAAAAAAGCAGAATTGCTGGCGCATGCAGAGTAAGCAGCAAAAGGCCGTACTGGCCTAAAGGGCGGGATAGATGATATTCAATCGCTACGATCCTTAAACAATATTAAATTGATGGCTGGCATCCCGCACAGATACTGTAATAAAAATCAGGGTATTTGTCAATCTGCTATGACATCATCATAGGTCTGGGTAAATTAAAGTTTCATTTTGCTCATCTGGTAAAAAGAGGCCAGAAAGGCCAGCGGCCTGTTGTAAACATCCTTTTGCCCTGATTCCAGGAAAATGTTTTCCAGATCGGCAAAACCAGCATGCTGCTGTTCAATGCTTGCTGCGCAAAAGCCCATGGCCCATTCTTCAAAATTTCTGGCTGGTATAGTCTCTTCTTTCAGCACAATCAGCTGCTGGTGTTTTGAATCATGTTTTATCAATTGATATAATTCCCTTACCCGGCTTTCGTTACCTTCAAGAACTTGTATAAAGCGACCGCTCATTTCCCTGGTCAATTCATGTTTTTTAGCATTGAGGAATTTACCTTCTACATACAATAGCAATCCGGTGATGTCGAGACGTTTATTCCGTTCTCTGGACTGGTCAAGAATCTCTTTCAATCGTTGTTCACTCATTAACTCAGCGGCTTTGCTGATGTAAATCAAGTAAAATATCATATTTTAATTTTTTGCAAAACTAGTAAATTGCCTGAATTTCGATAGCACTTTGGTTAACATTCAATACTATACCCCGCTGTAAGGAAGGATAAAGATCGGTCAATAATGTGGAATTGCTGCTGATGTTAATTTAAATACTTTGTTAACTCCAGTTGAAAATGAGGATCACCCGGCCTGTATAAGTCTTCGTTGAGTATATTCCCTTTTTGGTCTATGAGCAGGAAACGGGGTATGGTTCTAAGGTTAATTAATCGTGTTAAGGCCGAATTTTTGAAATCGCCCAGTCTGTATTGTGAAGGTTTCGGAAAGAGCTTTTCCCTTTTTGACACAGTAATCCATTTGACTATCTGATCATCTTCATCAATACTGACGGTAATAAATTGTACAGACCTGGTGTTGAATTTCTGTTCCATTTTTCTGAGTGCAGGCATTTCCCCGATACAGGGAATACACCAGCTTGCCCAAAAATCAACTACAGTAAGTTTATACTTTTTATTCATCACGATCTTCCTGAAGTCGTATTGTTTTCCGCCAAAATCATATAGCGCAACAGCAGGTAAATTTTCCAGGGTTTTTTTCTCATGATTGGCTGCTCTTTCATCATTCTCAATAAGGAAGCTGTAATGTCCGTTTGCAAAGGTCTTTAACTTTTCTCTGGCCTGTTTAAAATTGGTAAACGTTTCCTTTAAGATAGCCGACAGCTGGTAGAGTGTATCAAGAGCAGGCGCGTCATCTTTGATTTGCCTGAATGCCTGATTGGCCTTATCAATTTCATCGGGGGTATTTACAAAACAGTTTGCAAGCAATGTAGTCAGGTAATCCCTGTACAGCTGTGTATGTTTCAGCTCCTGGTCACATGCGATCACGGCGGCCCAGACATCATTTTTACCGGGATCAGGGTTTTGCTTTTTTGCATTATAGGTAATCATTGCTCCATAAATTACCGGCTGATTAATCATATCCACCGACCTGAAATCTTTGGCATGCAGGTACATATCTTTATATAAGCTGTCGGTAAAACCGGACGTTTTTAAGTTCCGGAGCTGAAATAATTGCGCAATGGAGGTATATTTGATAAGGTGGTTCACTGTCTTAAGCGCGCCCGCATGGGAGCCGTCCAGGTTCAGTTTTTCGATAAGCGCTTCATTTCTGGCAAATAGGCGATCTGCACTTTGCACCATCTTTTTAACACCAACAGTACGGAGCAGTTCCTCTTGTGCTCCATCGGGCCAGAGAAAACTTTTAGGAACGGAGAGGAGGCTGTCTATAAAGTTTTGATAGCCTGAACTGTGCAGCATATCAATTGCACCATCCACACCTTGCTTCAGCTGCAGCGTATCCCCGGGCAGTAGCAGGATAGGATAGGAGCGGAGTAGCGGACTGTCAGGCATGATCAGCATATTGTTATAACCTATCAGTGATGGTTTGCTTAGCGGCAAATGCTTTGTAATGATCGTATCCTTCCGGCTTAGGTTTTTAAATGCAAGTTCCTGAGCATAGGTGTCGAAAAAGGTTAACCTGATGCTTCCGCCGGCTTTTAAAGTGGCAGATATGACTGCGGGACTGTCTTGCAAAACCTGCTGACCGGATCTTTCCTGTGCAGGGCAATAAGTGGAAAGGAGTACTGAAATGAGCAGAAGTGATAATTTAATGTTCATCATTTTGCGAAATATCTCATGGTTATTTATTATGTTTAATTTACTAATAAATAGGCAATTATCAATAATAATGCTCAAAAAATATAACCGGCTCATGTTGTTTCACTGTTATCATGCGATTTGATGATACACGTATATCAGTATATACTGTTAGCCTATCGCAACCAGAAGTAACGAAAGTCTGGATCATTTCCTAAGCAGGTAAAGATGGTATGCCTGAATTTCCTGCAGATATGGAGAAGGTGTGTAGTCAGTCAGATTAATTATTTATTATTCCTTCAGGTTGTAGATAAAGCTGCTGCTGATCATCCCATAGGCTATATTGGTTATCACAGAGATAATAATAGATGGATAAAAAGGCACGCACACATATCATGGTATAGTGTTTGTTTACTTACAGCTACTACATCTAACCATTGCTACAACACCTCCTATGCCGTTATCTCAAAACCCTGTTAACATCCTATTAGTTGATGATAACCTTAGTAATCTCTCCATTTTAAAAGAAGTACTGGATCGTCCCGAAGTGAATATCATTACGTCCAATATACCGACCGATGTCATAGACATTTGTATTCAAGAAGATATTTCTATCGCTTTGATTGATGTTAAAATGCCGGGACTCTCAGGATTCGAACTGCTGAATCTGATCAAATTAAATCCTTTAACGGAGAATGTGGTGGTGATATTAATGACCGGCTATTCAATGAGTTCGGAAGAAGTATTTTTAGGGCTCAGCAGCGGTGCGGTTGACTACCTGTTTAAGCCTTTGGATATGCATATCACCAATGCAAAAATCACTTCACTGCTCACATTGGTGAATTACCAGCGGGAGGTAGAGAAGAAGAATAAAGAGCTGGAATTTTACCAGAAGGATTTGTTTCAGGCGGTAGAAGAAGCTAAAAAAGGCAAAGAGATCAAAGAAAATTTCCTGGCGAATATGAGCCACGAGATCAGGACACCTTTAAATGCTATAGTTGGGATCACGAACCTGTTAAAGACGTCAGAACTGGATGAACAGCAGAAGGAAATGATCAGATTAATGGACTTTTCTTCTCATGCCTTATTAGGGATAGTGAATGATGTGCTGGAGAGTTTTCAGATAGATGCGGGTAAGATTAATTTAGATCTTTCAGATATAGATGTGACTGCCCTGTTTCTGGCAGTGGCTGATACCATGCGACCGCTAGCGGTTGAAAAAGGTCTGTTGTTACATCACAACGTGATAGGGAAAGTACCGGCCTGGGTTAAGGCAGATGCACTGCGGCTCAATCAGATTCTGATGAATTTGATTAACAATGCGATTAAATTCACGGTAGAGGGAGAGATCGTAGTGACCTTAAAAGTTGGAGAACTGAAAAACGGACGTACTGAACTGGAGTTTACAGTACAGGATTCTGGTCTGGGGATCCCGGAAAACGCGATCAAGGAAATCTTTGAGCGCTTTGAGCAGGTGCAGGACAAATCATGGCAGAAGTTTGGAGGTACGGGACTGGGCCTGAGTATTGTAAAACGCTTAGCAGAATTAATGGGAGGCGGTATCAGGGTAAACAGCGTTCTTGGCCAAGGTACAAGTTTCATTTTCACGGCGCTGTTCCAGCATGCGGATGAGCATCGGAATGAAGTTTCACAGCCGCTCAGCCCGGCTCCTGAAGAACTTTGCGATTTAAGTCATGTGCGCGTTTTACTGGTAGAAGACAATGTAATTAACCAGTTTGTAGCGATCAGAATCTTACAGCAATGGAATGTAAAGGTAGATTGTGCACTGAATGGTTTGGAAGCATTCCACAAAGTGGCTGCGCAGGAATACGATTTGGTACTGATGGATACACATATGCCGGTAATGAATGGTATTGAGTCTACCAGGAAAATCAGAACAGAACTGCCGGAAGGCAAAAATAACATTCCGATTATTTCTTTCTCTGCTTCAGTGATTGAGCATGAGCAAAAGGAAGCTTTGGATGCAGGAGTGAATGACTTCCTGGAGAAACCTTTTCATCCGCAAATCTTGCATCAGAAGATAGTGAATATGACGATTGCAGGAACAAACACATCTGCGGGTTAATCTTCATTATAAAATCCGTAGTTTTTGAGGAGAGTTAAAAGAATTTGACAGAGCTGTGATTTCATCTATCACAATTGATGTTAGTTTTAGCACATGGAAAACACTGCTCACCTTGATCTCCTTAAATTCCCTATTGGCACTTTTGTAAAAAAGGATGTATACAGCGTTGATGAACTTAAATCACTTATAAAGGATATAGAAGATGCGCCTGCTGCTTATAAAAAGCTTGCAGAGACTGTGCAGGACAAGGATTTGTCCAAAACCTACCGCCCTGGAAGCTGGAACATTCAGCAGTTGATCCATCATGTTGCAGATATTCAGCTACTTCATTTTTTACGGATGAAAAGAGCTTTGACGGAATCTGATTACAGGGAAGTGACGCTGATTAATATGGACGGATGGGTGAATACGCCGGATGGAAGCCATGCGCCAGTTGAAGATTCGATACTGATGCTGGAGAGCATTACAAAAAGGTATGTGTATCTGATCAAATCATTATCTGATGCACAATTGCAGGTATCATATTTTCACGCGCTAAGAGCGTTTGATATTAACCAGGCGCAGGCCATTGCGATGTCTGCCTGGCATCTGAAACACCATTTGGCACATATTAAGCTGGCCTTACAGGACTAAGTTTACGGCATCTGGTCAGTCTCTTTTTTGATGCGCTGCTGTTGGTCATTCTATTGCTGCATAATCCGGGAATGGAGAAAGGTAATCAGTGGAGAGAATAAGATGAATTGTTTATGGCAATTTTGAAAATAGCAGATTGAAATTTTCAATTACCAGACCGGGGTTGTCTATCATTATAAAATGCCCTGATTTTGTATCTGCTATATGTGTAAAATCTGTTACACCACTTTTTAACAGTTCATGTGCATTGTATAAATCCTGAGTGTTTCCTGTTGAGCCTGCATCTAATTGCATACCAGTCAAAACCACCACCGGGATATCCGGCAGATTCCCTAAAGTCGCCATGTATTGTGCATCTTCAATGAGTTGTCTGGTTTCTTTTGTTCCTCCAAAATCTGGACCATTTGTAGTGCTCATCGAATTGTAAAGTATATCCTCAGCTGCTTGTGTAGGATGAAGGACACTTTCATGTGAGGGGTCAACAAATAATAATCCGGCTACTTTTTCTGCATTTTTAATTGCATAATCCCTGATAACCATACCTCCCAGAGAATGTCCCACCAATACTACTTTTCTGCCCTTAGCGTATTGGTTTACTACCAGTTCGAGCTCAATCCTTAATCTGTTGATATCTCTTGCTGTATGATCAATTGTAGATTTACCATATCCGGCCCTGTCATAAATGACGATGGCTGATTTCACACTGATGCCCTCAGCAACTTTTTTATTTTGCCATATCGCATGATCATTCCCCAGTCCTGATTCAAAAACAACCAGATATTTACTATCTGACGCTATTGTATAGGTTGCCAGCTTGTGGGTACCTAACTCCACAAATTGCTCATCCAATGATGTTCCGGGTGATTTGTCTTTTTTGCAGGATACGAGCAAAAACACGCTGAATAAATAGGGGATAAGCTTATGCATGTTATTTTTTTTACGTAAAAATGTATAAAATAAACCATAAAATAAAATGATAGAAATGAACAAATTGTTGCTGTCTATCCCATCATTTAGCCCTTCGTCACATTTACAGCAATTACAGGTGCGGCCGCGAGAGGCATTGATGATCAGAGGGGCTATATCTTTCACTTCTCTGTGATCAGGTATTGAGGTGATATCTGATCCCATCACAAACAAGATGAAAACTGCTCACAGGCATTTTGAGGACGAAAGCCTGCTAATTAGAAAGCACTGATGGTTGTCTAACAATGAACAATTTTTGTGTTTTTAATATTAAATATAAAACTTTACTAAAATTTTTAATTTTTATAAAAATATGTACCTTGCATTGGAATTTTTTGACAGTCTCTGTATATCAATAACACTTCTCGTATGGAAAAAGAAAATTTTAATAACACAATTGGTAAAAAAGTTAGGGAACTCAGGCTACAACTGAATTGGAATCAAACGACTGCGGCTAAAAAACTGGATATTTCAATACCGGCATTTTCTAAAATTGAAACTGGCATTACGGATATTAATATTTCCCGTTTAGAACAAATTGCTGCCTTATTTGAGGTATCGACCTATGATCTGTTATCTGGTATGAAGGGCAAATACCTGGATACAAAAGAACAGATGGCACAAATTGAAGACTTAAAAGCGGCTGTTGCCAGAAGGGAGCAGGACATCATCCAGATCCAAAAAAAGTTAATTGATCTTTATGAGGAACTTGAAAATATCAATTTTGAAAGACTTAAAAATCAATAGGGTAATCTAATAGCATTGGCTGGATGACCGTCTTTCATTGTCAGGGGATGTTCATTAAATAATAAATTAACTTAGATAAATATCATATATCAGCAATAACAACGTTACCAATATACAGTGTGTAACAACTATGTTGCGTAATAATCATTATTTCCCTCTTCAGATGTTGAAGAGGTCTAATAGAGGATATATATGAAAACAAATGATAAACCGTCTGAACTCATCAACCAGGCTATAACTAATCTACCAAAAGGGAGTCGTGAACTGGCACTTAAACTTTGGGAGTGTATGAAGGAAGCAACAGTCATAGAATTAGAAGCGTTGCTTCAACTGGAATCTCAAAAAATCCCTGCCCGCAAGATGGTCAGGAGAAAACTATACCTGCTTGAAGCATGAAGTGCAGGATAATACTTTTACACAAGAATCAAAACCGTGGTTTATACGCTTGCATGTTAAATACTTAATCACTAAGTTTAAGTTCCTCATTTCTCAGACCTGAAATCTGAATAGGGCTCTGTAGGGGTACAGAGCCCTTTTTTATAATTTGATCATTTTTTTTGATAAGTAATTGTTTTCTGGTCAATCTCCTGCCGATTTCGTAGGACTATTTCCATTTATTAAATGCTATGTTACACTTATGTGTGTAATAAAATTAATTTTTATTTATGGATTTAATTTGTGGTAAAAGCGCCTTTAAACCTATTAGGCGTAATAAAATTATAGGATTGATAGAATTAATAATACAATATTCAGATTTATGGCATAAGCTGAAGTTCGGATATAAATAGCATGTTGGTATACATATTGATATACAAAAATTGCAACTACCATTGCTTATTTATACAATCTACTTATGAAAAACATATCCCTTAATTTCGACATCAATTCGCACAAATCGTCACTTTCTAAATTTGCTTTATCTTTTACAAGAAACGAAGACGATGCAAATGATTTGGTTCAGGATACCTTCCTGAAAGCGATCCGTTACGAATACCTGTATAAAGAAGGGACCAATTTAAAGGCCTGGTTATACACGATCATGAGAAATACTTTCATTAATGACTACAGGAGACAAGGGCTGCGTGATAAGGTGATAGATACTACTACGGATCTGTTATCTCACCAGTTACTGAACAGCGCTACTGCTAATGCGGGTACTGCCAGCTTTGTTAATGAAGATATCAATAAAGCTTTTAACCAGCTTTCTCCTGCATATTCGGTACCCTTTATTAAGTTTTTTGAAGGTTTTAAATATCATGAGATTGCAGATGAATTGAATATTCCTCTTGGAACAGTAAAAACACGGATTCATGTGGCAAGAAAGTTACTGCAGGATACGTTGAAGATGTATAAAATCAATTAATATATAATCATGATCGATGCAGCATATGCATCGATCATGGTTGCGAAGATTTAACAGGCACATTTGATAGTCTGACCCAATATATTGGCTGCTGTTCCCTCTGTAGCATAACCATCGAGTTTCCACCATTGAATACCTCCAATAAGTTCTTTTACTTTAAAACCAAGTTTCGATAATTGTAATGCACCTTTTGTCGAAGCATTACATCCAATTCCATCGCAGTAGGTTACCTAGATAAAATCTTTGTTAAGATGACGAGTGCTTTCCGCAATCATCTCCCGGTGAGGCAGGTTGATTGCTGTGGGAATATGCTCAGCCTCAAAACCAGACTTTTCAACATGGCAGGGACAGACTTTTCTTTACCTGGATTGTTTGTATCTGGAACCTGAAGTGAGAGGCCTCAGGATTGGTGAATCAATATTTGAAAAAATAAAGAAAATTGCGGGGCAAAATAAGTGTAGCAGTATTGAATGGCAAACACCGGTGTTTAATGAGCGCGCGATCAAGTTTTATCGACGTATGAGTGGGGTTTCTACTCAACACTAAGGTTTGATGAAGCTTTCTAAGATCTCATATACTCAAATCCGTTATTTGCAGCAATAGTAATGAGCGGTTGAATATTTTCCCTGAACCTGATTTTTAAAGTTTCACTGTTGAGGCTATTCAACGCATTCAAATCGGGCAGTATGGTGAGATAATCCTGGAGCAATTTGTTGTCAGGCGACAAACCGAATATAGTTTTCATCGCCATTTCCTGCACTTCAAAATAAGCATCAAAGTGTTTGTCCATAATAGGCAGCTTGTCAGATTTTGAAGAATTGAAACGTTTATCGGCAGGAATCAGATTCCAGATCAGGTCATGGGATACAAAGGCAAAGGGCACAAAGTGTTCAACGGCATATTGATTTAAATCTAGATGGGTGTTGGTATAGATACACTTAACAGGGCCGTTCTGATGAATTACAATATCCCAGAACTCTTTTCTTTGTTTTAGTAAACCACTTCTTTGTGGTCTTTTAAACAGTTTATTAGCAATATCAGGCACATTGGGATTATGCTTCTGCAAATAAATACATAAATGCCAGTAACAGAAAGCTTTCAGGATTCCACTATTTTCAGTGAGATAAGAAATCCATTTAGGGTGAATGATGACTTCATGATCGTTTACTGCGTAGAGGCAATCATTGCTGAAATCCTGAGATAGTTTATAGATTTCCTGCTTCGAGCCTTTAATTCCGCTGAACCAGGGGCTGAGAAAACGATAGGGAACCTCCCCATCAAAATAGCGCAGGTGTTTGATGGTATCTGGGTGAGCAGTGTTGCTTAACGTTTCAATAATATGATCTTTCTTCGCATCAATAGCGATGTTTTCTACACTGAGGATATGTTTGATGGCTCTTTGCAACTGATCCTGTTTACCAAATGAAAGGTTGAAGTAGTTGATGGTGTACCAGGCATTAGCCACCATGCCGGCGAAAAGTCCTTGTTTGTTGATTTGATACTGTCCCTTTTCCACAGCTTCAAGAATGGACAGGAACCAGTAGAATTTATAAGTAGCTGAGGTATTGTTAAAGCAGGAGGATAAAAGTGAAATCGGAACGGTTTTATCTGCTGGCAGCTGGTTCATATCAACAAAGGATGATCCCGAAGATAATCAAAGCTGATCGATTCTGATCTATTAAAATATCATTTGGCTATAATTTGATAACGTACGGGATTGCGCACGGTAAATGATGAACAGGGCAATCCGCATCTTAAAGATCAAATCGCTCTTTCAAAACACTCCCGTGACTTCTGCTGGAATTCAGTTTGGTCTGACGGATATCGTTCATGATAAAATAGAAAGTACCATTAAAACCTTTTCTTATTTCCTTGATTAAATCAGTATTGATAATTGTACCCCTGTTAATTTTGATAAATTGCTCCGGCAGTTTTTCTTCCAGCGCAGAGATGGTAAAGTCTGTCAGGTTCTTGTTCCCGTCAACCGTATGTAAGAAAACATACTTGTCTTCTGCCTCAATAAAAGCAAGATCCTGCAGTTTAACGAGCAGGATCTTGTCACCGATTTTAACGGTAAGGGTTTTAATGTCTTTTCTTATTTTCAGCTGACTCATCAGGAGTTCCAAAGGGATAGTGTAATTGGAATTCAATTCCAGTTTTTTGAGTTTATTCACCGCCTTTTCGAGTCGTTCTGTTTCAATGGGTTTTAACAGGTAATCGATTGATTCTTCTTCAAAAGCCTTAACGGCGTACTGGTCATATGCTGTGGTAAAAATAACTTTAGGCGGTTTAGCTAACCTTGACAGCAATTCAAAGCCATTCATCACTGGCATTTCTATATCCAGGAAAACCAGGTCTGGTTTAAGGAGCTCAATTTGGTCCAAAGCTTCCTGTCCGTTACCGGCCTCGCCTATAATGCTGATATTTTCATGCACCGCAAGCAGCCGCTTTAAACGCTGGCGGGCCAGGGTTTCGTCATCTATGACGAGCGTATTCCATATTTTATCCATAGTTCAGCGGGATTTGAATTTTGATTTGTTTTACGGGATGATTGATGAGCTGAACTTCATATTGATTACCATAGAGTAAGCTGAGTTTATCATAGGTACTTTGCAGTCCGTAACCAATCTCCAGTTCGTCTGGAAAGGGAACTCCATTGTCAGCAATGCTGATTTCCACCTGGTCAGTTTTCTTTACTGTAATCGTCAGACCGGCATGATCGGTCACATCTTTCAAGCCGTGTTTCAAGGCATTCTCTACCAGGGGCTGAATCAGGAACCTGGGGATTTTCGCATATAACAATTCCTCATCCACCTCCACCTGAAAATTTATGCGGTCTTCAAATCTTACCTTTTCAATATCCAGGTAAGTGTTGACGATTTCTATTTCGTCTTTAACGGTTACCAGGTCCTCCTGGTTTTGATTGATGCTGTACCTGAATAATTTAGACAGCTTGAGCGTCATGCTTTCTGCTTTATCAGGATTTTCATGAATCAAACTGGCAATCGCGTTCAAAGAATTGTACAAAAAATGAGGGTTAATCTTAGATTGGAGTGCCGCTAATTCTGCCTGGGTTTTCATCTGGCTGAGCCGCATTAAATCGAGATCACGCTCCTGGATCTTGGCATTTAAGCCCCGCTTCTGGAAAAAATAGGCATAGATAATGGTGCAGCTGATGACTACGATAATGGAACTGAACCGCACATCTTCCCAATGCAAAAAATGATACTGCTCTTTAAATAACCAGGCCCGGAGCAGGTATATCAGTTCTATAGCGATAAACATTCCGATGAAGCCCGAAATATAATAGACCAGGATAAACAGCCAGCCATTTTGCTTCTTGAAAAGTAAATATTTTTGAGGAATATAAATGACGTTGGTGATGCAGAGGCTGATAATGATACTGTATAATAGCTGGAAATACATGCTTCTCCAACCTATCCATTGTCCTTTATAAGCGCTAATGAGCAGTGTAAGGAGTAAGCCAATGACTGTACCCAGCATCAGGTTATAAAAGTTGGCCTTGAGCCAGCTCGCATAGATGAACCTGATCCCTTTTTTTTCCTGATGCTGATTGCAGTTGGTAGACATAGCTGTTTAATTACATTGTGCCAATAAAGTTTTTGCTCTTTCTGCTCCCCATACCGGTGCAATTGTGCTGGCGGGTTTAAATATAGCAAATTTTGCTACTGCGTTCTCCAGGATCGGTTTAGCTTTGACTTTTCCGCCGCCAAAGGTTTCCGGTGTATAAAATGTGTTTTGACCGTTGATCAGATAGATACGCGGGTTCTCCGGGTTCAAGGCTTGTGCTTTTCCTAATGACGTTTTGGATGCACTCATAAATGATAACCTGGCCTGGGGATCGATACTCATCTTCATGTATTGGATATAACCTTTCAGGGCGTAGATCTCACTGTTTTCTGCGGATAGTGCATCGGCCTGGTTTATTTGCAGCAATGCCTTGTCATAATACTGATCTTGCAGGGACTTATCCTTACTGGTTAAACCTGCGATCAGGTTGGCGTAGGCCGCATAATAGGGAGGGAGCCACTCTTTGGTCTCTACCTGGGCAATGCGGTCAAAGTAATTTGAAGTTTTCAGAAAGTCGGCGGGCGACTCGGCTGTTTTCAGCATATCAAGGCCTTTTTTTACGCCTGTTTGAAATTTGTCATTGTTTGCCTGTGCAAAACTGTTGAAGCTGATCATAACGAGCAGCAGGATAAAGGATAGTGTTAAATTTTTCATGATTGTTTTTTTTATGGTTTTTAAAGGGTTTATGATTTTGGTATTTATCTTACAAATGTGTTATCGCCTATAGTGATTAGAATTCCTACAATCAGGTTTCTTTTGGCAGCGGGAAGGATTGCTCTCCTGCTTAAACCGTCACTGCTATACTGGTAGCCATAGACATTAGTAAAGCCGGTAACGTTGTTGGTATTGAGGTAAAGCACAGTGAACTGGTTGAAGAGCTGGGTGAGGTGACTGACGGTCAGACTCAAACTATTGTAATTCCTGGTCCGGTCTGCCAGATAAACCGGGTTATTCGGGTTAACATAAGGCCTGCCCGATGCGAAGGAATAAGTAGCACCAATCTGCGTTTGTATGCTCTCCATAAACTGTTTGTAGACTACAGCGGCAGTATGTTTAGCGGCGAAGGCTGGCGTAGCCAGGGCAGGAAAGTCCCGGAAGTTTCTTTTCGTATCAAGGAAGGAATAAGAAATATAGTAATCGCCGTTTTTGATGGTTTTTTTATCTCTCCAGAACAACTCAAAACCACGTGCATAACCACTGCCGGAATTGCTGAGGTCATTAAGGATTTCTTTGGTGAGGTGGTTATAGTCCTTATAATAGCCTTCAATTCTGAAGTTCCGCTGTGCGGTATTGATTTCGTATTTGAGGATATAGTGATTGGCGATTTCAAAATCCAGGGCTTTCCTCACCAGGTATTCATCTTCCGGATTCTGGTAGAAGCGGCCGTAGGCGAAGGATAGCTGGGAGTTGCGGCCGTTTTTTAATCCCAGTGAGCTTCTTGGTGCAAGATTTGTTTTTTGGAGATAGGAGGAATATTCTGTTCTTGCACCTAGTCTCAGGACCAGTTTTTCGGTTAAAAAGAGGTCCGTTTCGGCAAATCCAGCGCTGAGCTGATCGGTATATGCCTGTTCCAATCCATTCAGGCTTTCCGTTCTGCCGGTATTAAAAGTTTCTGCACCAAATTTAAAGTTAGAAAGCTTGCCAAAATAATTGGTAAGTGTGATTTTGCCGTTAGACATGTGATCTGCTCTATGGTACTGATCCGCTGACTGTAATCCTGTATCTTCAGTTTGATCGTAGGCCAGGCCGGCATCCAGTTTCCAGCGACTGTTTAAATATGCTTTATAGGTGGAATTGATATATATGTTATGGTTTTTATTGCTGAAATAATTGGGTGCTAAAGGAGCGTTGATATTATCCCGCAACAGTGCGAGCCTGGACTCGCCATAGGTGGCGTAAATCTTAAACATTCCGGTTGACGAGGTTTTGTGTTTATACTGCAGGCTGCCGCTGAATTGTTCAGGTACCCTTACGTAGTTATGCTGTTGTTTGATCAACTGATAAGTAGGGCCTAAGTTGTAATAGGCGCCGCCGATGGTGAGTGCGCTGTTTTTGAAGCGGATGTTTTGATCGACCCCAATACCTACACTCAAGAGGGAGATTCCTGTGGTTGTTTTATCCGGTAGGTCGGTAGTTTCCAGTAGCAATGCAGAAGAAAGAGCCTGGCCATACTGTGCAGAATAACCACCTGCAGAAAAGGAAGTTCCCTTGAATAAAAAGGCAGAAAGGCGACCTCGTGATGCCTGGTCTGGCACGGTTGCGTTAAACGGACTTTTGAGCAGCATCCCATCGAAATAGGTCTTGGTTTCAGCAGCCGAACCACCCCTTACAAATAATCCGCTTTCAGAAAAAGAGGTCTGTGCACCGGGCAAAGTTTGCTGCGCCGCGAAAATATCTGCATTGGTTCCGGCGGTTGTGGCAATGTCCAGGGCCGATAGAACTGCACCCTTTTTTCCGTCGCCCGCAATAAAGTAACCCGCACTGATCGCGACAGTCTCCAGTAAAATGATGGATGGTTTGATGGTTAAATGGAGTGTTACATTGCGGTTATTAAGGTCTACCGGTACAGAATCCGTTTCATAATTCAATGCCGAAAACTGGATGGTCTTTAAACCGGTTTCTGAAGTTGAAAAAGTAAATTTGCCCAGACTGTCAGTAGAAGAACCATCGTAGGTATTTTTAAGGGCAATGTTTGCATTCATCACCGGTTTGCCTTTTGCAGAGGTCAGGATACCGGATATGTTGGTCTGCGCTTGTACAAGTGTGAAAAAACAGCTGAAGAAGAGGGTTAACTTTAAAACTTTCATATCCGGGCTACAATTGAATGATAGTCCGAAGATGAGGGGTATTGGGTTGGAATAAATGTTAAAACCGACGAATGGCAGGATTAACAGGATGAGCTGTACATTGATCTGGATTTTGTGGTTAAAGTGATAAATTATTTCTTATTTTTTAATAATCACTAAGAAACGTTTTTGAAGTTTTCATATTGGACTGATATTTGATTCGTCTGGTTCATTTGAATTAAGAATTGATTGATATACAATATAATCGTTTCATATGAACATATCCTTAGAAAAAAGATCTGCATTGAAGAGAAAATAATATGGCATTTCTCTTTCTTTACGTTCAAATACAACTAAATCTGATGAATAAAAAACAACCTCTTTACTTTGGCTTTGGTTACTTTATCGCTCCTTTTCTTTTATTTTGTGCCTTTATGATATTTGCTCCCTCTAGTCCATCAAAGGAAAATATTAAGTCATATCTATTCAATTCAAGAGAAATTGGGATTCGAAATCCAAGATCAGTTACTGATAATGAAGGTTCTTTTTCTCATCTGGTTCGTTATTATCTCAATTTCAAGAAAAATAGATACAAAAATTATGGGGTTATCTTTAGTGATAGTTTGAAAAAGTATTTTGTGCTGGAAAGCTATGAAGGGAATATGCCAAACTTATATAACTTCGATGATGTTGACCAATTAAAATGTTTTGTCAATAACGATGAATTCAACAGTAGCAAATATGGGTCTAAGGAAAATCCAATCCCAGTATTATGGATTAACCAGAGCCTCGATACGATAGATAATGAAAGCAAAGTTATATATGAGAAAAATGTAGTAGAATACCTTCGGTTTTATAAGGACAGGCAAAAATTTAATGAAGGAGCCTGTGCTGTTTGTCCATATTGATTTATCCAGCTGCTTTTAATACTATAGCTGCAGAATTATCTCGGTGGAATTACAGGATTATTGTATTGTTAATCAGCTGATCAATTTTTGATATAGTATTTAATGCAGCACGATTGATAGAGTGTTTTGGAGATTATAGTATGAACATAGTGCAATGCTAATTAAATGAAGAAAAAAAGTTCCTACTCATTCGGTTGCGGTTTATTTATTGCCCCTTTAATAATTGTTGCGCTACTCTGGCTATTTTCCCCTTCAAGCCCCAAAAAAGATGTGGTAACGCAATATATTAATGAGTCAAAAAATATAGAGTTAAAAATTGACACCACGTTTTTATATAGTGACAATGACTGGGTATCCAAAGTTGTAGGGAGTGAAGGAAAGAAGTTTGTATCATCAATAGATTACTATTTCGATTTCAGAAGAAAAAGGTGGAAATATTATGCTCTTATTTATTCATCATCTTACAAGAAATATTTTGTTATTGAAAATTACAAAAGGGATTATGTGCAAATTGGTAGACTCAGAGGAAACAAGCAATTATTTGGTATGGTTAACTTGAAAGAACTTGCTGATAAGGCCTATGGAACGAAAGCAAACCCTGTTCCGGTTCTCTGGCTCACTGACTTTGCGTTATCGGAGCCTGTACACTATGATTTTTACTTCAATAGTGTGACTGACTATCTTAGATTTTTTAAAAATAGGCGGAAATATAACCACGAGAACTGTGCTGTGTGTCCATATTGATCTAATAATAAAAAAGTAAATATAGAGCTACACAGCTCTATATTTACTTTTTTTAAAGCTGATTGAGATTTTTTTACATCAAATTAATTCGTAATGAGCCTGATAGGAAATTACTGACAGTTGATGCATAGTTCCTTTGCAGTATTAGGAATGCTTAACCAAGATCTCAAACTATAGGCGGGTAAGATATGGTGATGAATGGTTAAAATACGGAGTGTTTATTGTTTTATAATTAGATAAATTAAAGTCTTGATAGCGAGTGTTTAACGGTAATATTTTGAATTTAAAAAATAGATTATGATGAAGAAACTATTCCTCTTAGTCCTGTTGTTGCAACCATTTCTGATGTATGGTCAATTGATTAAATTCAAGATCAGTGGAACTATCAAAGATGTAAATGAAGCAAAATTTGCTTATTTATCTACACTTTCGCAGCGAATTCCTATTTCCAGTCCGAAAGTATTTATCGTAGCTCCGGTCATAAATGGCAAATTTGAGTTTGTGGGCACATTCGATCTTGAAGGTAAAGAATATCAGCATGCCTGTGTTTTTGTGAGTGACCGTGGTAATATTTCGACGGAGGAATTGGAATCAAAATTCAGGCAGCTGATTTGGCTTGTGGGCAGAGAAAACAATTTGCGGGGAATCATATTGGAAGATGTACAGTTGGAAGCTGATAGTCCAGATAAAATGAATACTTCTTTAGTCGTAGGGGGAGGGATTTTAACTCAGCAACTGGACGAAAGTAATGAAGCTTTTAAGATTAAGAACAGAAAAATGCTGGAGTTTGTGAAGAAATATCCGGATTCGCCTGTGAGTTTCGATGCCGTAAGTTCGATTAGTGAGCCTCTTCCAAAACTCAAAAGAGACAGATTGAATGGAATGTGGGGTTCTCCCACAGAACTATACAACTTATTATCAGAGAGGTTAAGGAATAGTAAAAAAGGACAAGAGTTAAAGCATATGATTTTACAGGGTGATCTATAAGCCATGAAAAGATTATTACTCATAACTGTGTTATTGACTAGCTTTTTTCGCCTACCTGCCCAGTCAAAGAAACAAGATAACGTCTCCTTAACTATTGATGTAAGCCATTTAAAAGAATTACCAACGCAAATCCTTATCGAAAAAACTAACCTTGGAATTACTGATGCTAAAATTGATACTTGTATGCTATTAGGCAAAATTTTCAGCTATCAATGTTCATTCTTAGAACCGGAGTTATTTAATGTGGCTTGTTACTGGCCTGGAGGGAAAGTTACCTCTTTAACATTCTGGGCTGTACCAATAAAATATAGCTTAGGTATAGATCAGGAATTAAAACCGATGCTCATCAGTAAAAATCATAGTGACTTTGTGGCAAAAGTTGAAGACATAGAACAAAAGGTAAGTATTCAGCGAGAGCGGCTGGATAGTCTGCTGAAGACGGTTAGCTACGAAAATAAAAAAATAGCTGATGTGGAACACAGGCTCGATGAATTGCGTGACTCTATAGATCTTGAGATAGATGAAAATATATATAGAAAATATTATGATGCGAACTTATCCTCAGCGATAGGTCTGTATGCATTGTGCATGTACGCCAACCGGCCGTATGCAGATCAGCGGATAAAATCACAAACGAGAAGAATAAGGGAGCTGTTTAATCAGCTTCATCCTGATCTTAAAAAAATGCCATCTGCGGTAACTTTATATCAGAAACTAAACCTCGGTACGCAAATGGAGCCGGGTAAAAGTTTTGAGGATATATCCTTACCGGATACGGCTGGTAAAATGTTTAATATCAGCAGTTTTAAAGGAAAGTATGTGTTGGTTGATTTCTGGGCTAGCTGGTGCATGCCCTGCAGACAGGAAAATCCTGCATTACTCAAAGCTTACAGCAGGTTTAAAGATTTCGGTTTTCAGGTGTTGAGTATAACCTTGGATAAGAAGGCATCGAAGGATAAATGGTTACAGGCTATAAAAGAGGATCATGTATCGCTGTGGCCTCAACTGAGTGATTTTGATAATTTGGCTCAGGAGACTTATGGTATCCGGCTTATACCTGCAAATTATCTGCTCGATCCGCAGGGGGTAATTATTGCAAGGGACTTAAGAGCTGGACAGCTGGAGGAGGCACTAAGTAAGTATCTGAAAAGTGATAAAGTTTTACCTAAATAAAGAATAGCTCAGGAGAGTTTGGTATTTAGTTTGCAACCATTTGAGCGTATAGAATGGATCTTTATCTGCGGTAAAAACTAAAGGCCAGCATATTGTTTTGCTGGCCTTCAGTTTTTGTTTTAATAACCCGGATTCTGTTTCAGGTTACCATTCTTGGCAATCTCATCCTGCGGAATCGGAAATAAACTGCGGGTCGGATCTTTTGGTGAGTGGTTAAACCATTGTTTGGTGGAATACACCCCAAAGCGGATCAGGTCCTGACGACGGTGCGCTTCTGCTGCAAATTCCCATCCAAGCTCATCGAGGAAGCGGCCAAACTGGATGTCTGCACCACCGTTGACTGTGGATACCGTACCGTCCGGTGCCTGAAGCCCATATTGATAACTGCTTCCTTTCGTTAAATCTGCACCAGTCACCGTAGCTTTAGCAGGATTGTTCCGGAACGCACGCTGTCTTACTTCGGTGACTAAGGTCGCAGCACCACCTGCATCGCCTGTTCTGAGCAGTGCTTCGGCTTTCATCATGAGCACATCGCCATAACGCAGGAAGGGAAAGTCGTTATCCATATCGCCCGTGGCATTTTGTTTGATCACGTATTTTCCGATCCTGAAACCTGAATTGCTTGGTGCAACAATGCCATCCAGGCCACCCATACCAGGTACTGCCTTCACATAGTTGATGACCACCTGCCCGGTTGTAGGATTGGTTTGTGGTCCCTGAATCCAGGAATCTGTCAGCCGGCTGTCCTGCGGATCATAGGTATTGATAAACTGAGGAACGGCGCAGTTTCCTCCCCATGGCTGAGCAGTCATCTGGTAAACTGACTGACTCAATGGATCAAGCGTTTTCAGGTGAATCTGATTGCCCTTACCATAAATCTGATCGTAGGGGATAGCGAAGATGATCTCTGAGGAGTTCTGATTGGTATAGGTAAACACATCGGAGTAATTGACATCGAGACGGTATTTCTGGCTGGCGATAATGTCATTACACTCCTGGATACATTTTTCGTATTCAGCCTGACCTACATACACGCCCGAATTCAGATATATTTTAGCCAGCAAAGCTTTTACACCCCATTTATTCAAACGGCCATAAGTGCTTTTGGCATCTTCACTGAGCTCATTTACAACTTCATTCAGTTCCTTCACTACAAAGGCGTAGACTTCGGCCCTGGTATTTTGTTTAGGCAGGGAGGTATCATTCGGATCAATCTTCGTGATAATGGGTACATTTCCATGGTTGTCCAGCAGCAGGTAATAACCAAACGCCCGCACGGCGCGCAGCTCTGCTATAACTTTTGGTTTGATTTCGCCCAGGCTAAGTGTACCCGCATCGATCTGCGAAAGTATGGTGTTGGCTTTGGTAATGGTGGCAAAAGCATTCTGCCAGGTGTTATAGGGCTGCCATTCCTGGGTTGTCCAGGTATGTTGGTGCATCCGGCGGTAAGTACCGGCATCATCCCATCCATTCGGACGAACGGGGGTAATGATACAGTCGCCCGCCTCCTCCTGCAAGTCAAAATAGCCCTGCCAGCCACACATCACTGTTCTCAGCGAAGCGTAGGTAGGGGCGATGATCGTCGGCAGGTCTTTCTCTGTCGGTGTAAATTTAGAAGGCAGAACTTCAGAATACACTTCTTCGTCCAGTTTGGTGCAGGAGCTGATGACAGCTGCGCTGCTAAGGGCTGCAATGAGCAGATATATTATTTTTGATTTCATGATATGATCATTTAAAGCTTAAAATGAGGCATTAAGGCCGGCGGTGAAAGTTCTGGTAGTAGGGTAGGTATCCCTGTTTTCAATACCCGGGGCAAAACTGAAGTCGCCGTTATAACTTACCGCTTCAGGATCGAGTCCTTTGTATTTGGTAATGGTATACAAATTCAGGCCGGAAACATAGACGCGCAGGTTACTGATACCCTTGATCAGGTTTTTAGAAAAAGTATAACCCAGCGTAACGTTATCTATTTTTACGTAATCTGCCTTTTCTATATATTCGCTCACATAAACCAGGTCGCTGTTCAGCGTTTTGCCATATTTGGGATCATAAGCATTTTTCAGTGAGTTATATGCTTTGTTGACCGGATTTTCATAATACATCCTTTGCATGTTCAGTACATTATGGCCGAAAGCTCCTCTCACATTCACCTCGAAATCAAAGTTTTTAAATTTGAAACTGTTGTTCCATCCCAGCAGGTGTTTCGGAATACCATTGCCATAATACTGACGGTCATTATCAGTTGCATCTGAAATAGGGATGACCTGACCATCTTTGTTTTCTACCAGCCATTTCCCGTTATCATCTACACCTACACTTTTAAGTACATAGAACTGGCCGATCGGACCACCTACCTGTACCCTGTGTGTATAAGTCTGGATCGGTTCTCCCGTATAGCCAGCATTGATAAAGTCGACCGTTACATCAAATTTATCATTGGAAAGATCTACCAGTTTGTTTTTATTGGTGGAGTAAGTCAGCCCCGTGTTCCATTGGAACATGTCGCTGTTAATCGCTTTAATATTTACCAATGCTTCGAAACCTGAATTTTTCATCTTACCGGCATTCAGCAGCATGCTAGGTGTAAGGTAAGGCGGAGTAGGCACCCCGAAGGTATAAAGGAGGTCATTCACTGTTCTGGTGTAGTAATCCAGTGAGCCGGTAACCCTGTTGTTGAACAGGCCGAAATCTATACCTGCATTGTATTCCGTTTTTCGCTCCCAGCGGAGGTCGGGATTAAAATTTCTTGCCGGCACAAAACCTGGTACCCACTTTCCGTCGATAAAAGCACCTTCTGCATAATCATATGCGTAGCTGGTTTGCGACTGATAGGGATTACTGGCAATTGTTCCTGTTACACCGTAACCTACTCTGAGTTTAAGGTCAGAAACAGCAGGAATGTACTGCATAAAACTTTCTTTACTCACGCGCCAGCCAGCGGACAGGGCAGGGAAGGAACCCCAGTGATAATTGGCACCGAATTTAGACGAGCCTTCTCTCCTTAAACTGGCCATCAGCATGTACTTTTCCTTCCAGTTATAAGTTAACCTGCTGAAAAAACCGGCGAGCTGCCACTTGTTTTTATTGCTGGTCATTTCCGCCCTTCCTTCTTTCAGTGCGGCGCCTGTTTCCAGGTTGTTATAACTGTAGGTATCTGTAGGGAAATTAAAATTGTAGGCATAGAAACTTTCGTTCACCGCATCCTGCCAGCTGTATCCGCCAAGGATACTGAAATTATGGTCTCCTATACTCTTGCTGTAATTTCCGGTGAACTCCACAAGGTTTTCTGAAGTGGAGTTGGTAGAACGGGAAGCTGTACCATTCAACTGCGATTTGGTCGTATTGACGTGATCGAAAGTGGTGCTGCTTCCATAAAGGTTATTGGTTTGAATATTTGAAGCCAGTAATTTGATGCTCAGGTCTTTAATCGGACGGTAATCCAGACTTCCGTTGACACGGGTTTCCCTGAGCCTGGCATCATTAGTCGCTTCATTGATCCTGGACAAGGGGTTATCATAAAAATAGACGTCCCGTTCCTGCCATTTACCCGCTTCATTATAAATATTGTCGGTCGGATTCCGGATAATTGCCTGACGGTAGGCATAACCATCTGCTCCTCCCTGGGAGGAGGTAATGCTGCGGTTGATGATGGTAATGCTCGATTTCAGTTTGTCATCGAACATAGAGTGGTTGAGGGCTGCACGGACGGTTAAACGTTTTTGTCCGGTACGCAAAAAGATCCCTTCCCAGTCCCTGTAATTGACAGATCCGCTGAAGTTGGTGGTCGCATTGCCCCCAAAAAGGCTCAGGTTGTGGTTCTGACTAACCGGATTTTGCAGGATCTGATCCAGCCAGTTGGTATCGCCACCTAAGTCCTGGTATTTTACGCCTTCACTGATGAGCCGACGGTAATCGGTCGCCGTCAGCATTTCTGGTTTATTGACGATCTTTTGAATGTTCACATAATTGGTATACTCAATGGTAGCTTTGGAACCGGTAGCGTTTTTCCTGGTTGTGATCAGGATTACCCCTCCGGTGGCTCTGGTGCCGTAAATTGCTGCGGCCGATCCGTCCTTCAGTACATCCATTGATTCAATGTCTTCCGGAGCAACCGTGTTCAAAGATCCCGGGATACCATCAATTAAAACCAGTGGTTCAGACGTTCCATTTAACGAATTCAGTCCGCGGAGATTGATTTGTGTACCCCCGGTTGGATCCCCTGAAGGCGTGGTAATCCTCAATCCCGCTACTTTTCCCTGGATGAGCTGACCGGCATCCCTGACTGCACCTTTTGTAAAATCTTTTGCCTTGACTGTTGCAATGGAACTGGTGACTTCTCCTCTTTTTTGTGTACCATAACCTACGACAACAATTTCATTCAGTCCCTTGGAATCGGGTTGGAGCTGAACATTAATTTCCGTCCGACCATTCACGGTCACTTCCTGAGGAGTATAACCGATATAGCTCACCAGGAGTATGGCATTAGCAGAGCTCACCTTGAGGCTGAAATTTCCATTGTTGTCAGCCACAGTGCCATTGCTGGTGCCTTTTTCCTTGATTGAAACACCAATAAGCGGGATGTTCCCATCAGAATCTGTGATTTTTCCTCTGACAGTCAGGTTGTTCTGGGCAGCAGAAACCTGGTAAATTAAACAGAGCATCAGAAGAATGAGGAACCTCCTGATGGTGTGGTTCATGGGTTTTTTGGTAAAGTTCATATCATTGTTGATTAGGTTGAATATTTGGTAAATCTTTCCTGGCGGAATGATTTTTAAAGTTACCTGTGCCTAATACAATGTTTTATTCGGATTTTACCAGATATCAGCAGTTTTTTAGCTGGTTAAGGATTGATGGTGTTAAGGAAAATAAATATCAGTCTTCTTCGCAATGTTGTCTCAATTGTTTCGGACCCTGAGGCCAGATAAAAGCTGTGGTCTGCTTTTTCCAGCCCATACTTTTATAGAAATCATCAGCTCCGGGTGCTGCACTTAAATTGACGAAGTGATAATTGACCAGCTGATCGTTTAAGGTCTTAACCAGGTATTTTCCTAATCCCTGGCCCTGATAATCCGGATCTACTACGATATCAGCCAGCATGGCGTAATACCGGCCGTCTCCGATGACTCTGCCAAAAGCAATAATTACTTCTTCATCATATATAAAAATAGTTGTGGTGCTTAACCTGAAAGCTTTTTCAATTTCTTCCGCTACTCTGTGTTTCCAGTTGATTTTTTGGAATAAGTGAAGTATATGTTTCCAGTCTACGCTTGATAAATCCGGATTGATTTGATGTTGATAGGTATGATTTTTTTCAGGAATGATCATAATGCTGTTTTTTTTCGCTTACAAAAAGCGAATAGCCCTTTATTGTTGAATAATCAACGCAATTAACTAAAATTTTCTAAATTTTAGAATTATTTGATTTGTTATTTTACCAGCACAGATCTCAATGGAGATTTTACCATTTAAGCGAAACATTATTAAGGTGCTTGTGTTCCTATAATATAGGACTAGAGCAACTAAATGTGATTACATTTCAGTGCTTTCTCCAGACATTTTTATCAAAAATATACGACACTATGACCCAGGTAATCAACTTTAAGGACTTTAATTTTAAATTGTTAATCATTGAAGAGCTGATGTATACAAAAAAGCTTCTGCAGCCTGCATTTGATGTATATAAATTTGTGAAGTTGTATGATAAACGTAAGATTGACATTGATGAGGAAGGTTATGATCCTATCCCGGAAGTAATCGCTTACTTTAAAGACCTCGAAATAGATCAGTCCCTTGCAGCAGAAGTAACTGAACTTTATCAGGATGGAGGGAATGAAGTTTACATGCAGATTAGTCCGCTGTGGGATGGTGAAGATGAGATATATGATATCGCCTCTTTTGAAGACGTTGCGCATTTTCCAAATTTGAAAAAGATGACCTTGTTCAATTCAGATCCTAAAGTTTATGAAGAGCTGAGGGCCAAAGGAATAACGGCAAAGCCGTTATAAATTTATCGTTGTTTAATTTGCAGATTCTAAGCAAATTAAACAACTAATTGTTCTTCATCTGTTCATCTATGATCTTTTTAAAAGCCTCAATTTTATCATCAGCCCCGATCAGGCTCAGGAATTCCACATTCGATAAAAACAGAACTTTGTTTACTGTACCAGAGCCTCTCATTGCCTCAAGATAGGTCGTCTTTGCGAAACCACCAGTGGATGCAATAATGCCCAGTTCCGCAAGTCCGTTGGAGTTTTTCAGTTTCTCATTAAAAATGATGAAGTCATTTTTTCCAATTGTATAATCTGGCCTGTTTTTACATTCCAGCAAAATGTATTTCCCGAATTTATTTAAGAATGGATCCTTAATCTCATTTCTGATGATGATGTCCACCTCGTTCCGCGAAGAGTCAATCACTCTCTTCCTGATTTCCTTGTAGCCTAAAAAACCGAAGAGCAGACTGATAAACCTTTCAAAATGTGGTCCTTTCTTCAAAGGATCAATTTCATTTTTGACATCCGAATAATGCTGCAATAAACTGGCATTTAGTATAGAGGTATGCTGATCGATTTTTTGATAGTAACTGGTGATGATTGGTTTGATTAATGATGCGGTAGCTGAGGAATCAGTCTGCTTGGAAATGACGTCCAATACCTTTCCTGAGACTAGAATTGACTCAAACTGCTTAAAGAAATCTTCTCTATAGGGAGTGATCACAATGATGCTGGCGATTGGATTGATCTCAAAAATGCGTTTTGCCAGGGCTATTCCACTGAGTGCTGATTCTTCAATAGGGATATTGAGGATGGCTAACGTATAAAACCGATTCTCTATGGCATGCAGAATTTCTTCAGCACCGCGGTAAGATTCAAAGTGCTCATCTGGTAAAAGCTCAGCGAGTTGACTTTTAAGGCTCTTTGACTGTAATTTTTCATCGTTAATAATTAAAACGGTCTTTTCCATTATTGAATGATGTGGTTGTTTAATTGCAAATATATTAATTAAAATTAATAATAACAATATTTAATTTATCTAATGTGTTTTTGTTGACCTTAATAGCTGTTTAAACAGTAAGCCTTATTTCTTTATTAAGATTATTTTGGTGATATTGCATTTGCCAAATAATCCCTCTGCCTGGTTCAGGCAATCAGCTCTAAACCTATTTATCAATTGTGAGAAAGTTAACCGATCATAAATTCTGCTCTATTATTATACTGCTTTGCTGTGCTTTTCAACTGTTTACTATTCCTGCTATTGCAAATGTGGATAGCCTTGAACGGATACTAAACAACAGGCTTTCGAAAAGACAGGTTTTTGATCAGAAGAAAATCGCAGCCATTGAAAAAATCCGGACAGCACTTAAGGCAGATTACAACTCACTAAACCGGCGTTACGAGAATTATGATCGTTTATACAATGCGTATAAGTCGTATGTACATGATTCGGCTTACGTATATTGCAAAAAACTAAATGCTACAGCGAGGTTATTGAATGACCAGAAAAAGATGAACCTTTCCAAAGTGAAAATGGGCTTTGTGTTGGTTTCTGCGGGCATGTTTAAGGAGGGACTGGATACATTGAAGTTGGTAAAGGTGGACGAGCTGAATGAAAAAGAGAAGTACACCTATCTGTTCCTTCAGGCCAGATGCCATTTTGATCTGGCAGATTATGACAGGATCAGCGATTATTATGCGCGTTATAATAACGTCGGACTAAACTATTGTGATTCTATCATTGGCCATACCGCACCGGAATCTTATGAACGCCTTTCTGCGGAAGGACTGAAATCTATCCGTAAAAGGGATTACCTGAAAGCGGTCAATGTATACGATAAGATCCTGAAGATCAAACAATCTTACCAGGATAGCGCGATCAACCTGAGTTGCCTCAGTTTTAGCTATTTTGAGTTGGGCAAAAAGGAGCCCGGACTGGAGAACCTGATTAAAGCGGCAATTATTGACAATACACACTCGATCAAGGAAGGTGTGGCATTAACTAATCTGGCTAATTACCTGTATCAGCAGGGGGATATTAAAACGGCTTTTAGTTATATCAATTTTGCGATTGATGACGCAAATTTCTACGGTGCCCGCCATCGGGAAGCCCAAATCAGTACGATCATGCCGATTATACAGAGTGAAAAGGTGAATGGAATTGAAAAGCAGAAGACAATGCTGACGGTTTATGCATCTACGATCACCATTCTGGTGATCATTGTTTTTGTGTTTGCTTTTATTACGGTGCGGCAGCTGAAAAAACTGCGGATTGCGGACCGGGTTATTTTAGATAAAAACGCAGATCTGAACAGGGCAAATGATGCGCTTAAAACGGTCAATACAGCGCTGGATCGCTCAAACCGTTCATTGTCGCGTATCAATACGAAACTGGATGAAGCGAACCTGATCAAGGACGAGTATATCGGGAACTTTTTTACGATGCATTCGGATTATATCGAGAAGCTGGATAAGCTGAAACGTTCTATTGAGAAGAACATGAAAGAAAAAAGTTATGCCGATATCAGTTTGATCCTGAAAAGGCTGAACACGGATTTTGAAAGGGAAAACCTGTCTCATAGTTTTGACAGGGTGTTCCTAAACTTATTTCCAAATTTTGTGTATGATTTCAACGAGCTTTTTAAGCCGGATCACCGGATCGAATTGCCGGGGGAACAACTGCTGAATACAGAATTGCGGATCTTCGCGCTGATCCGCCTTGGGATAGATGAAAATGAGACTATTGCGCGGATACTGAACTATTCTGTAAACACAATTTATACGTACAAGACAAAGGTCAAAAACCGCTCTTTCATTGCTAATGATGAGTTTGAGGAAAAGATCATGCACATCAGGGCAGTGAAAGAGCAGGGGGATTAGTTTTTCAGGACCAGATAGGTATAGGGCGCAAGTTTGATTTTTTCATTGAGCTCAATGGCGACTCCGGTGAATGCATTGATCCATTTTGATTGTACTAGTTTTTTAGGAATTTCATAGTTGATTTCCTTATTTCTCAGGTTGGACAATACGAATACTTTTTTCTGGTCTTTTTCTTTGGTAAAGGCACAAATATCGGCCGAACTGTAACTTTGTACCTGGTTAACACGTAAAGCGGGCAGGCTGTTGCGGATAGCAAGGATCTTCTTGTACTCGGCAGTTTTGGCCGGATTCAGGCTCCAGTCTATTTTCTGACCGGTAAAAGGAAAAACGAGTTTGTAGGGAGTGCCTACTTCCTGACCGTTGTAGATCATGGGAATGCTGTTCATATAGGTGGCGACTACAAAAGCAGCCATAGCGCCTTTTGGACCACCAAACAAATCTTCTGGTGTGCCGTCTGATCCGTTTACGTCGTGATTGGTTGTATATCTTACAATCTGTTGCCCTTTGGAAGTGCCTTTATGATCGGTTCTATTCAATGTATCGATGGAGCGTACGGATCTGTTTTTAGCGTAAATGTCTTTCAGGTGCTCAAAAAAGAGAAAGCCAAAATTATAGTCAAAACCTGCTTTATAGTGATCACTTCTTTTACCTTCTGCGAGTAAGAGTAGTTTATGATCAGGAATAGCGCGCAAGGCGCTTATAGCTTGTTTCCAGAAGTCGTAGGGCGGGCCATCTGCATAATCGCAGCGGAAACCATCAATGTTTGCAGTAGTCACCCAATACTTCATGGAGGTGATCATTTCAGCGCGCATAGCCATGTTTTTGAAATTGAGCTGGGCAACATCCAGCCAGGGCGTGCCGGGGGGACTAAGGATTTTACCGGTGCTGTCCTGCAGGTACCAGGATTTGTTTTTAATCCAGGTATGGTCATAAGAAGTATGGTTAGGTACCCAGTCGAGTATCACGGCCATTTTTTTGCTATGGATACTGTCTACCAGCAATTTCAGGTCGCCCAGATTTCCAAACTCATCATTTACCGAAGTATAGTCTTTTACGCAGTAAGGAGAATTCACTGCATTGACTATCCCAACAGGATAAACAGGCATCAGGTAGATCACATTGATGCCAAGATTTTTAATAGAATCCAGTCGCGGTAAAATTCCTTTAAGGTTTCCTTCTTTGCTGAAGGTCCGGATATTAATCTGGTACAGGTTCACATCGCTGCGTTCCGGTACATAAGATGGCTGTGCTGACAGGGAAGGCTGCTGTGCTTTAACTGTGGGGATCGTATAACAATAAAATAGCAGTGTAGCTAGGATGAGCTGGGTTGTTTTCATACGGTATGGAATTGGTTATTGCTCCCAAAATACAATACCTCAGCAGCAATTAGGAACGGGGGAAAGACGGATATAGAAAATATATCGCTGATTGGCTATTAATTCGCTGTTTATTAGTTTATTATGTCTGTATTCGGCTCTGCCAAATATAGACAAATAAAATACCCGGATCTGCTTGTAGATGCAGGACTTTATCGTTTTGGAATAAGTAAAATCTATATAAGCTGTTGCTGAATCATAGCTTAAGTGTTTGATAGTTAATAGTTTGTTTCAGGGGGTGGCTTAATATTTTTAATATTCATCGTTCGTGACATTGCTTTTCGCTTAAATCCTCTCTTACTTTGAAGAGCCGGAGCGAATTGCCTCTGGTGAACGAAACAACCAAATATATTCTGAATATGAAAAAACTTTACCTGTACAAGTACAGTCTCTCTGTGCTGTTCATGCTCTTATCGATCACTGCATTTGCGCAAACGTATACGTTTAAAGGAAAAATAGTGGATGAGCACAATTTACCACTTCCTGGTGTAACGATCCGTGTGAAAGAAACGGCGCAGGCTGTCTTAACCAATCCTGATGGGAATTTTCAGTTGAGCACGTCCGATAAAGGGCCGCTGACGATCACCATCACTTATGTGGGATACGATCCTATTGAAAAAACGATTACTTCAGGTCAGTCGCTCACCCTTGCCATGGTGCCAAACGCACAGTCGTTGTCGGAACTGGTCGTAGTAGGTTACGGTACAGTTAAAAAAGCTGACCTGACTGGTGCCGTATCTACGATAGGCGCCAAAGACCTCAACCCGGGTGCGATTACCAACCCTTTACAGCAACTGGCGGGTAAAGCTGCGGGAGTGAACATTACGCAAACAGGTAGTGAACCGGGAACGGCACCAAGTGTGCGGATCAGGGGAATTACTTCGCTGATTGGTGGAAATGATCCGCTGGTAGTGGTTGACGGGGTGCAGGGAAATATGGATCTGCTGAATCAGGTTCCGCCTAGTGAAATTGAATCGGTAGATGTGCTGAAAGATGCATCTGCAACGGCAATTTATGGTTCACGTGGTGCACCGGGAGTGATTATCGTGACCACGAAGAAAAATAAAGCAGGGAAATCCAGTGTAGATTATACGGCCAATACTGCGGTAGATGTGCTGCCGAAAGGACTAAAGGTACTGGATGCAGAGCAATGGTGGAAGCAGGGGCAATTGTATAATGTACCGGCTTCGGCAAATCATGGCTCGAGTACAGACTGGTATGATCTGCTCACACAGAGGGGTGTAACACAGAATCATACGGTAGCTTTTGGAGGCGGAGCGAATAGTTTTAACTACAGGGCTTCAGTTTCTGCGATTGCGCAGACGGGTACGGTAATCAATTCGAATTATAAAAACTATATCGGCAGGATTCAGGCAACGCAGAAAGCATTGGAAGATAAGTTGACGCTGACGATGAACCTGAATAATGGTATCACGAACACCAATTATAGTCCGACAGGAGTAGGAAGGGAAAGTTTCCGCTCCAACCTGATCACCAATAGTTATGTGACCAGACCCACCGACCCGGTATTGAATACGGATGGTACTTATTATTCCGATCCCAATGTGTTCCAGTACGTTAATCCCTATGCAGTGGCGAATACCGTAGCGAATGAAAACCATACCAATAGTTTATTCGGAAGTCTCCGCGCCGACCTGCAGTTGTTCAAAGGTTTAAGCGTGGGCTGGTTTGGCAGCTGGCGAAAGGTGGATGTAAACTCCGGTTATTATCTGCCGGCAAGTTCAACGGTAGCTGCGGCAATTGATAACCAGGGGATCGCAAATATCAACAATAACCATACGGATGAAAAGCTGATGGACATCAGTCTGAATTACAAAGTGAATGCGGGCGACCATAGTCTGGATGCGGTAGCGGTTTATGAAACGCAGGGTCAGACTTACAATGGTAATTTTGCACAGGCGAAAGGGTTCATTAATGATATTGCCACTTACAATGCCTTGCAGTTAGGTGATCTATCGAAAGTTACACCGGGGGATATCTCTTCGTATAAAAACGACCGCGACCTGGTTTCCTTTTTAGGACGTGTGAATTATGCCTATAAAAACCGGTACCTGCTCACAGCAAGTTTCAGAAGGGATGGATCTTCAGTTTTTGGGGTAAACCATAAGTGGGGGAATTTCCCATCTGCTTCAGTGGCCTGGAAGATTGATGAGGAACCTTTCATGAAAGGCCAGCAGATTTTCAGCGCGTTAAAGTTGCGCGGAGGTTTTGGGATTACAGGAAATCAGCAGGGATTAGTGCCGCAGAGCTCTTTGCAGCTAGTTGGCTATTCGGGTGTAACCTATTTTGCAGGATCACCGATTACGAACTTCGTGATCAGTCAGAATGCCAATCCGGATCTGCGATGGGAAACGCGGAAGCAGACCAATATAGGGCTCGATTTCGCTTTGCTGAATAGCAGGTTAAGGGGAACAATTGATGCTTTTACTGCGACAACAGATAACTTACTATTCAATTATACCGTGCCTCAGCCACCTTATCCTTATCCGAATATTGTAGCAAATGTGGGTAGTTTATTGAATAAAGGACTGGAGTTCACCCTGAGTTATGATGTGATAAAAACGGAAAATACGGTATTGACGCTGGGTGGTAACGCTTCTTTGCTGAAAAACAAAGTCCTGAACCTGAGCGGCAGCATTAATGGTGTGCCCCTGAATACAAATTATGTGGCCTGGGGTGGAAACTCTTACCTGATAGAGGGTATGCCAATCGGAAGTTATAATATCCTCCAGCATTTAGGTAAAGATGCGGCAAATGCGGAGACGGTGGTGGATCAAAACGGCGATGGTCTGATTGATCAGGGCAGCCAGAGTCCGGACAGGATTTTGCAGGGCTCGGCGATTCCGAAATATACTTATGCATTTACACCGACGCTTGTTTATAAAAACTTTGATGCTTCGATGGTATGGAGAGGATCGGGAGGTAATAAAATCTATAACTCCATACGTCCGTCCTTAAGTTATTTCGAAAACCTGGGTAAATCGAACGTGCTGGAAAGCGCTATTCCGCTGGGCTTGTATACTTCACAATATGGGTCTGACTTATGGCTCGAAAGCGGTTCTTTCTTAAGATGGGAAAACCTTTCCTTCGGTTATTCAGTAAAAACGGAAAAACTGAAATATGTGAGTTCGCTGCGTTTATCGCTGACAGGATCAAACCTGCTGCTGATCACAAAGTATTCGGGGATAGATCCGGAGTTGAATGTGAGCGGTGGCAACGGTTCAGGCGCTGATGGGGGAATTTATCCGAGAACAAGGACTTTTTCACTTGGTTTAAACGTGGTTTTTAAATAGTAATGCACATGAAAACGATTATAACAGGTATTTTAATCATTGGTCTGTCAACCTTAGGTTGCAAGAAGGTCAATGAAACAGTATACGATAAGTATGCGGCAGATGAATTCTACGGTACGGCAAAAGGAGCCGATGTGGCATTGGCAAATGTCTATTCTCAGGTTTCGGGAAACTGGGGCACTGGTTATGCCGGAGCAGATAACTGCTGGTACGACCTGAACTCCATGTCTTCGGATGAACAGGTAATTCCGCACAGGAATACGGGCGATTGGCAGCTGGATTTTGCACAGCTGTATAAAAGGGAGTGGCTGCCTACAATGGGGATCATCAATAATACCTGGAACTGGCTGTATAAATCAATCTATACAGCAAATTTAGCAGTAGATCAATTGCAGCAGTCGAACGCCGACCCCTCAAAGCTTGCAGAAGCAAAAGTATTGCGCGCTTTCTTTTATTATTTGCTCATGGATGATTTTGGATCAGTTCCTTTTTATACCGATAATAACATCACAGTGGATAAAATACCCCAGGAGAGCAGGGCCAATATTTACAATTTTGTAGTAAAAGAACTGGTAGAAAACGTAGATCAGCTGGCGGAAACAAAGGGTGGGGCTTATTACGGGAGGTTCAATAAATGGGCAGGCTATGCCTTATTGGCTAAAGTATATTTGAACGCAGAGGTTTATACGGGGACAGCGAAATGGGCGGAATGCCTGGTGGCTTGTAATAAAATAACACAAGGTGGATTTACCCTTCACCCGGGAGCAGCAAATGCAGCAAGTCCGCTTGGCTACCAATATTATGAATTGTTCGGCGACAGGTTGCCGGATGATGAAACGATCTTATCTATTTACGCTACAGCAAACATTGTTTCCCGGAATATTTATGCTTTGAGAAGTGTGAACGGGCCGAATGGTGTGGCTTTGTTTGGCTTCAGTGGCTGGAATGGAACGATTGTTCCACGGCCGTTTTACGATCGCTATGACAATAATGATATCAGGAAAAAGCAGTTTTTGGTGGGTGCTCAGCCTGGTGGTGTCACCTATACACTGGATGTAACATCGCTGGATAATCCCGGCGCTGGTCCCCAGGAAGGTGTCAGGGGCGTAAAATTTTTTCCCGTACCCCCACAGGATGGCAGCGGCGAGTCTAACGACTTTCCTATCTACCGTTACGCAGATATCCTGCTGATGCAGGCCGAGTGTAATGTACGTACAGGCAATGCCGCTGCGGCGAAACCCTTTATAGATCAGATCAGGCAAAGAGCAGGATTAGGAGCATTGGCAACCAATCCTACGCTGGAAGATGTATACAATGAGCGTGGTTTCGAGCTGAACTGGGAAGGTCACCGCAGACAGGACATGATCAGGTTCAACAAGTTTCTGCTGGCGCATGATTTTGCCCCGGCAGCACAGGCTTTCCGGTTATTATTTCCAATCCCAACCAGCGCATTGAATGCGAATCCAGGTTTAAAACAAAATCCAGGCTACTAATCCAGAACATGATGAAGAATATAGGCTATTTATATATATGCTTTCTGGTCTTGCTCTCAACGGGCTGCAAGAAAGATAAAGAATTAACTGTGCTGCAGCCGATAGCTTTTGGCACATCACTGACGGTTAACCAGACGGCGGTAGTACTGTCGCGGGCAACAGACACGGCAACTGTAGTCAGCTTTTCCTGGCCGGCAGTAACTTATCCGATCAAGGCTTCGGTGACCTACACGATGCAGGTAGACCTTCCTGCAGATACAGTGGGTACGGCGGCCTGGGGGAAAGCGACCAATGTTCCTATGGGGAACGATGTGCTAACTAAGTCCTTTTCAGGAAAGGACTTGAATGCGCTGGCCACTGCAATGGGAATAAGCAGCGGTTCGGCAGGTCACCTGGTTTTTAGGGTGAAAGCGGAGCAGGACCGGGCGACTTACACGAAGCCGGTATCATTAACCGTGACACCTTATGTGGCACAGAGCGTTTATCCGCTATTGTATATTCCCGGCGACTTCCAGGGCTGGTCGCCCGCCACCGCTCCAACAGCTGCGGCTTTGCAGCCGAAAATTTACGAGGGTTACATCAACGTTCCTGCGGGAGGCACGAACTATTTCAAAATGACTACCGCAAGAGACTGGGATCATATCAATTATGGCGATGCCGGGGCAGGCAAGGTGACCAATGATGGTCTGGCCGGTGGAATGCTGGTCCCTGCTGCAGGGTATAATTTGGTTTCGGTGAACCTGAATACCAATACCTGGACAGCCATCAGAACCACCTGGTCTATTCTTGGAGATGCTTCTCCCGGAGGCTGGACGACCGATACGCAGCTCAGCTATAACCCGGCAACACAGGTGTGGACAGTGACAGCCGATATGCTGGCTACCGGATCATTTAAATTCAGGGCAAACAATGCCTGGGAAATTGACTTTGGCGTAGATGCAGCGGGTAAACTGGCCTATGCAGACAGTCCGGTTTATGGCTATAATCCTGCGGTACAGAATATCACCGTGCCGGGCAATGGTAATTATACGATTACGCTGGACCTGCATGATCCTTCCAACTATAGCTACAAACTCACTAAAAATTAACTATTCCCGGCGATGTAACTGGTACATCGCCGGATAACTCCCTTCTGATGACTTATAGAACCAAACAAACGACGCTGAAGGTAGTACTGTTGTTGACGGTAACGCTCTTCACATTTTGTAAGAAAAATGACAGCGTTGTCACTACAGACAGTACTTACCCGCAATACGGTACACCATTCAGCCATGTGCCGGATACCAAAGATGCTGTAATTTACCAGGTTAACCTCCGTGCTTTCAGTGAGGATGCCTCATTCAAAGGCGTTACCGCAAGAATGGATTCCATTAAAGCACTGGGAGTAAATGTGGTTTACCTGATGCCTGTTTTTCCGGTAGGGGTGTTGAAATCTGCCGGGGGACTGGGGTCACCTTACGCAGTAAGAGATTATAAGGCAGTGAATCCCGAGTTCGGTACGCTGGAAGATTTAAGAACGCTGGTGAATGCGGCACATGCAAGAGATATGGCGGTAATGCTGGACTGGGTGGCTGGGCATACATCCTGGGATAATGCATGGATACGTGATAAAAGCTGGTACAAGCAAGATGTAAATGGCAATATAGTCCCACCGGCAGGAACGAACTGGACCGATGTGGCCGCGCTGGATTACAATAAACAAGAGATGCGGCTGGCCATGATTGATGCCATGAAATACTGGGTGTTTAACGCGAATATTGATGGCTTTCGCTTTGATGCTGCAGATTTTGTTCCGCTTGATTTCTGGAAGCAATCCAATGATGCTTTGAAAGGAATAACTACCCACAAGCTGATGTTACTCGCAGAAGGGACACGTGCTGATCACTTCAAAGCCGGTTTCCAGATGGTATATGGTTTTGGCTATTATTATGCGCTGGAAAACAGGATTTTTGGCAATGGCAATTCTGCCACGCTGCTGCAGGAGCTGAATACCAGTGAATATGCACCCGCCTTGCCGGGATCACAGGTGCTGAGGTATACTACCAATCACGACGTGTATCATACCGATGGCAGTCCGGTTAACTTATACGGCGGCAAAACCGGATCCATGTCTGCCTTCCTGGTTACTGCTTTCATGAAAGGCATCCCTATGATTTATAATGGGCAGGAAGTAGGCGTTACGAGAGGAATGGATTTCTTTTACCATACACCGATCGACTGGAGTACCAATCCGGATCTGACGGCAGAGTACAAGAAAATCATTGGTTTCAGAAATAACAGTGAGGCGGTTAAAAGCGGTGATCTGGCAGTTTACAGCAGCGACAATGTAGCAGTGTTTACCAAATCGGCAGCTGCTCAGCAGGTTTTAGTGGTGGCCAGTCTGCGCGGCAATACAACTACTTATCCGGTTCCTGCAGCTTTGCAGGGGAGCTGGAAAAATGCATTTACCGGCGCTACGGTTACCCTGGGTAATCAGTTATACCTTCAGGCTTACCAGCATATGGTTTTGACTAAATAGCATATTACAGCGATTGATGAATAGATTTAAAGCGCTCAGATATGGAATGTCTGAGCGCAACTTAACATACCAAATGCAATTATCTGGTTCTTTTTATTGTCATCATTTTGTCTTGTTTAAAATTATTCTTAATAAATACCTTACCATTAAAGATCTTTTGTATGTTTGCGGTTTAAAATCATTCTAAATAGCAGATTAAAACAATATGACAAAAATGTACTTTAAGATCCTCGTGACTGCGGTGATGATGATACTGACGACTTCGGTATCTTTCGGCCAGTCGGGGACAGGAACAGTAAAAGGAACGGTAAGAACATCGGATGGTGTGGTAGCTGAATCGGTTGAACTGACCATAAACGGTGTTGCAAATGGCGCATCAGACCGAAATGGTGTGTACACGCTTAAAAATGTTCCTGCGGGAAATTACACGCTTACAGCAAAACTAGTTGGCCTGAAATCAGTTTCAAGAGAAGTCACTGTAACCGCAGGACAAACCTCCAGGGTTGACATTACGCTTCAGGCATCCAATCAACAGCTAAAAGAAGTAACAGTTAGCGGTGGCAAGAAAAACAAGTTCGCTGTAAAAGAGAGTGAATTTGTATCAAAAATGCCATTGAAAAATCTGGAAAATCCACAGGTTTATTCTGTGATTTCTAAAGAATTACTGACAGACCAGTTGATCACCAACTACGATGATGCACTGAAGAATGCACCAGGTGTAGACAAATTATGGTCATCTACCGGTCGCGGTACTGATGGAGCAGGATATTTCTCGCTGAGAGGTTTTGCTGTGCAGCCTACGCTGGTAAATGGATTGCCGGGTTTAACGAACGGATCGCTTGACGTTTCTAACGTGGAGAGAATTGAAGTGATCAAAGGACCTTCAGGCACATTATTCGGCAGCAGCCTGACTTCTTACGGCGGCTTAATCAACACAGTAACCAAGCAGCCTTTTGATGCTGTGGCAACCGATGTAACTTATACTGGCGGCAGTTATGGATTAAACAGGATTACTGCAGATGTGAATACCCCCTTAGATTCGGCACATCGTGTTTTATTCAGGGTCAATGCAGCTTATCATGATGAGAACAGCTTTCAGGATGCAGGATTTAAAAAAACAAGATTTTTTGCGCCATCTCTTTCTTACAAGCTGAATGAGAGAGTTTCATTCTTATTGAATGCGCAGTTCCTGAGTTCAGAAGGAACAAATCCAACGATGTTATTTTTCAGCAGAAATGCTCCTTTGAAAGAAACGACATTGGAAGGTTTAGGATATGATCCGAAAAAGTCATATACCAGTAATTCACTGTCAGTTAAAAATCCTGTAAACACTGTACAAGGACAGATGAACTATAAGATCTCTGAGCAGTGGAATTCACAAACGTTAATTTCCAGAGGTAGTGCAAAGTCTGTTGGTCTGTATTCTTACTTATATGAAGGTACATTAATTGATACTACAGTTACGCCGAAGGCAATAGTTTCAGGAAATGGTATTTTTGGGAGAAATATCACAGATATGAATTCTACGACAGAATCGACAGATATTCAGCAGAATTTTATGGGCGACTTTAACCTGGGGGGTATGCGCAACCGCATCATCGTAGGATTAGATTACCTGAACAGAACATATATCGACAATAGTTCTAACTACGCCTCATTAGGGGGAGTTGTTGTTAAAGGTAATGATACAGGGATTTTAACGCGTGAAGCTGCACAAAAAGCGATTGCTGATCAGGGTGCCAGTTATAATCCTTCCAAAACTACGCAGGAAACTTACAGTGCCTACGTTTCGGACATCATTAATTTTACCCCGCAATTGTCTGGTATGGCAAGTTTAAGGATCGACCGTTTTCAAAACGGTGGACTGAATACTTTACCTGAAAACAGATTCGGACAAACTGCTTTGTCACCAAAATTTGGATTGGTTTACCAGGTGCTGCAGGATAAGTTATCTGTGTTTGGTAACTATATGAATGGTTTTACTAACCAGGCGCCGGTAACAATTGTGACCAACAACGTACCTTCAGTAATCACCTTCGAACCGGAACAGGCAAATCAGCTGGAAGGTGGAATAAAGGCTGACCTTTTTGATGGTAAATTAACAGGTTCATTGAGCTATTATGATATCAAAGTGTCTAATATTATATTAACACCTGATATCAATGTTTACACACAGGGAGGTGACCGTTATAGCAAAGGCTTTGAAGCTGAGCTGAATGCCAATCCTTTTCCTGGTTTTAACATTATTGCCGGGTACAGCAAAAATAAAAGTAAGCTGACCAATACGGGCAGTGATGCAGAAGGAAGAAGACCTAATGGTGCTGGTCCGGAAGATTTGATCAACGCATGGTTTAGCTACAAAATTCTGACAGGATCTGCAAAAGGTTTAGGTTTCGGTTTCGGTGGTAACTATGCCGGTGAAAACCTGATTGTAAATACCAACACCAGTGGTGTATTTACGCTTCCTTCCTACACAGTACTGAATGCATCAGTTTCTTATGCTACAGGTTCATTTACCTGCGGAATTAAACTGGATAACTTAACGAATAAAGAATATTATAAAGGTTGGACAACGCTGGAACCAATGAGACCACGTACAGGTTCTCTGATGGTGGGTTACCACTTTTAATTACCATTACTGCGGCTTTGATCCCGCATAAAAAAGGGACCGTATCCGGATGGATGCGGTCCCTTTTTGTTGATGCCAATAGCTGTGATTATTTCATCCTAACGGGGGCTGGATAAATTAGAGTAAAAACAAAGGCGTGTCTACCATGTTTATGTTTAAATTCTCTTATTAAAAATCAAATTCACTCCATGAGCATCATTATAGGTATTGATCAATTAAAGACAAATTCAAATGCAGAACAGCTGGAACAACTGGAAACAGCTGCGGGCATTCATAAATCACAGTCGAACATAGAATTTTCTATTTTAAAAGTAGAGGGCAATATTGTTCATTTGGAATCGGCACAGTCGGAAACACGTTCGGGCAAATATGCAACTGAGGCAGCCCTCCTGAAAAAAACACATGAAGTATTTGATAAATGGTTACCGGGCTATACGTTGCAGGTGAACACTTCACCCTACCTGGCATCACCAACCTCGGTAGTGAATCCGGCATGGTTAGATAAGAAAATGCTGGAAAAGGGCGTAAGGATTAAACAGATTGCATTTGAAACAGGTGTGGACAGGGCGAGTGTTGCCGACTGGATTGCCGGGAAAAGAGGCATGAGCCAGATCGTAAAGGCGATGTTTTATTTTTATATGCTAAGTAAGCAGTGATCACAAATGCATCATTTTATAACAGCTTAATTAATGGAGGCCAGACAACGATTAAGGGAATGGGTAAAAGAAAAGCATAGTGGTCAGCTCATCAGGCGTACTAAAGAACCTTATTTTAATCATTTGACAGCTGTGGCTGAAATGGCAGCCCCGGTGTTGACACGGGGCTATGAAATTGGTCTTTGCCATGATTTACTGGAAGATACACCTACGACTCAGGAAGAATTGACGGCAGCGCTGCTCCGTTTTGGTTATCCTGATAGGGAGGCGGAATTCATTACCAGTTGTGTGGTGGAACTGACCGATGTTTTTACTGCTAAGGCCTATCCGGCGCTTCGGAAAACGGAACGGAAAGATCGGGAAGCTGCACGTTTGATCAGGATGAGTTCAGCTGCGCAAACGGTTAAGTATGCCGACCTGATGTATAACCTTAAATGGGTCTTGCAGTATGATCAGCAACATGCAGGGAAATACATCCGAAAAAAAGCCTTGTTGCTGGCTGAGATGACTGGCGGTAATGAAGAATTGCGGCAGCAGGCAATTAACTGCTTTTCTTAATGATATCTTTCAAAACCGTATCCATCTCATTGACGGCATCACAAATCATTCCGGAAAGTTCCTTTAATTCCTCAACGTCATTATCTGCCATCGCAATAAGCGCAGTTAAGCCGAGTGTTCTGGCAAGGGGTGCCCGGAGGCGGTGAGACTGCATCCAGGTGATTTCTGTCAGTTTCCTGTTTTGATCTTCGATCGCGTTGATATGACTGATCCTTTCACTGATGTCCTGCATGGAGCCAATAGACCGGATAGCTGTCCCGTTGGAATCATAAATAATGAAGGAGCGATCCAGTACATGTTTGTAAGTACCGTCGGCACACCTGAACCGGTATTCTACGACCTGGTTGGCTTGCTTATTTTGTATCAGACCTGCAAACTGTGCCTGCACCCGGTCCAGGTCATCAGGATGTATATTGCTTTCCCGCCATTTAAAATCAAATCCCACATCACTGTGCCCGAAAATGCCTTTGATGCCTTTGTTCCACTGTATCATTCCGGATTCGATGTCCCAATCCCAGATCGCATCGCTGGTAGCTTTCGACACAATATTATAACGGTCTAAAAGCAACTGACGATCCTGCTCTGCGTTAACTTTATCTGTATGGTCGATTGCCAGTACGAGGCGCGCATTTCTGCCTTCAAAAGTGACCGAATTACCTTCTACTAGTACAACGATAATCTCTCCATTTTTCTTGCGGTGTCTGACTGTACTCTGGCTATATTGTCCGATGGTCACTTTGGTGGCCATAATTCCATCCAATACGGTGATATCTTCCAGCATGCGGATATCTTTGATAGTCATGCTCAGAAATTCTGCTCTTGAATAACCATAATGTTTAACCGCGGCCTCATTAACCTGAAGAAAGGCAAGTGATTCAAAATCATAAACCCATTGGGGAATAGGACTGAAATTGAAGAGATCTTCGTACTTTTTCTTTTCGAGCTCGAGTATATTTCGTGTTTTTATCCGTGCGGTGATGTCTTTGAAGTATACCGATAGACCTACACCCGAAGGGTAGGCAGAAACTTCTACCCAAATGTCCTGCGGTGCAAAATATTCTTCAAAGCGTACGGAAATGTTCTCCTCCAGTGCACGATGATATTCGGTATAAAATTTTAATGGAACTGCATCCGCGTAGATCTCCCATAAGTTTTTGCCCAGCACCTGATTCCTGGACATATTCAGTAGTTTCTCTGCTTCTTTATTCCAGTAAGTTACGATCCAGTTTTTATCTACTTCAAAAAAACCATCTGTGAAACTTTCCAGAATATGCGTTATACGCTGCTGATATTCAAACAATTGACTAGTAGAGTCCAATTGTGCATCTTTTGCTTCAGAAGTGTCAATTTTGCCCATAATACGCGTTTAGGTAGTAGGTAATACGTTTAATGTATGCATTTCGGATCAACATTCGTGAAATAAAATATTTGGTTAAAAAGATATTCGGGCTAGTTCTTTTATCGTAAAATTATGTCATTCATAGACTGGTAACTATGCGCAGTTAGCAGCATAATAATGGTAAGATAGCGATCTTTTATTAGTATCCACTATAACATTACTCCAAGGTGCTGATTATTTGAATTGCTCAAGCATTAACTACTGTTTTGGCTTGGTAATGGTGAAGCTGACAATCTCTGCAATCTTTTTATCTATCTCATGGATAGCCTTCTTAATCACCTTTAATTGAGGGTAAACTTTATCGTGTTCATCCATCTCGAGCAGGTTAAGTAAACCCTTAATGGTCGCAACGGGTCTGCGAAACTCGTGAGACTGCATATAGGCAATCTGGTCAAGTCTGGCCTGATGTTCAATTGCTGCCTGCTGCCGTTCCATTCTTTTGCTCACATTTGTGCAGTTAATGGAAATACCGATGATCTGCCCGCTGCTGTCTCTTGCCGGATTATAGGTAATCATGTACCATACCGAATGGTCCTGAAAATTGAGTAAGCGCTCGGTTGTAATCGTCTCCCCATTTAGTGCCCGCTGACAGTTTTCGGTAAAAGGCTTTAAGTGTGATTGATGTAAAAATTGTTCCGCATTTAATCCGAGTTGCAGATTTGCTTGATAAACACTATTATATGCGATCTGTGCGGCTTTATTATAAGCCGCTATCTTCATGTTTTTATCCAGCAGCAAATGGATTGTTGCAGTGCTTTCGAAAAACGACCTCATCTTTAATTCCCTTTTTTTCGACTCGAGGAACTGCATTTTCAGAAAATAGAGGTTGCTTTCAAATTCGAGTAACTGGATAATCTGACTGGCAAGATTTTCAAGCATATCTTTTTGAATCTGTGTCAGCTCGCCGGGTTTCTGATCAATCACACACAAACTACCCAGCCGGTAACCATCCTGAGTGGTCAGTGGCGCACCTGCATAAAAACGAATACCCGCATCTCTGGTAACTGCCGGATAGACCTTCAGGACAGGGTCCTGCAGCGCATCAGATACAATCATGACAGCATCACTTTCAAGTACATAGTGACAAAAAGATTCGTTTCTTCCGGAGCTGACAACAAATGTATCTTCTTTTAAAATGTACTCCGTATCGGCGTCAATTAAGGTGATTAGCCCGGTTGGCATCCCGCATATGTCGGCCGCCAGCTGTGCAATTTGTCTGAACTCTTCCTGTTTATCGATTTTTATGTTTAAAAAACGATTTACTGCTTCTAATCTGTTTAACTCTTTGAGAGGCATATTGTAAAGATCATTTAAGGTATTGGCAGGTTGGGTGTAATTCCTGGAGGGATCAGGAACATCGCATCAAACTTTTCCCCGAGTTCATGAGTAGTGTATTCCAGAAAAACGAACTCATTCACATTTTCGGGATAACCTTCCTGGCTGACTTTAGCCATAGCAGATTTTACTTGTTTCAGGGGCTTATGCAGTTCACTGGATATAATCCTTTCGATTTGAAGAAAGGCATGTTCTTGTTCGGTGACAGTTTTTCCATGGCGCATCGCCTGAGTGATGTCCGTTGCGGTATAAGAAACACCTACAATATTTCCTTCGGAATCGAAAGCGGGTTCGTAGGTTAGATGCCAGGATATATCACCCTCTGGCGAGGGAATCACACTTTCTGTTTTTACAATTTCATTTTGAAGTGCTTTGCCACAGTTTTGCAGAAATTCTTCAAGAAAGGAGGGCACAACATATTCATGGCACTCCATGCCTTCTGCCAAAGGAAGCTGATAATTATTGCGGAGGATATCCAGGAGCACTTTATTGAAAGAAAGAACACGCAGTTCTTTGTCAAGCAGCAGGTGAACAGAACTGGAACTGTCAAAAAAGGAGCGGAGTTTATCTTCTTCCTGAATGGAAGTTTCATATTCCAGTTTTAATAATTGCAGACTGGCATCAAATTCAATCAGCTGAATAACCTGTTTGCCTAAACGCTGCAGCATCTTCTCCTGAATATCAGTGAGGCTTCCCGGCTGCTGATCGAAGACACATAAGGTACCCATATTCTCATCGTCATGCGTGGTGAGCGGCGAACCGGCATAAAACCGGATATTGGGATCGTTGGTGACGAAGGGGTTCTGCATTACACGCCCATCGGTTGAAGCATCATTGATAATTAATACATCCTTTTGCGCGATTGTATATTGACAAAACGTGTCTTTAAAGGGGACTTCTTTGATCTGGGTACCGAAACTGAACATAATGTGCTGAAACTCCCGGTCCATGAAGGTGATCATCGCTATGGAGGAATTACATATCCTAGCGGCAAGTTCCACAATCTGCTGTAGTTCTTTTTCCTTACTGATATTCAGGTCCAAAAACCGGCGTACGGTATGTAATCTTTTTTCTTCCCTTTCCGGCATAACCTTTTTAATTATCATTTGTCATCAAACCTGGTCCTGATCAGGTTTAATCTCCAATCTTAAGTTGAGTGTATATAATGAACTCACATACGTAATTGAAGGCTATTGAGTTTATGGAAATATTAATTTTTTTTACAGCACAGTTTAGGTACGGGGACTTAATTATTTACCTGTCTCTAAATGAGGGGCATCCACAGGTTTTGACTCCGGAGATCCTTTCTGGCGCAGGTAAATGGTGAAAAATACGATGGAGGCGACGGATAGAAATTCACTTTGCCAATTCTGAAAGGTCTCAAACCAGAACTCCGGTTCGCCAAGATAATCCATTACGCTGGCTGTGGGCAGATGTTTAGCCAATTGCTCCACATTATGGTTTTGCCAACTGCCATACAAATGCAAAGCCCAGCTGGTAAAAAATAGAACGGCAAAACAAATGGACAAGGAATTGCTGTAAATTTTAAGAATCCAGCCGCCTTTTCTGACAGCCCATGGTGCCTCAGGCGAAGCCTTAGGTGTTCTGTCTACCTCTTCCGGTTCATCCAGTTTCTTGGACTCTGCCGATCCTATTTGTCGCAGGGAAACAGTTAACATCACATAGAGCGCCATCTGGAGAAATTCGCTTTCAAAGTTTTCAAAGGTTGCAGAAATGAAATGACCGCTTCGGAGATAAGTGCCGAGACCGATTTCCTGCGCATGATTCTCTTTCAGATCCTGATTATGCTGCTTCCAGCCGGTTAATCCCTGGGCGGCAAGCGTGATGATAAATAAACTGAGAAAGACGATGGTTAGCCCATTCCGATAGAAATAACTGTGTTTTGGAGATTTTGCGTTCATAGTCATAATGTTGAGGCTAAATGTTGAATTCATCAACAAAGTAGTCCTGTTATTGTTGTGCTTATAAATAATTATAGCATGAATTTCAAATTTTATCTTTTCTCCATCTTAACGACTATTCCCGCATTCTTTTCCACACTGCAAGCGCAGACGACCAGTAAAACATCATGTAACCTTTTTCATCCGGTTCCGGCTCAGTATATGAGGGATATCGAAACAGACAGGCCAGATGTAACCGAATCTCCCTACACAGTGGATGCGGGGCATATACAGTATGAGACTGACTTTATGCGGCATGAACGGGAGAAAGGCGAAATGGGCGAACAGCATACCAATTTTTTTAACAAGGGGAATCTGAAAGTAGGTTTAACCAGCTCTACTGCTTTGCAGTTCGGTTTTGAAACATTTGTTTGGCAGAAGGAAACCGCTGAAGATGGCGAAGTGACGAAAGGACACGGAATAGGGGATATCACCTTCAGGATCAAGCAAAATATCCTGGGTAATAATGGCGGGAATTTTATCCTGGCAGTTCTTCCTTATGTTAAAATTCCTACCGCAAAATATACTGATGAAAGTAAATATGAAGGGGGGATTATTGTTCCGATGATGGTAAAACTACCCGGGGAATGGAGATTAGCCGGACAGGTAGAGGCGGACAGGCTATATGACAGCGATGCCCATGCCATGCATACATCATTATTACAGTCGCTCACCATCAGTCATGAGCTAGTCAAAAATCTGGACGGCATCGCAGAGACTTATTATACTTATGATTTCAATGCGCATCACTGGAGTAATTTTCTGAATGCATCAGCACAACTGAAAATATCAACCAACTTTGCTTTGGATGCGGGATTGAACTATGGCTTGCAGACAGATGCGATGAAAACTTATTTTATGGGCACTTCCTTTAGGTTTTAGGTTAACCAGTGATAGCTATTGCATGTTGACCTGGCTGGATGCTGATTTCAGCTGCTGCTGACGTTAAGGTTTCATAAATTAACGATATGAAGTGAGTGACTGTTCCTTTGTTCTGTTGTTAAACGACTGTATTTCAGTTGATTGATGTTTTGGTGTGTAGATTGAATTGTATTGAAGGTACATCATAAATCATTATTATGGCAATCAATACACAACAGGCAGCCCGGGTTGCACAACAAAGTAATATTTACAGTCTCGATGCGATTATTGCAGGTACAGGCATTGGTGTTTGGGCTTTAGATCTTGATACCTTACAGTTTAAGGTATGTCCGACTTTTAAAAGCCTGTTGGGACTGCCTCACAGAAATGCATACAATTTCGCTGATTTGCTGCGTACAATTGCGTTCTCCTGCCGTAAAAAGGTAATTCAGGAGATTAAAAACCTATGCAGTTCCGGAGCAAAGGTGGCGATAGAATTTATGGTTGCTGGTGAGCAGGCGATGGATGGCAGATGGTTCAAAATCACAGGGAAATCTTATGCACAATACGATGATCAGCAGGGCATGTACATGGGTATTTTAACAGATGTTACTGAAGAAAAAACGAAGGAAATCTGGAATAATGACCGGCTTGCTTTACTGAGTCACGAGCTGAAAGGACCGTTGAGTACGATCAGGCTGTACCTGCAAAGGGCCAATAAGATTTCCAATGATAAGAACGTTGGTGATATAGCCATTTTTATGGATAAGGCAGATGAGCAGGTATCTGCAATGTCTTTGCTGATGGATGATTTCCTTTCTTATTCAACCATTGACAATACCAGAATGACCCTGTGCTATGAATGGTTTGATATGAACCTGCTTGTCAGTAATATTGCTGGCGAGATGCAGTTGAAACATCCCGGCTATACCTTCGTCATTGATGTCCCTTCACAGCATATCAGGGCAGACAAACGCAAAATCACACAGGTGATTTTAAATTACCTGACAAATGCAGTTAAATATTCGCCCGCAGGCAGTGGTATCAAAGTAAATTGCTGTGTGGAAGGCGGGGAGCTAAAAATGATGGTGAAGGATAAGGGAATTGGCATTAATCCTGACTACCATCAGAAAGTTTTTGACCGTTATTACCGCACTCCGGGTACCAGAGCTGAAGGTTTTGGACTTGGACTTTACCTTGTAAAAGAAATCATCAACCAGCATGGCGGAAACGTCTGGGTAGAAAGTACCCTGCACAAAGGTTCCAGTTTTTATTTTTCTCTTCCGGTGACCGTAAGCCAATAGTGTTTACCGGGTAAGGTGACAATCATAAAGAGCGGGTACAGCGATTATCCGGGCTTGGCTGCTGTTAAAATGTAATATTTTGATTAATTTGCCGCCCAATGTGGAATAGATTGATCATCGCCTTCCTGCTGTCTGTCACCTGCCCGGCTATTGCCCAGACATCTGTGGACCTGATGGATTTTAAAAACACCTTGCCTGATCTTTTGAGTACTTACACCCATGCGGGGAATGATATCTCAAAGGTAAAAACTGCGCTTGCCATTAGTAATTTCTACCTGAACAACAAAAGTTATTCCACATCCGCTATCGACTCTTCATTTAATTATGCTGCGGCAGGGGGGAACCTGGCCCGGAAAATCGGTTATCAAAAAGGGGTGGAAGATGCCGAAGTACTGAAGGGCAATACGCTGATCGCGCAAAAGAGATTCGGTGATTTCCAAAGAATGGCGGGGATCACTCAGGGCAGTTTGTATTGCCGGCTTCAGCTGCTGATCGGTCGTCATTATCTGGAAATCGGGGGAGAGGAAAAGGCTGATCTTGACCTGGCAGATACGTTTTTCAGCACAGCGCAGCGTTTTGCCGATCGGCATCAGATGCCAATGCTTGCGCTAACCAGCCGTATCTACCGTTATACGGTGATGCTGGAAAGGGGCGTGGATAGTACTGCATGTAACAGTGAATTCCGTAAAATCAGTGCCATTTGCAAAGCTTATAAAAGTCCGGCGCTTGATGCGAAAGTCTGGAAAATCCGTGCGGCCTATAAGATGGATGTGAATGCGCAGCTTGCTGCTACTTATTATGAAGAAGCCGCAAGATTAGCTCAGCTTGCGAAAGACCAGCGCATGGCTATTGATTGCTTCAGGGAAATTGCTGACATCAACTTTCGTTCGGGTAAACTGGACCTGGCAGAACAGCAATTGAAGGATGTGTTGAAACTTTATAGTTCGCTGGGCTACAAGAATTTACAGTTGCCCAATGAGATGCTGTCTGCAGTACAAAATGCCCGTGGTAACCTGGAAATTGCGGTACGTTATGCTTTAACAGCGATGACTTTTGCAGATGCCTCAGGTACAGACCTGCATATGAATTATCTGCAATACAGATTGGGTGACCTGTGCCAGAAACTGGGACAGCGTAAAGAAACTATTTACTGGTACCAGCGCGCTATTGAGTCGACCATCAATACAGAACACCGCTTTCCTTACCTGGTATTCAGACAGCAGGCGGTAGAGTTGATCGCTGAGGGGAAGGCAAAGCTGGTATTAAACAAACTGGCTGCGGCAATAAAAACCTATCCGCCACCTCCTACGTCATCTATTTTTATTACCATGCTGAAAGGCGACTGTTATGCCGCATTGAATCAGCCGGCTGTTGCAGAACAGTATTATGAACAGGTCATTAAAGGGTTTAAGACATGGGAGGCTAATGTGTCCTACTATTACTGGGCTTACAAGAACGTCGCCGCCTTTTATATCACACAGAAAAATTATGTGAAAGCAGATCAGTTCCTGAAGAAGATCTTTTCAGCCGAAAAAAATATGGTGCCTGTAACAGATATGGCCGAGGTTCATCACCTTAAATTTAAAGTGGATTCGGCCAATGGCCACTACGTTGATGCGATCCGGCATTTTCAGACGGCCAAATCAATTACCGATTCCATTTTTAACCAGGTTAAAGTTAGACAGTCGGAACAGCTGCAGCTGCAGTACCAAACTTCACAGCGGGAGAAAGAGAACCTGACTTTAAGGAATAGGAATATGATCCAGCACAGTGAGCTGGAAAAAGAAGAGCTGAAAGGAAGATTGATCACCACAGGTTTGCTGGGGGCAGTGCTGGTGATCTGCCTGCTGGTTTATTTGTATCTCGCCAAACAAAAGAGCCATAAAAACCTGTCCAGACAGCAGGATGAAATCAATGAACAGAATCAGGAACTGAATGAACTGGTGAATGAAAAAGAATGGCTGATAAAAGAAATACACCACAGGGTGAAAAACAACCTGCAGATTATTTCAAGTTTGCTGAATGCCCAGTCTTCTTACCTGCATAATCCGGAGGCTAAAACTGCAATCAGGGACAGTCAGAACCGGATGCAGGCCATATCTATTGTCCACCATAAACTTTACCAGTCAGATGACCTGGCGACGGTAAATCTGAAACCTTATATAGAGGAACTCGCGCACAGTATTTGCAGCTCCTTTGATATTGAACAGCAAGTAAAATTTGTTTTCGACGTTACTTCTGCGCGTTTAACTACGGCCGATACTGTACCCTTAGGATTGATTTTAAATGAAGCGATTACGAATAGCGTTAAATATGCATTCAATAAAAATGGAGATTGCATGATTCATATTTCACTGTATGAAATTGAAGGAGGAGAATATCAGTTAAAGATCAGCGACAATGGAAAAGGTTTGCCAGCCGATTTTGATATTCACTCTTGTCCCTCTTTAGGAATGAAGCTGATGGTTGGCCTTACAGACCAGTTATCGGGAAAATTTGATATCCGCTCTCAAAATGGTACAGTCATCACTATTACTTTTCCTCCGGCACCGCTCAGTATACTGGGGAAATATTAGGGCTTGCTGAGCGTTAAATTTGTCATGTCTTTTAAAGAAGTATTGTTGTTTGATTTGTCTTTTAAATTTAGATATTTATCAATATTATTTAATTGAACCAAAATTTGAGCTATGAACAAAAGAGAATATACGCTGAATGAGTTAATCCTTGAATCGGCTGAAGATCCGAACGAAAATGATTTCTTTGAACTGGAAAAACCAGCGATGCTGGAGATCAATCTTAAAGGGCAGAAAATAATGGCCAAAGCAGGCTCTATGGTTGCTTATACTGGTCATATTGATTTTAAGAGAGAAGGAATGTTAAGTAAAGGACTGGGCGGATTATTGAAAAAAGCGATCTCTGGTGAAGGCACTTCTCTAATGTACGCTACCGGCTCAGGGAAACTGTATCTTGCCGATGAGGGGAAAAAGGTGAAAATCATCAAGTTGCAAAATGAATCCATCTTTGTCAATGGAAACGATGTGCTGGCGCTTGAAGAAAGTATAACGAATGAGATCAAAATGCTGAAAAGCGTGGCGGGAATGATGTCGGGCGGCTTGTTTCAGGTGAAACTTTCCGGTTCAGGATATATCGCAATTACGACTCATGGAGAGCCTATCCTCCTGAGAGTGAGCCCGGGGCAGCCTGTATTTACAGATCCTAATGCAACAGTGGCCTGGTCAGAAAACCTGTCGCCTAAAATAAAAACCAACCTGACTTTCGGTTCTTTTATTGGCAGGGGCAGTGGTGAATCTTTCCAGCTTGAATTTGGCGGAGAGGGATGGGTACTGGTGCAGCCTTATGAAGAAGTTAAATATGATCAAAAGTCATAATCCGCTATAAAGAAGAGTAGGATCAGCTTCGTGGCACCATTTTTAGGTATATAAAGTATGACAGCTATAAACAACATACAACCCTTAAGTCCGGAAGCCGTATTTGATCTTCTAAAGGTAGAATTCTCTGAATATGTGAACCAGGCACTTGGGTCTAACTTAAGTGTAGAATATGCACACGTTGCAGATATCGTTAATATTTCTTTTCCTGAAGTGATCGAAGGAACTGTTTTTACGCTGACAGTTTCAGATGATGAGATCCAGGTTTCGAAAAATGAGACTGAAGGAGATTACAATACTGATCTGTTAGAGCAGCATCTGAATGAATTCCTGACCATTAAAGGAGGATAGTAATTTGTTTAATGGGGGCTAATCAGTCTCCATTAAACAAATTCAAATTTAATACCCAGTTTCTTAATCTTTGAGTTGAGTGTGGTAGAGGGGAGGTTTAATACTTCTGCTGCTCCGCCGGGACCAAATATTTTTCCTTTGCATAGTTTCAGGATGCTTAGAATATGATCGCGCTCCATTTCTTCCATCGTTTTTATTCTTGAAGGCTCAGCCTTTGGAGATGGATTGCTGGTCGTATTTGCCGGCAGCGTAATATCCTGTATTTCCGGACTTGCGGACATTAACATACTTCGCTCTATGAGATGTTCGAGCTCCCTGATATTTCCGGGCCATTCGTACGCTAATAAAGTTTCCATCGCACGTACAGAAATTCCTGAGATCGTTTTATAAGCGTTTTTGTTGTATTTCTCCAGAAAATGGTTAACCAGCGCAGGGATGTCTTCCTTCCTGTCACGCAATGGTGGCAGTTCAATCGGGAAAACATTCAGACGATAATATAAATCCAGTCTTAACCTGCCCTCAGATACTTCTTTCTCCAGATTTCTGTTGGTAGCAGCAATAATCCTGACGTTGATTTTTTTTGTAACCGTACCGCCCAGTCTTTCAATTTCTTTTTCCTGGAGCACCCTTAGTAATTTCACCTGTGCCTCCAGCGGCATTTCGCCTATCTCATCAAGGAATATGGAACCCCCATCTGCCTGTTCAAATTTCCCGATCCGCCGTTCGTTCGCACCGGTGAAGGCGCCTTTCTCGTGCCCGAAAAGTTCAGACTCCAGTAAGGAAAGCGGGAGCGCGGCACAATTGACCGTGATCAAAGGTTTATCTTTTCGCGGTGATAATTTGTGGATTACTGAAGCAATCCGCTCTTTGCCTGTACCACTATCGCCAAGAATGAGCACAGAGGTGTCATCTGGTGCGACCAGTTTGATGTTGTTAAAAACGGTCTTCAGTAATGGGCTATTGCCAATGATGCCTTTGAAACTGTCTTCCACACTTTTTTGCTGGTCGGGAACGGGCTTCGTTTTCACTTCAGTCTGAGGCAAAATAACAGGATCTTTACCATAGATTATCTTTGTCACTATCAATTTGAGACTCTGCCGGTACTGATTAAGGCTCATGGTATGGGAAGTATTGTAGCGCTGACTTTCTTTGTTAAAAAAGATAAACTGAAATATTTCTTCGCCTACGACCATCTCTATCAGTATCGCTGAGCTTAGTTTGAAGAAGTCTGACAGGGTTCTGATCCAGGTGTTTTCCATTCGCAGCTTTCTGAATTCATAACCATTAAATATAGCTGCGCCGCCAGATGAAGGAAGGGTACGCGGCTCCCAGGACTTCAGGTCACGCGGGGAAACGGATAACATTGACAATAAAGCCTCGTGAGTGAGTACTGTGAATTCATGATCGCGGGCTTGCTGCAAATTGATGTCTTTGGTGCTGGTCGATGGTTGCGCGCGACTCACCCACAGGAAATCGAAGGGTACAATCTGGCTAAGTAGAGTGCCGAGCTGTTTTGTTTTTTCAGTAAGCAGCGTGTCCTGATCAATTATTTGTTCCAGCTGTTGATGAAATTCAGTTCCCTGATCCCGCCGCTGATTGTACTTCATACTTTGCGCATGTCTGTACTGGGCAATATCCAGCATAACGAGGAGATCCTTTTCCCGGAAGGGCTTCACCAGAAAACCATAGGGAAGCGTGGCCTTTGCGGCTTCTAAAATAGTTTGATTGGTATTGGCAGAAATAAAGATAAAAGGAATCTCCATTTCAGCTAATTGCGCTGCCAGGTCAATACCAGTTTTATCTCCCTGCAGAAAGATATCCATCAGTACCCAGTTTGGTTTCTCCGCGCTGATCAGCTCCAGGGCTCTGGTAACGGATGGCGCGACGCCGGTAACGTTGTAGCCTGACCTTTCGAGCATCATGCTCAGGTCATTGGCGACAATAAATTCATCCTCAACTATTAGAATCTTTTCCCTCATCTTATTTTCTCATCACAATTCATATCTCCTAATCAAATTCAGCACCAGCACCCAAAACCTGATCTCAGCGTCATGAACGGTGTTTTATCTTCTTGTAAATTCACGATATGTAGTGAATTTACGATGATTTACAACCTTTTTGTTTATCGCTGAATGCCGAGTTTTTTCATTTTTGAATTTAAAGTAGTGGTGGGAATACCCAGGAGATCGGCAGCTCCCCCAATCCCCGAGACCTTTCCCTTCGTTTTATTTAGTACATTGATAATATGGTCACGCTCATTTTCTTCGATGGTTTTGATGCCAGAATCATTAGGCAGCTCTTTTTCTGGCATGTTCAGTTCGAGCAGTTCTTCATGTAAAGTTTCAACAGTAGAGAGCAGCATACTGCGTAAAATTACATGTTCCAGCTCCCTGATGTTCCCGGGCCAGTCGTAGTCCATCAGTTTTGCCATAAATTTATCGGACACACCGGCAATAGTTTTTCCTAAAGCCCTGTTGTGTTTATCGATAAAACACCCAACTAACAGGGGAATGTCATGCTTTCTGGACCGCAGTGAGGGCACATGAAGCGGGAAGACGTTCAGTCTGAAAAATAAGTCCAGCCTGAATCTGCCTCTTGCAATCTCTTTTTCCAGCTGTTGATTCGTGGCCGCTATGATGCGGAGGTCTACCGCAACCGGACTTCTCCCGCCAATCCGCTCAATCTCTTTTTCCTGTAATACCCTTAATAACTTCGCTTGTAAGTCGAACGGCATCTCACCTATTTCATCCAGAAATATAGTTCCGCCATTGGCTTCCTCAAATTTACCGATCCGCTGGCTGATCGCACCGGTAAAAGAACCTTTCTCGTGTCCGAAAAGGATGGATTCGATCAGGTCCGCTGGTAAAGCCGCACAATTAACGGCGATCAGCGGCTTGCTCTTTCTGTTGGAAAGCCGGTGCACATTCTGAGCAATTAACTCCTTTCCGGTGCCGCTTTCGCCGGTAATCAACACGGAAGTATCCGTGGGTGCAACAATTAATGTCTGATCCAGTAAGTTCAGCAGGGCCGGACTCTGACCAATAATATCATGGAATTTAAACTCATTCAGTGAAGGAAAGGAGCTGTGCTGTTGTGTTTCTGCAGGCTCCTGATGGAAAGAACTGACTTTCTCAAATTCAACAATATGCGTGAAATGTTTTGCGAGTGTCTGCTCCAGTCCATTGAGCAGGTCCAGGTGTTCCTGTTTTAACACATGCTGCAGGCGACTATAAAAAGATAATGTGATAAAGTCTCCGTTTTCCAGCATAACAGATTTAACCAGGTTGGACTGCAGGCCATAGGTGCTGGAAATCAGCTTTTTCACCGGTGCGATCGTCAGCAGCTGCGTAAAATCATCTCCAACATAGACGGCATCATCCGTCATTGCAGTGGTCAGTGTGCTCATCGACCTGAGTTGATCAGTGGTAATGCCGGATTTTTTAATAAAGTCATCTACAGCAACGATATCATATTCATCAAACTGCTTTCTCAGGATGCCGATTTCTGAATATCTGGATCTGTCACTCGCAATGCCTTTCAATACCATAAAATCAAATGGAATATAAGGTTGGAAAGCTCCGGCAATCAGCAAGAGTTTTTTCTGCCAGCTGAGGGGTTTCATCGAAATAGCGATGATAAAATCTTCCATAAACAGTTTGCTGCTGATCTTTAAGTGCTGGCTATGTGTTTTTCTGTAGCGTGCGATGTCTATGCTGAGCAATACATCTTTTTCACGGTAAGGCTTGACAATAAATCCATAAGGAAGCGTGGATTTTGCTGCTTCCAGCACTTTTTCATTTGAATTGGCAGAGATGTAGATAAACGGAATCTGTTTGGTCATCAGTATTTTAGCCAGATCGATGCCCGTTTGTTTTCCTTTCAGAAATATATCCAGCAGTACCAGATCCACTTCCTGAGCAGCCAGGATCTCCAATGCGTTTTTTACGGAGTCGGCCGTACCCGCTATAGTGTAACCTGCGCGGGACACGATCATCTCCAGATCATGTGCCACTATAAATTCGTCTTCTACAATTAAAATTCTTTCGGTCATTGGATCTGTTTCCTCATTTTATAAGCAGCGCGCATTCATTTTTACTATTGCCTTTAAGCAGTCAGCCGAATTAGAACATTTAATCCCTGATCCGGCTTTAGCGTAGATCAGGAAACGATATGTTCCTTTTTGATCTTGAATTTCTTGATTTTTGAATTCAGTGTTGTCGCCGGAATGTCCAGCACCTTGGCTGCACCGCCAATGCCGGAGATCTTTCCCTTACACAATTTCAGGATAGACAGGATATGGTCGCGCTCATTTTCAAAAATTGTTTTCACCTTTGCCGCGCGGCTGGCATCCGGCTGCGCTAGCTGCCCGATTTTCGGGAGGTGAACTTCCCTGATGACATTTCCATTATTGAGCAATACACTTCTTTCGATCAGGTGTTCCAGCTCCCTGATATTACCAGGCCAGGGATAATTGATGAGTGTAGAGGTGATACCCTTGCTAAGTGTTTTCATTTCTCTGCCGGTCTTTTTGGCAAAGCGGGCGATGAAATGATGCGCCAGCATAATGATATCTTCCTTTCGTTCTCTCAGCGCGGGGACGGTAATGGGGAAAACGTTTAACCGGTAAAACAGGTCACTCCTGAATTTTCCGTTCTCTACTTCGCTGGCCAGATTTCTGTTTGTGGCAGCGAGGATCCTCACATTGGTTTTGATGACCCCTTTACCACCTACCCGTTCAATTTCTTTTTCCTGGATGGCCCTGAGCAGCTTTACCTGGAGCTCGAGGGAAAGTTCTCCGATTTCATCCAGAAAGAGCGTACCATTATGTGCCAGTTCAAATTTTCCTATCCTCCGTTCCAGCGCGCCTGTAAAACTTCCTTTTTCATGGCCGAAAAGTTCACTTTCTACCAGGTTGGGCGGGAGGGCGGCACAATTGAGTTTGATCATCAATTTATCCTTTCTTGGTGAATGTGAGTGTATGGCCCTGGCAATCAGTTCTTTTCCTGTGCCTGTTTCGCCCAGGATCAGTACTGTACTGTCAGACGATGCCACCTGTTCAATCAGGTGGAACACTTTTTTGATTTCCTGACTCTGACCAATGATCTCCGTGTGGTGATAACTCTTCTCCACCTGATCTTTCAGGTAGGATTTCTCCTCTTCGAGCTGCTGTTTGTATAAATTGATCTGCTGTAACTGTTCTTCTATTTTTTCGTTAGCCTTGATATTGGAAACGGCAACTGATACCTGGAGGGCAATACTCTGCAGCAGGTGATAATATTCGTTGGCAACTGCATTCGGTTCTTTCGCATAGAGATAGAAAAAACCTGCACAACGCTCCCCGTCAGAGATACTGAGACCTATCATTTCCCTGATCCCCTGTTTATGCCAGAAACCCAGCCAGGCTGGTGGGGAAGGCCAGCTCAATACTTCTTCAACCTGAAATACGACCGGCGCTGTTGCGGTCATCATCACTTCACATAAGCCATCATCCAGGGAGTAGCTTTTACTTGCAGCCGGGGCTATACCTTCATTCTTGACAAAGTCTTCTCTCTGATTGTATAAAAAGGGACTATGTGTTTGCTGGTCCTCATTGATCAGACAGATGACGAAATCCTGAAAATGGAATAACTTTTTAAGCTTCTGGTCAATGACATCAAACAGATCTGATTTATTCCTGGTTGTGGCAATTGCGTTGCTCAGGGAAAGCAGAATCAGCAATTTTGCGTTTTCTTCCTGCAAGTTTGAATCTGTATGCAACTGTTCCATAGGGTAAAGGTAGAATTTTTATGGTATACTATTGACGAAAAAATATAAATTATACTAACGATATTTCGTTAAGTGTTAATTTTAATTGTTGATTGTGAGTTGTTTATGCCTGGATAATTTAACCGATATAAATTAATCCTGACAGACATCAGGAGGATTTAACAGCTCATCCTGCTTCCTGATCTATTGAACATATTTCCGCAGGTCGCTCGTGAATTGACGATATATAGTTAATGAAAAATTTCTGTATTTATGGTAAGTGTTTGACCTATAGTTGTTTATCCGGTTGGTATGTTTCTTGGCTAATGGAAATAAATAAAAATTAGAAAATTATGAAACCATCACCGAATCTGCTTTCTCCCGACAATCACGCTTTAATTCTGATCGATTTTGAAGGACAAATGGCATTTGCTACCAAGAGTATTTCTATCAATGAGTTACGCACGAACGTAGCTATCGTCTCCGGAGCCTCTAAAATTTTCAACGTGCCTACGATCGTCACTACTGTTGCTGAAGAATCATTCTCAGGACCGGTATTTCCGGAAATTGAAGAGTTTTATCCGCAGGCTACTTCAGGATATATAGACAGGACATCCATGAATACATGGGAAGATGAAGCGGCTTATAAAGCGATTACCGGAACAGGAAAACAAAAACTGGTTATGGCAGGCCTGTGGACTGGAGTATGTATTGTAGGTCCTGCATTGTCGGCCCTTTCTGAAGGATTTGACGTTTTTGTCATTACTGATGCCTGTGGTGATGTAAGCGATGAAGCACATGAACGTGCGATTCAGCGTATGGTGCATGCAGGTGTAAAACCAATTACCTCTGTACAGTACCTGCTGGAATTGCAAAGGGATTGGGCAAGAACGGAGACTTATGTCGCTGTGACCGACCTGATGAAAAAGTATGGTGCAGGTTACGGTCTTGGAATCCAGTATGCACACAAAATGGTGAACCACTAAAATTACCTGAGAACTCCATGAGTAGATTCAGGTACATCCGCGCTGCGGTATTGTTTATTGCGCTGTTCAGTTTCTCTTTGGAGAGACTGTCAGCACAAAGCATAAAACTAATGCGCTATGATGAAGATTACAGTAAGCTTAAAGATTCGGTCAGGACTTTTTACAACAGGCTCAAGTTCATCCCCGTTTCGGCTGATCAAAAAAATTACCTGACTTTAGGGGGAGAACTGCGCTATGAATATGGCGGGAAGATCAATGAGGACTGGATCAGGGATCAGGGATATAATGCTTCCTTCCTGCAGCGGTATTCGGTTTATGCGGATCTGCACACGGGAAATAACCTAAGGTTTTTTGCCCAGCTGAACAGTGGACTGGAAGATGGAAGTAAATATGGTCCGGCACCGGTAGATGAAGATCAGCTGGCCGTACAGAACCTGTTTGCAGAAGTTAATCTGCTTAAAAATGATCACCACACCCTCGCATTCAGGGTAGGGCGGCAGGAAATGAATTACGGATCAGGCCGGCTCATCTCGGTCAGGGAAGGTACTACAGTGAGGCAGTATTTTACAGGGGCAAAGGCGATGTATACCTCGGGACGCTTCGCTGTTGATGCCTTTGTGATGGAAGCGGATGAAGTGAATCCCGGCGTATTTGACAACAGGCCTTCGCATCAGGCCAACCTCTGGGGAGCTTATGCCAATCTCAACATCGCTGGTGGCGGAAATTTCGATTTCTACTATCTGGGGAGCAGGCGTGACAACGCGGAATTTGAGGAGGGCAGCGCCAAAGAAATGCGGCATACGGTTGCTACCCGTTACTGGAAAAGCGGTGGTGGATTTATCTATAATCTGGAAGCCGCATATCAGTTTGGTGAATTTGGTGAGGGTAATATCAATGCCTGGACAGCGGCTATCGATATAGGTTACACTTTTGAGCAGCTGAAATTTAAGCCTTCTCTTAATCTGAGAAACGATTATATCTCTGGTGATCAGAAGGCAGGCGACGGGAATCTGCAGACTTTCAATCCGTTGTATCCTAAAGGAGGGTATTTTGGATTCAATCCGCTGATCGGTCCCTCAAACCTGATTGATCTGCATCCTTATCTGGTGATGACCATGTCTGAAAAGCTGAGTCTGCAGGCAGATGTAGTGCTGAACTGGAGGTATGCTAAGGGCGACGGTATTTATAGGCCCAGTGGTAATTTCAATACCGCAGGGTCAGTGTCCGACCAACGTTTTATAGGCACAGCTTACCTGTTGAGTGCAGACTACCGGTTTAATTCCATGCTATCGGCAAGTGTTGGCGGGCAGTACTTTAAGGTTGGTTCTTTTATTAAGGACATCGTCAATCCGGCGGCCGACTCGCGCTTTTTTAATATCCAGATCTCCTATAAATTTTAAATAAAACAGAAAAACAATGAAAACGACATTAACTCAAAAACCGCAACATTCAGGCAAATCATTATATTTTATAATTCTGCTGGCAGCACTATTGTTTACAGGAAATACAGGTTTTGCTCAGCAGACTACCGCTGTAGGCACTACAAAAATCTGGGGAAAACTGGATGGTATTGAAATAGAAGGTGTGGTGCAGGGACCATCCGCACAGGTAAGTCCGCTTCAGATTGCCTGTCTTTTTGAATATACGGAAAACGATATATTTAATTCTCCGCCTGCTCTGCCGGCCGCAGTAAACGGCCTGGTTCATCTTGACCATGATATGAAAGGTTTAGTGACCGAACTGCGTAAAACCGGCAAATTCTCCGGTCACAGTAATGAAACTATTTTAATCAGTCCCCCTGCAGGTACCATAGGAGGTAAAATGTTACTGCTGATTGGTTTGGGCGACAGGAACAAATTCAATGCGGATGTGATGACTACAGTGGGTAGTGTAGCGATGCGCGAAGCACTGAAACTGGGCGTAAGCAGTTTCTCATTTGCGAGTGACCTTAAAGATGCCGGGATCGATTCCCCGACTGCATTAGTAGCATCCAATGTGGTAAAAGGTGCTTTTGCAGCTTACCGTACCCAGCTCTGGCTGAAAGACAAAAAGATGGCCAGCTTCAAACCGCTGACAAAGATCATTCTTCTGGCTGGTCCGGCATTCTTTACCGTTGCAGGTGAAGGTATTTCGGAAGCAATTACCACATTAAAAAATTAACGCACATCCACATTTAATACAGCGAATATATGAATGCAGATATGATTTTATTCAATGGTAAGATTCATACCATTGCCAGACATCAGGAAGAGATTACCGCAGTGGCGATTAAAGACGGACAATTCATTGCAATTGGCAGTGATGCTGATGTGGTGAAACTTTCCGGTACCCATACAAAACTGGTAGACCTGAAACAGAAACGTGTGGTTCCGGGAATCAATGATTCGCATATTCACCTGATCAGGGGAGGGTTGAACTTTAACCTGGAGCTCCGCTGGGATGGCGTGCCCTCTCTGGCAGACGCATTGCGGATGTTAAAGGAACAGGTAGACAGAACACCTTCCCCGCAATGGGTAAGAGTGGTAGGGGGCTGGTCGGAATTCCAGTTCGCCGAAAGAAGAATGCCCACCCTGGAAGAAATCAATGCCATTGCACCGGAAACACCTGTTTTTATCCTGCATTTGTATGACAGGGCATTCATGAACAGGGCTGCGCTACGGGCGGTAGGGTATACCAAAGACACACCCGCTCCTCCGGGCGGAGTGATTCAGCGCGATGCTTCAGGGGAGCCTACAGGATTGATTATTGCCAGTCCGAATGCCATGATTCTCTATTCTACGCTGGCTAAGGGACCCAAACTTTCACTGGAACATCAAGTGAATTCTACCCGCCATTTCATGACGGAACTGAACCGTTTCGGGATCACGAGTGTAATTGATGCCGGGGGAGGTTTTCAAAATTTCCCTGACGATTATCAGGTGGTCAATGAATTGAATGAAAAAAAGCAGCTGACCGTCAGAATTGCCTACAATCTTTTCACACAAAGGCCTAAACAGGAGTTTGAAGATTTTGATAGCTGGACAGGTTCGGTAAAACTTTACCAGGGAGATGATATGTACAGGCATAATGGTGCCGGTGAAATGCTGGTGTTTTCGGCAGCAGATTTCGAGGACTTTTTGCAGCCAAGGCCAGACCTGCCGGAAAATATGGAGGCAGAACTGGAAAGGGTAGTGCGTTTATTGGTAGAGAAAAGATGGCCTTTCCGTTTGCATGCTACTTACAATGAAAGTATCAGCCGGTTCTTAAATGTATTTGAAAAGGTAAACCACGATATTCCTTTTGCAGGAATTCCATGGATGTTTGACCATGCGGAAACTATTGACGAAAGAAATATAGAAAGAGTAAAAGCACTGGGTGGCGGGATCGCCATACAGAGCAGAATGGCCTACCAGGGGGAATATTTTACCGAACGATATGGAGAACGGGCAGCGCTGCAAACCCCACCGGTTAAAAAGATGCTGGAGATGGAAGTACCTGTTGGCGGAGGATCTGATGCTACCCGTGTCAGCAGCTATAATCCCTGGGTTTCTATGTACTGGCTATCGGCCGGTAAAACGGTTGGCGGCTTAAAAATCTATGATGAAACTTCCATGCTGAGCAGGGAAACTGCTTTGGAATTGTATACCCGGGGTAGTGCCTGGTTCTCTAACGAACAGCACAAAAAAGGAGATATTGCCATAGGTATGTTTGCCGATCTTGCGGTGCTGAATAAGGATTATTTCAAGGTAGGGGACGAAGAGATCAAAAGCATAGAATCAGACCTGACCATCGTTGCAGGGAATATAGTCTATGCCAGGGATGATTTTTCATCTTTCTCCCCGCCAAAAATACCTGTCCTGCCGGACTGGTCGCCCACCCATATCTATAACGGCTATTACAGTGCCGGAGCCCATACTGCTGCTGCGCAAGGCAGCACACAGCCAACTCATCAGCATCACAATCAGATCCACTCCTGCAGCGGCAGCTGTGATGTGCATGCGCATAACCACGATGCAGTGCGGCAAAGTAATTTACCTATCAACAATTATACAGCATTCTGGGGAGCCCTTGGCTGTTCCTGTTTTGCTTTTTAAATCATCAAAATGGAAACAATAATCAAAACCTTGTTGTACTCTGACCTGGGCTCTGACCTGAATAATATCATTGTATTGCTATTCAGGTTACTGCTGATGCTGGAACTCTTCCGTGTACATGGGATGAAGAAGTTCAGGGTAGAAAACGGGCAGCGTGAACATGTGCCTAATCCCCTGCATCTTCCTGAAAAGTTAAATGCACTGGTGGCTACCTTTTCAGATACCGTAGTTCCGTTCCTGGTCGCTTTAGGCCTCGGAACAAGACTGGTGCTGCTGCCCACCATAGGGGTAACCGCTATAGGTTATTTTGTGGTACACCGCAAAGACAATATAGAGGTGCGTGACGTGCCTTATATGTATACGCTTGCTTTATTACTGCTGTGGGCTGTTGGCCCCGGTACCTATTCAATGGATACCTATTTATTACATACATTTTTTACACTTTAATCATCACTCTTAAAACAAATAACCATTATGGAAGCTAAAATTGGAATAAAATCAGAAAACCTGGCAGAAGTAGCCCACTCACTCAGCAAAATTCTTGCAGATGAATTCGTGCTCTATACCAAAACACGTAATGCCCACTGGAATGTTGAAGGGCCAGATTTTTATAACAAGCATAAATTTTTTGAAGCACAGTACGGTGAGCTGGAAGAAATTGTAGACGAGGTAGCGGAACGCATTCGTAAATTAGGACATTATGCACCGGCTTCGTTGAAACAATTCCTGGAACTTACCCATTTATCTGAAGACATCAGAGGTAAAAACGACAGTCTCACTTATATCAAAGTGTTGCTGGAAGATCATGAAAGTATCCTGATCCACCTGAGAGAACATATCGATGTATATGCAAATACATTAAAAGATTTAGGTACGAGTGATTATATCACAGGTTTGATGGAAACACATGAAACCATGGCCTGGATGCTGAGAGCGCATTTAGCTTAAAAAAGGGAAATTATGGAAGATAAGAAAATATGGTCGGTGACCCTGATCCTGACGGTGATTGCCGGTTACTGTGATAGTATCACATTCGTTGCGGCAGACAAGATTTTTTCTGCCCACGTTACCGGAAACTTTATTGTTTTTGCTTACCAGCTGATTCAGGGCGGTGACGGTGATGCATGGATCAAACTGCTGACCTTCCCCGTATTTATTGTTGCAGTAATGACAGGTGGATGGATCGCGACGCGCTTTATCAATAAACATACGTTGTTGTATGGTGAGGGAATTATCCTTATTGTGGGTGGTGCAATTGCCTATTCGCTGGGCTACCTGCCCAACAGGGAAGTGACCTGGCCAATGTACCTGGTAACGATGATGATTGTTTTTGCGATGGGTTTACAGAATGCTTATGGAAAGTTATTTCCCAAAGACACTTTTGGTCCGACCACAATGATGACGGGTAATGTAACGCAGCTGTCGCTTGATCTCAAAGGATTACTCTTTAGCGGCTTCAGGGATGTGGATTACCTGAAGGCATTCAAACATGGTCTGATTACTGTAAGTGGTTTTCTGATCGGTTGTTACTTTGGCGCCTATGTAGGTAAATTGTTTGGACTGGTAGGCGTGGTGTTACCGGGCATTGCCATGATGATCTGTTATTATTACAGCAGATCTGCTGTCACACAGCCACAGCAATAATTCTTTTCTGCTGATCAATGCTGATGATTTTTATTGAGTTCATCAGCATCGGCCAGCTGATTTCATAAATCAGGAAGCTTCTACACAAATGAAGACAAATTTTAAACAGATAAAATATTAATATGATGAGCAATAGCATTTTAGGTCTGCACCATATCACTGCAATAGCAGGTAATGCGCAGCAAAACTTTGATTTTTACACCCGTATTCTTGGTCTGAGACTGGTTAAGAAAACCGTCAATTTTGATGATCCGGGTACCTACCATTTGTATTATGGCGACGAAAGTGGTGCCGCAGGTACTATTCTTACTTTCTTTCCATGGGAAGGTATCGGACAGGGAACGGAAGGCGTAGGTATGGCTACCGAAATTGGTTATGCTGTACCAGAAGGCAGCCTGGATTTCTGGCTGGAAAGGTTTAAGGAAAATAAGGTGGTTACTGGTGAAATTACACAAAGATTTGGAGAGACGGTCCTGCCATTTAAAGATCCGGACGGTCTTTCCTTAAGTCTGATTATTCCTGAAAAAGCAGACACCAGAACTCCATGGGAGACGGAAACTGTTAAAAAGGAAAGTGCGACAAGGGGCTTCCACAGTACTACACTGAGTTTGCAGAAAATTGATGAAACGGCAAAAGTACTTACGGATATCTTCGGTTACAGCCTGGTCTCTCAGGAAGGCAACCGTTACAGGTTTATCACTGATACTGTTGAAACGGCATCTATTGTGGACATTTTAGAACTGCCGGATGGCGTGCGCGGAAGAAATGCTGCGGGAACCAATCACCATGTGGCCTTCAGGGTTAAAGATGAAGCGGCTCAAATGGAATTCCGCGAAAAGATCCTGAGTAAAAACCTGCAGATTACCCCGAAAATTGACCGTGATTATTTCTTCTCGCTTTATTTCAGGGAACCCGGCGGTGTGCTTTTTGAAATTGCTACAGAAAATCCTGGTTTTACAGCAGATGAGCCTTTGAGTGAATTGGGTACCCACCTGATGCTGCCTCATCAGCATGCCCATCTTCGTGATGACCTGGAGAAGATTTTACCTAAACTGAGTTAATCTTTAGCGATATGCCGGAAGTCAGGTTAACAACAGGTGCCGATGCGCCGAAGTCCTTTGATATCTATGATGAAAAAGGAAAACAGGGGGAGATGATTTTTGATATAGCGGGAAATGATATGACCATTTATCATACCGAAGTAGAACCGGAAAGTGAAGGTAAAGGTTATGCAAAGCAGTTATTGAACAGCATGGTCGACTATGCCCGTGAACATCAGCTAAAAGTAATCCCGATGTGTGCTTATGTTCATGCACAGTTCAAGCGGCATGAAGAGGAGTACAATGATGTCTGGAACAGACGAAATGATAATATATAAAAAGATAAGCATATGAATGATATAGTTTCGGCTGGCAAAAATTTGAGCCAGGCCAGTAAGGTACTGATTATGGTGCATGGACGCGGCGCAACGGCAGGGGATATCCTTTCCTTGTCGGCCGAACTCCATGTGCCGGATTTTGCACTGATTGCACCACAGGCAAAAGGGAATACCTGGTATCCCACTTCCTTCCTTTCGCAAAGAGCAGAAAATGAGCCCTGGTTGTCAGCGTCATTAAAGACCCTGAAGGATATTGTTTCTGACCTGGAGTCGCAGGGCTTTGCGAAATCGCAGCTTTATTTCCTCGGGTTTTCCCAGGGTGCCTGCATGGTACTGGATTTTGCGGCGACTAATGCTGCGCGTTACGGCGGTATTGTTGCTTTTACGGGTGGAGTGATCGGCGCAACGGTTGACCATAGAAATTACCATGGTGATTTTGATGGTACGCCTGTATTTATCGGCAGCAGCGATCCTGATTTTCATGTGCCGATAGAAAGGGTGAAATCTACTACCGAGCTGTACGAGGGCATGGGTGCTGAGGTGACAGAAATCATTTATGAAAATATGGGGCATACCATCAGCCACGCAGAAATAGTACAGGTCAACAAACTGATTTTTAATCACCACTAAGGAAGACGAAAGATGGAAAAAGAGACCGCCAGGATAGAGGCCTTCAGCGATGCTGTGTTTGCCATTGCGGTTACACTGCTGGTACTTGAACTGCATGTACCTGAGTTCCGGTACGGTCGCCAGCCAGCAATGCTGATCAATGAACTTAAAATACAGTGGCCGGGATACCTGGCTTTCCTGATTTCCTTTTTCAGCATATTTATCCTATGGGTGAATCACCATAAGCTGTTCAAACAGATTTACAAGCGCAATACCGGGATCATGTTTGCCAATGGGCTGATCCTCTTTCTGGTATCGCTCGTATCTTATCCAAGCGCATTGCTGGCCCGGTTTTACGAAACACCTTCCCGGCAGGTCGCCGTATCAATATATACGGGAATGTTTGTACTGATTAATTTAGCGCATATTTTCCTCTGGTACCTGGCCAGTAAAGATCGCAGTCTGCTCAGACCCGGATTAGGGGAAAGGGAGATAAAAGCTATCCGCAATAACTATCGTTACGGTTTCCCTACTTATCTCGCAGCATTTGCTTTGTCTTTTTATTTCCCGGCAACAGCATTGCTGATTTGTATCCTGTTGTGGATTTTTTGGGCGGTATCCTCAAAGAAAATAGACTTTGAACATCAGCTTTAAAAGCTTTTAAGATAGTCCCGCCAGACTGATGGGCGGGACTATTATTTTGTGTTAAGGGATGAGTTTTTTTGCACGAAGCTGATCGAACAGTTCGTAAAATGATTCATTGGTCTTCTTAAAAACAGTGAAACCCAGTTTACGGCTTTTGGACATATCAGTCATCACCTCTATAGGGCGACCTAAATCCAGATCGGTATGCCATGCCGATGCGAGACGGCTCAGCTCTTTTTCCTCCAATTGGTAGCGTGTTGCAATTTCCTTCCAAAGGGGACCGTCATTCGCTATTTCTGTTTCCAGCGGATGGATAGTTCCATCATAACCTGCAGCTTCAATATTGAAATAAGCTGCCAGCTGTTTCCATAACCAGCTCCAGCGGAAAAAATCGCCATTGACAATATTGAAAGCCTCATTGTGCGCAGCTTCCGTTGTCGCAGCCCAGATCAGGTGCTCTGCCAGTACCCTCGCATCTGTCATATCCGACAGGCCGTTCCATTGTGCTTCAGATCCCGGCCATTGGAAAGGTCGACCAGTTTCTTTACATATACTTGCATATACAGCCAATGTGGTACCCATATTCATCTGGTTACCCACCGCATGACCGATAACCGTATGCGGGCGGTGAATGCTCCAGGTAAAATTATCCCTTGCCGCTGCGGCATAAACTTCATCTTCCTGGGCATAGTAAAAATTCTCTATATTCAGTCGCGGATGCTCTTCACGTAAAGGTGTTTCCGGTAAAAATCCTTCTGCTGCATAAGCTTCAAAGGGACCTAAATAATGTTTTAATCCCGTTACCAGTGCTACATGCTGTACACTTTTTTTAGGAGACAGCACATTCAGGATATTGCGGATCATCTCTGCATTTACACGGATATTTTCTGCTTCTGTATCATTGCGCATCCAGGTAGTAATGAATACGTGTGTAGGAGAGATATCAGCCAGTGCTGTATTCAGGCTATTGAGGTCGAGCAAATCTGCCCCAACCGGCAAAAGACCAATGGTGTCATTTTTTGGATTTCGTGATAAACCGTATGTTGTCCAGCCCTGCGAAATCAGCTGTTCAGCAAGATTGCTTCCAGTGATCCCGCTTGCTCCAACTACTAATGCTATTTTACTCATGTTATTCGCTTTATAAAATTTACAATTCAATAAACAGTGCAAAAATCGTCATCCGGGGGTGGGCGACCAAGGATGTAGCTCACGAAATAAATGTGCGGTAGGTCACATTACAGCACAGGCATGCGGCTTAAAGTCTCCCTGCTGATACCCAGATAAGAGGCAATTAACGCCTTTGGTACCCTTTGCAGCAAGGTAGGATACAGTTGAACAAACTGTGTAAAGCGCTCTTCGGCGCGCTGACTCATCAGTGAGAGGATTCTCTTTTGCAGTGCGATATAACCCGCCGTAGTTTTTTTCATAAAGAAGTATTCCATTTTTTGCAGTTCAGCACAGAGTTTTTCCCTGTTGTCTATAGAGATCAGATACACCTGCGTATCTTCCAGGCAATCAATATTCAGTGTCGCATTTAATTTGTTGTGATAGGCCTGCGGGTCGGATATCCACCAGTCTTCCATGGCAAATTGTAAAATATGTGTTTTGCCCAGCTCATCCAGGTAGGATGATTTCAGTAATCCCTTCACTACAAAATGATCATTTGGTGCCGGTTCGCCAGCCTGAACAAGGTATTGGTGTTTTTTAAGGGTTTTCGTTGTAAAGTGAGATAGGGTGAAGCGGAATTCTTCATCACTGAGTTTTACAATTTTCTCTATTTGTTCCCTTAAAATTTCTTCCATATGCTGTGCTGAAAAATGCAATGGCTAAATTAGTATTTTAAAACCAGAAGCAAACACACCAAGCCCGGACGGTTTGATGGAATTGCTGCTCATCTGGCCAGAATTATATAGGTTTTTATCAGAATTATGTAACAGCGGGAATGGTTAATCAAATAACTTTGCAGCGTAAACAAGATTTCTGATGCAGGGAATCAGCATAATTTATAAGCATATGAGGAAGCGTTTATTGGCCTGTATTTTATTGATGGGAATAATTGTATCTGCTTTTGCGCAGCAACAGCAGCAGTATTCCAAAGCCAGAACAGTCAGATATGATCTTTATATTGCTGATACCATGGTGAACTATTCTGGAAAAATGAAAATGGCTATGGCCATTAACGGCCAGATTCCTGGTCCGGCACTCACTTTTACTGAGGGAGACACTGCCGCAGTTTACGTACATAATACGATGGAGATGGAAACGTCTATCCACTGGCATGGTGTATTCCTGCCGAACCGGATGGACGGGGTGCCTTACCTGACGCAAATGCCAATAAAACCGCATAGTACTTATTTATACAAGTTTCCAATTATACAAAACGGCACCTACTGGTACCATAGCCATACGATGCTGCAGGAACAGAGCGGCTTGTATGGCGCTTTAATTTTTAACAAGAAAAAGGAACCTGTCATCCCGGCAATTCCGGTGGTTTTGAGCGACTGGACGGATATGGATGCAGCAGCAGTAGATCGCTCCCTGCATACGGCGAATGACTGGTTTGCGATCCAAAAGGGGACAACGCAGGGATATGCAGAGGCAATTAGGAAGGGACACTTTAAAACAAAAGTGACTAACGAATGGAAGCGGATGACCGCTATGGATGTGAGTGATGTTTATTATGATAGTTTTCTCAGCAATGGGAAAGCAGTTGCAGCCTATCCGGATTTCCACGCGGGTGATCGGGTAAAACTACGCATCGTTAACGGAGGATCGTCCACTTATTTCTGGCTGAGCTGGTCGGCCGGCAAAATAACTGTAGTCGCCAATGATGGGAATGATGTAACCCCGGTAGCGGTAGACCGCCTGATCATTGCCCCATCTGAAACCTATGATGTAATTGTCACTCTTCCGCAGGATAAGCGCTATGAATTTTTATCCACTGCAGAGGACCGTACCGGAACCACCAGCTTATGGCTGGGGAGCGGAGAAAAAGTGCCTGCCGTGCGTTTGGGCAAACTCAACTATTTCGAAGGGATGGAGATGATGAATGGGATGATGAAAATGAATGGCGATATGGCACCCATGGGCATGAAGATGAGTAATCAGAAAATGGATATGAACGATGTGATGTATCCTGAGGCGGATATGGTTACGCTGAATTATGGCATGCTAAAAAGCACGGAGAAAACTACACTGCGCAAAGGTCCTGAAAGAGTGCTGAACTTTGAACTGACCGGCAATATGAACCGTTATGTGTGGACCATCAACAATAAAACAGTATCCGAATCTGATAGAATACTAATTAAAAAAGGAGAAAACGTAAAAATCATCATCTATAACAATTCCATGATGCGTCATCCTATGCACCTGCATGGGCATGACTTCAGGGTGCTGAATGGTAAGGGCGAATATGCACCCTTGAAAAACGTACTGGATATTTTACCCATGGAAACAGATACCATAGAATTTGCAGCGACAGAGAGTGGGGATTGGTTTTTTCATTGCCATATCCTCTATCATATGATGAGCGGTATGGGCAGGATTTTCAGTTATGATCAATCGCCACTCAATCCGGAACTCCCGGATCCGGCTTATGCACAACGGAAACTGAACAGTGATGACCAGAAATTCCGCTTAAAAGCATCAGTTGGGCTGGAGAGCAATGGAAGTGATGGAACTGCCGTATTTTCGAATACACGCTATCAGTTATCGACCGACTGGCGCATTGGGCTGAAAGCTAAATATGGTTTGGAAAGCGAAACTTACTTTGGTCGTTATATCGGGAATATGCAATGGTTTTTACCTTTCATCGGTTTTGATTACCACCATAACGGTGTGCTGAATGAAAGTGAGGATAATCTTTTCGGACAATCAAGTAACCAGAAAAACAGGCAGGCACTTGTTGCAGGTTTTCAATATACCTTACCGATGCTTTTTGTGGCGGAGACAAGACTGGACAGTAGAGGTAAACTGCGCTTTCAGCTGAAACGTGACGATATACCGGTAACCGCAAGACTAAGGTTAAGTGTAATGGCAAATACAGACAGGGAATATATGGCCGGACTGCGTTATGGTCTCACTAAATATTTCTCTTTATCTGCACACTATGACAGTGATATGGGATATGGTGCGGGTATTGCTATAAATTATTAAAGTGCATCCTGTTCTTATCGGTTTTTTCTTCATCTTACCTTCAATAAACAAAGCAAGAATCGGGTTGAACCGCAACTGTTTTGCAGGTAAATTTGAGCATAAATCTTAACGATGGAAACGCAGCAGGAACTGGATTATAGAAGAGTTGCTTCGGCAATTGCTTTTTTTAGAGAAAATTATAAGTTACAGCCAAAACTGGAAGATGTTGCGGCACATGTGAACCTGAGTCCTTTTCACTTTCAGCGCATGTTTCACAACTTTGCAGGTGTGAGCCCGAAGGCTTTCCTTCAATATCTCAGTATCGGGCATGCCAAGCAGATTTTACAGCAAACAGGCGCGAGTTTATCAGATACGGCATATGAAACGGGACTTTCTGGTACGAGCCGCTTGCATGATCTTTTCATCAAAGTGGAAGGAATGACACCTGGGGAATACAAGAATGGGGGAGCAGCACTTCGCATTAACTATTCATTTGCAGCTACGGTATTTGGAAAAGTGCTGGTCGCCTCCACTAACCGGGGAATATGTCATATGTCTTTCGCAGATGAGGGTGAGGAAGCTGCACTGCAGGTTTTGACGACTAATTTTCCAAATGCTGATTATCATCCGGTAACGGATGTGATTCAGCAAAATGCATTGTTTGTGTTTTCGCAGGACTGGAGCCGGCTGGATGAGATTAAGCTGCACCTGAAAGGTACTGATTTTCAGATTAAAGTATGGGAAACCTTGTTAAAGGTGCCTTGCGGGCGACTGACAACCTATGGTGAGCTGGCCAGGAAGGCGGGATACGATGGCGCATCGAGAGCGGTAGGAACTGCAATCGGCAATAATCCTGTCGCATTTCTGATACCCTGCCACAGAGTGATCAAATCTTCTGGTGAAATTGGACAATACCGTTGGGGAGCAGATCGTAAAAACGTGGTAATAGGTTGGGAGGCCTCCGGATTTTTCTAATTTAAATATTCTTCATCTTATCATTTATCTTGTATTTTGGTGTCAAAATACACAGATTGAAGAATTTTACCTGCTATATTCTTTTGTTTACATTAATCTTCCTTTTCTCAGGAAAGGATGTAAGCGGGCAGACAGCTAAATTAAATTTTAAGCATATCTCTTATAAAGAAGGACTGGTGCAAAGTCCTATTTCCAATTTTTTACAGGATGATAAAGGATTTATCTGGTTTGGTACCCTGAAGGGACTGAACAGATTTGATGGATATGAATTCAAGACATTCATGTACAATGAAAATGATAGAAAAAGCCTGATCAACAACAGGGTAAATATCATTTTTCAGGATAGCGACAAAAATTTATGGATCGGTACAGCCAATGGCGTGAGTTTGTACCACAGGGATTCGGAGACTTTCAGTCCGGTTGATGTGCTTGAAATAAAAGGGGGCAGGAACTATGTCTCTTCCATTATTGAAGATCAACAGCATAATTTATGGATAGGCACCTTTGCGGGTATCAGAAAACTGAACCGGAAAACCAGAAAACTGGAAGAGGTAATCACACTGGATCATTCAGAATCACTCCGCTCGGAAGCTATTTTCTCTCTCTTTCTCGATAAGGACAATCAGATCTGGGCAGGAACGAAAAGGGGAATCAGGAAGTTCAATCCACAGACGCGTAAACTGATGCCTTTGTCGGCCGTATTCGACAAGATTGCAGTCCGCAATAACGTAAATATACTGGTCTCGCGGCAGGATAATTCCGGCAACCTCTGGTTTGGAACGGAAAGTTCCGGGGTTTATAAATACGAAAGAGACAACAATCAACTGATCCACTATAGCTCGTCAGATACGGATGTAAACTCACTGGCCTCTAATTGGGTAAAGGATATCCTGATTTATGATGCCAATACCGTTTGGTTTGGTACAAGAAACGGAATTAGTATACTGAGTCTGAACAGCGGTAAATTTTCGACCGCTTCACATGATCCAAAGGATAGCCACTCTTTAAATGATAATGCCATCTGGTGTTTTATGAAAGATAAAGCTTCCTGTGTCTGGGTAGGTACTTTTACAGGAGGGATCAATTTCTATTACCAGGGAAACGCTAATTTTCAGAATATCAGTGAAAGTGTGGGAGGAGAACTGGGACTGAACCATGTGCTGGTCAACGCCATAGAAGAAGATAAGGATGGGAGCCTTTGGATAGGGACATTTGGAGGGGGACTAAACCATATTAACAGGGAGAGAGGGACTAATGCCTATTATTTTATCCGGTCGCTGCACCATGGAAGAGCGGCAAATGGTGTGAAATCCCTGGCTGATGGAGGTGGAGGTAAGTTGTGGATCGGTTCTCTGGACGGACTCAGTTTGTTTAACAAGACTGATAAGACTTTTAAGTATTTCAATTTTCCGGTGACGGATGGGAAATTGAGTGAGAACCTGATCAATACGCTGCTGCCGGATGGTGCTGGTGTTTGGGTAGGTACAAATGGTGGTGGTCTGCGGTATGTCCTTCCGGAAGGGGCGTCGTCGCTGTTACTGAAAAAAGGCAAAGGGGAAATACGATTGCCGGCAGCTGAAATCAGTGATAATTTTGTTACTGCACTCCTCAAAGATACATCCGGTAACCTCTGGATAGGCACACAAAACGGATTGAATTATTACGATGCGAAACAAAAACTGATTACGCAGCTGTACAAAAAGGTGAGGAACACCAAATATCAGCTGAGCAATAATAATATCTCTGCTTTATACAGAGATTCGAAAGGCAGGCTCTGGATAGGTACAGAGGGCGGGGGACTGAATTACTTTGATGAGGCGGGCAGAAAGTTTTACTCCATCAGCAAAAAATTGGGATTGGGAGATGATGTCATTCATGCTATCGTAGAAGATGAGCAGCAAAACTTATGGCTGAGTACAGATCTGGGCCTGTTTAAGGTGAAGATCAAACATTTTTCCCTGCCTTTTTTGAAGAAAAACCTGGAGCTTACAGATTACACGGCAAATGATGGCCTGATCAATAACCAGTTTTCGGGGAATGCTGGTCGTAAACTCCGTTCGGGAGAATTGATTTTTGGAGGAATTAACGGTCTGTCGCTCTTTTACCCGGAGCGGATTGTTAAAAATATGATAGCTCCTCAGGTGGCGCTGACCCAAATCTTAATTAATAATAAGACTGTAAGTATTGATTCCTTAGCATCCCCTTTAACACGTACCATTTCGGAAGTGCAGCAGATTGTGCTGGAGCATGATCAGTCGAACCTTACTTTAAGGTACGCTGCACTCAATTTTATCAATCCTCAAAATAACCAATATGCCTATAAACTAGAGGGTTTGCCAAATGGAGATCAATGGCAGCAGTCAGGCACAGAAAGGGTGGTGAACTTTGCGAACCTCTCCCCGGGTAAATACAGGTTTAAAGTAAAGGCAGCCAATAATGACGGTGTTTGGGGCACTGCTGTCCGCGTGCTGGACATTGAAGTACTGCCGCCGTGGTGGCGTAGCTGGTGGGCTTACCTGATCGATGCGTCTGTAGTTGTATTTATTTTGGCTGTATTTTTCAACTTCCTCCGCAATAGGGCAATCTTGAAAAGGAATCTTTACCTGGAGCAGGTGAATCATCTGAGGCAGCAGGAATTGTACCAGATGAAGCTCAACTTCTTTACCAATATATCCCATGAAATCAGAACTCCGCTTACACTCATCCTCGGACCACTGGAAAAACTGATCGCCAGGCAGGAGGAGCACAACATTGCCAGGCCGCTGATGCTGATCAGACATAATGCGGACCGGCTGATGAAACTGGTTACAGAGTTGCTGGATTTCAGAAAAGTAGAGGAAGGGCATCTGCGGATTCATTTTTCAAAGGAAGACCTGGTAGCCTTTTGTGAAGATATATGCAGGAACTTTGAGGAATTGGCGGCAGAAAAAAAGATCAGTTTTGAGTTTTTACCGCAAACAGCACCGGTTTGGGTTTATTTTGAAAAAGACCAGTTGGAGAAAGTGATATTCAACCTGCTCTCCAACGCTTTTAAATTCACACCTTCAAATGGAACAGTAAAATTAACGATCGAAAAGCTGGAGGACAAGGGAGGAGTAGAGCTGTGTGTATCGAATACGGGTAACTTCATTCCTCCGGAAGTTCGGGATAAATTATTTGATAGTTTTTTTCAGTCGGCCACCACGGGAAAACAGCAGCCCGGAACTGGTGTTGGTTTAGCCTTGTCTAAAAGTATTGTAGCGTTGCATAAAGGCACCATTAAAGTTTTAAGTGAGGATGGAGCGCCGGCACTCACCAGGTTTATTGTTTTTTTGCAAACTGGCAGCAGTCATCTGAGTGCAGAAGAGATCAGGGCAGCAGAGGCTTATTTCAGGGAGGAAGATGTGATGCCCCTGCCTGCAGGTCAGCGAATAGCGGAAGCGGAACACGAAAGTGATCTCGTCAATGTGTCAACTGCTAATGCTGCGGAGCGTACTTCCCTGAAAAAAAGATATTCCATACTGGTTGCTGAAGACAATGCAGAAGTGCGCCAGCTCATAACAGATACTTTAGCTGAAGAATATGAAGTAGTTGAATTTGAAAACGGTACTGATGCACTGATTTATATGGAAAACCAGCTGCCGGATTTGATTGTCAGCGATGTGATGATGCCTGGAATGGATGGACTGGAATTATGTGAAAGGGTAAAAACTACGGAAAGTACCAGCCATATCCCTGTGGTACTTTTAACAGCCCGCGCCGCCATTTCACATCAGGTAGATGGCCTTTCTAAAGGTGCAGATGCCTACATTTCCAAACCTTTCAGTTTGCAGGTACTGTTGCTGAATATCAGGAACCTGCTGAAAGCACAGGAAGTGCTGCGCAGTAAATTCAGTGAGCGCTTCTTATTGCATTCTGCCGCAACGATAGTCACCACCCCGGAAGAAAAGTTTATCCATAAGCTCACACAGATTATCAGCGATAAAATGGGTGACCCCGATTTTGATGTGAATGCGCTGGTGACCGAAATTGGTATGAGCAGAACGGTGCTGTATAAGAAAGTACAGGCAATCACTAATTTTGCGGTGGCCGACCTGATCAAACATATGCGCTTACAAAAAGCTGCGGAGCTCCTGGCGACCACTTCTTACGCGGTTGCAGAAGTAGCTTACCTGGTAGGTTTTAATGACCGGAAACATTTCAGCAGGGAATTTAAAAAACAGTATACAGTTTCTCCCTCAATTTACCAGCAGGAGCAGAAAACAAACGATTAAAGGGGGAATAGCGTCTTTTAAGAACGTTCAGACCCTCAAATCAGGACGTACAGAGACCCTCTGTGCCTGCAATATTATTCATATTTGTCCCAGTTGTCAACGTATGATAACAAGAATAACCAAATATATTCTAACCAAAAGAACGAATGGAAAAACATTACAAAATGAAAGTTTTGCTGTCGGGTCTGCTCAGGAGATACCTGGCAAAAGGCATCCTCGGGATCCTCTGCTTCCTGGTCACGGAAGTACATGCCCAGCAAATCGAAATTAAAGGTGTAGTCAAAGATGAGCAGGGAATCACCCTTCCGGGGGTGATTGTGATGGTGAATGGCACGACTAAACAAATCGCCACTGACAATAACGGTACTTTCGCAATCCAGGTACCTTCCGCTACGGCTATACTGGTATTCCGCTCAATTGGTTATATAGAACAACAGGTACCGGCCGGTACGAATCCAAATCTGACAATCGTACTTAAAAGTAGTTCTACTTCTTTGAACCAGGTAGTGGTAGTAGGTTATGGTACGCAGAAGAAAAAAGATGTTACTGGTTCTATATCCACCCTAAAAGTATCAGAACAACTGGAAGTGATGCCCCAAACCAATTTGGGTCAGGCACTGCAGGGCAGGATGGCAGGGGTAAGCGTATCTACCAATGGCGCCAGCGCAGAAGGTGGAAACAACAATATCCAGGTGAGGGGAAAAAGATCACTCACTGCATCTAACGGGCCATTGGTTGTATTGGACGGCGTACCTTACGGAGGGAGTTTATCAGAATTGAGTCCGGATGATATTGAATCGCTCGACGTACTAAAAGATGCTTCTTCTGCGGCTATCTATGGCGCCAGGGCAGCAAACGGCGTTATTTTGGTGACTACTAAAAAAGGTAAAACAGGCAAAGCTAAAGTAAGTTACAGCAGCAATTTCGGGATTGATGAAGTGGCATTTATCCCAAATCTGATGGATGGGCCAACATTTTATAAAAATAAGGTAGACAGGATCAATCAGGCAGCTATATCGCCGACAGAACAGCGGGGTTTAGATAATGGCGTATCTACTAACTGGGTAGATCTGGCCACGAGAACCGGTTCAAGGCAACAGCACAGCCTTGGTGTTTCGGGCGGGACTGGTGATACCCATTATTACCTCTCAGGGAATTATAACGATACCAAAGGTATTGCAAAAAATGACCTCTTCAAAAGGATAACACTGCGTTTAAATATGGATTCGAGGATCAATTCCTGGATCACTATCGGTACAAATACGCAATTTGGTTCTTCCAACAGGGACGGGGAGCCGGCAAGTTTTACAGACGCTTTTGCCATGAACCCGCTCATCTCTCCTTATAATGCAGATGGTTCTGTCAATATCATTCCATGGACAGAAGATCAGTTTTTCAAAAATCCGCTCGAAGGATTGAATGTCCTGAGTCAGGACCGCACAAAATCTGTGATCACCAATAACTTTATCAAAGTAGATGTTCCTTTCATTAAAGGACTATCCTACAGGCTGAATACTGGTTATACTTACCTGACTAACGGAGTGGAACAGTATTACGGCAGAAATACCAAAATCGGTTTTACAGGAAAAGGGCAATCGCTGATTGCTAACCAGAGCACGGACGACTGGCTGCTGGAGAATATCGTGACCTATAATAAAACCGTTGGAAAGCACAGTTTTGATTTTACAGGTTTATACAGCTCACAAAAAAGGACTATCGTAAAACACCAGGTAACGGGTGTAGGTTTTCCAAGTGATATCCAGTCCTTTTATCAGAATGGAATTGCCTCTTCGCTGATTGGTGCAGATGAATATACCTCTGAAGCGAATATCTCGCAGATGGGCAGGTTAAACTATTCCTATAATAGCAAATACCTCGTTACGCTGACGGCCAGAAGAGACGGTTTCTCTGGCTTTGGTGAGAATACCAAGTTTGGTGTGTTTCCGGTGCTGGCGCTGGGGTGGAACGTTACAGAAGAAGATTTTATGAGAAAGTTTAGCTGGGTAGATAACCTTAAACTGCGTACTTCTTACGGAAAAGTAGGTAACCAGGCGATAGGTCCTTACTCTACCTTACCACAATTATCAGCACAACATAACCTGAATACAGATAAAACGCCAGCACTGGGCTACCGTCCTAACCGCCTGGGCGATCCTTCTCTGGGATGGGAATCTACAGTCGGATTTAACCTGGGACTGGATTTTGCGGTGCTGAAAAACAGGATTAACGGATCGGTAGATTTTTTTAGCACCAAAACGTCAGACCTGCTGCTGGATAAATCCATCTCTCCTGTAAACGGGGTGAAAAGTATCCGCCAGAATATTGGTGCGACCAATAACCGTGGTTTAGATATTTTCGTGTCGAGTGTAAATGTGAAAAACAAAAACTTTAGCTGGACAACAGATCTGAACTTTTCTACTTCACTCAGCAAAATCGATAATGTAGGCCTAACAGATGCAAATGGCAATTATATCAGTGATATAGGGAACCGTTGGTTTATCGGTGAGCCCACGGATGTAAATTTCGGCTATGCCTTTGATGGCATCTGGCAAACGGGTGATGACATTGCGGGCTCTGCACAGCCGACAGCAAAACCGGGCGATGTGAAGGTAAAAGATATCAGCGGACCAAATGGTGTGCCTGACGGAATTATCTCAGCGACGTATGACCGGGTAGTGTTAAGTTCCAGGATTCCTGATTTTACTGCCGGATTAACCAACTCATTCACATACAAGAATTTCTCACTGAGCTTCTTTATCCGCGCCGTACAGGGAGTAAGAAAGACAAACCCATTGCTGAACACTTATTTTGATGGAAGAAATGGTGCAATAGATCGTCAATTCTGGACGCCGGATAATCCGATCAATACCTATCCTGCAAACAGGGAAGATGCAAATCCGCTGGGCGTAGGGATATTTGATGATAAAACCAGTAACGCAAGTTTTATCCGCTTGCAGGATATCTCACTGAGTTATTCGCTCCCGAAAAGTGTAACAGAAAAACTGAAACTAGCAAGGCTGCAGTTTTTTATCAACGCAAAAAACCTGGCTACGGTAACGCACTGGACGGGACTGGATCCTGAGTTTGACAGCCAGACTGACCGGCCGCAACTGCGCTCGTATTTAATCGGTTTGCGTACACAATTTTAATTCTATTGACATGAAGAAGATATATATCATTTTGTTTTGTATCGCAGGATTGTATTCGTCCTGCAAAGAAGACAGGTTCCTGAAAGAAGAGCCCAAAGCTAATTTCTATGCAGATAACCTGTTCGGTAAATATGAAGGCTTTAAGCTGGCCGTTAATGGTTTGCTCGATTTCCCGAGACAGGAACGTGCAGACATGATTCAGTCGGCCGAACTGGGGATCATCTGGAAAATCGGGACTGACAATGGCTGGGCCAATGCAGAGCTGTCATGGTCGCGCGGCCTGAGTAAATACACCGAAGTAGATCTTAACCCTACCATGCAGTTTATCAACGGTGATACAGAAGGGCGCGACGGCATCTTCCTGATCCTTTACAATGCCATTGGTTCCGCAAATACGATTATCAGCAGGGCGAAAAACCCGGCGGTAGACTGGCAGGGAAATTCGCCGGAGGCCAATGAAAACAATAAAAACCTGATTCTGGCACATGCACACCTGATCAGGGCATGGGCTTACAGGCATCTGGCTTATACTTTTGGTGCGGTGCCTTTAACCACAGAAGAAATTACCGGTCTGAATTTCAGGAATGACTGGGAGCGGGCACCTGTAGCGAAAGTGCAGGAACTGATTGTGTCTGATCTGGAATTTGCAGCACAATATCTGCCGGATTATTCTACTGATGTACTGGTGCTGTCTAAAGCTGTAGCGAATCATTACCTGGCAGAAATGTATTTATGGATGAATGATCCTGCAAAAGCGGAAGCTGCGGCACTTAAAGTAGTGAATAACAGCAGTTATAAACTCATTACCCAAAGATATGGCGCCAATGCCGGTCTGCCGGGAAATGCATTTATGGATCAGTTTAAAAGTGGAAATATTTTAGCGACACAAGGGAATACCGAAGCACTGTGGATTTTTCCGAATTCTGATGTGCTGCAGTTGATTGGCGCCAGACCCAATTCGATGAGAAGGACCTGGGTAGTCAATTACAGCGCTTTTGCGCCTTACAATCCTGAAAATGGGGGCAGAGGAATTGGTCGTGGTGCCATTACCGCCTGGGGATTAAATATCTATGAACCACAAGATGACCGTTTCAGTGAATACGCCATCAAAAAATCTTATACCGGTACCAATGGAACCGTTACGCTAACGCAATCTACTGTTGCGCAAATGAATATCAATTCTACCCGCTGGGCAAGCACGCGGAAATGGGACTGGGTATCTGCAGACCCGGCAAGATGGGCAGACACACATTCGTTTTCAGATCAGACTTATTTGAGACTGGCTGATACCTATCTGCTGCTGGCTGAAGCTTATTTCAAACAGGGAAAACTTCCACTAGCTGCACAGTACATTAACGCGGTACGGACCAGGTCGCATGCCACCCCGATCAGCACCGACGGTGCTACAGTTACACTGGATTATATCCTGGATGAAAGATCAAGGGAGCTGGTTACAGAAGAACTAAGGAGGGAAACACTGATCAGAACCGGTAAATTACTGGAAAGAGCAAGAAACCCGGTCTATAACAAATTTACTGTGGGCATCAAGGATTTCCATGTGTTACTCCCTATCCCGCAAAAGGTGATTGATGCGAATACTGGCAGAAAAATGGAGCAGAATCCGGGCTATAATTAAGACCTCAATTTATATTGTGGGAACGGGCAATAGTTCCGTTCTCATTCCATTCCTTTAAACCAACGAGCATGACTAAAATAGTTGCTTTTTATACTTTACTCCTTTTTTGCGGATTCCATTCTTATGCGCAGGAACCGGTGCAGAACATCGCATCTAGAACAAACCTGAGCTTAAACGGGAAATGGAAGTATATGATTGATCCTTATGAATCGGGTTATTACGACTACCGGAGGGTGCCTTTCGACCAGTCTAAAACAAAAGAAGGTGGATTTTACGATAACAAACAGCAGACGGACAAGTCGGAATTGCTGGAATATGATTTTGATCATTCGCCTACGCTCAATGTGCCCGGCGACTGGAATTCTCAGGTTGAAAAGTTGTCTCTTTATGAGGGGACGGTCTGGTATAAAAAATCATTTATTACAGATCCTAAAAAAGACAAACAATATCTGTTATACTTTGCTGCAGTAAGTTATGAAGCGCATGTTTACCTGAATGGTAAGAAGCTGGGAATCCATCAGGGTGGTTTTACACCTTTTCAATTCGATGTGACTGCGTTGCTGAAGAAAGGAGAAAACTTTGTGGTGGTAAAAGTAGATAATACACGTAAGAAAGAGGCTATTCCTACGATAGCGACCGACTGGTGGAATTATGGGGGCATTACGCGTGATGTATATCTCACCGAATTGCCTAAAACCTATATCAGGGATTATAAAGTGCAGTTAGCCAAAGGGAATGCTGCGTTTATTGAAGGATATGTGCAGTTGAAAGGTGCTGGCAAAAAACAAAAAGTAAATCTTAAAATTCCGGAAGCCGGTATCGACTTAGCTGTAAATACAGATACTGCCGGTTATGCTGCTATCCGCGTTCCTGTCAAAAAACTCAGTTACTGGTCGCCCGAAAACCCCAAATTATATACCGTACAAATCAACTCGGCAACAGATGCGGTAATAGATAAAATTGGCTTCCGTACAATAGAAACACGTGGAAAAGACATTTTGCTCAATGGGAAATCTGTATTCCTTCGCGGGATATCCATGCATGACGAAAATCCACTGATACCCGGAAGACCTCGCAGTGCGGGCGACCTTAAAATGCTGCTCAACTGGGCAAAAGAGCTGAATTGCAATTTTGTTCGTCTGGCACATTATCCGCACAATGAGGAAATGGTTCGCCTGGCGGATGAAATGGGTTTACTGGTATGGGCAGAAATTCCTGTCTACTGGACTATCGACTGGGAAAATCCCGACACTTATCAGAATGCAGAACATCAGCTGACGGATCTGATCAGCAGAGATAAAAACAGGGCAGGCGTAATTATCTGGTCGGTCGGCAACGAAACCCCGCTCAGCGATCCACGTTTGAAATTTATGAGCAACCTGGCTTCAAAAGCTCGCCAGCTTGACGATACCCGTTTGATTTCAGCCGCGCTGGAATTACACCGCGAGGGCAACAGTGTGATTGTAGATGACGTACTCAGTGAGAAACTGGATCTCGTTAGCTTCAACGAATACGCAGGCTGGTACTGGGGTGGTACACCAAAAGAAATCACTAAATACAGCTTTAAAGTTAAATACCAGAAACCTGTGATCATTACCGAATTTGGCGGCGATGCGCTGGCAGGCTTTCATGCCGATGAAGATACCCGCTGGTCAGAAGAATACCAGGAGGCACTTTATAAAAACCAGTTCAAAATTCAGGAGTCTATCGATGGACTGAGGGGGATGACCCCATGGATCCTTGTAGATTTCAAATCACCCAGAAGAACCCATCCTGTATATCAGGATTTTTGGAACAGAAAAGGGCTCATTTCTGATACCGGTAAGAAGAAGAAAGCCTTTTTTACACTCAAAACACGATACGATCAGCTGGAGAAACAATATGCCCATCCGGCCCAACCTAAAAAATAGCCCATGTTCCCTATCAGAATAAACTTATCAAAAGTACTTTTGCCAGCTTGTATGCTCATCGCAGCAAATGCTGCCGCACAGGTACAACCTTCAAAAATATACCACGACCGCTGGATCGACTTTAACAAAAACGGGAAGATGGAGGTATTTGAAGATTCAAGACAGACGATTGATAAAAGAATAGAAAATCTGCTGTCGCTGATGACCCTGGAAGAGAAAACCAACCAGATGGCCACCCTATACGGTTATAAGCGCGTACTGAAAGATGAATTACCCAATGCCGGCTGGAAGAACCAGATCTGGCAAGATGGCATAGCGAATATTGATGAGCATTTGAACAGTCTGCCTAACCATCCCCATGTGAAATCACAATGGTCTTTTCCTTACAGCAAACATGCACAGGCGATTAATGAAGTGCAGAAATGGTTTGTGGAACAAACCCGCATGGGTATTCCTGTCGATTTTACCAATGAAGGTATACACGGTTTGAACCATGACAGGGCAACACCATTGCCTTCGCCTATTAATATCGGCAGTACCTGGAACAAAGATATGGTGCGGAAGGCCGGAGAGCTGGTCGGCCGTGAAGGAAAAGCCCTCGGTTATACCAATATTTATGCACCTATTCTCGATGTGGCACGTGATCCGAGATGGGGCAGGGTAGTGGAGACCTACGGCGAAGACCCTTTCCTCGTCGCTGCACTGGGCAGTCAGATGGTACTGGGGATTCAAAGTAACGGTATTGCCTCCACACTTAAACATTTTGCTGCATACAGTGTCCCTAAAGGTGGCCGGGATGGCAATGCACGTACCGATCCGCATATCGCACCGCGCGAATTGCATGAAATATTTTTATACCCTTTCAGAAAGGTGATTCGGGAGACCGGCGTAATGGGGGTGATGAGCAGTTACAATGACTGGGATGGCATGCCTGTAACAGGCAGTCATTATTTCCTGACCGAATTGTTACGGAACCAGTATGGTTTTACTGGTTATGTGGTGTCTGACAGTGAGGCGGTAGAGTTCCTGCTCACCAAACATCATGTAGTGTCTGATTATAAATCTGCCGTTAAAATGACTATTGAAGCTGGTCTGAACGTGCGTACCAATTTCACCCCGCCGGAAGATTATATCCTGCCTTTGCGTGAACTGGTGAAGGAAGGTAAAGTCTCAATGAAGACGCTGGATTCGCGGGTGGCTGATGTGCTGCGTGTTAAATTCAAAATCGGTTTATTCGATCAGCCTTACGTTAAGGACCAGAAAGCGGCAGATCTCCTGGTGCATACGCCGGCAGATGAAGCTTTTGCTACCCAGCTGAACCGCGAATCGCTCGTATTACTGAAAAACGCTCATGCGCCCGGGACGGATCAGAAAGTATTGCCCATCGACAGAAAGGTGGTTAAAAATATTCTGGTGACAGGGCCATTGGCTACTGCATCGGGATATATGGAAAGCCGTTATGGGCCATCGAATAACAAACTGATGAACGTACTGGACGGAATTAAGCATCAGGCCGGCGCAGTAAATGTTACTTATGCCAAAGGCTGTGATATTATAGATGCGACCTGGCCTGAAAGTGAGATTATTCCGACACCGCTGACTACAGCAGAACAGGCAGATATTGCCGAAGCTGTAAAAATAGCCGCACAGTCGGACGTCATCATAGCTGTAGTTGGAGAAGATGAAAAAAGAGTAGGAGAGAGTCTTTCCCGGACCGGACTGGGTTTGCCCGGAAGACAGTTACAGCTCATCCAGGCTTTGCAGGCGACAGGCAAACCCGTCGTTATGGTCCTGATTAATGGTCAGCCTCTAACGATTAACTGGGAGAATAAATTTGTTTCCGGTATACTGGAGGCCTGGTTTCCCGGGGGCGAAGGTGGAAAAGTGATTGCCGAAGCACTGTTTGGCGATTATAATCCCGGAGGTAAACTGCCGGTTACTTTCCCAAAAACATTGGGACAGATTGAATTAAATTTTCCTTATAAAAAAGGATCCCATAATGGTCAGCCCGGTGACGGACCGAATGGTTATGGAAATACGGCTGTAGTCGGCGCATTGTATCCTTTTGGCTATGGTTTAAGTTATACCACTTTTAAATACAGTAACCTTAAAGTTTCACCGGCTACTCAAAATGATCAGGGCGATATCTGGGTGACACTTGATATCAGCAATAGCGGAAAAGTAAAAGGCGACGAGGTCGTGCAACTGTATCTAAAAGATATGGTGAGCAGTGTAACCACTTATGAATCTGTATTGAGAGGCTTTGAAAGGATCACTTTAGCTCCCGGCGAAAGCAAAACCGTCAGCTTCACTTTGCATCCTGATGATCTGGCTATCCTGGATAAAGACATGAACTGGACTGTAGAGCCGGGCACATTTAAAGTGATGATGGGTTCCTCTTCAGAAGATATCAGGTTAACGAAGGATTTCACTATTAAATCACCCTCCAATTGATCCGCTTAACGCTCAGCCGGCCTGCATTAGCCTTGTTATTGCTTGCCGGACTTACCAAACCTCTTGCTGCGCAGCAGAAAATAAGTCCTTATCTCATTGGCCAGAATGCCTGGGAAAGGAAATCAATTTTTAAAGTGAAGGAGCAGATTGCAGCGGTTAAATTTCAGGCCATCAGGATTGGCGGCAACAGCTATGAGAAAGCTGATTTTTTTAGTCAGGCTGCCCTGGAACTGATCGATTTCGTCAGGGCCTCCGGTGCTGAACCTATCGTCCAGCTACCGCGACAGCTCAAAGACAATGACCAGGCTTATAAAGCGATCGCCTGGATCAATGGTCATATGAAAAAGAAAATTCGCTTCTGGAGTATCGGAAATGAGCCCGACCATAAAAATCAGCGTGCCACAGAAGAGGAAGTATATGTATATTTCACCAAAATCAGTGCGCAGGTCAAGCGATATGATCCTGAAGCCATTATAATGGGCTTTGACCTGTCCTCTTATAAACAAGCCTTTTTAACCCGTTTGCTTGGCGGCGATCTGGATGTGACAGGCAAAGTTCCCGGTAAGCCCTACTATTATCTGGACAAGGTGACGTTCCATAATTATAAGTTTAGAAATATAGATAAGTTTGAAGCCGACGTGAAGGATCTTAAATCGAGATTACTTGTTTTTAATGCAAAAAGGCCGGTACAACAGCAGATCGGCTGGGCAATCACCGAGTTCAATTCACACTGGCTCGTAGATCCGAAACTGGATGAAGATTATCAGCCCTATACTTTTCATAACGGACAGATCTATGCAGAGATGTATGACCTGGGCATGAGGGAAGGTGCGTTTACCATTTGCCCATGGAGTATGCTGGAAGGGGGAGCGGACAGAGAAGGTACAGATCTGAGCCTTTTTGATCTGGAGAATGGGCAGTACAAGCCCCGCTCTAACTATTACCATACGCAATTACTTGCCCGGCATGTGAAAACCCGGTATTTATCACACAGCCCCAATACAAAAGATCTGGTCGTGATCCCAACAGGTGATGAGACCGGGATTGTTGTAATGATTTTGAATAAAAACAAAGCTGAAAGTCGTGCTTATACCCTGGATTTTACGCAGAAAAATAAATTAGATGCCAGGGGAGTCATCCATATCAACGCTGCTCTGGAGCAATCTCTGAGCGGCATTATTCCCGCATTTTCCACGCAATTACTGGTATTTGATGAGAAAGGTAAACTGATCAGCAAATTTGCCTATTCTGCTGCTGATGCTGAAAAAAGAGACGGCCCCCGACAGCTGATAACAGATCAGAAAGCTAATTGAAGGAGAAGATAATTCTTCCAGCTAAATAGTAAAAGGATGGTGACGAAAAGGGCTGTTAGCCTCAAGATTGCTATATTGCAGCTTCATATGAAGCTGTACCCTATTTAAGCATGGAGAATATTCACAACCAATTTATCAATACCAAACAGAAAGCACTGGCCATCAATCTGGATCCTAAGATTTACGGCTCCTTTGCCGAAATCGGTGCAGGACAGGATGTTGCTGCCAACTTTTTTAAAGCAGGTGCTGCTGCAGGAACGATTGCGAAGACCATGTCTGCGTATGATATGGCATTTTCTGATGCTATTTACGGGGTACAGGCCACCAAACGTTATGTAAGTGAGCAACGTTTAATGGCGATGCTTGGTCACGAATATGACCTAGTGATCGAACGTTTGGCAGCTAAAAGGGGTGAAACTTCAACCTTCTTTTCATTTGCAGATACCTTTTCTGCCCTGAATTATCAAAAGACGAATCAGGGGCATGGCTGGATGGGAATGCGTTACCAGCAGGAACCGGGAGGACCGTTCCATGATGTGGTACTGCATGTTAAATTACTGGATAATGACCTGGGTTTGCAACATTCAGCAGTAGGTACCCTCGGTGTAAACCTGGTATATGCCTGTTTTAATTATTATAAATCACCTTCAGTGTTTCTGCTTTCATTGCTGGATGACCTGAGCAGGGACCGTATCCAGATTGATATGATCCGTTTCGAAGGACCTGGTTTCAATGAAGTAGATAACAGACTGATGAGTCTGCACCTGGTGAAATACGGACTCTCTGATGCTGCTGTATTCGGACCTGATGGTAAAAACCTGCAGCCTTCGGAAGTTTTGTATAAAAAGCATATCATGATAGTGAGGGGACGTTTTCGTCCGCTGATCAATGTGCATATGGACATGATCAATACCGGCGTGGAGAAATTCATGAAAGAACCTGATGTAGATCAGACCAAAGTGATTGTGGTGACAGAACTTACTTTGCAATCCTTAAAAGAGAGGGGAGCAGATGACAGTGCTGAAATTAATGAGAAAGACTTTTTAGACAGGGTGGACATCCTTTGCTCTATGGGGCAAACGGTGCTGATATCAAATTTCCATGAATACTATAAACTGATAGCTTATCTGTCGAAGATCACCACACTCAAAATCGGGGTGGTACTGGGTTATCCCAACCTGGAATTCATTTTTAATGAAGAACATTACCAGTACCTCCAGGGCGGTATCTTGGAAGCTTTTGCTACGCTCTTCAGCAGAAAAGTAAAGCTTTTCATTTATCCAACATTAGGTCAGGGCGTAGTTTATAACTCAAAAAGATTTTCTCCTCCGCCACACCTGGTTGATTTATTTGAATACCTTATTGCCAATGATAAAATTGAAGATATTCTCAATTATAATGTGAATAATCTCAATGTACAAACCGATCATGTACTGGAGCTTTTAAAGAAAAATACGGCCGGCTGGGAAGAATATATTCCTGAAAAAGTGGTTGCCTTAATTAAAGAGAGATCTTTGTTCGGTTTTTCTGCCGTCGAATAAAATATAGGGCTACATCAGCAGATGAGCTTATAACCGACACTCCTCAAGTTCATGATCTGAATATCAGGTTCATCCTTGAGGAGTTTCCTGATTAAAGAACTACTGCCAGTGAGGAGGAAAAGAAAAGGACGAATTAGCACTAACAACAAGTCTTATCCTTGGTATTAGTACAATTTTGTATAATATATTTGATAATAAAACAAATATGTACTATGTTGCGTTTTATTCATCATATGAAAGAGAGATTTGACATATTATCTGCTACCTGCAGCAGGGAGACTACAAAGCTTTACAGCACTAGTTTTTCTCTTGGTATTTATTTTTTAAACAAAGAACTGCGTGCGCCTATTTATGCGATATACGGTTTTGTAAGGCTCGCGGATGAAATAGTGGATAGTTTTCATGATTATCCCAAGTCAGTGATGCTTCAGGAACTGAAAAAAGACTGTTTTATGGCGATCGAGCGTGGAATCAGTATTAATCCGGTACTGAATTCTTTTCAGCAGGTAGTGAATCAGTATCATATCGGACATGAACTGATCAGCCTCTTTCTCAAGAGTATGGAAATGGATCTTGAAGAGCAATCCTACACGCCCGAAACCTACGAAGAATACATTCTTGGTTCCGCACAGGTGGTAGGATTGATGTGTCTGCATGTATTCACCAATGGTAATGCAAAGGAATTTGAGCGTCTTCGCCTACCCGCGATGAAATTGGGATCGGCCTTCCAGAAGGTCAATTTCCTTCGTGATGTGAATGCTGATTACCAGGAACTGAGTCGTACTTATTTTCCTGATGTCAATCTTTCTTCTTTTTCTGACACTGATAAAAGGGCGATTGAGCAGGAAATCCACCAGGAATTTAATGAAGCATTAAATGGAATCAGGGAATTGCCACGGTCCTGCAGAAAAGGGGTTTACCTGGCTTATGTGTATTACCTGAAGTTATTCCGCAAGATAGGAAAGGTTCCTGCAGAGCGGGTCTTGTCTGAACGGATCCGCGTATCTAACGGGCATAAATTCTGGCTGATGTTCGATTCACTTGTGCGCTATAAATTGAATGTTTTATAAATATCATCAGCTAAATTACCTGTCAGAATTTTTCAGCTCTGCGGCTGGAATTAAAAAAGAATGTTATGATAAACATAGATAGTGATCAGATCTCCGAAATGGATAAGTTCTATCGCATTAGCCTGATGAACAGTATATCCGGTTATAAATCGGTTAACCTTTTAGGTACAATTAATACCAATGGCATTACGAATCTCTGCCCTGTTAGCTCTGTATTTCATATGGGCAGTCATCCGCCTTTGCTGGGTATGGTAATCAGGCCCGAACGCGAACATAATGATACGCTGCGCAATATCAGGTCCGTGGGAGCATACACCTTGAATAATGTGCTTCCAGAATGGTATACTGAGGCTCATCAGACCAGTGCGGCTTATCCATCAGGTAGTTCAGAATTTGATGTCTGCGGTTTTAAAAAACTGTACGCGAAAAAGTTTAAGGCACCTTTTGTAGAGAAATCTACGATCAGGATAGGGTTGGAACTGCGTGAAATAATTGACATTGAAATTAATGGTACGAGCATCATTATTGGTGAGATTGTGCTGATTCTCGCTGAAGATACACTCATAGGTGAAGATGGTTTTGTAGATCACGTAAAGGCCGGTACGCTGGCTGTTACGGGGCAGGATAGTTATTATTTGCCGCAGGCTGTAGGGCGGCTCAGTTACGCCAAACCAGGTGAAGTTCCAAACGTGTCTGAAATATGAAATCCTATCAGTTAGTTCATCAGTTGCTTACGCTCGTGGAGCAAATGGAGGAGGAGCATCATGGTGATGAAATTTCGCTGCAGGATTTTGCCGGATTTCTGGTCAGTCATGTGGGCGACCCTGCTGCTACAGCGGCAACGGAGGACATACGCTTTGGTCGACAGGAAGATGATGCGCAGGAGATTGCCTACCAGCTGGATAATAATATTGCCCGCCTATTTGTGTACATGAGCCGTTATGCTAAATCCTATATTAAAAAGGTATTAGACGGAACGCCACTGCAAACCGCAGAAGATTTTACCGGGCTGGCTATTTTGCTGACCCATGATCATCTCTCTAAAACCGAGTTGATCAGCCATAATCTGCAGGAGAAAACATCCGGGTCGGAAGTCATCAGGCGTCTGATCGCCGCAGGTTTAGTCAGACAATGGGATAGTTTAGCAGATAAGCGAAGCAAACAAATCGCGATCACAGACGAGGGGAAAGCATTACTTTACCGCGTATTTAATGATATGAATCACGTGGGTAAAATGATCACCGGAAAGCTGACGGTCAGCGAAAAACTCACCCTGCAATACATCCTGCAAAAACTAGAGGATTTTCATTATGGACACTACCAAAAAAAGAGCATCCAAAACAAAGAAGACCTGAAAACGTTTTCGGAACATAAGTAGTATCAACAACAAATATGGGTGGATAAATATCAGGATTGCATGGTGAATTTTCGTTAAAATCAGAAATTAACAATTTTTAACAGATAAATACGTAATAGATAATCATTTATGCATTATTCTTTTAATAATAATCCGATATTACAAGGCTAAAGTCATGTCTTGCCAAATATGAAACCCACTACTTTATTATTTTTGAGTCTTTTTACTTTTTTTAAGCTCTCTGCACAAAGCCCCTTGCCTTCTTTATTATTAAAACTTAAGCATAGCAGCAACGATACCAGCAAGGTTGGTATGTTAGGTGAAATTGCTTCAGCTTATCGTAATGTAAGACCTGATTCTGCTCGTTATTACGTAAAACAGCAGCTGCAATTGGCTACCCGTATTCACTTTATCTATGGGATGGCAAAATCCTACAGGATGCTGGCAGAACTGGAGATGGCGCAAGGTGACGTTGCTGAAGCGAAGAAGAATTTTGATATTGCATTGGCACTATTTACCAAAGAAGGAAAAAAGCTGGATATTGCATCTGCCCATAACGGGCTTGGTGGTGTAGCATTAAGGCGGGGTGAATTTACGGAAGCCATCCGTCGCTTTTTACTGGCTCAGCGACTGTATCAGCTTTCTGGAAATAAGAATGGAATGATAACGGCATACAATAAACTGGGCGCGGTCTATCAGCAGATGGGGGAGCTGGAAAAGGCACTGACATCTTTTAACAAGGGTTTGGAGATGGATAAAGCTTTTAGTCCCTCAGACAGAACCGGTCGGCTCATGAATAATATTGGTATCGTCTATTTTGGTCGCGGGCAATACCAGACAGCGCTTGAGTATTACCTCGCTGCACTCAAAAAAATGGATAAACCTGAATTTTCTGATATCCGTATTTTGTTACTGAGCAATGCAGGCGATGCCTATGAACAAATTGGTGATTTAACAGCAGCAGCCAGTTATCAGAAAGCGGCTTTAAAATTGATCCGTGAAAGAAATCTCAAGGAATATGAGATTGGTATACTTACCAGTCTTGCCTCTGTAACCGGGATATCAAAACCGGATAGTGGCAGATTATTACTGAGTCAGGCATTACAGCTGAGTGAGGAACTTGACCAGCGTTACATGATGCTTGATGTATATCAGGGTATGGTTAATCTCTATAAACAGGATAAAAACTATAAAGCGGCGGTAGAAACAATTGAGTTGCGTAACCATCTGCAGGACAGTCTTTTTACGCTGAAAAAAGCAAAGGATGTCGCCGATCTGCAATCCAGCTACGATCTGTCTACCTCTACTGTTAAAGTGCAGAAGCTGGAACTCAGTAATCAGCAAATCCGGTTTAACAGGAATATTGTCCGTGCATTTGCCATATTTATGGCACTCATACTACTGGCCTTCATTTTTTTCTATATGCGCACACGTAAATTAAACCAGCGGTTGATGAAAAGGGAAGAAGCACTTACACAACAGCAATCGGAGCTGAAAAAGCTGAATAATTTTAAAGACAAACTCTTTTCTATCATTGGTCACGATCTCAGAGCACCGATTACCAGTATTGTGAGTCTGATGGAAGTGGCTGAAATCAATCATCTTTCGGAAGAAGAGTTTCAGTCTTTCATTCCGAAGCTCAAAGAACAAAGCAATGCTACACTGGAAATATTAGACAAGTTACTGATCTGGGGAAAGTCACAGATAAAAGGTACTGCATACAGTAAATCTGTCTTCAATGCAAAGGAGCTGATTACTAAAAATATTACCCTGTATAAAAGTGCTTCGGCAGAGAAAGAAATCAGTGTTACCGACCATACTCCGCAAGAACTGATGATTTTTGCAGATATGACACAGGTTGATTTTATTATAAGAAATCTGCTGGCAAACGCGATTAAATATACCTACAGTGGTGGAAAAATAGAACTGCATGCTGCAATCGATCAGCTCCACGGATTTAATACCCTGTTTATTAAAGATAATGGAGTAGGTATTGCGGGTGACTTACAACAGCAGATTTTTGAACGGGAAAACCTGAGCCTGGAAGGAACGGCAAGTGAGAAAGGGAACAGTATCGGCCTGATGTTGTGTAAAGAATTTGTAGAAGAAAATGGCGGTAAAATCCAGATAGAAAGTAAACTTGGCGAAGGAACACAGTTTTCGGTTACACTTCCGTCAGTTAAATCCTGATATTTCAGATAGCTATTTTTCCAACCGATTAGCGACAATCGCTATCTTTACATGATGGAAGATTATAAATTTGAGATCCAGCTCAAAGTAAGAGATTATGAATGCGATATTCAGGGGGTAGTCAACAATTCCGTTTATCAGGCTTATCTTGAACATGCCAGGCATGAGTATTTGTTGTCGAAAGGCAATTCATTTGAAGAACTGACCAAACAAGGTATTCTCTTAATGGTATCCCGTATCGAAATGGACTTTAAGACCTCGTTAACCAGTAGAGATACTTTTGCTGTAAAACTCAGAACGGAGCGGTCGGGCGTAAAACTTGTGTTTTATCAGGATATCTACCGCCTTTCGGATAATGTATTGTGTTTGAAAGGTAAAGTGGAAGCGATTGCCAAAATAAATGGAAGGTTAAGCAGGGGAGAGATCTTTGATACGCTGGACGTATAAACCTCCTGAGTGATAGAAAGTCGTAATTGCTGCTACAGGGATTATTTGCCGGCAATTATGGATTTTTTTTGAACTGTTTCCAGCTTTGCTTGTTATAGCTTTTCAAAATCCATCATATGAGCTTAGCTAAGTACAATTCCAAGCGCGACTTCAAAAAAACTGCTGAACCTAAGGCTGGTAAGAGTAGTGATCAGAACAAATTGTTATTCGTGATCCAGAAGCACGATGCTTCACATCTGCATTATGATTTCAGGCTCGAGATGGGGGGTGTTTTAAAAAGCTGGGCGATACCAAAAGGTCCCACTACCGATCCTAAAATAAAAAGACTGGCGATGATGGTAGAGGATCACCCCTTTGACTATCGAACTTTTGAAGGCACCATTCCTAAAGGGGAGTACGGCGCAGGAACAGTGATTGTCTGGGATCAGGGTACTTACGAAACAATAGCGGATATCAAGGGGAAAAAGGCACAGGAAAAATATTTGCTTGATGAGCTGGAGAAAGGATCTGTGAAGATCAAACTTCATGGAGAAAAACTGGAAGGTGAATTTGCACTGGTCAAAACGCATGGAATGGGAGAAAATGCCTGGCTCCTGATTAAACATAACGATGAATTTGCTTCCAAAACTGATATCACAAAAAAAGATAAATCTGTACTATCAGCTAAAAACCTGAAAGAAATGGCGGCTGGAGCGACTACAGCTGAACCAGCCAAACCCAAAAAGAAAGCTGGCGCCCTTCGCGGGAAAAAAGTGCTGCCAGTGGATGTTGCAGAAGAAGAACTGGATGCAGAGATGGATACGAAGGAACCGGTTGAGATTGATTTGACACGATTACTGAAATCTGCGCCTAAAGCTAAAATGCCGACTGCCATCAAGCCCATGAAGGCTACGCTCGTGGAAGATCCTTTTGATCATGAGGACTGGGTTTTTGAAGTAAAGTGGGATGGTTACAGAGCAATTGCTGCTATTAACGATGAAGTGGAACTGATCTCCCGTAATAAAATTCCTTTTGATAAATATTATCCCATTGTTGCTGTGATGAAAGAATGGGATTTCAAAGCGGTATTGGACGGGGAGATCCTCGTATTGAATGATAAAGGAATAGCTGACTTCGGAGCGTTGCAAAATTGGCGCAGCGAAGCAGACGGGAATCTTGTTTTCTATGTATTCGATATCTTATGGTATGAAGGAAAAAGCCTGGTTGATTTACCGCTGATTCAACGCAGAGCGATCCTGGAGAAAATCCTTCCAGCTGACGATGACAGTGTGAGGCTAAGCAAGGTTTTTTATGGAAAGGGAATTGAGTTTTTCGATGCGGCAACAAGGATAGGTCTGGAGGGAATGATTGCGAAAAAAGCCAGCAGTACTTATACCTCAGACCTGCGATCCCGGGAATGGCTGAAAGTAAAGGTTAAAAAAAGACAGGAAGTAGTGATCGCAGGTTTTACCAGAAATCCGGGTACGAATAAATCTTTCAGTGCCCTCATCCTTGGTACCTATCAGGAGGGTAAATTGGTTTTTGCCGGAAAGGTAGGTACGGGTTTTCCCGTGCAGCTGCAAAAAGAGCTGATGGAGCAGTTTAAACCCTTGATTACAGATAAGGTTCCATTTGATCAGGAACCTAATATAGATAAACCTTCGCGTTTCAGGCCGCAAAGGCTGGGCGCAAAACCCACATGGCTAAAACCAGAGCTGGTAGCTGAGGTTGCCTTTGCCGAAGTGACTACTGACGGGGTATTCCGCCAGGCCTCTTTCAAGGGCATGCGTGAAGATAAAAATGCCAAAGATGTGGTGCTGGAAAAAGCAGTGTCAACGGATGAAACGGTGGAGGAAGTTAAGGCTATCCAGCCTCCTGTCAACAAAGGACGTAAAACATTGCTGAATCCTACAGATGAAACACAGGTGCGCAAAATCTGTGGTCACGATTTAAAGTTTACCCATCTGAGCAAAATATACTGGCCGGATGATAAAATTACCAAGAGGGATATGTTCAACTATTATTACCAGGTAGCTGAATATATTTTACCTTACCTGAAAGACCGGCCGATGTCGCTCAACAGGTTTCCCGGGGGCATCACAGGAAAAGGGTTTTACCAGAAAGATGTTACCGGAAAAGCACCCGACTGGGCAAAAACCTTTGCGCATACTACAGATGACGGGAAGAAAAATAACTATCTGGTGGGCAATGATGAAGCTACCCTGCTCTGGATGGCCACGCTGGGCTGTATAGAGATGAACCCTTGGTTTAGTCGCATACAGTCTCCGGACAATCCGGATTACTGTGTGATCGATCTCGATCCGGATAAAAATACTTTTGATCAGGTCATTCAGACCGCGCTGCATATCAAAGAAATGCTGGATGCGATAGACGTTCCTTCTTATTGCAAAACCTCGGGCTCTACCGGAATGCATATTTATATTCCCTTACATGGCAAATATACCTATGATCAGTCACAAATGTTCGCCCGGATTATCGTTGAAAAAGTACATCAGGAACTTTCGGAATTTACCAGTATAGAAAGGAAGATTTCGGCGCGCAAAGGAAAGATGTACCTTGACTTTCTCCAGAATCGCCCGGGCGCCACGATTGCCTGTCCCTATTCTTTGAGACCTAAACCGGGTGCTACGGTATCTATGCCGCTGGCATGGGATGAAGTGAAATCAGGATTGAAGATGAGCGATTTCACGATTTTTAATGCGGTAGACCGCTTAAAGGAGACCGGAGATTTATTCAAGGGCGCATTGGACGAAGGAATTGACCTGATGAAAGCAGTGAAAAAAGCGAAAGATGTTTTTTAACCTGTAGCTCTCCTCGGGATTTACTGTACCCATGACCAGCCATAGAGGATAAAATAAGGGTTATATCGGTTAAATTCAGGCCGGCCGGCTTTGTGAGGGATGAATATCTTTAATGCAGAAAAAAAGATCATTATGGTATTCAATTTCTTCTCTAAGGGCACAGCGGCAATGCTCGCAATAATTTTCTTCGCCGGAAGTGTAGCAGCGCAAATCAACAAACAAACATACGTACCCGTCAAAGTATGGCGGGTACCTGATCATAACAATTACAGCGACAGTACCAGTGAGTTCAGCAATTCGAGAAAAGCAGAATCAGCTAACATTGCGATTTTCTGGTCGAAAGAGTTTGGGCAGGATCCCATGCAAAATGCGGATGTCACTAAACGGTTTGATACCGATGCGGCGCTAAAAGAATGCGAGCGTTTTTATGATTTCTACGTTAACAAATTGAAAATTGTACAGAAAGGCCAATCCCTGACAGATCGGTATAAGATCCTGTTTTACGTCATTGGCGGAGATGAACAAACTGCTTTTGGTGGCGGCGCGGAAGATAAAATTGGCATTTTATGGACACCTGCAGTAAGAATGAGCAAGGCTCCTTATGGGGCACTGGTACATGAATTAGGGCATGCTTTTCAATATCTGGCGAGTGCTGACAGTGGTACGGGATTCCGTGGTCCGATTATGGAAATGTCCGCACAATATATGTTGTGGCAGGTCTATCCGGAGTGGATGACTTTTGAAAATTACCATTTGAAAAGCTTTCTGAAGAAGACACATTTTGCTTTTTTGCATCCTGAGAATACTTATCATTCTCCTTACGTGCTGGAATACTGGTCAAATCAATATGGAATAGACTTTTTTGGTCAACTGCTCCGTAAAGCACAAAAAGGGGAGGATATTGTAATGACTTACAAAAGAATGACCAGCAGGACCCAGGAGCAGTTTAATGATGATATGTTTACAGCGGCAAGGCGATTTATCACCTGGGATATGGAAAGAATCAGGGAAGTAGCCGCTCCGTATGTAAATCAGCACACTACTGCACTGGATACATTAAGTAATGGCTGGTTCAGGATCGCGAAGCTGAACTGCCCTGAAAATTATGGGTACAACGGAATTAAGTTAACAGTTCCTGCAGCGGGAACAACAGTAAGTCTGGACTTCAAAGGCATCGCCGGAGCAACAGGATTCCGCGCAGTGAAAGTCAATGAGGCAGGATGGCGCTATGGTTTCCTCGCAGTTCAACAAGATGGTAGTCGTGTGTATAGTGATACCTATGCTGACCCGGCTGGCACCGTTAAATTTAAAGTTCCTGGTGGAACGGCCCATTTGTGGCTCGTGGTCATGGGCGCTCCAACAGTCCATGTCCAGGTAGCTAAAGAGGACAAAAATAATCCGGAATGGCCATATGAGTTTAAATTACAAAATACAGGGCCTGTCACCAAATAACAGGCCCTGTATTGAATTCTTATCTGTTATAACTATCCACTGCATTCTCCAGCCGTCTTGCGCCCGCTAAATGCACTCCGTAACCGCCACCTGCAAGTCCCAGGCTGGCACCAAAAAGTATATATGCGGCAGTAGTTCCCCTGTTTTTTATCTTCGTGTCATGGTTAATACCGTTAGGAAAACCTTTGGAATCATAGGTAAACGCTGGGGCACTGGTGTCATTATTATCCATCATAAACGCTAACAGGCCGGCTATGACTGACACCCCTGCAGAAACGTATAAAATTTTACTGGTGGTCATGCTTTTCCTGTAACCCGCAAGCAGTCGCATACTTTCCGCATTATCGGCCATGTCACGCTTCAGGTTATTGTATTTGACTTTTTTCAGATCGCCATAACCTTTATTATAGTACATCCTTAAATTAACCGTTTCATTTCTGCGTTCGTTAAAATAATAGGGTCGGTCATAAAGGAAGGGGTCAATGTCTGCTTCCTGGAAAACGTTAATCTTGCCTTCAATAATTCTTTCGGCAAAACCAGCAGGCTGGATCAGGTTTAATTTCCGCGTATTCGCAAAGAATCCGTCTTCGTTGTTAAAAAACTTAACCTGCGACATGGGGAATCTTTTGGCATCTACCCTCAATTGCAAAGCTCCGGCAAAATCCGGGCGGAGCCTGATTTTATCTGCGTAAATGACTGAATCAGAATAGAGGTAAATAAAATTTCCTGAAGGGCGCTCCTGGGCGCGGGCGGTCAGGCCATAGCAGGCCATCACCACGATGAGTAGTTTTTTCATATTGATTTACATTTGTGTGTAATCAATACTACAAATTTTTCAACTCAGAAAAAATATTGTAATTGATAAAATACAAATAATTTTTCCTGCCCTTTTTCAGTCGTGACCCAACGAAGCCATTGACGCCGCTTATCTGATTAATGGTAATAATTTTTCACGGTCTTCGTACAGTGCCCAGAGGTTGATCAGCATTAAAATCGCCGCAATTGGTAAACCTGATGGAGCATCAACTATATTGGTTAAGAGGATGCCAATATTGACAGGGAAAATGATCAGTGCGCCAAGTGCTCTGTATCTGGGAATCATGAAAAGTAAGCCACCGACAATTTCAGCTACCGCAACCAGAGGCATTAACCAGCCTATAGTCATAAATGCGCCCATTACTTTTACCATGCTTTCCGGTAAATCTTTTGGCATGGGCATATAATTTAAAAACTTGTTGAGGCCGGCGTTGATAAACATGAGTCCGAATAACAGGCTTACGCCAAATAGAATTTTTCTTTTCATATAATGGTTTTGTTTAGAATGATTTCATTATTTTAAAATTCCTGAATCTAATCTCAGCATTTCAATTTAATAAAAAGGTAGGTGATTGCGACAATTTATAAGGGTATTCGCGACAAACAATTTCAGTACTAAAAACTACAGCGATTTTAATCGCCGTAGTTTGCTCATACAATTACTTTCCGTAAACAGATTGCAGGTAAGATTTTACAGTCGAAGGTTTTCTGCCCAATATTGCTTCAAGATCAGATTTGATCTCTTCGAATTCACCAGCGGCTATGCCTGCGTTAAAGTCAGCCAGCATGCCTACAATTTCGAGAGGCACACCTGCTTGTGTTAATGCTTCCTTAAATTCATCTGCGGAGGGAGAGACATAAGAGATGGTTTCCCCGGTAATCCCGGAAATCATCTTTGCGATCTCCTCCCAGGAAACATCTTCATTACCTGTGAATTCCAGTTCTTTATTATCGAATTTAGTGGTTTGATCTAATAAAATAGTGGCTTCCGCTTCCGCTAAATCTGATCTGACCGCAAAAGATACTTTTCCTGTTCCCGAGGGCAGATAAATAGTTTTTTTCTCCAGTAACTGATCACCGGCAAATGCAGGAATAATATCTGCATAAAGGCCATGCTGGAGTATCGTATAAACTAATCCTGATGCTTTCAGTATGCGCTCAGTTTCGATATGACTCTCAGATACCACTGCAATTGCGGAATGGCTGATATTCTTTTTGCGTTGAAAACTGGTGTAAAGCACCTGTTTTACACCAGCTTCCTTAGCCGCCCTGATGACGTTTTCATGTTGCGCACCGCGGTTTTCCAGGTCGGTCCCTGATACGAGATATAACTTGTCGATGCCCTGCAATGCGGCCAGTACTGCAGCATAATCACTGTAATCACCAATTGCTATAGTCACGCCTCTGGCCTTGAATGCTGCGGCTTTCTCTGCGTCGCGTACCAATATCCTGATATTACCCGCATCTGTTCTTTTTAACAGGCTTTCTGTCACTGCGGCACCGAGTTTGCCTGTGGCTCCGGTTACTAAAATCTTACTCATCTGATTATAATTTAAATTTATCCAAACCTTTACTTACTTTTGGAGAGTTAAAGGTAGTCAGTGAGTTACGGCTTGTCAAGAAGGCACGGCAACATCAGTTACTAACTTTCAGGTTACTATTGTTCATATTCAACAGTTTATGGTGAAAGAAAATTTACAGAAATACGAAAGCATCTCAGATTGTCCTGTAAGGGACGTGCTGGACAGGATAGGTGATAAATGGTCCATACTGGTCATCACTATCCTGGGAGAGGAGGGGACCTTGAGGTTCAATGAAATTAATGCTGTTATTGGAACGATTTCACAGAAAATGCTGACCGTAACGCTGAAAACTCTTGAGGCTGATGGCCTGGTATCAAGAAAAGTTTATCCGCAGGTGCCACCGCGTGTAGAATATACTTTAACTGAGCGGGGAAGTAGTTTACTGCCTGCTATGACACAACTGATTGACTGGGCATTACAGCATATGCCGGGCATCAAGGCTTCACGTGCTGCTTTTTATGATCAAAAGACTGATCAGCCCATGTAATTCAGCAGGCTGGCTAATCTGCAATTGCAGTGAGGTGTAGTGCAGCTTTACACTTTTATACAAAAAAGTATACAAAAAGTCATCACTGTTCATTTTAGACCGGGCGTCTGTTATTTTTAAGGAATTAACGCTTTGTTCAATCTGATTCATGGCAGCTAAAATGAAGATCTTATTTTTTACTTCTTCCATAGAAGATTATCTGGCTGATGCTTTACTTCATGGATTAAGGATGATTTATGGGAAGGATCTGGTGGATTACCCTAAATGTGAGATACTGTATAAAAACTGCCCCGAACAGATCATCACACAGGTTCGTGGCCATGGCTTTACTTTATACTCGGGTCTGCTGGACGATATAGACATTGACAGGCACAATATTGAGCAGAAGATAAAGGATAATTATTTTGATCTGATTATTTTTGGAGATATACAACGGGAATTTGGGCTGTTCGTTCATTTCCGGCCCTGGCTGAATTATCAGAATACGATCATTGTAGATGGTTTTGACACTACCCAGCCTTATCCGGCAAGGGGCTACTGGTGGAGAAAGCCATATTATTGGTTTTTACCAGTTGCACATCATGATTTTCTTTATTTTAAAAGAGAATGGACTCCTGATACACATTTCACCCTATGGCGGCACCTGATGCCAGCATGGCTGCGTAAGCGAATGCCGCAGCACAGGAATGTGCGTGCGATCAGTTACAGTATCCCGGCAGAAAAGATCATCACCAGCCTGCCAGATAAAGTTAAAGATTTTCCTAAACATATTGTTGATGAAGAGGTTGCGGCAAGGATAAAAGGGGCGTTAACCACTTATGCATTTGAATCAGAACAGGAGTATTATAAGGATTTGCAGGATTCCCGCTTCGGAATTACGACAATGAGAGCTGGCTGGGACTGTTTAAGGCATTATGAAATAGCAGCAAATGCTACGGTAATTTGTTTCAGGGATCTGGAAAAAAAACCTGCCTCATGTGCTCCTTACGGACTGATTGATGGCATAAATTGTATCTCTTATCAAAATTATGAAGAGCTGCAAGAGAAAATTAATGGTTTGAATGCTGTACAATATGAATTCCTGCAGCTGAATACGCTGGAATGGATTAATGCAAGCACTACAGTAAAAAGAGCTGAACACTTGATAAACACACATCAGTTGCCGGCCCGCAAAAATAATGATTCCTTTCCTGTAAGAAGCGAAAGCCTGCTGAATGCGGATCAAATATAAAAGCGGCCCGAAATTTACACCGGGCCGCTTTATGATCCTATTTGGTGGATATAATTTATTTTACACGCTCAATATATTCTCCTGTGCGGGTATCTACTTTTATTTTATCTCCCTGGTTCACAAATAATGGAACTTTGATCTCAATACCGTTCTCCGTAGTTGCATATTTCTGAGCACCTGAAGAAGTATCTCCTTTAACAGCTGGTTCAGCATATGTAATTTCCAGATCTACAAAGTTTGGAGCCTGCGCCATAATTGGTTCTTCACTTTCAAAAGAAACGATGACATCCATTCCCTCTTTTAAGAATTTTGCAGATGGTCCGAACAATGCTTTAGGCACATTGAACTGGTCAAAAGTAACATTATCCATTACTACGAAATAATCACCTTCTTCATATAAGTACTGGAAATCATTAGTTTCTACACGGCAAATTTCAACTTGCTCATCAGTTCCCAAACGTGCCTCTACAATTTTCCCGGTTTTGATGTTACGAAATTTACCTAAGTAGAAGGCGCCGCCTTTACCCGGTGTACGGTGTACAAATTCTGTAACTGTTACCAGTTCACCGTTATAACGTAAAATATTTCCCACTTTTGTTTCAGATGCCTTAGCCATAAATTATAATTGTAAAATTTGAGCCCAAATATATGTGCTTTTTGTCTATTTATAATTATAATGTTGCCATATCAATGACAAACCTGTAACGGACATCACCTTTTTGCATCCTTTCATATGCAGATTTAATGTCCTTTATATCAATTTTCTCAATGTCGGAGACGATATTATGCTCGGCGCAGTAGTCCAGCATTTCCTGAGTTTCAGCTATACCGCCAATACCAGATCCACCAATACTTTTTCTGCCGGCAAGTAAGCTGAAAGCAGCTATCTCTGCGGGTTCAGGGGGAACGCCTACGCAAATCAGCGTGCCATCAGTTCTTAATAAGGAGAGGTACATGTTAAAATCGTGCACTGCAGATACCGTATCTAATATGAAATCAAAAGTGCCCATCGCTGCTTTTACCTGTGCTTCATCCGTCGTCACTACAAAATGATGTGCACCTAGCTTTTTAGCATCTTCTTCTTTGTTAGGAGAGGTACTTAACACAGTTACTTCAGCGCCAAAAGCCACACCAAACTTCACACCCATATGCCCCAGTCCACCCAGACCCAATACCGCAAGTTTGTGACCTTTCCCCACTTTCCAGTGTTTTAACGGAGAATAGGTAGTGATACCTGCACATAATAATGGGGCAACAGCGGCGAGATCCAGTTGATCTGATACATGTAGTACAAACTCTTCTCTGACCACAATTGTATTGGAATAACCACCGTATGTAGGTGTTACGCCATCACGTGATAAACTGTTGTAAGTTCCGGTATTTCCCTCCAGGCAGTATTGTTCCAGGTCTTGTTTGCAGTTTTCACAAACCTGACAGGAATCAACCATACATCCCGTACCTGCAAGGTCACCTACTTTAAATTTGGTCACATGGTCACCCACCTTGATCACACGGCCAACAATCTCATGCCCCGGTACCATTGGAAAAATCCCCGGAAACCAGTCATTTTTAATCTGGTGAAGATCCGAATGGCATACGCCACAGAATAAAATATCAAACTGTACATCATGCGGACCAACCTCACGGCGTTCAAATGACCATGGGGCGAGGTCTGTTTCGGCACTTTGTGCCGCATATCCTTTTGCTTCTATCATTGTATAATTAATTGTTTGTATAAAGTTAATGACTTAAATTGGTGTCCAGACAGCGAAAATCAAACATATGATTGCAAAATTCAAACATTACCCCGAATGAATTTAGCACCCGTCAGTAGCGCAGGCTTTTGAAGGGTGTTTTTATTTTATAGCAGATAATAAAATGATGGAGACGTTTATGTTATGGATATGCACAGATACTAAATCCCCCGTCTTTATGGAAAAAAGACGATCATAGCTCACGTTAATTTGATTTTGAATGATTGCCCGGACTCCATTTCTCTCCTTTATGATGAAGAGATGCAGGTTTATTTCCTGCAAATTGAAGAATCCTACTGGGTTGAGGAGGAAGGCAGCACAACCTGTGATGGAGCTGACCGGATCATCAATTTTAAAATTAATGGAAATAAAATTGAAGTGGTAACAATTACTGTAGCGGGATGATAATGCCGGAAAACTTCTTATCTGTTTACTATTTTATTAAAATATATCCAATAAGTAAATTTAATGGCATCAGATTTGTTGTTAGCTTCATTAATATTAAAAGCTAAACGAATTTAATAGCTATAATATGAATAAATAAATCTTTAATTTATCTAATTTACCAATTACCAATGACTTATAAATATTTTTTACAAGACGGCAACAAGTTTCAATTGAAATCCCAGCTTATTTTTATCGGACTACTTAGTGGACTCTTCATTTTGGGTGGACTTAAATTTACTTTTTTCCATGAAGAAGGTAAGGAAGGAGCAATGTGGGTGGGTGTATTTATGATTCTTCTAGGTGCTGCAGCTGCACTCAGACTGACTGCAAAAAATACGATTGATATGGATGCCAGGCAGCTGCTGGTAAAAAAGAATATGTTCTCGGAGGAAGTGGCTTATAACCTGAATGACTTTGAAGGTTTTCTGGTGGCGAGTACCGTTTCTTTTTTTGGTGTGACGATGAATGCTACGGGAAGCATGACCTTCAACGTAAATGGTAAAGAAAAAAATATAATGCTGAATCAATCCATGTTTACTGTAAAGCCGCTGAATGAGATGATTAATGAGGCAACAGACATTATGCAGTTAGAGAAATAAGCAATTTTTATGGCATTGTACAATTTAACTGTTTCAGATAATATCATGCGCTTCCAGCCTAATCTTGGCTATTATACTAAGATCATTATTTTTCTTGGTCTGATCGGAGTATGTTTTCTAATAGTTCCTTTTTTAAGTATTGGCTTTGATGTGAAACGTTTTGCCTACTTTATAGGCGGAGGATTGTCCTGCTACGTGATTTATGACTTCCTCTTTGTGGTGAAGGTGACGATGATCTTTGATCGAAATACCAGAACAGTTTATAAAAAAATACCGGGAATATATACTAAGCGCTTAATGGGATTTGAAGAAGTAAAGCTGGTTAATGATACCAGTTATGGAACACTGACTTACCATATCGGTGCCAAATCAAATTATTTCGTCAAAAACTATGCGATTAGTGATACCTTTTCCAATAACAAAAAAGGACAGCAGCGGCAGGAAGAGTTTGAAACCACTATTCTTGATCCCTTAATGGAATTTATAAAATAGCATTTCCCACTCTTCCTCAAGAGAAAGGTTTGGCCGCTTTTCGCCTGCTCTGGTATACCAATAATCGGCATTCCAGTTGTCTCCTTCTTTTCTGTGAAGGTAGGCGTGCAGATGGGCAGCATCTTTATCCGGAAGCTGATCAATCAGGTCATGCGCCGTTTTCCAGTCGCCCTTAGCGTCATACCAAAGTGCCTGCAGCAAAACAGACAGGCCATCAGGTACTTGTGTTTCCAGCAGGGAGTCTTTGAATTTTATCAGTTCATTCATTTGATAAAGATGGTTGTTAATTGTCAATTGATTTAAGATATTTCAATAAATAGGGGGCAGTGCGACTGTTTTTATTTAAGGCAAAGTCGGCCGGAATACCTGAGCTAACTACTTTGCCACCTTTTTCTCCTGCTTCCGGACCAATCTCAATCACCCAATCGCTTCCGGAAATCACATGCATATCATGTTCCACTACGATGATTGTATTTCCCTGATCTACGAGGTTGTTCAACTGTGCCATCAATTTTTCTACGTCTGACGGATGTAGGCCGGTAGTTGGTTCATCAAGAATGTATAGTGTATTTCCACGTTGGCTACGCTGCAGTTCAGTTGCCAGTTTAATTCGTTGTGCTTCACCACCCGACAGTTCGGTTGCTGGCTGTCCGAGTTTTAGATAACCCAGTCCAACTTGCCGCACAATATCAAGTCCGCGGGAAATCGATGGGTCTGCTTCGAAAAATGCCCAGGCCGCATCAACGGTCATTCCCAGTACTTCAGCTATATTTTTATCCTGATAAGTGACTTCCAGGGTTTTTGCATTATACCTTGTACCCAGGCAAGTGGGGCATGGGGTGTAAACACTAGGCAAAAATAGCAGCTCAACCATCACAAATCCTTCTCCCTGACAATGCGGGCAACGTCCTTTTGCGACATTGAATGAAAATCTGCCAGCATCATATTTTCTTTTTTTAGCCTCCGCTGTAGTGGCAAAAAGTTTACGGATAGGATCAAACAGTCCTGTATAGGTGGCTAGATTGGATCTTGGCGTGCGGCCAATCGGCTTTTGATCTACCTGAACCAATCTTTTTATGGCGGATGCACCTGAGGTGATTGAACCTCCGGTTGTTTTGCTGTCAGGCTCATCCAGATCAAGCAGCGTGCTTTCCTCCGGATCAGCAGAAAGATCATCATTCTTTGTGATCTTCTGTCCCAGATAATTACTGATCAGTTCTACCAATACCTGACTAACTAAAGTACTTTTTCCGGAACCTGATATGCCTGTTACGCTGGTAAATACACCCAAAGGGAATTCAACAGCCAGTTGGTTCAGGTTATTTCTTGTTAATCCCTCCAGTTTAAGCCAGCCTTTTGGCTTTCGCAGCTTTGTTTCAGGATGCAGACCGCGTTTTTTGCCATAGATATAATCTTTAGTCTTTGATGCCGCGATGTCTTTCAGCCCTTCGGGAATTCCACTGTATAAAATATGGCCACCCTGCTCTCCGGCACCCGGCCCCACATCCACGATCCAGTCCGCGTGACTGATGACGTCTATCTCATGTTCTACTACAAAGAGTGAATTGCCGGAAGCTTTCAATTTATCCAGCGCCTGTAGTAAAGCTTGTGTGTCTGCCGGATGTAAACCTGCAGAAGGTTCATCCAGTACATAAACTACCCCGAAAAGATTAGATCTGATTTGTGTAGCCAGTCTTAATCGCTGTAATTCTCCCGGAGAAAGGGTAGGTGTACTTCTTTCCAGGTTCAGGTAACCCAGTCCGAGATCCAGCATCACCTCCAGGCGTGAAGCCATATCTTCTGCAATACGCTGTGCTACTATCGCTTTTTCAGGATGTTTTTGGTCTCTGTTTGCATTTATCAAATCTGCTCCATCCCCATAGCGCTTGAATATCGTATAAAGATGGCTCAGCGATAATCTTGATAATTCTGTGATGTCAAGTCCATTAAACTTGATGGAAAGAGATTCTTTTCTCAGTCTCTTACCCTGACAAACAGGACATACACTGCTCAGCATAAACTGACTGACACGCTTTTTCATCAGCTGACTCTGGCTTTTAGCGAAGGTCTGCATTACGTATCTTCTTGCGCCAGTAAATGTGCCCATATAATCGGGCTGCATCTTATTTTTAATTGCTTTCTGTACCTGTTCACTGGTAAACCGCGGATATACCGGTACTGCAGGTGTTTCTTCTGTGAATAAGATCCAGTCCCTGTCTTTTTTCGGCAGGTCTTTCCAGGGCACATCTACGTTATACCCCATCGTAATCAGGATGTCGCGTAAATTCTGTCCCTGCCAGGCGGTAGGCCAGGCTGCAATGGCTTTTTCTCTGATAGTTAATGTATCGTCTGGAACCATGGACTGTTCAGTTACTTCATAAACACGGCCAAGTCCATGGCATTCCGGGCATGCCCCCTCCGGTGTATTGGGAGAGAAGGCTTCTGCATAAATGATAGACTGACCTTTGGGATAATCTCCGGCTCGGGAATATAACATCCGCAGCAGGTTAGATAAAGTAGTTACACTCCCTACTGAAGAGCGCGTACTGGAAGAACCGCGTTGCTGTTGCAGGGCGATTGCCGGGGGAAGACCTTCAATTTCATCTACTTCCGGGATGGACATCTGATTAAATAACCGCCTTGCATAAGGGGATACTGATTCAAGATAACGTCTTTGTGCTTCTGCATAGAGTGTTCCAAATGCGAGTGAAGATTTGCCTGAACCTGAAACACCTGTAAAGACGACCATGGCATCCCGCGGAATCTGCAGGTCTACATTTTTAAGGTTATTCTCTCTTGCTCCTTTTATTCTTACGTAACCGCTAAAGTCCTGTTGATCCGTTGTTGTTTTCCTCGCCATGCTCTTGAAAAACAAGAAACCACAGGGAAAGTTTTAGTCACTGTGCAAGAATGAGGATGGTATTGGTATTTACGCCTTTTTTGGTAATTTATAAAATAGCAGTCTGAAAGCATTCAATTCGCTCCTTAGACCAGTAATCAGTTCGATGAGCAGCACTACATTTGCATCATCATGATTTAAAAGCCTGAAAGATTCATCATCAGGCAGGTTCATTTTGCTCTTTAATACGCGTGGTATTTTATTGCTCCGGGCGGTTAATGCACAGGCGTAAAGATAGAGACATTCAATAAATCCGGATAATGCCCTTTCATATTGCAGCTTCAATTTTTTATAACTTTTAGATCTTTTAAAAACCAGGAAATACGGTCGGAACCGATGGCTTTGGCGGATGATTTCATTATCATTGAGGTCTTCTATCTCGTCGATTCCAAATCTCAGGGTAATTTCCTGCTTATATTTAATCAGTTTACTCTCTGCTTTTGAGCAGTTTTGTACGAAAGGATCATCTACACTGTGAAAGAATGCAGCCTCTTCGATATTTTGCTCCCAGGGATCTTTGAAGTCCATGGCATACTTTTTCATGGCCCGCTTAAATGTAAAATAGTACATGTATTCATACAGATCGGAGTGCATATAGGTAACTATATTACCTAATCCCCTCATGCATAAATTAAGGTCAAACGGGTCACTACTGGATATCTTACTCATTTCTCATACTGGTTTCATAACCAGGGGTGGCAAGTTATTAATTTAATTTTGATGACAGCTCATATTTGAACCCTAAAAAGCTTCATTCAAACCCAGGAACAAACCCCGGGCACCATAGTTACCGAAAGCATAATCTATACAGAGATTTGTCCGTGTCGCCTTGTTAAATAATACACGCAGCCCTGCGCCACCTGCGGGCTGCCATTTTTGGAACAACTTTGTACCCAGATTATCATTGGTACTCTCGATGTTAAAGAAAGTTACCCCACTGAGGAATTTATTTGCAGTGATAGGGAACCTGTATTCCAGTTCTGAATAAAAGTATTTGGTTCCTTTGAAATAAGCTACGGTATACCCTCTGCCACTCCGGAAACTAACGTCTTTACCCGTGCCGGGAAGCTCAAGATAAGGCAAAGCACCGCCAACCAGATATGATCCCCAGTTCCAGAAGGCTATAACGTGCTCAGGATTGCTGGCAGACAGGCTCCAGTATTTCCTGAAATCTGTAGTGAACTGCACTGCGCTTCTGGTACTGCCCATCCAGGTCTGATTTACCCGTACACCGGCATCAGCGTAAATGCCTTTGTATGCACGGTTCTGATTATCCCGTGTAGTGTATTGTACGTTAAACAGTAGTCCGTTGGACATATAGTGGTCACGGTTAAACCCATATCGGTCACTGTAAATATTATAGGGTGTCAGCTCATCTGTGTTTGATCTGTCTTCAATTTTCCTTCTGATATCAAAAGATACTCCGGCTCCGACAAAAAGGTTTTCATGAACTTGTTTGTATACTTTTTCGCGGAAATTATAATACTGTGCATGCAGTACGTAACCTTTGCGGCCCGGGTTAGTCAGGATCCGGTCTTCCTCACTGCCTTCAGCACCCTGCCCAATTCCCAGTCCGAAATCCGGAGTCACAGTTTTTGCAGCAACGAGGCTACCCTGGAAATTCCATTTGTTACCCGGCGTATATACATTATGACTCAAGTAGAAGTAAATAATTCCTTTGGTAGTGATGGAGGCCGATGTGGCTGCGACAGACATCAGGGTATTCGGATCACCGCCTAATTTTCTACCTGCTACGGCTTTAATTCCTATCTGTGCACCGATACTTGGATTATAGGCCACATTTGGCATCAGTGTAATACCAGATTTCTTTCGCAGCGGATTTACTTTTTTATTGGGATGGATAAGATCACGGATCAGGTCGGCAATATCATATTGCTGGTAGGTAGAGTCGGCCGCCATTGCGGCTTTCGCAGCTTTTATTTTCAGGGAATCTGCCTTTATCGAATCGACAGGAGCATTAATCTGACTAAATGCAGCGCTATGCATGCAGGAAAAAAGTACTGCGATCATCACACTCAAACCAATTTTATTGATGCGCCAAAGCAAGTTTATTTTATTTTCTAATCTCAATTTGCAGGTCTTTTTAGGTATAAAGATATATTTTAAACCAGTGGAAAGACTTAAATGTTTTGATTGAGGGGCTGACTATAGCAAGCATAATGTCATTTTATAACGGAGTCGCTATCGAAATATATTTCCGGCTCACGTAAGGGTAAACCTGATCTGCCGTGTTCTGTAGGAAATTATAAAAAATGAGAAGATCTTTCTACATGACAATTATTGTCGCCATTTTATTTATTTCTAAAAGCAGTGCACAGCTTAAAGATACGGCTGCTTTCACGCAATCGATCAGAGGGACAATTACGGATAAAAACTCGGGCCTGCCAATGCCGGGGGTGACTGTAAGTTTAACAGGTGCACGCCCGCTGTCTGTCACCACAAACAGCTCAGGGACTTTCCGTTTATCAGGTATCCCTGTCGGCCGGCATACCCTGCAGATTTCCAGTATAGGTTATCAGGCTGTTGTACTCTCCGAAATCCTGGTAACCACTGGTAAAGAAGCCGAAGTAACGGTGGGATTAGAAGCCGTTAATAAACAGCTCGATGAGGTCAGTATCCGGACTTCGTCGGGCAGGAAGCCGCTAAACATGATGGCGATGTCCAGCGGTCGTTCTTTTTCTCCGGAAGAGACCAATCGCTATGCGGGAGCAATGTTTGATCCTGCAAGGATGGCGCAGAGTTTTGCAGGTGTAGTGGCCGGTGGGGATAACAATGAGATCATTGTCAGGGGAAATTCTCCTAAAAGTCTGCAATGGCGACTGGAAGGAATAGAAATCATTAACCCAAATCATTTTGGCGGTCAGGGTGCCGCAGGAGGGGCAGTAAGTATGCTTAACTCAACTGTTTTGTCAACATCAGATTTTTATACCGGTGCTGTGCCGGCGGAATACAACAATGCCACCGCTGGTGTATTTGATTTAAAGTTCAGAAAAGGAAATACCAACAAGCGTGAATATGCATTTACGGCTGGCGTATTAGGCATAGGGGCAACACTGGAGGGACCGTTTAAAAAGGGAAGTGATGCTGCTTATCTGATCAGTTACCGTTACTCTGCACTGGATCTCCTGCAAAAAGTGGTGAAAGTATCAGATGATGGGGTGCCGAGATATCAGGATTTATCATTTAATTTCGTCATCCCCACTAAAAAAACGGGCACCTTCTCCTTATTCGGGATCGGCGGAGCAGGTGGGTTAAAGAATGATGCTGAACATGATTTTTTGAAATGGGAAGAACGCACCGACGCCTATAATACTGATGTGACTTATGCTGCTGCAAGTGTGGGTTTAAAACATGTGTACAGTTTCAACAGCAGGTTATATATGAATAATACGATTTCGTACTCGGGCGACCGCAGTAAACTGAGCATCGATACACTCACGCAGACTTATCAGGCGAGCAAAATTCAGCAGAATCACTATGACAATTCAGCTATTCGTTATGCCGGGACGATTAATTACCGCGCAGGTGAAGCAAATACGATCCGTGCAGGCGTCAATACAAGTATGTTAAGTTATAACTTATATGAACAGCAATATAAACGGGAGATAGATGGGATAGAAGAAATACTCAATGAAAAAGGTGACGCCAGTACCTTTGATGCCTATATAGAAAACAAACATCAGTTTGGCGGGGGACTTTCCCTGAATACCGGTGTTCACGCCAGCTATTTTAACCTGAGCAACAGCTGGTCCTTTGAACCGCGTGCGGGACTAAATTTGCAGCTCAATGCCAGTCAAAAGATCTCTCTTGCAGGTGGTACCTATAGCAGGCTGGAACCACTTTCTTATTATTTTGCTAAAAATGAACCCTCAGATTTGTCATCCGCCAGGCAACTGGAACCCACAAAATCTGCTCAGGTAGTAATGGGCTATGAAAATCAGCTTTCAGACCATCTAAAGTTTAAAAGTGAGATTTATTATCAGCATTTATCTAATGTTCCGGTCTCAGTTGATCCCGGTAATCATTTTTCCTTACTCAATGTATCAGATAATTCGGCTATTTTATCTTCAGATTATACCGCACTAACGAATAAGGGGACAGGTAAAAACTATGGTCTGGAACTATCAATTGAGAAATCTATGCACCGGGGCTACTACTTTATGGTCTCCTCTTCCTTATTCGATTCGAAATTTAAGGCATTAAGCGGGCAGGAATTTAATACCACATTTAATACCCGTTATGTCGGTAATCTGGTCATCGGTAAAGAATGGGCTACAGGTAAACAGCATAAAAATATGTTTGCCCTGAATGGAAAAATCATCTATGCAGGCGGGCGACGGTATTCACCGATCCTGCTGGAAGAGTCCCTTCGTTTAGATGAGCAGGTAATTGATCAGTCCAAAATCAATACGCTCACCGCCGATGCTTACATCCGGGCAGATTTTTCAGCTAGTTACCGTATCAACAGGAAAAAGACAAGCCATTATATCCTGCTGGATATTCAGAATCTGCTGAGCAGAGAGAACAATATGGGTATGTATTATAATCCCAGCAAAAGGATAATTGAAGCCAATAAATGGATAGGCATATTTCCCACCATCAATTACAGGATAGAATTATAATTTTTTTAATACAAGGCATAAGGGTAGATGACCGTAAAGGTGTTATACCTGTATATCATAGCAGACGAGAAATGAGATCAGATCAAAGAATAAAATTGGCAATAGCTAAACGAACAATTGTTTTTACACTAGTCGTATTGTTCAGCAACACACTCTTCGCACAAATGCAGCGGAATGGTAAAGTAAATATTGGATTGGTTTATCCCTTAAGCAGTAACTGGACGGGGGCACCATTAGATACCAATCAGTTCTCCCTAAATCTGCTGGCCGGAGTGGCTGCCGGGGAGAACAGTTTTTCATTTGCGGGCATTTCTAATATTATTCGCCATGATGCAAAAGGACTACAGATAGCAGGTTTTTCTAACCATATCGGGAAAAATGCAAACGGGGTTTTAATTGCTGGTTTTATGAATAGTGCAAAAGGCGGAAAGCATACGGCTATAGCTGGTTTCGGTAATTTCGCCAAAACAGCAAGTCATATACAGGTGACAGGGATGATCAATATAGGAGGAGAGGTATCCAGTCTGCAAGGTGCCGGTTTCATGAACATTGCCAGGAATGTCAGAGGTTTGCAGGTCAGTGGTTTTATGAATAAAGCCAAACATGTTAAAGGCGTGCAGATTGCCGGCTTTATAAATATTGCAGATACGGCCGACTACCAGATTGGGATCATCAATATTTCCAAAAATGGTGAGATGAGTATTGGAGCGCAGATCGATGAAAATAATACGACGCTATTGACTTTCAGGTCTGGTGGGAAGTTGGTTTATGGTATCATTGGCGCGGGTTATAACTTTAAGAATAAAGGGAATGTGTACGCCATAGAGGCTGGTTTGGGTTTACATCTGTATGCCGCCGGACTGTTCCATCTGGATACGGAACTTACGCAGGGTACCCTGTCGAATTTTGAAGGACGTGCGTCATACAGATCTACCTTCCGTTTAATGCCTGCTATTTCAATGGCTAAAAAAATCAGTGTGTTTGTCTCACCATCTTATAACTATATCAGTACAGATGTACAGGAAGACAGGTTGCTGAGAAAAAGATATCTCGCTTCATGGAATAGGGACAACGGGCGTAATTTCCACGGTTTATATATCGGTTATACTGTTGGTGTTATCTTTTCACTCCGCTAAACAAAGGTTTAATTTTAAAGGAGATGCCTATATTCGTAACAATAATCAGGCTTGCTCCATGTCGTATCGTATAAATTATAAAAGCTTTGGATCTGAATAACGAACAACTGATACCCTTACTGCTTGCAGGCGATGAATCCACATTTGAAAGTGTTTACAAGCATTTTTTAAGGCCGCTGCATGTGTATGCAATTGCCATCCTGAAAGATGAAGACAGGGCGGAGGGAATGGTGCAAAATGTATTTTTAAAAATCTGGGACAAAAAAGAACGACTATCCTTTAGTGGCTCGCTGCAGGCCTACCTGTATGGTGCAGTTTATCACGAATGTCTTAATTATCTCCGGCATGAAAAGGTTAAAATTAATCATCAGCAACATGTGGTCTATACGATGGGAAATAACGCGGAAGAAAGTGGAAACATGGAATTGCTGGATCTGAGGGAAAAATTAGCTGATGCACTGAATGAACTGCCGGAGAAATGCCGCACCATATTTCAGCTGAGCAGGTTTGAAGAATTAAAATATCAGGAGATCGCGGACAGGCTTCAGATCTCTATTAAAACAGTTGAGGCTCAAATGGGAAAAGCATTGAAAATATTAAGGATTAAACTGGTAGATTTTCTGCCTTTAATCATCTGGCTGATCAGTAAATCAAATAACTTTTAATTATGAATAATATGGACGAGTTATTAATTAAATATATTTTAAAAGAAGCGTCACCTGCGGAAATTAAAACTATAGAAGAATGGATTGCTGAAAGTGAATGGAATAGTAAATATTTCGCCCAGTTCAAAATGATCTGGGAAACAAGCCTTTCTGTTAAGGTGGAAAGCAATTTAGATGAAGATAAATCATGGAAGGAATTTAAACAACTGACAGAAAAGCGGGAAGAACAGCATCCGGAGATCGTGCAACTGCCTGGTAAAAGTTTCTACTGGATGAAGATTGCTGCGGTTCTGCTGGTTTTATGCAGTATTTCAATAGTTCTTTTTAACTACCTGAAATCCGGAGAGGAGGTGATGTTAAGTCTACAGACCACTGATCAAAGCAGGACAGATACACTCCCGGATGGCTCTGTGGTCACGCTGAACAAAAATTCTTTACTGTATTATCCTAAAAACTTTAAGGGCGACCAAAGGCTGGTGACCCTGCAACAGGGAGAAGCATTTTTTACGGTTGCCCATGATCAACGCAAACCATTTACGATCAGTGTAAAAGATATCAAAGTGCGTGTAGTAGGTACATCATTTAACATCAGAAGTGCAGCGGCCTTAACCGAGGTAATTGTGGAAACCGGTATTGTACAGGTGACCAGAAAAAAAGTCGTGATCAAATTAACGCCTAAAGAAAAAGTAAGTATAGACTCCCGGTCGGGGGCTTATAAAAAAAGCTTTAGTCCTGATCTCTTTTATAACTATTACCGCACTAATGAGATTATCACCAATAACACCCCTTTATGGCGTGTGGCAGAAGTATTAAATGAGATCTATCATGTTGATATTGTGATCCCCGATAGAAAGAAGGCGGCCCTGCAGTTGAGCACAACATTGCATTATGGTCAGCTGGAAAATAACCTCAACATCATTTGCCAGACTTTTAACTTAAGGGTTCACAGGCAGAAGAATAAAATTATGATTAACTAACCTTGTATTTACAGCAAATGAAATACAAAGCTTCACTGCTGGCAACCGTATGTATATTTCTTACATACGGTTTTGCTGTTGCACAAAATAAGCTGGACAGGAACATCGCGTTAAATGTTAAAAGCAAAAAGATTGCCGAAGTACTTACCGAGATAGGCAAGCAAAATGATTTCTACTTTTCATATAGTAATAACTGGGTGCCGGTAGATAGTCTTATCAATATATCCTGTAATAAAAGTATCAGGGAAGTATTAGACGATCTTTTTAAGGGGAAAGTAGACTATAAAGAAACTCCCGGATACATTATTCTGAAAAGAGCCCCGTACCGACTGGCAGTTTTTTCTGATAATAGTACGGAACCTGATCAGACCTATGTGATTACCGGTCATGTGGTTGACGAAAAAACCGGCGGGCGACTTGCCGGCGCATCTGTGTATGAAAAACATGTGCTGGTCTCTACGCTCACTGATCAGAACGGTTATTTCAGGTTAAAAATAAAATACAAAGGCCCGGTTACCTTAACAGTGAGCAAAGAGTTATATAAAGACATAGATGTAAACCTGCTGAACGATGTAACGGTATACCCTGTTGCTCAAAACTATTATTACAGTGCCGATACAAGTTATAAAAAGGTGGAACGGAGTTTATTAGGCCGCTGGTTTATCTCTTCCCGGCAAAAAATGCAGAGCCTGAATATCGGGAATTTCATCTCCACTATACCGGTTCAGACTTCCTTAACACCCGGCCTGAGTTCGCATGGCATGATGAGCAGCCAGGTGATCAATAAGGTATCTTTAAATATGCTGGGCGGTTATACAGCTGGTGTAAATGGGATCGAAGTCGCTGGTCTTTTCAATATCAATAAACTCGATGTCAGATTTTTACAGCTTGCAGGTTTGTTCAATGTAAATGGAGGAAATATGGATGGCATTCAGGTAGGGGGGCTGACTAATTTAGTGTATAAAGATACTAAGGGGATACAGGTTGCAGGATTGGCCAATGTGGTTAGGGGTAAGGTGGCCGGATTGCAGGTTGCCGGTATGTACAATAAGGCGGGGATCATGAAAGGGGTCCATATAGGGCTAATCAATATTGCGGATACACTTGATGGTGTAGCAATCAATGCGTTCAGTATTTCGGGGAATGGTTACCATCAGCTTGCGTTGTATGCTGATGAAACGGTAAACACCAATATATCCTATAAATCGGGAAACAGGAAACTGTATACACGTCTTTCAGCTGGAGTCAGTTACCTGGATGAAATTAATTTTTACAGTCTTGGTTTGGCTTTCGGGCATGATTTTACGCTCAATAAACGCCTGCTTCTTTCTGCGGAAGCCTCTAGCCAGCAATTATATACCCGGAGATGGAAAGATGATGGTCATTTATACAGGATCAGCACTTTATTACATGTATCTCTGACTCATCAAACTGGTTTGTTTTTTGGCCCCTCATTTAAGTTCTATCAGGAAGATGAGATGAAAAGGAATGTAGCGCAGCGGCTTAACATCAATAAAAACCGGATAGGGTGGACTGCCGGTATGACGTTGATGTAATATGCACTCAGCCCATTTGCTGATTTGGAACAGTAAAGGAAAAGGAAATTATCTTTTCTTTCAGGCTGATGTATAAGTCTCCTCCACCATTGCTTTTTATATATTCTCTGCATAAATGCAGTCCCAGGCCAACGCCTCTTTCATTTGCCGTTCCATAGGTTGCCTGAATGGAATTGATTTTCATCATGTCATCCGTATTGATTTTTTCTGTATCAGCCACAGTATTGGAAATGCAGATTTCTACGGCATTGGTTACATGCGTTAATCTTATTTCCACTTGCTGATATCGCGGTGTAAACTTGATGGCGTTATCAATCAGGTTACGCAAGATCAGCCGGATTTGATTCTCATCTGCAAAAACAGGATAATTGTCCTCAATACTGGTGCCTAAATTAATATGTTTCTTCTCCATTAAAGGAGCATATACCAATATCAATTCCTCAATCAGCTGTCTGAGGTCAAATGCTTCCGGATCTTTGGTAATGCCGCTCATCTGGCTTTTCGCCCAGTGTAAAAGGTTATTTAAAGTATTATATATGGTTTCTATGTTCTTTTTATTCTCCTTCAGCATGCGTTGAATATCTTCCATGGTCAGGGCGTCCATATCATTTAAAGACAGAATACTGATCAGGCTGTTGAGCGGACTTCTCAGGTCATGCGCAATGATAGAGAAAAGCTTGTTTTTAACTGCGTCGGAAGATTCCAGTTCGGCAATGGTGCTGGTGAGCAATTTGGTTCTTTTTTGTACCAATTCTTCCAGTCGCTGTTTCTGGTTCTGAACAAGCGCCAGGTTTTCATCACGTACACGCTGTTCCGTCTCAATAATAATCTTGTAACGGTCACCCAGTGCAAAAGAAAGCAGCAGCAATTCCAGGGTCGATCCTATGGGAACCAGCTCCATGGTGAAATCCTTTACTTCCAATGTGCCTGCCAGGCTAAACGTTACAATACCTACCGTTACCCAGATAAAAAACCAGGCTATAATATAATATTTCGCGGGTTTATGTCCCCTTCTGTAGGCAATAATTCCGGAAATCCAAAGCACTACCGATACTGTAACCGTAAGCCATTGTGCGATGGAGGCTGAAAGACTTTTATGCCCGGATATACTGGTGAAAAATAAAACAATTCCACACAGACCCAGGAAGTAATAGAATTTGAGCATCGCGGGTACTGTGCGTTCCAGGTTCAGGAATTTTTTGCAGAAGATTAGTGAAGTAAACACAGAAAGGCTTAGAAATACATGGGGATAACGACTGAATACGATTCTCAGCTCTTCCCCGAACAGAAATCCGTAACCCCGGATATATACCATCAGGTACAGTGAAAGAGTTAAAACATATACGGTATAATACAAGTATGTTTTGTCTTTCAGACTAAAATAGAGAAACAAATTAAATAACAACAGGGCAATTAATACGCCAACATAAATATATTCTATCCTGTCTTTTATGGCTTTGCCCTTTAATAAAGTGTCTGCTGTAGCCAGTTTTAATGGTACCAGCATGATATTGTTTGTCTGTAACTTCAGATAGGCAGGTTTAACTATATCGTTTCCGTTAAAAGGAAGCTTAAAAACAAAATTGTTCTCCACCGCCACACCAGGCATGGTATAATATAAGCTGCCGGATTTTATGGTTTTATAGCTTCCATCCTCAGAAGTAAGGTGACATTCCACCAGTTCCAGGTTAGGCGCATCAACAATCAGGTAAATCTGATCCTTTCCGGTATAGTGCGGATCAATTTTGATCCAAATGGCAGCGCTGCTATTTCCAAAATTAAGTATCTCTTTTTTTCCGGGCAGGAATTTTCCTTTGCCCTCCAATTCCATTACCTGATCTAAGGACAATGCTGCAGTGTTATCCACGAAATAAGTAACATTTTTGCCAATGTTATGGTAATCAGGAGTAATCGTCTGACTGTATACACTAAGACTGGTTAACAGATATAAAAGAAATGAGAATAATGCTGAAAAAAAGCGCATAAGAATATTTGGCGGTAAAAATAATAGAATATTTTAGCACATCAAACGCCTTGTGTTAAATTGCTAAATTAATTCAGCAATTGTCAGGAAGCCATTATGATCATTCGCTGAGAGGAAATGCGATCTATGGAATCCGTTTAAAAAGCTGCAAGATGTATTAAAATAGCGTTACTTTGTGGTCAGCTATCTTTTTCACTATGACAAAAAAAAAATCTATACCTCAACAAGATATCAAAGTTACAGTTGACGCTATTGTTTTTGGATATACCCAGGAGAATGGTATATCAGTCCTGCTGATTAAACGAAAGATTGAACCCTTTATTAACGAGTGGGCATTACCAGGTGGATTTGTTTTGAATGAGGAAACGCTGGAGGAAGCGGTAGAACGTGAACTGAAGGAAGAAGCCGGCGTCTCTATTAATTACCTGGAGCAGTTGTTCACTTTTGGAAAGCCATCCAGGGATCCCAGAACGAGGATAATCTCTGTTTCTTATTTTGGAATGGTTAAATCATCCGATTATAGCCTGCTTGCCTCCACAGATGCTGCAGCAGCAGAATGGTTTAATATATATGAGCTCCCACCGCTCGCATTCGATCATAAAGAGATTGTCGAAAAAGCAATTGCCCGTCTGAGAGCAAAAATCGTTTATGAACCGATAGGTTTTGAACTGCTGGACCGTAAGTTTCTTTTTTCTGATCTGGAGCAGTTATATATGAAATTGTTGGGGCGTGAAATTGACCGCCGAAACTTTAAACGAAAAATTATGTCTTTAGGCCTAATTATTGAACTAGAGGAAAAGGCACCAGTTTTAACTGCTGGCCGCCCGGGGAAATTGTATTCCTTCGATAGTGAAAAATATAAACAGCTTAAAGTCAATGGTTTCGATCTTAATAAACTCCTGTAAAAGAGCATGATAGGTGTCTTGTGAATTAATTTGTGTAAAATAAACACAAATTAATTTGGATAAGAAAGAATAAAGACTTTAATTTGTGTCATAGTAACGCAAATAGATATGAGAGTTTTAAATTTATCAACCGGATTCAACCCATTTCAATCTTCAATAGAAGAGATAGAAAGCAACAGCTTTTTATTTAGTGGGGGCGAAGTACACATTAAACTACAAGGTAGTGCAGATGATGTGCTGATTTCTACAAGACTAAATGATTCAAATGATATCATGAAGTTATTATTATCTGTCGATGCCTTGAGACGCAGCGGCACCAAAAACATCAGCGTTTTTATCCCTTATCTGCCTTATGCACGTCAGGACAGGGTGATGGTTGCCGGAGAACCTTTATCCATCAAAGTAATGTGTAACCTGATCAACAGCTGTGGCTTTGAAAAAGTATATGTATATGATGTACACTCTGAAGTATCGCTGGCCCTCCTGGAAAACTGCGAACTGATTAGCAATTACAGCCTCGTAAAGGAAGTGTTGAACGACCGCACAGATTATCTGCTGGTTTCTCCCGACGCAGGTGCATTAAAAAAAATATATAAACTGGCAGAGGCACTGAAATATACGGGCGACATTGTCTTGTGTAATAAGGTAAGAGATGTGAGCAATGGCAGAATCAAGCAGATTACAGTAGACCAGGACGATCTGCAGGGTAAAGACTGTTTCATTATTGATGATATCTGCGACGGGGGAGCAACCTTTGTAGGTGTGGCCAAAGAACTGAAAAGTCGCAATGCTGGTAAAGTAACCCTCATTGTTTCACACGGAATTATGTCTCACGGAGAAACGGAACTGGTCGACTGGATTGATCATATCTATACGACCGACTCCATCAAAGACACCTCATCAGAGCTGATCAGCAGAATTGCGCTGTCCGAGCTGATCCAATTATAATCTCATTCATCTTTAAAATCTAAAACCATGAACAATATTCTTTTACAAACCGACGTCTACAAAATGGGACATATGGAGCAATATGCTCCAGGATGTAATAAAGTGTATTCTTACCTGACTGCACGGAGTGATAAAAATTTTGACGAATCTGTATTTTTCGGATTGCAATATTATATCAAAAGATATCTATCTGCACCGATTACCCCTGAAATGGGCGAAGAATTCCTCATTTACCGCAAAATGATTCTGGGCAGCAATTCTGAAGATGTAGAAACTAAAATCAGGGCGCTCTGCCAACTGGGTTATCTGCCGATAGAAATCAAAGCAGTAGAGGAAGGTACAATTATGCCGGTAAGAAATGTATTGATGACCATCACCAATACTCACCCTGATTTTTACTGGGTAGTGGGATTCATGGAGAGTCTGCTGTTGAAACTGTGGTATACCATTACGGTTGCGACCTGTAGTCACCAGTACCGTAAAATTGTAACCAAATATTTCAATCAGACAGATGAAGAAATAATGGATCCCGCAAAAGATTTCCAGGTACATGACTTTGGCTACCGTGGTGATGCTTCTGAAGAAGGTGCCGCTATCAGTGGTGTAGCACATTTGTTATCTTTTCTGGGCAGTGATAACGTACCTGCTCTGCCTTGCGCGGTAGAGTTTTATCAGGCAGATGTAAATGGTGCTCCTATTTTACTTTCTGTTCCGGCAAGTGAACACAGTGTAATGTGCTCTTTCGGCAGAGAAGATGAGATTGGTGCTTTCCGTCATATGCTGGACTTATATCCGACTGGAATTGTGTCGATCGTATCGGATACTTTTGATGTATATACCGTTTTGACGGACTTTGCTGAAACGTTAAAGGAGGTCATTCTTGGCAGAGATGGGAAAGTTGTGTTCAGACCGGATAGCGGTAATCCCGAATATATCATTTGTGGTAATCCGGAAGCAGCTGAAGGCAGTAATGAATGGAAAGGTGCTATCCGTTTGTTGGATGAAAAATTCGGCTCAAGTCTGAACAGTAAAGGATATAAAATACTTAATCCTAAAGTCGGTTTGATTTATGGTGATGGAATGTATATCGAAAGGTATATCCGTACACTGGAACGTCTTAAAGAAATGGGTTATGCCGCAAGCAATCTGGTGATTGGGGTTGGCGGAATATTACGTAACCATAGTCGCGATACCCTTGGTTTTGCCATCAAAGCTACTTATGTGGAAGTAAACGGAGAACCAAGAGAAATAGAGAAAGACCCGATTACTGACCGCAAAAAGAAATCACATAAAGGTTTACTGAGCCTGTTAAAAGAGGGCAATGAATACCTGACCAAAGATCAGTGCAGTGCTGAAGAAGAAGCCAGCTCTTTGCTGAAAGTAGTTTACCGTGACGGAAAGCTGATCAGAGAAACCAGTCTGGCAGCGATCAGGACGCTGGTAAAAGAGCAGGAAGACATAGCCGTTACAGCCTTGTAGCTGATGGAAGCACAGCTGCTGCTGAACAAGATCATCTCCTCACGCCAGGCGGAGGAGGTGTTAAGCATCCGTAACTTCAGGAAGGAGTATGTAGAGGTAGTGAAAATGCTGCATCCCGATGTCTGTGCCTTGCCGATGGCAGGTGATGCTATGGCCAAAATGAACGTCTACCGTAAAGAAATGGATAAGTATCAGCAGGGCGAAGATGATGCAGGATCATTTGTATTTGTTGCAGAAAATGAAGTGGCGTTTAAAGGGGATGAAGAGTTGCTGAAACGGTCCTTCCATAATTACCAGTTACTCATGTCGATGAATGATGAAAGCGCTGTCCATTTCAAAAAGTACCTGCCGCAAAGCCTGTTTTTTAAGGATGGAGCGTTACATGTTAAAAGTGAGTTCAGGATGTTGCCCTTAAGCCACCTGACACTCACACATGAGCATACCGACTGGATCCTGAGCCGTATTTTTGAACTCATTTCCTGGTTCCATCAAAAGGGTTACGGCCATATGGGAATCAATCCGGAGTCGGTATTTATTGTTCCGGAAACACATGGTATCGTCTGTGTTTCCTTTTATCACTTTACCCGTCTGGATACCAAAGCAGAAAGCTTGTCCGGCCGCTACCTGAACTGGTATCCGGCAATAGTATTCAAACAAAAAAAGGCAATCCAGTACATTGATACCAGCCTGGCTCAACGTACCGCTATTTACGCGATGGGAGATCGTTCAGGCAATGGCATCATATTAAAAAAATCGGTAGCTCCTGAGCTGGTCGATTTTTTAATCTCACCCCATTATTCAAGTTATCAGGGCTACCAGGAATTCAGAAAATTATTGTTCCGTTTATTCGGAAAACCAACGTTTCACCAGTTAAATATTTAATTATGGGATACACAAGATGGTCTGATGATGCTTACAGCAATCTGAAAGACAGCCGCACCAATTCAAGTGTGGATGATATTTTTACCAATAACAAAAGTGGCAGGGCTGCTGATGCAATGCTGCCCGCCGGTGTTCAGTTCAGGGAAAGCAGGGATTCTGATATCCATCCCGATTCGTTGTCCATCGCCGTATTCTTAGATGTTACGGGAAGTATGGGAAGAATCCCTGAAATACTTGTGCGCGAAAAGCTGGGTTCATTGATGAATACGCTGATCAGTCACGGTGTGCTTCATCCGCAGATTTTATTTGGCGGAATCGGCGACCATCTCTCTGATCAGTATCCGCTACAGATCGGGCAGTTTGAAAGTGGTACTGAAGAACTGGATAAATGGCTTACGGAAATCTATCTGGAAGGTGGCGGTGGGGGACAAAATCGCGAGTCTTACCTGCTGGCATGGCTTTTTGCAGCCCGACATACCAGTTCGGACTGCTTTGAAAAACGGGGACAGAAAGGTTTTCTTTTCACCATCGGTGATGAATCCAACTGGGATAAACTGGAAAAAAAGCGCCTGATAAAAATAATGGGCTATCCGGAAGCAGTTGATCTTACTGATCAACAACTCCTGGAAGAAGTACAGCGCAGTTATCACGTATTTCATATCCATATCAATGAAGCTTCCTATAAAAATGATCCGGTTGTATTGAGCTATTGGAGAGATATGCTTGGTGAACGTCTGATTATCTTAAATGATTATAACGCAATTGCTGAAACCATAGCTGCCACAGTAGCTGTAATCCATGGTGTAGAACTGCAGGATATTTTAAGTTCTTTCGACAATAAAACAGCTGGCACAGTAGGTCATGCGCTGATGAATATTGGTCATTCAGGAATAGTGCCGACAGATCAAAAAAAGGGATTGATTTCCCGGATCTTTAAATTATGAGCATTAAGGCCAGCATAGTAATCGGCCTGGGCTTTGGCGACGAGGGGAAGGGACTGACCACAGATTATCTCTGTAGCCAGTCTCTTCATCCGCTGGTGATTCGCTTCAACGGTGGTCAGCAGGCTGGTCATACGGTATGCGCTGCAAATGGTCTCCGTCACGTGTTTTCCAGTTTCGGAGCAGGTACTCTTCGCGGGGCAGCAACCTATTGGTCCGCCTGGTGTACCCTTTCGCCCTCAGCATTGTTAAACGAATACCGTGCATTAACCAGTTCAGGAATCTATCCGCAATTATATCTGGATGAATCTTGTCCGGTTACTACACATTACGATGTGTTGTATAACCGCCTTTTGGAACAGCAGCGCGGTTCGGCAAGACATGGCAGCTGCGGAATGGGATTTGGGAATACACTGCAGCGGCAGGAGGCAAAAGTAACCTTCGTTGCTGGCGACCTTATTTATGCGGAGCACTGTATGGAAAAGCTCAAACAAATCAGAATATATTATGCAGTAAAGGCCAGAACAGAACTGAATATTGATTTTACTGAACTGGAACACGATCAGGAAGATCAACGTTTTATGGATTATCTAGCTGAAATGCAAACCATCATCAACCATCACATCTTTATCACGTCCGAAAAAGCAGTTTTTGCAGATCCGCAATGGGATCAATACATATTTGAAGGTGCACAAGGTGTTTTGCTGGATATGGATTTCGGCTGTTTTCCTCATGTAACCCGTAGCCATACCACATCTAAAAATGCACTGCATCTGATTCGAAGAAACAAGACTAATATCTCTTCTGCAACGCTGTATGGTGTAAGCCGGGTTTACCATACCCGCCATGGTCAGGGCCCATTTGTGGCACATGCTGACCATCTGGTGCTGAAAAACAATGAGATGGAGACAAACTTACTGAATGATTTCCAGGGAAATTTCAGAACAGGACCACTGGATCTGGATCAGCTGAATTACGCCTTAAAATCGGAGTTGTCGCTAAACCATGGCATGGAAAAACAACTGGTACTCACCTGCGCCGATCAGGTGGACGAAAATTCCCTTCCCTATACTGTAACAGGGAAACTGCATACCGGATCTTTAAAAGATATCCCCGCATTGCTTAACACTTCGTTTAATAAAATACTAATTAGCCGTAGCCCATGTGCAGAAAACCTGCAGACAGCAGGATTTAAAACTGCTATTTGATACTTTTCTTAATCACGATGAAATAGCCGACCAGGAAAAGAATTGCTGCATAAATCAGGCTGGCATAGATTTCCTGCGTAAAGATCTGTCCTGCTGATCCTTCTTTTCTCGCGGAGATGACCATGGTGGCGTGACTGTAAGGTATAAAATAGGCATATTCCCACCCTTTAGTCACGGCTATTATTCCCGCGATCAGTCCGATAAAACCAATACCCATGGGTTTAAGAAAATCGCTCCAGATCAGACTGATGATAAACTGTAGCGAGAGTATACCCAGAGACGATAGAAATAACCTGGTATAGACCGTAGACAGAAAGTCAAGTGGCGAATACTCATTGAATTTATAATCGTTGTTCAGTATATGCAATAGGTTACCAAAACCCAGGCTAAGTGCAAAAAACAGAAACAGACAGATGAAAATCAGCAGAACCGCATACAAATATTTAGCTGCATAGATAGCAAACTTGTTTAGCGGCTGTGCGAAAAGCGATTTCCAGGTATCATTTTTATGTTCAATATTGTTAACAGAAAAAGCCATAAAGATCACATAAAATGGCAGGATAAGGGAACCCATAATACCCAGGATACTACCAATGTAATTCATCCATAAAACTGGTGGCGAATAAAGCTGTGCAAGGATCTTTTCTGACTTAAAATAAAATGCTGCGGTGACTAAGGAACAAATAATCAGCGGCAGCAATATGGAAGCCAAGAAAGCAAGGGTTTTCCTGGATTTATAGCATTCTGATTGCAAAGAGATGAGTAGCGCATGCATATTAATTGGGGTTCGTAATATCCAGGAATAAACGTTCAAGATCTTTTTTCACAAAGTGGATACTGTAAACAGTAAAGCCATTTTGAATCAGCAAGGTGTTAATTTTCCCCGTTTCGGCGGTCGACTGAAAAGGAAGTTGAATCATATCCAAATTGCTGTTGCTGATTGCATAACCTAAACTGCTGAGAAAAGTAGCTGCGGCTTCCGGATCATCAGCTTGTATTTCTACCACCGGCGTATTAAAAGTCTGCAGTTCATTTATCGTACCCTGAAAAAGTAGTTTTCCTTTATTGAGGATACCCACATGCGTAGCTACCTTTTCTATTTCATTGAGCAGGTGGCTGGAAACCATTATAGTTTTATTGTGTTTAAGGGTGAGTTCTGACATTAAATTACGGATCTCAATAATCCCGTTTGGATCAAGCCCGTTAGTAGGTTCATCAAGCAATAACAATTCTGCATCAGATAACAAGGCAAGTGCAATTCCCAGTCGCTGTTTCATGCCCAGAGAATATTTTCCGGCTTTTTTATTCGCTGCATCAGCCAAGCCAACCAGGTCAAGCATTTCCTTTACTTTTTCGCGTGCTACGCCTAAAAGAATGCAGCGGTTAATCAGGTTCTCTTTACCTGTTAGATGTGCGTATATAGCCGGCTGTTCTACCAGTGCACCTATTTTTTTTAAACTGGCAATACGGTTGGCATTAATTTCCTTCCCGAAGATAAATACGGTATCATGTGGTGATTTCAGCAGGTTCAGCAGGATTTTTATGGTTGTAGTTTTTCCCGCGCCATTTGGGCCGAGGAAACCATAGATACTCCCTTTTGGAACCTTCAGGGAGAGATCGTCCACCACTTTATGATTACCAAAATGATAAGTCAGTCCGCATGTTTCTATTGCCAGATTGCTCATCTTATCTGGTCAGGTAACTCAATACATTTGTCACTGAAGTAGTTCCTGTTGTTTTTACAGTTGATTCGTCCTGATCATTATTATTCTGGTCAACAGGGATAATAGTGAACAATGCCATTAGGAAAACCGGGATCAGTAATAGAATAAAGGGAGAGATGTTAGATAACCTTTTCATATTGATTCGTTTTGATGAAACAAATAGAATCATTTCTATGATGTTGCTAAAATGTTTTATACGAAGCATGGATTATTGTAGATGAACGCCACTTATCTTGCAGATAATCTGTTTATTAGCGTTGGTAGATTAAAATTGCCTGTTCGTCGATACTTCCCTCAGGATTTCCGCTTTAATCTACGCTTTTCCTCATTTTCTTTTACTCTGAATGCGACGATGCGCCTAATCAAATCTAAAGGTAAGGGCCTGTCGAGCGGAAATCTGATAGTTCCTTTTGAATATTCAAAAGCTGTTAATTCGTCTGCAAAACTGCTGACGCCTGATGATCCGGGATAAAATCCAATATGATTTTTATATCCGGCAAAATAGACCAGATTACCTGACAATTCGAATGCAGGCATGTGATAACTGATCTTTTCCCTGGCTTCCGGAACAATACTGCTGATGGTATTTCTGAGTTCCTGTAAAATTAGCTGGGTAGCTTCGGGGAAGCCCGCAATATATTCGTCTATGTCTGCCGCTTGATTATTCATATTTTCAGGATATAAACAAAGGATAATTTCCAATCATAAATATCCTTTGTGATCAGGATTTATAAGCGGTGTAAACGTGACAATTTTGAGGGGAGCAAAAGACAATAAATTATTTCCTGGTATGCCTTTTCAATAAACGGATCACTACAAAAGCACCTATCATTGCCGGGAAAAACAACAGGAAGGAACGTTGGAGCAGGGTAAATACTGACAGGACCGAAATGGGAACAATGCGGGCAAAAAGTACGGATATACTCGCTTCGGCGAATCCACTGCCGCCCGGACTAGGTGCAAAGTAAATCATAAACTGGATCAGTATCTGGATGCTGATGACCTGAATTAATTCGGTTTGTATGCCTAAACCCAACAAGATTACATACTGCATGCAGTATTTATTGAGATATAATAAGGTGGTGATCAGCAAGCTTAAGGGAAAAAGGAAGGGGTGATCTGACAGCAGCTTTTTGCAAATCTGCTGATAATGCAGGATGTTCGTATAAGAACGGTCGGCCCAATTAGCATATTTCTCTTTTTTTGCCGGACGGATCCTGCCGTAAAACGCAGCTGTTTGACGAATCATATTTCCGGCTAAGAGCGGCTTCCAGAAAGCCAGCAGGAAGACCATCAAAAAGATAAAGAAGACCGCAAATCCATATTTTAGCAAGGTTAAAACCAGGCCGCTTTCTAACTGATCGTTCATCACTAATATAGCGAAAAGTCCAGCTATTGGCATAAAGAGGAGGGTAGCCCCCATGTTAATCAGGCTCACAATAAAGCCATCCAGTAATTTTACACCGTGTCTGTTATAAACGTAAAGCTGAGCCGGACCTGCACCGCTGTGAAAAGGGGTGACGGCACCCATAAACATATTCGCTACGTTAGCCTGAAAGCTGACCCAATGTGATAATCCCGGGTTCAGTTTCCTGATAAAAATATGATTGCGCCAGCTTCCCAACATCAAATCGATGAAAACCATCCCAAAACACAATAGGATATAACCTGATTTGATAGTCGACAGCGCCTGTAGCGTATCACCTGTATGGTTGTAAAAAAATACGACTGCAACAGAAGCAACGGTAATGAGGCATAACCATAAACTTCCTTTAAAGATCATGCCTTTGTTAAATACACTATCTAAAGTTTTTTCCTTTACAGGTACCACCTCCTCGTATGCAAGAACTTTTTTAGGGTCTGTCATTATGTGCTGAATTGTTCGGTTAAAATATTGTGAGCTGTTTTTTAGTTTAAAGCGTTTCCTTCGTTTACAGGAATGGACTTGTCCATCCATTTCAGGATCGTAGGGAAAATATCGGCCGTCCGGGCAGCATGTTCAGCCCAGCCTTTCTGATTGTAAATCAGTGGAACATGGATATGCTCTTTTGTTAATGATCCATGTGAGCCCTTATGTTCGGGGTATTCCCAGAAATCACGCAGATCGTAGCCGTTTCTGGCACTTACAACCAGGTCTCCGGCACGACGGCTTTTAAAGAGTTGCGTGATCTGAACCAGCGCATCTGGATAAAGGTTGTTAAAAGTACTTTCCAGCGCTGCTCTGTGACCTTTTACAGTAACGTTTTGTAAGAAGAGCGGATCAGCATCGATGGGCTGATAGCTATAATTGTCCTGATGCTGACTAATCAACGCTTTTCCACGATGGTTCTGCACATAATATTCTCCTTCTTTATTTCCACGGTAAGCGATAAAATCGACCGCTCTCTCTTTCAGCAGTTCATTTAATCTTTCTTCACTGAAATGATCAACCAGCTCTTTTTCCTGTAAAACGTGACTGCCTTCGTGGTTCAGCAAATGGATGCTCCCAAAAGAATTGCCTGAGATCATCACCGCTGATTTCGGATTTTGCCGCCATATGACCGGATAGCCTACTGATTTCAATCCCTGCTCAGTCATCCAGTCGCCCAAATCAAAATGGGTATGACTTGGTGTTAAACCATGATCTGAAGTCAGCATAAACAGTGTGTTTTTCCACCAGCCCTTTTTTTCCAGGTAAGCCCTTACTTGACCAATACTTTGATCTGCAATCTGGTAGGCGGCTATTGTACGGTGATCTCTGATATGGTGATAATGCGAATCCCAGTCTACACTAGGGAATACAGCAAATAGAAAGTCGAAATCCTTCCCGCTTTTCAATAATCCCATCATCCGCTCATGTCCTTGTACATCAACAGGATGATGTCTTTTAAAGAAATGCGCCCGGGTATATAGCCAGTTTTTACCCTTTTTTCCCAGATCATAGGCATCAGGTATGTTCCTGGTGATCATATTATACAAGTTATAAGATTCTCCCAGCAGATCAAATAAAGTCGCCTTGTCTGCTGGCATATCCGTGTTGAACCACCCCGCTTCTGGTCCGCAGTAAGACCGCATGGCCATTTTGTTCCATCTTGTTCGTTTAAATTCCTGTTTATCGAACCATCTGATGCCGGGTATATTCATTGTTCCGGGGAACTGGCCGGTTAGAAATGGCAGATATGCCGGCCCCGTAGTTGAGGGGAAACAGGTGGTGGCAATGCGGAAGGTACCTTCCTCTACCAGTTGTTGTAAATGCGGCAGCTTGCCCTGAGCAATCAGCTCACTTAAAATGTCTGGCCTTGCTCCATCCAGCAGGTAAAATAGCACTCGTTTTTTGTCTATACTCATCTTTTATTTACTCAATTTGATCTTATAGCCAAGACGCAGCGTAACCAGCTGCATGTCTGTGCTAAAATAACTGTCATATTTCACAGTCGTTTCCAATCTGCTGCCCAATGAATAGCCCGCAGAAGCCGAAACGATCATTGAACGCGGCGTGGTGCCGTAAGCAAATCTCGTTTCTGACTGATCAGGGTTGATCTCTACATAGGACTGGTTGTTGTTCAATCCGAATAGTACGCCCATTTCACCAGCAAAAAATAATTTCTTTCCTGTATAAGTCATTATCCCTGCTTTAATTGGCATCCCTTTTAAGCTTTTGATGTCGTAATAAGCCAGGTAAGTCATTCCGGAAACCCAGGCTGGTACCATGACCGATTCAGGCTGGTGGGCTATGATTCCTGTGGATAAGGTAGCTGCGAAGCGGTCGTTAAATTCCCGGAGTACATGTAATTCTCCACCGTAAACAGACTTTGCTGCGTTAATCTCGATTCCACCGATAGCTGTGATACCCATGTACCAGTTTTCAGAAGTCCGTGTGATCCGTTGAACAGGTTTGAAAACAGAATTAAAAGCCAGACCAGCTTCCCAGCCAAAACTATATTTTCCTCGTTTTACGTAATAACTGTAGTTATTAACATCAGTAGGATCTGGTGGATATGGATTAAATAATACAGGATAAGAAGACCGCCTGAAAGTTGGACCAGCATACAGGCTGATATGCCTGCTCAGCTGTGTATTCAGTAACAATTTGACTTGTTTCCAGTTGTCCTTCAGACCGTTCTGTCCATATATCTGGTAATCTCCAATAGCCGACAGGTAAAGTTTGTCGCTGAACATGAAATCATGCCCTATACTTAAACCAAGACCAACTGTTCTGGCAGACGATCCAAGGTTAATTCCTGCATGTATAGTCGTGTAAAATCGATGAGTACCTGTGGTCAAGGAAAGATTGGTGTTCAATAGGTCGTTAGCAGAAAATCCTACCTTATAAAATCCATTTTGAATGATATTCAATAATCCTATGCTCGCGCCAAACGAGGTGTCTGCTACATTCACCAATCCAATCTGCAATCCTTTTAACTTGCGTGTCTCATTATTCAAAGCTGCAATCTGCACGCCCGATACCAATCCTTCTGCTTTATTGATATATCCGGCAAGCTGCAGGCCCTTTACACTGTCCAATGATTTATTACTGACTCCGGCAATCTGTACCCCCTTAACTGTGCCACCGACCAGGTTAAAAATGCCCGCGAATTGAAAATATTTAGAATCGAGCCTGTTGATATTGAAAACACCTGCTAATTCAAAGCCTTTTACACCTGCTGTATATCCACCTACCAGATTGACAGAGAATTTATTCACTACTTGTGAACTCATCAGCCCATGCGTACTCAAACCCGGTGTAAGGGAAATCTGAAATGGCCGTTTGGCGAAGAAGTCAGGAATATTCAGACTCTGAATTTTTTGCCTTGCGCCAATCATAAACCTGCCAAGACCTTCTTTTTCAATGCCGCTGCTATTTTGGGCCGCCGTGTTATAATCTGCCGATTGAATTCTGTCCTTAATAGATACGGGTTGAAGAAAATTCACACTGGCATCTTTAAATTGTAATTTACTTGCTGTTATGGTCAGTGCCTTAGGATCACCGGTTTTAAATTTCAGCTTGAAATAACCATGCTCATCAGTTAAAGTAGCTGCCAGCAGGCGCTTTTCATAAACACTGACATTCATGAGTCTAATTCCTGTTACCCCATCAACGATGAGTCCGCTAATCGAATAATTCTGCTTGTCGGACGTAATATCTGTAGTAATAATCTTTAAAGACCTCAGCGGGGAGGTGATGACCAGGAAATTTTTGTTTTCACTAAACTCATATTTATGATGGAAAAGCATTTCCAGTGCATCCGCTACAGCTATTCCCTCAACCTTAATAGTTGTAAGACTGTCTGTTGGAATGAGGTTGGTATTATAAGAGAATACAAAACCACCGGCTTTTTCTAGTTGTTTAAAAACAAATCCTAAAGGTTTTTGCCTGATATCCAGACGCACACGTCTTTCCAGAATCTGCTGCGCCTTAACAAGATTTCCTCCTGTATTCCCTAGAAAAATTACTATCAAAACTACCTTGAGTCTAATACATTGTTTATAGATCATATCAGCTTAATCAGCAATTTTAAATAAGATTTCACGACCGTTTTTAGTGACTTGCAGATGGAATGTGCTGGCGATGATGTTTAGAATATCATCCAGTGATTCCTTCTTAAAAGTGGTGCTCATCGGTAAATTTTTCAGATCAGTCGTTTGAAAAGAAATGTTTACATCATACGCTTCCTCAAGTACAGCTGCAAGTTTCCATAACGGAGTTCCGTCTGCAATAAATTGTTTGCTGCGGTAATAATTATATAACAAATCAGTTTGTTTTTGCTTCCGCAGATGTTGGTCGCCCGCCCTGATCAAGACACTTTCTGATGGAGTCAACAATATCTGCTCCTCATTTTTATTGACACTAACTTTACCAGACTCTACAATAATTTCTGTTTGCCCATTCCTTACTTTTACATTAAATGCCGTACCTATCACTTTAACCCTGATACCATTGGCAAGGACAAAAAATGGTTTTCTGCTGTCATGGCTTACATTAAAGAAAGCTTCACCTTTATCTAAGTGCACTGTTCTTGTGTTGCCAGAGAAAGATCCCGGATATTTTAAGGTGGAATTTTTATTCAGGATAACCATGGATCCGTCGGCGAGCAAAGTAGTGTCTGTTTTACCTGTAGTGCTGGCTGTCAGTTCATCATTTCCTTTTGTGTGAATTTGCACTGTGAAAAACCAGATCATGAGTGGAATACCAATTAACACTGCCGCTACTTTGATCCAGTCGTTGATAGAATAGGATTTCCTGATCGGAACAATAACCTGCTTTTTGTGAACGTCAGCCTTTTCCTTAAACCTCAATAATGATTTCTCAGCTTCAGTTGAAGCAGGAGAAGGTGCTGTATAACTCAGGTTCCAGATCAGCTGAAGGTTATCCAATTCGTTCTGATTGCTGCTGTTCTGCTTACACCAGTCCTCTACGCTGATTTTTTCTTCAGCAGAAGTTTCGTTTGTGACGTAATGAATTAATAAATCTATATCCATCTTCATTTAGTTAAGAACAATAAAAATAATAGAGGCAGATAATCCTCCAATTGTATTCTCAGCCTTTTTAAAGCTTTTACCATATGTTTTTCTACCGTATTGACAGAGATATTCAGCGTAACAGCAATCTCTTTATATCTCAGCTCTTCATACCTGCTCAACTGAAACACAGTCCTGCATTGTTCCGGTAAAAGTTTCAAAGCTTCGGCAATTGCCTGTTTCAGTTCCTTATGCCCTAAATTACCTGCTGGTTCTTCTAGTTGTTCATCACTATGAATAACTTTCTCTTTCTGATACATAGTTTCAACTTGCTGATGTTTGATATAATTCATACATTCATTGTAGATAGCGCGATATAAATACGCTTTCAGGTTGGCAGACCTGATCAGACGCTCTGCATTTTCCATCAGCTTAAGAAAGACGTTGTGTACCATATCTTCAGCAATAACATCATCTTTAACAATGGTATTGGCATATCTGCTCAAAGCAGGATAGTGCAACAGATATATTTCATCAAAGTCTGCCGGATCGCCCGGCCGCTTTGTTTCATCCATCATTTATTCTCCATTTAAATGCCCGATTAATTTCGCTTCAACTATAAGACAAGCAAAATAGGGTTTACCGCCATTGTAAGCTGAAATAAATTTTATTAATATGTTATAGACAACCTGACTGATAAAAGAGCGAATCGGGTATGCGGCAAAATATGCCCTTAAACAACAAATCCCGGCGGTAAGGCCAGGATTTGTACTATACATTCAAACGAAATTTTAATTCCGGCTTTCCTGAATTTTTTTAATCATCGTCAGGTGTGTCTGCACTACCGGTGCAGTTTTAGTAGCAAAAGCTTTCAGATCTGTATCCTTGCCGTCCTTACCTTCGTCCTGCATCAGCTTAAGTGTTTTCTCATGACCATCTACCATCGCATCTACATAAGCTTTGTCAAAGTCAGTTCCTGTTTTCGTTTTGAGCTCATCCATTTTTTTCTGATGCTCTTCATCCACAGTTGCCGGAAGGGTAATGTTTTTCACTTTTGCCAGCGTCATTAATTCTTCATTTGCTTTTCCATGGTCATTTACCATCATTTCTGCAAAGGCCTTGATTTTAGGGCTTGATGATTTTTCCAACGCCAGTTTACCTAATGCAACTTCTGCCATGCCACCTACTGCAGCTTTTGTTGCAAATTCCCCATCAGAAGGAACAACTGCAATTCCACCTGTAGCCGCTACATTAGAGGTCGTGTCTTTAGTTTCGTTCAGACTGTCCGCCGTTTCTTTAGCGTCTTTTGAGTTGTTGTTGCATCCCTGGAAGGCAAAAGCTGTTGCAGAGATTGCAAGTACATAGATTAATTTTTTCATGTCGTTGTAATTTTGTTTTAAGTAGTGATGAAGCGATCATGACCTAATTATTCCTTTTTAATTCCATAGCATCATGATGTTTTCATTTCGTTAGATTTCCTGTATAACAATTATCGGTTTGAAAGGTTTTTACCTGTTCAATATCCTGGATTAGAAAGAACAGCAATCCACAACTCCTCATTTTAGATCTTGACAGCCAGACTCAAGGTATACTGACGTGGCATTTGCGGCGCGATATTTCCTATGCCGGACCAGTATTTTTCATTACCAAGGTTATTTACCCTGAAACCAAATGAATATTTAGCTTTATCATAAGACAGTTTAGCATTAAAAAGTTTATAATCAGGGATAATGATTGCACCATCCGGATTCAGGTTTACTGCCAGCGTTTCGCCTACATAATTTCCTCCGAAACCAATACTTAAACCATGCAACGGCGTTGTTTCATTAAAGTGATAATGCAGCCAGAAATTGAACTGATGTTCAGGTCCGGAACCTGCAGGGCGTAAGCCTTCAACCAGGGCATCGGACTTCACCATTTTACTTTTGTTATACGCATAACCCAGAATAATATTCAGTTCCGGGATCGGGTTGCCTAATACTTCTGCTTCAAAACCACGACTCACCTGAGTGCCATCCTGAACCTGATATAGCGGATGCAGGTAATCCTGACGTACCACATGGTTTACCCTGATATCATAATAACTCAGCGTACTGGTAAAATGCCCATCAAAAAAGCTGGTCTTAACACCTGTTTCCCATTGCAAGGCCTGCTCGGGAACGAAACCACTCTGATCAAAACTATAATCATCTTTATTCGTGAAACTGGTTTGATAATTACCGAATACGGATACTTTATCCTTGATCGGCTGGTAAATTAATCCGAATTTAGGAGAAAAAGCGGTTTGTTTATAGCCATTTACCAACTGGTTTTTAGTGCCGTCATAACGCCCCTTGTTCTCAAAACGGTCTATCCGTATCCCTGCCGATGCGATCAGCTGATCAGTAATGTTCAGTACATTATTAATATAAGAACTGTAAACGCTCTGCTCAACACTATAGTCATCAGGTGCCCCGGGACTCTTCTGAAGCATAGCATCCAGACTTGCTTTGTTGAAGTTATAGTACGTTGGTGTATCTCCCGAAATGGCAATCTGATCAAACATATTTGCCAGTGGAATACCGAATAAACTGCCGCTAAAAGTTCTGTAAAGAGAAACAGTTTTATTGTGATAGTAATCTAATCCGATAACCGTTCTGTTGCGCAGGTTGCCGATTTTGTAATCGCCTACAAAATTTTGCTGAATTTGCTGACTTTCCACGCTGGAATTACTCGTTCTGCCAGTTCTTGAAAAATCGTCTGCACCCGCCGTCCCATAACCAGGGCTGCCGGCCATTAAAGTTCTGACAAGTGTTTTTATCTCATTCGGCACCAGAATCAGGTTAACGTTATAACCACTGGAAGTGCCAGAGCCAGCAATAGCTGAAGTAATGGATTCCCATTGGTCATTTATTTTGTAATGTACTTCGGCATTTAAGGTTAATGAATTCAGTTTACTGGTGAAGTCGTTCGAAATATAGGAACGGTAAGGATTAATGTTAAAATCTTTAATATTATTTGATCCGAAAGTCTGCAGAATAGTAGTGGGTGCAGCGGCAAGAATGGCACTCAACGCCGGTTCTTTCACCCCAAAAGCTGGTAAAATGGCTGGTAAATAACCGTTTACAAAACTTGGGCCTAAAGTGAAGTTGATTCCTCCGCCCATTCCGCCTTCATCTGTATGGCTGATTTCTGCATTCAGATTGATTTTCACTTTATCGGATAGTTTGTAAGTAAAAGCTGGTGCGACAAACACGCCTTTGCTAAAAGCACCATTATCCTGAAAAGTACCGCGGTTCTGTACGGCCACGTTGACCCTGGAGAGGAACGATTTATCTGCATTAAGCGGGGTATTTAAATCCACACTCATACGACGGAATCCGTAGTTCCCGCTGGAGATATCTACTGTACCCCCGGCTGTTTCGTAAGGTTTTTTAGTCACACGGTTAATCAGTCCGCCATAAGAACTGATAATGTTGCCAAACAAAGTTGCCGAGGGACCCTTGATGACCTCAATCTTCTCCAGATTGGCGATATCGGAGCTTGTAGCCATATTGATGGCCAGCCCATTCATCGCTCTTACTTTTGTCTGAAAACCGCGACTGACGAAGGATATTCCTCCATAGTCGATTGTATTTCCATAGGTATTAAAGCTGGAAGTAATTCCGGTTACATTTCTCAACGCATCCTCCAGGTTGTATACCTTTTGCTGTACGATCAGTGCATTTGTTATTCCGGTATAAACCTGCGCATTTTCGATGTTTGCCAGGGGCATTTTGCTTACATATTCGCTGCTGCTGGTGACTACAGGTTTATTACCCGTCACCGTTACTTCATCAAGATCTTTTAGACTGGATTGAGCACTTAGGTTTAACTGCAGCTGTGCTCCGCTTTTTAATTCCACATCTTTGCTCATTCTTTTAAAACCCAGTCCCGAAAATATCAAAGTATACTTTCCTGCCGGAATATTGCTCAATTGATAATAACCCGCTGTGTTTGTAGAGGTGCTGTATGTGGTGCCCTTTAACGATACTGTTGCGGATTCCAGCGGTTGTCCGTCCTGCGTCAGAATCCTGCCGCTAATAGTTGATGCATTTTGCGCATTTGCATGGATAGCAAATAACAACATGCATAAGAGGAGTAAATGTTTCTTCATGATTTTTTTAAGAATTTTAATTGGATGTCTGTGATGATAAATGGTTTTATCATGATGGAAAGGAGATTGTTTTCCTGAGCGCGCAGGTTAGTTCATTTCTTTAGATTTGTTCTAAACAAAGAAACACAGACAGATGGTCTAATCCAAATTATTTTTAATAATTCTTAATAAGCTTAATGTGATGCGCAGATCTATAACTTCAAAGCGAGCAGGGTTAAAAAGAAACGTTTATTGATTCCCGCTGTTGTATATCCTCAATTTCATAAAAGAGTCCGGTTTTGAATTTAAAAGAACGGGCTATTAAATTAGCAGGGAAACTTTCCACTGCGATATTGTTTCCCTTACTGTCCCGTTGTAATACCTGCGCGACATCTCTATTTCCCCTTCGATAGTCGCCAGTCGTGTTTGCAGTTCTAAAAAACTACCGCTCCATGCTTCTTTCATCATGTTTTTTTTTCTAACCAGTTGATTGTAGCAGATGATCATTGCAATGATCACGATTAGTGCAGGAAAGAACACGATATAGCTTAGAGTCATGTTTAAACAGGAAAGAAAAACGGTTAAATATTTTTTGTGTAAAATAGGATATTGTTCGCCAAACAAGAAATCACACATTTTGCGAGGACTAGTTGTTATGACTTAAAATATAGCTTATGAGCCTTCAATCTATAAATCCACTAAACGGAGAGAAAATACAGGAATACAATGAAGATACAGCAGCAGATATCAATAACAAGATCGTAAACACGCATCAAACATGGCTGAATTACCAGCATACGGGTTATGCACAGCGGGCAGTATTATTAAAAAGATTAGCTGAAATACTTACGCATAAAAAAGAAGAGCTGGCTAAACTGATGGGATTGGAAATGGGCAAACCATTTAAACAGGGCATAGCAGAAATCGTCAAATGTGCTGCGGTTTGTGTGTATTATGCAGAAAACGGTGAGCAATTTCTGGCAGATCAGTACGTCGCTACTGATGCAACAAAAAGTTACGTGAGTTTCAGGCCAATAGGGGTGGTGCTGGCGATCATGCCCTGGAACTTTCCCTTCTGGCAGGTTTTTCGCTTTCTGGCGCCAGCATTAATGGCTGGCAATTGCGGGATATTGAAACATTCTTCTAATGTGACAAGTTGTGCTTTGGCCATACAGTACCTGGTTAAGGAAGCCGGATTTGAAGGCGATGTATTTACTACCCTGATCTGCAAGAGCCAGGCAATTGCGGATGTAATAGCGCATCCTCTGGTTAAGGCAATTACTCTCACAGGAAGTACTGCCGCAGGAAAAGAGGTGGCAGCGCAGGCAGGGAAGTGGCTCAAGAAAACGGTGCTTGAACTGGGTGGCAGTGATCCGTATTTAATCCTGAAGGATGCCGATCTGCCCATGGCAGCGAAAATCTGCGCAGAAGCAAGGTTGATCAACAATGGACAGAGTTGTATTGCCGCCAAGCGTTTTATTGTAGTTAAGGAAGTAGAAGAGGAATTTACGCGGTTATTCAAAGCCAACATGGAACGCAAAATTACAGGTGATCCGTTTGATAGTCTCACTGACCTGGGACCTATGGCGAGGGCTGATTTGAGGGACGAGTTGCATCAGCAGGTTTTACAATGTATAGCTGAGGGTGCCAAATGTATTTTAGGCGGTAGGATCCCCGGGGCTGAAGGAGCACATGCTTTTTATCAGCCTACGATCCTTAGCGGTGTGAAAAAAGGAATGCTGGCCTATGATGAGGAAATCTTTGGGCCGGTAGCAGCCATCATTACTGCCCGGGATGCAAATGATGCGATAAGGATAGCAAATGATACTGATTTCGGATTGGGAGCTGCTGTATTTTCCCAAAATATAACACTTGCGGAAAGTATTGCCAGAAATAAACTTTCGGCAGGTTCCTGTTTTGTCAACGCTGGTGTAAAATCAGATCAGGCATTGCCTTTTGGGGGGATTAACCAATCGGGATACGGACGTGAGCTGGGCATGTTTGGCATCCATGAGTTTGTGAATATCAAAACAGTTTATATTAGCTGATGAACACCCATATAATTGTTGTTTCTTTAGGTAATTTAACATTTGTACCGCGATCAACCACATGTGTTCTATATAAATCTATTGCGCGATACTATTTACCATCAATAGTAATTTAGTGAGAAGCAGCTCATTGTCCATTCAGAATAGATTATCGTACTTGAAATTGATCCTCGTATATGAGGACGGGAGGAAGCAAACTACTGAAAAGTTATTAAAATAAATTTAAACCTATTATGAAACTATATGTGATAAGAGTTTGGTAAGTGTTTGATAAGGGTTTGGTAAGCCTAAAAGGCTTACCAAACCCTTATCAAACACTTACCAATGGTTAACTAAAGATTTAACAAACAGCATTTTATACTAATTTTATTTCAAGTCAATACTTGTTTCTTAATTAAGTATCCTGTATCTTGTAGTGGGCAAAGGGAGTGTTAAATTTAAAACTTTTTGTTATGGGAATTAATAATGGCGGACCGGGCGGACCGAGTATAGGTAAAAATAAGAATTATGTTTCATATTTTCGTTTGGGACAATATATCACGAGAACGATTGGTGAAATCACCTCATGGACTGAACCACAATACGAAAATCAAATGAGGATGGCTTTAACTACAGCCTTCCTTAAGCCTGTAAAGCAATTTATAGATGTAGGATTTAGATTCTGCCCTAAGCCAAAATCTACCTGGGGTGCCTATACTATGGCTTTGTCACTTAATCGCAGAGCCATAACTACAGGAATATATCCGGATTTGGACATCGATTTTTCTAAAGCAATACTAAGTATGGGTGATCTTCCTGTTCCTAAAAATGCGGAAGTTAATCTGAACGATAGTATCATAAAATTTTCCTGGTCTGCAGAGCTGGAACATGAGAAAGCCGACGAATCAGACAGAGTGATGTGTGTGGCTTATTTTCCGGAAAATGGACAGGCACTAACAGTTTTAAGCGGCGCAAAAAGAACAGAAGAGGAGCAAACGATAGTGCTCACCTCCTTCACCGAAGAAATGGTCATTGAAACCTATATCTGTTATATTTCAGAAGACCGTAAAAGGGTTTCCAACAGTGTTTATACAGGACAACTCCTCTGGAGCAAAAGTTAGAAATTATGGCTAGAGTTGCAAAAATAGGTCCTTTAGGTAATCTTAGAGGCAAAGTAGGTGATGGAGTGGCCAGTAAATGGCGTAGTTTGACAGTTATAAAAAGTCTTCCGGCCAAAAGAACCAAAAAGCAGCGAAAAAAACGACTGAGTCAGCAATTGAGTCTGCCTGTAGTATCTGGTTTCCTCGGGAAGTTTGTTAATGAAATTAAAATTGGATTTGATAACAGACTTTCAAAGTTGCCGGCATTTCAAACTGCCGTCAGGTATAATTTCGAAAAAGCGCTATTGGGCACATTTCCTCAATTCAACATTGATTATAAAAAGGTTGTTTTCAGTTTAGGCGATCGGGAGATCGCCTGGGCAGGAAAAGTTGTTGCCGAAGGTGATGGGGCAAGGATAAGCTGGGAAATACCACAAACTTCAAAAATCAAATTAATTGGGGAAGATATCGTAAATCTGGTGATCTTTAATGCTACAAAAGATCTTCGTCCGGTGTATGAATGGCAAGATAGTAAAAGGGCAGATCTTTCATTTCATATTCACATCCAAAGAGCTTCCTGGGGAGACAATTTACATTTCTGGCTGTTTTTTACTTCCCCTGACGGTAAGAGCAGGTCCAACTCCCAATATATGGGATCGATAGGAACATAAGCTTTTAAATCTGTTAATGTACAGTGCCAATCGGTAAAACTTCCCTTCCGTACATTTCATTCAGCAGATTTGCGATGCCTGTATAAATTGCAGATGCACCACAGATGATGCCTTCGTAACCTGCAATATGTTTAATGATGGGATTGCCGGTAACATCGCCTGCAACCAGCAGAAAAAACAACAGCGTTAAGGAAGCAAATACAAACTGCAGCGAACGGTTAAGTTTTAAGGTGCCAAAAAATAGCAGGAAAGTAAATACACCCCACATGCTCAGGTAAGCGATCATCGCTGCATTTGATGGTGCTGCTGCCCAACCGAGTTTGGGTAATACCCATAAGCCAACAAGTGACAGCCAGAAAAATCCGTAAGAAGTAAAAGCGGTAAGACCGAAAGTATTGTTCTTTTTTGCCTCGATAATCCCGGCAATGACCTGTGCGAGTCCGCCATAAAATATGCCCATGGCCAGAATCATGGAATTCTGTTCAAAAAAGCCGGCATTATGAATGTTCAGTAAAATTGTCGTCATGCCAAAGGCACATAGACCAAGAGGAGCGGGGTTTGCAGTAGTGTCCATCATACAAATAATTTGGTTAGCAGCAATTTACATTGCTTTCTGTTTATATATGATCTTTTTGATCAGGGTATTAAGATAAGGAATTATCGGAATATAGAAGAAACAAAATACCAGAGCGGGCATACCACAGGTGAGGCCGGAGTTATGCCTTATTTTTCAACGTTTTGGACAGGTATGGCTCTTTACAATTCCTCGATTTCCGTTGAAGAGAGCTTTGTGATCTTCGCTATCATAGGTAGAGGTATCCCCTCCAGTTTCATTTGTCTTGCCGTTTTTTTTACTCCTTCTTCAATCCCTTCCCGGAATTGAAAAAGATCGGCATTTTTTAAATTTTCCTTGTGGAACATTTTCAAGTCATACACCATCCTTTCATCTGGCCTGAGCTTATTGAGGTCGGCAATTTCAAAAACTTTCTTAAATACGCCCTGATTGAGTGCTTTGGTTTTTTTTTTTCATGGCATCCAGATTTCTAAACAGATAGATCCATTTGTCTATTGCTGAGGTGCAATTGTCCAATGTCTTATCAAATTCAGGAAGTTCCACGAAAATATAATCAGGTTTTTCGTAAAAGATTTCATTGGTATGTTTTTCTTCAGGCAGATCTCATTGATATGCCCTTGTCCAATTGCCTGTTTAAAATTGAAGTTAAGGATACCGATAAATATGACCTCTTTCAGATCATACTGATAATCCTTGCCCTTTCCAGTCTGGTTGCTAATAATCAGCGAAGTATAGGCCACACACCTTTCTCTGAAATTGATATGGCTCACCCGCTGCATTTCAATAATGAGGTTCTGTCCGTTATCTCCAATACAATGCAGGTCAATCAAAATGCTACGGTCTGAGGGGAATTCAGGTTGTACATCCTTTATAAAACTGAGTTCGATAATTTTCTTTTTACCCTTTAACAACTCATTGAGAAAGCTGATCAGTACTTCCCTTTCATTCCCAAAAATCTTCTTGAAACTAAAATCACTGATCGGATCTATAAATTGAAATTCTTCCGTTACAATGCTATCTATTTCCATACCTTTAACTGACGCTAATGTAGGGTTAAAAAACATTAATAAGAAAATAAATTACAATTAAATAGATTAAAATATCTTTAAAAATATTTTATATATTAATATAGTTGCCTTGTGCCTGTTTGTTGAGATGTCTGTCCATCATTGCAAGCTCGTGGAAAACCAATTAATTTTTCTAAATCGTCCGATTTTAACACTTTTTAACATTTATAACCTATATTTCTCTGGCAAGAAACAGATCATCTGTTTAAGTTTGCTTAACAAAAAAATATAGCATTTAATGGAAGAATTGAAAAGTGATAATGAGCATCTTTCGTCTGGTGTAACGACTGCTAATTCGTATTCAACGGATATAAGAGCCATTAATGAAATGATACAACGGGAAAGTGCCTTTATCGACATCCTGAAACTGGAAATGGATAAAGTGATTGTAGGCCAGAAATATATGGTTGAACGCCTCCTGATCGGTCTGCTTGCAGATGGACATATACTGCTGGAAGGGGTACCCGGTTTAGCTAAAACTTTGGCCATAAATACGCTGTCAAAAGCCATTCAGGCTGATTTTAGTCGCATTCAGTTTACACCAGATCTGCTGCCGGCAGATTTACTGGGAACAATGATTTACAATCAGAAGAAAGAAGAATTTATTGTTAGAAAAGGTCCTCTGTTTTCGAATTTCATCTTAGCTGATGAGATCAACAGGGCACCGGCGAAAGTACAGAGTGCTTTGCTGGAGGCAATGCAGGAAAGACAGGTGACGATAGGGGATAATACTTTTCCACTGCCTAATCCATTTTTGGTACTGGCTACGCAAAACCCGATTGAACAGGAAGGAACTTATCCATTGCCTGAAGCACAGGTGGATCGTTTCATGTTAAAAGTGGTTATCGGTTATCCGACAAAAGAAGATGAAAAAAGAATTGTAAGAGCGAATATTGCACCGCAAGGTATGTTAAAACCTAATGCTGTGGTGCATCCGGATGATATTATCAGGGCACGTAAGGCAGTTAAAGAGGTATATATGGACGAAAAAATCGAACAGTATATTATCGATATCGTCTTTGCCACACGTTTCCCCGATCAGTATAAACTTGAAAATTATAAAAACCTGATCAGCTTTGGTGCTTCGCCAAGAGCAAGTATCAATTTAGCACTTGCAGCAAAAGCGTATGCTTTTATCAAGCGCAGGGGCTATGTAATACCTGAAGATGTACGCGCCATTTGTCATGATGTGCTAAGACACCGGATTGGGTTGACCTATGAAGCAGAAGCGGAAAATATGACTACTGAAGATATCATTACGGGGATATTAAATGCGATTGAGGTACCCTAACCTGTATGCTGTAAATATATAATCTGGTAAATGATGGCGAGAGACACGAAAGAGCTGCTTAAAAAGGTAAGAAAGATCGAGATTAAAACAAAGGGACTAAGTAATCATCTGTTTTCTGGTGAATACCATTCTGCTTTTAAGGGGAGAGGTATGGCCTTTAATGAAGTACGTGAATATCAGCCGGGTGATGAGATCAGAACGATAGACTGGAATGTTACCGCTCGTTTCAATCATCCCTATGTGAAGGTGTTTGATGAGGAAAGGGAGCTGACAGTCATGATCCTGATGGATGTGAGTGGTTCTGAAAATTTTGGAACACTGAACCAGCAAAAGCAGGATCTGGCGACTGAACTTTGTGCTGTGCTCGCCTTTTCTGCGATTCAAAACAATGACAAGGTAGGCGTTATCTTTTTTAGTGATAAAATGGAAAAGTTTATCCCGCCGAAAAAGGGAAGAAGCCACATTCTGATGATTATCAGAGAGCTGATCGATTTCAAACCTCAGCATACCGGTACTGATGTAGCGGAGGCATTGCGGTATTTCACGAGTGCAATAAAGAAAAAGTGTACTGCCTTCATCTTGTCAGATTTCATGAGCCCTGAATTCGAACATCAGCTGAAACTGGCAAATAAGAAGCATGATATTATTGCTCTTAGGCTTTATGATAAACATGAAGAGGAATTTCCTGATCTGGGACTAATTCCAGTGAAGGATGAAGAGACGGGAGAATTATTATGGGTAAATACAAGTGATAAAAAAGTACGCGATGCTTTTAAAGCTGATGCTTTGAAAAGAAATGCATTATTAAAAGATGTGTTTAAAAAATCTGGTGTCGATTTTACGGCTATTGGTACGCATGAATCTTATATTACACCGCTCAGAACATTATTTAAACAGCGGGGACGCAAGCGTTAATTGATCTTATGACAAAAAAATCTATAAATTACATCCTGGTTTTCCTATCGCTGTTATCCTGCTTTAGTTTTAAAGCAACGGCGCAGGGCATTCAGGCGGTAGCTAAATTAGAACAGAGCACTATCCGTATCGGTGATCAGATTCAATTGCATCTATCGGTGATACAGGACGCAAAAGAACAGGTTAAATTCCCGGTTGTAGCAGACAGTATAGGGAAAATTCAGGTAGTAAGTACGAGCAAACAGGATACGCTCACAGATCCGGCCAATGCGGGAAAAATTACTGTAACACAAAGCATAGTGTTGACCGCCTTCGATGCAGGTGTGTATCCAGTACCCGCATTTACGTTTACAACTCCATCTGGCACTATACAATCCAATGCACTATCGCTGGACGTACAATCTGTAAAAGTAGATACCACCAAAGCGATATATGATATTAAACAGCCGCTGGCAGTTTCCTACACTTTTATGGATTGGCTAAAAGATAACTGGCAAGGTGTAGCAGCAGCCCTGGTGGTTGTCGTATTCATTGGCTTAGTCATCTGGTACTTCAAAAAACGCCCAAAAGCTGTTGAAGTTATCCCGCCGGCAGCACCGCCATTGCCTGTACATACCATTGCGTTAAACAGACTGCACGAACTTCGTGATAAAAAGCTGTGGCAAAGGGATGAGGTGAAATTATATTACAGCGAGCTTAGTGATGTGATGCGCGACTATCTGGAGCAGCGATACCGGGTTAAAACACAGGAAAAAACTACGGATGAAATTTTTACGGGAATAAAACACCTGGATATTGAGCCGGAACAAAAAAATATGCTGCGCCAGTTATTGATGACGTCCGACCTGGTGAAGTTTGCTAAGGGGAAACCGGTGGCTACAGAAAATGAACAGCAGATGGAAAATGCAATTGCGTTTATCCTGAAAACAAAAGAGCAGGAGAACCTGCAGAAAAATGAGATTCAGGCTGCACAGCAAGCCCTGAAGGATGATGGTGCTGGTAATATAAAAGGAGGAAGTCAGGGTGGAGATGTTTAAAGGAATAGAATTCGCAAATCCGGTGTTTTTCTGGTTGCTGCTGCTCATCCCTGCAATGGTTGCCTTTTACATTTGGAGAGCAGATAAAATGCAGGGCAGTCTCAGTGTTTCTGCGGTTAAAGGTTTTGCTGTAGCGCGGAAAAGTATAATACCACGCTTACGCCATGCGGGAATTGTATTGAGGTGTTTAGCGTTGATTGCCATAATAGTAGCATTAGCACGGCCACAATCTGCTTTTAGCTGGCAAAATAGTACGACTGAAGGGATCGACATCGTGATTGCATCTGATATTTCAGGCAGTATGCTGGCGGAAGACTTTAAACCAAACAGATTAGAGGCGGGGAAAAATATAGCGATTGATTTTATTAAAGCGCGACCGGATGACAGGATCGGGCTGGTGATTTTTAGTGGGGAGAGCTTTACGCAGTGTCCTTTAACAATTGACCATGATGTACTGATCAATCTTTTCGCCGCCATAAAAAACGGAATGGTGGATGATGGTACGGCGATAGGAATGGGATTGGCTACGGCTGTAAACAGGTTAAAGGGCAGCGAAGCAAAAAGTAAAGTAGTGATTTTGCTGACTGATGGCTCGAATAATGGTGGTTCTATACCACCTGTTACAGCTGCGGAAATTGCCAAACAATTTAATATTAGGGTGTATACTGTTGGGATCGGAACCAAAGGCCTCGCGCCGTATCCGGTTCAGACTCCTATGGGGATACAGTATCAGAAGATGCCGGTAGATGTGGATGAAGTAACGCTAAATAAAATTGCGAGCATTACGGGCGGCAAGTATTTTAGGGCGACTGACAATGAAAAATTAAAAAGTATTTATGAGCAGATTGATAAATTGGAGAAAGCAAAAATTGATGTGACACAATACCATAAAAAAACAGAATGTTTTTTGCCATTCGCCATCATCGCATTATTCTTCCTGTTATCAGAGTTCATTTTAAAAAACACCTTGCTTAAAGGGGCTTTAACTTAATCAGATGCTACATTTTGCACATATAGACTTTTTGTGGGGATTGGCAGCAATCCCATTATTTATAGTATTGTTCCTGCTGGTCAAACGCTGGAAAAACAGGGCTATCGCAAGACTGGGAGATCATAAGGTGGTACAAATGATGATTCCCCGTGTTTCTACTTCCAGACCATGGCTGAAGTTTATCTTATTTGTACTGGCCTATACATGTTTAATCGTGGGCATTGCTGATCCGCAACTGGGTTCAAAGATGGAAGAGGTAAAGCAGAAAAGTGCAGATATCATGATCCTGCTGGATGTTTCTAACAGTATGCTTGCGCAGGATATTGCACCTAGTCGCCTGGAAAATGCAAAACGTGCTATCGCCCAGCTGATTGATAATCTGCACAGCGACCGGATAGGGATCATCGTTTTTGCCGGTGAAGCCTATGTGCAGTTACCGGTTACGACCGACTATTCTGCGGCTAAACTATTTTTGAATACGATTAATCCCGATATGATGCCTACGCAGGGAACAGCAATTGGTGCCGCTATAGAACTGGGCATGAAGTCGTTCGATTTTAAAAATGGTACCGGAAAATCAATGATCGTGATTACAGACGGGGAGAATCATGAGGATGATGCCGTTGCGGCAGCTAAAGATGCGGTGGATAAAGATGTGACGGTAAACGTAATTGGCATAGGTTCGATTGAAGGTGCTCCCGTGCCGATTTATCAGAATGGAAAAATTTCCGGCTTTCATACGGACAGTGTCGGAAAAAACGTGGTGAGTAAACTGAATGAAGAGATGTGTAAGGCGGTGGCTGCAGGGGGACATGGTGCTTATGTAAGGGCTACCAATACGAACAGCGGCCTGAGTATCGTAATGGATCAGATTGCCAAAGTGCAGCGGAAGACAGTAGGTTCAAAGAACTATAAAGATTACGAAGACCGCTTTCAGTTATTCCTTGGTCTGTCGCTCTTATTCTTACTGGCCGAATTCCTCATTTCAACGCGTAAAAGTTTAAGATTTAGGCATGTGAATCTGTTTGAAGTGAAATCCGCTGCTGCTAATTTAAACCCAACACCAATTAAGAAAAAATGAAGCAATTAATTATCATATTCTTGTTTCTGCTATCTGGCGCTTCACTTTTTGCACAAGAGGGAAAACGTTATATTAAAAAGGGAAACGAGCTGTACCAGCAGAAAAAATACAAGGAGGCCGAAGCCAGTTACCGGAAGTCGGTAGGCAAAAAGAACAAACCTGTTGAAGGGAATTTCAACCTCGGTGATGCCTTGTATAAACAAAAGAAATTTGCAGAGGCGGGAGAGCAGTTTTCCAATCTGGCAGGTGCTTCCCCCCAGAATAAAGCTTTGGCTGCACAGGCTTACCATAATTTAGGTAACTCTTTTGTAGAAAACAAAAAGCTGGAGGAAGGTATTGCTGCTTATAAAAAAGCACTGCTCAATAATCCTAAAGATGATGAGACGCGGTATAATCTTGCTTATGCCCAGGAAATGCTGAAAAAACAGCAACAGCAGAATAAACAAAATCAAAAGAAGAATAAAGATCAGCAGAATAAAGACAAAAAAGATCAGGACAAAAATAAAGATCCTAATAAAGATCCGAACAAAAATCCCGATAAAGATAAAAAAGATCAGGACAAGCAAAATCAGGATAAAAAAGATCAGCAGGGTGAACAGAAACCTCAACCTGGTCAGTTATCAAAAGATGACGCCCAGAGAATGCTGGATGCCCTGAATAACCAGGAAAAGCAAACTCAGGACAAATTGAAAAATAAGAAATTTAAAGGAGCAAAAGTACGTGTCTCAAAAGATTGGTAAACAGAAAATGTTTAAGAAAGTAAAGATCAGTTATTTGCTGGTCATGGTTTTACTGTTATGCTCTGGCAGATTGTCGGCTCAGCGTGTACAGTTTAATGCTTCCGTAAGTGGAAATGATGTGGCTACAGGTGAGCCATTTCGTGTTACTTTTGCCATCAATGGTAATGGCAGCAGGTTTACACCACCTGATTTTACGGGCTTTCAGATCTTATCCGGTCCGAATGTATCTTCCAGCATTACTTCTATTAATGGCAATACAACGGTAAGTAACGCTTACAGTTACGATCTTGTTGCGGTAAAAGAAGGGATACTGACTATCGGTTCTGCTTTTATTATGGTTGATGACCGCAGGCTGAACACCAATCCGATCAGGATTAGGGTGAGTAAGGGGCAGCCGATGCAGCAAAATAATCAACAGCAGCAACAGCAGCAGGAAGAGATGATTCAGGAAAATACGGAGGATCTTTCTAAAGCCTTATTTATCAGGGCCGAGGTGAATAAAACAAATGTATATCAGGGAGAACAGATTCTGCTGAGTTATAAGCTGTATACCCGGGCAGGCATTGTTGACAGTCGGGTAGATAAACTGCCTGATCTGAATGGTTTCTGGACGGAGGATGTTAAAAATCAACCCCAGCAGGTGCAGTGGCGTACAGAAACCTATAAAGGACTGAAGTATAATGTGGCTGATGTAAAACAGATGATCCTGTTTGCAGAACACTCAGGAGATATCAGGATCAATCCCTTTGAAATGACTTTTATTGTGCGGGTAGCAGCGCCGGCAAGAGATATCATGGAACAGTTTTTCGGATCGTATAAAGATGTAAAATACGCTGTAAAAAGTATTCCTGTGGTGGTACATGTGAAGCCTTTACCAGAAGCAGGCAAACCTGCAGGATTTAGCGGGGCTGTCGGAAAGTTCTCTATCCAGGCTAAACTGGACAAAAAGGAACTGAAGGCTAATGAGACATTAAATTACAGTGTGAAGTTAACCGGTTCCGGTAATATCAAGCTGATGAACACGCTTCATGTGAACCTGCCGGCCGATTTTGAAAAGTATGATCCGAAAGTAACTGATACAATTAAAGAAGAACCGAATGGAGTGAGTGGAAGCAGAACTTATAGCTATTTGTTGATTCCGCGTCGCCAGGGAAATTATACGATTGAACCACTGGAATTTTCTTATTTTAATACAAGCACCAAAAAGTATGTGACGATTGCGACAAAATCATTTGCAGTGAAGGTGAACAAGGGTTTGGTGGAAAATAATATTACCGCATTCTCTGATGCAGATCAGCAGGATGTGAAGCTGGATAAGGATATTCGCGCCGTTAAAACGAAGAATTCAGGTTTTAATAAGATTGGTGAACGTTTTTATGGATCGCAGCGCTACTGGCTTTTACTATTGGCCGGACCTCTGTTATGTGGGGCTGCTTTTGTATACCGTAACCGGAACAGAAGAATAAACAGCGACGTGGTGCGGGTAAAAAACCGAAGGGCGGGTAGGGTTGCCGCCAAGCATCTTGCTACTGCGCAAAAACAGCTGGCAGTAAAAAATACTGCTGCATTTTACGAAGCTATATTTAAAGGTTTGTATGGATATTTAAGTGACAAGCTGAATTTGGCAGCTGCCGATTTAAACAAGGAGAGCATCGTAGACAGTCTTAAAGACCGGGGAATCGGTGATCAGCTCATCACAAAACTGCTGGAGACGCTGGATTTATGTGAAATGGCACGTTATGCACCAGTAACGCAGCTTTCCGAAGGGGAAGTATTTGAAAAGGCAAAAGGTATAATCAATGAAATTGAAGATGAAATTAAATAGCCTGAAGCGGATTTTATATCTGATTATATTTATGGTACTGCCGCTTTTATCATTTGGTAAGCAGCAGCCAGAGGCACTATATGCAGTCGCTAACAGTTATTATGCAAAAGGTCAATTCCAGCATGCATTGGATAACTACAAGAAGATACTCGCTGGGGGTACAGCCTCTGCAGAATTATATTATAACTTAGGGAATGCGAGTTATAAAACCGGTGATCTTGCATCTGCACTGTTATATTATGAAAAGGCCCGGAAGCTTTCTCCGAATGATGAGGACCTCAAAGCGAACATCAGGCTCGCGAATTCAAAAACCACCGATAAGGTAGACGAGGTGCCAGAATTATTTTTGATCAGCTGGTGGAAAGCTGTCTATTTGAGTGCGTCCACAGATACCTTTGCTATTTTGAGCATTTTACTTGTCCTGGCTGGTGCTGCACTATTAATTACTTACTTTTTCGCACACGCCGTATTGATCAAGAAAGCATCGTTTTATAGTGCTGTTGTATTACTGTTCTTTGGGTTGGCTGTTCTATTTATCGCCAACAGGCAGGTCAGTTATTTCGAGCATAACAGGCAGGGGATAGTCTTCAATAGTCCGGTTGCGGTTAAAAGCGCGCCATCAGACGATGCACGAAATCTTTTTATCATTCATAGTGGCACTAAGGTCAGCATCATCGATACCAAAAAAAATTGGATCAGGATTACGCTGACAAATGGCAATGAAGGTTGGATGAAGGTAGAGGACTTAAAAGAAATTTAGATTAAGAAAAATACTGTGAACATACAAAAAGGAATATATGTATTGTTAACAGCAACCAAAATAGTAAGTATCCCGGTTCGGCAGTCTCAGAAATATAAGCTTTGAGTTTGTCGGATATGATAGTGGGCAAACTCACTTTTTCATTCGCGAAATCAATATCATCCAGACGAATCTTTTTCAATCCGTAACTAATCACTCTTTTATTGATGGGTGAAGTTCTTTTATCTTGCCTGATTTCCTGTAATAATCTTGCTTTTAGCATCGCGCTATCCGCTATTCTTTTTGTTCCGTTATGCTGGCTGTTCGCTCTTTCTACAATCTGCTTTACTGCTGGTTCAACGTAGTTGATAGCCTTATTTTTCCATATCTGAAAGATCATATAGTGTATTGCAATCTTATTGGCAAGGACTATATAAAAGAAAATAAATAAAGGGGCGCCCAGCAGCAGTACAAAAGCACCAGTATTATCCATGGCAAGATCTACGATGAAAACTACTTTTTTTCTCTCGTCTTCGCCAGTGGTACTGATATTTTGAAACAAGACAATCAAAAAGGTAATCACTGTCAATACTATCCCACTGACTGCAATAAATAGCCACCTGAAAAATGATTTGCCAGATAAACGGCCATACAATTTGATATCTTCTTTCATCTGTTTTAAAATTTTTCGAATTTAATTTAAAATATGAATACAATGACCGTATTTATGTCATCTGTTGGTTGAGGATTTTACAGGAAGAAATATTTTTAAGATTGACCTGTAGAAAGGGGATCAACAACTACAATTACTTTTTGATAGTGATTGTTCTCCCCGTAACGAGTTCAAAAGTATAAATTTTGTGATAACCATCATCATGAGTTTCCATCGACTCTACCAGTCCTGTTTTACTGAAAGTATCAGTTACCATGCTGCCCACTTTTACATTTTGGAGCACATCTGTTGGTGTGTCATTGTTCAGTCTGATCATAGGAAGAATAATAAAATAACGTGACAAAATTAGTAATTTTAGCGCATATTAATCCGCACAACAATTTCTCTACCAAAATATGGGCATTATCAATTACCTGACATTCGTTATTACCGCTTTCATTTTTATAATTACACCCGGAATTGACACCATTTTTATTCTGAATAAATCAATTGCTCAAGGTAAGAAAGCAGGCATATATTCCTTACTGGGACTAAATACAGGTGTTTTAGGACATACTTTATTTGCAGCGCTTGGATTGTCTTTGATTATTGCGAAGTCGGTTATTGCCTTTTCTGTCATCAAGTATATGGGGGCTGCTTACCTTATTTATCTTGGCGTGTCAAAACTGATCTCCAAAGAGAGCTTGCTGGATGTTGATCCCTTAGTGGAGAAGGTGAGCGACTCTAACAGACAGAACTTCGTGTCTGGTTTTTTTACAAATATCCTTAATCCTAAAGTGGCGTTATTTTTTCTGGCATTCTTTCCCCAGTTTATAGCGCCAGAATTAATTAATGATCCAAAGCCTTTTATCATATTGGGTCTCACTTGTGCTGTGATTGGCTCGCTTTGGTTTTTGCTGCTCACTTTATTTGCCTCTTATTTTTCTGCCTATTTTAAAGAAAATCCTAAATCCGGCAACTGGCTGAATAGGATTACGGGGCTTGCTTTTGTGGGAATGGGACTGAAAATCGCTTTGTCAAAAAGATAAGAATCGGTCGATCCAGGATTTATTTCTTATGTTTAAATATGATTTCGTCAATTTATAATCAGTGTGCCGGCGTATTATTTTTGCTGAGCTTTTCTTTCTTTTCCTCCTTTGCGCAGTCGCCGGAAAAGATGACTACCCTGACATTTACGATTACTGAGCGGTCGATTGCTGATGATTCCCTATTTCTGCAAAGAATGCGTATCGATATTACCCATCGCCTTTCGGCAGATATCACTGTGCCTTTACAGGCACCTGTGCATGATTTGAAGATCATCAATAATCAACTGATCTTCAGCTTACCCATAAATGCAGATATACCTTCAATCATCAGGCGCCTCACACGTACTATTGATCTTGGCTTTTATGGTGGTTATGCCGATCCAGTGGGGATGATCAGGCAGATGAAACAGAAGTCCGCCGCTGGTCTGCTTAATTACCCCCCGGAGCAGGTTACCAGTCCTACTTATCTGGCCACATTTCTCGCTAAAGATTCTGGAGCAGTTAGAAAAATGCTGCAACAAATAGGTCAACCAACTGGTCACCGTTGGTATTTTCATCCGGATAAAGAAAATATAATTGAATTATATCTGCTCCATACTGCGGCCCCTGTCATTTCCAATAACGAAGTGATGGAAGTCAGTCAATATGAAGAACATTGGTCTGGTCCGGAGCATAACGGAGGTCAGGATCACCCGATGCAATGCGTGATGATCGTACTCAATCCAGCAGGTACGGTTAAATTTGCAGCTTTTACCAGGACTCATCTGCGGCAGATGCTGGCTATTGTTACCGGTGATCAGGTTATTGTTTCACCCATTATACAAGGAGAGATTAATGGTGGAAGATTAACTATTAACAGCGGTTATGATCCAGCCATTACCAAAGCCGTTATTCATCAAATTGGCTATCCTTTTCCCTGTAAACTTACTCTGCTTAGCAATAAGACAGAGTAAGGTCCTGAAAATATATTATAATTTCTCGTAGGTGGATTCCGTTCCATCAGCCGCGATAACGCCATCAAAAACGACCAGTTTGTTTTTCGACAGATTGATCAATAATTTCGTGTCATTGTCGAATACCAGACTATAATTAGACTCCGTATTGTTTACCGGAGTTTTATGCGCTGAAATGGTATATGTTCCACTCAGTACCGTTTTACCATCGATAATCCTGTCATAGTGCTGGCCACTGAACTTAAATACATTGCCGTTCCCAGCTTTGAAGTTTGGGTCTATATCTGGTACTTGTATACCAGCCAGATACCTAAGCTCCCAGGTTCCGTTTAATGAGGTTACGGCGTCTTGCTCTGCAGATTTCTTTTTGCAGCCGACCATAGTAGAGAGTGAAATACATGCTATCAGCGATAAGAATAATACTTTGTTCATCAGTTTATAATTTGTTTGGTTTAATCACTCAAACGTGAAACAATAAGTAACTGCTACAGTACTAATTAGTTTTCTCCTTCACATATCTTTCAGTTATCGTACGATCAACTCCTGCTGCCTCCACTTTCTCTATTCCTGTTTGAATTAACGTATCATTCTGGATTTTGATCGTAAACTTAAACGTCTTGCCTTCCCAGTTTTTGTCTTTATAATAATCAAGGAACTCCGTATACTGGTCACCTACCAGAGTATAACGTCCTCCTCCTGCATCAAAATTATTATTTCCTTCCTTGTTCAGTTTAAGGTCATGCCTCAGGAATGCAAAATGGGAGTCGTTGATGATCTTGATCATGCGCTGATCTTTTGTGAAATCAATATGCGTACTTTTTCCTTTTTCTACTGTTGTTGCAGAGAATAATGTCCAGGTGCCAATCAGTTGATTCGACGCTGTCTTTTTTTCGGCGGGAGCGTTGGTACACGCTGAAGCAAAAGCAGCTACAGCTAAAAGAGATAAAAATTTGAAGTTCATTATATTTGGTTTTAATGGTTTATAGCTGATTTTGATAAATGTATTATTATAAATATAAGAAAATTATTTAATCATTCAAGATTTAAACATAGACGGAAATCCGAGGAAAATTGGTTTTAACAGACAATCATTTGATAAAAAGGAAGCGATTATTGTGTAGCTTTGTGCTAATCGAAATGAGAAAAAGAGATAAGGTTTCATTTAATCCCGTGACAAAGCACTGATCCCATCACTGCACCTCTTATCCAAAATATTTTGGCCATATTCTTATCATCTTACTTAAAAAAATCACAATGTTTTCAGGTGTTCGTTTATTCGACTTTTCGCAAAAAGTTAATTATAAAACTGAAATTTTAGCCGGCCTTACTGTTGCCATGACCATGATGCCCGAATCGCTTTCGTTCGCGATTTTAGCGGGATTTCCACCTTTGGTGGGTCTCTATGCTGCTTTTATAATGGGATTAGTTACTTCCATCTTCGGCGGAAGGCCAGGTCTGATTTCTGGTGGTGCCGGTGCTGTGGTGGTGGTAGTTATTGCCCTGATGAAATCCAATGGCATTGAATACGTATTTGCTGCAGTTGCCATGGCAGGAATGATACAGATTGTGATCGGCCTTCTAAAACTGGGGAAATTTATTCGTCTCGTACCACAACCTGTAATGTATGGTTTTGTGAATGGTTTGGCTGTGATTATTTTCATGGCGCAGCTGGAGCAGTTTAAAACTGTTTTAAATGGGAAGGTTACCTGGTTATCGGGGGAACCCCTAATGATTATGGCGGGACTTGTTGCTTTAACTATTGCTATTGTTTATATCTTCCCTAAAATCAGTAAAGCTGTACCTCCATCTCTTGTTGCTATTATAGTGGTATTCCTCCTTGTACTGGGATTCGGTATCCATACAAAAACAGTGAGCGATATAGCTGCTGTAAGTGGTGGTTTTCCTCCATTTCATATTCCCAATATCCCCTTTAACTTTGATACACTGCAAATTATATTTCCATACGCACTGATTATGGCGGGAGTAGGACTGACGGAAGGATTGCTGACTTTAAATCTGGTAGATGAGATGACAGGCACCAGGGGAAATGGTAACAGGGAGTGCATCGCCCAGGGCAGTGCTAATATTCTTAATGGCTTTTTCTATGGCATGGGTGGTTGTCCGATGATTGCGCAGACCCTGGTTAATCTCTCTGCCGGATCCAGGGCCAGGTTGTCTGGTATTATTGCCTCATTGACCATTTTGCTTATCATCTTGTTCGGTGCACCAGTTATCGGAAGATTGCCGATGGCTGCATTAACAGGAGTAATGATCATGGTAGCCTTTGGCACATTTGAATGGCTGAGTTTTAAAATCATTAATAAAATGCCTAAGCAGGATATTTTTGTGATGATCATTGTTGCGGTAATTACTGTATGGCTCCACAATCTTGCACTGGCGGTACTTGCTGGTGTGATTATCTCTGCGCTGGTATTTGCCTGGGAAAGTGCCAAACGCATCAGGGCGAGAAAATACCTGGATGAAAATGGTGTGAAATATTATGAAATCTATGGTCCCCTTTTTTTTGGCTCCGTAACCGCTTTCAATGAAAAGTTCGATGTAAACGCTGATCCTGCTGAAGTGGTGATTGATTTTAAAGACAGCAAAATCACAGATATGTCGGCCATAGATGCAATCAATAAACTGACTGAACGCTATAAAAATGCGGGTAAAAAATTACTATTAAAACACCTGAGCACAGATTGCCGCAGGTTACTTCACAATGCAGCAGAAGTTATCGAAGTAAATATCCTGGAGGATCCAAGTTATACTGTCGCGACTGAAAATTATAAAAGCTGATCAGTCTTAGCTTGGATTAGGTGCAATAGTAATATCTTTATGTATATTCATCATCTGCATTAAACAAATGACACCTTACGAAGAACAGGCTTATATTGAGTTACAATTCTGGCAGCTAAAAATGCAGCAGCAGCCTTCGTTTACAGACAGACTTTCTCAAAAGGTGCAGCATAAAATTAATCACCTGATTCCTGAGAAAGTGCACCAGGTGATTACCGTGACCATAGAAAAGATGGTTAAAACTGTTTTATTAGGCGCCAGGTATACGACTAAACAGGCCAGGATGGAAGGTACGCTGCAATTACGGGAGGCGCATGTGAAACAACGTATTGAGTTTTATAAGAAAACTGCGGGGATTGAAGGTGCTATCACAGGTGCAGGCGGCTTCCTGATGGGATTAGCTGAATTTCCGGTACTGATTGGCATTAAACTGAAGTTGCTTTTTGAAATTGCAGCACTTTATGGCTTTGATGTGAAAGATTATAAAGAAAGAATTTATATACTATATATTTTTCAGATCGCCTTTTCGAGTCAGCAGAACCGCAATAAGGTTTATAAAACTATCGCCGATTGGGAAGGAATATACCGCACACTCCCGGCAGATGAAAATGAGTTCGACTGGCGCGGTTTTCAGCAGGAATACAGAGATTATATAGATCTTGCAAAAATGGCGCAACTGATCCCTGTGATCGGTGCGGCTGTCGGTGCAATCGCAAATTACCATTTGCTCGACAATTTAGGGGAAACGGCAATGAACTGCTACCGAATGAGAGCCGGGGAATACAGATAATTTTGTAGATATTCTCCCTGAATATCTGTAAATTACATTATCTAAAACCTTACCTATGAAAGACTTAAAAGCTGCAATTGAGATTAATCCTCAGCGCAATGTGCCACGTCGTATTTATGATATTGACGCTAAACCCAGCAATGAACCGCCTCAGCAGATTGCCCATGATATCTTATTAAAGATCACTACAGATTTGCAGATCAAGTCAGATCTTTCACAGCTCAAATTTGATCAGGTGAAGGAGAGCATACTGGGTTATCACGTGTTGTATCAACAACAATTTCAGGGAAAACCGATTTCCGGTGCGTGGATCAGGGTAGATATTGACAAGGAGGGAAAAGTATATAATATCCTCAATGATCTGGTGCCTGAACCCCTATTAGAGAAAACAGAAGACCTTGAAGCGCAAAAAGCGATGAAAGCAGATGCGTCAGCTGCTGTTCCGCAATTGACTGCAGCCGATGCAAGATTGCTCGCGCTGGACGTAGTTAAACCTTCTCAGGCTACAGAAGATGATATTTATGCTACTGAACAAGTTTATTACCCTCATCATGGTATTCCGGTTTTGGCATGGAAGGTGATTATTAAAGTACATCATCCGGATGCAGAATGGAAAATATATTTCGACGTTCTTTCCGGCGCGATCATAGAGAAAATTAATCTCATTAAATATATTGATGGCACAGGAAGAGTATTCGATCCTAATCCTGTTGCTATATTAAATGATACTACGCTCGAAGATACTTCCGTAATTCCCGACAGTGCTTATGTAGAAGTGGTTTTAAAGGAATTGAACAATACAGGCATGCTGGAGGGACCTTATGTAAATACCAGCACTACCAGGTCACGTTTTAGAAGCACAAATTTCAAATTTAACTTCAGCAGGGCAGACCGGGCATTTAAAGAAGTAATGGTCTATTTTCACATAGATAGTGCCCAACGTTATATTCAGCAATTGGGATTTGATAATGTACTTAATCATTCCATCGCAGTGAATATTGATGGTACTACAGATGATAATTCCTTTTACAGCCCGGTAACTCAATCGCTCACTTTCGGCACCGGCGGTGTAGATGACGCGGAGGATGCGGAAGTTATTTTGCATGAATACGGCCATGCGATACAGGATAATCAGGTAAACGGTTTTGGCTCTGGAGCGGAGACCCGGGCAATGGGTGAGGGATTTGGTGATTATCTTGCTGCCAGCTTTTTTTCAGATAAAAAACCTGAACTGTTAAAACCAACCATCGGGAACTGGGATGCTGTAGCCTATAGCGGTGCTGAACCACCCTGCCTCAGGCGTTTGGACAGTAATAAAAAATACCCTAAAGATGTGACTGGAGAAGAGCATAATGATGGTGAAATCTGGTCTGCCTGCCTGTGGGAAATCCGTTCTGCTTTGGGACAGCGACTGGCTGACCGTTTGATCATAGCGCATCATTTTTTGCTTGATCCTAAAGCTGCTTTTCAGGACGCCGCAAATGCACTGATTACTGCGGATGGCAACTTGAATCAGGGTCAGCATAAAAATATCATCACTAATATATTTATTGCAAGGGGTATTTTACCTAATCCGCAAAGAAATAATAAGCGTGCTGGTGCACGATTTAATGATGTTTGAAGAGCTTATATGTGCGATGAAAGGTATAACAGTGAACCGTATTTCATGATGATGAACATTTATTCAAATGAACAAGGCCTGCAATTCTTTCGAATGCAGGCCTTGTGATTCTGTTAACAATTCAATTTTTATCCGCCTGTTTATAGCTGTTATAAAACATTGTCAGTCAGTCCGGCATACTCCTGAAAGTCTTTTGCCTCAGCATATGCTTTAAAGTTTTGAATATCAGAACGGATCATCCGCTCAAAAACGCCATTAAATAGTGAAGTAATTCCTCTTCCTACACTTCCTGCCGGAGGGAAATAATCAATTTCGATATGTAATTCGGTTCCTGTTCCATTTAAGGTATCCTTAAATTCAACTTTACCCGCATTGTCAATCATTGAACCACTTACCGATTGCCAGCCGATATAACGGCCTTCATCTTCTCTGGTAATTTCTGCATTCCAGTTCAGGTCAATCAATCCGCCAGGTGTATTTGCTACCCAGTGTGAACGGCCATCTCCCGTTTCTTCCACACTTTTAAGGTGTGTCATGAATTTAGGCAGGTTAGCTAATGCTCTCCAGAACTCATAAACTTTTTCTCTTGGGGCATCGATGACCATCACTTCTGTAATATTGATTGCTTCCGGATCAGTAGTATCTTTTCCCAGCTGCTGATAAATAGGACATACACCTGTCGCGCCACGGTATATCAGGTATCCTCCGGCTACTGCGCCCTGCAGACCCAGAAAAGGGTGGCTTACTAAATTAGTCAACCCTTTGAATAACAAATAAGATCCTGCTGCGATAGAAATTGCGCGTTCTCCTGTGTCTATATTTTCCTGTCCTGTAGTGTTTAAATTCAGCGACTTAATTCCGCTAAAAATTTTATCTGTTAATTCGTTGCTCATAGTGTAGATTTTGACCAATTAACAACCTCAGTGCCGGAAAGTTTTTGGAATTGGAGGAAAGGTATATGTCCCATCAGTATTTAGTTTAAATGCCCGTAAGTGTACCGCCAAACTGGATAGATCCGTTTACATTCATACCGGTCAGTTTGAAGTCAGTTGTATCACCCCATTGGAACGAATTGGTAGCATCAGTGATCATCGCATCGATTGATGGTAAATTATCAGGAATCTCTCCAGCTATCCATACTGGAATTTGCTCCAGTACAGCAGCAATTGCTGATGCAATTCCTCCAATAATAGCAGCAACTACCACTCTTGTAACTACAGTTTCAGCGGCAGTTGCCAAAGTAGAGAAAGCTGCAGTAGCAACTGCGATTATTATGTCAGCAATTGCCTCCGTCCAAATTACCCAATTGGCCACAACAGTTGATTGATGTTGTACAGGTTTGCCAACAGGTAAATAAGTAATGGACTGCCCACCTGTTTTTTTATTTATGCCTAATTGCAACTTATAATTGGAAGTAGTTTCAACATAAGCATCAATACCAGCAGAAATATTGATATGTACATAAGTATATATTTCTATTACCTCATTATCAACACTAAAACTGAAGGATTCTAATTGTGGTATATAATTCAGTCCCGCATGACGGATAGTACTCATCGTCAGTATTGTATCAGGTGCTAATATAATTTTGTCATTTTCGATTGTAAAAGTAGTTGAAGTTGCATTTTTAAATGCTCCCGGAAGGCCGGGCATAACCATTTGACTAAGGAAGTTATCAGCAGAAATATTAAAACCTGCTTTGTTACCAGGGGGAATTGCACCTGCATTTAATTCCTGGGTGGTTTGATCTGGCGAATTGTTATTTACCATACAGAGTACTCCCAGATATGATGAATCCAAATCTTTTCCTAAGGTAAATGCGTAGCTGGTATAAGTTGGTTTTAACCATTGAAATGAGGCTTTTGAGGCGGTTTCATTCAAATTCACGATCGCAAAAATATGCTGGAACTGTGATAAGTTCTCGTCCGCCCAATTGGTAAGTAAATTTGCTATTGCACCACTAGCACCATCCAGACCGGAGGCAGCGGGGCTGGAAGAGGTAATGGTTACATTATCTACCGTTATGATGGGTTCAGATTCATTTTCGGTAGTAGTCTTCAACATCAGTTTTAATTTGTTTGCATCACCTGTGGCCGGTATGAGGTTTAATAAAACCTCTACTACTGCTATCCCTCCACTAACAACGTGGGGTATATCATTTAATACAACTGTACATGTATTCAATGGGAATTTCATGCTGATTTTTGTACCGCTGGCCGATTGACCCATTTCCAGCTGCCAGGGACCAAATGTTCCACTACCGCTGTAACCTCTGTTAAAATCATTCGGTGGTACCGTGGCTGCCCAGGAAGTTGGATACTGATCAGGAAACTGCTGCATTCGTTTGGTAATGTAGCTATTGAGGTCTGTGTAACTAGCGGCAAAAACAGTGTCCCAGTTATTGGTTAAAAATGGTTGTGAATGGTAACCGTTAGTTTTCCGGAGCGTTTTTTCTCTTCCTGATACTGGCAGTTCGCTTAACATTTCCAGTCTTATTAACTGGTCTTTTTCTGTGGATAAAATTGTTGGGTTCATCATATTTATTTTAGGGTTAAGATTGTGTTCCTTTGAGGGTACAGGCATCATTTAACTGCACTGAAGACATAACCGGTGACGTCTTACCAAACCAGTTAATGCCCATCGCTATTGTATTAATACTTTGGTTGTTAATATTATTTATGAGCTTATTGCTCAGACTGCTACATATTTCCAGCACCACTATATTCACTATCGTCTTCACTAAAAGTCCGGCAAACCACCAATACCAGGGAATGGACGCATCATGACTGGAAATAGGTTTAGGATCAGCGGTGAACTGCAGTTGCATATTCCTCACCTGTGAATTGAGTGTGGGGCGACTTTCAACCGAAAAGGTCATACTGATGCCCGCTTTTAGGCTGCAGTTTCCTTTTACATTTAATATGATCCCCTGATCTGTCATCGATGCAGTTAATTGTGTGACTTCGGGGTAATAATCTATCAGACCCACAGTTATAGGATCAAGGTTAAATGGTGACCTCAGTTGTATCTGATCTCCTGTGTTATTTATTGATAAATCATTTATTGACAAGTTTTTGCCGAATGCGCTTGCAAGAGCAGGCAATATTATATTTTTTAAGAAGAGATTGCCCGTAAAGGCGAAGGTGATATTGTTTTCATGAGTTGGGAGAATCTGTGCGTCGTACTGCGGGATTTCAGCAATTGATTGATGGTTTGTTACCGACAAAATAATCAGATAATCTTTACCCTGTAGCTGACTTGCATAACAATAAATCGATGCAGTCGGTGCTAACCATGGAGTGCCCGAAGCTTCAGGTAAACCTAATTGCGCGAAAACATAATTCATTGGTTTAGCTGCGCTAACCATCATTTTCACAAAGCTATTCGCCAGGTCTTCCTGGCCGGTAAGTCCGAGGGCAGCAATAATAGCAGCCGGTCCACTGATCGCCAGAGGAGTGACTACATTTTTTTTAGGTAAATCTCCAAGGCAACCGGCACTGCCGAAGGCAAAAATCAATGAGTTTGCACCTGCTGATGCCTGGGCAATAAAACTGAGTGATACGGCCAGTTTAATTGTTAAACCACTAATATCTAAAGTTTGTTTCGGGGAACTGATTGTTCCGCTTTTGATAGGTAGAAAGACCGCGATAATATCTACGCTGTCTGCGGAACCTATCGACCATTGAGCCAGCTCACCGCTGCAAGAATAGGGTAATACAATTCCTCCACCTCCTCCGCTGAATTGGAAATTGTTGAGGATCTGATTCCCGTTTTTGCTTAAATCCCTGTTGATCTCATCCAAAGAAATAACCGAAGCGGTGTCCCAATTGTACAGTGATATCATGTTTAAAAATTTAATAAATTAACATTTTCTTTTGTTACTTTAATTAAATTTACAGTGATATAATCTGCAGTGAAACAGTGTATTAACCTGAATTTAGATACAGGAATTTTCACCTGTGATAGCATGGGAAATTTTGATAACCTGCACTATATTTAACCCCTGGATAGCCTCTGCCTCACAGTTTGATATTTATTCTTAGCAGAGCAGTATGTTTATCAATGATTTGAGGTTAAACCCAGCTTTATTCCAGATACATATTTTCGACTTTCCATAGCTATTTTAAATCGCTGAGAAGCTTGCCAGAAATTGATCCTGCTGATCTGTATATAAATAGTGAGAACAGTTTTTCAGCAATTTCAGTTTGTCTTTTCCGATGATGTCTTTTAACTCCTTCATTTGCAGAATTGAAAAATTCCGTCATCCTTACCGTAAAGAGCAGAGATTTTCATTTTTCCCGCCATTAAATGTTTCAGCACAGGGATAATACTCATCGTAGAGTAATGTTCATTGTTCCAAAAGCCCTCTACTGCTTTGTCGTTTTTCTGCGCAGAAAATTTACGGTACTCAGGATCTGATTCCAGCTGAGCATAAAGACGTTCTGCCTGTGTTGTTTTATTTTCGGTGGAGAAGAATCCATTCTTCGAAGAGTGCCTGAAGCAGTTAGTCCTGTACTCAAACGAGCTTTCGTCCATCAATTCAATCCTTTTAACGTCACTAAGAGCCGGGGTGTCTTTTTGCTGCTGATAAATAGCTTTCGAACGGTTTAATACGGTATGGTAAGTATCTTTTTGTGAGAGTAAAGCACTTACAAGGACCAGTGATTTTATTTTAGAGGGATATCTTTCTGCAGATAAAGCCGAGACGATCCCTCCAAAACTGAACCCGATTAGGGTAGCTTTATGAAGACTAAACTTGGTATAAATAGAATTTAAGTCATCGAAAGTCTGATTAAAAGTATAGGCAGCACCTTCACCTGATGACAATCCCTCACCACGCCGGTCATAAATAATCACATAATATCCTTTGTCTGCCAGGTGCTGTGCAGTAGTCGCGCCGAAAGCTGCCGAGCTGCTTCCCGGTCCGCCGTGAATGAAAATGACAGGCTCATTTTTACTCTTACCAAAAGATTTTATAAAGAGATTTTGCGCGATAGAGAAATGGCTGAACAGGAATAAAACTGTAAGGAAAAAAAGAGGTTTCATCGGTGGAGATAAAATTATTATTGCAAAGTTAATGTAAATCTAATATTATTCTTACTTCGCTATTCTAAAGGGATTAGTCATTTTTGAAATTATTCCGTATCTATGTAAAGGTCCTCTGACCATGTTAAATACTTCTGTTAACCTAGCATAGGCGCATTCATACGCATTTAAACAATGAATAATTTTGACTTTACACAGCAAATAATCCTGGAAGATGAAACAGCTTTGCTTCGCCCCTTACAAATAACCGATGTGGAGCATCTAAAACAATTTTCACTTACAGAACCTGATTTATGGAAATATTCCCTTGTGCAGGCGATAGGTGAGCAGGGACTCAAAGATTATATTGCAGCGGCCATTCGGGGTAGGGAGGAAAAGAAGGAATATCCTTTTATTGTTTTCGATAAACGAACCGGGAGTTATGCAGGATGTACCCGCTTTTATGATATACAGCCTGCAAACAGTTCCCTTCAGTTAGGGTATACCTGGTATGGGAAGGATTTTCAGGGAACCGGTCTCAATAAACATTGCAAGTTCCTGATGCTGGAATTTGCTTTTGAGCGGTCAGGAGTGGAACGGGTAGAATTTCGTGCCGATAATGATAACAAACGTAGTATTGCCGCCATGAAAAGTCTTGGCTGTACAGTAGAAGGAATTCTTCGTAGTAATGGGGTTCGTAAAGATGGTTCAAGGAGAGATAGTATCGTTCTAAGTATACTGAAAGAGGAGTGGCGAGATAAGGTTAAGGAAACATTAAACAACAAACTTACATAAGCGGGACGCGAAATAAAGTATAGCACTCTAAACAAATTCATCTTTTGATAGTTATAGTCCCATGAGTGTAACAGCAATTGATAATTACTTTTCGGGAACAAGTGGCTTATTGCTGCCTGTTCCTAATAAACTGCATTATCCTGAAGCTTTCAAAGACAAAAGCCGCTTAAGTTATTACGGGTCACTCATGAACAGCATTGAAGTGAACAGTTCTTTTTACAAAATTCCGATGGCAGCTACCGTTCGTAAATGGGCGCAGGAAGTACCGGAAGGGTTTAAATTTACCTTCAAATTATGGAAGGAAATTACTCACCAGAAAGGGCTGGTCTTTAGTTCTGATGCCGTTCAGATTTTTATGGAAACCATTGCACAGGCCGGCGACAAAAAAGGTTGTTTGCTTGTTCAGTTTCCGCCAGGCGTGAAGATAGCGAACTTTAGACAACTGGAACAGCTGTTAAGACAGATCAGGGAAAATGATACCGGTCTTTCCTGGAAAACAGCAGTTGAATTCCGTCATCCCTCCTTGTATAATGAGGACGTTTATGAACTGCTTAACAATTATCAGATGGGACTGGTGATCCACGATAAACCGCCCGCTCAGACACCTTTATCAGATTCGGAACCGGATTTCATCTATCTGCGCTTTCATGGACCTGATGGAAGTTACCGGGGAAGTTATGGCGATGATGTACTTTATGAATATTCGGAATATATTAAAGAATGGCTTTCGTTAGGGAAAACTGTATTTGTATACTTTAATAATACAATGGGAAGTGCTATACTTAATCTGGAGACCCTTAAACGATATGTTGGGGAGTATTAAAGCAATCACCATTTAGCTGGCTTACCGAAGTGTAAAAAGAAATTGACGGTTTTTTATTTGTCGGCTTCCAGAGATTTGAGATCGTTAATCAGTAAAATAACTCTTTTCGTTTTCTCGTCCAGATTTTTGACTGCTACATGCAGCATCTCTAAATACTCCTTGTCAACCTCATATTTTTCCTGTTCTATCAGGTACATCATGCCTAAAATCGAACATACTGGTCCCCGGTATTCATGAGAATGAATTTCAGCTATCTGTGTAAGCAGGCGATTTTGTGCCACAATCTTTTCTTCATCAGTTTTGCGTTTTGTGATGTTGCGTGCGGTAAAAGATACGCCCATGATCTCACCATTTGTACCTGATACAGGTTCAAAAAGTGCATCCCACCAAATTCTGTTTTCGGGATCTCCGTAAGTGCGCATTTCTAACTGTCTTCTTTCTCCTTTCAGTGCATAATTGAAATTAGTCATGAATGCCAGATTATCTGCTTCAGTCAGGTAATCTGCCGTAAAAGATCCGTAATTCATTTTCTTACCGGTATGCTCTTCAATATGAGAGAAAGCCGAGCGGTTAAAATCAATGATATGCCCATCAAGTCCTAAATACACATATACATCAGTCATGCTCTCGAAGAGAGACCTTAGCTTGATCTCATTTTTCCGTCCTTTTTCTCTTTCGCAGTTGAGCAGTTCATAACTCACCGTAAGCTCTTTATGACGAATCTTTGCCTCCATCACACTCATGATATGTCTGGAAAGGATCTTCAGCATGAGTTTCTGCTGACCGCTGACCGTACGGGGTTTATCATCTACCACACACAATGTACCGATCCGGTGTCCCTGGCTGGTGATCAGTGGAGCCCCGGCATAAAATCTGATCAGTGGTATATCAGTAAATGACATTGATTCTGACTGAGCCCTGCTTGGCGTAACATCTCCCACTACAAAAAGGCGGTTGCTTTTAATCACTTGTGTACAAAAGGACAATTTACGGGGATAGGATTCAAGTTTCGTTCCTTGCTTCACGCGAACATAAACGGTTTCCTCATCTATCAGCGTGACCATTGAAATTGGAGCGTTGAATACTTTTGACGCAATCGAAATGGTGTCTCTAAGATCCTGATCGTTTAAATCTAAGGCCATAAAATCCTGTACTGCTTTTAGTGTGCCCTTTTCTTCCATAATAACCTCATATGAAAGATAAACAATGAAATTTACATTTAGTTAGCTGAGGGCAGTTAGACCGAAAGGGATTAAATTCATGCTTTAACCGTTACTAAATCTTTTCATCCAATTAAGATGAAAACACAAATTTTGCTAATGTGTTTTGTGCTGTATAGTTGAATTTAGGGATTTAATTGTGAATTTGACGTTTGTAACTATTCTGTTACTTCTGAGAGCTTCAGACCCATGCTGTCAAAGATATTGATGAGCTGGTTATTTGACATTGGTTTGGACATGAAATCTTTCACATTCGCGAAGGTTCTGGCTTTATCAATATCATTCTGGAATATAGATGAAGACAGCATGTAAACCGGTATCATCTTTTGTATACTTAATTTTTCATATTCCACGAGAAATTCCCATCCAGTCATAATGGGCATATTGATGTCGAGAAAGATTAAATCAGGTAGTGTTAGATTTTGACTATTTTGTTTTTTGAGATGTTCAATGGCCAGTTCTCCGTTAGACATGGAAATAATCTCTAACAAGTAACCCGTCTTTTCAATTAGTTTTTTAATAATGAATATGTTAATAGCATCGTCATCAATGACCAGCAGCTGGAACGTAGATTTCATAATTTTTCAGTTAAGGCTTATCTGAGTGCCCGGTGATGCGGGGACATGATGCCTAACAACCTGTTTTTATAATTGTTTTATTTATATCCCTGCCAGTATATTTAACGTATTGTTCTTGATAACACACTGGTTTCAGGCTGTTGTTGATTATGATCACTCATCAGTTAAAATGAACATAAAGACTATATTAGATTATTTTTTTTATACGCTGATATACAGTATTTTAATTAAATTAGTTCTTGGTTATAGCTGATTTTTATAAATAATAATTAAAAGAGATATGAAGAATATAGCACTCGCTTTTTCCGGAGGTGGTTTCAGAGCTGCGGCATTCTCCTTAGGCACCTTGTCTTATCTGGATCATGTTCCTTATCTGGATCAGCCATTATTGGAGCAGGTAAAATTTATTGGTTCCACCTCGGGCGGCAGCATTACCAATTTAATGTATACTGCTGGTTTATGTGCTGATGAACCTTTTAATATCATTTATAAAAAGGTCTTTTGTGCGATGGAAGGGGAAAAACTCCTGGGACGGGTATTTGAAATTCTGAATGACACTCAATTGTGGCAAAAGCGTAAAGACAAAAGTATCAATCTGATTAATGCTTTTTCGATGGCGTATGATGAAGCAAATATGTTAGGAGGAAAGACCTTTGGTGAATTGTCAGAAAATATAAAATACACGCATTTAGATGAGATTACGGTGAATGCAACGGAGTTTACCAATGGCATCAGCTTCCGTTTTCAGAGTCAGCATGGTAATCCCTCATTTCCAAAGGGCAGAGTGGGCAATAACTATATTAATTTCAAGAGAGACCAGCTGGAAGTTGCCGGATTGATGAAACTTGGTGATCTGCTGGCCTGCTCGTCCTGTTTTCCGGGCGGGTTCGAGCCTTTTCTTTTTCCGGAAGATTTTACCCATGGAGAGCTCAATACTGATATGCTGGTACGTGCCATGCAATATAAAACCAATCCTTTTAGTCCCCCTGAAGAGGAAGATGAGCAGGAGAAAAGGACAAAGTTTTTCCTGATGGACGGAGGTATTGCCGATAACCAAGCCATAGAGAGTGTTCTTCTGGCGAATAAACGCAGACAAAAGAATAAACGGCCCACATTTGACCTCATTATAGCTACAGATGTGACGAGCTATTTTATGGATGGCTTTGATCTTCCTCCAGAAGATAAGCTGGCTGACTCAGGTAAAGCTGGAGTAAGTCCGTTATTTATTAAACGTACATTATTTGTTGGCGGATGCCTTTTTCTGCTGTTGGTTGCCCTCTATTTTACGCCCTACTGGAAAAGCTGGATGTATTTGCCCGTGATTCCAATGGCACTATCTTTAGGCATATGGCTTTATCTCACTGCCCAATTCGCTGCTGCAGGCAAAAAAGCCAAACAGGAAAACGACTCCTGGCTGATTGTGCTCCTGAAATACAGTGGGTATTTTGCGCGACTGAAAATGAACGTATTGAAATATATGATTCTGGCCCGCTTAAAGTCGGTATTGCTACTGGCAAATGATATCTACTTAAAGCAGATCAGGCGCCATTACTATAATATGGTCTACCGTGATCCGGACCTGTCTGGTCTTTTTATCAGCAATGCCATTTATGATTTAAGTCTGGTGAAGCAGAAGGCATCAGCGGATAAAGATCTGGTACAGGTGATTGGCTTTGATAGTCTTAATGATGCAGAGGATACTCAGATCCCTGCACCATCGGCTGCACTTAAAAAGGTAGCGGAAAAAGCAAGGCTGGTACCCACTACACTTTGGTTTAATCTCAACAACCCTGACCAGCAGCTTAGGGAAACAATAATTGCCACCGGACAGTTTACTACTTGTTATAATTTGCTGAAATACCTGATCAGGCTGGAGAAAATCAGCAGCGCATCACCAGCAGGAGAAGTGCAACCATTTGGGGAGGACTTAAGGTCGCTTAAAAATACAATGGCGGCCGACTGGAAAAAGTTCAATGAGGATCCTTATTTTATGTTGCCTGTCATTACACAGGTTAATCCCTGTTAGTATTGGTGTACAGTGGATTATCCATAAAACGGGACATTTGTCTGCTTTAATCCTTCCTTAACCGAAAAGGGTTAGTGCGAATAATAGTTAAATGAGCACGAATAATAAAATTTCCTGATTAAACAGGCTTTTTTTAATCTCTAAAGTGTTACTGCTGTATTTTTGCTATTTCAGATAGAAATTTGGCAGTATTGTTGTTGTGACTTGTATTTTAGTTCAACACAATAAACAACACTTATGGCTTCCAAAGCAACAAGCACTTGTTCATTTCAGTCCTGCATACCGTCAGGAAATTCACTATCCCAGGATAGTTTTCTATTTGTAACACATACAGATAACAGTGTTACAATTTTTCATTACAATTTATAACCTATGGAACTGAGAACAAATATCCAGATCGAAATTGATGGCGAGCAGGTGCTGCATTTCAACTCATTCACGCTTTCACAGAAATTCAATGAACATCATAGTTTTGAACTTACTGTTAACTATGATGCAATTGAACAGTCTGGGTCGCACAAGCTAAACGAAGCCCAGAAATGGGTGGGGGCTGTGCTGATATCCAGTTTTGATAATGGTAAGAATAACTTCAGAGGAATAGTCTGCGAAGTTGGATTGGTACAAAATCATGGTCTTCGCTCCAACATTGTGGTGAGCGGTTATTCCTGCACTGTCCTTTTGGAAGGTGGTGCTGCAATTACCTCCTTCAGCGATATGAACCTGCAGGATATTGCTGAAAAGGTGGCCAGTCCGGCATTATCTGGTTATGCTGAATTAAAAGCTAATACGATTTTTAAAGGATTGATCACTTATCAGACGCAATTTAAAGAGAGTGATTTTGCTTTCCTGAACCGGTTGGCCACAGAATATGGTGAGTGGTTTTATTATGATGGTACTTCCCTGTGTTTCGGAAAACCCGGGAGCCAGACTGAAGTATCTCTTGTGCTGGGACAGAATTTATCGTTGCTAAACTCCTCATTGCGTGTACTTCCTACCCAGTTCTCTTATTACAGCTATAAGTCTAACGAGGACATGCTGATCGATGAGCATACCAGTACCGATAATGAGCCCGCTAACGGATACGCTGCTGTTGCCAGCAGCCGTTCCAGGGAGTTATTCAATAGCAAACCGAACTTGCCTGTAAAACCCAGGCCGGAGAATAAATCACAGCTGTCTACCTTTATCAAAAATCACCAGGCAGGTGTTATTGCCGGCCTCACTGATGTAGCAGGACAAAGTACCCTTGCTGCCCTGGCTATTGGCAGTATTGCTGATATACATGTTTCCTTAAAAGATGGTCTGGATAGTTTTAAAAAAGAATCTGTTGATAAATATCTCATCACAGAGATTACGCATTACATAGACGGTCTGGGCCGTTATACCAATAACTTTAAAGGCATCCCTGCGGACGTAAAGGTGATTCCTGTAGCCAACGTGGTGGCGCCGGTGGCAGAGTCGCAAATTGCTACGGTAACCGATAACAAGGATCCTAAAAACCAAGGTCGTGTTAAAGTGCAGATGCTTTGGCAAAAAAATAACAATACTACTGACTGGATTCGTGTACTTACGCCAGATGCGGGGGGTAGCAATGTGCTTACACAGAACAGGGGACAGGTTTTTATCCCGGAAGCAGGCGATCAGGTGATCGTGGGCTTCAGATACAATGACCCGAACAGGCCATTTGTGATGGGTAGTATTTTTCAGGGCAGTACTGGTGCGGGAGGATTTGCGCAGAACCATATCAAGAGGATTTCTACACGTAGTGGTCATATTATCGAATTTGATGATGAAGAAGCTACCCAGGGGATCAAGATTACGGACCATCACAACAATATCATCCACATTGATACCAAGAACAATAATATTACGGTTACGGCAATAGAGACCATGACTTTCAATGCTAAAAATCTGGAGATACTGGTACAGGAAAATATGAACGTCAACGTAGGCAAGGACATGAACAGCCAGATTTCGCAGAACAATAAAACCACTGTAGGCAAACAATCTACCTTGCTGGCACAGAATATCGAAGAACGTGCAGATCTCGATATCATCAGCACTGCTAAAAAGGTAGAGAAAACTGCTGATGTGGTGACGATTAATAGTAAAGTAGAAAACCTGACGATGTATTCCGGCAAGTCTGTGGTAGCGAAGAGTGTAGAAAAAAACAAGCTTTTTTAATCGTAACCTGACAGCAAATGGAAATGCCTTTTAATCATCATGGTCATGTGCTGAGCAATGCGCTCAATTATCATCCTGCAAATCTGAACCGTACCTATGGTGTAGTCTTTAATACGGTAGATGGGGATAAAAAACTGGAGGTTCATTATGAGCTGACAGTGAAATCGTTACCTAGTCCGCATGATGGCTATCTATTGTTCGAAGTGGAGAAAAAAGATATTTATATCGACCATAGGATGCCTGATTTGATGATCGATCAATTAAATGCGGCCTGTGGCAGAGTAATTTATCCCCTGAATGTGCTAACTGATAAAAATGGTGTTTTTAAAGGGGTTAACAATATCAAAGCTATACTGGAAAGGTGGACTGCCCTTAAAATTGATCTGTTAAGATATTATACAGGTAATAAGGCAGAACAAGTGATCAGAAGTATGGACAGCGCGCTGAATAATAACCGGCACTTTCTACAGTCGCTGGTAAGAGATCAGTTTATGTCGCTTTATTTTGCGGATGTACTCGCTGTATACCGTAAAATTGGGGTCGACCAGTTCGATATTTCCGTCCCCCTGATGCCTTATCAGCTACCATTACAATATAAAATCAGGCAGATTTTTGATGACAGTACTACTGATAATGGTACAGTGAGTTTTATCAGGCAGGGGATCTGCGTGGACAGTCGCAGTGCAGAAGATATTGCTGCAGGGAGGCCAGTGGCAATGTCTGCCGAACTAATGAATATGCATACGCCGCTTACCGGCACGCTGCACCTTAAATATTCCATCTATAAAAATGACGGGACAATTAACTCGATTACAGGTAATGTGAACGTCGATTTTGGCGACAGGAAAAGACAGCTTAACCTGCAGATTTACCATTTGCGGGAAAAAGACCCTGCCGCGGACTTAATTGTACCCGCAGCAGAAAATAAAACAGTAGAGCAGACTAATCGGAAAAAGCGCAATGGTTTTTTCTCTTTTTTTAATTGATAACTATGAGTGAGAAACATCTGGTATGCCAGGGTGGAATCTGCATGTGTAAATACGGCACCACGCCTGATAAATTTAAAGTTATTTCGCAGAAAAAGCATTTCATCAATGATGAGCAGGGCAGTGAAAAACTGCTGGGCAATACTAAAGATATCGGCCAGCCCTTCGATGCTAAAACATTTGGCAGCTGCAAAAAGATGAACAATAATCCATGCAAGCCTGCCATTACCAAATGGACAAAGTTTTACGAGAACGTAGTGCTTGATAATGGTGGGAAATTGCTGCTGGAAGACAGCAAAGCGATCTGTTCAGTAGCGGGCGATCCCTGTGTGGAGTTCACTTTTCATGGGCAAACAGCAGCAGTCTCCAGTAAAAGTGCCGATAAAGCCGATCCTGATGTGTCATCCAATCTTAATCCCATGATTAACGTGGCAAAGATGAATGACGAGTATTTAGATTTTATGCTTGAAGAAGCGGATTAAAAAATATTGAGATGCGTAAAATTAAGGATGTAAAGGTAACTATCAATTCGGGCAAGGGTGTGGTGAATGCCAGTAACCATTTGGTGATACTTCAGGAAGCTGGGATGTTCACAATTGAGGTAACTGAAGAAGAAGTATATGATCCGAACGAAATCATTATAACAGCAAAAGCAAGACCTAAAAAAAAAGGTGTTAAACCAGCCGGGCCTGTAGTCCCTAAGGAAGCACCGGTGGCAGATACTGACTGGATATGGGTAACCATGAACAACAGAAATCTGGAAGGCAGGAGTAAAAATATTGGTCTTACTGGCAATAAATTGAGCCTGCGCTTTCCCAAAGTGCTTGAAGGCGGTGGACTTGCCTGGCTGGAGCCATTTATGCCAGGAGATCAGCCGACCAACAAAATGCCGAATGGTTATTATATCTCCGCAAAAGGCGAAGCAAAAATCCTTGATATGGTTTGGCGTGAGTACAGTGAGAATTATGATGGTAAGATGATCAACGGCAGTGTAAAAAAATTTAATGATAGCGTACAGCTTCATGTATATACGCAGGGTTTATTTGGCCACGATATTAACGTGGGGCTGATGGACAACGGGCTGATCAAGGATGATGCACTAAATGTATATAACCGTGGTGAGCAGATGCTGTCTACTTTTTTTGCCGCAGAGGTCAGGGTTTATAAACTACTGGACGATGAGCGCGGGCTGGTCAAGGTGCAGGACACGATGACCAATCAGACTAATAATGCTTCAGGTAATAAACAAAGCGAATACTTTGTGCAGAAAGCTGTATTTGATGTTTATATTGATCCGGTCTGGAAAAGTAAGGTGGGTAAATCTCTGGAAATTTATGCCAAAGTAAGAATCCCGGGCAATGCGGTGGAAACAATCAATAAGAAAGTTTTTATAGAGGTAGAAGGAGAGTCGGTTAAAAATTCTGCATTAAGTATGACGGGTAATACTCCTGTGCTGGTAGATGATGTGCCTACCGAAGTGAATGCTTTTTTACCCTGCAAATATACAGCTGTAATCCTCCGCGTTCCCGAAAAGGATGAGACTACCGGAAAAGATATAGAAAAAGCAATTTTTCTTTACAAACAGGATGTAACCAGCTTGCGTACATTGAGACATTTTGAAGTGGTGACGGGCGAAACCCAGGGACTCAAAAAGATTACCCTCCAACTGAGTGACCTTTCTACGTTGGAGAGCGATTGCTCCAGGCCTGCAGGCCAGAAACATAAGGGGAATGTACTCAAATTAGTCAGCTTTCCAGAGGCGAGGGGAGATGCGAAAAATATTAAAAAAGCGGAGAAAGAAGTAAAAAGCCCCTGGGAAAATAGTACTAAAGCGGGATTTAGTATTTTCGGTGCAGGCAGCAGTACCACCAAAATATGGGGTGCTGATTCCGTGTTGGAAGTGCTGAGTCATACCGATTCGGAAATTAGTTTTAATTCCAGGTTTATATACGACAGGTCACCGATATTACTGACCAATATAGAAATGCCCTGGATACTCAGGTACTTCTGGATGTCTAACCGCGTGGCCGGCAAACCTTATATTATTGCTGCAAGCACTTGTCGCCATGACCAGCAGATCAAAATTTATCCTTATCCCGATGTAGTATGGGAGCTGGCATTGGAATTCAAAAATACCAAAACTAAAAAGACTTTAATGACTTCGGCCACTTATATTCAGTCGGCCGAAGATAAAAAGAAGAAATGGAAAGCCAGTGGCGACAGGGAGTTAACCCTTGCGCTGCATGCCAAGTGGGATGGTGGAGAAAAGGTGGACCTTACCGAGAAAGTATGGGAGAGCATTCGTACTAAATTTGAGAAACTCGTAGCAGTTGTAGATATTGTTAAAGGTATCCTTTCTGGTGCCAGAAATGGTCAGGATCCAAATGCGGCGCAGCCAACCGGCGAACAGAAACGCAAGATGGATGAACTGAAACGCAGATTTGAAGCCGATAAGCTAAAAAGTGATCGTGAACAGATTGAGGCAGATAAGCAGGAGCAGTATTACCAGGATAAGATCCGCACCCTGTGGCAGATGGATAAAAACAGTACAGAATATAAAAAAGCAGCAAAAGACGTAGCTAATTTGCAGCGCCGTACCCATAAGAAATTCCCCAAGTTGAAGAGGGCTGCTATCGGGATGGAAGTAGAGTGGCCCAGTGTTAACGTTGCAGTAGGATGGAGCAGGGTAAATACCAGTTCCAAACAGCTTGATGCTGTAAAAAACCAAACTGGTATTCTCCTTACCGGCAGTATTGAAGCGAAACCACTTATTGCCGTTTCCGTATTTCTCGACTTTCTGGCATTGGTGCAGCGTGCACATCCTATTGCACTTGCTGTCATCGCTATTGTAGATGTAGCACTGAGCGCGCTGAGTGAAGACAATGCAATTACCTGTGAACTGCGCGCTACAGGTAGCGTTGGCGGAAAGCTGGAAGGTTTTTTAAATACACTTACCGGCGAGAATTCCCTGAGTCCTAAAGACAGGAAAGCCAATAATAAGGCCGGGATTACCTTTACTGGCGACCTTGAACTGACACTCCTGATCCAGATCAACGTTCAGGTTGAGCAGGATTATCTTTTTGTAAAAGTACAGGGAGGAGTAGATGCCAGTATGAAGGCTTCGGCAAAAGTATCTGCCCGGGCAATAGTAGACTCTGACGAGAAGGGTTTCTTCACCAAATTTTATGGTACTTTTGAAGGGCTTGAAATTGTTGGAAAGGCGAAAATCCAAGGTAGTATATCAGGTAAGATTCCTAAACGGAAGCCTGCTACCGGTGCTCCGGCATCCACTGCCGTGCAGCCTAAAGATACCAATCTGGCTAAAGGTGAATTAGAGCAAGGTATCAAATGGCAGGCCATTGATAAACAGGATGAAATAGAATTAGGTATAATCCATTTTTATCCGGATTAGCTAGGAGATCATAAGATGAAGAAAATATTCGTTTATTTATTATTAGGCAGCTCATTACTGTCATGTGCACAAAACAACAAAAAGATGAACAACCCGTCCATACCAGATTTATATAAAGAAGTACAGTTTAAAGACCAGAACACAAATTATAGAGCCAATATCCAGGTAGGTGCCTGTAATTTCAGTCTCCTGATAAATGATGTGCCTGTTGTACAATATCTTGAAGAATCAAGTGGTACGTTCAATACCACTTCGCCTATCAATAACGTTATCCTGAAATCCGGTAAACAGACTTATAAACTTATTTTATATCCTGGATACAAGGATGGGCAGCCTGCAACGACCTTATCTGAAAATGTATTAGTAGATATCAATATTGAAGGTTTTAAGTATAGGGGGTATGCTGTGGAGAAAGTAGTTCCCCCTGTGTCTCTTGTTCATATTTCCGCTAAACAGCAGAACTTTAAACAGGCGGGTCAGCCTGTAGCTGTATTCGAAGGCGTGTTTGACATTGAGGTCCCTTATGAAATTGCCGGCTGGTCCGAAAGTCAGGATCTGCGTAAGGAAGATCCCGATGCATTACTGCAAGAGATACTAGCTGCTTACAAGGAATTTGGGGATATTGTTACCGCTAAAGATAGTGTGCGACTCAGCAACCTGGTGTATCAGAAAGAAAAAGATTACGCGCAGGCCCTGTTCCTGGATCAGGAGGGCACGAAAAAGCAGTGGGATACCTACAGCACCATTCTTCATGCGAAGGAACTCGACATGCAGCCGATCGAAAACTATAAGCTGAAGTTTTACGGTAACGGTCGTCTGGTTACTTTGGAGCGGATCGATTACCCATATGCGGGTCAGCCGGCATTGCGTGCTGACGTCACCGATTCGCAGGGCGAGGAATACACAGAATACTATTTTTACTATCTCCATAAAAAGGCAGGCAGTAACAAACTTGAACTGATCCATTAGTAACATCCTGATTCCATTTCCTTGAAAAAGTATTTTTTGTTGCTGTTATTCCTTGTTTCCTTATCGTTTAGAGGATATGCAGATTCAGTTTTAGACAGTATCCTGAACCCTAAAACGCGAGGTAATGGTTATGTAAGCGATGCCGGTGCGCTTCTTCAACCGGAAACCATCCGCAAGGCGGACAGTCTTCTGGCGCAGCTTAACCTCGAAAAAAAAGCTCAGGTGGCAGTGGTACTGGTTAGTTCCATTGGTCACGCAGTGCCTAAAGATATTGCCACCCAGCTCTTCAGAAGATGGAGATTGGGTGATGAGGCCAGTAACAACGGGCTGTTGATCCTGCTGGTAAAGGACCAGCGGCGGATAGAGTTTGAAGTAGGCTATGGGCTGGAGGGGATTCTACCAGATATCATTACCCAGCGGATACAGCAGGAAGTTATGGTACCTGCGTTGAAATCGGGGAATTATGATGCTGCCGTTCTTGAAGGACTGGCGCGTATCGCTGCCACATTTACCGAATATGATCAGCAGGTGGCAACGGCCAGTGCTGACCGTGGACATGCCGGGGTTGAAGATCAACAGGATCCACGCCTCATTTTTGTGATCCTGCTATTGGTTGTTTACCTTATTGCCGTTTCTTTTTATGCTGCTTTCACACCAAAAAAGGGGATGTTTAAACAGTCTCCTTTATTATTGCGCTTATTCATAATTTTCGGGCCGATGTTGCTGGTGCTCTTACTAGCTTCACTTAGCCCGGTAAAAATCAATTATTTGGTTGTATTGCTGCTCATCTACCTGTGCTGGGCTGTTTATTATAGTTATACTATTCCTGCACGACAGCGAAAAAGTGTTAGGAAAACTTCTGTTACGAGCAGAACTACCAGGTATTTGGCCCTCCGTGATGCAACAGCTGGTGATTATATATATATACTTTTATTTCCTTTTCCTGTACTGGCATTTCGGTATTTATCCGTCCGTAAACAGTTAAGCGCGATTCGTTATGCGCCATATATAGCAGATCAATGCAAAGGAATGATGCAGCTCGTTAAAAAAGACAGGAACGTTTTGCTGTCTGAAACAGAGCAGCTGGAAGAAAAATTGGGCGGTTTGGCTTATGATATCTGGCAATGTGATCAGAATGATTTTGTTGTGAAGCTAGCCTACACTGAAACCGGTGATAAGGTATGTCTTTGTAAGCAGTGTAAAAACTATACTGCTGTTCGCGTGAAACGGACTGTGGAACTGAAAGCAAGTACCCGTAATACAGGTTATGGGTATAATGAATATGTGTGCCGTAATTGTGCTGCAGCATTCAGTGAAGATTTTACGTTGGCAAAAAAACTTTCCGGCACTTTTACTACGAATAACGGTGGTAGTTCGCGGAGCAGTTCCGGCAACAGTTCTTCTGGCTCTGGAAGTTCATCCTCTGGCGGTAGTTGGGGAGGTGGCAGTTCCGGTGGTGCAGGTTCGGGAAGCAACTGGTAAAAACCCTCTGGTAAACAGAAGGGGATTTTGCGGGAACTGACTCCTCATTCCTGATATTGGAAAGACAGATTCTCCATTTTACAGCCTGTTAGTTGTACTGATTCCTTGTAATTGACCCTTTTGTCAATGCTGATACTATTTATCTGTCGAGCTAATTTTCAGCAGTTTTTGATTAGTTCCCTTCAATAGCTTAATCATATTTTGGATGTGGTGAATTATCAGCAATAGTCTACTGATGGTTTCACATTAGAATAGGATTAAAAAGCTATACTGACTAAATTAATAAATTTGTCAGCAAAATTAAATTATGTGTATTTTTTTTATAAAATGTGCTGTTATTGCCTTATTTTGCAATTCAATCAAATATATATTTAAGTAGATCATAAGAATAGACAAATTTATAATTATTAACTCATCAGCCTCGAACCAAATTATGATACAAAGAAACATCACTAAAGATATTTTATTAGGAGTAGCAACAGGAGACGCATTAGGAGTACCTGTTGAATTTTTGTCCAGGGACATTCTAGCAGTAAACCCGGTCTCTGGTATGCTGGAGTATGGCTCTCACGATGTACCTAAAGGAACTTTTTCTGACGATTCTTCTTTAACCTTTTGTTTGGCGGAAGCATTAACTAAACCCTTTCAGTTGATGAATGTCGCCGATAATTTTGTAAGCTGGTTAAACGACAACTACTGGACACATGGTGGTAAGTTGTTTGATGTAGGCATTGCTACACAAAAAGCGATCAGAAATCTGGCAAATGGCATGCATCCGGAATTAGCGGGCGGGAATGGTGAAGATGACAATGGTAGCGGATCGCTAATGAGAATTCTTCCTTTGGCTATCTTTCTGAAAGATAAACCTGTTGAAGAAAGATACAGAATCGTGCAGCAGGTTTCGTCATTAACGCACAGGCACATCCGTTCTGTCATTTCCTGTTTTTATTATGTGGAATTTGCATTGGGTCTGATTGACGGAACGGATATCTTCACTATTTATGATCACCTTAAACAATCCGTTTTTAGGTTCCTTGCTTCTATTAATGTTGATCAGCAGGAAATTGAACATTTAGACCGTTTATTAAAAGGAGATATTTATACACTCACTGAAAAAGACATTAATAGCAGTGGTTATGTGATCCATACGCTGGAAGCAAGCATCTGGTGCCTTTTAACGACCAGTACTTATGCCGACGCTGTGCTGAAGGCTGTGAACCTCGGTTTGGATACCGATACTACTGCTGCTGTTACGGGAGGTTTGGCCGGGTTGCTTTATGGCTATCAAAGTATACCAGAAGAATGGCTTAATGATCTGGCGAGAGTTAAGGATATTGAAGATCTGGCAGATCGCGTGCAGAATTTTCAGATCCCTTCGTTGTCTATGTCTGACGTTTAATATTTAACAGTGATCATTCGTTTGCTTCCATAAATAACAAGCGAATGATCACTGTTTAACCTGCTTTTTAGGGATTTCATTCCAGACGAACTAGTTTCCGGAGAGTATTTTTATCCGATTAGCAGCATGTTGATTTCCCGGATTTAGCGATAAAGACTTTCTATAATTCAGAAGGGCATTTTTGTTGTCGCCATCTAGTTCCAGCATTTCTCCCAAACTGTCATATGTATTTGCACTTCTGGGAAACAGCTTTGTATTTAGCATAAAAATAGCTAAAGCTTCCTTCGGTTTTTTCTGACTGAGCAACAGATATCCCCAATCGTTCAGTTCGTCTTCATCAAATTTCAGTGCAGCATCTTTCTTTAATAAGCCTGCTACAACCCGACCAGCATTTGAAAATCCTTGTTTCAACAGTTCAGTTCGTAATTTCGTGATGGCAGGTGATAAACCAAAGCCATTAGCGGTTCGCATATCTGGAATATAATAACCTGCTATTTCATCTATAAATTGTTCAGGATTGGAACCCATTAAATTGGAAAGGACGATTATAGAAAGATCATCCTTCAAATAAATGAATAATGCTGATCTGCCGCCACCTACAGGTCCAACAGCCGGATGATCCGCACGTGTTACTGTAGGCCAGCCTAATCCATAGCCATTAGTCAGTTTGTTAAACCCACCAATTTTGCCATTATTTAAGATAGCAGGCGCCCACATGGTTTCGATACTGGCATTGTTTTTTAAAAGCTTTCCTGTCTTTAATGCAATGATCCAGTTAGCCATATCCGTTGAAGTAGATAAAATACCCGCTGCTGTTCTAAAAAACAAAGGGAACTGCATATAGCCAATGCCAGGAACCTTGTTTTTTATGAAACGGTTTCCTACCTGTCTGTTCATGGTATAGGCACCAGCATAGTCAGGTATCACGTCATAAGAATCACCAAAGCGCGTTAACTTCATTCCTGCAACTTTAAACTGCCTGTTTTCAATAAATTGAGTAAAGTGCATACCACTTAATTTCGTGATGATTTGTCCCAGTAAAACATAACCTGTTTGGTTATAACGGAATTTGTCGCCCGCCTTAAATTCAACCGGCAATTTTTCTACTTCATTCATAGCCAGATTCTCATCTCCATGACCCATCACCTGCTCTTCGGCATCTAAAATATCCGGCAGGCCGGAGGTATGCGTTAAAACCTGTTGCAGCGTAATCTTTTGCCAGGCTGTTGGCAAGCTATCCAAATAAAGAGACAAAGGATCTGTGATTTTCAGCTTGCTCTCTTCGGCTAATTGCATAATAGCTATGCCGACAAAAGCTTTGGTAATTGAATTTACTGAAAATATGCTTTCGGGCTTTGCTATGATATTATTTTCAAGATTAGCAATTCCATAGGTGGTATTCTTAATGATATTTCCCTGGCGTATGACTGCTACCTGTAATGCAGGGATATGTCTTTCCTGCATTTTTTGCTTTAAAAACAGATCAACACTGTCAGAGATGTTTAATTGTTGCGCTGTAGAAAAGACAGGAATTAAGCCAAAAAGCAATAAAGTGGAAGCGATATTTTTTAGGTTCATCTGTTGTATGTTATATTATATTGACGCTCCTGATAGAAATAGGTTACACAGAAATATAGAATTTGTTTAAGTTTTTGATACCTTATCGTCTTTTTTTGGAAATAGCATCTCAGAAATTAATTTTATTTAATGGACTTTAGAATAGCGGAACTTACTGATATCAAACAAATGCAAGTTGTAAGACACCTTGTTAAAGAAAATATGCTTAGCAATCCAGATTTGGTTACGGACAAAGACGTTGCTGAATACATTACTATGAGAGGAAGAGGCTGGGTGTGTGAAACCGATGGCAAAGTTACAGGGTTCGCCATTGTCGATCTGCAGAATAAAAGTGTTTGGGCACTATTTGTTGATCCGGAGCATGCAGAAAGAGGTGCGGGTAAGGAGTTACATCGCTTGATGATCAATTGGTATTTTAAGCAAACTAAGGACAATATTGTTTTGGGAACAAGTCCCGGCACACGTGCAGAACGCTTCTATGCATTTCAAGGGTGGAAAAATATCGGGAGTTATTCCAATGGAGAAATCAAGTTTGAACTGAGCTACCACAACTGGATCGGGAATGGATTTAATAGATAGAACAAATAAATGTCATTGTTGTGAAAGAGCTAAATAAGTGTTAATATTAGTGGGCAATTTGTAAGCAGTTCGCAGTTGTATAAGTGGTCAGGTTATATGATGTACCTAAACATTATGACTATACCATATCAAACGCTATTTTCCGGGCAAATGCGGTGAAAAAAATGGCAAAAATGAAAACATTGCCATATACTTATTGTTATTTCCCTAATTAAGATTAGCGATTATCAATTTTAATTAGACAAACTTAAAACTATGGCTTTCAAAGCAAGGTTTAATTTTTCTGTATACTTAGAAATGAGCACTTTTATCGCTTGTATTTCTCTTGTATTATGCTCGGGTTGTAAACCTAAAAAAACTCAGAAATCAACGACTGAATTGCTTACTACGGATTCCGTTACAAGCAACTCAAAAGAGTTAAATCCTCCTCAATCCTTTATTCTTGAGCTTACATCAGCCGCAACAACTATTATCTCTTTACAGCTTACACAAGTAGATGCGGTAAGGGGGACGACGAAAATATTCTCTGGTAGGGTTTTAGAAAGCTATAAAGGCGGATTGGCAAAAGGTAGCTTATTACAATATGCAGGAATGTCTGAAAAGAATTATACTGCAAATCTTTCTGATACGCTGATCGTATTTTTAACCCGGCACCTGAAACCTCTGTTGCATGTAAATAGAGATCATGTGTATTACAGTACGGTTGAAGATAACGCTATGATTAAACCTTATGCAAAACTGGACAGTTTATTACGACGAAATATTTTGCCCCCGAAAAAGTTATAATTTTAATCAAAACATTTATGGATAAAATTGAAGAAGGTCTAAACGTCATATTATCATCTGTAATCGGCAATATCCCATCCGCTGACTGGGAAAATGCATCTTTGAATGTATGTGCTTTGAATAAAATAATTTCTATGCGGTCTTTCTATGAGGAAACAGGAAATTTTATCTCGTTTGATCCGGAAGAGAATGGGGGTGGACGTAACGATGAGGCTAAAAAAGCTGAGAGAAGATATGTATGCGATGTCGCCCAATAAGGGAGCCTGGTATACGGCAATGTTCACGGTTAACAGCAACGGGAAATTTGACAGTTCTTTTGATTATAATAATAAGCCAGACTTTAAGTATGAGCCGGGTGATGATAAATATATTGATGATCTGGAGGTATTTCCAAGGGAAGACAATCTTATTCCAGACTGGTTAAAGGAGATTTGTGATTGATTACCTCAGACATATTCGCCCGGCATCAGCCTGATTGATTTTACAAATATACCGCAAGAGACAAGGCCTATATTGCCGAAATACTGGATAGATTTGCTGTTGGTAAATGACCTTCACTTAAAGCATACAATCCTATGTGGTGAATTGAATTTGCATTAAAATTGATAAAACATTTTTCTTTATAATATGGTTCTTATGGAGAGAGGATCAGAAGATTGTTTTGATCTAATTGTTAAAGCAAATCAGAAAATAATAAATAACATATACAATGAACCGAAAGCTTCTTTTTTCTGTGATGGGACTTTTAATTATGATTGGTGCTGTTGTTAGTATATTTTATGACAATGATCAGGAAAAGCTGTTAAAAATCAAGGTACCGCTGATTGTATTGGGCAGTTATTTCATGGGCACTTTTCTGGTATCATATATTTTCGACAAAATCATTATTGGTGCACGTGAAAAAGGTTTACATATGGTGAATCCTTACCAGCTATTGATCCGCATAAATCCTTACATCAACTGGTTTATATTTGGCTTCTTCGGTTTTATCTGTACCCTAACTATCTTACTTCTGATATTTATCGCTTAAGGTATCGATAATTGCTTTTTTTACGGCTAACCGTGATGATGTAAGATCACACCGAAGCGTTATTGGTTATCTTTACTGCGACAGATGGGCCATATTTGGCTAAGGGTCAACTTTCCCAAACTTTTTCAGATGGTGTCTCTTTTTAGTGTATTGATAATATACTAACCAAATAGAGCAATCATATGATATTAAATAACCTCTACAGGATGGTGCGGGATTCAGGAGAATTCCCTGCACGTATACGAGCGCGTCATAAAATATTCTGGTCGGATCCACTTGCTGAAAAAATCAGGAATGACAAAATGGATGCAACACATCCATTGGAGAAATGGATGGACGTAATTAACTGGCAAAGAAAACTGTCAAACAAATTCAATGCGAGAGAATTTGCCAAGATGCAAGGCTGCCAGGTGCCGGATCTTTACTGGAAAGGCAGAGATATTGACTCTATTGACTTTTCTTCTTTACCTGCGCACTATGTTATCCGGCCTACGATTGGCCATTCCGCTAATCTGGTTTATCTAATGAAAAATGGCTTAAACCTTTTTGACAACAAGACATATACACCTGATCAGATTAAACAGGATTTAAAGAAAGCGATTGTTGATGTTTCACATTTGGAATTTCTCTTTGAAGAATTCATACAAACTGAAGCAGGGGAATATAGAATTCCTAATGATTACAAATTTTGGTGCTTTCGTGGTGTAATCGCATCTGTAGCCGTCATCGATAGAGTAAGTCCTAAACTTGGATACAGTCATTTCTATGATGAAAACTGGCAAAAAATGAAGAAGATACATTTTAAATACCCGGGAAAGGAAGAACTTCAACCCCCTGTATGTTTTGAAGAGATGCTGATGCATGCGAAGAAGTTGAGTAAAGCTTATGGCATTTTTGTTCGCCTTGATTTTTTTGCTACAAATAAAGGTCCCGTATTTGGAGAATTTACACCTACCCCCGCAATGGGAAAAAGTTTTACACCATATGGTAAAAAGCTGTTACTGGATTATTGGGATAAATACTGTCCGGGATTAGTATAACGCTAAGTTATCTTTATTGCAGCCGGCTTTGGGATAATCAAACTGACTCACAAATGATCGTATATCAGGGTTTTTAATTACATAAACCATATTTCTATTTCTTTAAAAAATATATGTTGAAAACTATTTGAAATTAAATTGCTAATCTAATGGTAATAGACTTATATTAGTTGAATGAAGTACAAAATACATATAAAGATAAATAAGATATAGCACCTTAAAGTGCATTTGGATAATTTTCAAGAGTCTTCGTTGTAAAAACTACCACTTTTTATTGACGCGAAGAACAATAGGAGAGAACCCGAATCTGTAATTGCGTATATTGCGCAATAATGGAAACGGGTTCCTATTGGACGCTGCGTCAAGGTTCTAGTGGTAGTACCCTACAACAGTGAAAGATAGGACCCGTTCCATTTTTTCTTTAAAGACTCGTTAAATCATTTTAATTATGAGGGCGAGCGCATACCCATTATTCTTTTTCTTTCCAAAATGCACCAACACCGGTGCTGATGAGGTCTGTTATCAGAAAATAGCTAAACCACCTGATTAATACCTTTATCATTATGATTTTTTGAACGAACGACTAAAATCGTAATGGCCACACGTTGTTAAAAATTTTCTAATCAACTAACCTCAATTCAATGAAAAAAATAACGATGCTTATCGTCATGGCCATGCTTTGCCTTTTTTTTAAAGTGAGTGCCCAAACCTGTAACCAACAAACCACCACGAAAACCAGTTTAGCTAGTTACAAAGCTAAGCTGGTTATTTTAGACTTTTGGGCGACATCCTGCAGTGGATGCATCCAGGCATTCCCAAAGCTGGAACTTTTACAAGAGGAATTCGCAGGCCAGGTTCAATTTGTAAAGATCACTTCGGAAAAAAAGGCTAAAGTGACTCTTTTTATGGATAAAATGTATAAAGAACACCCTTCGCTGATTCCTGTTATTACAGACGATACAGTTTACAGGAAGAGATATCCTCATATTTATATACCGCATTTTGTATGGCTGGACGAAAAGGAAAAGATGATAGCCGTAACAGGCTCAGATGATGTTACCGCTAAAAATATAGAGATAGTGTTACGAACGGGGAAGCTAAATACCGAACAGAAACTAGACCATAGTCCCGATAAGCCTTTGTTTTTAGATACAAATCTTTTGAATAACCATGAACTGGTTCATTATTCATTATTATATAAGGGGAGACATCCAGGATTACCTTCTGGTTATATGCCTGTAAAGAATAATTATGGTCGCGAAACAGGATTTACAATAAGTGATCAGCATATAGGAGATATGTTTAGTCTTATAGCTGAACATTTGTTCGGATTTAATGGTGAACTCTTTAATAAGAAAAGGCAGATTATTTTAGTTAAAGACAGCTCAAATCTTTTTCTCTCTAACGGGAAAGGTGCAAATGCAGAATACTATACCTATATCAACCATAGCGGCGGGATCAGTGACACAGCTATTTACCGAGATGCAATTAATGACCTAAATAGGTATTCCGATTATAGAGGAACTATTGAGAAAAGACAATTAAAGTGTTTTATTGTAACTGCTATAGATACACCAAAGGATCTTGAAAAACATAGCGATAATAGACAGGTTGATTTGTTGCTAGTGCGCTTTGAAATGTTCCCATTTATTAATCTACCAGTGGTAAATGAATCGGGGTATACGATCAAACGGTCATTCAGGCTCAGTCAGCATATGGATATGATCTCTCTGCAGAAAGAGCTAAAATCATATGGACTTCAATTAATTGAAGGGATAAGGGAAATGAATGTTTTTGTATTACGGGATAAATAGCCCTGGAATTTAAATTTTAACGTCTCAAAAAATCGAAATGTATAATTATAAGTATTTAATATTAAGTGTTTTATTGCTAATTTTTTCGTTTAATGCCGAAGCACAGCAATACAAATTAACTGGAAAAGTCTTCTCTGCTGCAGATGGTAAGCCACTATATGAGGTATCTATAAGAGGAATAGGCGCTGCTGTAAAAGCCAGGCCAAATAGTGAAGGACATTTTGTTATTTATACCAGAGAGGCTCAGTACATACTCGAGTTTTCTCATGTGGGTTATTCCACTAAAAAAGTTGCAGTTGATGTAGTTAGACAAGGAGATATACTTGTTACAATGGAGACTGATCTGAAAGAACTGGAGGAGGTTAGTATTGTTTCTTCCGGATACCAGAAGCTTTCTAAAGAAAGGGCTACCGGAGCTTTTAGTTTTGTAGGACAGAAGAAATTTAACGAACAGGTAGGCAGCACTGCGCTGAGCAGGCTTGAAGGAGTGGCAAATGGTGTTTTTGTCAATAGGATGAGTACCGGAACAGGGGAGTTGATGGTAAGGGGTTTGAGTACTATTCGCGGTCCTAAAGTTCCGCTGATACTCGTGGACAATTTTCCATATGATGGCAATCTGGATAATTTGAATCCAAATGATATTGAAAATATCACTGTATTGAAGGATGCTGCTGCAACATCAATCTGGGGTGCAAAAGCTGGTAATGGAGTCATAGTAATCACTACCAAACGCGGTAATTTCAATCAGGCAGTAACGGTAGATTTTAATATAAACAGTACGGTGATTGCGAAGCCTGATTTGTGGTATATGAAACAGATTTCAGCAGCAGATTATATTGAGGTAGAGGAGTTCCTTTATCATAAAGGAAAATATACCGCAGAACTGGCTTCGGTAAATAAAGTAGGACAGACACCTATTATTGAACTGCTTGATTTGAAGGAAAAGGGCGGAATCTCAGAGCAGGCCTATAATGTGCTAAAGGCTGATTTTAGTACTGTAGATATCAGGAATGAATTTAATAAATACATGTATAAAAATGGATTGAATCAGCAGTATGCGTTAAATATGATGGGAGGGACTAATTTATACGCGTGGAGCTTGTCTACCGGATATGACCAGAATTCCACAACGTTGTCTGAGAAATACAATCGCTTTAGTTTCCGCCTTCAAAATGTATACAAGCCATTTAAGCATATGGAACTAACGACCGGAGCCGCCTATACGCAAAGTAAAAGTATTACTGGAAAACCAGGATATGGCACTATATCTTCAAGAACCGATTTATACCCTTATGCAAAATTTGCTGACAACCAGGGTAACGCACTGCCTGTTGTTAAAGCGTATAGAATGGATTATGTAAACAGTGCCGGTAATGGTAAACTATTGCCATGGCAATATTATCCATTAGATGATTATCTGCATACAAATAATACGGAGTCATTAGCAGATCTGGTTATGAACACCGGAGTCAATTACAGAGTATTGAAAGGGCTAAGTGCGGATCTCAAATTTCAATACGAACGGCAGCAAATAGATGGTAGTAATTTAAGGGATGGGGAGAGTTATTTTGCGAGGAATCTAATTAATACGTTTACTCAATTTTTATCAGATGGTTCGGCAAAGTACATCGTACCCAAAGGCGGGATTCTTGATCTTTCAAATTCGTTTTTACAGTCTTATAATTTACGCGGGCAATTAAATTACAGTAACAGGTGGGGCAGGCATGAAGTAAATGCAATTGTAGGTGGGGAAAGAAGAGATGCAAGGACAAATGCTGGGAAAAACAGGGTATATGGTTATAATAAAGATATCCTAACATATGGCAATGTTGATTATTTAACACGCTATCCGTCGATTGTAAATGGTGTCACAAGTAATATTGAAGACTTACGCTCCATCGATGAAAATGATAATTGTTTTGTCTCTGTTTATACCAATGGGGCCTATACTTTTGATGATAAGTACACCATATCATTGAGTGCCCGAAGGGATGCTTCGAATCTGTTAGGACTAAATACAAATGATCAATGGAATCCTTTCTGGTCCATTGGCAGCTCGTGGGAATTAAGCAGAGAAAAATGCTATATACTAGACTTTTTGCCGTATCTAAGAATCCGTGCAAGTTATGGTTTTAGTGGAAACATTAATCCTGCGATGACCGCGGTTACGACAATAAGATATTTAGGGACTTCTTTAGAAACGCCAGCACCTTATGCCGCATTTAACAACTATTATAATCCGGAACTTAAATGGGAACGTCTCGGTACGATTAACTTGGGTCTTGATTTTAGTCTCAAATACAACAGATTGTCTGGTAGTATCGAATGGTATAAAAAGAAAGGTACTGATCTATTTGGTAACGCTCAACTGGATTATACAGGCGGAGTTGGATCTTCTATTATCAAAAACGCATCCAGGACAACGGGTACTGGCATTGATATAGAGTTGAATAGTATCAATATCAATGCTGGTTTTTTTAGGTGGACAACTAATTTGAATGTGAGTTATTTTGAGGATAAAATGCTTGAAAATTATGCTGCTGGTCAAGCTGTCACAAATACATTAGGAGCAAATGGTGCAATTACCAGTGAGCCAGGAAAGCCGGTTATAAGTATCTATTCTTATAAATGGGCAGGTTTGAATCCAAAGAATGGCAATCCACGTGGTTATCTGGAGGATGTTATCAGTGAAGACTATGCCAAGTTAACCGGTAGTTTAATTCAGTACAGTGATTTGAATTATCATGGATCTGCTATACCAACGATTTATGGGTCTTTGGGCAACACCTTCTCTTATAGAGAGTTTAGTATAACAGCAAGGCTCATCTTTAAGATGGGATATTATTTCAGAAGAGCCTCTGTTTCATATGGCAACTTATTTACCTCTGGAAGAGGAAATGCTGATGTAAATATCAGATGGAAACAAGAAGGGGATGAATTGTCGACTCATGTACCCTCAATGATATACCCCAATATTAGTGCGAGAGATGCTTTTTACTCCGGATCATCTGTTCTGGTAGAAAAAGGAGACCATATCCGGCTGCAATACATTAACTGTGCCTATGAAATGAAAAAAGAGAAATTTAGCTTTCTGCCTTTCAAAACGCTATCTGTTTATATAAATGCTGCAAATTTGGGTCTATTATGGACCGCGAATAAAAAGCATTTTGATCCGGATTATAATGCTTTTAACGTAATTAAGCCATCAAGGACATTCTCTTTAGGGATACGTGCCAATATTAATTGATCAAAACATAAAAAATAATTCTATGAACTGTGTAAATAAATTATTAGCTGCATTTACTCTGATTGTTAATCTGCTTATTTTTTCCGGCTGTGAAAAATTTTTAGCAGAAAAAACCAGCAAAAAACTTGTTGTGCCACAACAGCTTGAAGATTTTCAGGCACTACTGGATAATGTTAGCTTCACAAACCTGACTGGCGTTTCAGCTGGCGCGGTGAGCTCGGACGATTACTATCTTCCGGATGTAAAATTTGACGCGCTTACCTCGGAAAATGACCGTAGAATGTATACGTGGGAAAAAGACTATGTTTTTTCCACTGATGGATTTAATAACTGGTCCGATACTTATAATTCTGTTTACTATTCGAATACGGTAATTCTTGGTATTGAGGGAATTGTGAGAACTCCGGCAAATGCAAAAGAATGGGATAATGTTAAGGGTCAGGCGCTTTTCTGCAGAGGGTATAGCTTTCTGGATGCAGCTACAATCTGGTGTTTAGCCTACGATGAAAAAACTGCCGTTAAAGATTTGGGTTTGCCGCTGCGATTGAATACTAACTTCAACGAATCATCGAAAAGATCAACTGTTCAAAAGACTTATGAACAAATTATTTCAGATTTAAAGGGGGCGGTTGCATTACTTCCTTCTAATGCATTATCAAAATTCAGGGCTAATAAAGCAGCGGCTTATGGTTTGCTTGCCCGAACTTATTTGTTTATGCGTAAATACAGGGAGGCAAACCTTTACGCGGATTCATCCCTGATGCAGCAGAAAGAATTACTTGATTATAATAATCTGACTCTGGGTGCTGCATATCCTATAGATATGTCAGTTAATCCTGAATTTTTATATGCGAGATATCTTAAAACTACTCCTGTATTGAGTACCACCAACCCTGTAACTTTACCGGAATTATATAATTCTTTTGAGGACGATGACTTAAGAAAACGCGCATTTTTCGCAAAAAACAGTGATGGATCTTTTTATTTTAAAGGTAGCTACTTTGGTCGTTCCTCTCTGTTTTCTGGTATTGCGACTGATGAAGTGTTATTGATCAAAGCGGAATGTATGGCGATAGAAAACGATCCTCATGGATGCATAGCTTTGATCAACCAATTAAGGCTAAAACGGTGGGACAAAAACAAGGTTTATAGTCCATATTCTACATCAGATCCAGTAGAAGCAAGAAAATTAGTCATTATAGAGCGCAGAAAGGAGTTAATGATGAGGGGGCTAAGGTGGATGGATGTAAAACGACTTAATAAGGAAGGCTATAACATTTCTTTAAGCAGAACAGTGCATGGAAAAACTTACACATTGGGTGCGAATGATTTGAGATTTGCATTACCTATACCGGAAGATGTAATTGCGCTATCCGGCATGGAGCAAAATAAAAGATAAGAAACGCGGCTACGTTGATGTTTTATATTTATAAATGTAGCCGCGTTTATTACTTAGTCTCTTTTTGAAGCTGCATCTTGAGTGATTTTCGCTGGTGATGTGTTTAAAAGATAATCTTCGAGTGACTGATTTTCTGGTATAAGAATTTCGCAAGGTAAACTACCTTCACTTCCGCAGGTAGGCACTGGTGTTTCACTCCATGAGCTTACATTTGGAATGTCTGAGCTGGCGTTGCCCATAAAATAATAGGAATGATCAGCAACCGTCACTTCCTTCGCTTTAAAAGCGCTAAAAGCAATTATTAATCCGCCAACCATCAGGACAGTCAGCAACCCGTAGGCTTTTAAGTTTCTAATTAGATTTTTCATGGTATTTTTATTTAATTAACACTAATTTCCAGCTAATTCAGCCAAAGAAATCAGGATTAATCCCTATAAGTATTTATAATTATCCTGATTTTCTTCTCAGCTTATATAAGGTATCAGCTGCCATTCCCAGGAAACTGGCAACGTCTTTTATTTTCACATGGTTGAAGATATCCGGATGCTCCCGCAAAAAATCATTATAAAGCTGTTGTTTGGTTTTTCGTTTAACATATTCATAATGTCTGGTAGATAACTTTTCATAATGCATTCTGATTTTTGCGAGCAGTTGAGCTGTCGCAGGATCATTTAGTGTCTGCATGGCTGTAACGTCGATGTACGCCAGATGACTATCCTCTAATAATTCGATAAAATAGGAGGAAGGTAAATTATCATAAAACTTAGGATTGATAATAATCTCGTTTTTAAACCAGAACCAGAGGGTTTGCTCATTTAATCTGGAATGATCATATTTTTGAAAAGCCCGTGCTGATCCGTTAATCAAAAACCAAATCTTTAGCTGGTGTTCTTTTTGATTCAGCAAATATGATCCCTGCTGTTTGAATTCAAAATGTATCATTTCACCGAACAATCCTTTGAAGCTGGTCGATAATGGTAAAAAGTGTTCGATAATATTTAAGATTCGAGTGATATCTGCGCTATTATTATGCATATGATACATTATTTAATTTTGATGTGTTTTATGTCTGTTTAGGTTGAGATGGTATAATTTTCATTATACCTTATGTAATAATAGTTATTTTTCAGGTTCCTAAGAGCTCCAAATTGAAGCTTGTATTAAAGATATGGCGTATTTGGTAATTTTATTACAGAGGTTGAGTGCTTTTTTATTATAAAGCCGCGTTTAATTGATAAATGATTTATAAATTACATTTAACAGCATAACCTTTTTTAGCTACCTAAATTGAACTATACAACACTAACCGATAAGGAAATCTATTTGGATCTTAGAGCAGATAGTAACAAACTTGAGCACCTTACTCATCATTTCGTCAAGATCATCAGCTCAGGCGAATTGCCATATGGCTATAATTTAAAATCTGTGAAAGATATGGCTCGGCTCACAGGTCTTTCAACACCCTCAATTTATCTGGTGCTCGAAGCACTTGTTGCCAGAAAAATGGTGATCACTACGGTGGGTGCATTAGCAAAGGTGATTTATATAGGTCCTAAAGTAGAGCCGGATACAACAATCTACGTGCAGGCAGACTCTCATTTCAAAACGGTTAGGCGTTATACCTGCAGTTTGAATAACTATTTTCATAAAGTGCAAGAGAAACATCGTTCTGAACATCGGCCATCGTTACAGAATACTACATTTGGGCCGCTGTCGCTGACTTGCTGTAATATTATAAATAAGCAGCAGGGAACAAACTTTCACTATAATAATTTTTGCTATCACCATGATGCAGGCTCATTGCATTTCGCTGTTGTATCCATTCTGTCCAGGAAAAGTGGTGCTGTAATTATTCCCAGGCAGTCACTTCATTTGAAGGCTATCTTGTTGCATAAGAAAATAAAATTTTATGAAGTTGGATTTGATGATATGGGGCTGTTGATGGATGAAGTGAAACTTCTTTGTGAACTAAATGAGATCAGTGCAATTTATTTGATGTCCAGAGCTAATTTTCCAAATATGCTTGATACCTCAGAGGAGCGTATACATTTGTTGTTTCAACTTAAAAATACATATGGATTTACGATTGTTGAAAATTGTGGATTCGAACTCTGGCTTAAAGATAAAGAAAACTACGTGTTGAGGCTGGCGGGCGATATGATGGAAGATGTCATATTTATTTCACCTATTATCCAGATCATTGAGGAAATCGGAAAGCAGGTGTTTGTGGCAGCACAAGCGGAAATGATATCTGAAATCAACAAATACATTGCACTGATAAGTTCATACAAGTCCCATTCTACCGCCTACGCAATTAATGAGGTGCTTTTGAGTAAGGTCTACGCCACAACTATTAAGGAACTTGACTATGCAGTCAGGCAGCTTGCTGCACTTATACAAAAAATCTTTCGTGATCCTGGTTTCTGGAAGGTTGCCGGAATAAGGAAAGAAGATGGGACAGCTATATACCTGGTACCGAAAAAGGGCTATTTCAAAAAAGATGTATACAAAAAACTAGTTGAGTTAAAAATTTTAGTTACCGATCCTTTGTCCTATTACGAGGATGGTACGCGTGTTTTAGGAATTCGATTTGATGTCTCCTCATTAATAGGAATGACGCACGCGGAAGAAACGCTAATTACTTTGGATAAAAATTTTAGAGGGTTAGTTTGTGTCAACTAAAAAAATGTTCATTACTATTCGTTTTACTAAATATATTAGTATAATTTTGTTGTGCTATGGAAAAGGAATTCAACAGACAACTCGATAATCACCTGAATCAATGGGTGCAAAACAGCCAATCAAAAAACTGGTCCCGCACAAATTCGAAGTTCTTTACTGTAAATGATGATACAACGGTAAATGTCGATTTAAATAAATTATCAGACGGATACAGGAAGAAATTGGTAGTGAGCCAGCCTTCAAGTTATTGTGAAGCCTTCCTGGGGTTAATTGAACCCTATCTTACACAGTTTTTGATCCAGTTCGGGATAAAGGACTACAGGTTCACTTTTGTGTTTAATATCGCAGGCAATATGGAGAAAAACTTGTATGTGAATACACTTGGGAAAAATTAATGCAGGTTATCATCTAAAGCTGCCATCGTCAGAAAGGAGTTGATATATATATATCCGATTTATTTTGGAATCCTGCGGATTACTGTGGGAGGGAAGCAATGTTATGCTATGAATTTTCTCCCTGCATTAGTGAGTGTGATTTCTGAGGTGCCACGGGATAGGTATATTTTAATTAACCCTTCCATATGGTTGGTAAAAGATGGTCTCTTTTTTTATAAATCTTGTAGAAACTTCTAAATTAAATTCGCTATCATTAATTACTTCGAGCGTATATATCATCATTGTTGATTAATGACTGGCTCATCTTCAATAGTCTGATTAATTATTGCAAAGCCGTTTCAGGAGTCGAAAAGTAATATCCTGTTCGACAATTGGCGCTGTAATAGGCAAAATGTAGAGATGGTCATCATAAAAGAGATTTTTCTACTAAGGAGCACTATAATGAACGGAATGGCAATAAGCAGCAATGGTATATTGTACTAGTCTTATTGGATCAGATTAAAATGGAGCTTATTATAGTGCATGTGTCAATACGATTTGAAAGCTTTTTAGCCTCCCTGCTGAACGATCAGATAAAAGGGGGTGTCGAGTATGGGTTTGGGTATTTTAATGGCTGTAGCCATTGCGCTGGTGTTTGTGATATTCGTCTGTGTATATTAGAAATGATGTCCGGACGTGATGTCGCACAATCGTTAATTTCAGACATCAGTAGTGAGAAAAAAGGGAAAAAATAATTCTTATTTATGACAGTATTTCTGTCGTATTAGTTTTTAATTTTCCATGCATGAGATTCCGGTACAATAGCACAAGTCTATTTTTGTGTTATTAATTCCCCGCTATTATTCCTTGATCAAATTGCGTGCAAGTGATTAAATTCAATTGATGTATTACGATTTTTAGAGACAAGCTCTTGACTCTGATTAAGATTCTATATTGGCAAAAATACTGTTTCAGCCAATCTGATTTTTAATGAAACCACTATGAACTTACAGATCTCAAATGATGATGGAAAGAAAGCGATGCTTCCTAGTGAATAAAAAAAATGCGAGTTAAAATTAGCATGGAATTTCCAATGCAAATTTGCTGGATGGATAGCTGGTCCGGTTAGACAATCTTCAGCCGCTCTCAAATTCTGAGTTGAATGAATTAAAAGATACGTCCTGAATTTTTCAATTTTTCTTTTATATATTTTATCTGAGGGGGAGGAGTAAGTGGAGATGTAGCCTGTCCCACTATGGTTATTTCATTGCACTAACCGTGTTGATTATTTTTTATAAAACTGAGGGTAATGAGAAATATAGAATGCACCTGAACCCAATGATAATTTTTATCAGATCTGCTGAGATAAACATAAGACAGTTGATTTTAATTAATGCCTTTGGCCAGTGATCAATTTTTTTGCTAAAAAAGCCTAGTGCTAATCTACTTGTATCTGCCTTTCTTATAAAGAAAATATATCTGTATATCAATATGTTTATATATTATATATGAAGTTAATATATAGATTTTATTCTAATCAATTCTTAGGGAAATGTAGCAAATTACAGAGATGATTAATAGGTTTAAAAACAGTTTCTGCGTATCGTTTTAATCCATTTTATGCCGGAAATATGTGTTATTAGATGATTCTGCCAGCTAATAGCAAATAAATATCAATTATGCGGTATTAATAATACTGATATGGGAAAATTAGAGTAGATAAGTCTTGATGTTTATATATCTATTATTACTTTTGATAGATCTTTTAAGTAATTGATTTACAAATATTAATATGTTTTGTTTAACCCTTCTGTTGAACTTTTATTTCAAGCATTCGCGCGTTCGATTCCGAATTTAATATCTTCTGAATTTGTACTTTCAATATGATAGATATCATGTTTTGTCTCCGGATCAACTTGATTACAGTGTGGACAAATATAGCCTGCAAACACGAAATCGTAGACCGTAATATGGCAGAGTGCATATTGTTCCAGCAGCCGTTTTCTATACTCAAGAACGGGTTTGCTATTGAATGATAGTTCCGGTTTAAGAATGTCGGGAAGCCTGTGCCCTTTGGCGAAAAAGACCAAATTGTCATGGTAATACTTTGCTGCCAGGTGTTGTTCGAATATGCCTGGATGCTGATAACTTTGATCGCAGTTTAAACATCTGATTACTCTTATTTGATTTTTATCATCACTTTTTATAAGCTGATCAATCTGATCAGGCATAGCATTATTTTCAAAAAGTATCCTGATGATATCGTATAATTGCCCGTACCACGCATCGGTTTTTGTCTCATTATACGAGGGCTCCCAATCGTTTAAAGAACCTGCTCCACCACCGGGAAGTGAGCCACCGGTTCTTAGATTTATAAAACATTCCAACCATTCATGGTCTGAATTTAACTCAATAAGTTTGATGAGTGTTTCTATATATCCACGTCTAATTTCAGGGTTCATCATCATGTGCAATTTGTTTGTTGAATTCTTTATAACTATACGAGTATTAAAATCATGCCATAGATTCAGTCGTAGCTGAATTAGGTGAAATACTAATGTGCTAGTTTTACTGGCGTATTTTTGCTAGTCCTGTCCCCTAATAACTCAAATCACGGATTGGTCGGTTTCAAAACTAATATGTCCGATATTGAACAATACATGGATATGTGGAATATATAAATGGCTTTATACCAGTTTATTACCTTAATTGATTTCATTGGCACAAGCTTAGCTATTGGCTGAACAGTTTAGTTAATAGTTGGCCATCCATATGGATCTTCCTGGATGGGAAGATTCAGGAAGGCAATTATACCTGACAACATATTCAAGCACGTACTCGATTACTCAAATTAGAAGAAGTTTAATGAATCGATGAACTCACTGATTATGATGTCTTATGTAAATTTGTTATGCTCCTTAGTACTCATCATAAACTAATTCTTCAACAGCTTGCCTGTGCATATCGTAATCGGGGCACTTAAATAAAATCTGTTTTGCACTATAATCGTAGATGCCAATAAGCTTATGGTCATTTAATATCAATCCTTTCTTTAATTTCTCAATGGGTTCCGTGATCTCAACATCCAGAGTTTCATAACTTTCAGAGGGGTTTTGATAAAGTATTTTGTACATGTTAACTGCGTTTGATGCAAAGAAAGTCATTTGTATTAAACGCAGTATGGTGGAAAATACTGGTTTTATCATAAATCACTTTCATCGTCATTGAGGTGAACTTCCTTAATGAATTGGCAATAAGCGTTACTTATATTTTTGAGGAAGTAGCTGTAACACATCTGAGAATGTATAAGTCAATCAGGAGAATCATCCGATCTACCATTCTTTTCGGAGCAATCTGGTAAAGATTGACAAAGGTAGCAGCATTTTCTCTCCTGAAATCATCGATCAAGGCTCTGATTACGTCTTTATAATTGTCTTTTGCTGCAAATAACCTTGTTTTAATGTCTTCCGGATAACAGATCCATGTTAATCTGTAACCTTTACCTGTGTAACCTGTTGACTTACCATCCTGAGAAATTTTATCATGCAGCCATACATTTAATAAACTAAAGTTGCTATCTGTGATTTCTTGTGTTTTAATCTCTAACTTTTCCATTGTCAGTGACTTAAGTATTTTATTTTTCCCAATTTATGAAATTTTTGTTTTCTTTTATAAAGTGATTTGATCACATATTAACTCATTTTATAAGTATAAATGCAATTTTTTGGAAATTGTCTTTATTTTTGCTGCTCGGGGGGAATTGTATGCAATATGCATTGGTAAACGGAATAAAGTCAGTTCCCAAAAAGGGATTATCGGGGATATGTATTGGCTGTGGTAACCCGATGATTGCCAAATGTGGTTCAGTAAAATTACATCATTGGGCGCATTGTGTTGATGTACGGTGTGATTCATGGTGGGAGTCAGAAACGGAGTGGCACCGGCAATGGAAAAGCCATTTTACTGAGCAGGAGAGAGAACAGACTTTCTATGACGATCGGTTACAGGAATATCACCGTGCGGATGTCTATACCACGCAGGGTATTACGATAGAGTTCCAGAATTCACCCTTAGCATTAGAAGAATTATTGTCCAGGGAACGATTTTATACGCAACTGGTTTGGGTGGTAAACGGACTCAAATTTAAGGGGTTTAACGTTACTGAAGCTATTCCAAACCCAAATGAACCAGAATTGAAAAACTATGAATTCTCTGGTACTTCGCATCTTGCCTTCACAAGGATAGACGAAAGTTCAGCGGGTACTGCTGCTCAAACAATAAGTATCAGGCACCCTTCCATGCGGCATATTAAACTTTCTTCGAAACACTTTACTTTTTCATGGCGACATCCGCATATGGGGTGGTACAGCGCCAAAGCACCTGTTTTCATCGATAACGGTGGGCATTTCCTCTACTGGCTCAGAGTAATTAAACAGCATTCGGAGGACTTTTATTACCTGCAAATAGTAAACAAAAAGGACTTTCTTAAAAAGTATTCATCATACTGAGATTTAAATTTTCCGAATAGTAATTTCATGTAAAAAGGTAGTATCTGTTTGACGCGTGAGGACTGCCGGCACCAGTGCAATTGTTACAAAACAGTATTTGTTATGCTTTGTTAATTGAGTATTAACAAACCTATAGCATAATGATGAATGATCAGCACCAGTTTTTAATCGCAGAACTTGAAAAATTACTCAATGGGGGAAGTGCACATGTTGGATTAGAAGATGCCTTGTCTGGACTTCCTGAAAACCTGCGCGGCGTAAGGCCATATAATTTACCTTACAGTATCTGGCAACTGGTAGAGCATATCAGGATAGCTCAATGGGATATGCTGCAATTTTCTAAACATATAGGGCATCAATCTCCAAAATGGCCAGAAGGCTATTGGCCTAAAGAAGATCAGCCAGCCGACGAAGATATCTGGAACAAATCACTAAGTCAGATAAGAAACGATTTGAAAGAGTTCATCAACCTGATTAAAAATGAAGATTTATATGAGGAAATACCAGATGCAGATGGACAAACGATTTTACGCGAAGCGCTGCAGATAGCAGACCACAATGCTTACCATGTAGCAGAAATTATTATTCTGAGACGTTTACTGGGCGTATGGAAATAAATAAATGATATGATGACAATACTAAGTAATACAAAAAAAATACAGGCAAAGCTCCTGTATGATCTGCTGAAAAAGTCTTTTAATGAGTTTTATGGTAATGGTAAGATTAAACCAGATACCTTCAGCTATGGCATAGGAATAAATACCATAGCTATTGAAAATACTGAGGGATCAGAAATTTATAATCTCACCGTAACCGACGAGGAAATTACCATAAATGAATCTGCTGCAAGCAATAAAAAAGCGGGAGAAAAGCTGAGACAATTTGTTGAGGCCTGTTTGAAATAATCTAATTATCCTTGTAAACATAAAAATCCCTCTGCTAAAGAGGGATTTTTATGTTTACAACCAGAAATGACATCTAATTTTTTAAGCCATATTGTTCACTGTACATTTTAAGGCTTGATTTTAATAATTGCCTGGCAACATGGATTCTTGTTTTTACTGTGCCCAGTGGGATATTGAGTTCCTCAGCAATTTCATGGTATTTGAATCCTTCAAAGAATTTTATAAATGGAATATAGTATTCGGGGCTTAATTGATTTAATGCTTTATCCAGGTCTTCACTAACCATTTGATTCTCTCCCAGGTTTCCGGACGCTCCTTTTAACATATGAAATGAGTTTAAATCTTCATGTGTTTCTATCACGTTTTGGCGAACTGAATTTCTCCTGTAGCTATTTATGAATGTATTCTTCATGATCGTATATAGCCAACCTTTTAGGTTAGTACCTTCCTTATACAAATAGGAGTAACGGATAGCTTTGATAATTGTATCCTGAACCAGGTCAGCCGCATCATCGTAATTTTGAGTGAAACGTTGCGCGAACATTTCCAGCGATGATTTGTGATCGCAAATCTGATTGTTTAAGATAATGTTATTCATAGGTAGATGTTTTAATATTGATACATTTTCATTAGGTACTGAAGGTTTTACAATCAGCGTACCATAATTGGAAAACTGTGCATGAATATTTTTGTTACATTAGAATGTTACACTATATTATATATATCAGTAAAGCTGCTAAGCTACTGACTGAAGTAGAGTTAATCGATTTATTGGAAGAATCAAGAGCCTGGAATCTGAACCATGGAATTACCGGAATGTTAATGTATCTGGAAGGTAATTTCTCAAAGGTATTTGAGGGCAGGTTTATTCAGGTGCTGGAAGGTAGTAAGGATGAAGTAACTGCTATATTTCAACAGATTAAAAAAGATAAGAGACATCGTGAAATTCTGTTACTCAAAGAAGCAGAAAGCAACAGCCGGGCTTTTGAGGACTGGGCAATGGGCTTTAGAGGTATGAATTTAGCTGATTATGAAGCTATACCCGGATGTTTTCCATTGGAGAATCTGGTGTCCAAGAATGCAGAATTGATGGATTCAAATATCCCTTATCATTTTCTAAAATCTTTTTACCAGATGAGCCAGACCAAAATATAAGCTATTATACCTGATTTAAAGCAGGAGACGCTGAATTCTGCAACAACTGCAATAACCATCCGTAGGTATTCTTATTGTCTTTGATAATTTGATCTAGCAAGGTGGAGGACTGTTCTGATTTTAGTTCAATACTGGTCACATGCAGAAATTCATAGATGGCTATTTTATAGTGCTGAATTAACATTGCATTCAATATAATGTCAATATCTCGCTGATCTCCCTTGCTGAATTTAATCAATGATGGGTTGCTGACAAAATCCGGAAACTGATCTTTTACCAAATCTTTAAATTGTGCAGGTTTAATAGACTCGATCTCCATGATGAGTTTTAATCTTTGCTGATGTGCCTCTGTCTCGGTGGAAAATGGAGAAACTGCCTTTTGCAGCTGAGCAGTTAGTGCGGCCTTGCCCATTTTTTTATAAATTTTGCTGATTTCTTTTTCCAGCGTGTAGAGGGCTACCAGTTTCAAGCTGAACAATTGTTTAAGTGGACTTATTTCTTTGTTATTCATCGTCATTTAGATTGGTAGATTTAACAGGAAATCATCGTTTATGTTTTAATTTTTGTAAGCTATAATCTCAAGTTTTTTTCATTTAAAGCTCTTTTAGGTGGAATGCGTTTGCATCGGAAAGGGGCTATCTAAAACATTATTTGTTAATTCACGTTTATAAAGTGCACCTGATCAGGAAGGAGAGGATGATTTGAATCCATTCTCCAGACTGAAATGACAAGTAGTGATAAGTATGCAATGATTTATGGAAGCAATAGCTGAACAACTTTTCTTTACACTCTTTAATACGAAGGTTCCCCGTGTATTACTCAAGGCAGACGATCCGGATTTTACGATAGTTATTTATAATGAAGCTTATGAAAAGGTAACCTATCTGGAGGGACGTGATATAACAGGCATTTCTTTATGGGAGGCATTTGACCCTGCAAATGCTGGTGGTGACGGAGCCAAGCTATTAATGGATGCATTGGTAAATGCTTCAAAGAACAATAAGCCGGTGTATATGCCGTCCTTTAAATATGATATTCCTTCGGGCCACCCGGGTATAAATGTTCAAAGCTGGTGGCAGTTAGAGATCATACCGGTTTCAGGGCCTGGAAGGGCAGCAAGTTATCTGCTTACAACGATCAATAATGTAACGGATCAGATTGAAAACTCTACAGCCGTGTTTGATAGTAAATTAAGGGAGGAAACACTGAACGAGCAACTGGAGGCTATAAACAAGGAGCTTGCAATTGCGAATGAGGAGTTACAGACTACAAATGACGAGCTGAATATATTAAATGAAAAGTTAACGCGTTCGGAAAATGATTTCAGAATGCTGAATGCTGAACTGGAAGAAAGGGTAATTGCACGTACACAATCGCTGAAAGAAAGTTATGCGCAACAACAGGCCCTGACGGAAGAACTGGTTACTTCTACAGAGGAAATAACGGCGTCGAATGAAGAACTATTAAGGATAAATGAAGAGCTGAGAATCTCTAAAGAGCAAAAGGACGAATTTCTTTCTATCGCCAGCCATGAACTCAGAACACCCCTGACCACAATTAAGGCTTATAATCAGTTGATGCAGTTGACGAAAGATGAAATTAAAAGGGACAGACTGATCATTAGAACTGCGGAAAGTGTGGAACGACTGGAACGACTGATTAATAATCTGCTTGATGTGAGTAAGATCAGCGAGAGTAAAATGCTTTACGAAAAAGAACCTTTTGATTTTAAAAACTTAGTAACCGAATGCGTGGATAACGCAAATGACAGATACCCGACACATGAAATTGTTTTAGAGCAGGTTGCTGAAATAACTTATACAGGAGACAGGTTTCGCTTAGAACAGGTGATTCAAAATCTACTTTCCAATGCCGTAAAGTATTCGCCCGGAGCTAATAAAGTGTTAGTTAACAGCTGGATGGAGCAATACAGTTTAATTGTTTCTGTGCGGGACTTTGGTGTCGGTATTGCTGCGTCGGATAAAGACAAACTTTTTGAAAGATACTTTCGGGTTGATCATCCAACTATGCGGATTGAAGGACTTGGTTTGGGGCTGTTTATCTCATCAGAAATTCTAAAAGAACACAATGGCATCTGCTGGATTGAAAGTGAAATCGGAAAGGGTTCAGTTTTCTATTTTCGTCTGCCAATTAGTAATTAGTCGGGGATTTGTTCACGCTTAAATAAAAAAAATGCTTAGTTATTCACTAAGCATTTTACATAAAACGTTAATTTTATTATTTGATATATACAAATGATACGCTGTCTTTAACGATCAGGCCGCTCATATTTTGACTGTTATAAGTAACGGTATACTTAGCAGGTTTACTGATTGCGTAACCTTTCAATAAATCGGCTTCTGCAGAAAGACTGTCCTTTGCATTCAATTTCGTGTAACTTGATGCTGGTGGCGGCATCACTCTTTTAGCCATAGCACCCTTATAATCAACTTCTACACCATTTTCGTCTTTAATATCAAGGTATTTACTGATTAAAGGCTCAAATGGAGTATGCCACTTACAAAACTGCTGTGTACTGTCTGCATTGTTATATACAGTGAATTTAAGCTGAATTGGCTCTCCTGCTTTAATGGTGTCTTTGATGGTCATTTTTGCAAATAAACCTTTTTCTAATGTCTCATCTACTGCTTCGGTCACTGTTGAATCGCTATTAACGCCAGCATTTTCTGATGGACGTGTGTTCTGACTACATGATGCTAATGCCAGAAGTGCAGCAGGTAAAATAAATTTCAAGTTTTTCATACGACAAAAATACTATTTTCCTCCGAGTCTTTTTTGCTCATCATCTAATCCTGTGGATCTATTTCTCTCAGACTTTACAGTCTTTTTGCCAAAACGGTAGGTAAAGGTTAGTCTTACATTAGTTGACGTACCCCATTGTTCCAGGTTAAAACCATTTCCCGGCAGCGTACTAAATATTCGGGCGCGTTGCGTATGAAAGATATCACTAACGCCTAATTTTAAGTTTCCCAATTGATTAGGGAAATTATATCGCATACCGGCATCGGCATTAAACATACTTTTAACCTTATACACACCATCAATTTGAGGACTACTGAGATTTAATCCAGCATCGGCAGTAAGCAATGTGCTGAGTATAAAATTATTCTGGGCGTAAAAATTACCACTGACTTGTCTGGCATTCAAATTAGCTCCATTTACATCAGGTGCCTTTACTTGTTTATAGTAACCTAAGAGATTGTTGTTCATGTTCCACCATTTTGCAATGGTTAGAGGGAAGTTAAGATTTAGTGCAAGCACCTGATCAGAAGCCAGGTTCAATACGGTTTGGTACATTGATTTCCGGATTTCATTTTGCAGCAACACTTGGGTAATTACATCAGACGTATGTGTATAGCCTAATGACAGACTATATTTTTGTTTAAAAAGGTAGCTGATTTCCAATTTATTGGCGTATTCCGGGTTGAGGTTTGGGTTCCCTTCATTGTAAGTATACTGGTCAAGGTAATATACAAATGGATTTAAGTTCTGATAGTTTGGTCTGTTGATCTTCCTTGAATAGGAGAGATTCAAAGTGTTGTCGGCGTCAATATTGCGGGTAATCATCAGCGCCGGAAACAGATCTGTATAATTACGCCTGGTCAGTTGTTTAGTGGTAATAGAATTTCCGGTAGATCTTGTATTTTCTGCGCGCAGACCTGCTTGTATGACCGACTGCCCGAAACTGAGGTTAAATGTAGCGTAAACCGCATTTACTTGTTCTTCATATTGGAAATGATTACTTTTTGTATCATCGAACAACCATTGATCATTGATGTTATTTTCATATCTATAATTATTATCACTCTTTACATTGGCAATTTTAAATCCTGCATCGAGTTTGATCTTTTTATTGACTGGCAGGGTATAGTCAGCTTTAACTGCTTTTATGTTAATGCTTGAAGGAGAAAAATTTCTATAAATCTGTCCGTTTTTAAAGAAACTTCCATCTGATAAATAAAAACGATTAAGTGATTCCGCATCGGTAGAACCATCAAATGTAGAATAGTCAGCATCTATAGTCAATTCCTGTCCAAGAGTATCTAATACGCCTTTATAGTTAATATTATAAGTGTAGTTTTTGCGATTTGAATGATCTGTACTGGGTGTTTTCAGGATAGAATCAACTGTTCCTGGTCTATCACCAATCTCAATATGACTAAACCCTTTTTGCTGATAGTCGTTAATATTTCCTTTAAACAACACGCCAATGGTATGGTTCTTACTAAGAAAGAAATCCGTTCCTGCTTTGAAGTTATGTGCCGTATTGTTTGAGGTATCCTTATTCCTCTGGCTAAAATACAATTGGTTGGAGGCACCCGGAGTTACCCTGCTTATCTTTAGCTTTTCTTCATATTTCCTGCTACTGTAACCGTAGGAACCAAAGATATTGAACGCTTTTTGGCGGTAATTCAGGTTTACAGAATTATTTGTGGAGATATACTTATTGAAGCCGCCTCCGAGCGCGATATTCCCGTTGAAACCTTCTGATTTGCTTTTCTTTGTTTTGATATTGATAATACCTCCGGTACTGTTCGCTTCGTATCTTGATCCAGGATTATTGATGATTTCTACACTTTCAATATCGCTGCTCTGCATAGATTTTAATAAGTTCACTACTTCGGTACCGCTTAGATAGGTTTGTTTGCCATCCAGCGTAACCAAAACATTGGATTTACCGGCGAGTGAGATGTTCTCATTATAATCTACTGTCACGCCGGGTGCCTTCTTTAATACTTCCAAAGCATTAAGACCAGAGGCTGATGGGGTAGCATCCACATTAAAAATCAATTTGTCGTTTACCCGTTCCAATACCGGCTTAGCTGCGGTGATGCTCACTTCCTTCAGATTCCCTGTACTTTCTTTTAATATAATCTCAGGTACCTCAAATATCGAAGATCCTTTCAACTGGAAGGTGGCGGTTCTCACTTTATTGTAACCCACGGAAGTAGATAAAATGTAATAGGTACCCTGATTTGCTGTCACATTGAATTTTCCATCTATATCAGTCATTGCTGAGGTAACAAGTGAGGAATCTTTTGCTGAATACAATAGAACAGTTGCTGATGGCAGGCTCTGCTTATCATCTTTGACCAAACCACTAATTTTTACCGGTTGTTGAGCGAATAATTGGAGAGGACTGAGGTAAAAAATGATAGATAAAAGAGCTGATATAAATATTTTCATGGTTGTCGTGCTTATATAAAGAAGACGACGCAACTGATAAATAGTTACATATAAATTTAAATTTTACTGTGGACGGCGCTGTAGATTTTAAATCTCTCTGGCATTACATAGTTATCAGTTGACGTAAATTTTTATGCGATACACCGTTTGGTGTAGTGAAATTGATCGTTCGCGTAGGAAATCGATGCGTTCGCGTAATGTTTTTTGGAATTGCAGTATCTCTAGTTAGTTTAGAGTAATTGATAACTAATTCCTTTCTCAGCAACAGCGGGACAAAGAAGCAATGGATGTTGGTATTTGATCTGCTGTTATGTTTTAATTATAGGTGTATTCTGTAATGAGATATAATATATGTGGTGTGTGTAGCTGAAAAGCAGAAGCCGAATCAAGATTGATTCGGCTTCTTGTTATCTAAAGAATTCTTTTCCCTGCCCTTCACTATTCGCCAGTTTAGCAATGAAATCAAACATGGCAAATACTTCTGCAAACAGGTCATAATTTTCAGGATTATCATAATTTCTGTGCTCGAAATCATATTCCTGTTCTAACGTTAGCCGGAATTTTAACAAATCATAGTAAGGTATTTTCCAGAACGTAGCAATGCGCTTATAGGTGGTCCAGTTTAACCTAATACAATTAACTTCCAGATCTATATATGCCTGAAGACTAATGTCTATCCCTTTTGCAACGTCCGTCGGAGTCAGGCCGGCGATCTTTCTTATTTCCTTAAAAATTGCACTTAATTCATTCATAAAACCCAGCAATATGGATATTTGGTTTTATAAAGCAAGTTGCATAGTCTCCGTCAATGTCCCAATCACAGGCCTCATTTTTTAGGAAAAATCTCTTTGTTTATTTCATATAAACGCTTCATTATAAGGTCTGTTGCTGTGATATTTGAAATGAGTGCTTTAGCTATAGCTAATTGTGTTCTAAGAGAATCTGAGGAAATAGATTTTGATTGATCTTTCAAATTATTCATATCGAATCAAGGCTTGTGGCTATCGCCGGGTTGAAAATAATTATTATAAAATAAATATCCAATACTATTATATTTCAGGGTCGCTACATTCAGGCTTTATGAATTATATAAAACACAAATGCATTTATGCTGTTAAGCAGGTTAATTGACACTTTTGACGTATAAAAGTGTCACCAAATGTAATATTTCAACCTATAATGATTTTAAGTAAAGAAAAAAGCCGTCTGGAAAAGTTACTTGTAGCTGTGAATGCTGTTAATATAGACCATGAGGCAAATGTAGAGGCGCTCAATGAGCTTGTTTCCGCATTCTCTGAAGGTCTGATGACATTATATAGAAGCCACTCAAATACATTCGCCAATATTGTAAATTATGACCTGGCTGAAATAAGAAATAATAAAAGGATCATCAAAAAAAATGCAATTGACCCAAGCAAGCGGCTGGATCTGGTTGTATATAAAGAATCAGTTGTCCATGCCATTGAGCGAACGCTGGAATATATTGATGCTTATCTTTAACAGATGATCGTTACAACAACGCTGGCAGTCCAAAGGTAAAAAAACATACGGCTTCACATGAACGATAAGCAATCAGTATTGACGGATTATTTTTTGTAAACCGGCAGCGTAAAAAAGAAGGTACATCCCTGGCCAGAAACACTTTCAACCCAGATTTTTCCTCCATGGTTATTAATGATTTTTGAAGAGATAAATAACCCGATTCCCAAGCCATTATATTGTTTAACAATACTTTCTACCCTATAGAACTTCTTAAATATCTTGATTAATTCCTCCTCAGACATACCTATACCCTGATCTTGTACAGAAAATAATACTTCCTCATTAGCCTGCAACTCCGTAGTAAATATGATTTGAGTTCCGGGAAGAGAGTATTTAGCGGCATTTCCAATAATATTCATGATCACTTGTTCTATACGTAATCTATCTATATTAAGTGTGGAATTATCATTCAGATGAATAAGGAGCTGATGAGCGGGGACGAGCTGCATGATCAGATCCTTCATGTCCAGCAGATATTGCCTGGATGCGGTGGCTTCAAAGTTATATTCTGTTTCCGTATCTTCAATTTTTGAAACATCGAGCAATTGCGTAATCATAGTTTGCAACTTTGAAGCCTGATCATCAACTTTTTTCAAGTGAGAAAGCGTAATTGGACTACAATCAGTTTTCAAAGCCATTTGGGTATAAGCCCTAAGGATAGTGAGCGGGGTTTTTAATTCGTGACTGGCAACGGACAGAAATTCATTTTTCTGCTGATTGAGGTATTCCGCTTGTTGCAATGCCTGTTCGGATTGTTCATTAATTAGAAAAAGCTGCTGGTTTTTTTGTCTTACTTCTTCATATGGAGTACTTGGCTCCAGATGCTCAAAGTAACTGGAAACCATTAACATCTTGGTTTTATTTATACCAGCTGTTTTTGGGATACCCATTTTTAACTGGATTGTTCCCTTCTTCTCTGCAACGGCATATAGAAATATTGGTACAAGTTTTCTGGCGTACTGAAATCCTTCTTCCAGATTCTTGATATTTTCACTCTGCCTGTAGGTAATTACTGCCGCAAGATGATGACGTTCACCTTCATTGTGTATCTCCAGCGCAACCAGGCCGTCATGGGTTTTATCGATTACTTCACGGCAAACTTCAGAAACAGCGGTGGCAAAAGCAGTTTGGGTAGATCGGGACAGACCAATCAGTTCTGCTACCTTAATAGATTTTTTATAAGCTAAGGTGAGGTCGAGTTCGTTTTCCAGGGCGACTTTTAATAGTTGCATATTATCTTATTTTAGCCATTACTACAGACATGTCATCGGTATGCCGCGCAAAATCTTTATATATCGCTGCCATCTGAATAGTTAGATCGCAACGTAAAATCCCCGGATATTTAGCATTTTCCCATCGTGATTTGATACCATCAGAACATAAGGTGATATGGTTGAAATCTTCGAGCAATGCTTCATGATCACTAATAGTATTAGGGATATTATGCCCGACAATGCCATTATAAGACATCTGGTTTTTGATCTCCATATAATTTGATAACCGGGAGCTGATATTACCTACGCCGGCAATGGTCCATTTCTTAGTTTTTAAATCAAATACAACTATTGCTGCCACTATTCCCCTTGTTTTACGGATAGAACGATGGATATACTTTAAAATTTCGCCAGGGGAATGATAAGGACAGCTTTTAAATGCGTGAACAGCTTCATTGACAGCCAGGTTTGCTTCGGGGCCATGACCAAGCCCATCAGCAACCAATAATTTAAAATGACTATCTGTTAGTTTGTAATAAGAGCCATCACCACTGGTCTGCTGGCCCGGCATCGCAATAATTAACCGCCGCACATCAATAGCACCTGCATGATAATCATCAGAAATAGGTTTGGCATATACACGGCTCAATACAATGGTGCCCCATCCTTTTTGGGAATACAGATCAAATCTGTCTGATAATCTCTTCATACTGCCAAGGCCTATTCCCATTGTTCCTGAGGTAGAATAACCGTCGGTCATAACCTTTTGTATATCCGCAAGACCCGGTCCATGATCGATACTGATCACTTCCAGGTATTGATTTCCTCCGGATTCCTGAAAAATACCGGCCAGTATTTCTCCCGCTGTAGCATATTTATGGAGATTAGAAGTAAGTTCGGATATAATCAGATCAATATCACCAAGCTTTTTCTTGTCGAAACCGGCATCTGCTGCGAGTTGATGAATATCTCTTTTGATAATAGAAAAGTAACTTCTGTCCGCCGCTTTAAAGCGGATATGCGTAGCATCAACCATTTGCCCATTTTATTATAGTCACTATGGTTCCCTCACCAACCTTGCTCTTGATATCGAATTCACTCACCAGCCTTTTAGTTCCTGGTAAACCCAATCCAAGACTTTTTCCTGTCGAAAAGCCGTCGGTCATGGCGTTTTCGATATCGGCAATACCAGGGCCCTGATCTTCAAATGTTAAGCGGATTCCATTCATTCTGCCACTGCTGACTACCTCTATTATGGCCTTTCCTCCATTTCCATATCTTAACATATTTCTTACCAATTCACTTGCTGCAGTAAGGAGTTTGGTCTGGTTGACCAGGCCCATCTTTATTTTTACAGCATGTTCTTTCACACGGTTACGTAACAATACAACATCCTGCTCCCTTGAGACTACCAGAATATCTTTAGTTAGCGGCAGTGTCATCCTCTTCTTGTTCTTCTTCTTCGTCGAAAATCATGTTCGATTGTAAGAGTGCCATGCCTTTTTCGACATCTAATGCTGTAGAAACACCATTGAGGGGTAATCCCAACTCTACCAGCGTAATGGCAACTGCCGGTTGCATACCCACAACAACGGTTTGTGCATCAAGCAGTCTTGACATGCTGGCAATATTGCCCAGTATCCGACCCATAAAAGAATCTACGATTGTCACTGCAGAGATATCAATTAATACACCTTTCGCAGAGGTTTTCTCAACCATTCTCACCAGATCTTCTTCCAGATCCAGAGCTAACCGGTCGTACAAATCAATTTGTATAGTCACCAGCAGGAACGGTCCCATTTTTAAAATAGGAATTCTATCCATTGATATTAGTATTGTGGTTTGTTAAATAACTTATTATCTGTAGCAGATCTTTTCACCTCCAGGCGAAGCGACTTGAAAGCGTATTGTAATGCACTCGCTAAAGTTGCTTTAGTGATAATTTGTGAAAGATCTATACCCAAGTGTACGATTGTTTGTGCAATTTCTGGCCTGATACCGCTGATAATACATTCTGCACCCATCAAACGGGTTGCACTCACTGCTTTCAGCAAGTGCTGCGCCACCAATGAATCTACTGTCGGAACACCGGATATATCTAAAATAGCGATACTACTACCAGTAATTACAATTTCCTGCAAAAGGTTTTCCATAACTACCTGTGTACGTGCGCTATCCAGCGTGCCAATGATCGGCAATGCCAAAATACCATCCCATACTTTAATTACTGGAGTAGAGATATCCGTAATTTCATCTGTCTGACGCATAATTACTTCTTCACGACCTTTGATAAAAGTCTCAAAAGTAAGAATGGTAAAATTGTCCATCAGTCGGCTTAGTCTAAGGCTCTGTATAAATAAATCCTTAACATCTGATATTTCCTGATTTAAAATTTCAAGAAAGCTTTCCTTTAAACTTAGAATAAAGAAACCTGTTTCACGCGGGCTAAATCCCTGTCTTGCCCTTGATATCGAAATACCACCCAGAATTTCAATAACATGATCGAAGTCGCTTGAATTAGGATTATCTATGTTATTTTCGTTTAAGTTGTTTACAAGCGCATTTACGAAATCTGCTGATTGTGATCTAAGATCCTGATTGCTGATCAGATCATCAGCTAATCCAGGATTTGATAACTGATTTTTCATCCATAATTCAAGGATTTCAGTTCTCTTATTCTTTAAAATAGAAGTAATGTTTACAAGCATTGTAAGTTTTTTTATCGGGTAAAAATACACATATAAATATCAATTTGCTATTGTTTGAATATTTATATGCTGAATTTATTGTGGGCTAAATATTGATTTAGCCATATGCTAAAATGATACAATGGAATAGTGTCGTTTTTCGATAATTAATTATTTTAACTCCTGTTTATCAGTAAAATTTATCATTACAAATACACTTATAAGTGTTATTTGTTAGGGATATTACTTATAAATAAAACTGATGATGCTGATAATTCGGGTATAAAGATTTTATGTCTCTTCGTTCATCAGATCTAATCTCTGAAATTCATTCCGCAAGATGAGCTGATTCGATGTATTTATAGGCATTCGGCTTAAATTACGCAAATTTGGTCGATTCTTAAATAAGATATGAAAACCTATATTTGAGTATCAAAACCAAATATGTAAAATGAAAAGATTCCTAATGCTTATCTGCGTACTGTTTTTTTGCTCATTATTGGTTCACGCGCAACAGGATATGATCCGCAGTTATCATTACAACCGTACGCCCCTGGCTGCGGAAAGTTACATACAACTTCCATTAGGCAGTATTAAAGCAAAGGGCTGGTTATTAAAGCAACTTGAATTACAAAGGGATGGAGCAACAGGGCATGCTGAAGAATTATATCATGAAGCTGAAAATTTAGGTCCGGGTTCCGATTGGTTAGGTGGTGATGGAAGTGGATGGGAGCGGGTACCTTATTATGTAAAAGGTCTGGTGGCTTTAGCTTATACGCTGGATGATACCGGATTAAAAGCAAAAGCAGCTAAATGGATTAACTACACATTGAACAATCAACGCCCAAACGGTCTTTTTGGTCCGGAAAAGATGAATGACTGGTGGCCGCGTATGCCAATGCTATATGCGATGCAAAGTTACTATGAAGCAACAGGGGATAAAAAGGTAATTGCTTTCTTTACCAGATATTTTAAATATGAACTTGAGCACCTGGATCAAATGCCCTTATCCGAATGGGGTAAGTCCAGAACAGGAGATAATATAGAGCTTGTATTGTGGCTGTATAACAAGACTGCCGATCCTTTGCTGATTACCCTGGCAGAAAAATTGAAATCGCAAGCCTATCCATGGGCAGAAATCTACACAAATAACCAGTTTTATCATTTTGGAGACGATTTTCATACCAAACATAGTGTAAGTGTTGGACAGGCTTTAAAATTTCCTGCACTTTATTCCCAGTTAGAACAAACAGCCTTGAACAGGAATGCCTTACAAAAGGGAATCAATCATTTGATAGCGGATCATGGACAGGCTTCCGGAATTGCTTCAGGTACAGAGTTTCTGGCGGGTAAAAGTTCATTTCAGGGGACTGAAACTTGTACCGTAGTAGAATGGATGCAGAGTCTGGAAACTGCAGCAAGGATCATTCATGATGTAAGTATTGGCGACAGGTTGGAGAAAATAGCTTTTAATACCTTGCCTGCACAATTTAGCAGGGATATCAGAGAACACCTGTACTATAGTCAGCCGAATCAGGTCGTAAATAAATATGGGCAATCCGGATTTGATGAAGATTATGACGGTGGGATTTTACTTAGTCCCTATTCAGGGATGGGCTGCTGCAGATACAACATGCATATGGGCTGGCCCTATTTTGTGAAAAATAGCTGGGTTTCTACACCTGATAAGGGCCTGGCGGTGATTGCCTATGCGCCCGTAGAAGTAAGCGCATTGGTAGTAGGTGATGTGCCTGTCAATCTTGATGTGATTACAGATTATCCTTTTAAAGAGAATGTTTTGATAAAGGTCACTTCTGGTCAGTCTGTCCGTTTTCCTTTACGCTTAAGAATGCCGGAATGGTGCAGTGAGCCAAAGGTAATGGTTAACGGGCAGTCTTTAAAAGGAATGAAGAGAGGTCAGTTTTTCAAAATCGACAGGGTCTGGAATGATAAGGATCAGGTCACTTTGGAATTTCCGATGGAAGTGAAGATCACAGATCAGGTGAATAATTCTGTAAGCGTTGAACGTGGCCCGCTGGTCTACAGTCTAAAGATCGATGCAAAATATACTATACGCAAAAAACATCCGGTATCTGGTTTTTACGATTATGAAGTAACACCTGCATCCACCTGGAATTATGCGCTCGTATTGGATCGCAAGAATGCAGGAAATACAATCAGGGTTAAGGAATCTCCGATGCCGGAAAACCCTTTTATACCATCAGCCACACCGGTTAAACTTTATATACAAGCAAGACGGCTGCCGTCATGGACGATGGCTGATAACCAGATGCATGCTTTTGAAGTACCGGCAAGCCCGCTGCTTTCTGAGGAACCTCTGGAAGAGATCACATTGATTCCATTTGGAGCAGAAAACATCAGGATCACTAACTTTCCCGTAATTGGAGAACCACGCAAGGCAGTGAAACACTTTGATGAAAATTTCTCTCATGTAACGCTTAAAGACTGGATCGTTTACGGTGGTGGATGGTTTATTAAAGATGGTGCAATAAATGCAGCCTCGAACAAAGGATCATGGGGGAGTGGTATTCATGGAAGTAAGGCCATAAGAACCGGTACTAACTTTGAGGATTTTACTTATGAGGCAGAAATAAAGATTTCATCGAAAGGGAATGCGGGATTGTTATTTCGGGTAACTGATCCTGCATTGGGTGCTGATGCCTATAAAGGTTATTATGTAGGGCTTGATGCCGATGCCGGTAAGATTGAATTCGGTAGGTCGTCCGGACAAAAGTGGACTGCATTACAAACGACTAATGAAAAAATAGCTGTTGGATCTACCTGCCATATCAAGGTGGAAGCGGTTGGAAGCCAGATTAAAATATATTTTAATCATCAGAATGAACCGGCTATATCCTGCAGCGATCATACCTACAAAACCGGCGCCATAGGTGTACGCTCATATGACTGTCTTGCTACGATTGACAACCTGAAATTAAAAACGTTTTAGTTATGCAGGCACATTCAATTGTCTGAGTTCGATGATGGACATTACGATTACAGCAAGGCTTTCCAGTACTGACTTGTTTTTTTCTGAAAAGTCTCGGATTACTGTATCTACTATGCATATGGTACCAATCCGAAATCCGTCATGTGTAGTCAATGGTGCCCCTGCGTAGAATTTGAAACCGGTTTCGCCAGCAAATAAACCACTGGTAAGAACACATAGATCTTTTTGTATTAAACTATCATTGAAAATACTGATGTTGTTATCCTGTATTGCCAGTGCACAGAGGCTATTGGATTTAGGCGTTTTTGTAATATCACCCATAATCTCGCCAAGACCGATGTTAGCTTTAATAAAAACGTTTTCCGTATCAACAAACGTGATCAGGCATATGGGGACCTCGAACAGCTGCAGACCTAATTTGGCAATATTGTCAAATGCCTTTTCTGGCGGGGTATCAAATATGTGATAGCGGTTAAGTGCTGCTACGCGGAGTTGTTCTTCTCCTGAATTATTGATCTCAGTGCCTTCTCTCATGTGATGAATTGTTAGCTAATATACGTGGTTTTTAAAGGTAAGGTTTAATGTGGTTAAGTGCTAGAAATCAGAATAATGAACAAGATTTAAATAATAGCTGAAAGGCCGGTAATTTAAGATTGATATAAAACATCCATTAAATGGTAAAGGCCGCAATTTGCGGCCTTTACCATTTAATGGATGTTTTATATTTTTAAAGATTAAGGTTTTTTATCCGGTGCTTTTTCGATCAGATCCATAAACTGATCCAGCTTAGGGGTAATAATAATCTGCGTTCTCCTGTTTTTGGATTTTCCTGCGTCGGTATCATTACTGGCAATAGGATTGTATTCTCCTCTTCCGCCGGCAGTAAGCCTTTTTGGATCAACATTATATGTTTTCTGCAGGGCCTGTACTACAGAGGATGCTCTCAGCGCACTTAAGTCCCAGTTATTTCTGATATTCGGCATTGTAATAGGTACGGCATCTGTATTTCCTTCAATCAATACATCGTATTCTTTATAGTCAGTAATGATTTTCGCAATTTTGCTTAACGTTTGTCCGGCAATATCAGAGATCTCGTAACTTCCGGATTTATACAACATATTATCTGACAGGGAGATGTAAACTACGCCCTTAAGTACCTGTACATCCACATCTTTGATTTCTTCACGACTTAAAGAGCGGGTCAGGTTGTTCGTTAACACCACATTAAGCGAATCACTTTTATTTTTAGTGTTTACTAAATGCTGAATGTATTTATTTGAGGTATTGATCTCGTCTACAAGTTTAGAAATGTTAACGTTCCCCTGACTGGTTGAATTGAGACATTTATCAAGTGCTGCCTGAAGTGCAGCAAGATTCGAACGTTCTGCAGCCAACTGTTCTTCTAAGCTTTTAACTCTGGTGGTGGATGCGGAAAGGCTTTGCTGACCGTCCTGGTATTTTTTATCAAGATCGCTGTTCTTCGTTTGCAGTGCATTGTAATTGGTTTGCAGTTCATTGAACTTTTTATTACTTACACAGCCCTGTGATAACACAGCGAGCGTAAACAGTGCTACGGGCAAAATGGAAAATTTCATAATTCTGATTTTTTGTTTAAATAATAACATGATATCAGGCTAATTATTGCACAGATCGTGCCATTACGTAGTCAGGGTGGCGGACGATTGCTCCATATTACAAAAAAAACCGCCTTGTAGCTGGCGGTTTTTCATCAGGATCTTACTACACTTTTTTTGGAGGAAGGTCAAATGCGATTGCTTCATGCTCAAAGTGACCGTTATGCGCACCATCGCAAAATGGTTTGTTTTTTGAAAGACCGCAACGGCAAATAGTTAATACTGTTCTTCCCTGAAGACCATATGTATCACCATTTTTATCCACGATTTCAAAATCGCCTTCTATCTTCACAGATCCGTTATTGTTAATTGTTAGTTTTGTTGCTGCCATTTGTTGTGTTCGTTTGCTACAAAACTATAACAATGTAATCAGATCAGACAATCTGTTTTTAATTTAGAAACATTCCTTTATGGAGCGCTTACTCAAGGTTTATCCCACCATAGCTTGCATTAAAATCAGCTGTTCCGCCATACGGAAATCCGGACAGTTCCTCATGTTACGAAAACAGGGCTTTGATCTGATCAAATTTTAGATGCTCATAATCGTTAATGTAAAAACTACAAGGAGGCAATTCTTCCTTTGTATGCGATGTGAGCACACCTACTACTTTCATTCCGGCACTTAAACCCGCAGATACACCAGAAAATGAATCTTCAAAAACTACACATTGTGCGGGTGCCAAACCGAGGTTCCTGGCAGAAGTTAAATACACCTCCGGATCTGGCTTGTGTTTTTTTACATCTTCACTGGCCAGTATAGAACCTAACTTATTGCGGATATCAACTTTACTCAATATCAGTTCAAGATTTGCGTAAGGTGCGGAGGTAGCTACGCCTAATCTGACACCGTTTGCTTTTAAATCGTTCATGAACTCAACAATACCTTTGATCGGATCAATGTGCGGTTCATAAATTTTTCTGAACAGTCCTTCTTTTTCCTGTTCCAGTTCAAGAAGTTCTTCACCTTCGACAGTTCTGTTAAAAAAATGGCTGAGAATATAGCTATTGCTTTTTCCAAACATGTGCTGAGCAAATTCCTCATCGGTTGGTGCCAGGTTTCTGAGGGAGAAAAATTCGCGGAAAGCAAGGGAGTGATAGGGATTCGTATGGCAAATAACGCCGTCCATGTCGAAAATAACTGCAATTTCTGTATTCATTCGGCAAAGGTAATAATTTTTGATACCTTCTTCTTTTACCAGTCAAATACTACTGTTTTATTCCTGTAAACAAATACACGGTCGTCAAAAACCAGCCTCAAGGCTTTGGCCAATACCGAAGTTTCGATTTCTTTTCCTGCTTTAACCATATCTGCAGTGACCTGAGAATGGTTTACAGGGATAGTCTGCTGAGTAATAATTGGTCCTTCATCTAAATCATTCGTCACAAAATGTGCAGTAGCACCGATGAGCTTAACACCCCGTTCAAAAGCTTTACGATAGGGGTTGGCACCAATAAATGCGGGGAGGAAAGAATGGTGAATATTGATAATCCGCATCGGGAATTTTGCCACGAAATCCGGTGATAGTATCCGCATAAATTTGGCAAGCACTATATAATCAGGTTCATAACGCTGAATAATTTCCGTTATCTCGGATTCAAAAGCAACATGCTCCTTATTCTCATGAGAAATAAGAAAAAATGGAATATCAAAACGATGGCATATATCCTGTAACGTTGGATGATTGCCAATCACTACAGCTACCGTTGCGCCCAGGGAGTTGAAGTAATTTTTTACCAGGATATCTGTCAGGCAGTGGTATTCTTTCGTCACCATTAAAACAATCTTTTTATTTGGCGAGGGATTGATGCGGATCAGTGCGCCGGCGGGGAGCACTTGTTGAAATTCTTGTTCCAGTAAAACTGCATCGAATTGTTCAGTTACCTCCAAACGCATGTAAAACCGATTTTCTGTTTGATCCACATATTCGCGCAGAGAAACAATGTTTAGCTTGTTAGCCGCCAGAACGGCTGTAATTGCTGAAACTAAACCTGTTCGGTCAGCACATTGAATAACAATAACCATATGCATTAATTTTTCAACGTAAACTGAACAAATATTTTGAATTGTACAAGAAGGAAGGTGATTAAAATGTGAAATTGTTTATTGGTGCAGAACTTGTCGGCTTTAATGAGATATTTTTCAGTTGAAAATATACATTTCCCTTTCCTGATTGTCAGTATTTTATGGGGTTTTTGGCTCTGATTAAAATTAGCTGATTTTGTTGAATATAAGGTTAAAATTAAATATATTTGGTTAGCGCTGCTGTTAAAGAGTGTAACCAAATATATGTAAAACACAATTGCATGAAACCTGTATCAGCTTACAGCTTAATGAAAAACAAAATGGTGATACAGCTTCATAACCGTTAAAAAACAAATATAGATGTATGAAAAAGGTGTTAGATAATAGTCAGAAAAATCCCATGGGTTCTTTAGATGAATGGGAGGATGATTTGTTAATACGTTACCCTGATCCTGAAGCCATAGCTGCGGGAAGGGATACCGAAGCTTACAGGAACTATGAAACTCCGGTACGCGATACGGTTAAGGAGTTTTACCGGTTACAGCATATCCATCAAACTTATGATTTTGTCCTGGAAAAAAAGGCTGATTACCTGAAGTTTGATAAAAAGGAGATGTCAGTTTGGGATGCATTTGATTTTCTTAATCAGCTGGTAGATGATTCCGATCCGGATACTGATCTGGACCAGTTTCAGCATTTGTTACAAACCTCTGAGGCTATACGTGCGGATGGCCATCCTGACTGGATGGTGCTTGTTGGTTTGTTCCATGATATGGGGAAAGTATTATGCTTATTTGGCGAGCCCCAATGGGCAGTAGTAGGGGATAGTTATCCCGTAGGATGCGCATTTTCTGATAAAATTGTTTTTTCCGAATTTTTCAGGGATAATAAGGATCAATATGATCCGAGATATAACACTAAGTATGGTGTATATGAACCTAATTGCGGTTTAGCTCATGTACATATGACCTGGGGACATGATGAATATGTATACCATATGATGAAACCCTATCTTCCTGAACAGGCTTTATATATGTTACGCTATCATTCATTTTATCCGCAGCATCGGGAAAACGCCTACAGCCATCTAATGACACCGCATGATCATGAATTATTCAAATCTGTAGCTCTTTTTAATCCATATGACTTGTACTCAAAAAGTCCTGTTGTACCGGATTGGAAAAAACTGAGACCATATTATGAAGATCTGGTGGCTAAATATTTACCATCGACACTAAAATTTTAGTGAAGTTTTTATTTGTATAGCACCTGTTTAAATAATTTATTTAAATTCGAACGGTCATATTATTATGTACCGCCAAAATTCCTGTAAAGAAAATTTCTGAATGAATCATATTTCCGTTGCCGATCTCCTGGTATTTCTTGCCTACTTTATTATTGTTTCCGTTTACGGCTACCTCATTTACCGCGGGAAAAAAACCGAAACTGATGGAAGTTCAAAGAGTTTTTTCCTGGCAGAAGGTTCACTTACCTGGTGGGCAATTGGTGCTTCTATTATCGCCTCCAACATATCTGCAGAACAATTTATTGGGATGAGCGGTGATGGTTTTTTTGCCGGTATTGCAGTCGCGGTCTATGAATGGGTAGGTGCAGCCGCACTGATCATTGTTGCGGTTTTTTTTATGCCGGTGTACATTAAAAACAAGATTTACACCATGCCGCAGTTCCTGCAGAACAGATACAATAGCGGTGTTGCGTTAGTGATGTCTGTTTTTTGGTTGTTTTTATATATTTTTATTAATCTTACAGCGATCTTATATCTCGGTGCGCTGGCCATAAATGGTTTATTAGGTGGTGCGTACTTTCATGAAATCATGCTCGGCCTGGCTATTTTTGGCGTTGTGATTGCATTAGGCGGAATGCAGGTTGTGGGTTATACCGATGTGATACAGGTAGGCGTATTGATTGCCGGCGGACTCGCAATAACTTATTTATCACTCACCATTGTAAGTGATAAACTAGGATTCGGACAAAACGCGCTGATGGGGTTGAATCTGATTATCAGAGATGCTCCGGATCATTTTCATCTGATGTTTAAAAAGCCACCCTCCGGTGCATCTGCAGAACAAATCAGTAAATATCTTATTCTCCCGGGTTTCGCAATGTATGCATCCGGTCAATGGATCAGTAACCTGAATTATTGGGGTTGCAATCAATATATTACCCAACGCGCACTGGGAGCTAATTTACATACTGCGCGTACTGGAATTTTGTTTGCCAGCCTCCTGAAAATACTGATGCCTGTAATCGTCATGTTGCCGGGGATTGTTGCTTTCGTTCTTTATAAACATGGCCACCTTCCCCAACTGATAGATGGTAACAAGGATTCTGCTTATTCAGCAATGTTATCCTTTCTGCCTTCCGGCTTAAAGGGCTTATCGCTGGCAGTTTTAACAGCAGCTATCGTAGCGTCACTGGCAGGTAAATCCAACAGTATATCTACCATCTTTACATTGGACGTTTATAAAAAATATATCAATACGGCTGCATCTGAGCGTAAAATGGTTTGGGTAGGCAGGTTTACGATCTTCTTTGCCATGGCTGCGGCTGTTTTTTTTACTTGGAATGATATGCTTGGGATAGGCAGTGCTGGTGGCTATACCTTTGTTCAAAAATACTCCAGTTTTGTGAGTCCGGGTGTATTGGCGACTTTCTTACTCGGCATGTTTTGGAAAAGAACCACAGCACCCGCTGCTGTAGCTGGTATTATTACAGGATTTGCCGCTTCGGTTTTCTTTAATCAGTTTGCTGTACAGGTTTTCGGAACAGATACCTTATTATATTCGGCATTTCCGAACAGTGCAGGTGAGTATGAGATACCATTTTTTATATCACTGAGCTGGTCGTTTTTTATTACGGTTCTGGTAATGGTAGTCATGAGTTTGAAAGCACCTCTGGTAAATGGGAAAGCGATTGAAATTGATCGGTCGATGTTCAGGTTAAAACCGGGGTCTGTTGTCCTGATTGCTGTGATATTACTATTACTATCGGCAATCTACGTCCGTTTCTGGTAGCTGTAAAAACTTATTATATTTTCCAGAACCAAATTTCAATAGCGCTGTTATTGATTTTATACCTTAAAACAATCATACTATGGAAACTCAAAATGGAAATTACACGCAAAATGAAGAAGTCCTTAGTCACGACACCGCTGTAGATAAATCTGATATCCTTGGAGGGCCTTCTGCTGAAGATATTGAAGGATCAACAACTGATGATGGAAATATCGGCTATGCTGATGTAGACGAGTTACTGGATCAGACTGAAGATGGGCCGGAAGATGAAGACGATGAGCTGGACGATGATAGTGATCTGGATCTGGATGAAGAAGATCCTGATGAAATTATAGATGATGAGGATATTATCGACAATGATCTGAATACTGACGACGATGATTTAGGTCTTGACGATGACGACGAAGACTTACTATAAGATGAATACTCATTTTAACACAAAGCAGCCTTTAATTTTTTAATTAAAGGCTGCTTTGTGTTAATGATGGTTTTTGTTTCAGCTTCTAAAGGCGTTATGGGTGATATAGAATAGCGATCAATCTATTCTTTAGTATTCCATCATAGCTTTTAAAAACTGCATCTAAATACGCATATTAGTAATTCAACAATTGAATGTGATATGAATAAATACTTTTCAGGCCTTTTAATATGCATTCCGATGCTATTTTCTTCACTTTATGCACAAAATCACTGGTCGAAAGTAAAAGATGAATTGATATTCACCAATCCTCCTTTTTTACAATGTCATGCCTCTACAATCGCTGAAGTCAGCAATGGGAAATTACTCATTGCTTGTTTTGGTGGCTCTGCTGAAGCACAAAAAGACGTCAATATCTGGTACTGCACATTAGATGGGAAAACAATATCCCCACCTCAATCAATTGCGGATGGAGTCGTAAATGACTCATTGCGTTTTCCCGCCTGGAATCCGGTGCTTTTCAAATCGCAACAAGGCAAATTGTTCTTGTTTTATAAAGTCGGTTCCAATCCAAGGGAATGGTGGGGGATGGTAAAATACTCAATGGATGAAGGCAAAAGCTGGTCGCCCGCCAGGCGCCTGCCTCCGGGAATTATAGGGCCTGTAAAAAATAAACCCGTTCAGCTCGCAAATGGTACAATACTATCTCCCTCAAGTGTAGAAGAAAGTACAGAAAAATGGAAAGTACATATAGAGAAGTCCGTAGATGGGGGAGAGAACTGGACCAGGATGGCGGTCGACAGTAATTCCCGGTTTGATGTGATCCAACCCAGTATCCTGACTTACCCGGGCAACAGGCTCCAGATCCTGTGCAGGAGTAAACAAGGCAGTATCATTCAATCCTGGTCTGCTGACGGAGGGAATACCTGGGGGGCATTAACAGCAACTACACTCCTGAATCCAAATTCAGGTACGGATGCGGTGACGCTTAAAGACGGTACACAGCTCATTGTTTACAATCCGGAGTTACCTGGTAAAGATTGGTTTAACGGCCGTGGTAAATTGCGGGTCGCCAGTTCTTCAGATGGAAAAGTATGGACTGATATCGCTGTGCTTGAAGACGGTAATAAAGAGGAGTTTAGTTATCCTGCAATTATACAAACACTTGATGGTCTGATACATATTACTTATACTTACAATAGGAAAAATATTAAACATGTTATTTTAAGCCGGCAATAGTATTTTGCTTTAACCGTTTTAATTACGTAAATTATTGTTTAAATAGTCCCGAATTTAAATTAGGATAGCGTTGGTCTCAACCTGTTTATTATTTTGATATTTATGATGAATCGTAATACGCCGTTCAAAGATAATTTCTCCAGACAATCCAAAAGTTATGCGCAATTCAGGCCTACTTACCCTGCTGCACTATTTAAGTATCTCCTTCAATTATGTAATAAAACAGATTATATGTGGGATTGTGCAACCGGTAATGGCCAGATTGCAGTTCCTTTATCAGATTACTTCAAACAAATATACGCTACAGATATCAGCCAGAATCAGTTGGCTCATGCGCCACAGGCCACCAATATCGAATACAGTGTACAATCCGCAGAACATACTAATTTTCCTGACAATGTATTCGATTTGATCACTGTTGCTCAGGCTATACATTGGTTTGACTTTTCCGGATTTTATGATCAGGTTAAACGTACAATCAAATCAGGTGGGGTACTGGCTATCATCGGATCGGGGAGGTTGAAGTTGTTTCCGGAGGGAGACCATATTATTGATCGTTTGTTCAACGACTATATCGGCGATTACAGGGATCCCGAATTGAAATATCTTGATCATCAGTATCAGACCATTCCTTTCCCTTTTACAGATCTCGAACATCCAAATTTTGTAAATACAGTAGAATGGACATTTGATCAGCTGATAGGCTATTTAAGTACATGGTCTGTAGTACAACACTATGAAAAAGCGCATCAAAAAAACCCGATTACATTCATTGCAGATCAGCTGCGTGAGGCCTGGGGAATTCCGTTAATCAGAACGGTGAGTTTCCCAATCATTCTGCGTGTAGCCAGGATACATAAATAGGGGCTTTGTAAAATAAATAGCTATTTTAGGCCTGTTATCATTTTTTATGGATCAATACGCGTTAATCACAGGTGCAAGTAAAGGAATAGGAAAATCTATAGCCATGGCACTGGCTAAAAGAAAATTCAATCTCTTACTCGTTGCCCGCTCAGCTCCGGAACTGGAAGAGTTAAAAGTTTCTTTAATGGCTACCTGCAATGTTAAGGTTGCCATCCTGGTGATGGATCTTTCTACCCTGGGAGCTGCCGAGAAAGTGCGGGATTGGTGTCAGCAAAATTCATATACAGTCTTTGCGCTCATCAACAATGCTGGTTTTGGATTGTGGGGAGATTTTGAACAAATTCCAATCGATGAGCAGATGAATATGTTGCAGCTGAATGTGATGGCGTTGACGGAGCTGACGCATTTTATGATCCCTTTACTTAAAAAACAGCATCAATCCTATATCTTAAATATTGCCAGTACTGCAGCCTACCAGGCCTTGCCTACACTGGCAGTATACGCTGCTACCAAATCATATGTGCTGTCTTTTAGCAGGGCTATCAGGATAGAGTTGAAAAAATCGACTGTGTCTGTCACCTGTATTAGTCCGGGACCTGCTGATACGGGATTTGCAGACCGTGCGGGGCTTTCCGCTATCAGCGATCTGGCAGATAAATTCAACATGAATGCAGGTGTTGTTGCCGAAATAGCCGTTAAGGCCATGCTGGCTAAAAAAGCAGAGGTGATACCTGGCTTCACTAATTTGATTTCCACTCAGGCCAACCGTTTTCTTCCTAAATCATTGGTAGAATGGGTGGTCTCCAATATTTACAAGACAAAAGAATAACCGCCTTAGGTTTTAAATTTTTATTTTAAAATGATTCTTGATTTTGAAATAAATTACATATGTTTGTTTTAGTCTACTGAATTGGTAGTCTTTTAATATGAAGAAAAACAGTAACATATCTTTCACTATGACAGCACATCAACCTATGATGTGTATGCCGTGTTGTTGCTGTTAATACCAGGGATCACATCAGATCTGCGTTAATTTATTTCAAATCATTTTCTTTCATTCATTCTAAAAAATTTAAATATGGCAACTTCATATCCAAGATTTTCTATGGGAAAATCTCTCACCGCCGAGCAGAAAGATTTCTACAACGTTCACGGCTTTATACATTTCAAAAGTTTTATTAAACCAGAAACCGTACAATCCATTATTGATGCCTCTCTGGAGGTTCAGTCCAAATGGATTGAAAAAGGAGTAGACAAAATCAACGGGGTACCTATTAAATATGGACGTGACCTGGATGGATCTTCTCTCGTGCAGCGTTTCGCATTCATCAATCAGCATCATTCTACCTTCAGCGGTTTACTGCTGGATCCGCGATTCAAAAGTTTGTTTGAACTGACCGGCACTACAGCCAGGCTGGGGGAAAATGAAAAAGACGGGATGGTCTTTAACCATTATGTGAATGGACCTGACAGTAAATTTACTAAGATGGGATGGCATACCGATGGCCTGAGAGATATTTTTTATGGGAAAAAGATCAACCCCATGCTCAATGTAGGTATACACCTCAGTAATCTGGCACCAGAAAATGGCGGTTTAAGAATTATTCCCGGAACGCATAAACAAAGTTTATACGGGATGTTATTTAGAAAAAAGTATTTTCTGGATAATGATACTGATCCGAATGAAGTGGCCATTACCCCTGAAGCGGGTGATCTTACTGTTCATGACGGGCGTTTGTGGCACCGCGTGGCTCAATCATCGGTAGTGGGTGAAGAGAGCAGAAGGAGAGTGATTTACATTCCCATCATTGCAGGAAAGTATGCACCTAAAAATGAGCATAGCCCCACAGTCTTTTATCAGCGTTTTGCAGGTTTGGTCAAATAATATGCTGATTATATTGATAATTAACTACCTGATCAGATCGGGGCGTTTAAATAAACCTTTAGCTATAATCAGGAATACTTACAAAGGGAAGTATTCCTGATCAGCTGATCAAAAGCCGGTAGCTTGGCTTTTGTTATATATTAGGAAATAAAGTCTGAGCTTTTTCACCAATAAAAGGAATTGGTTTTTTCTCTCCGTTAATGGCACCCAGTAAACCAATAATCCAGACTACAAATAAAGCGATATATATGATGTAAGTCAGGTATACGAAGGCGACTACTCCGGTAGCAGCAATCAGGATTCCAAGGACTATCCCGATCACGATGTATAATACAGTTGATACAATTGCAAAAAGCAGTGTTTGTCTCAATTGATAACTTCCCAGTTCAGTTTTTTTATCTTTATGCATAGCAAAGTAGGCAATAAGCCAGAAAAAGATTCCAAAATAGCTTAGGATAGAAGCTGTTTTTCCATCATCAGTAGTTACTGGCTTTTGGCCGAAAGAGTTGTTTGTTTCCATAATTTAAATATTTGTTGGTTTTTAAGGCAACCAGAGTGTTGATTTTGAGATTAGAAAGTTATTTTTTTAATCTATATCCAATTCCTTATTGTCAAGTCTGTGCAATAATCTTGCCGTTATAGCTTTTCTTTCTACAAAATGTAAAACATTTAAGACTATGGGAAGTATGTCTTTCTAAAGGAGGTCAATTATTTCAATTTATTGGGATGTAATATCAACGATAGGTACGAAAACTATAATTATAACTTGTGCTAAACATCTAAAGAGGCCTTCGGTCGCATAAGCTTATATATCATTGAGCCATCATTCGAAAAGACATACCATTTGTGTCGGGAAAATTTTACGCTGTTTGTTATGATAACCATAAAGGCCCTCCAGAGAAATGATCCAGGATATTTTTTGAATCTCTTTGAAACCGTCAGTGTAAACTTCAACTTGAAAATTTCAACCCTTACCTGATCCGGGCAGCGAAATGTAAAACATTTGACTATCACAGAACAAGCATACAGACAAAAATATACTGTTTACACTTGCAGGGAAAATTATAGGTGAGGTTCTTAAATAAGGGTCTGGAATGAGGTGGAAGTTTTGATTTCGTAAAGATGATAGATCAATTGCATCATTTCTATGAGAAAATGTCCTAATTATGAATCTATTTTTACATAAAAAAAAAGCATTCTAATTTTTTAAATTACCTTTGCGCCATAAAAATATACCATGATTTATTTCTTCTCCAATAAGCTCAATACTGTTTTTGCTGTACAATTAGAACGAACCCTAACGCCTTCAGATATTTCAAAATTGACATGGCTGTTTGGTGGTGCTGAATTAAAACAAGAAACTGAATTAACAGCTTCTTTTGTTGGTCCCCGTGCTACAATGGTGACTCCATGGAGCACAAACGCTGTAGAGATTACACAAAATATGGCTATTGAGGGCATTATCAGAATTGAGGAGTTTACAGCAGTAGATGCAGCTTTTAAAAGCTTTGATCCAATGCTGTCTCAAAAATATAGTGTACTGAATCAGGAATTGTATACCATCAGTCTCCAGCCGGAGGCTATTCTTGAAATAAATGATATTGCGGCATATAACCAACAGGAAGGACTGTCCTTAAGCCAGGAAGAGATCGATTATTTAACAGAACTTGCTGTAAAGCTGGGGCGTAAATTAACAGACTCTGAAGTATTTGGCTTTTCGCAGGTAAATTCGGAGCATTGCCGTCATAAAATCTTCAATGGTACATTTATTATTGATGGCGAAGAGCAACCTACATCGTTGTTTAAATTAATTCGTAAAACTTCCGCAGAAAATCCAAATGGTATTGTATCTGCTTATAAAGATAATGTAGCCTTTGTGAAAGGGCCTGTAGTACAGCAATTTGCTCCGAAACGTGCAGATGTGCCTGATTACTATGAGGTAAAAGATTTTGAATCTGTGATTTCGCTGAAGGCAGAAACGCATAATTTTCCAACTACTGTTGAACCTTTCAACGGTGCTGCGACAGGCGCAGGGGGAGAAATCAGAGACAGGCTGGCGGGCGGACAAGGCTCTTTGCCTTTAGCTGGTACAGCTGTATATATGACTGCATTATCCCGTCTGGCGGAAGACAGGCCCTGGGAAAATGGTGTTCAGGAAAGACAATGGTTATACCAGACTCCAGTGGACATCCTGATCAAAGCATCAAATGGAGCATCTGATTTTGGTAACAAATTCGGTCAGCCCTTAATTACAGGTTCGTTACTTACTTTCGAGCATGAAGAAAACTCGAGAACATTGGGTTACGATAAAGTAATTATGCAGGCAGGTGGTATCGGCTATGGTAAAGCTGAACAAGCACAAAAAGAGAAACCGTCTGTAAATGATAAAATCGTTGTACTAGGTGGTGAAAATTATAGAATAGGGATGGGCGGTGCTGCTGTATCATCTGCTGATACAGGGGCATTAGGTTCCGGTATCGAACTGAATGCCATCCAACGCTCTAACCCCGAAATGCAGAAAAGGGTAGCCAATGCCGTACGTGGCATGGTGGAAAGTGATCACAATACGATTGTTTCTATTCATGACCATGGAGCAGGTGGGCACTTAAACTGTCTGTCAGAACTTGTTGAAGAAACAGGTGGTAAAATTGATCTTGACAAATTGCCTGTAGGTGATCCAACGCTTTCAGCGAAAGAAATTATTGGTAACGAATCTCAGGAACGTATGGGATTGGTTATCGGTCAGGAAAACCTGGAGGTTTTACAGAAAATTGCCGACAGGGAAAGAGCACCAATGTATACGGTAGGTGATGTGACGGGTGACCATAGATTTACATTTGAATCTGCCACTACGGGAGCTAAACCTATGGACCTGAAAATGGAAGATATGTTTGGCAGTTCTCCGAAAGTAGTGATGCAGGACAAAACTGTGGACAGAAAATATGAGCCTGTTATTTATGATGCAGCTCAGCTTCATGTCTATCTGGAACAAGTACTACAGTTGGAGGCCGTTGCGTCAAAAGACTGGTTAACAAATAAAGTAGACCGTTGCGTAGGTGGTCGTGTTGCCAAACAGCAATGTGCCGGTCCGCTTCAGTTACCATTAAATAACTGCGGTGTAATGGCGCTGGATTATCAGGGTAAAGATGGAATAGCGACCTCTATTGGTCATGCTCCGCTTTCCGCATTGATCGATCCTGCTGCAGGTAGCCGTAATGCAATTGCCGAATCTTTATCCAACATTATATGGGCTCCGCTAAAAGATGGTATTGAAAGTATCTCTCTTTCTGCCAACTGGATGTGGGCATGTAAAAATGAAGGTGAAGATGCCCGTTTATATGCTGCTGTTAAAGCATGTTCAGCGTTTGCTATTGATTTAGGAATCAATATCCCGACAGGTAAAGATTCCCTGTCTATGAAACAGAAATACAAAGACGGAGAAGTTATTGCTCCGGGTACTGTGATCATCTCAGCTGCTGGTCATTGTGATGATATTACTGCAGTTATTGAGCCTGTTCTCCAAAAAGACGGCGGTGATATTTATTATATCAATTTATCTGGTGACCATTACAACTTGGGTGGTTCATCATTTGCACAGATCCTGAATAAAATAGGCACAGTAACACCTGATGTTACGAATGCAGCCGAGTTCAAAAATACTTTTAACGCCATTCAGGAATTAATCAAAGGCGGACATATTCAGGCAGGTCATGATATTGGCAGTGGTGGTCTGATTACTACATTATTAGAGCTTTGTTTTGCGGATCGTGATTTAGGCGCGACGATTGACCTGTCTTCATTAGGAGATCAGGATATAATAGAAAAACTTTTCGCGGAGAATATAGGTATTGTTTTCCAGGGAGATGCTGCTGTAGACAGCCTGCTTAAAGCTAAAGGTATTGTTTACCATAAAATAGGATCTGTAGTTGCCGAAGCTACGCTGACAGTTAAAAACCTGTCAGCCGAATCGAAATTTGATATTGATCATTTACGTGACGTCTGGTTTAAAACTTCATATCTCCTTGATGAGAAACAAAGTGGTCCGATTAAGGCGAAAGAACGTTTTGACAACTATAAAAACCACGTGCTGCACTATAATTTCCCTTTAACTTTTGACGGGAAAAAACCGGTGATTGATTCCTCTAAACCGAGGCCGAAAGCAGCTGTTATCCGTGAAAAGGGTAGTAATTCGGAGAGAGAGCTGGCAAATGCCATGTACCTTGCTGGGTTTGATGTGAAAGATGTACACATGACAGATCTGATATCGGGCAGGGAGACGCTGGAAGATATCCAGTTTATCGGAGCTGTAGGTGGATTCTCTAATTCGGATGTGCTGGGTTCAGCCAAGGGTTGGGCGGGAGCATTCCTCTATAATGAAAAAGCTAAAATAGCGCTGGAGAACTTCTTTAAACGTGAGGATACCTTGTCAGTTGGTATCTGTAATGGCTGCCAGTTATTTGTAGAATTAGGTTTAATCAATCAGGATCATGCAGAGAAACCTAAGATGCTGCATAATGACAGCCATAAACACGAGAGTGGATTCAGTTCATTAACTATACAGGAAAACAATTCGGTAATGCTTTCCAGTTTAGCGGGCAGTACACTAGGCGTTTGGATCTCACATGGTGAAGGTAAATTTCAATTACCGTACGCAGAAGATCAATATAACCTGGTGGCAAAATATGCTTATGAAAGTTATCCAGCTAATCCTAATGGGTCCGATTATAACACCGCAATGATGTGCGATAAAACAGGAAGACACTTAGTAATGATGCCTCACATTGAGCGCTCATTATTCCAATGGCATTGGGCTAACTATCCTGCAGGTCGTAAAGACGAAGTATCTCCATGGATGGAAGCTTTTGTAAATGCGAGAAAATGGTTGGAAGCTAATCAGAAATAGAATAATATATTTTCAAGATCAGCCACTGCATAGCAATGCAGTGGCTTTTTTGTTACGCTTTATCGCTGTTCAAGCCTGTCCCTGTCAGTTATTTTCCTGACGAAAACAGCTTTGCTGTTTCCTTTTATACTCTTGATTCTTCCATAAAGACGCTTGTCATCAAATGCATTAAAATATTTGATTTGTACAGCACCGATAGATTTAACTTTCCCTTTAGGGTCGTGCATATCAAATACGCCGTAGTAGGTGACCGGAATATTTCCTATAGATTTTAAAGTGCCAAACTCATCATGCATATCAAATTTATTGTAATAAGTGAATTTGATGGAGCCGATTGATTTGATTTTACCCTGTGGATCATGCATATCCCAGTGGTCATAGTAAGTCACTTTTAAGTTTTTACCATTTTTAGGTCTGGTGTCAACACCATTTTTGTCGAATTGCCCCTCATACTCCACATCGCCGAAGTTATTTTCTTCCTCTCCGTCTATATAGGCTATTTCTCCGCTACTGTTTATGCCTATTACCTGGTAATTATCCAGGTATAATTCAATTGCCTCAATGCCTTTTTTCGTATCTGATACCAGGAATTTTGCACTGACGATTTTTTGCGCACTGCACAAAAAGGTGAAACCTGATAATAAGAGTATAAACAAAATTCGTTTGCTGTTCATTTTTGATTTCTTTATCCTTCGGCTAATATATTTAATTTCTTCTGTTGTATCACTAATTTTAAGAATAATTGAGCACGTATGGCAGGATAAAGGGATGAATAAATCGCTTTTTGTCTGGATTTGTTCTAAATAACATATATATTTGTGATGATCCTTACGAGAAGGAGAAATGTAACCTAAATTAAACATATGAAATACTTCAAATCATTACTTTTTACGCTAGCCGGCCTGTTTTTTGCGGCTAATTTATCGGCACATGCTTTATGGATCGAGACGAATTCTTCTGGAAAAGTTGGTCAGGCACAGCAGGTCAAAGTATATTATGGAGAATATGCAGAAAATGAACGGGATGAAACAGGTAAATGGTATTCTGATGTTAAAGAACTTACTTTATGGTTAGTAGGGCCTGATAAACAAAAAATTAAGTTAGTAACTACACTGGGTGATAATGTAGCCTCTGCATCTTTTACACCCTCAAAAGATGGTCAGTATACTTTATTGGTTAGTCATCCTGCCAAAGATCTAGCGGGCACAACTAAGTATCACTTTCTGAGCAGCACGACTGTTACTGTTGGAAAAACGGCCGCTGATATTGACGGTGAAGCGAACAGTAATGAACTGAAAATTTACCCTGCTGCAGGTGTAAAATATAAAGCCAATTCTCCGGTGAAATTGAAGGCATTGCACAATGGCAACTTAAAGGCAGATGCTACAGTAAATGTATTTTCACCAGTAGGATGGTCTGTGGTATTAAAAACAAATAAAGATGGGATTGCTGAGTTTACTCCGCTTTGGCCAGGAAGGTATGTAGTTGAAGTTTCAGATTTCCAGAAGAAAAAAGGATCGGCTGACGGACAGGATTATGAATCTTTATGGCAAGGTTCTACGCATAGTTTCGAAGTGAAATAAATAAGAGACTCAAATTTAAGATTAACAATTGTAAATAGAATGGCAGCCATCAGGCTGCCGTTTTTTTTTGAGGCTATTGGCAGGAGGGCATTAAATGTTCTTACCTGTTTTTATTTCTCAGCGGGTAACTGAGAAATACTTCTTATACTTACAACATTAATATTACGTTACAACTTAAAGAAGAAGATTTGTATATTGCTAAATCATTTTATGAATAGCTTAAAGGCACTCCGGTGTTGTCAGCTATTCGTATGCCGGGTAGTGAAAAATAGAGTTGCTGAATAATAAACCAAATATGAATATCAATAAATTACAACAGCTAAAAACAAATGCTGGCGATATTGTAACACCTATCAATTAAATTGCATAATTAACAGCCTATATGGCGATTGAATAATAATATCAAGCTTAATGAAAAGAAGAATATTTCTTAGAAACACAGGCATTTTAGGCGCCGGCTTATTGGCTTCCAAAGTGTCCTTTGCTGCCGCACCGGATCAGTTCCCGATTGTTAGAGTCGCAGCTGCCAAACGTCATTTTCAAAGTAAGTCAGTCAACGCAGCAATCAAGACTTTCCAGTCTAAAGTTAAAAATCCAGAACTCAGCTGGCTATTTGAGAATTGTTTTCCAAACACTTTAGACACCACTGTTTACTACAAAGAGATTAACGGTAAACCTGATACCTATGTCATTACAGGTGATATTGATGCCATGTGGCTGCGCGACAGCTCCGCACAGGTCTGGCCATATCTTCAGTTCGTCAATGAGGACAAAGCATTGAAAAATTTGATCTCTGGTGTAATATCTCATCAGGTTAAATGTATACTTAAAGATCCTTATGCCAACGCTTTTTATGGTGATGCCGATAAAGTAGGAGAGTGGAAAACAGATAAAACGGATATGCAGTCTGGTGTGCATGAGCGTAAATGGGAAATTGATTCTTTGTGTTATCCGATCCGTCTGGCTTACCACTACTGGAAAAAAACCGGCGACAAACAGCCTTTCGATACAGAATGGAAAAACTCCATTGTAGCTATCCTAAAGGTTTTCAAAGAACAGCAACGTAAAACCGGCCTGGGACCTTATCATTTTCAGCGTGAAACTACGCAGCCGACCGACACGCAGCCTATGCATGGATATGGCTTCCCGGTAAATCCGGTAGGTCTTATTTGTTCAGCTTTTCGGCCTAGTGATGATGCAACGATCTTTCCTTTTTTAATTCCATCTAACTTCTTTGCTGTAAGTTCATTGAAACAGGCAGCTGAGATGATCACAGCAATAGCAGGTGACGATGCATTATCAGCAGAATTACTTAAACTGGCCGAAGAAGTAGCAGCAGCAATACAGAAATATGCGATTGTAGAACATCCGAAATATGGTAAGATCTATGCTTTTGAAGTTGATGGATTTGGAAGTAACTATCTGATGGATGATGCAAACGTACCTAGTTTACTTGCCTTACCCTATCTGGGGGCTTTGGAAGCAAGTGATCCGATCTATGTAAATACAAGGAAGTTCGTACTTTCGTCAGATAATCCATACTTCTTCAAAGGATCTGCTGCTGAAGGAATAGGTGGACCCCATGTAGGTCAGGATATGATCTGGCCAATGAGTTTAACCATTAGAGGACTGACTTCCAAAGATAAAGAAGAGATAAAATATTGTATTCAAACCTTGCAGCAAACACATGCGGGTACAGGCTTTATGCACGAATCTTTTCATAAAGATAATCCTGCTAAATTCTCAAGAGCATGGTTCGCCTGGTCTAATACCTTATTTGGTGAATTACTTTGGAAAACATACCATGAAATGCCTGAATTATTAAATTCTTAATTTTAAAAATTTATGCAGAACTTGCTGCCAGCCGCCTTGGATTAAAGGCGGCTGTTTTATACAATATAATTATGAAATCAACTCCACTATTATCTGGCAAGTTTCTAATGCTTTTGTTGTGCATGGGATATATATCCATATCTTCATTTGCAGCGGCTCCGGCAAGACAGTTTTATCAATTGATCATTTATCATGTGAAGGACAAAGTGCAGGAAGAGCGTGTTGATAAATTTTTATCTGCTGCTTATCTGCCTGCTGCTCATCGTGCCGGAATACCACAGGTAGGAGTTTTTAAGACGGTAAATATTGATACGGCCAGCGACAAACGCATATATGTCCTGCTGATTCACCGCTCACTAAAAGATTTTTACCAGTTCTCTGGGGTCATCACAACGGATAGGAACCTTTCGGCAGCGGGAGCAGATTATCTGGATGCCAAATTTGACAATCCGCCATACCTGAGAAAAGAATCTATTTTGATGGAAGCATTCGCTGGTATGCCGGTTTTTAAGAAGCCAGTATTTACAACAGCCAAAAACGAACAGATTTTCGAGTTGCGCAGTTACGAAAGTGCGACAGAGAGATTATATCAGAATAAAGTTTCCATGTTCAATAAAGATGAAATGGAAATATTTACCCGCATAGGAAGTCAGCCTGTATTCTATGGGGAAGTATTGGCGGGAAGCCATATGCCGAATCTGATGTACATGACAGCTTATAATGATAAAATAGCGAGAGATGAACACTGGAAGATATTTGGAAATGATGCTAAATGGAAAACTATTTCTGCCTTGCCTGAGTATCAGCATAATGTGTCGAAAGCTGACGTTCAGCTGTTAACACCCGCTGCCTATTCAGATTTATAGAATAACAGCAAATTGACCTGTTTCATATGATGTTAATATGAAGATTTTGTAAAATGTATGATAGGAAGAGTAAAATGGATGTTTTGGCTTATTCTTTGATTGCCTTTTCTCAGTTAAATAAATTATGAAATCAGGAATATACGCGTTATTATTCACGTTCGTCTTCATGGGATGTGAGCAAAAAGAAAATGTAAAAACTTATAGCCCAAGGGTATTGACAGCAAATGAGAGCTTTAATGATTTTGCTGATGAATCGAAAGGTAAACTGACGATCTTTAAAAGTACCATCGCGGATTCAGCTAAGAAGGATAACAAAGAAGCTAAAGTATGGTACGGAATAAAGGTGGGTGATACCACGGTCCGTATCCAAACCAATATGACTGACAAAAATTCTGGTTCTACAGAATTTTCAACAGTAGAATTTGTCAATACGCAAAAGACAGCCGTAATTGTTGAACTTGCCAATAGTACCGGGCTTGGTTCGCCTTTCTATCTGATTGCTTTAAAAAATGGAAAGGTAGAAGTTGTGAATTTTTACAGGCCATCCACCAGCAACAACCAGGATAATCGTCTGGTAAAAGGCATACATAAGGTAGGGCGATCAGGATATCTGATACGGAACGATTTTTTTGTCACCACGGTAGATGCCAAGGTTTACTTCATGAAAAGGCAGGATCCGAAAGAAAGAATTCAGGGAATACATTTGATCAATTCTCCTGATAAGAAGACTTTTGTATTCCTGGTGGCTGACGCACTATATGAGGTTCATTATCCTACCGGTGAGGTATTCACGCAACCATTGTCAGGAAAAGCGCCGAAAGTCGCGGCGTATATGTTTAAATATATTCAGGATAATTATAGCTGGCAGAAAAATGCCAAAGGTATTTCTTTCCTCAAGGCCAATCCCGATGATAACAGGATTATTGACGGAGGTGACCTCGGTTAAAACATTCGTTAGCTGAATAAAAATAAAGCCTGTTAAAAACTTATTTTTAACAGGCTTTAATCGTATACTTATCGTCTCAATAGCTGTCTTAAACGCTCCAATCTTTCTTCATTTTTAATCAGATCGTTATTGATATCAGTTCTCAGTCTGATCAATAAATCACTATTTGACATGCCCGTAAGCGTCGTGAATATCTCAATAATTTTCTCTCTGTTGTTCTGCATCAATGCAAGCACTTTTTTAGCATATAACAATCTGGTATTATTTTTAAGCGTATTACGTAATTCAAAGTCGAACGTGATAGACATGCTTCCTGAAGTCAGGATATAAATGATATCAGATATGCCAACCGGAAGAGAACTCAATACATAAGATTCATAAGTTACCCTATTGCTCACTGCGTTCAAAAAGTATTCATCCAAATCATCGTAACCCTTCAGCATTACCGTTGTTCGCTCTACTTCAGCCAAAAGGGCCTCGTAATATTCGTTATAATCCATAATTAATTTAATTGACTATAAATATAGTCAATTAAATCGGTATTATTGCTGTTGTCGGACAAATTCTTTCATTACTGCGTCCTTTATGACTGCTGGGGCAACAATACAAGTGTATATATGTTGGTTTCCATCTGTTCTATTTTATACTTTCAGCCCAGGTATTCATTTTGTTTTCAAAGACACTAAGCGGCAATGATCCGTCTTTCAGTACCTGCTCATGGAATTCCGAAAGCTTAAATTTGGCACCCAGTTCTTTCTCATACCCGGATCTTAGCTCACGGATTTTCATTGCACCGGTTTTATAGCCCAACGCCTGTGCAGGGATAGCCATATAACGTTCAATTTCTGCCGTTGCACCTTCTTCTGTGATGGCTTCATTGTCCATCATATATTTTATAGCCTGTTCCCTGCTCAGGTTTTTGGTATGGATTGCCACATCAACGACCAATCGTACAGCCCTGTGCATTTCGTCACCCAATGCACCCATATGCTGGTAAGGATCTGCATATAAACCTAGCTCCTTACCTAAAGATTCACAATAAAGTGCCCATCCTTCTACATAGGCATTGTGTATACCAAATCTGCGGAACTTTGGCAGGTTGGTATTTTCCTGCGTTAGTGAAATTTGGTAATGGTGACCAGGAATAGCTTCATGCAGGAATAATGATTCCATTCCGGACGTTGTGTTGAATTTTTTAGCGTCAAGTATGGGCACGTAAAATATACCAGGTCTTTTACCATCCGCGGAACCCTGATTATACTCTGCACTGGCAGATGCGGCCCTGAAGGCTTCAGTCTGTCTGATTTCAAAAGGAGTTTTCGGGACATTTTTAAACATCGACTTTAACTGTGGTTCCATCCGTTGATGTATATTTTCAAAGGCATTCAGTACCTCTTTTGGCGTCTGGTAAGGCATGAACTTCGGATCAGTTTTCATGTACTCAAAAAAAGCTTTAAGATCTCCTTTAAAACCCACCTGATTTTTAATACTGTCCATTTGTCCCTTGATACGGGCTACTTCCTGTAAACCTGTCTGATAAATTTCTTCTGGTTTTTTCAGTGTAGTTGTCTGTTGTTTGACCAGATATGCATAAATCTCTGTTCCGCCAGGCAATGAGGAAATACCATCAGTTAGTCTTGCTTTCGGCAGGTAATCATTTTTAAGGAAGTCTCCCAATCTCCTGTAAGCAGGAACAATCTGTGTAAGAATTGCTTTTTTATAGGCTTCGGTCAACCTGCTTTTGTCGGCAGCAGTAAAATCTTTTGGCATATGCGTGATAGGACCGTAGAAAATACTCTTTGCGGGATCAGTTACCACCATACTATACATCTGAGGATAGGTTTTTACCACAAGGGATTTTGGAAATACCATGCCGGCCTGCATCCCTTTTTTGAAATTACCAATGGCGGTATCTGCCCATACAGTAAATGCAGAAATACGTTTCAGCCAGTCTTCATAGTCTTTTACCGTCTTAAACGGCTGGGCGCCAGTTCCCGAACCGAGCTGACCTATCGTTAGCGGCAGCGAGAACATCTGGTTGAAGGGGAAATATTCTAAATGAAACTTAAGCCCTTCCAGACTTATTTCTGCCTGGTCCTTTAATACATCGTAAGAAAGTTGGTCGTTTACCTCCAGGCCGTTGCGGTCATAGTGTTTAAGGCTATCCAGGTACTTTGTATAATAAGCTTTCAGTTCCTGCTGAAAAGCTGCAGAACCGTCATTGGGCAAAAGATCATTGTATCTGGTATCGCCTGCATACGTTGCTCCTATAGGAAAAAGCTTCAATCCCTCTTCGTAATAAGTATCACATAACTTGTTGAAGTTCTGATCCTTCATTTGTCCGGTTTGATGATCTTTTTGTTTACAAGCAGTAACTGCACCTGTGAGGATTAAGGCATAAATTAATTGTTTCATTAGTTTAGTTTAGGTAATTAAATCTAATGAAACCTGCTTAAGAATACAAATAACAATTGAAATTGTTATGCAATTCAGCTTCTTTGTGGCTCCATAATGGTAATACCCTGTTCACCTGCGATCACAGCTTTGGTCGCCAGTCCATAAAACAAAGAATGTTCTACAATCCCTGGTATCATTTTAATACGCACATTTACTTCTGCCAGTGGGGGTAAAACAGAAAATTGTATATCCGCCAGAAAATTACCATTCTCTGAAATCAATGCCCCGTCCTTTTCACTGCTCATTCTTAGTTTAACATTGCTCTCCGGATACAGAAAGGCAATTTTGCTGAGGACAAGCGGCAATGCTTCCGGAAGTATTTCTATTACCAATGGATAAGTATGGTCCAGCATTGCTACCGATTTTCCTTCATCACCAATCAGGATAAATTCAGTCGCCATACTCGCAAGAACTTTTTCACTGGTATGGATACCACCACCACTTTTCAGGGCATTCAGCGCTTTATCGAATTGGTCACAACCATCAAAATAGATATCCAGATTTTCTGTAAATGCTGAAGACTGTATTTTTAAACCTTTTTTTAACAAGTAATTGCGTGTTTTAAATGAAGAAGAGACAAAGGTGAGCGTATGTGCCAATACATGATCACTGCCGATAAGGTCTGTCAGGTGAAAGATGGTCGTGCCAGCTCCCAGACCAATCGTCTGACCTTCTTTAATAAAGTCTAATGCAGCTACTGCTGCTTCCATTTTATAATCCCGCATCTGAATAAATTTAAGATAGTAAATTTCGTAAAAATAACGGGTATTGCTATAAAAGACAGCTGCATTTTATAGCTTTACATATGCAAAAACCTATAAATACAGGAATATTATCCTTCGGAATGTCCGGGAAACTGTTTCATTCACCATTTTTAGACGCACATCCCGGATTCAATCTGATGGCAGTTGCAGAGCGGTCTGAAAAGAAAGCGCAACTTCGTTTTCCTGATATCATCAGTTATCACTCAGTAGAAGAACTTCTTGAAAATCCTGATTTAGAACTGATCGTTGTCAATACACCGAATTATACGCACTTTGAATTCGCACTCAAAGCACTGCGTGCGGGTAAAAATGTATTGATAGAAAAACCTTTCGCGGTAACCAGTGAAGAGGCAGAAATTTTATTCTCTGAAGCTACAGCGGCAGGTCTTTATATTTTACCTTATCAAAACCGCCGTTATGACAGTGATTTCTTATCCGTTAAGGAAGTGCTGGCCTCAGGAAAACTAGGGAGAATGGTAGAAGCACATTTGCGTTATGACAGGTATCGTTACGGAATAGGGCCCAAAGTAGCCAAAGAAACACCCATGCCGGGCAGCGGACTATTATTTGATCTGGGACCGCATATGCTGGATATGGTTCTGGAACTTTTCGGTAATCCATTGGAATGGACTAAAACACTTGGACATTATCGCCCTGGTACACAGGTTGATGATTATGCGCACATACATCTAAAATACGCTGGGCAAGTGCAGGTATTTGTTACGATTAGTATGCTGGTCGCCGATGTACAGCCTGCATTTATCCTTAACGGTACGCGCGGATCATATATTAAAGAGCGGTCAGACATACAGGAGCAGCAATTGCTTGCAGATATGCATCCTGACCATCCGTCATTTGGAATTGAAGCTGCAGGCAAGGAGGGGCTGTTGACGCAGATCGCAGAAAATGGAGCTCAAACGCAAACATTGGTTCCAACCGTCAAATCGACTTATCTGAACTTATTTGAAGCCGTATATCAGACCATCAGAAATGGAGCACCTTATCCGGTCAGCCAGGATCAGATTCTTCAGCAAATCGCTATCCTTACGCATGACAGTTAAGCATAACAGATTAATACAGGATGGCAGGACGGTGAACAGGATTGTTGTTGTATTGATTTTTTGCTGTGCGCTGATCTTCTTCTGCTCAGGTTGTAAAAAGAAACAGTCTTCGGCAAATACTGCATTTTATTATTGGAGAACGTCTTTTTCGTTAGATCAAAAGGCTGCAGACCTGCTGCAGCATACCGCGCAGAATAAATTGTATCTCCGTTTTTTCGATGTAGTATGGAATGAGGAAAAAAATGAGGTCATTCCCAATGCGCTGGTTGATATCAGGCAGGATGCCGGCCGGTTAAATATCACTCCGGTAGTATATATCACCAATAAAACATTCCAGCATATCAGTATTGGACGACTTGATAGTCTGGCTAAAAATGTGAATCAATTGATCAACCGCATCGCGGCAGAAAACAATATCCGCTATACACAGGTGCAAATCGACTGCGACTGGTCGGTAACTACCCGGGATAAATACTTTTCCTTTCTTAAATCTTTTAAATCATTGAGTAAGAGACAGCTGGAGGTAACGATTCGTCTGCATCAGGTAAAATATCCCGAGCGTACCGGGGTGCCGCCGGCCGACAAAGGTTTGCTGATGTTTTATAACATGGGGAAAATCTCTGCCAATAGTAAACAGCCGAATTCTATTTATAATTTTGCGGATGCAGAAAAATATATTTCTTCGTTACCTTATTACAAATTACCTTTGGACGTTGCGCTGCCGTTTTTTTCATGGGCTATCCATATCCGTAATGGAAAAGTATTACGGGTGAATAATAGCATTGGAAAAGCAGAGCTGCTGAACAAAAAGTACTTTATAAATACGCAAGGCGAGGTATACCGTGCTGTTAAAAGCTTTTATCTGTCTGGCGTTTATGTGAAGGAGAATGATGTTTTCAAGCTGGAGGAGATCAATGCAGACAATTTGAATGAAGCAGCAGCGCAGGTCAGTAAACACCTGGCAAAATTAAAGACTAGAAATATTATTTATTATGAATTATCATCAATCAGCGCTTCGGCTATTGAAGCAAAAGATATCAGGGAAGTTTCTGCTCATTTTTAGTGCACTAATCGTCACGGTAGCCGGCATCGTATGGGCATGTGGAGGAGGCGATTATTATGATGATGAAAATTCCAGTTTCACACCCGAGGCTTTTGTGGATCCTCAGTATTCTCCTTTTTTTTATGAAAGTTCTACCACTTATTATGGGAGTGAGTTTAATGATAACGGCAATACCAGGTTTAATAAGCAGGTGGTGGATGACTGGTATGCCTATCTGGATAAAAAAGTAGAAAGACAAATACTGGATACTTTGCTGATCAAATCCAGTCAGGGTTTCACGGATTCAGTTTACCGCAATTTTAAAGGAAAGTTAAACGAGCTGCCCGCGGGTATGCCTAACCTGGGCAAAAGCAATGCAGATGCTAAGCAAGTAGACTTATTTTTGTCCTATTTAACCCTGGCAAAAGCCTGTGAAAGTTATGCTGTAAATCAGGAATACAACTATTGGGATGAAAAACCAAAACCAAAAGCCGTGGCTGCTGAATTGGGAAATGCACTTACTGCTGCTTACGCAAAAACCAAAGATGTTTTTGTAAAGCAGCGTTTATGGTTCCAGCTGGTGCGTTACTATTACTATCAGCAGAAACAGGAGTCCTCGGCCTACACCGCTCCACAACTTACGCTCCCTGACTTTTTTGCGCAGGAAGAAGCCCAGTTCCCGAAAAATATCATGTACTATCGTACGATGGGATATCTTGCGGGATACTATTATCAGCATGGCGAATTTGCCCGCGCAAATTATTTATATAGCCTGTGTTATAACTATTCTTTTGAGATGAAGATTCCGAGTAAATGGAGCTTTAGACCGCAGAATGAGTCGGACTGGACTGCTACATTAAAACTGGCACAAAATGGAGAGGAGAAAATCACCCTATGGCATTTGCTGGGGATCAGTCAGGATCCTGTTAGAGCGATCAGAGAAATTTACGCAATCAATCCTAAATCTGATAAGCTTGATCTTTTGTTAAGCAGGCTCATTAACAGTAAAGAGCAAAGTATTTCTCCCGTTTACTCAAACGAAGAAAGCAAAAACAAAACAGTAGATCTGAAAACAGAAATTTCGCTGGTGGCGAATATTGCTAAAGAAAATAAAACCAGCAAGCCTTTTTACTGGAATTTAGCTGCGGGTTATCTAAATGCTTTGTCGCACCAATATGTTACTGCAAAAACATTTTACAACGTGGCCAGAAAGCAACTGCCGAAAGACAATAAGCTCATTTTGGCGCAGTACAAAATCCTGGACTGGACATTGTATTTGCAGTATTTGAAGAAGATTGACGCCGCAGCCGAGGCAAAAATGGCTGAGCCATTGACCTGGCTATACCAATTAAGTCAGGGTAAAGACGCTATACCCGATCTTCGCTTTCATCATGCATTAGATCAGAGTTTGCGACTGATTGCTGCATTGTACAAAAAACAGGGAGATCTGGTAAAATCCAACTGTTTTGAGCAGCATCCCGCATTTTATCTTAGCAATACCAGAATTGACGCCATGAAAACCTTATTGGCTAAACCTAAGAAGTCGCCCTTTGAGACAGCCATGCTAAATTACTGTAATGTAAAGGTTGAAAACCTGTACTATTTACAAGCTACACAACTGGTATACCAGGAGAAACTGGATCAGGCACTCATCATGATGAAAAAGGCAGAAGGTATCAATACAACACTATTATTAGGTAACCCTTTTAACATCCGCATTAATGACTGTCATGATTGTGATCATGCTGCTCCGGGTAAAACACGCTATACGGCGCAAAGTTTCCTGGAAACCATGATCAACATCAAAGCACAGCTCAATGCCGGTAAAGATGTATCCAGAAATGCTGCGCTGCTGGCAAATGCCTACTATAATATTACCCATTACGGAAATGCACGGTACTTTTACCAGTCAGACATTACTGGTAGTATCACCGATATGGTACAGGGGATAGATCAGCCTTTCAGACAAATTTATACCGACAATCATATTGCTGAAAAATATTATCTGCTGGCCCGCATAAATGCGAAAACTAAAGAGCTGAAAGCGAAATTTACTTTCATGGCCAGTAAGTGTGATCATAATAATGAGTACAACAGGATCATGGAATCTGAGGAGAACAGAAACTCATGGTATTTTCAACTGGACAAAATTCCTACAGGGAAATATTTTGCCGAATTGATCAGCCAGTACAGTCAGACGAATTACTACAGAGAAGTTTTAAATGAATGCGGGTATTTCAAAACTTACGTGAGTAAGAGACGTTAATCGGCGAAAAAATTATCTGCCCTGTAACCCTATTTCAACAGGTTACAGGGCTTTTTTTTTTGTAATATTTCTGTTAATTGAAAGTTGAAGGGTTACCAAAGCGACAGAATGGTATTAAGGTTAAAAGCGTTAATCTTTATTCTGATGAAATGATGATCAGCTGATAAATTAAAAATTTAACCAGGAAGTTTTATTTTGGCTTCTGAACCCGTACAACTCAAATATAACCTTATGAAGAAGTATTTAATTTACTGCGTACTCGCAGTAGTGGCTTTGGGCTGCAGTAATGAAAAAAGATCACATGAGTCCATGGACGAGATGGAGACACTCAAAACAGCCGATACTGCGCTGACAGAAAAAATCATCAAGACGGCAGACATGCGTTTCAGAGTAAAAAATGTGCAGTCAACCAAAGAACAGTTAAGTCAGGTAGTCAATGCAACGGGCGGTTTTGTAGCTGAATTTTCCATAGAAAGTGAAGTACAAAAAAATGAGAAGGTGAAATATTCAGCTGATTCCCTGCTGGAATTAACCTCTTACCGTACTGGTGGTTTTATGATTGCTAAAGTTCCTTCAGAAAAACTGGACGAGTTTACCAATAAGGTAGCAAAGATGGCTGTGTTCATCGATACACAATCTTTAAAAATGGATGATGTGGGTAGTACCTACCTGTCTAATCAGTTAAAGAACAACAACAAAGCTGAGGCAGTGGAGCAACTGAGTGACCTTCCCGCTAAAAAGAGCAGTACTGTACAGGCAAAGCTTGATTTAAAAAATCAGTATGTAGACAACAAAATTGAGAACCTTTCTATCATGGGCAGGGTCAAATACAGTACGATCACTCTGAATTTCTACCAGGGAAATACGGTCACAAAAATGCTGGTATCAAATGATAACCTATCCGATTTCAGACCTGACTTTTTCAAACGCTTCGGTCTCAGTTTTCAAAACGGATGGGATATCTTCAAAGAATTTATATTGATCCTGACCAATTTATGGATGCTGTTACTGCTGATTGTTGCTGGTTATTTTATCTACAGGCAGTACAGAACGAAAGTTAGCTAACAATTTTAATTTGATACCTGGTCAATAAACCAGCTATACCCAGTGCTGAGAAGCTCGCTTTTTTGATGGTGTTCAACTCCGGATCAATGGAATAATTATAAGCATTGATCAGGTTGGCTGAGCTAAGGTCTGTCTGACTAAATACGGCACCTGACAGGTCTGTCTGATCAAATACTGAGCCGGCTAAATTGGCCTGGGTAAAGCTTACCTCTTTGGCGGATGTTTTGATGAATTTAGTTTTCAGCATCTTTTTACCCATAAAAGAAGCGTAATCTAAAATACAGGAATCGAAATGCACCGTAAACAGAAAATCATGACACTCGCTAAAATTCACACCCAGTATTTTACAACTTTTGAATTCCGCATTACTTAATGTGGTGCCGTTGAATTTCATCATTGATAAATTACAGTCTTCAAAAATGCAGTCCACAAATTTATTATAAGAAAAATCACTGTTAGAAAAGTCGCATTTGATAAATGTACAACCATGAAACTCTCTGCCTTTGATTGTTTTTTCTGCATAAATTACCTTTTCAAAGGTCTTGTTATCATGTACTGACAGCTCCATTTATTCATTTTTTTGATCTTTTGTAAAGATAGAATAAACAAAATAACTATTCATGATACAGGTAAAAACACCTGCTTTTCACATTAGGCTTAAACCCCCTGTCATTCCTCACGCTTATCTTGTTTCTTTGACTTATCAATCGTTTTTTAAAGATTAAGATAAATAAAATAATGATGTACACTTCTAATCAGCCAAAAACCTTTTCAGAAGAGGAGATAATGGAACTCATGCGTTTGCGCATGCATCCGCTAACGGGAACAGGATGTGAAGAAAACCATTATCTGCAACAGGATAACGCTCCATTACCCATCAATCAGCGCACAGAATTCTTTAGTATACCCGAGAGAATATCCTTTAAACAACATGTGCAGCCCATCCTGGAGCGACTTTGTGAAATGGAATGCATCGATGAAAGGTATTTAAATCATGCAGTATTGATAAAAATGGCAACCATTCCACAACGTGCAGATGGCCAGTCATATCCCTATACCATGCTGCGGAAAAATGTTTACAATACCATTCTATTATCCGGTCACCATCTGCCTCCATTTTATACCCATGTCCTTAGCCAATGGGCAAATGGTGAGTTTATGAATGATTACTTTAAATAATAGAATTAAGCTATCTTCGCGAAAAAAAGATAATGCTTGAAATTGTATACCAGGATGATCATTTAATAGCGATCAATAAACCTCATGGTTTATTAGTGCACCGTTCTTCCATTGCCACAGATGCGAAAGAATTTGCACTACAGCTGTTAAGAGATCAGATTGGCAAATATGTCAGCCCGGTACACAGGCTGGACCGCAAAACGGGAGGTCTGCTTCTTTTTGCATTCAATAAAGAGGTGGAAATAGCCATGCATCAGCAATTTCAAAATGCAGCGGTGAAAAAGAAATATCTTGCGATCGTAAGAGGCTACGCTCCCGATAGCCATGAAATAGATTATCCGCTGGCAAAAGAGAATGGAAATATGCAGGAAGCCTTTACCGCATTTGTTACGCTTAAAAGAGCAGAGCTGAATATACCATTGGGACAACATCCAACATCACGGTATTCATTGGTGGAAGCTACACCCACAACAGGCAGAATGCATCAGCTACGCCGGCATTTCGCGCATATATTTTATCCGATTATAGGCGATCGTAAACATGGCTGCAATAAACAGAACCGTTTTTTTAAAGAACAGTGGGAGATGACCACCATGTTATTACATGCTTCGGAACTGGAATTTACTCACCCGGTAACAAATGAACAGATTCATTTGAAAGCACCGTTGAATGATGAATTTAACCGTGTAATGGAATTGATGAACTGGTTATAACTCATACAATTGATCAGTTTAATTTGAGTTCCAGATCAAACTGTCCCGTTGAAGCGTCTTGTTTTTTTGCCTTAGCTTTCAGATATTGAAATGGATCAATATAACTATTCAATATCGGAAATTGATTGAATTTCCTGATCTGATTGAAATCTATAGTTGCAGAGAAAAAAGAAGTTGTGTTAGAGATTGCCGGGGATTTTGTGACTGTTTTTGCGGTGCTAAACAGTAATATCGATTCGTCATTTTCAGTATATACGTTGTAGAGCGGGAACAAATCCTTATTTACCAGGTTATTCTGCAGGATATTATTTTTATGCAGATAGTTAACCAGGGGAATGGCTTTCCCCTTCATAACCCCAACAAACTCCGGCACTTTCACCTTTTTTGTTTTCAGCAGTTCAACCTTTTCAAAGTCGTCATTATAATCATAAGTAACTTCCTGGTTTTCCTGAGTGGTATAATTTCCCAATTCCAGTGCTGCGTATCCGCCATAATTCTTTGCTATCGAATCGAGGGGTATTGTAAAATTCTTTAGCGCTAAACTTTGCCGATGTAAAAACTTTTTCAGATCAGCATTCAGCCAGATCTTTAATACGGGCTTGCCGATCAGGTTCATATTTTCTACAGATTGATCAGGTACACCCAGACCTGCAATAGGAAAGGAGCCTGTCATCACCAGAAGATTATCCTTGATGTTACCTTCACCACTATACTTTTCATCAGTATAAAAGAAGTGCGCTGCTGACCTTTTTAGCTGCTGAATCTTTGGATCTGAATTCTTCAGTGTATTTCTTCCTTTCAGAATATCATTTAAGATAACCGTCGCGTTCTCCTTCACTACGCTATAAGAAAAAGCGATGTTTTTTGCATCATACAATACAGTCAATCTGCCGTCCTTACTTCGCCCCGATAGTTCTCCGTCAGGATTCCGGCCTGTAAAGGAAACGTTCATGACTTTGCTGAGGTAGTTGCTTAGTGCAGCGGTATCTTTTACCGGGAGGGAGCAGAAAAAGGTAAGCGGTGATTTGCCATGTAAATTATAGATAAACACATTAGCGGGAATAGAAAGTCCGCGGGGAACATTTTTTTTGTTCTGCTTATTGCCATAGCCCATTTCGAAAAGTAAACCATCTACATTAACTTTCAACAGGAGGGAAGCTCCATTATGAATATGCACTTTAAATGAATTATACTTTCTGAATTGCAGGTAACCATACCCAACGATCAGCAGCAGTACCATCACTGCTGCTGATATAAAAAGGACTTTCTTCATGCGGGTATTATTGATCCTTAATTGTTATTCAGATTTTTTTTGTTGAAATCTTCCAGCAATGACATGATATACTTCAGCGCATTTTTCTGATTTGAAGGAATTTCCATGCTTAGTTCTCCGGCAAAAATATTCCCCTTTGCTGGTAATGATTTTAGATAAATATCGCCCATAGCACTTAAAGTTTTATTGGTTTTATCCATCTTTTCTTTACTCGCCAGTGCATCAACAGGGATTTTCCCAGCTAGTTTTTTCGCACTGAAGAAACTGGCATAATTGTTTCCGCCAATGATTTTTTTGTGTTTTGCAGAAACCTTAGCCGTATAACGATTATTGACGATCTGCTCCATTTCTAGTGCATCCGAACCAAAAAATATGATCCCGTCTTTAATCGCAAAAAATAGCGTCATCGGACTTTTAGGCATCGTCAGCTCAAAATATTTATCATGGCCGATGACTACTTTTTTCTTCATCCCATAAGTGATCAGTTTATCAAATAACCGCGTATCTTCGCTAGACGTCATGAACAGGAAGTCAGGTAAAGTTTCCTGTTTGGTTTTAGTTACTTCCTTTGTTTCAAAATTATCTTCATCATATTCGTTGGCCGTATAAGTCACTTCCTTTTGCGTTAATCCATTGAAAATGAATATTGCATCACCTTTTAACACTTTGCTCACTGCTTCCTCATCCAGTAATAAGGAGAACATATCAGTAGCCATGTTAATCTCATCATTCAGTACTATACCATACATCTTTGAAATCAGCTTAGGATATTCTTCCAGGTAAGCCTTGCTGTCCATCGCATAAGCCATGTAACCAATCATTTTATCCTCATTGATATAATTTAAAAACTTCTTGTTTAACTTTCTTTTGTTCAGTTTATTAAATACAGTCGCCATTTCATTGCTAACTGTCAATGCGGTGCTTAAACGGATAGATTTATCTTCCAGATATAACTTCGCATTGGCGCTGCCATAACCTTTCAGGAAATTGACACCTTTGAAAATGCTTTGAGGTACATAAGCATTCATTAAATCTTCTGCACCGGAAATCCATACGGTCATTTCAGCCTTATGATCTACACTTTTTACAAAATCTTTATTGTCGAGAATCGAACTGTCAGGCTCTTTGTTGAAAGAAGCTGTAGCCATGGCGTAAGCCCATTTTCCCACTTCACTGTTTTTAATCTTTTCATCATGTTTGTATAAACTTGAGTCCGGAGCATAAGTATCATCATTACTATCCGTAGCTACCATGCTACTGTCTGTTGGATAAACTTCTTCCGGCACTACGACAGTCTTTTTCTTTGGTTTCTTACTACTGCGTTTTTTGACAGACTTTTTCTTATTGTGTTTTACTTTAGATTTTACGGTGTGTTTTTTAGGTCTCGGTTCATCAATAACAATTTGTGGAGCGGAATCTGCATCGACAACCACAATATCTGCTGCCTCAGCTGGTGCTCCGTAAGCAACAGTATCAACATCCGTCACTACAACACTACTATCAGTAACGGCGTCAGCATACGGAGCAGAAAAATCAGGTGCCAGCAGTCCCAGACGTTCCCTTACCTCAGGACGTGAGAAATATTTGCTATTGCCTGTAGCCAGTACAAAAAATACCATTTTCTCATTCCATAAGGTAATGCCTGTACTATCCTTGCTGTAATGTGAGCGTAGTTCACCATTCTGCTCAAATTTTTTACCATGCAACTTATATACTTCGTCAATCTGCGCAGCACTTTTCACAGGTGCTAAAAGGCAGTTATAAGTCACACTGTCATTGCTTTGGTTATAATAATAATAGGTCGCATTCGGATCCAGGCCAAATTGATCCAATGAGTTCATTGCTACCTTCTTTTTGTCAGAAAGTTTATCAATTATTGCTACACCCATAAAAGTCCTGTTAAATTCTTCAACTGACATCAGCTGAGTGAGCTGGTCACCCTTTACTGTTGCAACAGCAAGAGCGTTAGATGGAATTCTGCGTGCAAGGTCCTGCGCTTCTGTCTGGATCGTTGCAGCAAGTAAAAGAATGGCTGTGGCGCCACTTTTGATCATATAGTTCATTGAATATCAGATAAGAATGTTAAGTAGATTAGCTATTATTTAGGATAGAATAGAATTTATTTAGAAAGTATTATTTTATTTGAAATATCAGTTTTACCATTGATCAGGCCTAAAATACCTGTATTTAGCATTACCGCACGTTTTGTTTTAGAGGTTTTGGCCAATGGATTGCTCATACTTACCACAGGTCTTTCAAATCTGTAAATACTTGTGTAGGCTGCCTGCTTAAACACATTTTTAACTTCAGGCTTCAACTTATTATATTGCAATACAGCCTGTGAGGTATGCCTATAATTTCGTTGAAATACGTTATTTGCCGGATTATAGGTATAAGATGAGTTGCTCACCGCATTTACCTTAAGCTTTTTGAGCACGCGCTGATTGATATTATTGATGTTGGAAATATTCCGGAAGGAAAAACTGACTGTGGCAATATAATTTTCAAAATCGAGCCTTTTTGTCACATTACCAATTCCCGGAGAGTTCTTGAGATAGACAACCACCTCATCCATTTCTTGTTGTATTTTTAACCTTGTTGGAACTTTATAGCCATTGACACTATCTAATAGCATAATCGAAGCAACCTTCGCTTTACTGGAGCTGAGATTTACGGTAAGCGTAACCGTCCCTGAACCATTATTGGTTACATTAATCTCTTCTATCACCTGGAAACATGAAGAAAAACAACATAATATGGCGGGAATTAAAACAAAGAGGAGCTTTTTATAGTGCATTAATATATACGATTAAAGATAATTACCAGGATTAGATCAAATTGCAAAGCCTTAAGAAAACAGTAATAGTCAGACCGATAACGATCATCAGGTAAAGTTTGTTTAACAGGTTTAATGATTTATAATTCATACAAATGATTAATGTGCATATGCTTGTCCCATACCCGACAATAACTCTAAACCGGCTAATATGACAACGCTTAAGCTAAACAATGTATAGAATAAAAGGCGGGATGACCGGTATTTTTTCCCTTTGTAGGTAAATGCGTATCCACCAATGAATAATGTAATTACAGGACAAAAATAGACGAAGTAAGCAATGATGAAGTTTTTATCATTTGCCATCAGAGATAAAATGAAAGTCAGCATCACAATTATGGTAATCATAACGCTGGTTAACATGCTTTGTGAAAGCGTTAACTTAAAAAACCTGATTTCCTGCCGGCGATCGGTAACATCCTGATTTAGATCCATTAGTAGAAGCGTGAACTGTCTTTTTTTAATTGAATTCGTATGCCAACGGAAATATTACATTCTCGAAAGGCTGAATTCTATTATCAAATATATTACATAATAACGATTTAGCATTGAAAATGTTTTGGAACTTTAGTTCATTGTTAATTTTTTGATAAAAATGTAGGGTAGGCGTATTGAGTATTGATAAAACATAAAATGTGTGTGAATAAATACATTAAATAGATTTAGTCTAAATAGTTTGGATGCTTAGTGTATAATATACATCTTTGCGCTTTAACAAGAATCGTTCTAAATTGAAGTTACCATTACTATTTACACTGTTACTACCTGTATATCTGTCGTCTTTCGCCCAAACTTCTGAAGTCAAAGGAAGGGTAGTAGATGCAAATTATAAGCCTGTGGAATTTGCTACAGTATTACTCCAAAATCTAAGCCGTTCCACATTTACAGATAGTGCCGGGTATTTCTTCTTTCGTTTACCCCGCCAGTATGCTTCACCTGAAATTAATTTAAAGATCGCGGTCATTGGAAAAAAAACTATTGAAAAAACAGTTCCGGTATCAAGCGTTATGACAGTATTTGTTTTAGAAGATGAAAGTCTCACACTCTCTGAGGTAGAGATTAATCAGGTCAGGAAAAAGCAGCAATCAAACTCATCTATCGTATTCGACAGACCAGCGCTGGATCAGATTCAGGCGTTCAGTCTGGCGGATGTACTGAATAACCTGCCGGGAAAAAAGACGCTGGCACCCAATCTGCAATCTCCACAAACCATTACATTAAGAACTGAGGCTACAGGTTTACAGGCGATGAATAACTCCTTTGGTACAGCAATTATTGTAGATGATATCCAGCTGTCAAACAATGCGAACATGCAGAACAGGAGTGTGGGTAAGTTTGGTGTTTCAGGATCAGAAATAGGTAGCCAGAAATACGGCACTTTTGATACTCCATTTTCCGGTCTGGACATCAGGGATATTCCAGTAGATAATATTGAGAGTATAGAAGTCATCACCGGTGTGGCTAGTGCTAAATATGGTGATCTCACTTCAGGTGCGGTAATCATTAATCGCCAGGCCGGGAAATCTTCTTATCAGTTTTCAACCAGGATCAATGGTGCCTCTACTAATCTTTCTTTATCCAAAGGTTATGTTTTGGACAAAAAATGGGGAGCATTAAACATGAGTGTAAATTACCTGAGCAGTCTCGATGATCCTAGCGACCTGACAAAGAAATATACCAGGGTAAATGCCAATGTAATGTGGACCAGCTATCTGTTCAAAAACTTTAAAAACACAATGTCTGTAGATTACTCTACCAGATTTGATGATGTGAAGCTTGATCCGGATGATGATCTTTTGCTCAAATCATTTGCTAAATCCAGAAGCTACAGCATTAGTAACCGGAGCTCCCTGAATCTGGAAGGAATTGTTGCCAAAAGAATAGACATGAGCATTGGTTATAGTAATACTTATAGTGAAACTTATTCTCAGCGGCAGCTTAATAATTCACCGATTGCCATAGTAGATAAAGATACGACTAATGCAATATATGAAGGCTATTTAATACCTGGCAATTATACTTCTGTTGAACATGTCAAGGGTAATCCGGTCAATCTCAATGGGAATTTAGGTTTGGCTAATGAAATTTACACCGGATCAGTCCTGCATCAACTGAGTATAGGGGCTAATATTTATTACGCACAGAACCATGGTCAGGGAATCATTGTAGACACTACAGTACCGCGTTGGGCAAACCAAAAATACCAGAATGAACGTCCATATTCTTATAAAAGCTTGCCTGATATATTCAATTACGGTGTTTATCTGCAGGATAATTTCAAACTCAAAATCTTGCGTAAAGACTTAACCTTCAATCCGGGCTTACGTTATGACGTACAGAATGGCCAGGCGAATTTACAGCCCCGCTTGAATATGTCTTACACGCTCAATAATAAAATAGAACTGAATGCAGCTTATGGTATATCCACTAAAGGGCCATCACTTGCTCACCGTTATCCCTCTCCTGTCTATGTAGATATTCCAATCAAAAGTGTTAGCAATGGCAGCGTGAATGAAAGTCTTGCGCTTTTCTATACAGACAGAATTTTGCCAGACAATGGCTATCTCAAATCTAGTCAGTCCAATCAACTGGAGCTGGGAATACGTATATCCGAGAAATTATTCAGCACCTCAATCTTCGGTTATTATAAAAAGGACAAAGATGGTTTTAGCACTAAAGAAAATTTTAAGGTTTACACTTTACCTGAATATACTATTACTACCTTGACAGGTGGTAAACCAATTGCCACACCGAATGGCAACTATTTTACCCGTATAGCCACAGTAAACACAGTGGGAAATAGTACCAATTCTGATAATTACGGACTGGAATGGTCAATTTCTTCTAAAAAAATCAAAGCGATTGAAACCAGCATCACGCTGAACAACTCCTTCAATTATAGTTATTTCAAGTTGAGTGAGGAATCGATGGGAAAAGCAAATCAAGCGATGATTGATGCTGGAAAAAACGCCTGGATTGCTGTTTATGCACCGACAGAGTTAGTCAATTGGAACCTGATGTCTAAAGTCAGTACAGCCACACATATTCCTCAACTGGGTTTTGTAATTAATCTATTAGCAGATATCAGCTGGATGACCAGGCAGAAAACAAATCAGGCTACTAAAAAGCCAATTGCCTGGCTGGACAAAGATTTGAATCGCTATGAAATTCCCGTATTCGATCCGCAGAATGAAGATTATGGTTACCTGGCAAATAATAGTGGCTCCGATAGTGAAGTTTCAATTCCATTTCCTGTGGCCAATCTGTCTATAAGAATAGCTAAGGAGATTAAAAAGAAAATCCGGCTTTCCATCAATGCCAATAATTTTCTGAATGTAAAAACAAGGTATTATAATCCCATAACCGAATCAGTCCAAACTTTTTCTGTACCTACAAGTGTAGGTGCGGAATTATCAATTAAATTTTAAATACAATGAACAGATCCTTACTCTTATTCAGCGCAGTGCTGATGTTATGTTTTTCTTCCTGTAAAAAGGAATCAGTCGAAGAAGCACAACCCATTGCTCAATCATTTCAGCTAAGTTTTGCTAGCGAAAATTCGGGGCTTGGCCTTGCATTGACCAATACAGATGTTACATTAACTAATAAAACTACTGGAAATATCATCAAAGCAAAGGCTGATGCCAATGGCCTGGTTAATTTTTCCAGCATACTGCCTGGTAATTATGCAGTAGTGGCCAGCTTATTGGTCAATGCTGCAGATTACTCAACCGCGACAGGGACCTATTCCGCTACTGATGTGTCATTTAACGGAAGTATTGAAACTAATATCAATAGTGCTACGGGATCTTTAGCTATAACGCTGACTGCTGGAAGGCTGGGTGATTGGGTAATCAAGCAAATTTACTACGGTGGTTCGAATGTGAGCACCGGGGCTATATTCCGTGACCAGTTCATTGAATTGTATAACAATTCCAACACATTACTGTATGCAGATAGTCTTTACCTAGCACAGGTGCATGGAAAAAATACCAGGGTATCTAGCATAGATATCAGCAAGCCTGCATTTTTACCGAATGGCCAGTTTAACTGGGCCAATGCTATTGGTATGGCAGAGATTAGCCCAAATACTAATTATGTGTATGCTAAAACCATGTTTATGATAAAAGGTACCGGTAAGCAATATCCGGTTCAACCCGGTGCAAGTATAATTATTGCACAAACTGCACAGAATCACAAGACACCTTATATTGGTGCCGATGGCGTAGGTATTTCTGTTAAGGATCCGAGTCTGACAGTAGATTTGAGTAAGGCAGACTTTGAAGCTTATTATGGTGATCTTCCTGGTGTTAATCCGCTTCCTTCTGATGCGGACAATCCTAATGTACCGAATTTGCAGGTTTTACGTTCTGATGGTCGCGATATGATTTTAAACAGTAACGGTTATGAAGCAATTGTAATTTTTAAGACATCAGCTAACATCAATCAATGGAAAAGCTATCCTGATCCGGAAAAAACTGTACTCACCAATACTACGGACCTGTTCACACAAGTTCCGGTAGCTGTACTGATTGATGGGGTTGATATCACACATTCAGTAGTGACCAGCAGAGCTGCAAAACGCCTGCCTGACGCAATTGATGCCGGCTTTACTTTTACCGCTGGTGGATCATACTCGTCCCAATCTGTTATCCGTAAAACCAGCAAAACTGCCGGAACAAGAAGGATATTGAAAGACACCAATAATTCTGCACAGGATTTTGATTACCTCACTATGGCAGATGCAACAAAATCAGCCTTTAAATAAAAGATGAAGTATTTCATTACACTTTTTTACTGCTTTATACTACCTGTAGCATCCCTCGCACAAAAGGGGGAGGCTGCAGATAGTTTAGTTGTATACCGTCAGTCTGCCGCTTCCATTTCAATGCTGCGAAAAGATGCTACACAGCTGAGAGCCAGTCAACTCAATACCTACGCTTTTACTGGTCTTACTTACCAATATGGAACAGGTACCTTCAGACTGCCTCAAGTGGCACAGACCAGTACTGCGGCAAGATTTAGTTCAGAGGGCGTGGCTACACTTGGCCGTTTCAAATTATTGGGTTACTTTTCTTTTGAGCGTGCTCAGGACGATAGTTTAACTTATAACCTCAGAGGTATTCAAAATTCCGATCAGCCGAGTTATATTTTCGCGTCTAAAGCTGGAAATTATGGCAGGCAAATTTATAAAGGGGGCGGAATCATTTCTTATGAATTATTGAAGGACAAGTTTTTTTTATCTTCAGGTCTGGACTATCTTTATAATTCGTCTGCAGGGACAGTAGACCCGCGGTTATCCAGCCAGACGCATAAAATCATTTTTAATCCTGAAATCACTTATAAACTCCACCAGCATTATTTTGGTCTGGGAATTACAGCAGGTTATAGTGAAGAAAAAAACACGGTTTCTTTTAAGAACGGTAATTATGCCGGCTCAACTTTATATCCTGATAGAATAGCCTATCTGAATTTCGGTTATGGTTACAATCCTATCCGGATCGATAAAACGATTCTCATCAACAGCCGTTTCAGCGGCTTGAATATGAACTATGCCGGTAGGTTTGCTGACTGGAATTTTTCAGCTAAATTCAGTTATCAGTTAGCAAATGATAAGTTACGGAATGACTATGAAACAAGTATCGGTGCAGGTATACTGCAAGAGGTTCAAATTGCCACTAAAAAGCTTTATTTAAAAGCAGCACAATCTACTGCATCCAATGATCAGCAATTGAGTTTGTCTTTTTCAAAAGATAATGGAGATGACAGAATTATTGAATCCAATAGCAGGAACTGGACCTTCAGGCGTCAAGATGCCCAAATGACTTACAGTTATTTACATAAAAGTAATCATCGCAGTCAAACCGAATGGTTTGCAGAGCTGTTTTATCAGCATGTATACAAACGTGATGCGTCCGACGATGTAGACTTTAGCTACAAATATATTTCTCCTCAGCTGGGATTAAACCAATACTGGCATGGTACGAATAAAGATCTGATTACTGCTGGTCTTTCAATATCCGGACAATTTCCCTTAAATACTGTATTGAACATCAGGGGAATTCAGACGGATTTATTTACTACAGGAGTGATCTATCCTAATGAACAATACTGGTCATCTACCTCTGGTCGGGCTGCCTTCCATTTCAATTATATTACATCGTCCATTTTCAAGGATTATCGGACAGGAGTCAATTTCAATACCAGTTATCAAAAAAAACTGAGCAATAATAATGATCAGCCTCTCACTGGTTTTTATCCTGAGAAAGGTTATTTTACCCTTAGTATGGGTATCAACTTATATTTTTAACATCATATGAAATACGTTATACCTGCTTTATTTTCTGTACTTGCAATTTTGCTTTTTGTATCCTTTCGTTCCTATGAATTTAAAAATGGAGATGATATTCCTTTAGATTCGTTGCGGAAGCTATATGCTAAAGCACCCGCCTTTTGGCCTAAAGCAACAATAGATTCAGGAGTAGTATTTACAGAGTTGGGTGTGTTACCAGAATCACCAGTAAACCTGAAAGATTCGGTACAGCGAAGTAAAGCCATTCTTGGCAGGCTGCTGTTCTTCGACCCGAGATTATCGGCGTCTAATCAGATCAGCTGTTCCAGCTGCCATGCACCAGATTTGAATTATACAGATGGGAGGGAAGTATCCATCGGCCATGACCATGCAGCAAATTCAAGGAATGCACCGACCTTACAAAATGTATGGTTCCTGAAGAAATTATTCTGGGACGGTCGCGCGGCAAGTTTAGAAGAACAAGCTGGTGGACCAATGAGCTCAAAAATTGAAATGCATCAGGATATTAAAGTACTGCCGCAAAAACTACAAGCTGTGAAAGGTTATCATACGCTATTTACAGCAGCTTTTGGTGATGAGAAAGTAACCAATCAGCGTATCTTCGAAAGTCTGGCTATTTTTCAGCGTACCTTAGTGAGCAGAAAAGCGGCGTTCGACCGTTTCCTGGAGGGGGATAAAAATGCATTAACAGATCAGCAGGTACTGGGATTACACCTGTTCCGTACAAAAGCAAGATGTATGAATTGTCACAACGGACCTCTGCTGACTGATAATGAATTCCATAATCTGGGCCTCACTTATTACGGCAGGAAATATGAAGATTTAGGCAGGTACAACGTAACGCATCAGATAGAAGATATAGGTAAATTTAAAACTCCAGGTCTGAGAGATGTGATGCGCACGGCACCGTGGTTCCATAATGGCCTGTTTGGTAGCATAGAAGGGGTAATGAATATGTACAATGCTGGCATGCCTACGCCTAAACGCAGACCAGAGCAAATGGATGATCCGAAATTTCCTGTAAAGGATAAGTTGTTAAAGGGTCTTCAGCTCACGTCCGCTGAGAAAGCTGCAGTAATTGCCTTTATGGAATCAATCAGCACATTGCCCTGGAAAGACAGATCACCAACATTGCCACAATAGCCTGAATTTACCAGCTGCTGCCTGCACCACCACCACCTGAACTTCCGCCGCTGCTGCTGGATGAAGAAGATGAACTACTGCTTGAAGATGAGGATGAACTACTGCCGGAAGAAGAACCTGACCCACCGGAACTTCTGGCTATTTTTGGGATCACAAAACTCCGTTTCTGCTCATAATTGCAGTTTTTACAGGAAGTAGTGTCAATCCCGGCACCTTCAGCACTTCGGGTTGCGTTCTTAATGATCACAGTCTTTAGGACTCCATAAGTTATAAAATGGCATTCCGGACATTCTCGGTAGATAGAGGATTTGTCTTTGTAATTGAGTGTAAGCTGATCATTGCAGGATCTGCATACCCAGACATCATAATCCACGGACTTCACTTTTTCTTCAACAATCTGTCCTTTGCTAAGGTATTGATCTTCGCGGTTTTCCGCTAATCTGATCATCTTGTTCCCGCATCTGGCACATGTAATTGGAGCAGATCTGAGCCATTCATTACGTTCTGTATAAGTTTGCCAGACACATTTAAGTTGTGGCGATGGAAAAGTTTTCATGATCCATGCCAATGGCGAAAATCTGGCCTGCAAAGACATGAACTGCTCATGCCTGTCTGCTGCAGATAAATCTGTTGTTTGATGGATTAAACGTTTTCCCAGACGCTTGAAGTGAATAATCAGATAAACATATAAAAAGATATATATCACCACGATCATCCTGATATTATAATACGAAAAAGGTAAGAAATAATTTAGGAGTAAACTTATCGCAACAGGGACTATGAATATCACGTAAAATACCGGGTGTCTGTATATCCCGCGGCCAGGCTTTCCTGTAACACCTCTGGAAATTAGTATAGCTCCTAACGCATAAAGAAATAGCAATACCAGCGTGAACAGACCGAAAATTTCAGGCGACCTGCTAACTTGCGTTTGCGTGTAGGCTTGAGGGACTGAAGTTATTCCCGGATCAGGTGGAGCTGCAACAATATCCATCGCCTCGGATGCATCATTCTCTGTCCGCTGTGGCACGACTGTATCACTAACCGCATTTATGCCAGTTCCACCGTTACTTTCAACAGAGTCTTTTCTGGTATAAGCACGACTGCTTTCATTATTCAGTTGTTCAATTACAGCATCAACACCGTTGATGATAGCACCATCAAAATCGTTTTCCTTAGCATAAGGAATCATCTTGTTCTGCTGTATTTTATAACAAAGCAAATCGGGTAATACGCCCTCCAACCCATAGCCCGTCTCAAATTCAATCCTTTTCTGATCTTTTACCATCAGGATCAGTAACCCATTATTCGACTCCTTGCTGCCTATCTTCCATAGATTGAATAATTCATGGGCAATCTCCTTTGGAATATTTTCACCTATGCTATTGACAAACACGACATCAATATGCGCTGTGCCAGATTGATCCAGACTACTGAGTTTACTATTCAATGCAGCAACAGTACCTTCAGAAAGCAATTTGTCGGGATTGCTGACATAACTTTCGTTTAGCGTTTTTGGATCTGGAATATGTTGTAGTATCTCTTCTTTGGTTTTTGAAGTATGGCAGGCAACTAGAAAAAACAGACATAAGGGGATAACAATGCGAAGCGTCTTTAACATAAACAATAAACAATTAACAGTACGTAAGGTTTGCTTTCAGGAGAGATATTTAATCACAGCCAGTAAAAAGCCCCGTTACTTGTTTAGCAATGAACGGGGCTGATTGTAGATCGTTACAGGAACTCGTTAAGCTTTGTCAAATCCATATTGTTTTAACACATCATCCGGTACACCGATCCATTTATTTGGCGTGTTTCCTACATATCCCAGATCTTTGACACCCATTTCAGTAGTGAAAAAACCAGAGGCGGTTAAATCTCTCATTAAATTAAAGAATGATACCCCTTGTTGCATACCTGGTTTAACCTTGTTTGGATAAGCAATATCTTCCACCATTTCAATCCGCTGACTATCCGACGCGTCGATAAAACTTTTCTGAAACCTGTTGGTGCATTGTATATCCAGCCATTTGAGTCCCCCTCGCATGGGGATTTTATGCTTAGGGATATCTTTTACGATAAACTCAATAAATTCCGGAACTTTGGCTTCAGAGGCGCTGCCCGATTTTCCATCTTTTGGAATAATGATATCCGCAAGCAGGGTAATTGTGGCCATTTCATGTGCATCAAAGAATTTAAATGAATTCAGGTCTTTATCTCTCTGAATTTCAAAAGCTTCTCTGCCAGGTTGTACTTCTTCCTTGGCAGTAACAACGGCGTCTTCAGGTTTGCCTGGTTTACATGCTTCCAACAATAAGGCAGAACTTATGGCGGTAAGGCCAATGGCCTTTAATGAATCTCTTCTGTTCATATCAATTTTATGATTAGCTGATATTTAATTTTTTCTTCTGTGCTAAAATATATTCTGCAGTCCGCATAGACATGGCCAGAATGGTCCAGGTCGCATTTTTATCGCCTTGTTGTACAAACGGCGCTGCGTCTACTACGAATAAATTCGGGCAATCATGTGCCTGGCAGTATTTATTTAAGGCAGATGTCTTAGGATCATCGCCCATTCTCACGGTACCTACTTCATGGATTATTTTTCCCGGAACTTCCAAACCGTAATCATCATCAGGGCCATGAATTTTTGAGGTCACGATTCCACCCATTGCATGAAACATCTCCTGAAATGTATCCTGCATATGTTTAGCCTGTTTTACTTCTTCTGGTGCCCATTTATAATTGAAGCGGAGTACCGGAATTCCGAATTTATCTACTACATCCGGATCTATCTCACAATAATTTGAGGCTCTTGCAATTGCAGTACCGCGACCAGCCATACCAACACTCGCTCCATAAAAACGTCTGTAATCATCTTTCAGAGAAATACCATAACCTCCCGCTTCTTTCATCTTTCCATCTTTGCCCGGCACCTTACCATTCAGGTTCTGTATACCGCCGCCAAATCCATATCCTGGCATACCCATTCCGCCGCCGTATTCAATATGATAACCACGGGGAAAATCAAGGTTTTTATTGTCCAGCCACCAGGGCGAATAAATGTGCACACTGCCCACACCGTCTTCATTGTAACGTTTGCGATCCATTAATTGCGGCAGAAATCCACTCAGACTGGCACCGGTAGAATCATGGAGGTATTTACCCACTACGTTACTGCTGTTTGCCAACCCGTTAGGATGTGCAGAGGATTTGGAATTTAAGAGTAGTCTGGCAGATTCACATGCACTTGCGCCCAGGATTATTACTTTTCCGCGCACCTGGTATTCCTGCATATCCTTTTTGTCTACATAGGAAACTCCTGTAGCCAGTCCGCTTTTATTAGTTAGCACTTCACGTACCATTGCATTGGTCACCACCGTCAGATTTCCGGTTTTTACTGCTGGGATCACCAAACAGGAAGAAGAAGAAAAATCACCATAAACCTTACAGCTTCTTCCACATTGACCGCAGAAAAAACAAGGTGCACGGTCTTTATTATTGGGTAATGCTTCTGTCAGCACCGAACCTCTGCCAGGAATTACTTTAACACCAATTTCTTTAGCTGCCTTTTTAATAAACAACTCATTCAACCTGGGCTTAGGTGGTGCCATAAAAATACCATCCGGCTCGCTTTCAATGCCCTCAACTGTGCCATAGATACCAATCATACGGTCTATTTTATCGTAGAAAGGCTTTAAATCATCATAAGTAATTGGCCAGTCGTCTGTCAAACCATCTTTCGGTTTAAAGTCGTCCGGACCCATTCTTAAAGAAATCCTGCCCCAGTGGTTGGTTCTTCCGCCCAGCATTCTGGAACGAAACCAGGCAAATTCAGAATCATTTTTTTGTGTATAAGGTTCGCCGTCCAATTCCCAGCCGCCATATGAGGCGTCAAAATCACCAAAGGGACGAACCGTGCTTGCTCCACGTCGTGGTGATTCCCATGGCCATTTCAATTGCTGGGCGTCTAACCGCGGATCGAAATATGCACCAGCTTCCAGCATTAATACTTTTTGTCCTGCATTTGCCAATACATAACCGGCCATTCCGCCACCGGCTCCGGAGCCTACAATAATGGCATCATATTCAATATCCGAGGTTTTGATTTGAAATTCGTTCATACTATTAAATGGTTTTAGCTTACTGTTGTGGCACTAATCTAGTCATATTTTTATGGTATGTCCAAATTTGCACAGACATATTACCTGATTAGTCCAGTTTGCTATGGAACAGATCAATTGTTCTTTTCCAGGCCAGTTGAGCAGCAGTTGCATTATATCTGGTAGGGGAGGTGTCATTATTGAAAGCGTGGTTAACACCTTCATAGATAAAGATTTTGTAATCGATATGATTGTTTTTGAGGGCTTCTTCATAGGCATGTATTCCTGCGTTGATCCGTTCATCCAGTCCGCCATAATGCAGCATTACACTCGCTTTTATTTTAGGTACATCTTCTGCAGCAGGCTGCGAGCCATAATAGGCAACTGCAGCACTTAATTCCGGATAATTTACTGCAAGCTTGTTTGCCATTGCGCCACCCCAGCAAAAACCAATACAGCCTGTTTTACCATTTCCATCCTTGCGATTTTTTAGATAATTCAGGCCAAGGATATAATTCTGAAGATTGTTGGCGGGGTCGAGTTTTCCGATCAGCTCCCTGCCTTTATCCTCATCAGCAGGAGTTCCACCAAGAGGAGAGAGGCCATCAACACCCAGCGCTATAAAGCCTTCGGCAGCCACCCTTTTTGTCACCTCGATGATATGCTGGTTCAAACCCCTGTTTTCATGAATAACCAATACGGTACCTAAAGTTTTCTTGTTTTTTGGTCTTGCCAAAACGCCCTTCATTTCAGTCCCTGCACCCGGATAGATCACATTTTCAATGATCAGCTGATCTTCATTAATCGTGGCTGCGGAGGCATAATTATTCTCCAGCATAGGTAAAACTGTCATTGCCAAAGCAGTACTGCCGGTAATGAGCGCAAGTTTTTTCATGAAATCTTTTCTGCTGATTTGACTGTGGGTATATTCGTCGTATAAATTGATAATCTTCTGGTCCATGGTAATTTTTTTTAGGTTGAACTCAATATAAGAATTACTTTATCGTTTAACGTAGGGACAGTATAATGTAAACATTTTCTGATCTTTATTTCTGCAATGTCAGGATGATTCCTTAACTTTCCAAAGAATAGTATAAATTGACACGTGGTAAAACAATGCCGCGAACTATTAATTAATTAGAATTGAATGTCGTCGAACCGTAGAGATGATGAAATTATTAAGAACGTTACAAATACTGATTTTCTTTATGAAGAAGCATCTTGTGGGTTCATTACTTTTCATCCCGATGGAACCGTTCTTAAAATAAACAAAACACTTTCCAGGTGGATCGGCAAATCTGCTGAAGAGATTTATGGATTAAAATTTGAATCCCTGTTAAGCAAATCTGCTACCTTATATTTCCAGATGGTTATTTATCCGCTGTTAAATTATCAGGATGCCGTGAGCGATGTTAAAATAGCCTTTAACACTGTAAATGGTAATTTAGAAGTGTTATTCAACGCTATTGCCTATAAAAATAAAGAAGGTAAAGTTGCTGCCGTCAATGCTGTGGTTTTAATTAACCGCGAAGGGCAAAAACATCAGACTGCGTTATTGTCTTCAAAGCAAAAAGCCGATGAAGAAAAATATAAGTTCGAGTTTCTATCTGATGCTATTCCCGGATTTGTGTGGACGGCCTTACCCGATGGACAGATTAACTTCATCAATAAAAGAATAAGGAGATACTTTAATATTGGCGAGTCGCCGAGTTTTTCTATATTTTCCGGAGTAGCCGAAGAAGATAGAGAAAGTACATTGCGTGCCTGGGCCAGATCTATGGAAACGGGTAGAAACTTTGATAAAGAAGTCAGGCTGCAGACGGAGGGAAAAGATCCTGAATGGTTCCTTCTGCGTGCCGAACCGTATTACAATGAAAACGAGCAGATTAAACTTTGGATAGGTTCAGCTATCAGTATTCATAAGAAGAAAATGCTTCAGCTGGCCAATTATTCTTCACTTGCAGAGAGCCTCACGCATGCGCAACAGACCCTGGATCAGAACAAAAGAATGTTTTTGAATATCGCTATGGATCAATCGCACATGATCAGAAAACCGCTCGCAAACATATTGGGTTTGATCGAATTACTGAACGATAATCCAACGCCGGAAGAGAATCCTGTTTTATTGAAGTTATTACTTCAGTCCTCCGAAGAATTGGATACACTCATCAAAAAGGTAGTGAATTATACGCAGAATTAAGCTGCCCGTGTGATTCACAAATACCTCGCTGGCAGCACACACTAAACCTTGCCCCTAACTTCTTTCAGCTTCATCGTCATCTGCTCAGCTTCCGTGATGATCCATTTGTCGTAATCTTCAATGGCTGAAAGTCTTAATTCATCCGAAATGTATCCTTCCTCCACCATCTGTTTTGAGGCTGCAACCTTCGACCATATCCCTATCCGCTGCAGGAAATTAGCATTGTCCCTGGTATAAACCTCGTTAGATTCATAGACTTCTACAGATTGAAAGCCGGTTTCGGCAAAGTAACCCGCCAGATCATCCGCAATATGGTTGTTCATTCCTGCATCCGCTCTCCATTTCAGAAAAGTCTGATAAAACAGCCGCATACTTTTCGGAGGCCCGGGAATCCATTCCAGCTTTTCGTGATTATAATCAAGTATAGACAGTTGTCCGCCTGGTTTTAAGAATGACTTGAGTTTGATTAAAGCATCTTTTGGATTACTCAGCCATTGCAACGTACGTGCTGAGACAATCAAATCAAATTTTTGAGCAGGCTGATAGCTAAAAAGATCCGAAAAGATGAGTTCAAGATTAGCTGTCTCCCCGTAACTTTCTTTGCCGCTAATGATAAACTTTTCAGTATTATCTATGCCGGTCACGCTTCCTTCGGGGCCAACTAAATTGGCAATATCCCTGGAAATTGCACCTGTTCCACAGCCTACATCGAGTACGTGTAAACCCTTTTTCAGCAATGGGATCACCGTTGGATAATCTGTTGCTAAACTCCTGTTATCGAAAATCTTGTTTGTTGTCTGGTGATCCCGGTCAATATTCTTGTTCATATTATTATTTGGCTATGTGCTGCTCATCAAATGTTAAAATGCTGTTGCAATATATGTTTATATTGCAAAGAAAAATCATTAAATTCATTGTGAAATAAAAAGGCTTTCCAATGAAATACAGATTCATCAGTGCTATCGTATTCATCTTTGTAATTGCCGGCTGTGCCAGCCTCAGCAGAGATCAGGTAAAAAGTGTACATGTGTATTCACAGCTCCTTAAAGAATATACCGCTTATCCCGGTACGGCAATAACTGAGCTGGTGGATCTGGAATATGAAGCAACATTATTAAATAGCGGAACCTTTGCTGATCGATTGGCGAATCAGCAGTTATGGTCGGCCTATGAATCCAGAAAAAGCCAGCTCGCAGCTGCTGCGGATGTCGACTTATCCATAAAGATATTGGGAGATTATGCCGATGCATTGGTTAAGTTATCGTCGAAAGATTTGAGGGACAGCATCGGAACGTTTTCCCAGCGACTGGGTACAAACATTGATCTTGCTATCGAACAGTACAATTCCAGTCCGAAAACGGTGAAAAAGATACCTGCTGGCATAGGTGCATTAGTTGGAGAAGGGATCACCTTTTTAGGTACACACTATACTAGGAATGAACAGGCCCGCAAGTTAAAACAATACGTTAAAGAAGGGAATGTTCTTGTTCGTATCGTAACAGATGCCATTGCTAATGGTATGAAAGAGCTGATCCTGCCTAAGGGGATAAGCAATCTAAAAGAGAAAATCAGGATCAATCAGACCAATTTACTGCAAAACATGCCTGCTGAAGCTTACAAAGCTTATTATGCAAATGAGTACAACAGGGGGGTAGCTGCGTTGATGGTAAGGACAGATAAACTGGAGGGGCTGGCCGGAGAGATTATTGATGCTGTTAATCATGTTAAAAAAGCACACCAGCAATTGAATGCTAACCTGAATGAAAAAAAGAAACTGGTAACCGTACTTTCTGATACGCAGGCTTTGTTTATATCAGTCAGGAATTTAAATCACGCATATCGTCAAATTAAAAAATAAAGGATCGACTTGCATAATTATGGAAAATCTAGGAAAAAATACCAGAGCTTACGTATTGAATGCACTGGAGGCTGTAAATCAGTTGAGGACCTTTCAGACCATTAACCATCCCGAACGGGAAGAAATCGATCTCATCGCTATCCGGCTCGAAGCTTTGTCTTCCGAATTACTGGAAGATGATATTAAGCGCGCAGCAGAGAATATCAAAGGCACACTCCCGGATTTAATCGCTTTAAATGAGCGTATACTAAAGACCTATGCAAAGCTAAAATCCATTTCTGAGAAAATCGCAAGGGCGGCAGAAGTTGCCGGTGTATTTGTGGAGATTGTTACTAAGGCTGCGGCAGCAGGAATAGTCTAGGCAGGGGCACAAATTCGGTTTACCACATTCGTTAAAATGACCAAGTAACTAACTTTGAGCATGGTACCGATTTAGTTAACAACACCTGTTAATAACCCACATTTATCCACATTGAAAACTAAAATATTGAGTTAAGTTATTGTATTTCATTACATTTACGGATGGGTATAAGTTTATATTTTATTGTTGGTAATTTTCTTGATCTTCGCAATCCCAAAAAGGCAGAGCGTTTTTTTTAACACGATTAACATTAAAATATATATGCAGAATACTTGTACTACAGTGTGGAATAACTCACTTCAAACGATTAAAGCTAACATCCCGAATCAAAGTTACAAGACTTGGTTTGAACCGATCTCAGCATTAAAACTGGAAGGAAATGTTTTAACAGTACAGGTGCCCAGTCTATTTTTTTATGAATGGTTAGAAGAACATTACGTTGGACTTTTACGCAAAACCGTTAAGCAGGAATTAGGAGATGAAGGCCGTTTGGAATACAACATAGTTGTGGATAAATCTTCAAACAGCGGCTCGCCCTATACAACCAGCATGCCTTCAAACGGAAATGTTGCCGCTGCTAAAACACAGTCGATGCCTACACCGGCTGCCATCAGTAAAGACCTTAGAAATCCTTTTGTCATTCCGGGATTAAAGAAGTTAAATGTTGATCCGCAATTAAACTCTAATTATACTTTAGAAAATTATGTTGAGGGCGACTGTAACCGTCTGGCACGTTCTGCGGGCTTCGCTGTTGCAGCTAAACCAGGAGCAACATCATTCAATCCGCTCATGATTTATGGTGCGGTAGGATTAGGTAAAACGCATTTGGCACAGGCGATCGGTAATGAGATAAAACGTACACATCCGGATAAATTAGTGATCTTTGTTTCCTGCGAAAAATTCTGTCAGCAGTTTGTTGAATCACTGAAAAACAATACCATTAATGACTTTGTGAACTTCTACCAGGCAATGGATGTGATCATCATGGATGATGTGCACAATTTTGCAGGTAAAGAAAAAACACAAGATATTTTCTTCCACATTTTCAATCATCTGCACCAGTCGGGCAAACAGATTATCATCACTTCAGATAAAGCACCTAAAGACCTTTCTGGTTTGGAAGAACGTTTGTTGAGTCGTTTTAAATGGGGCTTATCAGCAGATCTGCAGATCCCTGAATTAGAGACCAGGATAGCGATCCTGAAAAAGAAAATGTATGCTGACGGTATTGAATTACCTGCAGAAGTAGTTGAATACGTTGCGCATAATATTGATAACAATATCCGTGAACTGGAAGGCGCAATGGTTTCCCTGCTGGCGCAATCTACATTGAACAAAAAAGATATCGATCTTGCGCTGGCGAAGTCAATGCTTAAGAATTTTATCAAGAACACCACCAAAGAAATCTCTATGGAATACATTCAGAAGCTGGTTTGTGAGTATTTTGATGTTGCGGTTGACCTGGTTAAGTCGCCTACACGTAAACGTGAGGTCGTACAGGCCAGACAAATTTGCATGTATCTTTCAAAGAGCCTTACCAAGTCATCTTTAAAAAGTATAGGTGCATTTTACGGGGGCAGAGACCATTCTACCGTGATCTATGCTTGTCAGACTGTGGAAGATCTGATTGATACCGATAAAAAGTTTAAAACTTATGTGACTGATATCCAGAAAAAATTAAAAATGAGCTAATCATGTTGATAGCTTTATTGATAAGAATGCATTCATCCGGGTGCATTTTTTTTTGCCCGAGAATTTGGCTGAGCCCCAAAAAAAAACAGACATAAAAAAACTCCTGCCGGATGAGGCAGGAGTTCTTGCAATTATAAAATGAGTTAATTAGCTTATCTTAACATTGATTGCGTTCAAGCCTTTTTTACCTTGCTCGACGTCGTAGCTTACTGAATCATTCTCACGAATGTTATCTAATAAACCTGAAGAATGAACAAAAATTTCGGCGTCACCATTAGCTGGTACGATAAATCCAAAACCTTTTGTCTCATTGAAAAATTTTACTGTTCCTTGTTGCATTATATTATATTTTAATAAAGCACGAATGTACAGTTAATTTCTTTTAATCCAAGCAAGATAAATAAAATACCGCAAATATGACATTATCTTGTTTATCGTAATTACCTTATCCGTCCTGCCTACAGCATTTCTACGCAGCCTAAATAATCTGAATTCGATGCACTTTTTCTGTCAGGAGAAAGAAAGAACATCCAGCAATAGAGTATATCGCCTGGATCGGCACTTACTGATATCTGAGCTGATAAATCTTCCCTTCTCAAATCACTATAATTTCCGGTGCGCAAGTTTTGTGTACTATTGTAAATCACAAAATGAACTTCATCATGACCAATCAGTGTCATTTTTGCTGTTTTAGGTACATCCCACGTTACGTTGAGTTTTTTCTCCACAGAGAGTGACAATTTTGTTGCCCAGGCCGGTTCTCTTTTTCCTTTACTGAATATCAATGCCGGGTAATAGAGATTATATACGTCATCACCGCCAATTGCTGAATTAATATTGCGACTGATGGCCTTATTTCGCGGTGTGGTACGTCTGTCTCCGCCTGCAAATCCTACATCGATCACATCACTGAACTGCGCCAGAAGAGGGGACAGGATTCTCATTCTTTCTGTCTGCGGCTGATAACCGCTGCCGAAATGAAACAGATCGCTGTATCCCTGATCAAACTTTTCAGGTTTTTGTAATGGAATTTCCCCTGCCTCCAATAGTTCCAGACGGGTGAGTTGATTTTCTGTCTCCTTCAAAGGTACTGCAAGTTCCTTTTCCTTTATGTCAGTGGAAGACTTGATAATCACCTGACCCAAATAAACGCTGTTTGAGGCGTTCATACGGTCATCAGCAACAAAGGCTATATAAGTTTCTATTGCTGTATCCTGATCAAATGCTGGTATTTCGAGGATTTCCTTTTCTGCTGTCCTGCGGGCGCCACTTGGAAGGATAATTGATTTTTTACTTTGCGGGAAGTAGGCCAGAAGCATCACCTGATCAGATTTATCTGCCCCTCCGGCCTTCAGATCAGCTTTCCACTGGAATTCCAACTGGTTGTCTACTACCTTTACCATTGGGTCTTTAGGACCAGGAATTGGTCCCTGGGCTACAATCAGTTTAGTGAAATCAGTTTCCTGATTCGGATAGACACCTTTTACAGCCACTTCTTTATTGATAGATATAGAATGGTTGGTTGGCCCCTGTTTACCAGGGGCTGCGACTGATTGGAAACCAAACTTCAGAAACTCCTGTATTGCCGTTGAGAGACTGGAAATAAGGCTCATCCGTTGGTGATTGGCCAATTGCAGGGGCGTTTTTTCTCCACGCACATCGCCAATAGAGCGTATTACATTCACCCCATTCAGCATGTAGCCGATCGTATTTCCGACCCTTCCGATAAACGGTCCTGTGATGCCGTAAGGAACTTTTGCCATTGTCTTATACTGTTAAGTGATATGTACCAGGGTGTTGCCTGATTTAACCTCGTAACAAGGTACTAATAAAAACATATAATAGCAATATATTAAACGAATTAAAAACAATATTTTCACATATAAGTGTAGTACTTGTATATAGCTTAACAAGTGATTAACCTCTACAACCCTCTGGCAACCCTCAGTTAACCCTTGGCCAGTTCTCAAGATATATTGTTTTTGGTTTGTGTCATATTTGTGCATTCCTTGTATTAGATCCCTACCGTATACGAATCTGTTACGGCAGCTTTTATAATGTTGGTTTATTTTATATCAGATTTTTTTCAATAAAACTGTCCGCATATCAAAAATTAGTAAATTTGCTCATTAGCTGCTTTAAATATTTAACGTCTCTGGCAGCTAAACGCGGCAAGGACGAACCGGATAAACAAATGAATTTAGAAAGAGATATAGTTTTAGGAATATATATAAGCGGTTCCCATATTACAACTGCCTTGGTGGATACAGTCAGTAATGAGGTCTTAGACAAGACTTATTATCGCACCAAGATCAATTCCTGGGGAAGCCGTGATCATATCATTACTTCCTGGTGTGATGCCATAAAAAAAACAACAGGATCTGCGGATCTGAGTAAAATCAATATTGGCATTGCGATGCCCGGACAGTTTGATTATGAAAAAGGGATATGTTATATCCGTGGGAATAAAAAATATGACGCGTTATATGGTATAAATATTAAGGAATTGCTGGCGCAGGAATTAAATACTTCTCCGGATCATATTCGCATGTTAAATGATGCCGCTGCTTTTTTACAAGGGGAAGTACTTGCAGGTGCTGCTAAAAATTCGGGTAAGGCTATTGCATTAACGCTTGGTACTGGTCTTGGTTCGGCGGTTTACAATGGCAAAATGGTGCGAGATGCAGAGCTTTGGGATACACCCTTTCTGGACAGTAAAGCGGAAAACTATATTTCTACAAAATGGTTCATGGGGCGCTATTTTGAGTCCACTGGTATAAATGTCGTCAACATCAAAGCCTTAAACAATCTTTATTCAGAATCAGCAACAGTGAAATTAATATTTAAAGATTTTACCACTAACCTCGGAATACTCATCAAGCAGTTTGTGGAGATGGAGCAGCCTGAGGTAATCATTTTGGGTGGTGATATTACTATTGCATCGTCAAAGTTCTTACCTGATTTACGGAAAAATCTTCAGTTGGAAGGTATTGATATCCCGATTCATGTTTCTTCAATGGGCGATCGGTCGCTGATTTTTGGCGCCAGTGGAAGCTGGATTGTTAAATAGTTGTTCATCTCAAAAAACATTGACCTTTAAAATATGTTAATACATTGATTTATATATTTTATTTATGACACCATTTAACGTTACAATAAGGAATAAGGAGTTTACGATCACTCCCATGGAAGACGGTAGTTATGTATTATTCTCCGGAGATCATAGATATGGCCGTTTATACAAAGATAAGCTGAACAATGAAAAGGGATGGGTGTCAGACGAGGAGGTTGATCAATACCTGCTTGAACTGATCATTGGCGTAATTGAACAACGCAGGATGCTCGATATTTCCTGATCTAATGAAGATAATAATGTCTGATCTTGTTTAACTGATTGTCCAGCTCATATATAATTGGGATGCCTGTCGGTAATTCAAGGTCAGTCACTTCTTTATCTGATAACTTATCAAGATATTTTATCAGTGCCCTGAGGCTGTTTCCATGGGCAGCAATGATTACTTTTTGATTCGCCAGTAAAGCCGGAACAATAGCTTTATTCCAGTAAGGCAATACTCTTAATATGGTTTCCGACAGGTTTTCGGTTAAAGGTAATTCAGAATTTTTTAGATTCTTGTATCTTGGGTCGTGTCCCGGATATCTTTCATCGTCTACAGTGATAGCAGGTGGATGTTCATCAGGATTTCTTCTCCATTTATGCACCTGCTCTGTCCCGAATCTTACAGCAGTTTCGCTTTTCTTCAATCCCTGGAGCGCACCGTAGAAACGCTCATTCAAATGCCAGGATTTATGTTCAGGAATCCAGAGATGATCCAATTCTGCTAATATGATATGCAATGTTTTGATGGCCCTTTTTAATACTGACGTAAATGCAATGTCAAAGTTGTAACCATTTTTCTTTAAAATTTCTCCGGCTTGTTTTGCTTGAAGGTGACCTGTTTCAGAAAGATCTACATCTGTCCATCCTGTAAAACGGTCTTCCTGGTTCCATATACTTTGCCCGTGACGTATCAGTACTAATTTAATCATGTTTCCTGCTTGAACAACTCCAATATAGAGCTATTAAACGATAAGCTATTAGTTTCTTTATTTTTTTTACCCTCACAAGATCTTCAGTCTCCAGTATTGCACCAAATTAATGGAACTACAGTTGCATCAGTCGTTCTACCATTTTTGGTACGCCGGTAGTTGCCCGCTCCTGGATTTTAATCACATGATTTCCACCTCTGATATAAGGTATATCCAGATCAATAATATACCTCGTCACATCTTCAGGAACAAAGTCGGTTAAACCCGCCGCAGGATAAACCACTAGTTTAGTACCAATAACAGCAAAGATGTCTGCTTGTGTGCAGAGTTCTGCAGCAGCTTCCAGCATAGGTACAGCTTCTCCAAACCAGACCACATGTGGTCTTAAAGGACTGCCATGCGCACAGACTTCATCCATTTTTATTTCCCAGCCATTTACAGGATAGGTAAGGCTTGCGTCTAAACTGGATTGTGAACGGGTAATTATACCATGTAAATGCATGACAGACTTACTGCCGGCTCTTTCATGAAGGTCATCTATATTCTGAGTGATAATTTGCACGTCATATTTTTCCTGCAGCTGCGCGAGCGCATAATGTGCGGCATTGGGCTCAGCCGCAATCACTGATTTCCGTCGTTCATTATAAAATGTCTGGACTAAATCAGGATTCCTGATCCAGCCATCAAGGGTGGCCACATCCTCGATGCTATAGTTTTCCCATAACCCATCTTCGTCCCTGAATGTCTTTAGTCCGCTTTCTGCACTAATGCCTGCGCCTGTCAATATTACGATGTTCTGCATAGGTTAAAATTAACAAGATATCTTCCGTTAAAAAAAGCTTTATTCAATTTAATTTGCCAGTCCTCCAATGTGCCTGACTGACCATTTTATTGAATGAAATGAATACTATCTTCCACAAAATATAAATTGATATTTATCAAAAAAATGGCTGATTGTTTATCATTAATACGTTCTATGAAACCGGCATTAAAAAAATATCTATCAACTAATCTGGCTTTATGTGGTCAGCTGCATCCTCTTGCTAAGGAGACATTTCTTTTAAATGGCATAGTGATCAGTGAATTAAAATGTATCAACTATCATAACTACATGATGTATCTGCATGCCAAGAGGTTAGTCATACGCTGAACCAATATTTATCTACGCAAGTAGTTGAGGATGGAAATATCTTGTTTGCCATAAAAGGCATTTTATATCAATTAGTTTATAATAATTATAAATAAGCAGATTTTATAGTATAAATTTGTTTGCGCTTATATCAGGGAAAAAACGATTTTTGCTAATTAAATGGACGTTCATAAACTATTTGACATTTAATATGTTTTAAAAATATGATTTGTATCATTTGATTTCGCAAATTACAATCGGAATTTCGAAGAATATTCGCCAAACTATTAATATGACAGCAACTAGTATATGTTTTTCAGAGTTTATTA